>JAESGB010000013.1_pt1 | contig 470221 bp, 459 predicted proteins | sample 9266211 | NCBI WGS metagenome assembly JAESGB01 (sample SAMN14514844, study PRJNA621659) | algae metagenome | isolation source: Goleter apudmare HA4340-LM2 and co-occurring heterotrophs from cave wall... | place: USA: Maniniholo cave, Kauai, Hawaii | collected 2009-07-28 | reverse complement strand
TGCTCGAACCCATCGGCAACATCCCGCCTGCCGAAGCCGAGGAGCAATACTATGCTGCCGCGGACATCATCGATATGGCAGCGTGACTCACATCCAACGGCCTCCGGCAAACCCGGCGCGGTTCAAACAGCAGATGGGTTCTGCACGGGGAAGCTTGCTAAGCTTCTGGGTGATGGGCTTTCTGCAAATGTCGGACGTATAATTGCCCGCGGCGTTGACGGGTTCTTCACGCTTGATCGGCTACGGTGACCCCGTGCTTCTAGCCGAGCACTTCTCTCCCTAGTCTCGCCCTCTAGCCAGGGCACCTTGGCCGTTCGCTCGATCGGACGGCCATTTTTCTGCCGGTGTTTCTTGCATCCAATGGCCGATGGGCCTAGCGGCCGCGCGATCATGTCCAACGCTCAGCAATCTGCCGTCGTCCTCGTGTCGGGCGGGCTCGACTCGATGATCTCCGCTGCCATCGCGCGCGAGGGCGGCTATCGCATCTTTGCGCTGTCGATCGATTACAATCAGCGCCATCAGGTTGAACTGGCAGCAGCACGCCGCATCGCGCAGGCGCTTGGCGCAGTACGGCACGTCGTGTTGCCGATCGACCTGTCAGCGTTCGGCGGATCGGCGCTGACGGCCGACATTTCGGTACCCAAGGATGGGGTCGGCGCTGACATTCCGGTGACCTACGTGCCGGCACGCAACACGGTGTTCCTAAGCCTTGCTCTGGCGTGGGCAGAGGCGGCCGGCGCGCGATCGCTTTTTATCGGGGTCAACGCGCTCGATTATTCGGGCTATCCCGATTGTCGCCCGGAGTTCATCGCCGGGTTCGAGCAGCTCGCCGAGCTGGCGACGAAGGCCGGCGTGGAAGGCGAGGCCTTTCGCATCCATGCGCCGTTACAGCATATGACCAAGGCGGATATCGTACGCGAGGGGACGCGGCTCGGCCTCGACCTGGGCATGAGTTGGTCGTGCTACGATCCGAGCCCGGCGGGCACGCACTGCGGATTGTGCGACAGCTGTCGCCTGCGTCACAAGGGGTTCGAGGACGCGGGGATTGCCGATCCGACGATCTATGCCGTTGCGCCGCCGGCGCCCTGATATGAGCTACGCGGTCAAGGAAATGTTCCTGACGCTCCAGGGTGAGGGCGTGCAGGCCGGACGGCGCGCCGTGTTCGTCCGCTTTGCCGGCTGCAATCTGTGGTCGGGGCGCGAGCAGGATCGCGCGACCGCGATCTGCCGTTTCTGCGACACCGATTTCGTCGGCATCGACGGGTTGGGGGGCGGGCGCTTTGCCGATGCCGCGGCGCTGGCAACCGCCGCTGTGAAGATGTGGGATGGCGACAAGACCGGGCGTTTTGTCGTGCTGACGGGCGGCGAGCCGATGCTGCAGGTCGACGATGCGCTGATCGACGCGCTGCACGCCGCGGGGTTCTTCATCGCGATCGAGAGCAATGGCACGTTGCCGGTGCACCCCGGCATCGACTGGGTCTGCATCAGCCCCAAGGCGGGCAGCGAGACGGTGCAGCGGCAGGGCAACGAGCTGAAGCTGGTCTGGCCCCAGCCCGGCAGCGATGTTGTCGCCATGGAAGGCTGGGCGTTCGACCACCTGCTGATCCAGCCGCTGGACGACATCAATGCTGCCGCAAACCAGGAAGCGGCGATGGCGCTGGTGATGGCACGACCGCGCTGGCGCTTATCGTTGCAAACGCACAAGCTGCTCGGGCTGCGTTGATCGACGACGCGGCGCGACGGCGGTCGGGTCGAGGCGGTAACGGCGCTTAGCGTTGCTTCTTCAGGCCGTGCACCTTGTGCCACAGGTAGAAGCCACCCGCGGCGACCAGCGCGAGGCCGATCGCCAGATCCGCCTGATGGAAGAACGCCTTCAATCGGGGATCGTTGTTCCACGACTCGCCAAGCTGCGCCCCGATCCAAGCGAGGAGGAAGCAGAACGGCCAGGAGCCCACAAACGTGTAAACGTGGAATGGGATGAGCTTCATCCGTGCGACGCCCGCGGGGAAGGCGATAAAGGTGCGGATGATCGGGAGCATGCGGCCGATCAGGATGGCTGCCGCGCCCCAGCGATTGAAGAAGCGGTCCGCCAGGTCGAGCTCGCCGGGGCCGACCAGGACGTATTTGCCCCAGCGCTCCGCCAGCGGCCGGCCGCCGCGCTTGCCGATCTCGTAAGCTACGATCGAGCCGAGGTTGCACCCGAGCGCGCCGGCGGTTGCGGCAAGGAAGATGTTCATCTCACCGGTCGAGACGAGATAGCCGGCGAACGGCATGATGATCTCCGACGGAAGCGGGATGCAGGCGCTCTCGATCGCCATGAGGAGGACGATGCCCCAATAACCGCCGGCACGGATCACGCCGACCGTGAAGATGGCAAGCGCCGCAATGATCTTCTCGAACATGGGTTGGCGCTTTGGCGGCGAGTGGGGGGCGTGGTCAATCGCCGATTGCAAATGCGTCGCTGCTCGCCAGGCGTCGCGCCGTCGTCGTGCCAGCGCGCTGGGTCCGGTCAGGCGGCGGCTTGGGCGGCCAATCGGAGGTCGTCGACGAAGCGGGCATATTCCTGCGTCCGAGCCGCTTCGTCCGGCAGCCGCAAAAGATAGCTCGGGTGAACCGTGATCCACGCCTCGCCGGCGTTGTCGGGAAGTTGCTGGGCGCGGCCGCGTTCCCGGCTGATCGTCATCACCTTGCCGAACAACGAGCGCGCCGCCGTGGCGCCGAGCGCGACCGTGACCTTGGGACGCACCAGCATCTGCTCCTGCTCGATCCACCAGCGGCACGCCTCGATCTCACCGGCATCAGGCTTGGCATGGATGCGCCGCTTGCCGCGTGGCTCGAACTTGAAGTGTTTCACGGCATTGGTGACATAGGTCTGCGCGCGGTCGATCCCTGCCTCGCCGAGCGCGCGGTCGAACAGCTGACCGGCCGGACCGACGAAGGGGTGGCCGGCAAGATCCTCCTGGTCGCCCGGTTGTTCGCCGACGAACATGATGCTTGCCGAGACGGGGCCTTCACCGAACACTGTTTGCGTTGCGGGCTTGTAGAGGTGGCAGCGGGTGCAGCTCATCGCCTCCTCGCGCAGCGCGTCCCACGCGATCTCGCTGTTTCCACCAGGTGCGCCGCGTGCCTTGGCGATCATCCCGCTCTCCCGTGCCTGCGCATTCGCCAGTAACTGCGGGACCAACGCGGTCTCAGGCATGTTTTTCCAGTATTTACGCGGCATCTCCTTCAACATCGCGCCGACCTTCACGCGCGCGGGATTGAAGATCGATGCGTAATAGGTCTTCCACACCTCCTCGATCGGATCGCCGTCGGGCGCATCGTCCTTGGTCGCACCGGGACCTTGGCTGAGCGCGGCACCATCCCAGTGCAGCGACACCTCTGGCGTGAGGATCGACCAGCGCATGCTGGCGAAACGGTTGACGAAAAATGCCGCGTTCGCGCGGACGATGTGGTGCTCTGGCTCGAACCACGCGACATAGCGGCTGGCACCATCGTCCGGCACTTCGCGAAAGCGCAGGAAGGCGCGCATCTTGTGAATGTCGCGACGAACGTGCTTGGCGAGCCCTTCAAGGCGGCGCACGAGCGGGTCGGCATGATCCTCGATCAGCCCCGCCTCGCGGGGAAGTCGGTAGAGCAGGGTGTACAGGAGCGCGAAGCGCTCCGGATCGCGATTCAGGATCGCGTTGCGTGCGAGATCGAGGAAGGCGCGCGGCACCCTGAAACCGGGCTGAACCGGATCGTGGTGCGGTGTCGCGCTTGCCGCGAACAGATCGCCGGCGTGGGCGCCGACCTGCCAAACGACATCGTCGGGCGGCACGTTTTGCGCGATCAGCCCGCGCGCCGCATCACGCCACGCGTCGAAGTCGTCTGGCTCCGGCAGAGTGATGAGGCGCATCGGGTGGTCGTGACGGCTTAGTCGCGATCGTCGCCGCCGGGCGGGTTGTCGCGGGCGAGCTCCAGCTCCTCGGGCTTCCGCTCCTTGTAGGTCCCTGCGAGCTTCTGCTCGGTCGCATCGTCCAGCTCCTTGTCGGCGGCCGGGAACATGTCCTCCTCTTCTTCGTCGATATGGTGTTCGTAGCGGTGGCGCATGTGGCCGAACCGCTTTTCCCACTCGTCGGTGCCAAAGGGCATGTCCATCAGCTCGCCGATGAGGTCGTCGACCTCTTTGTGCTCGGCGACCGAATGGCGTGCATCGTCGCGCAGATCCGGGTTGCCGAGCATGACGGCGTAGAGTGACTCCTCTTCCGCCGCGGCGTGACTTTGGACTTCAAGGCGAAATTTCTCGAACAGCGAACGACGCTGGTCGGTGTCGCCCTTGAGCTCGCCCAGATCCTTCAGCATGGAACGCTGCTTATCGTGATCCGCCTTCAGCGCGGCGTAGATCTCTTGCTCAGCCATTGCGTGTAACTCCTCGGTGTTGCCGGGGAGAACAGGCGGGGCGGATGCTGGTTGCTCTTGCGATCGACTTTCAGGCGGGCAGGGCGGCGCGCTGGGTGATGCTAGCCTCTGCCTGGGCGAGCGCGCGGGCATCGTCGACGTCAAGCCACCAGGCATTATCGATGTCGATCGCGCGGGCGCCGCCGGTCGGCACCAGTGCCTCGACCCCGGCGGAGATCGAGCCGGTGCCGCCGCTTGCGATCAGCGCCCGAAGCGCGTCGTGGAAGCGGCCATCGACCGCGAAGATACCGCAGTCGAACGCGTCATAGTCAGGCAGGTGCTTGCCGATCGCCATGATGGCGTCGCCATGGGTGTGGACGCGCGTGACATCGTCCATGTCGACGAGCGGGTTGTCGAGTCGCCGGTCGACGGCAAGTGAGAGTGGGGCGGGCGGGGCGGCGATCATCTGCGCGATGATGGCGGGATCGCACAGATGGTCCGCCATCATCAGCAGGTGTCGTTCTGGGCCGATCACGTCGGCGCCGGTGAGGACCGAATGGCCATTCGGCATCGTCCAATCGGGCGTCGTCACCGTGACGATCGATGGGTCCAGATCAGCGAGATAGGATCGCAGGCGCGCGCCCTCGTGCCCAGTAACAACGACGAAACCGCTGGCCCCGCCGGCGCGTGCCGCCTCGATCACGCGCGCGATCAAGGGGACGCCGGCGACAGGGGTCAGCGGCTTGGATGGTGACACCTCGCGCAGCCGGCTGCCAAGGCCGGCTGCGACGATGAGGGCTTTCACGGGAAAGCGCCCTTTTTTTACTTACTCGGCGGCGAGCGTGGAGGGCGTCTGGATGAACTCGTCGGTCATCTGCGCTGCGACATCGTCGGTGAACTGCTCGGGCGGGTGCTTGCAGAAGAAAGCGGACGGGCCGGTCAGGGCACCGGCCATGCCGCGTTCCAGGCCGAGCTTCACGCAGCGGATCGCGTCCACCACGACGGCCGCCGAGTTGGGGCTGTCCTCGACCGAGAGGCGAAGCTCGAGGTTCATCGGCACGTCGCCGAAAAGATTGCCCTCAAGCCGGAGGAAGCACAGCTTGTTGTCGTGCAGCCACGGAATGTAGTCCGACGGGCCGACGTGGATGTTCTCGTCCGCTAGGCGCTCGGACAGGACGGCCTGCACCGCCTCCGTCTTCGACTCCTTCTTGCTGGACAGGCGATTGCGATCCAGCATGTTCATGAAGTCGGTGTTGCCGCCGGTGTTCAACTGATAGGTGTGATCGATCGTCACGCCGCGCTGGTTGAACAGGTTCGACAGCACGCGGTGGACGATGGTGGCGCCGACCTGCGCCTTTACGTCGTCGCCGATGATCGGCAGGCCCGCGTCGGCGAACTTCTTTTCCCACTCGGGGCGGCTCGCGATGAACACCGGCATGCAGTTCACCACGCCGACTCGCGCCTCGAGCGCGCATTCCATGTAGAATTCGGTCGCCTCCTGGCTGCCGACGGGCAGGAAGTTGACCAGGATCTCGGCGCCCGAATCCTTCAGCGTCTGAACGATCTCCGCCTTGGTCGCGTCGCGCGTCTCGTCCATGGAAAAGCCGCGATCGTTCGCCGCGGTGAGCATGTGCGGCGCAACACCATCGAGGCGTACGCCCATCTGCACGACGGTGCCCGTATCCGGCACGTCGGCGTGGAAGACCTTGGTGCAGTTCGGCTTGGCAAAGATCGCCTTGCCGAGATCCAGGCCGACCTTGCGCGAATCGACGTCGAACGCCGCCACGAATTCCAGATCGGAAACGCGGTAACCGCCGATTTCCTCGTGGATCAGGCCATGCGCGGTGTTGCTCGCGGCGTAATGGTATTTGCCCTGCACAAGACTGGATGCGCAGTTGCCAACCCCGATAACCGCAACCTTGATCGTCGCCATTCTGAAGAAATCCCATGCGGTCAGCGAGGAGCGCCGGCCGTTACAATTGATTTGCAGCGTCGTGACAGATGCGTGTCTCCTGTCAAGCGACCCCTGCCGATGCTAAGGCGCCAAACGCAAAAGGGGCCCTGCACGTGACGACAACCGACCAGCCAGTGACAGTGACGGGCAAGCCGCGCGAGTTGCAAGGTTTTTTGAACCGCGTATTTTACCATCCGGCGGCGCGGCGCCTGGCCCGTGCGCTGGTGCCGACGCCCGTCACGCCCAACATGGTATCCGTCTTCGGTGCGCTGCTCGTGATCACCACCGGCGTGCTTTACGCGCGGGTCGGCACGCTTCCCGCCGTGCTCGCCGGCTTCGCCATCCACCTTCTGTGGCATGTGGTGGACGGCGCGGACGGGGATTTGGCCCGGCTTACGGGACGGGCGAGCGCGAGCGGCGAAGTGGTGGACGGGCTTTGCGACTATGGTGGGCACATCGCATTGTATGTGCTGTTAGGTAGCGCGCTCGACGATGTGATCGGCATCGCGGCCTGGGTATTGGCGGTGGGCGCCGGCGGGTCGCGAATCGCGCAGTCCGTTTTCGCGGAGAGTTCGCGGCGCAGCTATCAATGGTGGGCATATGGCGTGCCGTGGCTGCAGCAGCAGCGCAGCGGCGCGACGGGGATCGGCCGTGCCCTGGGGATGGTCTATCTTGCGGTAGGCCGGGTGCTGACAGGCGCGACTGCCAGGATCAACGCCGTCGTCGCGGGCGCGGAGGTGGACCCGTCCGAGCGGCAGCGGATCGCGCGGCTGGCGCGGGAGGTCGGGCCGTCTTTCCTCTTGCTGCCGAGCGCCCTCGGCGCCAATCCGCGGACCATCATCCTGGGGCTCAGCATGATTGCGGGTAGCTCGATCTGGTTCTTTCTTGTGGAGATCACCGTGCTCAACCTCCTGCTTGTTACCGGCATCGTACGACAACGCAGCCAATGTCGCCGGCTGCTCGGCCTGATCGGTCGGGGGCGCGGCTGATGCCGGGTTTGTGGTTCGAGCAATTCTCGGTCGGTCAGCGCTTCGCTCACGAGATCCGTCGCACGGTGATCGAAGCGGATAACATGCTGTTTTCCGCGCTGACGTATAATCCGGCGGCGCTGCATATCGATCACGATTATGCCGCGACCACCGAGTTCGGGAAGCCGCTGGTCAATTCCTTGTTTACGCTGGGGCTGGTGATCGGCTTGAGCGTGCAGGACACCACGTTCGGGACAACCGTCGCCAATCTGGGCATGAGCGAAACGACATTTCCGAAGCCCGTTTTCGCCGGTGATACGATCCGCGTCGAGACGGAGGTGAAGGCGCTGCGCCCATCATCGTCGCGGCCGGGGCAGGGGATCGTCACCTTTGAGCATCGCGGGCTCAATCAGCGAGACGAAGTCGTGTGCCGGACGCTGCGTGCCGCGCTGATGATGGCAAAGCCCGTCTAGGAGGGAACCAGCGTTGCGCTCCCGTGGTTTCGCCTACGAAACAGGGAGACGTTCATGCTACGTTTATCGATGGCGGCCAGTTTGGCCGCTTGTGTCATCGGGCTCAGTGCGTGCGATGAAGGCAAGCTGGAAACCGGTGCGCCGGTCGCGGGTGGCGCCACCGCCGTTGCCCAGTTGCGCACGGCGGCAGGCGCCGATGTCGGGCGCGCCACGGCTACCGAGGTCGCGGGCGGGCTGCGCTTCACCGTTGATGGCATGAACATGCCAGCGGGCACCCACGGCGCGCATGTTCACACCACGGGTCGCTGCGACGCGCCTGACTTCACCACGGCGGGTGGGCACTGGAACCCGACCGATATGAAGCATGGCACGATGAACCCGCAGGGTCCGCATTACGGCGACATTCCCAATCTGATCGTCGATTCCGGTGGCCGCGGCACGGTGGCAGCGACCATTCCTGGTGCGACCATGGCTGGGCTGCTCGATGCGGATGGTGCGGCGTTCGTGATCCACGCCGGGCCGGACGACCTGAAGACCGATCCCTCGGGCAATAGCGGCGGGCGGATCGCTTGCGGGGTGTTCCAGGCGTCCTGACGCAAAAAGGGGCTGCGCCATTCGGCCAGCCCCTTTTTCCACCTGCAGAAGAGTTGGTCTCGTGTTGAACACGGCCCCGCCTCACTCCTTTCGGGTGAGGCTGACACCGTAAAGCTCCATGCGGTGATCGACGAGCCGGAAGCCCAAGCGCTCCGCGATCTGCTTTTGCAGCAACTCCAGCTCGGGATCGACAAACTCGATTACCTTGCCGGTTTCGACGTCGATCAGATGATCGTGATGCGCCTCGGGCGAAGGCTCGTAGCGTGCGCGGCCATCGCCGAAATCGTGGCGGTCGAGGATTCCGGCCTCCTCGAACAAGCGCACGGTGCGATACACCGTGGCGATCGAAATGCCGGGATCGATCGCGGACGCGCGCTCGTAAACCTTTTCCACGTCGGGGTGATCGTCAGCTTCGGAGAGGACGCGGGCGATGACCCGGCGCTGTTCGGTGATTCGCAGCCCTTTTTCATGGCAGAGCGCTTCAAGGTCGATCTTGCGTGGCATTCTGCCCGTGTAGTCGGGGGAGCCTGTTGCGAAAAGCGTAAACGACTCGCAACAACGCTAGCCGAGCTCCACCGAATAGCTGTGCGCGTCATACGCCTGTCCGGCCTGACCACGATAATAGCCGCGGCGCTCGCCGCATTTCACGAACCCGTTCGCGCTATAGAGCCCGATGGCGGTGTTGCCGGCCCGCACCTCAAGGTGGACCCTGACGACGCTGCGGCTGCGCGCCTCCGCCAGAACGCTGCGGACCAGCGCCGCGCCGACACCCTGCCGGCGAAATGGCTGCGCCGTCGCAATCAGCAGCAGCTCGGCTTCGTCCACGATCGCGCGGGCAAGCGCAAAGCCCGCGACGGTGCCGTTCACGCGCGCAAGCGTCAGCCACACGCCCGGCATGCCAAGAATGCCGAGCAGCTGGCTGCGCGTCCATGCCTCCCCAAAACGAGGGTCAAAGGCGCTGTTCATGACCGCCTCAACGGCGGTCGCGTCGGCAGCAGCACCGCTGGTCAGTTCCACCATGCGCAGGCGCGTGCTCATGCCGGCAACTTGGCATCCGGCGCGCGTCCATAAAGCGGACGGGCAGGCAGGGTGGAGAGGTCCGGCGGCAACAGATGCGCCTTGGCAGCTTCGGGCAGCGCCTCGCGCGTGACGAGATAGGGCTGCAACTGGGTGAGCCAGCGCACGCCGTTGCCAATTGCGGTTCTGCGTCCAAGGGCCGCGATCGCTGCCTCGGGCCGCAGCGACGCCAGCGGCTCGGTGGGCATCAGGGGCGAGGCGGCAAACCCTTGCATGAAGACCTCACCGTGCCCGCCTTCCAGCACAACCGCAAGCGGCGCGGCATCGTCCTCGACGAAGGCCGCAGCGGCGATCAGCGCAAGCGAGGAATAGCCACGTACCGGCACGCCCCACCCGAGCCCGAGCGCCCGGGCAGCGGCGATCCCGACCCGTATGCCGGTGAAGCTGCCAGGACCGACATCGACCAGCACGTCGCTTGCGCGGCCGCCATCGGGCAGCGCGGCGATCATCGGCACCAATCGCTCGGCGTGCCCCCGTCCGACGACATCATGGCGTGCCGCTACAACGTGCCCATCCTCAAGCAACGCGACGGAGCAGGCGGCGGTGGCGGTATCGATAACAAGCGTGCGCGGCATCGCACCCCTTTGCCTGCGGGGCGATGCGGCTCAAGCCCCTTTTGTTCGGTCCTTGATGTCTGAAGATGCGCTCAGGCGATGCGGTTGAACTTTTCGAACGCCGGCCGCGGACTGCGTTCGAAGATGGTGGACGGGTCGCCATAGCCGAGTGTCGAGATGAAGTTCGTGCGCACGCCCGGCTGATCGGCGAAGAACGCCTTGTCCACTTCGCCCGCGTCAAAGCCGCTCATCGGCCCGGTATCGAGGCCGAGCGCCCGCGCCGCGAGGATGAAATAGCCGCCCTGCAGCGACGAATTGCGGAAGGCGGATGCCTCGCGCAGCTCGGTGTTGCCGTCGAACCAGCTCTTCGCGTCGGTATGCGGGAACAGTTCGGGCAGATGCTCGTGAAAGTTCACGTCCATGCCCAACACCACGGAAACGGGCGCCTTGCGGATCTTGTCAGCGTTGCTGTCGCTGGCAAAGCGCGCGAGCTTCTCCTTGGCCTCGTCGCTGACACACCAGACGAGACGGGCGGGCAGCTGGTTGGCGCTGGTCGGCCCCATCTTCATGAGGTCCCAGATCGCGCGCAGCTGGTCTTCGCTGACCGGCTGATCGGTAAAGCCGTTGTAGGTGCGGCCAGAGCGAAACAGCTGGTCCAGCGCGGCGTCGTCGATCGGAGCGGCCATGAAAAGTCCTTCAGCGTTGATGGCTGCGCCGCTTCGGCCACGGCGCAAGAGTCGGGTGGTGATCGGCGCGCCGGATCAGACGGCGCGCACCTCGGTCACTTCGGGCACGTAATAGCGCAGCAACTGCTCGATGCCGTTCTTCAGCGTCGCGGTGGAGGACGGGCAACCGGCACAGGCACCCTGCATGCGCAGGAAGACCTTGCCCTTGTCGAAGCCGCGATAGACGATGTCGCCGCCATCGTTCGCGACGGCCGGGCGCACGCGCGTGTCGATCAGATCCTTGATCTGCGCCACGATCTCCGCGTCGGCCGGATCGTCGGCAAAGTTTTCTTCCGCCGCGGGCACGGAGAAACCGGCGGAGGCCGTGCGGAACAGCGGCATCTGCGCGGTGAAATGGTCCATCAGGATCGCCAGCACGTCCGGCTTCACATCGCGCCAGTCGCTGCCGGGCGCGATGGTGACGGAGATGAAGTCCCGTCCGAAGAAGACGCCGCTGACATCACCCAGATCGAACAAAGCCGTTGCGAGCGGCGAGGCCTCTGCTTCCTCCGGGTTCGCGAAATCGCGCGTGCCGGCATCCATGACGATGCGGCCGGGCAGGAATTTCAGGGTGGCCGGATTGGGCGTCGGTTCTGTCTCGATCAGCATAGGACGCATGTGGCGTGCGCAGCGGCGACGATCAAGCGCGCGGGCGGAAAGGAAAGGTTTCCGGTCGCGCAAGGCGGCTGTGTCGGATAGCGTCAGGACCGTGACGCCTGAACGAATATCGCTCGACGCAGCCCGGCGCATCGCCCTTGCGGCGCAAGGATTTGGCGTGGCGCGGCCGCCCAATGTAACCAAGGCGCATCTACGGCGCACCGCGGATCGGCTCGCGCTGCATCAGATCGACAGCGTCAACGTGCTTGAGCGGGCGCATTATCTGCCGGCGTTCTCCCGGCTCGGCAGCTATGATCGAACGTTAATCGATCGCGCCGCCTGGGGCTCGCGGTCGCAGCGGACGATGTTCGAATATTGGGCGCACGAAGCCTCGTTGCTGCCGCTCGATCTCCATCCGCTGCTCCGCTGGCGGATGGATCGTGCCGATCGCGGGATCATGCGGTCAGCGGGCATGCGGCGCTTTGCCACGGAGCGGCGACCCGAGGCGATGGCGCTGCTCGCCCGGATCCGCACCGATGGCGCCATCGCGGCGTCCGATGTGGAGAGCAGCAAGGCCGGTTGGTGGGCGTGGAGTGGGGCCAAGGCTGCGCTGGAGTGGCTGTTCTATGCCGGCCACGTCACCACCGCGACGCGCCGCCGCGGGTTCGAGCGCGTCTATGACTTGCCCGAGCGTGTGTTGCCCCAGGCCATTCTGGACCTGCCCACGCCGGACGAGGCGAGCGCGCAGGCCATGCTGATCGAGCGAGCCGCGCGGGCGCTCGGCATCGCGACCGCAGCCGAACTGCGCGATTATTTCCGTATGGGGCCGGCAGACACCGCAGCCGCAATCGACCGGCTGGTGGCGGAGGGGATGCTGCGGCCGGCAGCGATCGATGGCTGGCCGCCTGTGTATCTTCATCACGCCTGCAAACGCCCGCGTCGCGTTGCCGCGCAGGCGCTGCTTGCCCCGTTCGATCCGCTCATCTGGGAGCGTGCACGAACGGAACGGCTATTCGGCTTCCGCTATCGGATCGAGATCTACGTGCCGGCGGACAAACGGCAATACGGCTATTACGTCCTGCCGTTCCTGCTGGGCGAACGGATCGTCGCACGGGTGGACCTGAAGGCGGATCGCGCGAACGGCCGCTTACTGGTTCGCGCGTGTCATCTGGAGCCTGGCGCACCGCAGGATACGCGCGAGCGGCTGGAGGAGGAACTGGCAGTCATGGCGACTTGGCTCGGGCTCGACGCGATCGAACACTGACCGATTGCAGGCGTTTCAGGTGCCCGCTTCCCGTCGCCGCATTCTATGCGGCCAGGCTGCGGCGGTCTTCCGCCCCACAAAGGCGGCGTGCCGGGCGGTTTGACGAACCAAGCTGGCGATCCATTTGCCGGGGTTGCGCAGCGGACGATCAAACGCGAGCAGCAACACGAGGCATAGTTCGTCAGTGTCGTTCCACACCTCGTGCTCGAACGTATCATCGAACACGAGGGTTTCACCTTCCGCCCAGCGCACGACTCGCCGACCGACTCGCATGCGCGCGTCTCCGTCGCGCGGCACGTCTAGCCCAAGATGACAGGTGACGAGACCCTTGCTGACGCCACGATGCGCGGGAACGTGCATGCCTGGCGCGAGAAGGGAGAAGAAGGCACTGCTCAGGCCCGGCACCTGCCGCGCCAAGCCGCTGGTGATGGGACAGCGTGCGGCATTCTCATCGACGCGATAGGCGTGATCCGAATTACCTAGCGAAGGTGAAACGGTGGGATGGGTAGTGGCGAACTGGTCGGGAGCACTTCCGCCGTCATTGGGCGAAGCGCGGCCGCACAGCGCAACCTCAACCGCTTCGGCCCGGATCTCCTCCCATCGATCGCGGAACAACTGCGTCCAGGGAAACAGGCGCACATCCAGAACGGGATCGTTGGGAATGATTGACGATGCCGCGATCAGGCGATTGAGCGGGCCGCGCAAGTGATCGCCGATGCGGGCAAGAACGGCGCGGCGCGGCGCTGAGACAATCGGTGCCGGGGTTCGTGGGCGAAGCGTGATCGGCGGAATGGAGCCAGCGGTTAGCTCAGCCGACAACGACACGCGCGGCGTACAGGCGACGGGGTCGCGATCCTGCCTTGCTGCGCTTCGAGATGAGATAGCGGCCTCCGCTCTGCCAGTCGATTTGTCCGCACACCGCGCACCTCGCAATCGGCGGAAAGGCGAAACGCTAGGTATGATTCAGGTCAAAAACATGGCGCGATCGCGACCGTCGAAAGATCGGGAGGAGGTGTGGCGATGATGCGGGGGGCAGGCTAGAAGCCGTGTCATGATCCGCTTTTCGCGCGCCTGTTCTGCGCCACTCGCCGCTCTCCCGCTTCTTGCTTTGCTTGCCGCGCCCGCGATCGGGCAGCGCACGCCGCCGCGGCCGGTCGCGTCGACGAAAGCTGTCGCACCACAGGGTGCAAGCACGATCGTCGATCCGGCGACGATCAAGGTCGATACCGCGCCGTGGCTGTTCAAAGGATCGGACATTCCACCCGACACGGCGTGGAATTTCGGCGCGCTGCCCAATGGCCTGCGGTATGCAGTACGCCGCAACGGCGTGCCGCCGGGGCAGGTGGCAGTGCGCGTGCGGATCGATGCCGGTTCGCTGAACGAGACCGATGCGGAGCGCGGCTATGCACACCTGATCGAGCATCTGTCGTTCCGCGGGTCGAAATATGTGCCCGACGGCGAGGCAAAGCGCGTGTGGCAGCGCTTCGGGGCGACGTTCGGCTCCGATTCCAATGCGCAGACCACGCCGACGCAGACGGTGTACAAGCTCGATCTGCCGGCGGCGACTGAGGCGAACCTCGACGAAAGCCTTAAGATCTTTGCCGGCATGATGTCGGCGCCCGGGATCAACGCGCAGGGCCTGGCGGCCGAGCGCCCCGCGGTGCTGGCCGAGCAGCGCGAGGCGCCCGGCCCGCAGGTGCGCCTGTCGGACGCGCGCAACGCCTTGTTCTTCGAAGGGCAGCCGCTGGCGGAGCGCTCTCCGATCGGGAGTGTGAAGACGCTTGAAGCAGCAACGCCGGAAAGCGTGCTCGCCTTTCACCAACGCTGGTATCGTCCGGCACGAACGGTCGTGATCATTTCCGGCGACATCGATCCGGCGACGGCGGCACGGTTGATCGTCAAGAACTTCGGCGGCTGGCAGGGCGCCGGCCAAGACCCGGCCGACCCGGATTTCGGCAAGCCCGACCCTAAGGGCACGCCGACGGCAGCCATCAACGAGCCGTCGATCCCGCCCCTGGTCATCACCGGGGTGCTGCGTCCGTGGACGTACCGCGACGATACGATCATCTTCAACCAGAAGCGGCTGGTCGATCTGGTCGCCATGCGGGTCATCAACAGGCGCCTGGAAGATCGCGCGCGCCAAGGCGGCAGCTTTCTTCAGGCGAGCGTCAGCCTTGATGACGTGGCGCGCTCAGCCAATGGCACGTTCGTCAGCATTCTGCCGATCGGGGACGACTGGGAAGCTGCGCTGAAGGATGTGCGCGCGGTGATCGCCGATGCGATGGCGACCGCGCCTACCCAGGCCGAGGTCGATCGCGAAACGGCCGAATTCGAAGGCGCGATGCGCAACGATGTCGAAACCGCTCGGGTCGAGGCCGGGTCGAAGCAGGCCGACGACATGGTGCAGGCGCTCGACATCCGCGAGACGGTGGCGGGGCCGCAGGAATCGTACAATATCTTCGTGGATGCCAAGAAGAAGGGCATGTTCTCGGCCGCCGGCGTGCTCGAATCGACGCGGCGCGTCTTCAAGGGCGATGCCGAGCGGGCGATGGTGAACACGCGGGTTGCCGATCCGGGCGCGGCGGCAAAGCTGGCGGCGGCGCTCAATGCCGACGTGTCGAAGCTTGCAGGTCGCCGCGCGCGGCAGGGCAAGGTCGATTTCAAGGATCTGCCCAAGCTTGGCACGCCTGGAAAGGTCGTGACGCGGGAGGCGATTTCAGATCCCGGCGTGGAAAAGGTGACCTTCTCGAACGGTGTGCGGATGCTGATGTACGCCAACGCCTCCGAGACGGGGCGTGTCTATCTGCGCGTGCGGTTCGGCCGTGGCTATGCGGCGCTGCCATCCGATCGCCCGACCGGGGCGTGGGCGGCCGAGAGTGCGCTGGTGCAAAGTGGGATCGGCAAGTGGGATCAGGGCGATCTTGACGCGCTGACGACGGGCCGCCGCATGGGACTGGGCTTCGACATCACGGATGATGCCTTTGTTCTGAATGCCATAACCACACCGGGCGATTATGCCGACAATCTGGCACTCATGGCGGCGAAATTGGCCGCACCGCGGTGGGACGCGGCCCCGGTGTTGCGCGCCAAGGCCGGAGCGCTGGCGGGTTATGCCGGCTTCGATTCGTCGCCCGACGGCGTGCTGTCGCGCGATCTAGAGCGTAAGCTGCGGGCTGGTGATCCGCGCTGGGGGCCACCGACCCGCGACGAGATCGAAGCACTGACGCCGGAGTCGTTCCGCAGCCTTTGGGAGCCGCTGCTGGCGACCGGTCCGATTGAGGTGGATGTATTCGGCGACGTGAAGGCCGATGAAGCCATTGCAGCGGTCGCGCGGACGTTCGGCGCGATGAAGCCGCGCAGCGCGGCACCGGTGGTGGCGCCCGCCACGGCGTTCCCGCCGCATAACGATCGGCCCACCGTGCTGACACATGACGGCGCGCAGACGCAGGCCGCAGCGGTGATCGCCTGGCCGACGGGGGGCGGCACCGACGGGATCGCCGAAAGCCGGCGCCTCGACATCCTTGCCGCGATCTTCGGCGATCGCCTGTTCGATCGGCTTCGCTCGGTCGCTGGGGCGAGCTACAGCCCGAGCGCGGTCAGCCAGTGGCCGCTGGGGCTGAAGAATGGTGGCCGCGTGCTCGCGATCGGCCAGGTTGCGCCGGAAAACGTCGATCTATTCTTCAAGCTGAGCCGGGAAATTGCCGCCGAGCTGGCGACCACACCGGTGAGCGACGACGAGTTGCGGCGCGCCATCGGGCCCATGATGCAGTATCTGTCGCGTGCCTCGTCGGGCAACCAGTTCTGGCTGCTGCAGGTGAGTGGCGGGGCCTATGATCCGCGGCGGCTGGATGGTGCGCGGACGCTCGTTACCGATTACATGTCGATAACGCCGCAGGTGCTGCAAGCGACGGCCGCCAAGTATCTGCAGCCAGCAAAGGATTGGACACTGACGGTCCTGCCGAAGGACGCCGCAAAGTAACGCTATCGTGGAAAGGGACGCCTGCCGAGAAAGCCGGCGTCCTTCTTGAATTCGGCGCATCGCCTGCCGAGACCTGACCCGCCTTAGCCCTTGTAGAGCGCCTCGAGCCGATCGCCGTAGATCCCGCGTAGCACGTGGCGGCGGATCTTCAGGCTGGGGGTCAGTTGCTCGTTCTCGATCGTGAACGGTTCGTCCGCCAGGATGAAGCGGCGCACGCGTTCGGTGACCGACAGGTCCTTGTTGGTGCGCTCCACCGCCGCGCCGATGGCCGCGCGATAGTCGGCGTTTTCGGCGAGCGAGGCGAAGTCGCACTTCGTGCCGCGCGCGGCGCAGAATTCCTGCGTCCATTCCGGATCGGGCACGATCACCGCCACCATGTGCGGCTTTCGGTCACCGGCGATCATCGCCTGCATGATCTCGGGCTGGAGAGTCAGCATGCCCTCCACCTTCTGGGGCGCGACATTCTCGCCCTTGTCGTTGATAATGAGATCCTTCTTGCGATCGGTAATCTTGATCCGTCCGGCATCGTCGATCACCCCGATGTCGCCGGTGTGCAGCCACCCGTCATGCAGCACGCGCGCCGTCTCGGCTGAGTTGCGCCAATAGCCGTGCATGACGAGCTCGCCGCGCACCAGGATCTCGCCATCGTCGGCGATCCGCACCTCCGTATGCGGCAGCGGCGGGCCGACGCTGTCCACCGTCACGCCGACCTTGGGCCGGTTGCACGAGATGACCGGCCCCGCCTCGGTCTGGCCATAACCCTGGAGAAAGGTGACGCCGAGCGACTGGAAGAACACACCCACTTCAGGCGTGAGCGGCGCGCCACCCGACACCATCGCCTTCATCCGCCCGCCGAACTTCTGCGCGATCCGCGGCTTGAAAAGGCGGTCGACCATCAGCGCCTTGGGTCGGTCGATCAGCCGAAGCGTACCCGCCGCTCGCCGCTCGCCGATCTCGAGCGCGGCGCCCAGCAGCCGTTCGGACAGGCCGCCCTGCTTGGCGATCGCCTTGCCGATGCGCAGCCGCAGCACCTCGAATAGGCGCGGCACCACGAACATGATCGTGGGGTGCACCTCCTCCATGTTGGCGGCGAGCTTTTCCAGCCCTTCGGCGTAATAGATCTGCCCGCCCATAGCGATCGGCAGCATCTGCCCGCCGGTATGCTCATAAGCGTGGCTGAGCGGCAGGAACGACAGGAACACCTCGTCACCCCAACCCAGATCCTCTGAAATGACGTCCGCGCAGCCGGCGATATTGTGGAGGATCGCGCCATGGTGCTGCATCACCCCGCGCGGCGCGCCACCAGTGCCCGAGGTGTAGATGATGCAGGCGGTGTCGGCCCGGGTGAAGGTGGTCGCGCCCGCGATCGCTTCGGGATCGGTCGCATGCTCCTCGATCAGCCCCGCCCAACTGCAACTGCGCACGCCCGAGGGCCGCGGGCGAAGCTGGTCAAACGCGATCACCGTTTCGATGTGTGTGGTGCGCAACACCGCCTTCAGCAACGTATCGGCCAGCTTCTGCGTCGAGACGATCACCGCGCGCGCGCCGGAATTCTCGATGATGTGCGCGTGGTCACGCTCGGTGTTGGTGATGTAGGTGGGCACAGTGATGCAGCCTGCGGCCATGATCGCAAGGTCGCTGATGCACCATTCGGGGCGGTTTTCGCTGACCAGCATCACGCGGTCGCCCGGCTGCAGCCCAATCGATTTTAGCGCCGCGGCAAGGCTCGCGACCTGCCGCGCCGCCTCCGCCCAGCTGGTCTGCTGCCACGATCCGCCGCGCTTGGCCCACAGGAACGGGGCGTCGCCCTTCTCCCGTGCGCGGGTGAAGAACATCGTCACGAGATTCGGGAAATGCTCGAGCTGGCGCATGGCCGCATCCTCTCTCAATGCTGGCTTTTTCTGCTGGCGCTATCGGCCGCTTATTGTTGAAGCGCGGTGCCCACGCTGCGCGGATCGGCTGCCCCGCGCCATCCAGTAGCGGTCTTCTCCGCGGCATTGGCCTTCAGCCCCAGCTTCGCCACCGACACCTTGTGACCCATCACTTCCAGCGCCGGCTTCATCGCGGGCAGGTTGGTGCCCTGTTCCAGCACCAGCCCGTCCTTGTTGAAGAACACCAGTCCCTGACCGAGCGCCTCGCGCGCGGGCATGCCCCAGTCGAAGTGCGCGATGATCGCCTTGGCAACCTGCATGATGATCGTTTTGCCGCCGGCCGCACCGACGGTGAACACCGGCTTGCCGCTCGCATCATAGACGATCGTCGGGGACATGGACGACAGTGGGCGCTTGCCCGGCTGCACTCGATTGGCGACGGGCGCACCGTCCTTCTCGGGCGCAAGGCTGAAGTCGGTCAGCTCGTTGTTGAGAACATAGCCGTTGGCCATCAACTGGCTGCCGAACGGCATTTCGATGGTCGAGGTCATGGTGGCGATGTCGCCGGCTGCATCGATCGCGATGAAGTGCGTCGTGCCATGCTCGTTGCGTTGCGGTGCGCTGGTGCGCGGCGGAGCGCCCGGCGGCGTACCGGGTTCGTAGCTGCCGAGCGCGCGCGTTTCGGAAATCAGCCCGGAGCGCTTGGCGATATAGCCGCGGTCGATCAGCCCGGCGACCGGGACGTCGACGAAATCCGCGTCGCCAAGGTATTTGTCGCGATCGGCATAGGCGAGCTGCATCGCCTCGCCGATCAGATGCCAGGCGACCGGCGAATCCTTGCCGAGCTTGGCAAGGTCGAACCGCTCCAGCATGCCGAGCACCTGGAGCACGGTGGTCGCGCCGGAGGAGGGCGGCCCCATGCCGCACACCTTGTAGCTTCGATAGGTGCCGCACACCGGCGCGCGCTCGGTGGCCTGATACCTGGCGAGATCGGTTTCGGTGATGTCGCCGGGCGCAACCTTGCTGGTGGTCACGGCGGCGACCAGCGCCTTGGCGTTCTGCCCGCGGTAGAAAGCGTCGGGGCCCTCTGCGGCGATCCGGCGCAGCAGCTTGGCGAGCGTCGGGTTGGTGATGCGGTCGCCCTCTGCCAGCGGCTTGCCGGCGCGCGAATACATGCCGGCGATGGTCGGAAAGCGACTGGTTGCCTTCGCGACGCCGGTGGAGGTGCCGCCCTCGGGCCCGGCGACGGCGGTCGTGCCGCCGGTCCACATCGGCGTCAAATTGGTGCTGGCGGCGGCCATCGGGCGTGTCACCGAATAGCCGTTCTCCGCGAGTCGGATCGCGGGGGCGAACAGCGCCTTCCACGGCAGCTTGCCCCATTTCTTGTTGGCGAGCGCGGCGAGCCGCACGTTGCCGGGCACGCCGACCGAGCGACCGCCGGGAAACGCCTCGACGAACGGGACTGGCTTCCCGTCCGGCCCCAGGAAGCGCTGCGGCGTGGCCGCCATTGGCGCGCGCTCGCGCCCGTCGATCGTCTCCAGCGGGCCCTTGGCGGATTGATGGACCAGGAAGCCGCCGCCGCCGATCCCGCTCGATTGCGGCTCCACCACCGTCAGCGCCAGCATCATCGCCATGGCCGCATCTGCCGCCGATCCACCGGCGCGCAGGATCTCGCGGCCCGCCTCCGTGGCGCGCGGGTCGGCGGAGGTGACCATTCCCTGCGCGGCGGCGGGAAGGGGGGCGAGCAATGCGGCGAGCGCCAGCAGGTTCTTCATGGGGCGCGACCCTATCGGCGCCTTCCGCCGCGTCAACCGGCACCCACTGCCGAAGCCACCGACGCATGCCCGTCGCGCCGCAGCAGCGCCGCCAGATCGCGCAGGATGCGGACCGGCAGGCCCGGCCCGGCATAAACCATCGCGCTGTACAGCTGCACGAGGCTCGCGCCGGCGAGGATACGAGCATAGGCCTCTGCCCCGCTGTCGATGCCGCCGACCGCGATCAGCGGGATCACGCCGCCAGTAGCCGTGCGGAACTCGGCGAGCTTGCGCCGCGCGAGCGGTTTCAGCGGTGCACCCGACAGGCCGCCGCTCTCACTGGCATTGGGGGATGATAGCGGGGGACGAGAGATGGTGGTGTTGCCGAGGATCAGGGCGTCGAGACGGTGATCCAGGACCGCCCGCGCGATGTCGTCGATCGCCGCGGCGTCGAGATCGGGCGCGACCTTCAGGAACAGCGGCCGGCTGCCCGCCGCCTCGCGTGTGGCCGCCAACAGGTCGCGGAGCGCCGCGCCGTGCTGCAGGTCGCGCAGCCCCGGCGTGTTGGGCGAGCTGACGTTGATAGTGACGTAATCGGCCGCCTTCGCGGCAGCCGCCACGCCGCCGACGTAATCGGCGATACGGTCCGCGGCATCCTTGTTCGCTCCGACGTTCAGCCCCATCACGCCGCGTCGCTTGGCGGGCAGTCGCTCGAGCGCGGCGGGCAGGCCGCCGTTGTTGAATCCCATGCGGTTGATGACCGCGCCATCCTCCACCAGTCGGAACAGGCGCGGCTTGGGATTTCCCGGCTGCGCGAGCGGGGTCAGCGTACCCACCTCCACGGCGCCGAAGCCGAGCGCATGCAGTCCGGTGACCGCCTCGCCTTCCTTGTCAACTCCCGCCGCGACGCCGAGCGGATTAGCGAAGTCCAGCCCTGCGACGCGTGTCGCCAGCACCGGATCGGCAACGGCGCGGCTGCCCGGCGCACCGATTCGGCCCCAGGCGGCGAGGCCGCGTATGGTGAGGCGATGCGCGCGTTCGGCATCGAGAGCGAACAGGGCGGGGCGTAGCGGAAAGGTCATGCATCGCGCGGTGCCCGCGAAGCACCGGTCGAATCAAGAGGGGCGACGACATCGTCTCGCCCAAGCAGCGCTGATGCACCGCAACACAGGCGGTTGATTTCCGAGCGCGGCGCGCCCATTTGGCAATCGGAACAATACAGTCCGATTTGAGAATAGCTCGCAACATGCGCCTGTCCAGCCTAGCCGATTACGCCGTCGTCATGATGACGGCCGCGGCGCGCCATTGCGGCGGGCTGGCGCGCGTCAATGCAACGGGGCTGGCCGAAGAAACCGGCGTGCCGCTGCCTACCGCGCAGAAGCTGGTCAGTCGGCTGTCGTCGGCCGGCTTGATCGAGAGCACGCGGGGCACGGGCGGTGGGTTTCGCCTGTCTCGCCCGCCTGCCGCGATCACGCTGGCCGATATCATCGAAGCGGTGGAGGGGCCGATCGCGCTCACCAACTGCGTCGATGCGTCGCACCACGAATGTGCGCTAGACGGCACGTGCCGGGTGAAGCCGCATTGGTCGGTGGTGAACAATGCGGTTCGGGGCGCACTGGCGGGCGTGACCCTGACGCAGCTTGCCGGACAATCCTTGCCCGCTCCCCATGAGGGGCGGACTACGCATGACATGAGAGTTGAAGCCTGATGGCCACCAAGAACGCCGAGGCGCTCGCCGCCGTATCCAAGAAGTACGAGTGGGGCTTTGCCACCGAGATCGAGCAGGACTTCGCGCCCAAGGGGCTGAGCGAGGACACGGTGCGCTATATCTCCGCCAAGAAGGGCGAGCCCGAGTGGATGCTCGACTGGCGGCTGAAGGCATATCGTAAGTGGCTGACCATGGCGTCGCCCGACTGGGCGAAGCTCAACGTGCCGCCGATCGATTATCAGGATGCGTATTATTACGCGGAGCCCAAGCAGAAGAAGACGATCGCGTCTTTGGACGAGCTCGATCCGGAGATCCGCCGCACATACGAGAAGCTGGGCATCCCGATCGCCGAGCAGGAAGTGCTCGCCGGCGTCGAGGGTGCGCGCAAGGTCGCTGTCGACGCGGTGTTCGACAGCGTCAGCGTGGCGACGACGTTCCGCGAGGAACTGAAGGCCGCCGGTGTCATCTTCCTGTCGATCTCGGAAGCGATCCGCGAATATCCCGAGCTGGTGAAGAAGTGGCTCGGCAAGGTCGTGCCGCAGCATGACAATTATTTTGCGACGCTCAACAGCGCGGTCTTCTCCGATGGCACCTTCGTGTACATCCCGGAAGGCGTTGGCTGCCCGATGGAGCTGTCGACCTATTTCCGCATCAATGCGGAGAACACCGGGCAGTTCGAACGCACGCTGATCATCGCCGACAAGGGGGCGTACGTCTCGTACCTTGAGGGCTGCACTGCCCCGATGCGCGACGAAAACCAGCTCCACGCCGCGGTGGTCGAGCTGGTCGCGCTTGACGATGCCGAGATCAAATATTCGACCGTCCAGAACTGGTATCCGGGCGACGAGAATGGCGTGGGTGGCATCTACAATTTCGTCACCAAGCGCGCGTTGTGCCAGGGCAAGAACAGCAAGGTTTCGTGGACGCAGGTCGAAACCGGCTCGGTGGTGACGTGGAAATACCCGTCGTGCGTGCTCGCGGGCGATGGCAGCGTCGGCGAGTTCTACTCGGTCGCGGTGACCAACAATCGCCAGCAGGCTGACACCGGCACCAAGATGATCCACCTGGGCAAGAACACCCGCTCGACCATCGTGTCGAAGGGGATCAGCGCCGGGCGTTCGGACAATACCTACCGCGGGCTGGTGCGCGTCGCGCCCACCGCTGAGGGCGTGCGCAACTTCACCCAGTGCGACAGCCTCCTGCTGGGCGACCAGTGCGGCGCGCATACCGTGCCGTATATCGAGGTGCGCAACCCATCGGCGCAGATCGAGCATGAGGCGACCACGTCGAAGATCAGCGAGGACCAGATGTTCTACGCCATGTCGCGCGGCCTCGACAGCGAGGCGGCGGTGGCGCTGATCGTCAACGGCTTCGCGCGCGAGGTGCTGCAGCAACTGCCGATGGAATTCGCCGTCGAGGCGCAGAAGCTGCTGGGTATCAGCCTAGAGGGCTCTGTCGGATGATCCGCGCCTCCGTCACTCACCTTTTCGGGTCGGCCGCTCCGACCGCCTTCATCTCGGAATGACCATGCTTAAAATCGAAAATCTGCACGCCCAGATCGACGGCAAGACGATCCTCAAGGGCCTCAACCTTTCCGTGAATGCGGGCGAGGTGCATGCGATCATGGGGCCGAACGGCGCCGGCAAGTCGACGCTCGGCTATGTGCTGGGTGGTCGTCCGGGCTATGAGGTCACCGAGGGCAGCATCACTTTCGACGGGCAGGACCTGCTCGAGCTCGAACCGCATGAGCGTGCCGCCGCCGGGGTGTTCCTGGGCTTCCAGTATCCGGTCGAAATCCCCGGCGTGTCGAACGTCCAGTTCCTGCGCGAGGCGCTGAACGCGCAGCGCGGCGGGCGGGGCGAGAAGCTGCTATCGGGGGGCGAGTTCCTGAAGCTGGCTCGCGAGGAAGCGAAGAAGCTCGACATGGACGCCGACATGCTGAAGCGCCCGGTCAACGTCGGTTTCTCCGGCGGCGAGAAGAAGCGCAACGAGATGGTGCAGATGGGCATCGTCGATCCGAAGTTCGCGATCCTCGACGAAACGGACTCGGGCCTCGACATCGACGCGCTGCGCATCGTCGGCGACGGCATCAACCGGATCATGCGCAAGCCCGACAAGGCCGTGCTGCTCATCACCCATTACCAGCGGCTGCTCGATTACGTGAAGCCGGACTTCGTCCATGTCCTCGCCGATGGTCGGATCATCCGTTCGGGCGGCGCTGAGCTCGCGCATCAGCTCGAGCGTGAAGGCTATGCCGAGGTGGCGGCGTGAGCGACGCCGTGCTCGATCTACCCTCGACGCGCGAAGAGGCGTGGCGCTGGGCCGACCTGGGCGGTCTGGCGGCCGCCGCCGCATTGGCGCCGATTGCCGAACCCACGCACGAGTTCCTCGACCTTCCCGGTGCGCGCCTGTTGTTCGTGGACGGCGTGCTGGACGAAGGGCGCAGCGAACTGCGCGACGTTCGGCTGGCGCCGCTGGAGGGCGACGATCACGCGCTCGGCCGCCGCGCCGCCGGCACCGGCTGGTCGCTGCGCCTCGACGCGCAGGGCGCGGCCGATCCGGTGCAGATCGTCCATGTCGCGACCGGCCGCGAGAACCATCTCGCGTCGGAGATCGTGCTGGCGGACGACGCAGCAGCGGAGGTCGTCGAGACGTTCGTGGGCGCGGGCTGGCAGAACCGCTTCACCCGCACCCGGCTGGGCAAGGGTGCGCGGCTGATGCGATCGGTGCGGCTGCTCCAGCCGGCCGGGTTCGTCTCGCTGCGCGAGGCGGCGGAGATCGGCGAGGCGGCCAGCCTCGTCGCTGTGTTCCTCGGTGCTGGTGGCCAGGGCAGCCGGATCGACGCGCAGCTCGTGATGGCGGCCGAGGGCGCGTTCGTGGAATATGGCGGCGCGCTGCTCACCTCGGCCGAACAGAAGCAGGAGTGTGCGGTTCGCGTGAACCATGCGCAGCCCAACGGCGCCTCGCGTCAGGTGTGGCGCGCGGTCGCGGCGGATCGCTCGCAGGTCAGTCTGGCCGCCGCCGTCGACGTTGCGCGGCATGCACAGAAGACCGACGGCGAACAGTCGCTGCGTGGCCTGCTGCTCCATCGCACCGCGACCGTGAACCTGAAGCCCGAGCTGGAGATCTTTGCCGACGACGTGAAGTGCGCGCATGGCGCAACGGTTGGCGAACTCGACAGCCGCGCGCTGTTCTACATGCAGAGCCGTGGCATTCCGAAGGCACGGGCGCAGGCGATCCTGACGCGTGCCTTCGTCGCAGACGCGCTAGAGCGGATCGGTGACGATACGGTACGCGGCGCGTTCGAGACGGATGCCGATGCGTGGCTGGACGCGGCACTCCGGTGACCCAGGCAACCACCATCATCGACAATGCGCGGCCGCTCGACGTGCTGGCCGACTTTCCGGCGATCCCCGAAGGGTGGGCGTATCTCGATACCGCCGCGACCTCGCAGAAGCCGCAGGCGGTCGTGGATGCGATCACGCGCGGCTATGCCGAGACTTATGCCACCGTGCACCGCGGGGTGTACCAGCGCTCGGCCGACATGACGCTGGCCTATGAGGCGGCGCGGCGCCGTGTTGCCCGGTTCATCAACGGCGCGGAGGAGGAGATCGTCTTCGTCCGCGGCGCGACCGAGGCGATCAATCTCGTCGCGCACAGCTGGGCGGGCACGCAGCTCAAGGCGGGCGATCGCATCCTGCTGTCGGCGCTGGAGCATCATAGCAACATCGTGCCGTGGCAGATGGTGGCGGAGCGCGTTGGCGCGGCGATCGACGTGGTGCCGCTGACCGACGATCAGCGCATCGATCTGGACGCGATGGCGGCGATGCTGACCCCGGCGCACAAGCTGGTCGCGCTGGCGCATGTCTCCAACGTGCTCGGCTCGGTGCTGGACGCGAGACGCGCGACCGAGCTTGCGCACGGCGTCGGCGCGAAGATCCTGATCGACGGGTGTCAGGCCGTGCCGCGGCTGGCGGTGGACGTGGCCAATATCGGCTGCGACTTCTATGTTTTCTCCGGTCACAAGCTCTACGGGCCTACGGGGATCGGCGTGCTGTGGGGCAGGGCCGAACTGTTCGACGCCATGCCGCCATACCAGGGCGGCGGGTCGATGATCGACCGCGTCACCTTCGCCAGGACGACCTTTGCGCCCGCACCGACGCGGTTCGAGGCGGGTACGCCGCATATCGTAGGCGCGCTCGGGCTCCATGCCGCGATCGACTATGTCGAGGCGATCGGGCTGGATCGCATCCACGCGCATGAAACCGCACTGGTCACCCGCACACGCGAGGCTTTGGGTGCGCTGAACTCGGTCCGCCTGTTCGGTCCGGCGGACAGCGCCGGCATCGTCTCCTTCGCGGTAGAGGGGGTTCATCCGCACGACGTCGGCACCATATTGGACGAGGCCAAGGTCGCGATCCGCGCGGGCCATCATTGCGCGCAGCCGCTGATGGAGGTGCTGGGCGTGGAGGCGACCGCGCGTGCCAGCTTCGGCGTCTACAATGGGCCGCAGGACGTTGATGCGCTGGTCAAGGGCATCGAACGAGTGAGCCGGATTTTTGGATAGGAATCTTGCGATGAGCAGCGACACGTTCCGGATCGAGGAAGTGGAGGCGGAAACCAGGCCGCCGCGCGCCCGCGTCGAGGATGCGGTCGACGCGTCTGCCGAGGGGGGTGAGCGCAAGCGCGACTATCTCGATGGTTTCCTGGCGCAGAAGCCGCAGGGCGATGCCGCGCATGAGCCCGGCGGCGCGTTGTACGAGGCGATCATCGATGCCCTGAAGGAGATCTACGATCCCGAGATCCCGGTGAACATCTATGAGCTTGGCCTGATCTACAACGTCGAGGTGACGGACGGCGGCCATGCGGTGGTCACCATGACGCTGACGACGCCGCACTGTCCGGTGGCGGAATCGATGCCAGGCGAGGTCGAACTGCGCGTCGGCTCGGTGCCCGGCGTGTCGATCGCCGACGTGAACCTCGTCTGGGATCCGCCGTGGGACCCGGCCAAGATGTCCGACGAGGCGCGGCTCGAATTGGGGATGTTGTGATGGCGACCACCGTTCGTGAACGCCCTGCGGCTCTGATCCTGACCGACAGCGCAAAGGCGCGGATCGCATCGCTGATGGCGCAGGCGCCGGCGGATGCGATCGGCGTCAAGCTGTCGACCCCGCGTCGCGGGTGTTCGGGGCTGGCCTATTCGGTCGATTACGTGACCGAGGCGAAGCCTTTTGACGAGAAGATCGAGACGGATGGCGGCACGCTGTACGTCGATGGCGGATCGATCCTGTATCTCATCGGATCAACTATGAACTGGGTGGAGGACGATTTCACCGCCGGCTTCGTGTTCGCCAATCCGAACGCCAAGGGCGCCTGCGGCTGCGGGGAGAGCTTCACCGTCTGATTTCGGGTCAAGCTGCACCGCAGCATGGTGCGTGACTCTGGCGTCGCCGGCGCTAAGCTCGGCTCGCAATGACCGAACCCGAGATCGCGCCCGCTCCCGCCCGTTCCCCTCTGGCGGAGCGTATCGTCGACACGCTGATCCATCGCATCGGGAAGGACGAGCGTGCCGCGCGCAAGCATGACTGGTTGGCCGCAACCATCCTGACCCTGCGCGATGAGATCATCGACAAATGGATGGCCTCGACGCGGCAGGCGCATGCCGCGGGTGCAAAGCGCGTCTATTATCTCAGTCTCGAATTCCTGATCGGCAGGCTGTTGCGCGATGCCTTGTCCAACCTTGGCCGCAACGCGGAGGTGGGCGAGGCATTGGCGTCGCTTGGCGTCGACTTGGCGGAGATTGAAGAGATCGAGCCCGACGCGGCGCTTGGCAACGGGGGGCTCGGGCGGCTGGCGGCGTGCTTCATGGAAAGCATGGCGACGCTGGAGCTACCCGCCTACGGATATGGCATCCGCTACGTGAATGGCATGTTTCGTCAGCGCATCGATGATGGCTGGCAGGTGGAATTACCCGAGAACTGGCTGGCGCACGGTAATCCGTGGGAGTTCGAGCGGCGCGAGAGCGCCTATTTCGTCGGCTTCGGCGGCGAGGTGATCGGCAACGAGGCCGGGCATGTCCATTGGAAGCCGGCCGAGGCGGTGGAGGCGCTTGCCTATGACACGCCGGTGGTGGGCTGGCGGGGCAAGCGGGTCAACACGCTGCGGCTATGGAGCGCGCGCGCCTTTGACCCGATCCGTCTGGACGCGTTCAACGCCGGCGACCATATCGGCGCGCTGGCGGGACAGGTGCGCGCCGAAAGCCTGGTGCGGGTACTCTATCCGTCAGACAGCAGCGCGGCCGGCCAGGAGCTTCGGCTGCGGCAGGAGTATTTCTTTTCCTCGGCGTCGATCCAGGACATCGTTCGACGCCATGTGCAGTATTTCGGCGACATCCGCACGCTGCCGGACAAGGCGGCAATCCAGCTAAACGATACCCATCCCGCCGTTTCGGTTGCGGAATTGATGCGGCTGCTGGTCGATCACCATGACCTGCCGTTCGACGAGGCATGGGAGATCACCCGCAAGACGTTCGGCTATACCAACCACACGCTGCTGCCCGAGGCGCTGGAAAGCTGGCCCTTGCCGTTGTTCGAGCGACTGCTGCCCCGGCACATGCAGTTGATCTACGCCATCAACGGCCGCGTTCTTCGCGAAGCCCGCAAGAGCGACGGGATGAGCGATCAGGCGGTGGCGGCGATCAGCCTGATCGACGAGAATGGCGAACGGCGGGTGCGGATGGCGAATCTGGCCTTTGTCGGCAGCCATAGCGTGAATGGCGTGGCGGCGCTTCATACCGCTCTGATGAAGCAGACGGTCTTCGCCGATCTTCACCGCCTGTATCCGGCGCGCATCAACAACAAGACCAACGGGATCACGCCGCGACGGTGGCTGATGGATTGCAACCCGGGTCTGACCGCGCTGATCCAAGACGCGATCGGCGCCGAATTGCGCGATGACACGGCAAAGCTTCAGTCGCTTGATTCTTTTTCGGACGACCCCGCTTTCCGGGAGCGTTTCGCAGGAGCGAAGCGTTTGAATAAAGTGGGACTGTCAAATTTCATCGGGGAAAGCATGGGGTTGCGTCTTGACCCCGACGCGCTGTTCGATGTGCAGATCAAGCGCGTACATGAATACAAGCGGCAGTTGCTGAATATCATCGAGACCGTCGCGTTATATGATCAGATCCGTAGCCATCCGGAAAAGGACTGGACGCCGCGCGTCAAGGTTTTCGCTGGCAAGGCTGCATCGAGTTATCACAACGCTAAACTGATTATAAAGTTGGCCAATGACGTGGCGAAGCGGGTCAATAGCGATCCATCGGTTGGTGGCTTGCTGAAGGTGGCGTTTGTACCGAACTACAACGTCAGTTTGGCGGAACGCATCATCCCGGCGGCTGATTTGTCGGAGCAGATCTCGACGGCTGGTATGGAGGCGTCGGGCACCGGCAACATGAAGTTCGCGCTGAATGGCGCTTTGACCATTGGCACCCTCGACGGCGCCAACATTGAGATCAAGGATCATGTTGGTGACGACAACATCGTCATTTTCGGCCTGACTGCTGATGAGGTGTCGGCAAAGCGGGCTGGCTCCTATCGCCCGCGCGAGGTGATCGAGGGGAGCCGCGAATTGTCTCAGGCGGTCAACGCTATCGCGTCCGGCGTGTTCTCGCCCGACGATCCGAGCCGCTATCGCGAATTGATGAACGGGTTGTACGACCACGACTGGTTCATGGTTGCTGCCGACTTCGATGCGTACGCGGCGGCGCAGCGCGCGGTTGACGCGCGGTGGGCAGACCAAGCGAATTGGCAGGCTGCGGCGATCCGCAATGTTGCGCGAGTCGGCTGGTTCTCTTCCGATCGCACCATCAGCGAATATGCGCGTGAGATCTGGGGTGTGATGTGAAACCGCCCCATGGTGCCATTGAGGCTTTGCTGGCGGGCGTGCATAGCGACCCGTTCTCTCTTCTCGGCACCTATTCCGGCCCGCAAGGCACATTTGCACGGACGCTTGTTCCCGGCGCCGAGACAGTGGAGGCACGCAGCCTTTCGGGCGACGTGCTAGGCACGCTCACGCGTGTCGACCAGCGCGGCTTGTTCGAAGGGGCCATTAAAGGCGAGCCGCAGCCGCTGAAGTACCGCGCGCAGGCGAGCGGCGCGGAATGGATGGTGACCGACCCGTACACATTCGGGCCGGTCCTTGGGCCGGTCGACGACGTGCTGATGGCGGAAGGCACGCATTATCGCCTGCATGACAAGATGGGCGCGCATCTGATCGAGCATGAAGGTGCGACCGGTGTTCATTTTGCCGTCTGGGCGCCCAATGCGCAGCGCGTCTCCGTTGTCGGTGACTTCAACGATTGGGATGGCAAACGCCACCTGATGCGGCGGCGCGGCGATGTGGGCGTCTGGGAGATCTTTATCCCGGACCTTGCAGCGGGACGGCATTACAAATTCGAGATTATCGGACGTGACGGGCAGGTGCAGCCGCTAAAGGCCGACCCTTATGCCTTTGCCACAGAGCTGCGGCCCGGCACGGCCTCGGTCACGGCGGCGCCGCTGGCGCATGAATGGGGCGATGACGAACATCGCGCGCATTGGGCGTCGGTGGACCCGCGGCGCGTGCCGATCAGCATTTACGAGGTCCATCCCGGCTCATGGGACCGGGACGAGAATGGGTGGTTTCTCACCTGGGACGCGCTGGCTGACCGGCTGATCCCCTATGTCGTGGAACTCGGCTTCACGCACATCGAATTTTTGCCCGTGGCGGAGCATCCCTACGATCCATCCTGGGGATATCAGACCACCGGGCTTTATGCGCCATCGGCCAGATTCGGCGATGTCGAGGGGTTTGCCCGTTTTGTCGACGGCGCGCATCGTGCCGGCATCGGCGTGCTGCTCGATTGGGTGCCGGCGCACTTTCCCACCGACGCGCACGGCCTGGCCAAGTTCGACGGCACGGCGTTGTACGAGCATGAAGACCCGCGGCTTGGCTTCCACCCCGATTGGAACACCGCGATCTACAATTTTGGGCGCCGCGAGGTGTCCGCGTTTCTGGTCAACAACGCCCTGTTCTGGGCCGAGCGCTACCATGTCGACGGGTTGCGGGTCGATGCAGTCGCATCGATGCTGTACCGCGACTACAGCCGCAAGGCGGGCGAATGGATCCCGAACGAAGCCGGCGGTCGCGAAAATTGGGAAGCTGCATCCTTTCTGCAGTCGATGAACCGCGCAGTCTATGGCGCGCATCCCGGCTTCTTCACCATCGCCGAGGAATCCACCGCGTGGCCGGGCGTTACTCATCCGGCGCATGACGGTGGGCTCGGGTTCGGGTTCAAGTGGAACATGGGCTTCATGCACGACACGCTGAAGTACATGGCGCGCGAGCCGGTGCATCGGCGGCATCATCATCAGGATGTGACCTTCGGGCTGGTCTATGCGTTCAGCGAGAACTACGTCCTGCCGATCAGCCATGACGAAGTGGTGCACGGCAAGGGGTCGATGCTCACCAAGATGAGCGGCGACGATTGGCAGCAATTTGCCAATCTGCGCGCATTTTATGGCCTGATGTGGGGCTATCCCGGCAAGAAGCTGCTGTTCATGGGGCAGGAGTTCGCCCAGCGGCGCGAGTGGGACGAGAGCCGTGCGCTGGACTGGGATCTTTGCCACTCGACGTCGCATGTGGGCGTGCGCAAGCTGGTGCGTGATCTCAACATTCTCTACCGTGACAAGCCGGCGCTTCATGCGCGCGATTGCGAGCCGGAGGGGTTCGAATGGCTGGTGGCCGACGATGCGGAGAATTCCGTCTTCGTCTGGCTGCGCAAGGCGCCCGATGTTCCACCCGTCGTGGTCGTGTGCAACATGACTCCGATCGCGCGGGCGCCGTATCGGCTGCCGCTGCCGCACGCGGGATTGTGGCGCGAAATTCTGAACACCGATGCCAAGGACTACTGGGGATCGGGCCTCGGCAATCTGGGCGGCGTGGTGGCAAAGGAGGGCTCGGCTATGGTGACACTACCACCGTTGGCGACCATTATGTTCGAGTTCGCAGGAGAGACGGCTGTCGCGTAGGTCTGGCAGTCGTCGGGTAGGGGCATGCGTCCTTGCAACCAACGACCTGGGAGCACCGCCTCCCCAACTTCCTCTCGGGTCGAGAGGAGAAGGATGAAGAGGATGGAACACCGGAAGGGACAGCCACTTGCGCGTGACGCGATGGCCTATGTGCTCGCGGGCGGACGCGGCAGTCGGCTAGCCGAGCTGACCGACACGCGCGCGAAGCCGGCGGTGTATTTCGGTGGCAAGAGCCGGATCATCGATTTCGCGCTGTCGAACGCCATCAATTCGGGCATTCGCCGGATCGGCGTGGCGACGCAGTACAAGGCGCATTCGCTGATCCGGCATCTTCAGCGCGGATGGAATTTTCTTCGGCCCGAGCGGAACGAGAGTTTCGACATTCTGCCCGCGTCGCAGCGCGTCAGCGAGTTCCAATGGTATGAAGGAACGGCGGACGCCGTCTTCCAGAACATCGACATCATCGAAAGCTATGATCCCGAATATATGGTGATCCTGGCGGGTGATCACATCTACAAGATGGATTACGAGTTGATGCTCCAACAGCACGTCGAGCAAGGCGCCGACGTGACGGTCGCCTGCATGGAGGTGCCGCGCATGGAAGCGGTTGCGTTCGGTGTCATGCACGTCGACGAAACCGATCGGATCATCGAGTTTGTGGAAAAGCCGGCCGATCCACCGCCAATGCCGGGAAAGCCTGATGTCGCGCTGGCGTCGATGGGCATTTACGTGTTCAAGACGTCTCTACTGTTCGACCAATTAAGGCGCGATGCGGAGACGCCCGGGTCCAACCGCGACTTTGGGCGTGACATCGTGCCGTGGCTGGTCAAGCACGGCAAGGCGGTGGCGCACCAGTTCAGCACGTCCTGCGTGCGATCCTCCAATGAATCGTCGGCCTATTGGCGCGACGTGGGCACGGTGGATGCGTATTGGAAAGCCAACATCGACCTGACGGACGTGGTGCCGGCGCTCGATCTCTACGATCGCTCCTGGCCGATCTCCACCTATTCGGAGCTGACTCCGCCGGCGAAGTTCGTCCATGACATCGATGGGCGGCGCGGATCGGCCGTAGCCAGTTTGGTCTCGGGCGATTGCATCGTCTCGGGATCGTCTATCTATCGTTCGCTGCTGTTCACCGGGGTCCGCACGCACAGTTTCGCCATGCTTGATGAGGCGGTCGTGCTGCCGTACGTGAAGGTGGGGCGCGGGGCGCGGCTGCGCAAAGTGGTGATCGATCGCGGGGTGGAGATCCCCGATGGGCTGGTGGTGGGTGACGATCCGGCGCTGGACGCGCATCGTTTCCGCCGCACGGACGACGGCATTTGCCTGATCACCAAGCCGATGATCGATCGCCTTGCATGATGAATGCTGGGGCAAAGCCGGCCGCCTGTCGGCGCAAAACAGCCTCTTTCCTGTCGATTGCGGACGCTTGTGGCGCAAATTGGCCGCCTAGCGCACCTGCTCCGGCCAAGGCGTAGTGCTGTGAAGGTTCTCGCTGTCGCATCCGAGGCTTACCCGCTGGTGAAGACCGGCGGGCTTGCCGATGTGGTCGGTGCGCTGCCGGCTGCGCTGGCACCGCATGGCGTGCAGACCACGACGTTGCTGCCCGGCTTTCCCGCCGTGCTGAAGGCCACGGCCGGGCGCGCAATCCACAGCTGGCGCGACCTGCTCGGCGGCGGGGTCGCGCGCTTGCTGAGTGGCGAGATCGCGGGGTATCCGATGCTGGTGCTGGATGCGCCGGGCTTCTTCGCGCGCGACGGTGGATTGTACGGCGATCAATCGGGAGAGGATTGGCCGGACAATTGGCGGCGCTTCGCCGCGCTTGCCCGGGCGGCGGCCGAGATCGCGCGCGGCGGGGTGAAGAAGCTGCGGTTTGACGTTCTTCATGCGCATGATTGGCAGGCGGCGCTTGCCCCGGCGTATCTGCGATATGTCGCGGCACCGATCAAGACGGTGCTGACGATCCACAACATCGCGTTTCAGGGTCGGTTCGGGCCGGAAATCTTTGGTGAGCTCGGACTTCCAGACGATGCATGGTCGATCGACGGTGTCGAATATTATGGCGGCGTCGGTTTTCTGAAAGCGGGACTGCGCGCCGCCGATGCGATCACCACCGTCAGTCCGACGTATGCGCGCGAGATTTTGCAGCCGGACTATGGGATGGGGCTGGAGGGGCTGATCGCCGATCGCGCCGGGCGGGTGAGCGGCATCGTCAACGGCATCGATCCGGCGGTGTGGAGCCCGGAGCATGATCCGGCCTTGGTGTCGCGCTACACTTCCAAGACGCTGGCACGTCGCGTGGCGAACAGGCGCGCGGTGGAGCGCGAATTCGGACTAGAGCCGGGCGACGGTCCGATCTTTACGGTCATCAGCCGGCTGACGTGGCAAAAGGGCATGGACGTCCTTGCGGATTGCGTCGACGATCTGGTCAACATGGGTGGGCGGCTCGCGCTGCTAGGCTCGGGCGATGCCGCCTTGGAGCAGGCGTTCAAGGCGGCGCGCGAGCGGCACCCGGGCAAGGTGGGCGTGCGGATCGGCTACAACGAGCCATTGTCGCACCTGCTGCAGGGCGGGGCGGACGCGATCCTCATCCCCTCGCGCTTCGAGCCATGTGGGCTGACGCAATTATATGGCCTTGCCTACGGCTGCGTGCCGGTCGTTGCGCGGACCGGCGGGCTGGCCGACACGATCATCGACGCCAACATCGCGGCGCTGGGGGCGCAGGTCGCCAGCGGCGTCCAGTTCGACGGTGTGACGCGCGACAGCCTGGTGCATGCGCTGACGCGCACGTGCGCGCTATATGCTGACCAGCCGGCATGGCGTGCGATGCAGCGCTGTGGGATGAAGGCTGACTTTTCGTGGGGAAAGAGCGGGGCGGCCTATGCCGCGCTTTATCGGGGATTGATCGACGCATGATCGAAACGATTTCGACGACTGCCTTTGCCGACCAGAAGCCGGGTACGTCCGGGCTGCGCAAGAAGGTGAAGGTATTCCAGCAGCAACATTATGCGGAAAACTTCATCCAGGCGGTGTTCGACGTGCTGGACGATCGCGCCGGCGCGACGCTGGTGATCGGCGGCGATGGCCGGTTCCTCAACCGGGTGGTGATCGACAAGGCGATCCGCATGGCGGCGGCGAACGGCTTCGCGCGCGTGCTGGTGGGGCAGGGCGGCATCCTCTCCACGCCCGCCGCCTCCAACCTGATCCGTCAATCGGGTGCGATCGGCGGGCTGATGCTGTCGGCGAGCCACAATCCCGGCGGCCCCGACCAAGATTTCGGCATCAAATATAATGTCGGCAATGGCGGCCCGGCACCCGAAAAGATCACCGAGGCGATCTATGCCCGCACCCGGATGATCGACGCCTATCGTATCGTGACGACGGGAGAGATCGACCTCGACCGGCCAGGCACCCAGGATCTGGGGGGCATGACGGTGGAGATCGTTGACCCCGTCGCAGCCTATGCCGATCTGATGGCGACGCTGTTCGATTTCACCGCTATTCGCGGCGCCGGGCTGACGGTGGCGTTCGATGCCATGAGCGCGGTGACGGGGCCGTATGCGACGGAGATTCTCGAGCGCCGGCTTGGCTTTGCCGAAGGGACGGTGCGCAACGGCACGCCGCTGGAGGATTTCGGCGGCCACCATCCCGATCCCAATCTGGTGCATGCGCGCGAGCTGTACGACCTGATGATGGCCGAGGATGCGCCCGACTTCGGCGCGGCGTCGGACGGCGACGGCGATCGCAACCTGATCATCGGACGCGGGATCTTCATCACGCCGTCCGACAGCCTGGCGATGCTGGCGGCGAACGCGCACTTGGCGCCGGCCTATGCCGATGGGTTGAAGGGTATCGCCCGCTCGATGCCGACCAGCGCGGCGGCGGATCGCGTTGCCGACGCGTTGAGCATTCCCGCTTTCGAGACGCCGACGGGATGGAAGTTCTTCGGCAATCTGCTCGATGCCGGCAAGGTGACGATTTGCGGCGAGGAGAGCGCGGGCACCGGATCGGACCATGTGCGCGAGAAGGATGGCCTGTGGGCCGTGCTGCTGTGGCTCAACATTCTGGCGGCTACCGGTAAAAGCGTGCGGCAGATCGCCGAGGAGCATTGGGCGCGATTTGGCCGCAACTATTACGCGCGGCACGACTATGAGGGTATCGACAGCGCGGCGGCCGACGCGCTGATGGCGGACCTGCGCGGCAAGCTGGCCGATCTGCCCGGACAGACGGTGGGCGATCTGACGATCGAGGCGGCGGATGATTTCGCCTATCACGATCCGACAGATGGCTCGGTGAGCAAGAACCAGGGCGTGCGCATCCTCTTCGCGGGCGGGAGCCGCGTGGTGTTTCGCCTGTCGGGCACGGGCACGTCCGGTGCGACGCTGCGCGTCTATCTGGAGCGGTACGAGCCGGCGAGCGGACAGCTGGATGGGGACACGACGCAGATGCTTGCCGACATTGCGGCGGCGGCGGATGCGATCGCCGGGATCGTCCGACATACCGGGCGTGCCCAACCTGACGTCGTGACCTGAGAAGAGCCGTCTGGCGAACAGGGCATCGCTGTGAGCGCCCCCGATACAGACCCGCGTTCGAGCGAGGCGCGCATTTTCCGCGTTCGCTCGCCGCGTGCCGATCAGCTGTGGCTATGTCTGTTTGACGGGAACGATGAGCGCCGGGTGGCGATGACCCGTACGGGCGACGATTGGGTGTGTGAGACCGCGGCGCCGGCGGGGACGCGCTATGGCTTTCGAGCGGCGGGCGATCCGCCGTTTGATGCGTCCAAGCTGCTGGTTGATCCGGCGGCGACGCATCTCGACCGGCCGTTTGCCTATGATCCGCGGCTTGCAACCTTTGGCTGCGACACGGCGGCGCTGGTGCCCAAGGCGGTGGCGACGCCGCCGTTGCCGCCGCTTGCCGGGCGCGCGCCGGTATTTCAGCCCGGCGGGCTGATCTACGAAGTGAATGTGCGCGGCTTGACGATGCTGCACCCTGACATTCCGGCGGCGCTGCGCGGCACGGTGGCCGCGATCGCACATCCGGTGATGTTGGCACACTTGCAGCGGCTTGGCGTCGATGCAGTCGAATTGATGCCGATCGTCGCGTGGATCGACGAGCGGCATTTGCCGCCGCTGGGGTTGCACAATGCGTGGGGCTATAATCCGGTGGTGCCGATGGCGCTCGATCCGCGGTTGTGCCCTGGTGGCATGGCGGAGCTGCGCGCCACGGTGGCAGCACTGCGCGCGGTAGGGATCGGCACCATCCTCGACCTCGTCTTCAATCATACGGGCGAAAGCGATCTTGAGGGGCCGACGCTGTCATTCCGCCGGCTGGACGATGCGGTGTATGCCCGTGCGCCGGACGGCACGTTGATCAACGATGCGGGGACCGGCAACACGCTCGACTTCGGCTATGCGCCTGTGCGCGAGATGACGCTGGCGGCGCTGCGGCATTTCGTCACGCAGGCGGGCGTTGACGGGTTCCGCTTCGACCTGGCGACGGTCACGGCGCGATCGCCGGGGTTTGATCGGGACGCGCCGATCTTCGCGGCAATCGCCGCCGATCCGGTGCTTGCCGATCGCATCTTGATTGCCGAGCCGTGGGATATCGGGCCGGGTGGCTATCAACTCGGGCAGTTTCCGGCGACCTGGCTCGAATGGAACGATCGTTTTCGCGACGACGTGCGGCGCTTCTGGCGCGGGGATGGCGCGGCGGGCGCGCTCGCCACGCGGCTGAGCGGATCGACCGACCTGTTCGGCGGCGAGCGGACCCGCAGCGTCAACTTCGTGGCGGCGCATGACGGCTTCACCTTGGCGGATACGGTCGCCTACGCAGGCCGGCACAACCATGCGAATGGCGAGCAGAACCGCGACGGGCATGGCGATGAGGTGAGCTGGAACGCGGGCTCTGAGGGTCAGGGGCGCTGCGAAGACCGGCGGGCGCTGCTGGCGACGCTGTTCGCGGCGCGCGGGACGATCATGCTGACGGCGGGGGACGAATTCGGGCGGACGCAGGCAGGCAACAACAATGCCTATGCGCAGGATAATGCGACGTCGTGGCTCGACTGGGCTGCTCGTGACCAGGCGCTCGAAGCGTTCGTGGCTGGCCTCGCTGCCTGGCGCCGCGCCAATCCGGCGATCGGTGACCCCGGCATCCGCCACGATCTGAGCTGGCTGCGGCTGGATGGCGAGCCGATGACGGCGGAGGATTGGGACGCCGCCGATGGGTTTGTCATGATGCTGCCGGACGGGAGTGGTGTGCGGATCGATCGGCGCTTACGCACGGCCGACGTGCTGTCGCCGCGCCAACCCTGAAGGCTGTCGCGGCGACCAAAGGTCAGCGTTGCGGCATCACCAGATACTTTTCACCCGTCGCGCGCTTGCCGAATGCGGCGATCGTATCGGGATCGAGCATCTCGGTCAGGGCGATGCGCTTGGTGTACTTGCTCGCAAAGGTGGTCTTGAGCTCGCGCGCGACGCGATCACGCAGGTCCTTGGCTGCGTCGCCCCCGATATCTTCGAGGAAATAGGTGAGCAGCCAGCCACCCATGCGCCAGCGCATGCCGAAGCCGCGGTTGAACTCGGTCGGGGCGGGGGAGAGGCCGCCGTAGAGGTAGACCTGCTTCATCTGGCGCGAGCCATAGGGGCCGTCCGCGCGCTGGGTGCGCAGCGCGGCCTGCTCCATCGCGGTGAGGATCTGCCCCGCGAGCTTTCCGCCGCCAACTGCGTCAAAGGCGAGGTAGGCGTTGGTCGCGGCGATCGCGTCGATCAGCTTGGGCAGGAAATCGTCGGCGGTCATGTCGACCACATGCTCTGCGCCGAGATCGCGCAGCAACGACGCCTGCGCCTCGCTGCGCACGATGTTGACCAGCGGCACGCCGTCGGCGGCGCACAGCTTCACCAGCATCTGACCGAGGTTGGAGGCGGCGGCGGTGTGAACCAGGCCCTTATAGCCCTCGCGCTTCATCGTGCCGACCATGCCGAGCGCGGTGAGCGGATTGACGTAGGACGAGGCGCCTTCTTCGGCGCTGGTGCCATCGGGCACGATCATGCAATCGGCCGCGCGCACCTTGCGAAATTGCGCGTAGAAGCCGCCACCGGCGAGCGCGACGGTCTTGCCGATCAGCGCCTGGGCCGCCGGGGATTGTCCTGCGGCGACCACTTCACCGGCTCCTTCGTTGCCGACGGGCAGATCAACGCCGGCGCGGGCCGAGAGGGCGCGCTGCGCCGCCGGGTTCAGCGGCGCGGTTGCGGCATCGCCGTCACGGGTGAACTGCGTACCATCGGTAAGGGCGAGCAGCACCGCGAGATCGGATGGGTTGATCGGCGTCGCCTCGACGCGGACAAGCACGTCATCGTCGTTCAGCGATGGCAGCGGCATATCCTGGAGCGACAGCTTCACCTGCCCCTCAGGCGTCACGGTAGATACGAGGCGGCGGTAGGTGTCGGGCAGATCGGTCATGGCGGCTCCTCTCGAAAGCTCTGTTGATGCCGGCCGTCCTTCTCCCCCGCGCGGCGCGATGTCGAGCCTATAAGTGCCGGCGCGGCGTGAAACCGCGCCGACAAGGGTGCAAGTCAGGCCAGGGTCATACCCTTCATGCCGCCTTCCTCGCGCCAGTTCCTGATGATGCTAAAGAACGCGTTTGGCCCTTTCCCATAGCTGGAGAAGCTTGCGGCCTTGGGGCTCAATTGACCCTCGCCATTGTAATAGCCGGGGGTGCATTCCTCGAGGAACTTGCGGCGATCAAGCACGGCGGAGAGTACCTCCTGCGTCCATGCTTCCTCCGCTTCTTCGGTCGGCTCGATGCGTGACTTCTGTGAACGGCGCGCCTCGCCGATGATGTGTGCGGCGTGGCCGGCCTGTTCGAGCAAAGCGTGCGGGTAATTGGCGGTGAAGCCGGACTGGACGACGGAGAAGATGAACATGTTGGGGAAGCCGTTCACGGTCATGCCGTGCAGCGTCTTGCCGCCATCCGCCCATTTCTCTTCCAGCGTCTGACCGCCGATGCCGCGCACGTCATAGCCGGCGCGGCGCGCGTAGCTGGTGCCGACCTCGAAGCCGGTGCCGAAGATGAGGCAATCGAGCTTATACTCCTTGCCGGCGGCGACCACGCCGTCGCGGGTGATCCGCTCGACACCCTGGCCCTGTGTGTCGACCAGCTTGACGTTGGGTCGATTGAACGTCGCGAGATAATCGTCGTGGAAGCAGGGGCGCTTACAGAACTGATTGTACCACGGCTTCAGCGCGTCGGCGGTGGCGGAATCCTGCACTACGTCGTCAACGCGCGCGCGGATTGATTCCATTTTCTGGAAGTCGGCCAGTTGGACGAGCTCGTCGGGGTTTTCAGCGCCGGCCTTTACCGCCTTCATGCGCGCGATCATGCCGAGGTTGCGGATGATGTCGGTCCAGCCATCGTTGACCAGATCCTCCTCCGCCCAGCCGCCCGACACGAGCGTGTTGAAGTTTTCCATGCGATCGCGATGCCACCCGGGCGTGAGCGACTGCGCCCATTGCTGATCGGTCGGCCGATCGCCGCGCACGTCGATCGACGAGGGCGTGCGCTGGAAGACGTAGAGCTGCTTGGCGGTGGCGCCGAGATGGGGGACGCACTGCACCGCGGTGGCGCCGGTGCCGATGATGCCGACAACCTTGTCGCCGAGCTTGTCCAGCCCACCGTTCTGGTCACCGCCGGTATAGGCATAGTCCCAGCGGCTGGTGTGGAAGGTGTGGCCCTGGAACTCCTCGATCCCGGGAATGCCTGGGAGCTTGGGTCGGTGCAGCGGGCCGTTTGCCATGACGACGAAGCGCGCCTGGATCGCGTCGCCGCGGTTGGTGAACACCGTCCAGCGGCAGGTGTCCTCGTTCCATGCCATGTCGGTGACTTCGGTCTGGAACAGGACGTCGCGGTAAAGGTCGAAGCGCTCGGCAATGCGGCGTGAATAAGCGCGGATCTCTGGCCCTTGGCTGTACTTGCGCTCGGGCATGAAGCCCGTTTCCTCAAGCAAGGGGAGATATACGTAGCTTTCGATGTCGTAGGCGGCGCCGGGGTAGCGGTTCCAATACCAGGTGCCGCCGAACTCGCCGCCCTTTTCGATGATGCGGACATCCTCGACGCCCGCCTCGCGCAGCTTGGCGCCGGCGAGCAGGCCGCCGAAGCCGCCGCCGATCACGACGACTTCCTTCTGATCGGTCAGCAGTGCGCGATCGATCGGCTGTTCGATATAGGGGTCTTCGAGATAGTGAGCGAACTTGCCCTTCATCTCGACATATTGCTCGTTGGCGTCAGTGCGCAGGCGCTTGTCGCGCTCCGCCAGATATTTGGCCTTCAACGCCGCCGGGTCAAAGCCGATCTGTTCATCCGGCGCGGTGTGTAGCGCCTGCGACTCGAGTGTCATTTGCCTCTCCGCGTTCTTATTTATTGGAACGCATTATGGCTTAGCACTGGCCGGAGCGGTAGGTTTAATTTGCGCTGGTGAGGCGCTTAGCGCTCCAGCCGCCCGTCGCCGATGGCGGATGCCTCGAAGGGGAAGAGCGTGTCGGGATCGGGTTTGCCAACATCCTCAGCGATCTTGGCGGGGGCAAGCTCGTGCAGCAGATGCTGGATGATGGCGCGGCGAGCCTTTTTCTTGTGATCGGCGCGCACGCAGATCCACGGCGCAGCCGGCGTACTGGTGCGGCTGAGCATCGTGTCGCGTGCGGCGCTGTAATCGTCCCACTTCTCCTGCGCGACTGCATCAAGCGCGGAGATCTTCAGCGCCTTCAACGGATCGCTGCGGCGGGACTCCAGCCGCTCGGCCTGCTCTTCGCGGGAGATGTCCAGCCACAGCTTCACCAGCTTGATGCCATCGGCAACCAGCATGGCCTCGAACCCGGAAACGTCCTCAAGAAAGCGGGCCTGCGCGTCGGGCGAGGAGAAGCCGTTTACCACCTCGACCCCAGCGCGATTGTACCAGCTGCGGTTGAAGATCATGAGCTCGCCGGCGGCGGGCAGGTGCGCGACATAGCGCTGGAAGAACCATTGCGTGCGTTCATGCTCGGTCGGCTTGGGCAGCGCGACGACGCGCGTCTGACGGACGGCGAGGTGGCGGGTGACCGTGCGTATCGTCCCGTCCTTGCCCGCCGTGTCGCGCCCTTCGAGTACGACAACGGCGCGCGCACCGTTCTCGGCTGCCCAGGCCTGGTAGCGGACCAGCGCGACCTGAAGCGCGTGATCTTCTGCCGCGTGATCCGCTCCCATCGCTTAGACCAGCTCGACAGCGATGGCGGTGGCTTCGCCGCCGCCGATGCAGAGGCTGGCAACGCCGCGCTTCTTGCCGTGATGCTTCAGCGCCGCGATCAGCGTGGTGATGATCCGCGCGCCCGAGGCACCGATCGGGTGGCCAAGCGCGGTCGCGCCGCCGTGGACGTTGATCTTGTCATGCGGGATGCCGAGATCGCGCATCGCGAACATGGCGACGCAGGCGAACGCCTCGTTGATCTCAAACAGATCGATGTCGTCGATCGACCAGCCCGCCTTGTCCAGCAGCTTCTGGATGGCGCCGACCGGCGCGGTGGTGAACGCGGACGGCTCCTGCGCGTGCGCCGCGTGAGCGATGATACGCGCCACCGGCTTCTGGCCCTTGGCCTCGGCGACGCTCGCCTTGGTGAGGACAAGCGCGGCGGCACCGTCGGAGATCGAGGAGCTGGTGGCGGCGGTGATCGTGCCGTCCTTGGCGAAGGCGGGCTTCAGCGTCGGGATCTTGTCCGGTATGCCGCGACCGGGCTGCTCGTCGGTGTCGACAACCACTTCGCCCTTGCGGGTCGCCACCGTCACCGGCGTGATCTCCTCGGCGAAGGCGCCCGACTTGATCGCCTCCTGCGCGCGGCGCAGCGACTCGATCGAGTAATCGTCCTGCGCCTGGCGGGTGAGCTGATATTCGTTGGCCGTATCCTGCGCGAAGGTACCCATGGCGCGGCCCGCCTCATAGGCGTCTTCGAGGCCGTCGAGGAACATGTGGTCGTAGGCCGTGTCATGGCCGATCCGCGCGCCCGAGCGATGCTTCTTGAGGATGTAAGGCGCGTTGGTCATGCTCTCCATGCCACCCGCAACGATCAGATCGGCGGAGCCGGCGGCGATCGCCTCGGCGCCCATGATCACCGTCTGCATGCCCGAGCCGCACACCTTGTTGACGGTGGTGGCCTGCACCGACTTGGGCAAGCCGGCCTTGATCGCCGCCTGACGCGCCGGTGCCTGGCCGAGACCAGCGGGCAGCACGCAGCCCATGTAGATACGCTCCACCGCCGCACCATCGACGCCGGCCCGCTCGACCGCCGCCTTTACCGCCGTGGCGCCAAGATCAGTGGCAGAGACATCGGCAAGCGCGCCCTGCATGCCGCCCATCGGCGTGCGTGCGTAGGACAGGATAACGACGGGATCGGTGGCCATGTGAATGCTGCTCCGCGGCAAAAGTGTTTGAACCGATCTAGTCACGAAGGTCGGCGAATACAAAGGCCGTGATCGGCGTTGGGCGTCGATGGACACCCTTACCGACGTGCTCAAATGGGCCGCCTCGATCAGCGGCATGATTGCTGCCTTCATGGTTTCGCTCGATAACGGACGGCGGGTTACAGGCTGGGGCTTCGTGCTGTTCGTCGGCTCGTCGATCTGCTGGATCAGCGGGGCGGCGCTTACCGAAGACTGGGCGCTGGGCACGCAAAATGTCGTGCTGTTCGGGATCAACCTGTTCGGCGTCTATCGCTATCTGATACGCAAGAAGGGTGTCTGACCTTTTCTGGCCGCTTGCGCTCGCCGTTTTTGGCGCAATCATCGGCAGCTTTCTGGCAACCGTCGCCATCCGCTGGCCGGAGGGCCGATCCGCGCTGACCGGGCGGTCGCTGTGTGACGGATGTGGCGCGCCCGTTCAGGCGCGCGATCTGGTGCCAATCATCAGCATGCTGTCGCTGCGCGGAAGCGCGCGCTGCTGCGGCGCGAGGATCGCGGAACTGCATCTGCAGGTCGAGCTTGCCTGCCTGGTGGTGGGGCTGCTTGCTGGAGCGGTGGCGGGCGGCCTTGCGGGGCTGGTGATCGCAACGTTCGGCTGGATGCTGGTGCTGATCGCGGCGCTTGATGCGACCGAGCTGTGGATTCCCGATCCGCTGGTGGTTGTGCTGGCGGTGGGTGGGCTTCTGGCGGCATCGATCCTGCCGCCGCCGCTTACTGATCGGCTGATCGGCGGCGTGGCGGGGTTTGGGTCTTTGTGGTTGATCGGCTTCGGCTATCGCCATGCGCGGGGCGTTGAGGGGCTTGGCGGCGCCGATCCCAAGCTGTTTGGCGCGATCGGACTGTGGCTGGGGTGGCGGCTGCTGCCGGCTGTGCTGCTGTGCGCCGCGTTGATAGGGCTGGGCGTGGTGGCGGTGCGGGTCGTCAGCGGGCGATCGGTGGCGCGCGACGATGCGCTGCCGTTTGGCAGCTTTCTCGCGGCTGCGGCTTACCCGGCATTGCTCGTCATGATATGTTTGACGCCATGATCGCGTTGCTCCTCGCGCTTGCCGCCGCCGATCCGCCAAAGACGGTCGCATCGATCGATGGCCTGCCGCTGGGTGGGCTGCCACCGCAATCACTGCCCACGGAGGGGTGCGCGGCCTATCTTTTCAGCGCGGGCAAGACACGCGCGCTGGCCGCGGTGGCGGGTGCGCAGGCGGGAACCTTGCGCGTGTCGATCGGGGGCAGGGCGGTCGACCTTGTCCGCACGACGCAAAGTGGGAGCGCTGGGTACGGCTTTGCCGGGGTCACGCAATATACCGGTGGTGGTGCGGCCGCGACACTGGACCTTTCGATCCAGACGCAGCGCGCGCTGACCCAGGGCGCCGTGATCGATCAGGCTACGTTGCGGATCGACCGAACGGGCGAGGACACGATCGTCTTGCCCCTCGCCGGCCTGATCGGCTGCGCCCAGCCGACACCATGATCCGGATGCCATAAACATAACGGGGAGAGGATAACATGAAGGACATTCTGACCGCGCAACGCGAAAGCTTCATGGCCGCGCTGCCGGAGCCGATGGCGATCCGCAAGGACCGGCTGAAGCGCGCGGCGGCAATGGTACGGGATCATGCCGATCGCTTCTGCGATGCGCTAAGCGAGGACTTCGGCCACCGCAGCCGCGAGCAATCGATGATCACCGATATCGGTGGCTCGATCGGCCCGATCAGCCATGCGCTGAAGAACGTCGACAAATGGGCGAAGCCGGAGAAGCGGGGAGTGCAATTCCCGCTTGGGCTGCTGGGGGCAAAGGCGTGGGTGGAATATCAGCCCAAGGGCGTGATCGGCGTCATCGCGCCGTGGAATTTCCCCGTGAACCTCGTGATGGGGCCGCTTGCCGGTGTGTTCGCGGCGGGCAATCGCGCGATGGTGAAGACGAGCGAGTTCACGCCGGCGACTGCCGCCCTGTTCGAAGAGATCACGGGGCGGTATTTCGACCGGACCGAGCTGGCGTTCGTTTCCGGCGGGCCGGACGTCGGCAAGGCTTTTGCCGAACTGCCGTTCGATCACCTGCTGTTTACCGGCGCGACGGGCATCGGTCGGCATATTCTGCATGCCGCCGCGGACAATCTGACGCCCGTGACGCTGGAGCTTGGCGGCAAATCGCCGGTGATCGTGGGCAGGGGCGCCGATGTGCAGCAGGTGGCCGAGCGCGTGGCGGTGGGCAAGATGCTCAACGCCGGGCAGATCTGCCTTGCGCCCGATTACGTGTTGGTCCCGTCCGATCAGGAGAATGCGGTGGTGGAGGGGCTGAAGACCGCCGCCAGTGCCATGTATCCGACGTTGTTGGCCAATCCCGATTACACCAGCATCGTCAACGACCGCCATTATCAGCGGCTGAACGACTGGATCGACGATGCGCGCAGCAAGGGCGCCGATGTTGAGGTGGTCAAACCCGGCAACGAGGACTTCGGCAGCACCAACAGCCGAAAGATGCCGCTCCACATCGTGCGCAATGTCACCGACGATATGACGCTGATGCAGGAAGAGATTTTCGGACCGGTGCTGCCGGTACGGCGTTACGACGGGATCGACGGCGCGATTGCCGAGGTGAACCGGCGGGATCGGCCGCTCGGCCTATATTACTTCGGCAAGGATGCTGACGAGCGGCGACGCGTGCTGGACCGCACCATATCAGGCGGTGTGACGATCGATGATGTTATCTTTCACGTGTCGATGGAGGATCTGCCGTTCGGCGGCGTCGGGCCGTCGGGCATGGGATCGTATCACGGCCTCGATGGCTTCCGTACGTTCAGCCATGCCAAGGCGGTGTATCAGCAGTCAAAGCTGGATGTCGCCAAGATCGCTGGTTTGAAGCCGCCCTATGGGGCGACGACCCGTAAGGGCATTTCGCGCCAGATCGGCGGCTGATGGAGTTCGGCGCGGATGATACCGCGCCGTTCCCCGTTCGTGCGTCAGTGCGAGGAAATCTCTTCCTTCAGACGCAGCTTCTGTTTCTTGAGGTCTGCAATCAACATGCTATCGGGCTGGGGCCGATGCCGTTCGGTGTCGATGCGCTGATCGAGCAGGGCATGCCTGGCCTCCAAAGCCGAACGATGCGCAGTCTGCATATCAGGAACCTCCTTGCTTGCTTGACGGGACTCAGGAGTAAATCACCTCCTGACGTCATTGTCTCCACCGTAAGTTGGTTAATTTGGATCGGCCGACCTGCCGGCGCGACGTCTCGCTGCTGTAACGACAGCTTGCGACGAGGGCGGCACACTCTGCTAGGGACGCGGCAGCATCGGTACGGACGCAGGCGGGGCGGAGGCGAATCATGGATGACAGCCAATTGGTTGCACGGCTGGGCACGCTACGGATGGAGCATCGCGATCTCGACGATGCGATCACCGCGCTGTCCGCGGACGGCCCGCGCGATCAACTGCAGCTCGCTCGGCTGAAGAAGCGAAAATTGCTCCTGCGCGACGAGATTGCGGTGATCGAAGATCAACTCATCCCGGATATCATCGCGTAAGTATCGCTTTGGGACGGCGGCCGCACCGATGCAGCGCCGATCTGCGATGCGCTTTACGCCCTCACGCGATAAGCAGGATCGATGACCCAAGGCATGAAGGATTCGGCAGTTCAACGGCGCTTGATCGATTCACTCTATGTGGAGGCAATGCTGCTGGCAGATGATGCGCGCAGCTACTTCGACGACGATGGCCGGGAGGAGCGTGATAGTTTGTCGGTGATGGCCCGGGTGACGTTCAGCTGCGAATCGCTGAAGGTGACCACGCGCCTCATGCATGTCATCGCTTGGCTGCTCACCCAACGCGCGGTTTTTGCGGGGGAGCTTGGCATCACCGAAGCGCACCACCCATCGCGCCGATTGGGCGAAGCGCCTGCGACGGACGAGGGCGTTCACATGGAGTTGCCACCACGCGCCCAGCGGCTGGTGAATGCGAGCATGGAGTTGCACCGCCGCGTCGCGCGGCTGGACGAAGCGCAGGTGATGCAAGCGCCGGGACAGAGCCCGGCGCGGCAGATGTTCGAACGGCTGGCGTCGTCGTTCTGACCTGACCGTCAACGGGCGCCGGGCCGCGCCTCGCTTATGCGGCCTCGAGCGCCTCGTTCGCTTCCAGCCAGCGCGCTTCGGCCGCCTCCAGCCGCTCGACCACCTGCGCGCGGCGCTTCAGCAGCTGGCCGGTGTTGAAGCCGTAGAGCTCCTTGGGGGCGGACGATGGATCGGCCATGGCGCGGTCGATCCCGTCGCGCTCCGTCCCAAGCTTCGTGATTTCGGCTTCGGCCTCCTTGGCGGACTTGCGCCAGGCCTTGTCGTTCTCGCGCTTCTCCGCAAACGCCTTGCCGTCGCTCTTGCCGCGCGCCTTGCCCTCGGCCTTCGGCTCCTTGGCGAGGATGAAGGAGGTGTAGTCATCCAGGCTGCCGTCGAATTCGCGTGCGGTGCCGCCGTCGACCAGAACGAGCCGGTCGGCGGTCAGCTCCACCATGTGGCGATCGTGGCTGACGATCAGCACGGCGCCCTTATAGTCGTTGAGCGCCTGAACCAGCGCCTCGCGCGCGTCGACGTCGAGGTGGTTGGTCGGCTCGTCGAGGATCAGGAGGTGCGGTGCCTCGCGGGTGATGAGCGCAAGCGCGAGCCGCGCCTTCTCGCCACCCGACATCTTGCCGACCTGACCCGTGGCGCGATCGCCCGAGAAGCCGAAACGGCCAAGCTGCGCACGCACCGCGGCCGGGGTGGCACCCTTCATCACGCGGGTCATGTGGGCGAGGGGGGTGTCGTCCGAGTCGAGCTCCTCCACCTGATATTGCGTGAAGTAACCGACGCGCATCCGGTTGCTGGACGCCATGGTGCCTTCCATCGGCGCGAGCTGCGCGGCGATCAGGCGGGCAAAGGTGGTCTTGCCGTTGCCGTTGCGGCCGAGCAGCGCGATACGGTCGTCCGGATCCATGCGCAGGTTCAGACGGCGCAGGATCGGCGTGTCGTCATAGCCGACGCTGGCATAGTCGAGCGTGACCAGCGGCGGGCGCAGCGCCTCGGGGTCGGGGAAGCCGAACGACAGTGTGGGATCGTTGGCGAGTTCCGCGATCGGCTGCATCTTGGACAGCATCTTGGCGCGGCTCTGTGCCTGCTTTGCAGTCGAGGCGCGGGCCGAGTTGCGGGCGATGTAATCCTGCAACTTCGCGCGCTGCACCTCCTGGTTCGCCTTGGCGGCGGCGATCTGCGCCATGCGCTCGGCACGCTGACGCTCGAACGAGTCATAGCCGCCGGCGTAGAGCGTGGTCTTGCCACCCTGCAGATGCAGGATGTGATCGACGACGTTGTTGAGGAAATCGCGCTCGTGGCTGACGACCACGATGGTCGCCTTGTAGGAGCGCAGGAAGTCCTCCAGCCACATCACCGCTTCGAGATCGAGGTGGTTCGACGGTTCGTCGAGCAGCAGCAGGTCGGGCTGCGAGAAGAGCAGGGCGGCGAGCGCGACGCGCATCTTCCAGCCGCCCGAGAAGCTGTCGAGGGGGCGGTTCTGCGCATCCTCGTCAAAGCCGAGGCCGAGCAGGATCTGCGACGCGCGCGCGGGCGCGGTATAGGCATCGATAGCGATCAGGCGTTCGTAGATGTCGCCGAGCTTTTCCGGGTCCTGCTCGGTCTCGCTCTGCTCCATCAGCCGTGCGCGTTCGGTGTCGGCGGCCAGCACCGTCTCGAACGGGGTTGCGTCGCCGTTCGGCGCCTCCTGAGCGATATAGCCGATGCGCGCACCGCGCGGCTTGTCGATCGAACCGCCGTCGGGCTCGATCTGACCGGCGATGACCTTCACCATGGTCGACTTGCCCGCGCCGTTGCGCCCGATCAGCCCGACGCGGCTGCCCGGCGGCAGGGACGCGGAGGCGCCGTCGAGGATCGCGCGCCCGCCAAGGCGCACCGTGATACCGTTGATCGTCAGCATGCGTGCGCCCTTAGCAGGTCTGTGGCTTCTACGTAACAGGGCAGACGCAACGGTGAATCCAGACACATTCCGTCACAAACCGGTCTCAATCGCGGATTAGCGCGAGGGCGCGGGAGCGTGTCCCGTTTGCTGAACGAGCGAGTCGCTGGGCCGGTTAACGGTACATGGCGGGCCGGCAGCAACTCATCGAAAGGGGAACGAACGTGACTTCCGCCACCGCGCGCCGCGCGCTGCTTCTGTCTGCCACCGCAATGCTGGCACTGCCCGCCATCGCCGCCGCCCAGACGACCGATCCCGCCATGGATCCGGCGCAGGCCAAACAGGGTGCCGGCGTCGCCGCGGCAACCGACAGCGGGCTGGACGAGATCGTCGTCACGGCCGAGCGGCGCGAGGAGAACCTGCAACGCGTGCCGGTGTCGCTCACCGCTGTGCGCGGCGATGCGCTGCGCCAGTTCCAATCGGGCGGCGAGGACATCGTCTCGCTCGCCGGGCGTGTGCCGGGTCTGTATGCGGAGACGACCACCGGGCGCATCTTCCCGCGTTTCTACATTCGCGGTCTCGGCAACATCGATTTCTATCTCGGCGCGTCGCAGCCGGTGTCGATCATCCAGGACGATATCGTGCTGGAGCATGTGGTGCTGAAGTCAAATCCGGTGTTCGACGTGGCGCAGGTCGAGGTCCTGCGCGGTCCGCAGGGTTCGCTGTTCGGGCGCAACACGACGGCCGGCATCATCAAGTTCGACACGATCCGCCCGTCGATGGACTTCAAGGCGCGCGGCAACTTCTCCTACGGCTCGTACAACACGGTGACGGCGGACGTCGGCGTGGGCGGGCCGATTGTGCAGGACAAGATCGCGTTCCGCGTGTCGGGCCTGTACCAGCGCCGCGACGACTGGATCGACAATGCGTACACCGGCCCGAGCTTCGACGGGACGCGTGGCGGCAAGGACGCGCTTGGTGGCTTCGAGGAGCGCGACGCACGGCTCCAGCTGCTGTTCACACCCACCGACGACCTGTCGATCAATCTGTCGGGTCACTACCGGGACTACGAAGGCACCTCGACGATCTTCTATCGCAACGCCCTCCCGCGTGGCTCCAACAACCCTACCAAGCCGCGCGACGTCATCCGCCAGGATGAGGCGATGGACAATCCGCAGGCGTATGAGACCTATGGTGGCTCAGCCAACGTGGCGTGGGACTTCGGTGCGATCACGCTGACCTCGATCACCGGCTATGAGACGACGTCGGGCTACAGCCGCGGCGATACCGATGGTGGCGCGGCGGTGAACTTCCCGGTCAACGGCGTGCCGAACGGCTATGGTCAGAGCCAGGGCAATATTCGCGATCTGGATCAGTGGACACAGGAAGTGCGCCTCGCCAGCAGCGGAAACAGCGCGTTCAAGTGGCAGGTCGGCGGCTTCTACTTCGACAGCCGCGACACGACCGATTTTTATCAGCGCCGCTTCTTCCTAACTGCGCCGTTCGTCGCCTCGAATCCCAACACTAATAATCCGGAAAATTGGGTGCGGCTGCGCAACGTCAACACGTCCTGGGCGGTGTTCGGGCAGGCAAGCTACACGTTCGATCGCCTGACGCTGACCGGCGGCGCGCGCTACACCGAGGATCGCAAGCGTACGGACCTGGTGAAGGCGGCGATGACCGGCGCGACGGTGAACTTCCCCGCCACCGCGCCGCGCAACGTGCGGCTGGTCGGCAAGGAGCCGAGCTGGGACCTGTCGGCGCTGTACCAGGTTGCGCCCGAGGTGAACGTGTTCGCCCGCGTCGCGCGGGGCTTCCGCGGACCGACCATTCAGGGGCGCTCGGCCGTGTTCGGATCGGCCTTTACCACGGCCGATTCTGAGACGATCATGTCCTACGAGCTGGGCTTCAAGAGCGAGCCGTTCTCGAATCTGCGGCTGAACGCCACCGCCTTCCACTGGCGGGTCGATGATATTCAGCTGAACGGCAACGACGCGGACGGCAATGGCGTGTTGTTCAACGCCGACAAGGCAACCGCCTGGGGCGTCGAGGCGGAACTGGAGTGGCGGCCGATCCGCAACATCAGCTTTACGCTGGGCGGCAACGTGCTGAAGACTGAGATAAAGGACGATCGCGTGTTCGCGCAGGTGTGCGCGCTGAACGGCCGCGTGACGTGCACCGTGCTCGACCCGACGATCGACCGGACGATCTTCGGTTCACCGGCCAAGCTCGCGCAGATCGACGGCAACCCACTGCCCAATGCGCCCAAGTGGCAGCTGAACGCCGCGGTGCGCTATGACATCCCGCTGTGGAACGAGGGCAATCTGTTCGTCGCGAGCGACTTCAACGTTCAGGGCTACACGAACTTCGTGCTGTACCGGACGCGCGAGTTCTACTCGGACGGCAATTACGAGCTTGGTCTGAAGGTCGGCTACACCGATCCAGACGATCGGTACGAAATTGCCCTGTTCGGTCGCAACCTGACGGGCGAGAAGAACCTGAAGGGTGTGATCGAAAACTACAACGCCGCGGTGTACAACGAGCCGCGCATCTTGGGCGTGTCGTTCGCGCTGAAGACACGGTGATATGAGAAGGGCCGGGAGATGATCTCCCGGCCCTTTCTCTTAGTGGACGAAGCGGGCGACGACGTCGCGGTAGCTTCGGCTGACCTTCACCTGGGCGCCGGAATCGAGCACCAGGAAGCATTCGCCGTTGGTGTGCGGCTTGACCTGCCGCACCTGATCGAGGTTCACGATGGTGGAGCGGTGGACGCGCTGGAAGCGGCGCGGGTCGAGCCGTTTCTCCAGATCCTTCATCGTTTCGCGCAGAATCAGCGTATTGTCCGCCGTCTTGATGCACATGTAATCGCCGGCCGCCTCGACGATCTCGATCGTATCGACATCGACGCGGAAGATCTGGCCGCGGTCCTTGACGTTGATCAGCTTTTCGAACCGGCTCGACGTCATCCCATCGCCGCCGTCGACGATCTCGGCCGCAGCCTCCGGCGCATGCTCGGCAAGCGCTTCCTTCAGCTTTTCCGCCTCGTTGACGCTCGATTTTTCCGTCAGCCGCTGCCGCACGCGATCCAGCGTGTCGGCGAGGCGGGATTCGTCCACCGGCTTCATCAAATAATCAGCCGCTTGCGCCTCAAAGGCGCGCAGGGCGTGATCGGAATAAGCGGTGACAAAGACGAATAGCGGTGGCTCCACCTCCATCAATCCCTGAACGACGGAGAAGCCGTCGAACCCGGGCATCTGGATGTCGAGAAAGACCAGGTCTGGCTTGTGGGTCTTGATCGCGCTGATCGCCTCGCGCCCGTTCTGGCACTTGGCGACGATCTCGACGTCTTCATGAGCCTGCAACCGGAGCTCCAGCCCCTGGATTGCTAGCGGCTCGTCATCGACGAGAATGGTGCGAATGGTCATGGTCTGCTCGGTCTCCGATACGTCAGCCGTCGCGCGTCAGGTCGACACGCGCGGCCATCAAACTCAACTCCCCCGTTGAAACGTCGTCACTCCACCTGGAACGGTATCTCGATTTCCACGCCGAAGCCCCCCGTCGGCATGGCTCGAAGCTCGAAACGATGATCCGTCCCGAACGATTGCTGTAGCCTCTCCCTGATATTGGCGATGCCAACACCGGTTGAAAGGCTCGGCTTGTTCTTTGTTGGCTGCAAGCCCGGCCCGGTGTCGGATACGCCGATCCGCACTCGATCGCCGTTGAGCCGCGCGGTGACGCAAATTTCCGCGCCTTCCTCCTTGGGCGTGACAGCATATTTGATCGCATTCTCGACCAGCGGCTGAAGCAGCAGCGAGGGCAGGCGGGCGCGCTCGGCGGCGGGATCGATCTCGAACTTGGGACGGAGGCGGCTCTCGAACCGCATCTTCTCTATCTCGAGATAGAGCTTCAGCGTTTCAACCTCCTGCGCGAGTGTCACATGCGCTGTCGGTTCGTTGGCGAGCGTGTAGCGCAGGAAACTGGACAGGCGGCTGAGCATCGCATTGGCGCGCTCTGTCTGCTTCAGCAGCACCAATGTCGAGATCGAATTCAGCGTGTTGAAGAGGAAATGCGGGTTCAGCTGATAGCGCAGCATCGCCAGTTGCGCCGAGGAAGCCTGCGTTTCCAGGTGCTGGAGCTGATCGATCTGCTCTTCGACGATCAGGTAGAAGTTGATGCCGAAATATAGCGCGGACCAGCCGGCGAGCACCGTGAAATTGAGGAAGAGGGCGCCGATCAGCAGCTTCACATCGACGCCGGGAGCGGACAGCTTGATGAAGCTGAACGAGAAGGTGTCGAGCAGTGCGTAGATGAAGGTCGCCGCGCCAAGCGTCAACACGGTCAGGATGATCGCCGTGATCCGGGGCAGGCCGCGGTAGACGCCGTACAGCACCGACAGCAGCAGCGTGATGCAATAGCCGACGATCGTTTCGACAATGGTGCTGATAACGCCCTGGAGCGTGAAGCCGTTCGAGATCGACGACACCGTCCTGAGGATCAGATAGCCCGACCAGCCGGCGGCCTGCAGGATCCAGAAGGCACGCGCCTTGTCTTCGAAAAACGGCCGCACGGCGAGGTTGCTTGGCCGGATCGGCGAAGCGGCTGTCGCGGGGGCGGGGTGAGTGGTCGCCATTTCGGCTCCTCTACACGCCCCTTCGCCGCGGCGCAAAAACGAAGGGCCGCCGCTTGCCCGAAGGAAGCGGCGGCCCTGAAAGGCTGATCAGGTGAGACCGATCAGAAAGTGAAGCGCGCACCCACTCGGATCGAGTACAGCGACTGGCGCGAGTAGATCTGGTCGCTCGGCGTCGCCGCCGGTGCGCTGTAGCGATACTGCGCACAAGCCTGGCTGGTGGTCGACGTCGCCGCACCACCCGGGGCGGTGCCCGTCGCCACCGGCGTCTGGAGGCACGACACACGAACTGCGGGGATGGTGTACGGGAACTGATATTCGCGCACCTGTCCCCAGTTCTTGTTGATGAGGTTCGTCAGGTTCTCGATATCCATGAACAGCTCGACGCGGCTGTCGCCCACGAAGGTCGGAATTTCCTGACCGATGTGGAGATCGAAGCGGGTGAACCACTTGGAGTTGAACGCGTTACGCGGCGCGATCTTGCCACGATACTTGCCGAGGTCCGTCGAGTTGATCAGGTTATCGAGGTAGTCGCGCGTTGCCGTGCTGTCATACGACACCAGTGCGTCGGTGGTCGAGGTCGGCACATACAGCAGGTAACGCGAGCTGTTGCCGGCGGTACCGAACACAGGCGAACGGGCGCTCGAGAGTTCCTGCATCGTGTAGCTGTACGGGCGACCGATGCGGGTTTCACCGAACAGGGTGAAGTTGGTCTTATAGTCGCCGAAGAACGCGTGGTTGAAGCTCAGGTTGTACTTGATGTTGTGGCGCACCTCGTCGTTCGAGATGCCGTACGCCGCACCATTGGCATCGAAAAACGCGCCGTTGCCGTAGTTCGAAGAGGCGGTCGACGAGGTTGCCGGCGCCTGATCCTTGATGTCCTGATAGCTGTAGCTGACCGCTGCACGCAGGCCGAAGTCGAACTCCTTAGCGATACGGGCAACCGCGACGAGGCTGCGGCCCTTCTGCGTGTTGGTGAGCAGCAAATCCTGATTGGTGTCGGAAAAGCTGGTCAGCGGTGCGTAGCGGACGCGACCATCGGGCGTACGCAGCGCAGTCGGCGTCACGCGCAGGTCGGTAAAGAACACCTGATTGCGCACTTCGGACCACAGGAAGTCTGCGCCGAAGTTCCAGCCGCTGCCGAAAGCGCCACCCCAATCCGGATCGTAATCGAACGACAGCGTGCCGCGCCACTGCGACGGAACCTTGAAGTCCGGATCGAGCGCGTTCGTCGGCGAAAGGGTGCTGACCGAGGCATTGGTCAGAACGGCATTTGCCGCGCCCGGGATCGTCGTGCCGTTCACGCCGGTGAGGATCGCGGCGCCGGTGGTCGGCACCTGGGTGCTGGGAATGCCCGGCACGGTGTAACCGCCGCCGTTCAGCTGACGAACGTCGATCGCGTTGGTGAGGAAGCCGGTGTTCGAGAAGCTGTTCGAGACATAGACGTCCGGCGAGCCGCCCGAGAAGATGCCGATGCCGCCGCGAACCGAAAGCTCCGGCGTCGGCTTGAAGTCGATACCGACGCGCGGCTGGAACACGCCGCGACCCGAGATGTACGACGTGTTCGGGTAGCCGTAACGGCTGAGGAACGAGCTGTTCAGTTCCGGACGGCTGTTGCCGCCGAAGAGATCATAACGCGCGCCATAGGCCAGCGTCAGGATGTCGCTGATCCGCCACGTGTCCTGAATACCGAAGGTGTAGGACTGATAGCGGAACTTTGCCGCGCCGTCATTCGGATCGAGGCTGGGCACTGCGTTGCCGTAGCGGAAACGCTGCGCGTTGCCCGCCTGGAAGTCCGCAATCGAGTCGAAGTAATAGTCACCTGCGGTGCGCTGCAGGAACAGGTTGAAGATCTTCGTGTCCGAGAATTCGGCGAAGATGCGCAGATCGTGATCGTTGCGCGTCAGGCGAGCCTGAACGAGGCCGCCATAGGTGCGGCTGGTCAGCTGGTTCGACTGACGCGAGACGTCCGGCCCAAAGGTCACGTTGCCGAAGCCCGACTGGCAGGTGCCCGACAGATCGTTGCCAGTGAGATTGGTGCTGGTGCCACGATCCGACGTCGGTGCGGTGCAGACCTGCATTTGTGCGAAGCCGCGACCCAGGATCGGATCCTGACCACGCTTATAGTCCTTGTAGAAGCCACGGACTTCGGTCGAGAACTCGTCCGTCCAGTCGCTGTTCAGCTGGAACACGCCGGTGTGCAGGCGGTTCGATCCGACGTAGCCGTTCGATTCCAGGCCAAGGCCCGGCGTGCCGCTGGTGAACGTGTTCTGGTTAAACTGGATCGAATCCTTGGTGTACAGATACGTCACCGAGGCGCGCTGCGTGTCCGACAGGTTGGCGTCGATACGAGCAACGAGGCGATCGTCGCGATCCTTGGCATCGTTCAGGATGCCGCCCGTGTCATAGCCGTAGCGGCTCTGCGCGATGCTCTGAACCTGCGCAACCTGAGCGTCGGTAATGTTCGGCACGACCGTGCCAGCGTTGTTGCCGGGGGTGCCTTCAGGGATCGGCGTGTTGGCGCGGATGCGCTCGCCGGCGACCATAAAGAACAGCTTGTCCTTGATGATCGGGCCGGACAGCTGGGCGCCGTAGTTCTCGTACTTGAAGTCAGGGATGCTGACGCGGCCAGTGGGGACGCCCGGGCCTGCCTTGGTTTCCTTGCCGGTCAGGCCGTCCTCGGAATAGGCGTAGAAGCCAGTGCCGTGGAAGCTGTTGGTGCCCGATTTCAGAATGGCGTTGATGGCGCCGCCCTGGAAGTTGCCTTCGCGCACGTCGTATGGCGCAACCTTGGTCTGGAACTGACCGATCGCGTCGAACGGCACCGGCGAGCGGCGGGTCGGCAGGCCATCGGGGTTCAGGCCAAAGTTGTCGGTGACAGGCACGCCGTCGACCGAGAAGCGGTTGAAGCGTGCGTTCTGGCCAGCGAAGCTGACCGCACGGCCGCCCGAGGGGCTGTCGTCAAGGCGGGCGAACGGATCGCGGCGCATCAGGTCGCGCACGTCACGGTTGACCGAGGCGACGCTGGCAATGTCTGCGGCCGACAGAACGGTTGCCGGGCCTTGGCTGACGGTGCGAGCGTTGGCAACGCGCGAGGCGGTGATGACGATGTCACCGCCGGCCGTGTCGGTGCTTTCCGCCTGCAGCTCGATCGGCAGATCATAAGCCTGTGCGACAACGGTGTAGATGTCGGTCACCGTGACCTGCGGGTAACCGGCGGCAGCGGCCGTGACGGAGAAGGGACCGCCGACGCGCAGACCCGACGCGTTGAACGAACCGTTCGCGTCCGTCGTCACCGTGCTGGTGGTGCCCGACGGCACGTTCACCACGGTCACCGTTGCACCTGCAACCGGCGTACCAGCGGCCGTTACCGTGCCGCGGATAACCGATGTGGTTTCCTGAGCCATCGCCCCAGCCGGCGCGATGAGCGCAACAGCTGCTGCACCCAGAAACAGGTTATGTCGCATTGATCTAAATTCCCCTTGGAGCTCATGCTCTGACACGCGGTGCCTGAACTGCTGCCGCGGCCGTTGCGCCCGCAATATTTCTGTTCAGTTACGCGGGCGAGCAGAATCCAAGTGGAACCGATTTTGGTCGTGCTGCGTTGCAAAAAGGCGACAGGTCTGTTCCAAGCCTATTCGGCCGCCGCAACAAGGGCTTGCCACGCCGCTTCGTCGATCAAGCGGATGCCCAGATCGGCCGCTTTCTTCGCCTTGCTGCCTGCGCCGGGACCAGCAATGACCAGGTCGGTTTTAGCTGACACCGAGCTTGCTACCCGGGCACCCAGCGACTCGGCCTGCGACTTTGCCTCGTCGCGGCTCATCGTTTCCAGCGAGCCGGTAAAGACCACCGTTTTGCCCGATACCTCAGAGGCTCGAGTCTCGTGGATGACATTTGCCGGCTGAACCTGTGTGAGCAGGTCAACGACCACCGCATCGTTGCGCTCTTCCGCGAAGAAGTCGATCAACGCGAGCGCGACCTCGGGGCCGACCTGCTTCGTATCGATGATCTTCGCCAGTTCCTTGGCGGTGCGGGCGAGGAGCTTGTCGTCGCTTTCGCCAATGGCGCGTAGCATGGTGTCACGCGTTTGCACGCCGGTGATGACCATGGCGCGGAAGGCGGACCAACTGGTCCAGCGGCGCGCGAGGTCGCGCGCGGTGACTTCACCGATATGCCGGATGCCGAGCGCGAAGAGAAAGCGGTCGAGCGGCGGCTGGCGCTTGGCATCGATTGCCGCGATCAGATTGCGCGCCGACACCTCGGCCCAGCGCTCGCGGACCAGCAGATCCTCTTCGGTGATACGGAAAATGTCGGCCGGGGTGGCAATCAGGCCATCGGCGAAGAAGCTCTCGATGGTGGTGATTCCGAGCCCTTCGATATCGAGAGCGTGACGCGACACGAAATGGCGCAACCGCTCGACCTGTTGCGCCGGGCAGACCAGCCCGCCCGAGCAGCGCCAGTCAACCTCGCCTGGTTCCCGCACCGCGTCCGATCCGCATTCGGGGCAGTGGGTGGGGAAATGCCACGCCTCCCGCTTTTCACCAGCGGTGAGGTTTTCGACGATCTGGGGGATCACGTCGCCTGCGCGCTGGACCACGATCCGATCGCCCGGGCGCACGCCGAGGCGCGCAATCTCGTCCGCGTTGTGCAGGGTGGCGTTACGGACGACCACACCGCCGACCGTCACCGGCTCGAGCTTCGCGACGGGTGTCAGCTTTCCGGTGCGGCCGACCTGGATGTCGATATCGTTGAGCGTGGTCTGCGCGCGCTCGGCCGGGAATTTGTGCGCGATCGCCCAGCGCGGGGCGCGCGCCACAAAGCCGAGGCGCTCCTGCCAGTCGAGACGATCGACCTTGTACACGACACCATCGATGTCGAAGGGGAGGTCGGCGCGTTTCTCCTCGATCGTTCGATAACGGGTGAGCGCATCGGCGACGCTCGCCACCGCTGCAAAGTCGGCGGCAATCGGGAAACCCCATTCGCGGATCGCGGCCACGACGCCGCTCTGCGTGTCTGCTGGCAGCGCGGCTGCTTCGCCCCAGCCGTGCGCGAGGAAGCGGAGCGGACGCTGCGCCGTAACGCCCGCATCCTTTTGCCGCAGCGATCCGGCGGCTGCGTTGCGCGGATTGGCGAACTGACGCGCCTCCTTGCCAGCGGCAGCCGCTTCGTCAGCGAGGCGCTGGTTGAGTGCGGCGAAATCCGCCTTAGCCATGTACACTTCGCCACGCACCTCGAAGAGGTCCGGTGCGCCAGCGGGCAGCTGCGCCGGAATGTCGGCGATGGTGCGCACGTTCGCGGTCACGTCTTCGCCGGTTGCGCCGTCGCCACGGGTCAGCGCCTGCACGAGCTTTCGCTGCTCGTAGCGCAAGGAGCAGGAAAGCCCGTCGATCTTCGGCTCGGCCGTGAGCGCGACTTCGTCCTCGTCGGAGAGCCGCAGAAAGCGTCGAACCCGCGCGACGAACTCGGCTACCTCTTCGTCCGAGAAGGCATTGTCCAGGCTGGTCATCGGCCGGGCATGCGCGACCTTGGCGAGGTGGCTGCCGGGCGCGGCACCAACCTGCCGGGACGGTGTGTCGCTGCGGACCAGGTGCGGGAATGCTGCCTCAATCGCATTGTTGCGGCGCACCAGCGCGTCATAATCGGCGTCCGATATCTCGGGGGCATCGTCGGCATGATAAAGGCGGTTGTGACGCGCGATCTCGGCGGCAAGCTGTTCCAGTTCGGCGGCGGCGGCTTGGTCGTCGGTCGGAATCGCGGTCATGCTCGTGAGGTAGGCCAGCAGGAACGCCACGCCAAGCCGATGCAAAAAAGGCCGGAGCGATGCCCCGGCCTTTCACATGCAGTATGTTCAGAAAAATCAACGCGTGCCGGGTACCTCCGGCTCGATTGCGTTGACTGCTTCGTCCTCGTGCACCTCGACGAGGCCGCGCCCGAGATGCGACGCGCGATAGCTGTAGCCGTAATAGATCACGAGCCCGATCGCGCCCCAGATCGGCAGCACCAGCATGGCGTCGATTGGCAGGTTGAAGAACAGGAAGATGCAGCCTGCTATCGTCAACGGCCCGATGATCGAGAGCGCCGGCGTGCGGAAGCTGCGCGGGCGGTTCGCCTCCGTGCGGCGGAGGATCATCACAGCGATCGCCACCATCATAAAGGCGTACAGCGTGCCGGCGTTGGCGATGTCCGCCAGCTTGCCGACCGGCAGGAAGGCCGCCGCAAAGGCGACAGCGATGCCGGTGATCGCGGTCACGATGTAGGGCGTCTTCCACTTGGGGTGCACCGCCGACAGCCGCTCGGGAAGCAGGCCATCGCGACTCATCACGAAGAAGATACGCGTCTGACCGAACATCAGGATCAGGATGACCGATGGCAGTGCGAGGAAGGCGGCGACGCCCAGCGCATTGCCGACGCCCGACCAACCGATCTGGCGCAGCACATGCGCGAGTGCCTCGTCCGAACAGACCAAAGGCAGCTGGTCGGCGGCATAGGTGGCGCATTGGCGCGCAAGCTCTTCCGAGCCCGCGGGGAAGGGGACGCCGTTCGGCCCCATGATCGGCTGTCCACCGATGGTGCCGATCGCACCGGCGGCAACCAGAATGTAGAAAACGGTGCAGAACAGCAGCGAGCCGACCAGGCCGATCGGCACGTTGCGCTGAGGATTCTTAGTCTCCTCCGCCGCGGTAGAGACGGCGTCAAAGCCGACGTACGCGAAGAAAATCGTTGCAGCCGCACCAACCGCACCAAGGCCAGTGCCAAAGCCGCCGAACACGCCTGCGGGCAGGAAGGGGTTGAAGCGATCCGTGCTGAACGCGTCCGAGGGGATCGTCAGCGCCACAAACGCGGTAAGCGCCGTAACCTTGATCGCCACCAGCACCGCATTGACGCGCGCGCTTTCGGTGGTGCCGATCATCAGAAGCCAGGTGATCAGCAGCGCAATTACAACAGCCGGGAAGTTGATAAAACCACCCTCGACACCGCCCAGCGCGAGGGGCGCTCCAGAAAGCCAGGGGGGCAGGTGTATGCCCAGGAATTCGTTCAGGATCGTGCCCGTGAAATAGCCGGACCACCCGACCGACACGGCGCTCGCCGCGACTGCATATTCCAGGATCAGCGCCCAGCCGACCGTCCAGCCGACCAATTCGCCCATGGTGGCGTAACTGTAGGTATAGGCTGATCCCGCGACCGGTATCATGGCAGCGATTTCAGCGTAGCACAGCGCGGCGATGATGCAGATCGCGCCGGCGATGGCAAAGGCGAGCATGAGACCCGGCCCGGCTTTTTGCGCGCCGGCGGACGTCAACACGAAGATACCCGTGCCGATCACGCAGCCGATGCCGAACAATGTGAGCTGGAACCAGCCCAAGGTACGATGAAGCGATTTCTTCTCGGCAGTCGCCAAGATGGCATCCAGCGGTTTTACCCGGCCAAAGATCATGCGGCCCTTTCCCCCAGGAGGCGCGGCCTTGCTGACCGCCCAATTCTTGAAGCGGGCGAACCTAGCGGGTGTTCGGCGCTGCGCAATCCCTCACGGCATCCAGGCGGGAGATTGCGGCGCTTTCGGCTAGCTGCGGCTGTCGTTTTCGATCAGCATGGGGCCCAGCGGGCGACCGGCGAGGACGTGAACGTGCAGATGCGGCACTTCCTGGTGGCTGTGCGGCCCGGCATTGGCGAGCAACCGGTAACCCGGCTCCACGAGCCCCGCTTCACGTGCGACATGGCCGACCGCGCGCACGAAGCCGGCGATCTCCGCATCGCTGCCACGCGCGGAAAAATCATCCCAGCTGACATAGGCGCCCTTCGGGATCACCAAAATGTGCGTCGGCGACCAGGGCGCGATATCGTGGAACGCGAGTGCGAATTCGTCCTCATACACCCGTCGACTCGGGATCTCTCCACGCAGGATGCGAGCAAAGATGTTCTGGTCATCATAGGGGAGGGTCGCGTCCACCGGCATCTGAGCGTCCTTATTCCGGGCGAAAGGAGAGGGGGCGTCCGGCCTTTTCGTCATGGCCGGACTGGCCCTCGCGGCGGGCCAGCTCACGCCGGACATCATCGAGGCTGAGGCCAGCGTCCGCGAGCAGGATCATCAGGTGAAAGAGGAGATCGGCCGCCTCCGGCACGATGTCCTGATCTTCGCCGGAACAGGCGGCGATAACGGTTTCCACCGCCTCTTCGCCGACCTTTTGCGCGATTTTGTGCCGGCCCTGAAAAAACAGGCTGGCGGTGTAGGACCGCACGGCAGGAGAATCCTTGCGGGCGCGTATCGTCGCTTCGAGACGCGCGAGAATGTCTTCGTCGGCCATGGCCGCGAGGTGCCGCGGCGCCGCGCTCAGGTCAACCTTTTCGCCCGCGATTGCGCAAGGCGCGGCGGGTGAGCCAGACGGCGATCGCTGCGACCAGAAACAAGGCGACGTCCGACAACTCCGGACCGGTGCGCGGCGTTGATACCGCACTGGTGCCGGCGGACGCAGCCGTCGTGGCAAAGGAAAGAGGCAAGATCAGCGCCATGCAGTCTGTTTGCCCGATCGGCGCCGCTGGGAGCGTGAGCGCATCAGTGCGCCCGCACCGGCACGCCGGCGGCGGCAAGCGCTTCATGCGCCTGCGCGATGGTCGCGTCGCCGAAGTGGAAGATCGAGGCGGCAAGAACCGCGGAGGCATGGCCCTCGGTCACGCCACGCACCAGATCGTCCAGATTGCCCACGCCGCCCGATGCGACCACCGGAACGGTGGTGCGGTCCGCCACGGTGCGAACGAGGTCCAGATCATAGCCGTCCCGCGTGCCGTCGCGATCCATCGAAGTCAGGAGGATTTCGCCGGCACCCAGCGTCGCAAGCCGAAGCGCATGTTCGACCGCATCGATCCCGGTTGGACGACGACCGCCGTGCGTAAATACCTCCCAGCCCGCGCCGACCCGCTTGGCATCGACGCTGGCGACGCAGCATTGGCTGCCGAACCGCTCGGCGATGTCGGCGACGACCTCTGGACGCGTGACCGCGGCTGAATTCACCGCGACCTTGTCTGCACCTGCCAGGAGAAGCGCGCGGGCATCATCGGCGCTCCGCACCCCGCCGCCGACCGTCAACGGCATGAAGCAGACCGCGGCGGTGCGGCGCACCACATCAAGGATGGTATCCCGCCCCTCATGGCTGGCGGTGATGTCCAGAAAGCACAATTCGTCGGCGCCCGCCGCATCATAGGCGCGGGCCTGCTCCACGGGATCACCCGCATCGATCAGGTCGACGAAGTTGACGCCCTTCACCACCCGTCCGTTGGCGACGTCAAGACAGGGGATCACGCGCGCGCGAACCGTCATGCGGCGGCCGCAACGTTGAGCGCGGCGGCGAGGTCGAGGCGGCCGTCGTAAAGCGCGCGGCCGGTGATCACGCCCTCCACACCGTCGCGGGCATGGAGCGCGAGCACATGGATCTCGTCGATGCCTTTCACGCCGCCGCTGGCGATCACCGAGATTGAAACGGCGCGGGCGAGATCAACCGTCGCCTCGAGATTGCAGCCTTTCAGCAGCCCGTCGCGGCCAACATCCGTGAAGAGCAGCGCGGCGACGCCAGCGTCCTCGAATCGACGGGCAAGATCGACCACCGGCGTTGTCGAGACTTCTGCCCAACCCTTTGTCGCAATCATGCCGTCGCGCGCGTCCACTGCGACCACGATGCCGCCGGGGAATGCCGATGCCATGTCGCGAACGAACTGCGGGTTCTCCAGCGCTGCCGTGCCGATCACGACGCGTGCGACGCCTGCATCAAACCATGCCTCGACGCTTTCCGGCGTCCGGATGCCGCCGCCCAGTTGAACATGGCCGGGAAAGCGCTGAACAATGGCGCGTACCGCATCGCCGTTACGGCTCTCACCGGCAAAGGCACCATCGAGATCGACGACATGAAGATGACCAGCCCCGGCCGCGGCGAACAGCATCGCCTGAGCGGCGGGATCGTCGCCGTAGATGGTGGCCCGATCCATATCGCCTTCGGCGAGGCGGACGACCTGTCCGTTTTTCAGGTCGATAGCGGGGAAGACGATCAGGCTCATGGGCGCCACTTCAGAAAGCGAGAAAGAAGATCGAGCCCATACCGCTGGCTCTTCTCGGGATGGAATTGAACACCGACGATGTTGTCGCGGCCGATTGCTGCGGCAACGGTACCGGCGTGATCGGTGGAAGCGATGATGTCTTCGCCTTCATAGGCGAAGCTGTGGAGGAAATAGGCTTCACCGCCGGACACCAGCGGATGGTTCCCGGATGGCTGCACGTCGTTCCAGCCCATGTGCGGGACCTTGGCATCGGTGCTGGCCACATCAAGGCGCCGAACGCTGCCCTCGAACCAGCCAAGGCCACGATGGTGACCAAGCTCCTCGCCATGCTGCGCCAGCAACTGCATGCCGACGCAAACGCCTAGAAAGGGCGCACCCTCGTCGAGCACCCGCTTGCGCAGCGCGCTTTCTAGGCCGTCGACTGCCCGGAGATTGGCGGCGCAGGCACCGAACGCCCCCACGCCGGGAAGAACGATGCGATCGGCTCGACCGATCCGATCAGGATCGGCGGTTATCGCCACGTCGGTAGCGCCTGCGGCGCGCAGCGCGTTTTCGACCGAGTGAAGGTTGCCCGATTGAATGTCGACAAGCGCCAGCATCAACGCGTCCGCCTCACAAAACACCCTTGGTCGACGGGATCGCATCTGCCTTACGCGGATCGATCTCCACCGCCTGGCGCAGTGCGCGAGCCAGCCCTTTGAAGGCGCTTTCGGCGATATGGTGGTTGTTTTCGCCGTGCAGCGTCTCGACGTGAAGCGTGATGCCGGCGGCCTGCGCGAAGCTGTGGAACCAGTGTTTGAACAGCTCGGTGTCCATCTCGCCCAGCTTCTTCTGCGTAAACTCGGTCTTCCATACGAGCCACGGGCGACCGGAGATGTCCAGCGCGACGCGGGTCAAGGTCTCGTCCATCGGCGACAGCGCATCGCCATAACGGCGGATGCCCCGCTTGTCGCCGAGCGCGCGCGCGACCGCTTCGCCGATCGCGATCGCGGTGTCCTCCACGGTATGATGCTGATCGATATGGAGATCGCCCTTCGTATCCACATCGAGGTCGATCAAGGAATGGCGCGACAGCTGCTCCAGCATGTGATCGAAAAATCCGACCCCAGTTGCGATGTCGTAGGTGCCGGTGCCATCGAGATTGACGGTCACGGCGATCTTTGTCTCGCTGGTGTCGCGACGGATCGTGGCGGTGCGCATGGGGCGCACATAGCGGCGCTGTTGCGTCATGCAATCTTGACCAGCCGTTTGCGACCGTTACCCATGGCGGGGATGGACGACCAAGCACCCGATAGCCTGATTCCGTACGACGAAATCGTACAGGAGGCGCTGCGCGCCGTTGTTGCACGCGTGCTCGGCTCGGTGGCGACCGGCGGCGGGCTGCCGGGCGAGCACCATTTCTATATCACGTTCAAGACGCAAGCGGCGGGCGTCGATATTCCGAAGCGGCTGATCGAGCGCTTTCCGGACGAAATGACGATCGTCATCCAGAACCGGTTCTGGGATCTGACCGTCGATGGCGAGCGCTTTTCGGTGGGGCTTAGCTTCAACCAGGTGCCCTCCAAGCTGGTCATACCTTATTCGGCGATCACCGGTTTTCATGATCCGGCAGTCAACTTCGAACTCCGCTTCCAGGCACAGGAAGGGCCGGGCGACGGCCCCGAGCCGCACGATCCGGCAGAGAATGACGGCACGCCGACGGCGGCCAGCGAGGACGGCTCGAACGTCGTGAGCGTGGATTTCAAACGCAAGAAGTGAAGGGTGATGGGTGCGCCGGATAATTGGCGTCCCGCTCTCGCTTGAAACTGAACGGCCGGCTCAGCGCTTGTCGTTCCGTTACTCTGCGGGGAATAGCCATGACCACTCGGACCGAAACAGATTCCATCGGCGCGATCGAGGTGCCGGCGGACGCCTATTGGGGTGCGCAGACGCAGCGTTCGATCGAGAACTTCCCCTTTCCGCCAAGCGAACGCATGCCGATGGCGATCGTGCACGCGCTCGCGCTGGTGAAGCAGGCCGCTGCAAGGGTCAATCGCCGGCAAGGGCTCGACGCGCAAAAGGCCGAGGCGATTGAGGCGGCCGCGGCGGAGATCGTTTCAGGCAAGCTGGACGACCAGTTTCCGCTGGTTATCTGGCAAACCGGCAGCGGCACGCAGAGCAACATGAACGTCAACGAGGTGATCGCTGGCCGCGCCAACGAGATCCTCTCCGGCACACGCGGGGGCAAATCGCCCGTTCACCCCAATGACGATGTGAACCGCGGCCAATCGTCGAACGACTCCTTCCCCACCGCTTTGCATGTCGCTGCGGCATTAGCGGCGAGCCAGCAACTGCTGCCCGCGCTGGAGCGGCTGGAGAGCGCATTTGCGGCGAAAGCGGCGGCGTGGAAGGGCATCGTGAAGATTGGCCGTACGCACCTGCAGGATGCGACGCCGCTTACGCTGGGCGACGAGTTTTCGGGTTATCACGCGCAACTGGCGCGGGCCCGGGAGCGATTGGCGCCGGTCATTCGGGACGAGGTCGCCTGCCTTGCGCAAGGGGGCACGGCGGTGGGGACGGGGCTGAACGCGCCGCCGGGCTTTAGCGACGACATGGCGGGAGAACTTAGCGGGCTCACGGGCTTTCCGTTCAAGTCAGCGCCAAACAAGTTCGAAGCGCTGGCAAGCAACGATACGCTGGTTGATCTGTCGGGCCGGCTGAATACGCTCGCGGTTGCACTGACAAAGATCGGCAATGATATACGATTGCTTGGATCCGGGCCGCGCTGTGGGATCGGTGAACTGATCCTCCCGGCAAATGAGCCGGGCAGCTCGATCATGCCGGGCAAGGTCAACCCGACCCAGGTCGAGATGCTGACGATGGTCGCGGCACAAGTGATGGGGAATCATGCCGCCATTACGATGGGCGGGATGCAGGGCCATTTGGAACTGAACGTCTTCAAGCCGATGATCGGCGCGGCAGTGTTGCGGTCGATTTCATTGCTGGCGATCGGCATGGAAACATTTCGGGAGCGCTGCATCGAAGGCTTGCAGGCGGACGACAAACGAATCGCCGATCTGCTCGATCGATCGTTGATGCTGGTGACGGCGCTGGCGCCCGAGATCGGCTACGACAATGCTGCAAAAATTGCGAAACATGCGCATTCGCAAGGGCTTACGCTCAAGCAGGCCGGCGTTTCGCTGGGCCTGGTGGACGAGAAAACCTTTGATCGCGTGGTCAAGCCGGAGGCGATGTTGGGAACCTGACCGCGGGCGCCGGGTTCCACATTGGCATTGTTGAAAGGACTGTCATGCTTCGTAGCGTAATCGGTGCACTCGTCGGCAAGGAGATCGATCAGCGGGACGGGCGTGGCGGGCTGAAAGGCGCGGCGATCGGCATGCTGGCGGCGCGCGCGGTGACGCGGACCGGGCCGCTTGGGCTGCTGCTGGGCGGTGGCTATGTCGCCAAGAAGATGCTCGATCGGCGTCGTGCCGCGAAGCGCCCGGTGACCAGCACGGCACGCTGAGCGGGGTGGCTGCCGGCCTCCAAATACAGGCTGCCGGTCTGCCTCCGGCACAATTTGGCCTCCATACGTAACTGAGCGGCCTGCCGCCGGCCAGATAGCGCGCGGCCTTGACGCTTGCGCCTAGTGCGCGGCAGTAGCGCGCATGGCCGCTTCCAATCCAACCGACCCGCACGGCATGCGCCGCCGCGGCGTGCTGTTCGTTCTTTCCTCGCCGTCGGGCGCCGGCAAATCCACGATCGCGCAAAAGCTGCTCGCGGCAGAGCCCGAACTGTCGATGTCGGTGTCCTACACCACGCGGCCGATTCGGCCCGGCGAGGTGGACGGCAAACACTATAACTTCGTCTCGCTCGAAAAATTCCGCGCGATGGTGAGCAATCACGAATTCCTCGAATGGGCGCACGTTTTCGACAATAGATACGGCACGCCCAAGGCCGACGTGTTTCACACGCTGAGCGAAGGCAATGACATCCTGTTCGACATCGATTGGCAGGGTGCGCAGCAGCTGCATCAGCTGGCGGGCGGCGATGTGGTGCGCGTGTTCATCCTGCCGCCGTCGATGGCGGCGCTGCGCGATCGGTTGCAGAAGCGGGCGACCGACAGCCAGGCGGTGATCGATGCGCGCATGGCGCGGGCCGCCAACGAGGTGAGCCACTGGGACGGCTATGATTACGTGCTGGTCAACGACGACCTGGAGCATTGCTTCGAGTGCGTGCGCATGATCCTGGCGGCCGAGCGGCTGAAGCGATCGCGCCAGACCGGCATCATCGGCTTCATCCGCAGCCTGCTGAAGCATGGCGGCGCGAACGAGCCGGCTTGATCCGGCAGTCTGAGCCTCAGTCGAGGAGGGTGAGGAAGCGCACCGCCGCGTCGAAGTCGCGCCGGCGAGTCGCGCGGGTCTGAACGGCCTCTGCGTCCTCGCCCCACAATTCGGCCTGCCAGCTTTCGTCGACGATCGCGGCCGTCCAGAGCGTGTCGGCGTCGATCGCCTTTTCCGCCAGGGCGAGCGCGCCAACCAAGGTGCCGCCGATGGTGACGATCGGCTGTAGCGCGACAAGGGCGAAGGGCGCGCGACTCGCTACTGCCTCGGTCAAGCGGGCGAGGGTGGCGGGCGGCTGCGGACGGTGCATGACGCCGCTGACCGTTTCGAAGTGGATGTCGTAGCGATCGCGCGCCCAGGCGAGCAGCGGATCCCAGGCGGCGGCCTCGCGTGCGATCAGCTCGGCGGGCGACTCGGCGCGGTAATAGAGAAGGTCGCTTTCGGCATAAGCCGCCAATCCACCGGCGAACGCCTGCGGGTCGGGGGCCACGCGATCGATTGCGGCATTGGCAAGGCCGGTGAGCGGCATCAGTCGGGGATCGAGCGTTTCACCGACCGCGCGCCATTCGCTAGCGATTGCCTCTGCCAGCGCGGGCGTCGGGAGCGCCAGCGGCGCGCGGCCGGGGGTGCGCACGGGGCGATCATCGAGGCGGATCGCGCGATCTGCGTCCACCGTCACATCGGTCCAGAAGCGCTTCACCGCGAGGGGCTCCGCCAGCGGCGCGCAAGTGCCTGGGGCAGCACCGCCATGCTCCACAGGGCGATCAGCACCAGTGCGCCGCCCACGATCTTGCTCGCTACCCCATCGGCGCGGGCGAGCAGAACGATGCCGAGGACGGCGGCGAGGGCGGTAACAAGACGGACGAGCACCAGGACGAACCAGCGCGATCGGGCGGGATCAGTTGCCATGTGGCGGCTATGGCGCAGACGCACCCCGCGCACCAGCCACGACAAGTCGGTCCACAAGCGGGATCAAAAGCCATCAACCCTTTGGTTACAGATGGACTTTATGGCTGCAGTTCGGCAGATTAGCCTGAGCGGGCCCGGGGGGGCGAGCCTCACATATCGTTAGTAGGAATGGGACGGCGATGGTCGGCGCGGCAGTATTCGTTTATGGTTTGTTGGTCAGTTTCATCTTTTCGGGCGCGTCGCAGAACGCGAAGCTCCAACGCCCAAACCCGCCGATGGTTTCATACCTCGGTTACATGCTGGTTGGCGTGACCACCGGCGTATCGTTGCTGCTGTTCGCCCACGCGCTTGGCCTGTCGATGGGCTATACGCTGCTTTCGCTGACGATCTGATCGAGAACCGTTGATCGGCAGCAGCTCACCGGCATGAACCGATGAGCTGCTGATCGTCAGCGTTCCTGCGCGCCGCCGCGACCCCGGCGTTCGCCGCGTCGCGCCTTGCGCACCTGCTTGGCATGCGCACGCGCCTTTGCCTTTTGCACCTCGCGCGTGGGCGGCGGGCGCGTATCGGCCGGCATCGAATTACCCAGCGACTCCTCGAACCCGAGATTGGCGAGGCTCTCGGCGAAGTGGGTCGGCAGTTCGGCGGTGACGTCGATCGCGCCGCCATCGGGATGGTCAACACGGATGCGCCGCGCGTGAAGGTGCATCTTGCGACTGATCCCGCCGGTCAGGAATGCCGCGGGGCCGCCATATTTGCCGTCGCCGACGATCGGATGGCCGATCGCCGCCATGTGGACGCGCAACTGGTGCGTGCGGCCGGTGAACGGCTGAAGCTCGACCCAGCAGGCGCGATTGCCGGCGCGCTCGATCACGCGATAGCGGCTGCGCGCGGGCTGGCCGTTTTCCTCATCGACGTGCATCTTCTCGCCGCCGGTGCCGGGCTGCTTGCCGATCGGCAGGTCGACGGTGCCATCGTCGATCGAGGGCACGCCGACTACCAGCGCCCAATAGACCTTTTTTGCCGTACGGCCGGAGAAAGCGCGGGCGAAGAAGGCCGCGGCGCGGGCCGATCGGGCGACGAGCAGCGCGCCTGACGTATCCTTGTCGAGCCGGTGGACGAGCTTGGGCCGGCCCTCTGCCTCGAACTGCAGGGCGTCGAGCAGCCCATCGACATGCGCGGTCGTCTTGGTACCGCCCTGGGTGGCGAGGCCGGGCGGCTTGTTCAGCACCAGCGCCGCCTGATCCTTGTGGATCACCATCTCGCGCGCGAACGCGGCCTCGTCCTCGCTGAGCGGCGGGCGCTCGCGCTTGGGCTTTGCATCAACGCGGACCGGCTCGGGCGGGGGCAGGCGCAGGAGCTGACCGGCGGTGACGCGGTCGCCCGGGCCGACACGCGCGCCATCCAGCCGAAGCTGGCCGGTGCGCGCCCATTTGGCGACGGTGGTGAAGCTGGTGTCGGGCAGATGCCGCTTGCACCAGCGATCGACGCGAATGCCATCGTCATCCGCCGCTACCGTGAACTGGCGTACCGTGTCGTTCATGCCACCGACCTCGCAAAGGTAGCGCCGAGCGCCAGCGCGGCGATCGACCCAATGACGGAGAGCGCCACATAGCCAGCCATCTGCACGAGCGCGCCACGCTCGATCATCAGCATCGCATCGAGCGAGAAGGCGGAAAAGGTGGTGAAGCCGCCGAGCACGCCGACCGCCAGGAACAGACGCCATGCCTCTCCGCTGGCGAAGCGCGACACGATCGTCGCGACGATCCCCATCATCAATCCGCCGACAAGGTTTACGATCAGCGTACCCCAGGGCCAGCCAGCGCCGAACGCGAGCAGCGCCGCGCGACCGACCAGATGGCGCAGACCGGCGCCCATCGCGCCGCCCGCCATCACCAAAACCAATGCATTCATGCTGCCGCCCCTAGCCCCATGCGGGGCGGGGCGGAAGGGCGCTCTAACGCGCGTCGTCCACCATCAGGTCGACCGAGGTGCCGCCGCCGTCGCGCGGGCGCACATGGAGCATGAAGGCCGCGGCCGGGCGCGTGCCGGCGAGCACATGGTCTGCACCCTCCATACCGTGCCCGTTGCGATAGCCCGCTTCGCTGGTGCGCGTGTGATACCAATCGAGCAGCCGCTGCGGCGGGGCGGCGCTGACGAAGCTGACCACGCGCAGCGCGCAGCCTTGCTGATCGGCGCCGGCGGCTTCGGTGACGCGTGCGTCGGGATAGAGCGGGACGGATGAGGGCAGGCGATTCGCCCAATCCGCCGAATAGGCGGTGTTGCGGACGCAATTGGCGGATGCGCCCTGGCTCGCGGCGAGCGCACCGAGCGTGAGCGCGCGGCGGGCGGCGGCGCATTGCGGGCATTTGTCGGACGCCGCCGGGGCGGTCTTGAGGGCACCGGCCTCCGCCTTGAACGCGGCATCGGCGACGTTCTCGGGTGGGAGGCCCAGCGACTCGGGCTGGGCGGGGGGACGAAGCGTGTCGGCGTTGGCCTGCTGCACCAGCTTGGGATCGACCATGATCTGATCGCGCAGCGCGGCGGCGACGACCGGATCCTTGTTTGCGCCGGTGCCTGCCGCCTCGGCCTGGTTCGCCGCGGCGGGTTGGTTGTCAGACGGCGCGCCGCATGCCGCGACAAGCAACGCGAGCGTGGCGGCAATGGCGATGGGAGTGCGTGGCGGCCAGAGATGGGTCACGCTCGTGCGCGCCCTGGCATGTGTCTCGCCCTTGTAACACACTGGCTGTCTCTCCATGTTGCGGCCATGCTCAATATCGTTTCGATCCTGATCGGCCTTGTCACCCTCGCGCTCGGGCTGGTGGCGTTCATGCCCCTGCTGGGGTGGATGAACTGGCTGGTGATCCCGATCGGCATCGTCGGCGCGGCGGTGGGTGCGTTGTCGTCCAGCAATAGCGGACGTAACCTCAACATCGTGCTGATCATCATCTTCGCGCTGCGCCTGATGCTGGGCGGCGGGATCATCTGAACCGAGCCGCCCGATCGCCGGGGTCAGGGTGCGACGACGACGCAGCTGACGCCGGCCTTGGCACATGCCTGCTGCGCGGCGCTGCGCGAGGCGAAGCCGGTTGCCTGTAACCGGGTGACGCCGCCGGCGGCGACATAGGCCGGGCTTCCGCCGGTGCGGCTGCCAACCTTTGCCCACAGGCTGCGCGCGTTGCTTGCGTCGCGGAAGGCGCCGAGCTGGATGCGCCAGGCGCCGCCGCTGGCTGCGGGTGCGGCCGGCGTGGGCGAGGCGGCTTTCGCGGGCGCCGGCGCGGCGGTGCGTGTCGGGGTAGGCGTCGGCGCGCCGCGGACCGCAGCGGCTGGCGGGGTAGTGGCGACGCGCGGCGGCGTGGTGGTGCCGGAGACGGTGCCGCCGGTCGGCGTGGCGGGGAGGCGCATTGCGAGCGCGCGGCTGTCCGCCTCATACTTGCGGGCGAGGGTCAGTCCCTCCTGCCGCTGTGCCTCCGGGATATACTGGTCCATCTGCGCCAGCGTCTGCGATGCCTGCGGCAGGCCCTGCTGCGAGGAGCGGTTGACCAGCGCATAGGCCCGCACCCAGTCGCGCGGCACGCCATCGGCGTTGAAGAGCATGGTGCCGAGCACCAGCTGTGCGCGGCGTTCGCCGCGGGCGACGGACTTTTCCAGCCACGGCAGCGCTTCGGTCTTCTTGCCGTCCTGGAAAAGCGCGAGGCCGTAATTGTCGATCGCCTGGTTATGGCCCTGCGCGGCCGCCTTGCGGAACCATTCGATGGCGGTGGGGAGGCTCGCTGGAACGCCGCGACCGAGCTTGAACGCCTGCCCGAGGTTGAACTGGGCATCGCTGTCACCGGCAGCAGCAAGCGGGCGCCAGATGTCCACCGCCGCCTTGTAATCGCCGCGGCTCCAGGCATCCACGCCCTGCTTCACGTCAGCGCCGGCGACGCCTGCGACAAACACCGCCGCGACGGCCCCAGCAAGATACGCATTCTTCATTCGTTTTTCCCCGAATTACCCGCGAGCATTCTGCCGATCATGCGTGATGTGGACGCGCGAGGTTACTTCAACGCTAACCGGCGAACCGCGCCGCCATGGCGATGCGCAGCTGGCGTTTACCATTCCTTATCATCGCATTGGCATCAAGCGCACGAGAGGGAGAAACCCTGCGGCGCAAGCGGATTCCCGGCTTGGGACGCAGAGTGAGGTACCCGGCACGGAATTGGCTCGGGGGAACCGACGATGAACAAGCGCGCACTTGCAGGTCTCAGCCTTTCGGCGCTGATGCTGGGCGGAACAATGGTCGGATGCGCGCAGGGCGGCATCTCGACCGCGAGCACGCGCAGCGACACGGCGCTCGCCAAGCATGCGGCGCGCAATGCCGAAAAGGCGAGCGAGGCGCTGGCGAAGGGCGATGCGGCGAAGGCGATCGGCTATGCCGAGGCCGCGGTGGCCGGCGCGCCGACGAACGCCGACTATCGCGCGCTGCTGGGCGGCGCCTATCTGAAGGCCGGTCGGTTCACCTCGGCGCATGCGGCCTATGCCGACGTGCTGAGCCTGTCGCCCGAGAACGGCAAGGCGGCGCTGAACCTGGCGCTCGCGATGATCGCCGAGGGGCAGTGGGACGAGGCGCGCAGCCATCTGGAAGATCATGAAGCGATCGTCCCGGCGAGCGACCGCGGACTGGCGATTGCGCTGGCGGGTGATCCTGCGGGCGGCGTCGAAGTGCTGACCGCGGCGGCGCGGACGCCCGGCGCGGACGCGAAGACGCGGCAGAATCTGGCGCTGGCGCTGGCGCTGGCGGGCCGCTGGGCCGAATCGCGGCAGATCGCTGGGATCGACATGGCGCCGACCGACGCGGACGCGCGGGTGATGCAATGGGCGAGCTTTGCCAAGCCGGTCGGCGCGGCGGACCAGGTTTCCGCACTGCTTGGCGTGACGCCGGTGAAAGATCCGGGCCAGCCGGTCGCGCTGGCGCTGAAGGCGCCGGCTCCGGCGTCCATGCCGGCCGAGCAGGTGATGCTTGCCGAAGCGACGCCGGCGCCCGAAGCGAAGGAAGCAGCGCCGGTGGCGGTCGCGGCGGTCGAAGAAGAGGCCGGATCAGGCCCGCGGGTCGTCTTCGCCGCGCGCCGCGAGGTGGTGCAGGCACTGCCGCAGGGCGCGTCGCGGCCGCAGCGCGTGATGGCTGCGGCGCGTGAGGTGAAGCTCGCTTCAGCCGATACCGTTGCCAAGCCCAAGAGCGGGTCGTGGTTCGTGCAGCTCGGCGCGTACGATTCGGCGGCGGTGGCAAAGGACGCGTGGGATCGCGCGCAGCAGCGCTATCCGGCATTCGCCGGCGAGACGCCGACGGGCATGGCGTTCAAGTCCTTCTATCGCCTGTCGGTCGGCGGCTTTTCGCGCGGCGATGCCAATGCGATGTGCCGCGGCTATCGCGCGAAGGGCGGGGCGTGCTTCGTGCGGACCGGTGCCGGCGACCAGACGGCGAGCTGGGTCAAGCCGGCGAAGGTGCAGATGGCCGGCCGCTAACGGTTTGGCCTCGGCAGCCGGGGCTCAGGCGAGTTCCCGGCCACCCTTGAACAAGCGAAGCACGCGGCCCTGCACGGGCAGGCCGTCGAACGGCGTGTTGCCCGCGGCACCGGGCAACGTGTCGGCATTGATCTGCCACGGCGCGTCGGGATCGACGAGCATGAGATCGGCCTCGGTGCCGGGCTGAAGCGAGCCGGTGTCGATGCCCAGCACCGCGGCGGGGTTGCGCGACAGCATCGCCATGAGGCGCGGCAAGGCGACGCGATCGTCACGCACCAGTCCGAGCGCGAGCGGCAGCAGCGTGGCCGCGCCTGCCGCGCCAACACTCGCATCGGCGAAGGGCAGGCGCTTTTCCTCCGGCCCGCGCGGATCGTGGCCGGAGCACAGCACATCGATCGTACCGTCGGCGAGCGCGGCAAGCGCGGCGCGGCGATCCTCTTCCGCGCGGAGCGGGGGCGATAGGCGCGTGAAGGTGCGAAAGTCGCTGACCGCATTATCAGACAAGAGCAGATGCGCCGGCGTGATCCCGCAGGTGACGGCAACGCCGCGCCGCTTGGCCGCACGCACCAGATCGAAGCCGGCTGCGGTGGTCACCTGACGCAGGTGGAGCCGGGCACCGGCGGCTTCGGCGAGCATCAGGTCGCGCGCAATCGCGAGCGGCTCCGCCAGCGCGGGCGCGGCGGAAAGGCCGAGGCGGGTGGCTGTCTCACCTTCGGTGGCAACAGCATCACCGACGAGGCCGGCATCTTCCGAATGGACGACCACCGCCAAGCCGAGATCGCGAGCATAGGCGAGTACGCGCGCCATGACGCCGGCGTCGGCGATCCAGCTGCGCCCGGTGCCGACGGCGCGTGCGCCGGCCGAGGCGCAGATTGCCATTTCGGCGAGATCGGTGCCGGCGAGACCCCGCGTGGCGGCCGCGATCGGGTGGATCCAGAGATTGGGTCGGCCGATCAACGCGGAGCGTTGCACGATGCCGGGTTCATCGAGGACCGGGCGCTGATCGGGCATCAGGCCGACGCGCACGATCCCACCGGCGCGAAACGCGGCATGATCGATGCTGGCGACGCCAAGGTCGACGATGGCCGGCGCGAGCAGGGCGCCGCGGCAGTCGATGACCTGCGGATCATCGGCGGTGTCGACGATGCGGCCGTCGGCGACGAAGAGGTCGCCGCGCCGCTCGCCCGCGACCGGGCAGATGATGCGGGCATCGCGGAAGTGCAGCGCGCGGCTCATGCCCAGCCCTCCACGCGGCGAGCACGACGGGTGAGGACGTCGAGGCACGCCATCCGCACGGCCACGCCCATCTCGACCTGCTCGGTGATGGCGGATCGTTCCGCGTGATCGGCGACGTTGGAGTCGATCTCGACGCCACGGTTCATCGGGCCAGGGTGCATGACGAGCGCATCAGGCTTGGCGCGCGCGAGGCGCTCCAGTGTCAGGCCGTAGCGCAGATGATATTCGCGGGAGGAGGGGACGTAGCCGCCCGACATCCGCTCGGTCTGGAGCCGCAGCATCATCACCACGTCGGCGCCGTCCAGCGCGGCATCGAAATCGGTGAAAGGCGTCACGCCCATCCGCTCGATCGCTGGCGGCATCAGCGTGGAGGGGGCGCAGACGCGGACCTCGGCGGCCAGCGCGGTGAGCGCGAGAATGTTCGAGCGGGCGACTCGGCTGTGGAGCACGTCGCCGCAGATCACCACACGCTGATTGTGGATCGTGCCGCGGCGGCGGCGAATGGTGAGCGCGTCGAGCAGGGCTTGGGTCGGGTGTTCGTGGCGGCCGTCGCCGGCGTTGAGGACGGGGCAATCGACCTTGTCGGCAATCAGTCGGACGGCGCCCGACGACATGTGGCGGATGACGATAACGTCGGCGCGCATCGCGTTGAGCGTCATCGCGGTGTCGATCAGCGTTTCGCCCTTTTTCACGCTGGACTGCGCGGCGTGCATGTTGACCACGTCGGCACCGAGCCGCTTGCCGGCGATCTCGAAGCTGAGCAGCGTGCGGGTGGAGTTTTCGAAAAAGGCGTTGATCTGCGTCAGGCCCGCAAGCCGCTTGTCAGGAACGCCGCGCTCTCGATTGGCGGTGATCCAGTTCTCCGCTTCGTCGAGCAGGAACGCGATCTCGTGCGGCTCTAACCCCTCGATCCCGGTGAGATGGCGGTGCGGGAAAACGGCACCGCCGGGAATGAGGGAGGCGGGGCGGTGGTCCGAAGCAGGCATCGGGATGGGCAGGTAATCCCCGCGCGCGAGGGTGGCAAGCCGGGCTGCAACCTCTCGCCGCCACCGATGCGGATGGCGGCGAGGGTCCTTGCTTACCCGAGCGCCTTTTTCAGCAGGTCGTTGACGACCTGCGGATTGGCCTTGCCGCCCATCGCCTTCATCGTCTGACCGACGAAGAAGCCGAACAGCGCGACCTTGCCGCCGCGATATTGCTCGAGCTGTTTCGGGTTCTTGGCCAGCACATCGGCGATCACCGCTTCGATCGCGCCGGTGTCGCTGGTCTGCTTGAGGCCGCGCTCCTCGACGATCTTGCCGGGTGCATCGCCGGTTTCGAGCATCACCTCGAACACCTGCTTGGCGAGGCTGCCCGACAAGGTGCCATCAGCGACCAGCGCGAGCAGTTCGGCGGCCTGACCGGGGGTGACGGGGGACTGGGTGATGTCCTTGCCGATGCGGTTGAGCGCGCCGAACAGCTCGCCCGTGACCCAGTTGGAGGCCGCAGCGGGGGCGGCGCCCTCATCGAGCAGCGTGTCGAACCAGCGTGCGGTCTCGACCTCGGCGGTGAGCACCTCGGCATTGTAGGACGTGATGCCGAGTGCCTCGTAGCGCTTGCGCTTGGCGTCGGGCAGCTCGGGCAGCGAGGCGCGGCATTCCTCGAGGAACGCGTCGTCGAGCTCAAGCGGGAGCAGGTCGGGATCGGGGAAGTAGCGGTAATCGTGCGCATCTTCCTTCGACCGCATAGAGCGCGTGGTGCCGGTGTCCGGATTGAACAGCCGGGTTTCCTGCACGATCTTGCCGCCCGATTCGAGCACGTCGACCTGGCGGTTCGCCTCATGCTCGATCGCGGCCATGACGAAGCGGACCGAGTTGACGTTCTTCGTCTCGGTGCGGGTGCCGAACTCCTCGCCCGGCTTGCGCACGCTGACGTTCACGTCGGCGCGCATCGAGCCTTCCTCCATGTTGCCGTCGCACGAGCCGACGTAGCGCAGGATCGCGCGCAGCTTGCGCAAGTACGCGCCGGCTTCGGCCGGCGAACGCATGTCAGGGCGGCTGACGATCTCCATCAGCGCGACGCCCGAGCGATTGAGGTCGACATAGGAGCGGGTGGGGTGCTGATCATGCATCAGCTTGCCGGCATCCTGCTCGACATGGATGCGCTCGACACCGATCGTCTTGACGAGGTCGCCATCCTCGATCTCGACCGAGCCTTCGCCGACAAGCGGATGATAAAGCTGCGAAATCTGATAGCCCTGCGGCAGATCGGCGTAGAAATAATTCTTGCGATCGAAGCGCGACCATTTGTTGATCGCCGCGTCGATCGCCATGCCGGTGCGCACCGCCTGGCGGATGCATTCGCGGTTCGGCACCGGCAACATGCCGGGCATGGCGGCGTCGATCAGGCTGACCTGCGAGTTCGGCTCCGCGCCGAACGCGGTGGCGGCACCGGAGAACAGCTTGGCGTTGGAGGTTACCTGGGCGTGGACCTCTAGGCCGATCACGACCTCCCAATCGCCCGTGGCACCCTTGATGCGATAATCAGTCATAGTCCTGAACACCCGTTCGGGCCGGGGCAGCCATGGCCCCGCCCATTCTCATGGGAAATCTTATGCGACGCGCGGGTCACCACCACGCCTGCGGCCGTGCGGTGAAGCCGGCGCGTTCCTCGATCGCGAGCGCGGCGTTGAGCACGCCTTGCTCGTCGAGTGCCTTGCCGATGACCTGCAGGCCGAGCGGCAGGCCGTGCTTGTCGAGGCCGCCGGGCACGCTCATCGCGGGCAGGCCGGCAAGCGACGAAGGCACGGTGAAGACGTCGTTCAGATACATGGCGAGCGGATCGTCGCTCTTTTCGCCAAGGCCGAACGCCGCCGACGGCGCGGTGGGAGTGAGCAGTACGTCGCAGCTTTCCCATGCATTCTCGAAATCGCGCGCGATCAGCGTGCGGACCTTGGACGCCTGCGTGAAATAGGCGTCGTAGAAGCCGGCCGAGAGCACATAGGTGCCGATCAGGATGCGGCGCTTCACCTCTTCGCCGAAGCCCGCCGCGCGGGTGGCGGCGTACATCGCCTGGAGGTTCGCGCCATCGGGCAGATCCCGCTGGCCGTAGCGCACGCCATCATAGCGCGCGAGGTTCGACGATGCCTCGGCCGGGGCGATGATGTAATAAGCGGGAAGCGCGTATTTGGTGTGGGGCAGCGACACCTCGACCACCTCGGCGCCAGCATCCTTCACCCATTCGATGCCGCGCTGCCACAATGCCTCGATTTCCTCGGGCATGTTGTCGACGCGATATTCGCGCGGGATGCCGACGCGCTTGCCGGCGAGACTGGCGTTCAGACCCTGTTCCCACTGCGGCACCGGCAGATCGAGCGACGTCGCATCCTTCGGATCGAAGCCGCTCATCGCCTCAAGCATGATCGCGCAGTCGCGCACGTCGCGCGCCATCGGCCCGGCCTGATCGAGCGACGAGGCAAAGGCGATGGTGCCCCAGCGCGAGCAGCGGCCATAGGTGGGCTTGATCCCGGAGATGCCGGTGAAGGCGGCAGGCTGGCGGATCGACCCGCCGGTGTCGGTGCCGGTCGCGCCGGGGCAGAGCCGCGCGGAAACAGCAGCCGACGAGCCGCCGGAGGAGCCGCCCGGCGCGAGCGGCGCATTGCCGCCGTCGTTGCGGCGCCATGGCGAGATCACGTTGCCGAAGGCGCTGGTCTCGTTCGACGAGCCCATGGCGAACTGATCCATGTTCAGCTTGCCGAGCATGCCGGCGCCGGCATCCCACAGGCGCTGCGACACGGCCGATTCATACTGCGGCGTGAAGCCTTCCAGAATGTGGCTGGCGGCCGTCGAGGTGACGCCCTTGGTGCAGAACAGGTCCTTCATGCCGATCGGCACGCCGGCGAGCGGCTTCAGCGTCTCCCCGGCCGCGCGCGCGGCATCGGCGGCGTCCGCGGCGGCGAGCGCGTGATCGGGCGTTTCCACAAGGAAAGCATTGAGCTGGCGGGCATTGCTGACAGCAGCGTTGAAGCTTTCGGCTACTTCGCGAGCGGTGAAGGTGCCGGCGCGGACGCCGTCGCGGATCTCGCGAATGCCAAGGTCGGTCAGATCAGTCATCGGGACACCGTCACACCGGCCGAGGCCGATGGCTCAAGAGAAGAAAAGAAGCGGTTGGCAGCGGCAAACATGGTCACTCGATCACCTTGGGCACGGTGAAGAAGCCATGCTCGGCCTGCGGCGCATTGGCGAGCACCGCGTCGCGGATGCCGCCGCCGGTCAGCGGATCGGCGTTCACCACGTCGTCGCGCAGCCGCAGCGTGTTGGGGATCACCGCCGTCATCGGCGCGACGCCGCTGGTATCCACCTCGCCCAGTTGCTCGATCCATCCAAGGATGTTGTTGAGCTCCGGCACCAAGCGCTCGGCATGGGCGTCGTCGATCGCGATGCGGGCGAGGCTCGCGACCTTTTTCACGGTGGCAGTATCTACGGACATGGGCTGCGCGCTATCACCGCCGCCCGCCCGAACGCAACAGGGCTGGCGGGACGCGACGATAGTTGCCGGCGCGCGGCGGCTGGAGTTGCGCACGCGCGGCGGCTGGGGCAGGCGAAGGCATGGCTCGCAAGTTCCTTTACGTCATTGCCTTTCTGATCGCGCTCGTGATCGCCGGTGCCGTGGTCTACCGGATCTGGGGCAATGACCTGATCCGCTGGACGTTCGTGCCCGACCGGCCGTTCGAGCCGCAGCGCGGCGTGGGCGAGAACGTCTATGACCGGGCGAACATGTGGCTGGCGCGGCCAGATATCGGCGGCAACCCGGCCTTGTGGACGCCGGCCGGCTATAAGCCGCGGCAGAGCCCCGGCGGACCGGCGGTGTTCTTCATCCATCCGACGTCATATTTAAGCGGGGATCATTGGAATGCCCCGCTCGACAACAAGGACGCCAACGATCGCGCCGCGTTGTTCCTGCGCGGGCAGGCGAGCGTGTTCAACGAAGTGGGAGAGATCTGGGCGCCACGCTATCGCCAGGCGACGTTCGGCTCGTTCCTGACCGATGCGGCGGATGCGCAGCGTGCGCTGGATCTGGCGTATGGCGATATCCAGGTCGCCTTTGCCGCCTTCCTGCGCCAGATCGATGGCGATCGGCCGATCATTCTGGCCGGCCACAGCCAGGGTGCGCTGCACCTCACCCGGCTGCTGAAGGACAAGGTGGCGGGCACGCCGCTCGCCGGACGGATCGTTGCCGCTTATGTGGTCGGCTGGCCGGTGAGCCGGGATCGCGACTTGGCTGCTCTCGGCCTGCCGGCGTGCGCGCGTGCGGACCAGCGCGGCTGTGTCTTGTCATGGGAGAGTTTTGCCCAGCCGGCCGATCCGTCGCTGGTGATCGACAATTACGATCGCTCAATCGGGTTCGATGGCAAGTCGCGGAAGGACACCAAACTCGTGTGCACCAATCCGCTGACCGGGACGCTGGACGCGGCAGCGCCGGCGAGCGCCAACAAAGGAACGTTGTTCCCGGCGGCTGACCTTGGCAGCGCGGAGATCAAGCCGGGGCAGGTGCCTGCGCGCTGCGACGCGCGCGGATTGTTGCTGATCGGGGCAGGGCCGGATGTCGGGCCGTATGTGCTGCCGGGCAACAATTACCATGTGTACGATTACAGCCTGTTCTGGGCCGATGTCCGCGCCGACGCCGCGCGGCGGGTGGCGGCGCGATGATCACCACCTCGGCGTTGGAATTTCGCACCGCAATGCCGAACGGCGGGCGGCTGATCGGGCTGGATCTTGGCACCAAGACGATCGGGACGGCGCTGTGCGATGCCGGCTGGAGCTTCGCCAGCCCAGCCACGCTGATCAAGCGGCGCAAGTTCAGCCAGGACAAAGCGGCGCTGGTTGAGCTGATGACCGCGCAGCATGTCGCGGGCGTGGTACTCGGGCTGCCGCTCAACCTCGATGGGTCGGAGAGCCCGCGCAGCCAGTCGACGCGTGCCTTTGCGCGCAACATCGCCGATCTCGGGCCGGTTCTGTTGTGGGACGAACGCTGGTCCACGGTCGCCGTGGAGCGCGTGATGATCGAGCAGGACATGAGCCGCGCCAAACGTGCCGAGCGGATCGACAATCTGGCGGCGGCGCACATCCTGCAGGCCGCAATCGACGCGTTGGTGCGCGACTGATCAGCCGCGGCGGAGCGAGCGGAAGGCGGTGCGCAGTTCCTCGACGAACAGCTCGGGCTGTTCGAAGGCGGCGAAATGACCGCCGCGATTGAGCTCGTTCCAGTGGATGATGTTGGGGTACTGCCGCTCGGCCCAGCGGCGCGAGGCGCGGAAGATCTCCTTGGGGAACATGCTGTAGCCGGTCGGCACCGTGACCTTCTCGACGCCAAAGGCGCGGAAGCTCTCGTAATAGAGCCGCGCCGATGAGGCGCCGGTGCCGGTGAACCAGTAGAGCATGATGTCGTCGAGCATCTCGTCGCGGGAGAGCGCGTTCTCCGGCTCGCCATCGCAATCGGACCATTCGCGAAACTTTTCGTAGATCCACATGGCCTGACCGACCGGCGAATCGACCAAACCGTAGCCGAGCGTCTGCGGACGGGTGGCCTGCTGCTGCGAATAGCCGTTGCCGTCCTGCATGTAGCGTTGCAGGGTTTCGAGCGAGGCCTTCTCCTGCGGCGTGGCGCTGGCGAGATCCTCCGGCGTGGGGCGGACGACGAGCATGTTGAGGTGGATGCCGGCAACCGCGGCGTCGCCGCTGGCACCGATCGCGGTGGTGACGGCGGAGCCCCAATCGCCCCCCTGCGCGACAAATCGACCGTAGCCGAGCCGTTTCATCAGCGCGATCCACGCCGCGGCAATCCGTGGCACGGGCCAGCCCTGTTCGGGTCGCGCGGAAAAGCCGTAGCCGGGCAGCGATGGGCAGACGACGTGAAAGGCGTCCGCCGCGCGGCCGCCGTGCGCTTCGGGATCGGTCAACGGACCGATGACCTTGAGGAACTCGACCACGGAGCCGGGCCAGCCATGCGTCAGGACGAGTGGCAGCGCGTTCGGGTTGGGCGAGCGCCGGTGCAGGAAGTGGAGCTCCAGCCCGTCGATCACCGTCTTGAACTGGCCGATGGCGTTCAGGGCTGCCTCGCACCGGCGCCAATCGTATTCATGCTGCCAATAGCCCGCGAGGGCGCGCGCCCGGTCGAGCGGCACGCCTTGTTCCCAACCCGACACCGTTTCACGCTCGGGCCAGCGCGTGCGCGCCAGACGATCGCGCAGATCGTCAAGTGCGGCCTCGGGCACATGGAGGTGGAATGGCGTGACAGCGTCGTTCGCCTGCTTGGTGCCGGTCATGTCAGATCCTCATCCGTCACGGCGCAGGAGCGCCAGCGCCTGCTCGGCGAGCGCGGGGCAGCCATTGATCGCCTCGCCGGCGTTGGGCGTGGTGCCGGCGAGGGCGCGCGCGTAGACACCCTGGCTGATCGAGGCGAGGCGGAACACTGCGAAGCCAAGATAGAAGCTCCAATCGTCGATGCCGCTGCGGCCGGTGCGGCGGCAATAAGCGGCGACATATTCCTCTTCCGTGGGAATCCCGCTGCTGGCGAAATCGACACCGTCGAGCGTGCCCCACGACGGCGAGGTCGAATGCCACATGAAGCCGTTGTAGCCGAGATCGGCGAGCGGGTGGCCGATCGTGGAGAGCTCCCAATCGAGCACGGCGATCAGCCGCGGCTCGGTGGGGTGGAACATGACGTTTTCGAGTCGATAATCGCCATGCGCGATCGCCACCGCCTCGTCGTGCGGGATGCGCGCGGGCAGTTCCGCGATCAGCGCTTCCATGGCGGGCACCGGCTCCGTCTCGGCGCCACGATATTGCTTGGTCCAGCGCGTGATCTGCCGCTCGAAATAGCCGGTCGGGCGGCCGTAATCCTCCAGCCCCACGGCGCGATGGTCGACCGAGTGGAGCGCGGCGAGGGTGGCGTTCAGCTGATCATAGACCGCGCTGCGCTCGGCCGGCGTGAGATCGGGCAGGGTGGCATCGCGGAAGATGCGGCCCTCCAGATAGTCCATCACGTAGAAACTGGTGCCGATCACGTCGGGATCGTCGCACAAGGCGCGCATCACGGGCACGGGCACATCGGTATCGCGCAGCGCGGCCATGACGCGATATTCGCGGTCGACCTGATGCGCGCTGGCGAGCAACTGCCCCGGTGGTTTTTTGCGCAGGACGTAGTCCCCGGCGTCCGTGGAGAGCATGAAGGTGGGGTTTGAAGCGCCGCCGATGAACTGGCGCACCTGCATGTCGTGGCCGAAGCCCTCAACATTGCGCTTCAGCCAATCGGCGAGGCGTGCCTCGTCGAACTTGTGACGCGGCGATACCTCCGTCAGGCGCGCACCGCTCATGCGCGCGTCGCCCGGTTCGTTGCCGATGACCAACGTGTCATCATCCTCTCCCTCAATCGCGGCCTTCGCTTTCTAAGTCACTTTGCTTAATTGGCAGCGGATTGGAAGAGGGCGCGTGCGATTACCGCACGGTGGAGAGGATTTCGGCGAGCAGGCGGAAGTCGCGCTCGCGCGGGCTCGCGCGGCGCCAGGCGAGCGCGATGGTGCGTTGCGGGTTGTCGCCGCCAAGCGGACGGGCGGCGATGCCGGTGTGTTCAAGGATGCCGGCGTTGAGCGCAATCTCGGGCAGCATGGTAACGCCAAGGCCGTTGTCGACCATTTGCACGATGGTGTGCAGCGACGTGCCCATCATGATCGCCTCAGCGCGCAGCTCGGGGCGGTTGCAGGCGGCGAGCGCGTGATCCTTCAGGCAATGGCCGTCTTCGAGCAGGAGGAGCCGGGTTTCGTCGATGTCCGCGGGCGAGATCGGCTTGACGCCTTCGGCCAGTTCGCCGGTCGGAAATGCGAGAAAGAGGCGGTCGTCGAACAATTCCTGCGTCGTCACTTCGCCGCAGGAATAGGGCAGGGCGAGGAGCACGCAATCGGCGCGACCGCTTTGCAGCGAATCGCAGGCGGCGGCGCTCGGCTCCTCGCGCAGGAAGAGCTTCAGGTCAGGATATTCGGCGCGAAGGCGCGGCAACACGCGCGGCAGGAGAAAGGGCGCGATTGTCGGAATGACGCTCATGCGCATCTCGCCCGTGAGCGGGCGTCCCGCGGCGCGGGCGAGGTCGCCAAGCTCCTCCGCCTCGCGCACCACGCGGCGCGCCTTTGCAACGATTTGCTCCCCCAGCGGCGTGAAGCGCACGACGCGGCGCGTACGCTCCACCAGCGTCACGCCGATCAGCGTTTCGAGCTCGCGAATGCCGGCTGACAGGGTGGACTGCGTTACGAAACAGGCGTCGGCGGCGCGCCCGAAATGGCCGTGGTCGCGAAGCGCGATCAGATATTGCAGCTGCTTGAGCGTGGGCAGGTAGGTATTCGCCATTAATCGTCCCGATCGATCACCGGCCGCTTTTTAGCGCGATTCAGCCGATGATGCGAGCGGGACGTCTGTTACAGCACGGCGCGGATAAAGCCGTAGGTGCTGGTGATCGTTAGCACCACGCCGACCAGGATCAGCATCGTCTTGGTCGGGATGCGCTTGGCCATCACCGCGCCGAAGGGCGCCGCAAGCACGCCGCCGATCAGCAGCCCCAGCGTTGCCGATGCGAAATCCTTCAAGCCGAGATTGGCGATGAACGTGGCCGAGACGGTGAGGGTGAGAAAGAACTCGACCGAGTTGACCGTTCCGACGACGCGGCGCGGCTCGACACCCTGGACCAGGAGGTTGGAGGTGACCACCGGCCCCCAGCCGCCACCGCCAGCCGCGTCGAGAAAGCCGCCGATCAGGCCGAGCGGCTCCACCACCTTCGGCTTTTGCGTGGTCGGCGGAAACAGGAGGCCGCGGATCAGCAGGTAGATGCCGATCGCGATCAGATAGCCGAGCACGAACGGCTTCACCGTCTCGCCATCGATGCTCGTGAGCAGGTACGCCCCGCCGACGCCGCCGATGATCCCGGGGATAAGCAGGCGGAGGAACAGCCGCGGATCGACATTGCCGTGCAGCACGTGGCTGATGCCGGACACGGCGGTCGTGAAAGTCTCGACGATATGGACGTTCGCCGACGCGCGGGCAGGCGACAGGCCCAACACCGCGACGAGCAGGGTGTTGCAGATGACCCCGAAAGCCATGCCCAGCGCACCATCCACGATCTGCGCGCCAAAGCCGACAAGGATGAAGGGCAGCAGTGGTTCGATGCTAAGCTGCGACAAATCCATTCCGGCCCTCTTATCCGAACGACTCGCCCTGCATGGCGCACAATCGTAAAGCCTACAAGATTGATGTGTTTTCGACAGGCGAGCTTTGCATTCGTGGGTGCTGGAAAAGGTGAGGCGGAGCGCTTAAGTCGCAGCATCACGATTAAGGGGACGCGTGATGGCGCGACTTGCCAGGTATCTCGATTCCATTCGGGCGCGCGATCCGGCGCCGCACTCGCGGCTTGAGATCCTGACCTATCCGGGTGTCTGGGCGCTTGGCTGCCATCGCGTGGCGCATCGCCTGTACGGCGCCCGGCTGTTCTTCCTGGCACGTGCAGTCAATCACTTCGCACGGTTCATGACCGCGATAGACATCCATCCGGGTGCAAAGATCGGCCGCAACTTCTTCATCGACCATGGCTTCGTGGTGATCGGCGAAACCGCGGAGATCGGCGACGACGTCACCATCTATCAGTGCGTAACGCTGGGCGGCACCAGCCCCGACAATGGCGTCGCCGGCAAACGCCACCCGACGATCAGCGACGGTGCAATCATCGGTTCGGGCGCGCAGGTGCTGGGCCCGATCACGGTCGGCCGGCGCTCGCGCGTGGGGGCGAATGCCGTCGTCACGAAGGATGTGCCCGAAGGCGCGGTAATGGTCGGCATTCCGGCGCGCCCCACCATGGTGGAAGGTGGCCGGGCGCCCGAGCGCGCGTTCATGGCCTATGGCACGCCGTGCAGCGAGATGTTCGATCCCGCGACGCAGAAGGTTGAGATCCTGCGCTGCGAGCTGGAGGCGATGAAGAAGCGCCTCGATGCGCTGATCGAGGAGCAGGACGGCAGCCAGCGAGCGCGTGATCGCGCCTGATGGGCGTCGTTACGCCGTTTCCCGCGTCAGGCCGGCCGGGGCAGATCGGGTTCGATCGGCCTGAGCTCAACCGCATTCTCGACCTGTACGGCCGGATGGTCGCTGCGGGGCACTGGAAGGATTATGCGATGGAGCTGGGCCGCGATGCCGCGGTCTTTGCCGCCTTTCGCCGGGCGGCCGAGCGCCCCGAATTCCGCATCGAGAAGCGGCCGGCGCTGCGCAATCGGCAGGGCATGTGGGCGCTGATCGGGGAGGCAGGGCAGGTCGTCAAGCGCGGCCACGAGCTTGGCCCCGTGCTGGCGCCGATCGAGCGCCGGCTGATGAAGCTGGTCGAGGACTGATCTCCAAAGGGCGGCGTAGCGCGGTTCAGGTCGCTAAGTCCACCGGCGGCAGTCGCTTAGCAAGAGCGGGGCCGACCAGACCCACCACATGCTGGCGGACCTTGTGCCAAAAGGCGGAGAGCAGCAGCAGGGCCGATCCGATCACCAGCGCGGTGAAGGCCGCGGACAGCTCGACGGCACCGGCCGTTCGGAACAAGGTCGATAAGGCGTAGAGGACGTACGCCAGGCTGGAGACGAGCAGCGCACGGCGATCGATCAGCAGGGCGACAAAGCCGAACGCGGCGTACAGCAACAGCACGAGCAGGTCGCGCCAGCCGTTCATTGCATCCTCAAACACGCCGATAACGTTGAACAACGCATGCGCGATCATCGGCGCAGCGGCGAGGTGCAGCCAGAAGGCGACGTCCGAGCGCCGCGTGCGACGCAGCGGATCACGCAGGTCCCACCACATGGCAAAGGCGAACACTGCCAGTCCCGCTGTCAGGACGATTGGCAGAATGGCCGAAAGCGCCGAAGGCATGACGCCTAGGAGCAGGGAAATGACGGTGCCCACCGCTGCTAACGCAGCAGCGGCAACGGTGATCGGCACCATGAAGCGCCGCCAATGCAGCCATGCGGCCGTCGCGGTGACTGCGGCGATTGCCGCACCGATGACACCAACAATGGCGGTCTGAACCTGACCGTTAGACGTAACTGTATCCACACTGTCTCGAACCGCTTCGCCATGGCTGACGAGCCAACTCAGCGGTGTCCAGGCGACCCCGCCGGCGAAGGCGAGCAGCAGCACGATCGAGGGCAGCGCCATGCGCCGTTTGCCGGTGAAATATTCGGCCAGAAACCAGCTTGCCACTGCGATGCCGAGCGGCCCCAGGGGCACCGCCATGGCGCTGCCGATCCATCCCACCGCGACGAGCAGCATGACGATGGCGATCGACACGAAGATGTCGTTGAAGCCGGTAAGGAGGCGGAACTGCTCCTCATCGACGGCAGGCGCCTGGCGCAGCGCTGCCATATGGTTGCGGAATGCCGTCGCCGCCGCAGGGCTCAGCACCCCCGCCGCGACGGCACCGTCGATATCACTTTCGCTGTACAATCCGATGCTCCCCGACGACCACGAGGATACCGTTGTCGCCGGGCGAGGCAATATGGCGCGCTGCGTCAGTTGCCCTGAAGCTTCTTGCCGATCATCATCGACTGGCCGGCGCCCGAATCCGGCACGATCTCGCCGGTGCGATCGGTGATCTCGCCCCAATGCTTGGCGATGCCCTCTGGCGACAGCTCGTCACCGCTGAGCGCCACGCCGGGCGTGAGCGTGACATAGGCCGCCTGGAACACGCCAGCGCCTGCGCCGACGATCTGGTTGGTCGGCGCATCCTCGCTGACGAGGTACAGCGCAGCGGGAACGACCTTGTCGGGCGAGAAGGCCTGGAACAGCTGCTCGGGGAACAGGTCCTCGGTCATGCGCGTGCCGGCGACCGGCGCGAGCGTGTTGACCTTGATGTTGTTCTTTGCGCCCTCGAGGTAGAGCGACTTGGTGAAGCCGGCGAGGCCGAGCTTGGCCGCGCCATAGTTCGTCTGGCCGAAATTGCCGTACAGGCCGGTCGACGACGCGGTCATCAGGATGCGGCCGTAATTCTGCTCGCGCATGGTTTCCCACACCGCCTTGGTCGCGTTGGCGGAGCCGAGCAGGTGAACCTGAACCACGAAGGCGAAGTCGGCCGGATCCATCTTCGCGAAGGATTTGTCGCGGAGCACGCCGGCGTTGTTGATGAGCACGTGGACGCCGCCCCAGGCTTCCTTGGCCTTGGCGACCATCTCGACCATCTGATCATATTCGGTGACGCTGGCGCCGTTCGCCATCGCTTCGCCGCCGGCTGCCTTGATCTCCTCGACCACCTTGTGCGCAGCGTCGGATGCGCCGGAACCGGTGCGATCGCCGCCGAGATCGTTGACCACGACCTTTGCCCCGCGACGCGCGAGTTCAAGCGCGTATTCGCGCCCCAGACCGCCGCCGGCACCGGTAACAATGGCGACCTTATCATCGAAACGGATGGACATGGAAAAGGCGCTCCCCTCACGTGAAATGGAGCGCCTTCCCATACTGAACATTCAAACGGGCGCAACCGCCCGCATGGTCAGCCGATCATTTGCCGCCCGGCTGCATGCAGCCGTCATACTGGCCCTTCTTGCAGATCGGGTAATCCTGCTTTGGCGCCGGCGGCGGGAAGGCGACGTCCGGAGCCGGAGCCTGCTGGAAGCGGACGATCGCGCCCGGTGCTGGCGTGCCCTGCAGCGCAGGCGTGCTCGGCATATAGCCGCCCGGACCAGCCGCCGCGCCGCTCGACATGGTGCCGGTGGTGTTCATCGACCCGCTGGTGCTCATGGTGCTGCCGTTGGTCGGCGCCTGCATGGCAGGATCAGCCGTGGTCGTGCTCATGGTTTCCGTGCTCTGCATTTCCGTGCCGGGCGTGGTCTGACCCGCGGTGTCAGCCGGCTGCATCTGCGCAAGCGCCGGCGTCGCGATGAGCGCGGCGGCTGCCAAAAGGAACGATTTCATCTGCCATTCTCCTGTCAGAATACGCTCGAATACATGCAAGAACGCGGCTGACGAACGCGCGCACCGGGCAAAGTATCCTTCGTTTCGAAAGCGATTCGACAGGAGAGGCGGGAAGGCGGGGTTAGCCGGAAAAGCTCAGTGTCCTGCGTCCAGCGCATAGCCGGCGGAACGCACCGTGCGGATGATGTCGGGGCGGCCGCCTTCGTTGATCGCCTTGCGCAGGCGGCGGATGTGCACGTCGACGGTGCGGCTCTCGATGTCGCTGTCGTGCCCCCAGACGCTGTCGAGCAGGCGTTCGCGCGAGAAGACGTGGCCGGGGTGTTCGAGAAAGTGCTTGAGCAGGCGAAACTCGGTCGGGCCGAGCGGGATCACCTCGCCGCCCCGGCGAACCTTGTGGCCGACGGTGTCCATCTCGAGATCGGCATAGGACAGGGCCTCGCCGGCGAGGGCGGGGCGCACGCGGCGGAGCACGGCAGACACGCGCGCGACGAGCTCGCGCGGGCTGAACGGCTTGGTGACATAATCGTCGGCGCCGGTTTCGAGGCCGCGGATGCGATCAGCCTCTTCGCCTCGCGCGGTGAGCATGATGATCGGCACGTTGGCGGTTTCAGCCGTGCGGCGCAGGCGGCGACATACCTCGATGCCGGACAGCCCCTCGACCATCCAGTCGAGAAGAACGATATCCGGCACCTTTTCGCGCGCGAGCAGCAGCGCCTCCTCGCCGTCGATCGTATGGACGACCTCGAAATCCTCACGCTTAAAGTGCCAGACGAGAAGCTCGGCCAGGGCGGCATCGTCCTCGACCAAGAGCATTCGTGCGCGTGCCATCATTCCCCCTTTTCGCGATCGGCAAGCTGCGTGCCGGTCGCTGCAAAATAGACCATTTCCGCGACATTGGTGGCGTGATCGCCGATCCGTTCGAGGTTCTTCGCGACGAACAGCAGGTGCGCGACCTCGCTGATCGTCTTCGGATTTTCGACCATGTGCGTGACGAGCGTGCGGAAAATGGCGTCGTAGAAATCATCCAGCGCCGTGTCGCGCTCGCAGATCTCGACCGCGGCAGCCGCGTTGCGTGCGGCAAAGGCATCGAGCACGTCGTGCACCATCTCGGCCGCCATGCGGCCCATCGCCTGGATCACGGAAATTGGGTCGATGCGGTGCTCGCTTTCGATAAGCGGCACACGCTTGGCGATGTTCTTGGCATAATCGCCGATGCGTTCGACGACCGCCGCAATCTTCAGCGCGGCGACGACTTCGCGCAGATCATTGGCCATCGGCGCGCGCAGTGCGATGATGCGCACGACCAGACGCTCGACCTCCGCCTCGATAACGTCGATCTGCTTGTCCGCCGCGCGCACCTGAGCGGCAAGCTCAAGATCGCCGCGTTGCAACGAGCGCATGGCGCTTTCGATCGCCTGCTCGGCAAGCCCGCCCATCTGGCTGATGAGGCCGCGCAGCCGCCCAATGTCCTCGTCAAACGCCTTGACGGTATGTTCCGCCATGTCCTGTCCCCTCAGCCGTAGCGGCCCGTGATGTAATCGGTGGTGCGCTGCTCGCGCGGGTTGGTGAAGATGTCGTTGGTGTCGCCGTATTCCACCAGTTCGCCGAGGTGGAAGAAGGCGGTTTTCTGGCTGACGCGCGCGGCCTGCTGCATGTTGTGCGTGACGATCACGATGGCGTAGCGGCCGCGCAGATCGTGGATCAGCTCCTCGATACGCGCGGTGGCGATCGGATCAAGCGCACTGCACGGCTCATCCATCAGGATCACCTCGGGATCGACGGCGATGGCGCGCGCGATGCACAAACGCTGCTGCTGGCCGCCGGAAAGCGCGGTGCCGCTGTCGGACAGGCGATCCTTTACCTCGCTCCACAGGCCGGCGCGGGTGAGCGACTGTTCAACGATCGTATCGAGCTCCGCCTTGCCGCTGGCCAGGCCGTGGATGCGCGGCCCGTAGGCGACGTTCTCGTAAATCGACTTGGGGAACGGATTCGGTTTCTGGAAGACCATGCCGACGCGGGCGCGCAGCTGCACGACGTCCATATCCTTGGAATAGATGTCCTCGCCGTCGAGCCGGATATCGCCTTCGACACGGGCCGATGCGACGGTGTCGTTCATCCGGTTCAGAGTGCGAAGGAAGGTCGACTTTCCGCAGCCCGACGGGCCGATGAAGGCCGTGACGTCCTCCTGATCGACGTCGATCGAGACGTTCCGGATCGCCTGCTTTTCGCCGTAGAAGACGTTGACGTTGTGGGCGTTGATCTTGTGGCTCACCAGCGGGTCTCGAAGCGGTTGCGGAGGTAAATGGCGAGGCCGTTCATCGCGAGGAGAAACACCAGCAGCACGATGATGGCGGCTGAGGTCTTCTCGACAAAGCCGCGCGCGACCTCGTCCGACCAGAGGAAGATCTGCACCGGGAGCACGGTCGCGGGGTCAGTCAGCCCCTCCGGCGGCGCGGCGATGAAGGCGCGCATGCCGATCATCAGCAGGGGTGCCGTCTCGCCCAGCGCGCGCGCCATGCCGATGATCGTGCCGGTGAGGATGCCCGGCAACGCGAGCGGCAGGACATGGTGGAAGACCACCTGAACCGGGCTGGCGCCAACGCCAAGCGCCGCGTCGCGGATCGACGGGGGCACGGCCTTGATCGCGTTGCGCCCGGCGATGACGATCACCGGCATGGTCATGAGCGCCAGCGTGAGGCCTCCGACAATCGGTGCGGAGCGGGGAAGACCGAAGGTGTTGAGGAACACCGCCAGCCCGAGCAGGCCGAAGATGATCGACGGGACGGCGGCAAGATTGTTGATCGACACCTCGATGAGATCAGTCCAGCGGTTTCGCGGGGCATATTCCTCGAGGTACAATGCCGATAGGACCCCGATCGGGAAGGCGATCAGCAAGGTGACGAGCATCGTCAGCAGCGAGCCCTTGAGCGCGCCCCAGATCCCGACACGAGTGGGATCAGAGGAGTCCGCACCGCCGAAGAAATCGCGATTGAGCCCACTGGACAGCCGGTCGCCCAATGCGCTGACGATGCGTTCCGCCGCTGGCGTGCCTACTTGTTTGAACGCCATGTCGACGTCCGAATTTACGGGAACGTCGATCGTTACCTGCTGACGCAATAGAGCGGGGTTTGCCTTCACGGCATCGCGCACGCGAAGCCACGCGCCGTCCGAGAGCAGCTCTGCGCCGCCTGCTTCGGGGAAGGCTGCGCCCGCTGCTGCGTCGACGACGCCCTCCAGGCCGGCCCCGGCCAGCGCCAGGTCGCCGCGATCGCCGCGCAGCTGCTCGGACGTGACATTCAGCTCGGCAGCGCGAAAGTCGATCGGCAGCTGGACGCGCGTCTCCAGAAAGCCAGCCGCGCCCTGCATGACCATGGTGATGATGAGAAAGGCGAGAAAGGCCGCGGACAGGACGATCGCGCCAAGGCCCAGCCAGCGAAAACGACGCTCGGCCGCGTAGCGGCGGGCGATGCGACGGCGCATCGCCTCGGCGCGCCAGTCCGTGGGGGCGCGATCAGTCATAAGCCTCGCGATACCTCTTCACCACGATGAGCGCGACGATGTTGAGCAACAGCGTGATGACGAACAGCGTCAGCCCGAGCGCGAAGGCGGCGAGCGTCTTGGCGCTGTCGAACTCCGCCTCTCCGGTGAGCAGATCGACGATCTGCTTGGTAACGGTGGTGGTGCTGGCGAACGGGTTGAGCGTCAGGGTGGCGACGCCCGACGCGGCCATGACGACGATCATGGTTTCGCCGATCGCGCGGCTGACCGCGAGCAGCACACCGCCGACGATTCCGGGCAGGGCGGCGGGAACGAGCACCTTGCGGATCGTCTCGGAAGGTGTCGCGCCCATGGCGAGACTGCCGTCGCGCATGGAGCTGGGCACGGCCGCCAGCGAATCGTCCGCCATGGAAGAGACGAACGGGATGATCATCACGCCCATGACGAGACCGGCGGCAAGCGCGCTCTCGCTGCTGGCCCAGCGGATACCGATCATCACGGCGAAATCGCGCACGGCAGGCGCGACGGTCAGCGCAGCAAAATAGCCGTAGACCACCGTCGGCACACCGGCGAGCACCTCCAGCAGCGGCTTGATCCAGCGGCGCGTCGACGGTTTCGCATATTGCGTGAGGTAGATGGCGCTCATCAGGCCGAACGGGATCGCCACCAGCATCGCGATCACCGCGCCGATGAAGAACGTGCCCCAGAATAGCGGCACCGCACCAAGATTTGCGCCGGGATCGCGCGGGTCGATCACCTGCGGCGACCAATGCGTGCCGAACAGGAAGTCGGTGAGCGGCACGATGGAGAAGAAACGTGCGCTCTCGAACAACAGGCTAGCGACGATGCCGAAGGTTGTGAGGATCGCGATCAGCGAAGCGCCCAAGAGCAGGAGCATGACGATGCGCTCGACCGCCGTTCGAGCGCCGAACTGCGGGCGTACGCGCAGATAGGAGAAGGCGAAACCGGCAAAAGCGAGGATCGCGGTGAGTGCAGTGGCGATCCAGTCGAAGCGACGTTGCGCCGCGGCATAGGCCGGGGCGAGCACTTCGGACAGGTCGTGAAAGGCGCCGAATGCTTCTCCGCGCGCCAGATTGCGCGCCTCGGAGAGGATCGCGGACCGCTCGAATCCGACCGGCGGCAGAGCCGCGGCTTGCGGCGTCGCAATCACGGCATCGGTGACCATCGCGGGCGAGACGAAGAACCAGATCGCGAGGAAGACGAGCGGCGGCAGCGTCGTCCAGAGTGCGACGAACCAGCCGTGGTGACCCGGAAGGGCGCTGAAGCGGCCGGTGCGGGAACTGCGCAGCGCGATCGCCCGTGCCCGCCCCACGAACCAGCCGATCAGGCCGAGCACGATCACCACAAAGAACAATGCGCCGACGCTCATTTCAGCGCGGCCTCGCTGAGCGATGTCTGACCTTTCACGATCGCGGCGGCCTGAGCCTGAACGGCAGCCGGTGCCGGGATGAGGCCGCGCCGCGCCAGCGGACCGCCGGCGCCCCACAGGGCCGTATATTGCTGCAGGAAGCGACCGAGGCCCGGTACAGCCTTCAGGTGGGCTTTCTTGACATAGATATAGAGCGGCCGGGCACCCGGGTATTCGCCGCTCGCGATCGTTGCGCTGCTCGGCGCGACGCCGGCTATCGGCACGCCGTTCACCGAGCCGGCATTTTCCTCCAGGTACGAATAGCCGAAGATGCCAAGTGCGTTAGGATTGGCGGTCAGCTTCTGGACGATAAGGTTGTCGTTTTCGCCAGCGTCGATGTAGGCGCCATCCTCCCGGACGCGCTGGCACCGGGCCTTGAACGCATCCGAGTCTGACTCTTCCAGTTGCTTGGCTGTCGGATCGCTGTCGATACAGCCGCGCGCCAGGATCAGTTCGGCCAGCGCGTCGCGCGTGCCGCTGGTGGCGGGCGGGCCATATACCTGGATCGGGGTGGCCGGCAGCGACGGGTTCACATCGCGCCAGGTGCGAGCAGTATTGGCCGTGCCGCCAGGTGCAGCGGCCAGCGCGCCATAGATGTCGGTCGGGGTGAGCGCCATCTTCGTCCCGGCCTTTGCCTCGGCGAAAGCGACGCCGTCGATGCCGACCTGCACCTCCAGAATGTCAAGCACGCCGTTCTTGGCGCAGGTTTCGAACTCGCTTCGCTTCATGCGGCGCGAGGCATTGACGATGTCGGGGTGTGCTGCGCCGATGCCCGCGCAGAACAGGCGCATGCCCGCGCCGGTGCCGGTGGATTCGATCACCGGCGGGCGAGCGCCCGGATTGTTGGCGAGATATTGTTCGGCGACGATGGTGGTGAACGGGTAAACCGTGGACGAGCCCACCGCCTTGATCTGCGCACGCGCACCGGCGCCGCCGCTCGCCTGATCATGGCAAGCCGTGCTGAGCGCAAGCAGCGCGAAGGGCAGAGCGGCGCGACTCATGAGTTTTCCGGTAGGTGTTTCCCCGACGCGAGGCCTGTGTGACACCCGAGTTACCGCTTCATGACACCGCCTCTGGCAGCACCTTCGTCGGCGGGCGGAGCACCACGGTGACACGGGTTCCCTCGCCCACCCGGCTGGCGATATCGAGCCGGCCGCGATGACGCTCGACGATATGCTTGACGATCGCGAGGCCAAGGCCCGTGCCGCCCACCGAGCGGCTCCGCCCCGGATCGACGCGGTAGAACCGTTCGGTGAGGCGGGGCAGATGCTCGGGCGGAATGCCTTCGCCCTGATCCGCCACGATCAGGCGCACAGCGTCCGGTTCCCGCACGATCGAGACGCGCACGGGCGTGCCGGGCTGGCCGTATTTCATGGCGTTGCCGATCAGATTGTGGAGCAGCTGCGACAATTGCGTGCGATCACCCATGACGGGAATGGCGCCGGGATCGTGCTCCAGAATGATGTCGCGCCCGCGCCCGTCATGCGCCTGCGCCAGTTCGGCGTGGGTTTCATCGACCAACGCGCCAAGGTCCACGGTGTCGGCCGGCGCGCGATATTTCTCCGCCTCGATGCGCGACAGGCTCATGAGATCGTCGACCAGCCGCTGCATCCGCCGCGCCTCGTCGAAGACGATCTTGAGAAAGCGTGCGCGGATCGCCGGATCTTCGCCCGCCGCGTCGGACAGCGTTTCCACATAGCCGAGGATCGAAGCCAGCGGGGTGCGTAGTTCGTGGCTGGCATTCGCCACGAAGTCGACGCGCATCCGCTCCGCCGCATGGCTGCCGCTGCGATCGGCGAGGTGGGCGAGGCGGCGACCGTCGCCGATCGGCGCGATCTGCATTTCCCATCGCTGCGATGGCGACCCAAGCCCGGTCAGCGCGACCAAGCCGCCGCCGCCCTGATCGGCAAGAAGCCCGGAGGCTGCCGGGTGCCGAATGGCGGTACGGGCGTCCTCGCCGATTACATGCGCGCCCAACAAGGCGCGTGCCGCCGCGTTGGCCGTGACGATGCGAGGGCCGGACAGGATCAGCACCGGCTCCGCCAGCGCGTCCAGCACGGGCTCAAGCGCCGGCGAGGGTGCGGCTGCAGCAGCCGGCGCGATTGCCTCCGGATCGTCGCTTCTGCCCGCAGTGCAGGCAAGGATCGCCGCGACACTGCCGGCGATGCTGACGATGATGAGGTCAGCGTCCGCCCCGATCAGCCCAAGGATCACGGCGGTGGCGGCAACGATGCCGAGAGCGGCCCAGCCGCGTACAGACATAATCTGGCTCTTCATCCTGGCACGGTGTCGGTTGCGCGAAACTGCGCGCTGAGGTTTGGGCGTCGCACGGGTGATTGTCCATCCCGTGCGATGAAGCGCTAAGACCCGGCCCGACCGTCCCATCGCGGCACGGGGCATCTTGCGCTTCTTGTGCCCGCGTTAGGATTATGGAAGGGCGTTGTGCGAGAAAGAGGCCCCATGACCGATCCCGTCGATCACGATCAGCCGGCGCAGCCGCAGCGCCGCCGCGCGCTGCGCATCGGCGCGGCGGGCGCCGTGGCGGTTGTTTCGATCCGGCCTGCCATGGCGCAGGCTTATGGCTCGGTGCTGACCTGCGAAATACCGGTGCCCGATCCCGGCCGCGCCGGCAGCTATATCGATGCCGCGGGGCAGGTCGTGCCGGCCGGAACGCAGGGCGCCTTTGCTCCGCCGGGTCGCCCACTGAAGGGCGAGGACGTGCGGCGCGCGCTTGCCACCGGCGGCAATCTGCCTGGCGTCGATTACGATCGCAGCCGCGCCTATCTGAAATACGTGCAGAACCTGCGCAGCGGGACGACCGGCTTTACCTGTTTCGCTTCGCTCCAGATGCCGCGGCGCTGATCGGTGAGCGCGACGCGCTATCGCGCGCCGCCGGCCGCAGACGTGGTGTTGGCCGATCTCGACGCGCTGGTGGCGGTGTTCCACCGTGCCTCCGGAATCACGCATCTCGTCGCGCCGCCCGTGCCCGATCTGCTCGCGGCCATGGCTGCGCGCTGGATGACGCTGGATGATCTGGAACGAGAATTCGAGCTGGTGGACGGTGATCGCGACGGGCTTGCGACGATGCTGGACGACCTGGCCGTAGCCGGCCTGATCGAGCGGGCATGAGGCACAGCTTTCACGTTCGGGTGGGGCCCGTCAGCTTTCGCATCGGATCGGCATGGCCCGAGCCGATCCGCCAACTACGCGCGCTATACCGCGACTATCCGCAGGATGCCGGCGTGCCGGACTTCACCGTTCGGCTGGCGCCAAGCAGCCCATGGCGCCGCTGGGTACGCCCGTCGATCATGATCGAGGGCGACTTCGTGATCCCGGATGCCGCGCCGCTACCGGTCGCACACGCCCTGCTCGCTGCCGAAATGGGCATGAACCTGCAAATGGCGATGGGGCAGCGACGCTTTCTGCTGCTCCATGCGGCAGCCGTCGAGCGTGACGGCCGTGCCATCGTGATGACCGGCGAGTCCGGCGCGGGCAAGTCGACGCTCGCCGCTCTGCTGCAGGCGCGCGGCTGGCGGCTGATGGCGGACGAGTTCGTCCTGCTGGAGCCGATTTCCGGCCTGATTCATCCCTTTCCGCGCCCCGTAAGCCTGAAGAAAGGCGCGATCGATGTGGCAGCGGCGGCTTTTCCAGACGCGCATTGGGGGCCGCTGATGCGCGATACGCCGAAGGGCGCGATCCGCCATCTGGTGCCCGCGCCTGATGCGCTTGCCGCCGCCGAGCAGCCGGCGCGCCCTGTATTGTTGCTCTTCCCTCGCTTTGGCCTGGCGGCGGAGCAACGACCGGTGGGGGCGGGGGAAGCATTTGTGCGCTTGACGCAGGCCTCCACCAATTACGTGGTCCTTGGCGAACGTGGTTTTGCTGCCCTGACCGGCTTGGTGCGTGGTGTGACGCGCGCAGCGATCGATTATCCGGACACGGAAACGGCCGCGGCGCTGATCGAGGCGTTTTGGTGACGCCCGCCCGCACCTTGGCGGCGCTGCTCGTCGATCCGGGTGGCGCGCAGGCGCTGAATGATGCGGACTGGACCGGCGTGCTGGCCGTCGCGCGGGCCGAGCAGTTGATCGGGAGCCTTGCGAAAAGGCTGGACGGGCTCGACCTGCCGACGCGAGTACACGCCGTGTTAGCGGACGCCAAGGCAACGGCCCTAGAGGGGCGGCGGCAAGCCTTGTGGGAGGCTGAAATGGCGCGGCGTGCGCTGCGCGGCGTGGGCGCGCCATTGATCCTGTTGAAAGGCACCGCCTTTGCCGCGGCAGGGCTCGATGCCGGACAAGGGCGGTCGATCGGCGACCTCGATATTCTGGTGCCGCACGCAAGCCTCACCGCGGTGGAGGAGGCGCTGCTCGCGCATGGCTGGATGTGGGTGAAGCCCGATCCTTATGATGACGCCTATTACCGGCAGTGGATGCATGAGCTGCCGCCTCTGATCCATCCGGAGCGTGACCGGATGATCGACGTGCATCACACCATCCTGCCACCGACCGCGCGGATGACGCCCGACGCCGCCAAGCTGATCGCGCGGGCGGTGCCGCTCCGAAACGGGCTTGCCATGCTGAGCCCGCCCGACATGGTTGTTCATGCGGCGATCCACCTGTTCGGTGATGGCGATCTCAGCGGCGGCCTGCGCAATCTGTGGGATATCGACCGGCTGCTGCGCGAATTCAGCGAGAACGATGGCGACTTCTGGATCGCGCTGTCCGCGGCGGCCACCGAACACGAGGCGGCGGCTGTTGTCGCCCGCGCCGTTCGGCTCTCGCATGATCTGTTCGCCACCCCGGTGCCGGAAGCGTGGGCGACGCTGAGCATGCTGGATCGCTGGTATCGCCGGCGATTGCTGGCGCGCGACGGCTGGGGCCGCGCCACCCGACCGGCGACGCGGCTCGCCTTTTACGTGCGATCGCACTGGCTGCGGATGCCGCCAGCGATGCTGGCGCGGCATCTGTGGGTCAAATGGCGGAAGACGGCCGGCGACCGCGAACCAGCGCCACCACCAGCAGAACACCGATGATCACCGCCGTGTCTGCGACCCAGTCCATGATGTCGCAATCGCGATGCAGCGCCGGGATCGACTGAACCACCTCGATCATCGCGCCGAGAAACGACAGCCGCTCACCGATGCGCAGGAGAGGTGTGCTTGGGTAAGCCGCAACCGATAGGATCGTGAGCGTGCCGAACGCGAGCATGTGCCGGTATTTGTCGTTGTCGATTGGCACCTCTGGCGGGTTCGGCAGCAGTGCCATGGTGAGGACAACGACGCCGGTGATGGCGAGGAGAAGGCGCCAGAAGGCGGGGGGCAGCAGCCTCATCCTAGTCGCTCCAGTGCGGGCAGCAGATCGTCAAAATGATCGATGATCGCTTCCGCTCCCAGCTCCTCCACCGGCTGCATCAGGAAACCGAAGCGGCAGGCGATCGCGGGAATGCCGGCGGCGTGCGCTGCGGCGACATCAAAGATCGAATCGCCGACAAACGCGGCGCGTCCGCCGCCCGATTGCTCGATCATCGCGCGGATCGGGGCGGGCGAGGGCTTGCTGTTCCCCGGCCCGAGGGTGTCGCCGCCGATCATGCATGATAGTCTGTCGAGCAGCCCGACGTCGCGCAGCACGTCGCGCGCGAACCCCTCCAGCTTGTTCGTCACCACCGCGACCTTCACGCCGCGGGCTTCCAGAGCGTCAAGTGCCGCAACGGCGCCGGGGTAGGGCGCTGTATGAACCGACAAATTGCGCGCGTAATAGTCGAGCAAGACGCGGTGCAGCCGATCCAGCATGGCCTCGTCGGCCCCGCCGGTCGCCGCCAACCCTTGTGCCAGCATGTGCCGCGCGCCGCCACCAATCATCGGCTTGATGGCATCGACGCTGAGCGGCGGGCGATCGGCCTGCGCGAGCGCATGGTTGACCGCGGCCGCAAGATCTCCGCTGGTATCGAGAAGCGTGCCGTCGAGATCGAAACCGACGATTTCAAAAGGAAATGGCTGCATCGCAGCGCGGGGTGGCCGCTTGCTATGGAAATGGCAAGCTTGTGATGGCAAGGCCGCGCCATGACGCACCGTCCTCTCGCCATAATCGTGCTGGCCGCCGGCAAAGGCACGCGGATGAAGTCCGCGCGGCACAAGGTGCTGCACCCGATCGCCGGCAAGCCGATGCTGCGCCACCTGCTGGACAGCGCAGCTGGGCTGAACCCGGTGAACACGGTGGTGGTCGTCGGCGCCGGGCGCGAGCAGGTGGAGGCGGCCGTCGCGCCGCTGGGCGTCAGCGTGGCGCATCAGGCGGAGCAGCTTGGCACCGGGCATGCGGTGGCGCAGGCGGCCGACGCGTTGCAGGGTTTCACCGGCGACGTGCTGATCCTGTATGGCGACGTGCCGCTGGTCTCGCCGGAAACGATGGAGCGGATGGTCGCGCGCCTGCACGAGGCGGATGCACCGGCCGCGGTCGTGCTTGGCTTTCGTCCGAGCGATCCGGGCGCTTATGGCCGGATCATCGCCGACGCGGACGGCCGTATCCGCAAGATGGTCGAGTTCAAGGACGCGACCGCCGAGGAGCGCGCGGTCGATCTGTGCAATTCGGGACTGATGGCGGTGGCCGGCAAGGATCTGTTCGCCCTGCTGGACCGGGTCGGCAACGACAATGCGGCGGGCGAATATTACCTGCCCGACATCGTGATGCTTGCCGCGGCAGACGGCCGTGCGTCCGCCGTGATCGAGACGACCGCCGGCGAGGTCGCCGGGGTGAACAGCCGGGCGGAACTGGCAGCGGTGGAAGAGGCGTGGCAGCAGGCCCGCCGGCAACAGGCGATGGCGGACGGCGCGAGCCTCGTGGCGCCAGACACCGTCTGGTTCAGCCATGATACGGTGATCGGCCGCGACGTGACAATCGAGCCGAATGTGATCTTCGGCCCCGGCGTGACGATCGCGAACGACGTGACGATCCACGCCTTCAGCCACCTGGAGGGCGCGCAGGTCGCCGCCGACGCGTCGGTCGGGCCATACGCCCGGCTGCGGCCCGGGGCGGTGATGGAGCGCGGTTCGCGGGTCGGCAATTTCGTCGAGATGAAGAAGGCCAGGCTGGGCGAGGGAGCGAAGGCCAACCACCTGACCTATCTTGGTGATGCGGAAATCGGCGCTAGGGCCAATGTCGGCGCGGGAACGATCACCTGCAATTACGATGGCTTTTTCAAATACAAGACGGTGATCGGGGCAGGCGCGTTCATCGGCTCGAACTCGGCACTGGTCGCGCCTGTCACAATTGGCGATGGTGCGATCGTGGGCGCAGGATCAACCATCACCGCCGATGTGCCGGCAGACTCGCTGGTGCTCGTCCGACCACCGCAAACCAGCAAATCCGGCTGGGCAGAGCGTTTCCGCAAGCTGATGCGTGCGCGTAAGGAAGCAAAGTAAATGTGTGGAATTGTTGGGATCATGGGCAGCGAGCCGGTCGCGGATCGGCTGCTCGACGGGCTCAAGCGGCTTGAATACCGCGGCTACGACTCGGCGGGCATCTGCACGATCCATGACGATCGGTTCGACCGCCGCCGCGCGCCGGGCAAGCTGAAGAACCTGGCGCAGCGCCTGGCCGAGGAGCCGTTGGCCGGGATGGCCGGCATCGCGCATACGCGCTGGGCGACGCACGGCGCACCGACCGAGGACAACGCGCACCCGCATATCGTGGGCGACGTGGTGGTGGTTCACAATGGCATCATCGAGAACTTCAAACCGCTGCGCGACGAACTGATCGCGCAGGGCCGCGAGTTCCGCAGCCAGACCGACACCGAAGTGGTCGCGCACCTGATCGCACGCGAGATCGAGGGGGGCGCCGAGCCGCGTGCGGCGCTGGCGACGGTGCTGCCGATGCTGCACGGCGCGTTCGCGCTTGGCGTGATGGTGCGCACGCATCCCGATCTGCTACTCGGCGCACGGCTCGGCGCGCCGCTGACGGTGGGCTATGGCGATGGCGAGAACTATCTGGGATCCGATGCGCTCGCCCTCGCGCCGCTGACCCAGCGTATCGCGTATCTGGAAGAAGGCGACTGGGTCGCGATCACGCGCGAGGCGGTTGAAATCTACGACCGCGACAACAATGCGGTGAAGCGGCCGATCGTCAACTCCGGCGCGTCGGGCCAGTTGATCGACAAAGGCAATCACCGGCACTTCATGCAGAAGGAGATCTACGAGCAGCCGGTCGTCGTGGCGCAGACGCTGCGTTCGTATCTGCGGCCGCTCGAGTCCAAGGTCGCGCTGCCGGATATGGATTTCGACCTGTCGGCAATCGAGCGCGTCGCGATCGTGGCATGCGGCACGGCGAGCTATGTCGGGATGATCGGCAAGTACTGGATCGAGCAGCTCGCACGGGTGCCGGTAGAGGTCGATGTGGCGAGCGAATATCGCTACCGCGATCCGGTGCTGCTGCCCAACACCTTGGGCATCGTCATTTCGCAATCGGGCGAGACCGCCGATACGCTGGCCGCGCTGCGCCACATGCGTGCGGCGGGGGTGACGACCGCCGGCATCATCAACGTGCCGACGAGCTCCATGGCGCGGGAGGTCGACCTGCTGATGCCGACTCACGCCGGGCCGGAAATCGGCGTCGCTTCGACCAAGGCCTTTACCTGCCAGCTTGCCGTGATGGCGGCATTCGCGGCCAATCTGGCGCGTGCCAAGGGGCGGCTGGGCGACGAGGCCGATGTGGTGCAGCAGCTCCAGCAGGTGCCCGAGGCGATGAGCGAGGCGCTGGGGCATGACGGCGACATCGAAGCCATGGCGCCCAAGATCGCCGCGGCACGCGACGTGCTCTACCTGGGGCGTGGTCCGGAGTTTCCCCTGGCGCTTGAGGGCGCGCTGAAGCTGAAGGAAATCAGCTACATCCACGCCGAAGGTTATGCCTCGGGTGAAATGAAGCACGGACCGATCGCGCTGATCGACGAAGCCGTGCCGCTGATCGTCATCGCCCCCTCGGGCCCGTTGTTCGACAAGACCGTCAGCAACATGCAGGAGGCGCAGGCGCGCGGCGCGCAGGTGGTGCTGATCTCCGATGCCGAAGGCATTGCGCAGGCGGGCGAGAACACCATCGCGACGATCGAGATGCCGAAAGTCGCACCGTTGATTGCGCCGCTGGTCTATGCGGTGCCGGTTCAATTGCTCGCCTATCACGTGGCCGTGGCAAAGGGCACCGACGTCGATCAGCCGCGCAATCTGGCGAAATCCGTCACGGTGGAGTGAGCGATCGAGCGGGGCGGGCGTGCACCGTTGTATGGCCGCCCCGCTTGGCCGGTCAGCGAGCGGCTTTCCACACCTGCGTCTGGCAGATGAAGGCGATGCAGCCCTTTACCCGCAGCGTGTCGTTTTCGCCGCGCGTGACGATCGACTTGTAGCTCTTGCCGTTGCGCGGATCGTAGATCCGGCCGCGCCATTCGTTGCCCGACTGCGTGAAACCCGAAAGGATCGGCAAGCCGACCATCGGCCGGCTGCGCAGCGCGGCATCGGGATTGTTCACATCGGTCGTCGGCGCACCGGGGCGCGCCTTCACCACGGTGGCGATCCGGCCGCAGGTGCTCGTGCCGCATGGGCCGACCTGAACGATCGCCGCGCCGTCCTCCGTCAGCCAGCGGCCGGCGATCGGCTGGGCGGCGTGCGCGGCTCCGGCAAGGGTGAGCGCAAAAACGGCGACAGAGGCGCGAAAGATCGTCATGGCGATGTTATCGGAGGAACGCGATGAACACGCAATGGACGATTGGGATCATCGGAGGCTCCGGGCTTTACGCGATCAACGGGCTTGAGGATGCGGAATGGCGCCGCGTTGCCACGCCCTGGGGAGAGCCGTCCGATGACATCCTGTTCGGCCGGATCGGCAACGTGGCGCTACGCTTCCTGCCGCGTCACGGCCGCGGACATCGGATCTCCCCTGACGCGATACCCGCACGCGCCAATATCGATGCCTTGAAGCGTGCCGGGTGCACCGATGTGATCGCCATCTCCTCCGTCGGTTCGCTGCGCGAGGAGCTGGAGCCTGGCCGCTTCGCCGTCATCGATCAGTTCGTCGACCGCACGGTGCAGCGCCCGGCAAGCTTCTTCGGCACCGGTCTCGTGACGCATGTCTCACTCGCCGATCCGGTGTGCGAGCGGCTCTCGGCCTTTGCCGCGGCGGCGGTGCAGGCGGCCGGTGGGCGCGTGGCCGAGCGTGCGACCTATCTGGCGATGGAAGGGCCGCAATTCTCGACCCGGGCGGAAAGCCGGCTCTATCGCCAATGGGGATGCGACGTCATCGGCATGACCGGGATGCCCGAGGCGCGGCTCGCGCGCGAAGCCGAGCTGCCCTATGCCCTGATCGGCATGATCACTGACTATGATTGCTGGCGAGATGACGAAGCGCCGGTGACGACGGGTGAGATCGTCGCGCAGATGGCGGCGAACGGCGCGCTCGCCCGGGCAACCATTGCCGCATTGGTCCGCCTGCTGCCGGCCGTCCGCACGCCCTCACCGATCGACACGGCGCTGGACGGCGCGATCATGACCGCGCCGGCGCAGCGCGACCCGATGCTTACCGAGCGCAACGCCGCCATTCTGGCACGGGTGCACGGTTGAAACCCCAGAGCGACTTACACATGGCAGGTGAGATGAGACCGCCCGCCGCCGAGCTGATGCGATCGCTGCCCGAGGTGCATGGCTCGATTGCCGTGCCTCAGGGAGCGGGCTTCTGGCGGCGATTGCTCGCCTTTGCCGGGCCGGGCTGGCTCGTCGCTGTCGGCTATATGGACCCGGGCAATTGGGCGACGGATATCGCCGGCGGCTCGGCGTTCGGCTATACGCTGCTCAGCGTCATCCTGCTTTCCAACCTGATGGCGATCGTCCTCCAAGCCTTGTCCGCTCGCCTGGGTATCGGCGTCGGAATGGATTTGGCGCAGGCGTGCCGGCAGCAATATTCGCGACCGATATCGTTTGTTCTGTGGGCATTATGCGAAATTGCGATTATCGCGTGTGATCTTGCCGAGGTGCTCGGTACGGCGATCGCGCTGAAGCTGCTGTTCAATATGCCGCTGGTGGCGGGCGTTTGCGTGACGGCGCTCGACGTGTTTCTGATCCTTGCGCTGCAACGTTATGGGTTTCGCCGACTGGAGGCGTTCGTCGCTTCGCTGCTGGTGGTCATCGCCGGATGCTTCGTGCTTGAGTTGGCCTGGGCCGGACCTGATTGGGGCGCAGCGGCGACCGGGCTGATCCCGTCCACCGAAATCGTCAGCAATCCGCTGATGCTCTACATCGCCATCGGTATCCTCGGCGCGACGGTGATGCCGCATAATCTGTATCTGCATTCCGCGATCGTGCAGACGCGCGCCGTGGGCAAGGGGTTGGCCGAAAAGCGCGATGCGCTGACCATGGCGACGATCGACTCGACGGTCAGTCTGGGGCTCGCCTTCTTCATCAATGCCGCGATCCTGGTGCTGGCTGCCGCCACTTTTCACGTGGCGGGGCGCACCGAAGTGGCCGAGATCGAGGAAGCGCACCGCCTGCTCGCGCCGATACTGGGCGTGGACGGGGCGAGTGTCGTCTTTGCCGTCGCGCTCCTCGCCAGCGGGCAGAATTCCACGGTGACCGGCACCCTGGCCGGACAGATCGTCATGGAAGGCTTTCTGCACATCCGCCTGCCGCTCTGGCTACGCCGCCTGATCACCCGCGGGTTGGCGATCATCCCAGCGGTGATCGGCGTGGTGGTCGCCGGTGACAGCGGGGCGACGCAGCTGCTGGTGCTGAGTCAGGTGGTGCTGAGCCTTCAGCTGCCCTTTGCTGTGTTGCCGCTGGTGGCGTTCACCGGTAGCCGCCGTCTGATGGGGCCGCTGGCGGCGCCGATCTGGTTGGTGGCGCTCGCCTGGGCGATCGCCGCCATCATCGTCGGGTTGAACGGCTGGATGCTGTGGGGGCTGGTGAGCGGCGGGTGACGCAACGCCGAGGCCGCGGCGCGCGTGATCAGGCGATTAGCTTTTCCCGCAGCGCCTCACGCCGCGCCGCATTCACGCCCAGTACCTCCTCGGCATAGCGCTCGGCCGAGCCATAGCGCTCGTTGATCGTGCGGGTAGCGGCATCGAGGTACATTGCGTCGACGCCCATCAGCGTTTCGATCGCCTCGTCGGTGATCTGCGCGCCGTAGCGCTGACGGATCGAGTCGCCGGCAGCGGCGATGCGGCGCTTCTGATTGCCGGCCTTGTTGGTGAGGAGATAGTCCTCCATCACGTCATCCTCGTGCACGCCGAGCAGGCGGTGGAGCAGGGCAGCGGCGAGGCCGGTGCGATCCTTGCCGGCGAGACAATGCAACAGGCTGGGCCCGTCGCGCGTCGCCAACGCCTCGAAATACAGCGTCAGCGAGCGAATGAGGACCGTTCGATAGGGCATGTTCTCGTACAGGCGCGTCATCGCCGCGCGGGCCTCGTCCGCGGTGGTGATACCGCGCCCGGCCTCCTCGTGCGGCGCGAGTTCGGATCCGGCGGTCTCTCCCGGCGCGAACAGCACCAGGCCATCGAAGCCGTCGTGGCGCAGGCAGGGCATCAACTGGCGCTCACTGTCGCCGCGCAGATCGATGACGGTGGCGATGCCGAGATCGGCAACACCGGCAAGATCGGCGGGCGTTGCATCGGCGTGCTGCCCGGAGCGCCACAGAATGCCCTGACGAAGCCGGCCGTCGCGCGCCGCGTAGCCGCCGTAGTCGCGAAAGTTGTGGATGCCGTCGAAGGCGAGGACACGTTCGTTCATGCGGGCGACGCTAGCGCATCAATGTGACGTTGTCGCGTCCATTAAGCGTATCGACTTAGCCAATGGTAACGCGGCTGCGCGCTACGCTGGATCGCCATCCTTATACTTCATCTCAAGAAAGCGGCCGCGCGTTTCGAGGGAGTCGAGATCGTTGCGCGCGAGTTCCTCGGTCAACTGGCCGATCTCGCGCTCGATCAGTTCGAGGCCCTCGACCAATTGCCGGTCGGGCGTCTTGCCGTTTCGCTCGGTCCCGCGCAGCTCGCGCGGCACGCGTTGGTAGTCGCGCACGAAATCCGGCAGCTGCTCGCCGACGAGGCGCCGGATATCGGCCGCGGCGGGGGTGCTGTCATCGACCGAGGCGAGTTGCTTGCCCAAGGTGTCGAGGCGCAGGCCGATGCGATCGGAAACCTGAACCGCAGGCGCTGGCAGCGCGGGGCGCTGCGCATCGAGCCAGCGCGTTGTCTGCATTGGCAATGCCTTAAGGTCGCTTTTTGCCAGCTTTTCTACCGTGACCGGGCGTGGACCCGGCGCAAAGGCGATTGCCAGCGTCACCGCCAGCATCATCATCATGACGGCCAATGCGCCGAAGATGCCGAGCGGCACCACTGCCAGCCCTATGATCGCTGCGACCAACAGGATCGCGGCATTGGCGCCGCCGATCGCCGCAACCCGCTTTGCGAGGCTTCGACCCTGGCGTGGGCGCCGCGCGGTGGGCAGCGCCTCAAAGGATTGGAGCTTAACCCGATCGAGCGTGCCGCGGGCGCGGGCGAGCGCCTCGTTGGTCTCGTACGAGGTCACAGCGCCTCCAGCTTGAACGTTTCAGGCGACGAGCCAAGACGGTTCTGCGCGGCGCCCTCTGCGCGTGCGATATAGCCGCGTGACTTCTCCACCTCGCTGGAGAGCGTGTTGACGGTGGACTTCATCGAGTCCAGCGCCTTCAGCTTGAAGGTGTCGATGGCGTCCATCGTCTCGTAGATGTTCTGGAAAGCGCGCTGCAGCGTTTCCAGCGGGATGGCGGAGCTTGCCGCCTGCTCGTGGATGCGCGCGGTGTTCGAGCGGAGCATTTTCCCCGTAGAATCAATGATCCCCGCGGTAGTGGTGTTAAGCTGTGTGATCTGTTCGAGCACCAGCTTCTGGTTGGTCATGGCCTGCGCGACCGTGACCGCGGTGCGCAGCGCGGAGACGGTGGTGGTGGAGGCGCGATCGACGCCCTTGATCAACTCGACGTTGTTCTTCTTGACCAAGTCGAGCGCCAGAAAGCCCTGCACCGTGACCGCCATCTGAGTCAGCAGATCCTGCGTGCGCTGGCGGGCGTAGAACAGCGCACCCTCGCGGATCGCCTTGGCCTTCACCGGATCTGTGGCGTCCAGATCGTTCGCCTTGTCCTCCAGCTTCTGGTCGAGCATTCGGGAGAGCTGGATCATCTGTTCCAGCTTGCCCATCGCACTCCAGAGATTGGCCCGCTCGGTGTCGATGGAAGCATTGTCCATCAAGAGTTCGTCCTTGCCCGAGGCAAGGCTCTTCAGGATGGAGGCGATGTGCGTCTGGCTCGACTTGTAGCTGTCGAAGTAATTGCGCATCTTGCCGCCGAAGGGGATAATGCCGAACAGCTTTTGCGGCGCGGTCAAATTACCCTTCTTGCCGGGATCCAAATCCTCGACGACACGGCGTAGCTGCGCGAGATCTTTGCCGACGCCGGTTTCCTGGTCCATGGCGCGCACGGGACGATCGAGAAACCTGTTCGACTGGCCAGCGGCGTCGCGGATTTCCTTGGCACCCATATTGGTGATCGCGTCGACAACCTTGCCGAACTCGGGGCTATTGGCGTCACGCTCGAGCAACTGCTGGACGGCATAGTCCGCGCGCTCTTCGAGCTTGGACTTGGTGCCTTCGTCCACGGGCACGAGGCCAACGGCCTTTTCGGCCGTGACAGTGGGGACGGGATCGGGCGGTGTCAGCTTCAGCGCCGGCTCGGTCGCGGTGATCGTGTCGGGATTGCTCGCCATGTTGGTCCTCCAGCGTTGCCGTTACGATGACGCCAGACGGGTCTTCGTTCAAGTGTGTCGGTCATATAATACGCTGCCGTTCGGACGCCAAGGTTTCCGGGGCAGAGCTGGAGTCAAATGGCCGCGGGGCGAGCACGCCCGGCCTGTACCCGGCGCAAATCGGCCGCGTTTCGCGATATGCTGGCCAGCATCATCTGCTGCGGGCGCGAAGGGTGGCGCTGGCGGACTGTTTCGGCTATGCGCGCCCGGAATGCGGCCACGCCGTGGCGGCCATCCAGGAAATCGTATGAATCTGCGCAACATCGCCATCATCGCGCACGTCGATCATGGCAAGACCACTCTTGTTGACCAATTGTTCCGCCAGTCGGGCACGTTTCGAGACAATCAGCGCGTCGAGGAGCGCGCGATGGACTCGAACGACCTCGAAAAGGAACGCGGCATCACCATCCTGGCGAAGCCGACGTCGATCGAGTGGGAAGGCACGCGGATCAACATCGTCGACACGCCGGGCCACGCCGACTTCGGCGGCGAGGTGGAGCGCATCCTATCGATGGTCGACGGCGTGATCCTGCTGGTCGATTCGTCGGAAGGCGCGATGCCGCAGACGAAGTTCGTGACGGGCAAGGCGCTGGCGCTGGGCCTGCGACCGATCGTCGTCGTCAACAAGGTCGACCGTCCCGACCAGCGCATCCAGGAAGTGCTGGACGAGGTGTTCGACCTGTTCGTCAGCCTTGATGCGAACGACGAGCAGCTCGATTTTCCGGTGCTCTACGCATCGGGCCGCAACGGCTATGCCAGCGAGGATCCCGAGCGGCGCGAGGGTACGCTGACCCCGCTGTTCCAGAAGATCGTCGATCACGTGCCGCCGCCGTCGCTGGACGTCGATGCGCCGTTCACCTTCCTGGTCACGCTGCTCGACCGCGACAACTTCCTCGGCCGCGTGCTGACGGGTCGCGTCAACTCGGGCACCGTAAAGGTGAACCAGCCGATCCACGCGCTCGATATGGACGGCAAGGTGGTCGAGACCGGCCGCGCGTCGAAGATCATGACGTTCCAGGGGCTGGAGCGCGTGCCGACCGACGAGGCGAAGGCGGGCGATATCATCAGCCTTGCCGGCCTGACCGTCGCAACGGTGTCGAACACCATTGCCGACACGACCGTGACCGAGGCGATCCAGGCGCAGCCGATCGATCCGCCGACGCTGTCGATGCGCTTTGCCGTGAACGATTCGCCGATGGCCGGCCGCGAGGGCAGCAAGGTGACGAGCCGCATGATCCGCGACCGCCTGTTCCGCGAGGCCGAATCGAACGTCGCGATCAAGGTGACCGAGTCGAGCGATCGCGACAGCTACGAAGTCGCCGGCCGCGGCGAGCTTCAGCTGGGCGTGCTGATCGAGACGATGCGCCGCGAAGGGTTCGAGCTGGGCATCAGCCGCCCGCGCGTGCTGTTCCGCGAGGACGAGAACGGCAAGCGCACCGAGCCGTACGAAACCGTCATCATCGACGTGGACGAGGAATATTCGGGCACGGTCGTCGAGAAGATGAACCTGCGCAAGGCCGAGATGACCGACATGCGTCCGTCCGGCGGCGGCAAGACCCGCATCACCTTCTCCGCGCCGTCGCGCGGCATGATCGGCTATCACGGCGAGTTCCTGTCGGACACGCGCGGCACCGGCATCATGAACCGATTGTTCGAGAAGTATGGTCCGCATAAGGGCGCGATCGAAGGCCGCAAGAACGGCGTGCTGATCTCCAACGGCGCGGGCGAAGCGCAGGGCTATGCCCTCGGCCCGCTCGAAGCGCGCGGCATCCTGTTCGTCGGTCATGGCGAGGCGCTGTACGAGGGCATGATCATCGGCGAGAACGCCAAGACGGAAGACCTTGAGGTCAACCCGATGAAGGCGAAGCAGCTGACGAACTTCCGCGCATCGGGCGGCAAGGACGACGCGATCCGCCTGACACCGCCGAAGAAGATGACGCTGGAGCAGGCCATCGCGTACATCGACGATGACGAGATGGTCGAGGTGACGCCGAAGACGATCCGCCTGCGCAAGCGCTTCCTCGATTCGAACGAGCGCAAGCGCAACAAGCGGTCGGCCGAAGCGGCTTGATCAATCGGCCGATCCGGGTTGGCCTGATCGGCCTTGGTTATGCGGGACGGACGTTTCACGTTCCGCTGATCGGCGCGACCGAGGGGATGGCGATCACCGCCATTGCCTCGTCGCAGCCGGATGTGGCAGCCGCGATGCTGCCCGAAGCGTCCGTTGTGGGAACGGCGGCCGAGTTGGTGGCGCGCGACGACGTAGATCTGATCGTCGTTGCCAGCCCCAACGACAGCCATGCGCCGTTGGCGCTTGCCGCTTTAAGCGCCGGCAAACATGTCGTGGTCGAAAAGCCCGTTGCGCTCAGCGTCGAAGAGGCGAGGACGGTGGCTGAAACCGCAACGCGCGCGGAGCGTCTGCTCGCCGTGTTTCACAATCGGCGCTGGGACAGTGACTTCCTGTCGGTGCGGGCCGCCATCGAAAGCGGCGCAATCGGTGATGTCGTTCACTTCGAGAGCCACTTCGATCGTTTTCGCCCGGCAGTGCGCGATCGCTGGCGCGAGCGGGTCGGTGGCGGCGGCGGGATCTGGTATGATCTGGGGCCGCACCTCGTCGATCAGGCGCTGCTGCTGTTCGGCATGCCCGAGCGGGTCGGGGCGAGCCTGGCGGCGCTGCGGCCGGGCGCCTCGGCCGACGATTGGGCGCATGTCGTGCTGCATTACGCCGACAAGCGGATCGTGCTTCACGCAAGCATGCTGGTGGCGGGCGGGAGCGCTCGCTTCACGGTGCATGGCACCGGTGGCAGCCTGGTGAAGCAGCGCGGTGACCAGCAGGAGGCGCAACTGCTCGCCGGGATGGTGCCGGGTGCGCCGGGCTGGGGCGAGGATGACGATCCGGTGATGCTGCACGACGGCGAGCGTGCGCGTGTCATGCCGCTCGTGCCGGGTGATCAGCGGCAATTCTATCGCGAGCTGGCCGCCGCCATCCGTGGGGAGGCGCCCATTCCGGTGCTGCCCGAGCAGGCGCTTGGCGTGATGGCAGTCATCGCGGCGGCGATCCGGTCGGCTGCGGAAGGTCGGACGATGCCGATCGAAACGGCGACCTGCGCAACGCTTTGAAACTGGCCTGGGGATGACCCCGCCGATACCGTGCCGACGATCAACGACATCGGGAGTTTCTATGCGCCTCCTTCGCGCCACCTTGCCGCTTGCCCTGCTGGCCGGCACCGCTCACGCCGAAACCTACCCGGACATTCCGGAGCCGATGATCTTCGACATGGTGCGCCCGCTCGGCGCGCAGCGCGGCGAGCTGGAGGCCAATGTGCTGGCGCAGACCGGTTCGCCTTTCCGCGCATCGGAAACCGAATGGGCGCCCGAGGTCGAATACGCCTATGCCAACGGCCATGCGGTCGAGCTGGAGCTGCCGTTCGACGGGCGGCGCGTGGCGGCGTACAAGCTGGGCCTGCAATCGTCGCTGGGCGCCTCGAGCGACGGCCGCAGCGCGCATGGGCTGCAATATCTCGGCGTCTATCATCGCGAGAGTGGCCGCTACACCAACACGCTGCTGTATCTGGCCGGGCACCGGATGAACGAACGGTAGAGCACGATGAACATGATCGGGCTCGACGACATCCAGCCCGGCGGCGGGGAGGGCAGCAACGCGCTGCTGCTGAACCACGCTTTATTCTATGATGCCAAGCCGGGCACGGTGCTGGGTGCGGAATTGAACGTTGCGGGCGGCGCCGAGCGCAGCGTGAAGCTTAGCCCGCAGGTGCATCAGCAGGTGTCCCCATCCGCCAATCTGCAGTTCTCGATCGGCGTCGAGAAGCTGCGCGAACAGCGCGCGCGCCCGACGGCCGGACTGCGCGTCGTTCGCGAGTTCTGATGGGAAGGGAAGGCGGGTTCAGCCTAGCCCGCCAAGCTCCATCAGCACCTTCCATTCCTCATCTTGCACCGGCGTGACCGAGAGACGGCTCTGGCGCAGCACCTCGAGCGTGGCGAGGCGTGGTTCGGCCTTGATCGTGGCGAGCGGGACAGGCGTAGGGAGCTTCTCGATCGGACGCACCGCGACCGAGGCCCAGGTGCCGTTGTCGCCATCGGGCTTCCAGGCGCGGGTGATCTCCATAACGCCAACGGCCGCCTTTTCCTTGTTGGAATGGTAGAAGATCGCGCGGTCGCCGGGCGTCATCTCCTTTAGGAAATTGCGCGCGGTATAGTTGCGGATGCCGTCCCACTCTGTCTCGCCATCGCGGATCAGGTGATCCCAACCGTAGACATCGGGTTCGGACCGCAACAACCAGAAACGCATCAATCACTCCATAAACAAAAGATGAACGCACCATTCCGGGTGGGTTCAGCGCGACTCGCCCATAACATTGAACACGCTCACGGTATTGTGCGTTTACACCCTCAGAGCGGACCGAGCGTTTTGTATGAGGAGGTTCGAGATGAATGGACTTTTGATGAAGGCAGGACTGGGGTCGGCGCTCGCCGCTTCAGCGCTTGCCACTGCTACCCCCGCCACGGCGCAACGCTGGCATCGCGGCTATGATCGCGGCGGCGACGCGGCGGCCGGCGCGCTGATCGGCGGCGTGATCGGGCTTGGCCTTGGCGCGGCGATCGCGTCGAGCAACCGTGGCCCGTATTACGGCTATCGGGGCGGCTATCGCGGCTACAATGGCTATGACGGCTATTATCCGCGCAACTATTACAATCCCTATCGCCGGGCCTGGCGTGGCCCGCGCTGCTTCCAGCAGTGGCGGTGGGATCCCTATTACGGCCAGCAGGTGCCGGTGCGCGTCTGCCGCTGATCGGCCGACGGGCCGACGACGAGGTCACGCAGGGGGCGGCGCGGGAGACACGATCTTCCGCGCCGCTTTTTTGTGTTTTGCGCCGCGCGGGCGATCGGTTAGGCGCGCAAGCCATGACCGACACACCGCCAGACCATCTCTCGATCGACCCCTCCAGCCCCTATTTCGACCAGCCGACGCTGGAGCGGGGCATCGGGATCCGGTTCAAGGGTGTCGAGCGCAACGATGTGGAGGAATATTCCATCTCCGAAGGATGGATCCGCGTGGCGCTGGGCAAGAAGGTGGATCGCCGCGGGCGGCCGCTGACGATCAAGCTGACCGGCCGGGTCGAGGCGTATTTCCAGCGGCCGGCGGACGATGAGGGTGACGACAGCGCCGACGACGCGGGCGGCGACGAGTAAGCGACTCGGGCAGCGCGCCTGAGGTGCGCTGATCCTCAACAATGGCCACATGAAAACGCGCCGCCGGGATGATCCGACGGCGCGTTGTTGTGTTCGGAAGCTTTCGCCTTCGCCGCAGCGGGCGAGATTATGCGGCGAGGCCGATCCGGGCCTTGGCCGCGTTATATTCGCGCTCCATCCGGTCGATGCGGTCGGCGACCGATTCGACCTTCTGCACCGCGCCGATGCCCTGGCCCGAGCCCCAGATGTCACGCCATGCCTTGGCCTTGGCCGGCTCGCCATTCGAGTTCTGGCCGAAGTTCATGGTCTTGTAGTCGCCCTCGGGCAGATTGTCGGGATCGAGCCCGGCGCGCTCGATCGAGCCGCGCAGGTAATTGCCGTGCACGCCGGTGAAGAGGTTCGAATAGACGATATCGGAGGCGCGACCCTCGACGATGCCGTTCTTATACCCCTCGTCGGCGTTTGCCTCTTCGGTGGCGATGAAGGGCGAGCCGATATAGGCGAAATCGGCACCCATCGCCTGCGCCGCGAGGACGGCATCGCCGGTGGCGATCGAGCCCGACAGCGCGACGGGGCCGTCGAACCACTGGCGGATCTCACTGATCAGCGCGAAGGGCGAGAGGCGGCCGGCGTGGCCGCCGGCACCGGCCGCGACGGGGATGAGGCCATCGGCACCTTTCTCGATCGCCTTGCGTGCGAAGCGATCGTCGATCACGTCGTGCATGGTGATGCCGCCCCAATTATGAACGGCCTGGTTCAATTCCTCACGCGCGCCGAGCGAGGTGATGGTGATCGGCACCTGCCACTTCTCGCAGGTGGCGAGGTCGGCCTCGAGCCGGTCGTTCGACTTGTGAACGATCTGGTTGACCGCGAAGGGCGCGGCGGGGCGATCGGGATTGTCGCGATTGTGCGCCGCCAGTTCCTCGGTGATCCGGTGCAGCCATTCGTCCAGCAGGCCCTGGGGCCGGGCATTGAGCGCCGGGAACGAGCCGACGACCCCCGCCTTGCATTGCGCAATGACGAGATCCGGGCCGGAGATGATGAACAGCGGCGAGCCGATAACCGGCAGGCGCAAGCGGGACAGGATGGCTGGCACTGACATAAGGATTGTTATGTCGGGTGAGTAACCACCTGTCCAGCACCTGCGCCGGCTCAGTCGACGCGCTTCAGCCCGGTGGCGGCGGCGCGGCCGTTTTCGACATAATGCGCGGCCGACACCTTCAGCCCGGCGACCGCCCGGTCGTCGAGCTCGCGTACCGCCTTGGCGGGGCTGCCGACGATGAGGCTGCGCGGCGGAAAGGTCTTGCCCTCCGTCACCAGCGCGTTGGCGCCGACGATGCAATCGTCGGGAATATGCGCGCGATTGAGGATGGTCGCGCCCATGCCGATGAGGACGCGATTGCCGATCGTGCAGCCGTGCAGGATCGCGTGGTGGCCGACCGTGCAATCCTCCCCGACCGTCAGCGGCGAGCCGGGATCGGAATGGAGCATCGCGCCCTCCTGGATGTTGCTGCGCGCGCCGATCGGAATGGTGGTGTTGTCGCCGCGGATCACCGCGCCGAACCAGACGCTGGTATCCTCCGCGAGGCGCACGTCGCCGACCACGTCGGCGCTCGGCGCGACCCAGGCGGTGTCGTGACAGGTGGGGCGCTGGCCCTTGAACTCGTAGAGCGGCATCTTTCTCTCCTGTACCATCCTCGGACACTCGGGCCGCAGCCACTTTCAGGCTGGTGCCAAATCGTAAACGCGGCGTTAACCATGCCACCATGCAACGACGCTTCATCACCGCCGAGCCGGCTCGCCACCCCATCCGCCGCACGCTCGTTCAGACCGAGGCGAAGGCGAAGCGTGGCGACGATCAGGATCTGAAGCTGTTCGTGCTGAGCTTCACCGCCTTTTTCGTCTGCTTCTACACCATGATTGCCTAATCGGCCTGAGGCCCCGCTCAGTCGCAGGCGCGGTGCAGGCGCTGCGCAATCCAGGCTGAGACGAGGCACATGCCCGCGACGACCAGCAGCAACTGGCTGGCCGTTGCGCCCAGCGCCGTGATGCCAGCCACCGCGGCCGAGCCGATCGTCATCGCGCCGGCGTTCACCACATTGTTCGCGGCGACCGTGCGCGCGGTCTGATCCTTTGGCACGGTGGTGGTGAGAAAGGCGTAGAGCGGCACCACGAACATGCCGCCGAAGATCGCGACGAACATCAGCGTCAGCAGCACCAGCGGCGCGCCGGGATGGCGGACGAAAGCGGCGATGTCGTAGAGCGTACCCGCGGGCGCAGCGTCCCAGCGGTTGGCGACAAACCAGAAGGCGAGCACCGCCGCGCCCATCGCGATCACCGAAGCGGGCGAATAGCGCGCGGAGATATGGCCGCGCAGCATGAGGTTGATCACCACCGACCCGATCGCCACGCCGATCGAGAAGATCGCAAGCACGAGGCTGGCGACGCTCGCATCGGCGGTGAGGACGTTCTTCACCAGCGGCGGGAAGATCACGACCAGCACCGAGCCGATTGTCCAGAAAAAGCTGATCGCGCAAATCGCCAAGAACAGCCGCGGGATGTGCATCGTACCGGCAACGAGGCGCCAGGAGGCGCGCAGCGGGTTGTAATCGAGCTTCAGCGGCGGGCCGAGCCGCGGCGCGGCGGGAACCATGCGCGCGCTGATGTAGCCGAGCGCGGCGACGAGGAATGTCAGCGCCGCGATCAGCGGGATCGATTCGTAGATGAAGCCGGCGAGAATCGTGCCGAGCAGGATCGACAGGTACGTGCCGGCCTCGACCAGACCGGTGCCGCCGAGCACATCCTCGTCATCTAAATGCTGCGGCAGGATGGCGTATTTGATCGGGCTGAAGAAGGTGGAGTGGATGCCGAGGCCGACGACGGCGCCAAGCATCATCACGATCGGCAGCGTGACCTGACCGGTGCGCGCCAGCAGCAAGCCGCCGCAGCCCAGCGCCATGATGCCGAACTCGACGATCTTCACCACGCGGATGATCCGCGCCTTGTCCATCGTATCGGCCAATTGGCCCGACAGCGCGGAGAGCAGAAAGAAGGGAAGAATGAAGAGCGCGGCGGCGAGCGCATTGAAAAAGCTTTCCTGCTGCTCGCTCTGGAAAATCTCGTAGGTCGCAAAGAGGACCATCGAAGTCTTGAACAGATTGTCGTTAAAGGCGCCGAGAAACTGGGTGACGAAAAGCGGCAGAAAGCGCCGGCGTTTCAGAAGCCCGAGGGCGTTGATCATGGCAGAAAGTCGCCCGGCTGTGGCACAATGAGCGTTGCGCATAGCCGCTGGTTAGCGCCAATGCCAAGCCCGGCAGGCTTGCGTCACCGCCCTAGCAGGCTAAGTCACCATCTGTGCTGACCTTGCCCAACCTGCTTACCCTGTCGCGAATCGTCGCGGTACCTGCGCTAGTCGCACTGTTATGGTGGCCGACGTGGCAGGTGGGCTTCGCGATCGCCTTCGTGCTGTACTGCCTGATGGGCATCACCGATTATTTCGACGGCTATCTGGCGCGGGCGCAGGGCGCGGTGTCGCGGCTGGGCGTGTTTCTCGATCCCATCGCCGACAAGATCATGGTGGCGGCCGTGATCCTGATGCTGGTGGGCACGCGGCACAACGACAGCGCGGTGATCACCGGCGTGCACATCATCGCGGCGCTGATCATCCTGTTGCGCGAGATCGCCGTATCGGGGCTGCGCGAGTTCCTGGCCGGATTGCAGGTGTCGCTGCCCGTGTCGAAGCTGGCCAAGTGGAAGACGACGCTGCAGCTCGTCTCGCTGGGCGCGCTGATCCTGGCGGGGGCAGTGCCTGACTATGCCTTCGTGAAGGTGACCGGGCTGGTTTCGTTGTGGGGCGCGGCCGTGCTGACGGTGATCACCGGATGGGATTATCTGCGCGTCGGCCTTAGGCACATGGACTGATGGCGGTGCGCATTCTTTATTTCGCGTGGGTGCGCGAGCAGATCGGCGTGGCGGAAGAAGACGTGAACCTCCCGGCGACCGTTGAGACGGTCGGCGCGCTGATCGAGTGGCTGTCCGCGCGATCCGAGCGCCATGCCGAGGCGCTGGCCAGCCGGGAGCGGCTGCGGGCGGCGGTGGACGAGGCGTTCGTGCCATTGAGCGCGCCGATCGCCGGTGCGCGTGAGATCGCCATCTTCCCGCCGGTGACGGGCGGATGATCCGCATCCTCGTGAGCGACGCGGCGATTAACCTAGGCGAAGAGATGCGGCTGGCGGGCGACGATGGCGCGCTGGCCACCTTTACCGGTACGGTGCGCGCCGATGATGGTGTCAGCGAGCTGATGCTGGAGCATTATCCGGGCGCGACGGAGCGCGCGCTTCAGGCGTTGGCGGAGGAAGCGACAACGCGCTGGTCGCTGTCCGGCGCGACGATCGTGCATCGCGTGGGCGCGATGGTGCCGGGCGACCGCATCGTGTTCGTCGCCGCCAGCGCCGCGCATCGGCAGGCGGCGCTGGATGCCTGCGCCTTCCTGATCGACCGGCTGAAGACCGATGCGCCGTTCTGGAAACGCGAGCAGGTGGGCGGCCAGCACCGCTGGGTCGAGCGACGCGACAGCGACGATGCCTCGGCCGCGAAGTGGCAGCACTGACCGCCACGGCTGGCGAGGAACTGAACGTTACACCAGGCGCGGGATCATCACGCCATTGATGACGTGAAACACGCCGTTCGCCTGCTGAACGTCGGGCGTTTCGATATAGCTCGTGTTGCCGTGCTCATCGGTGAGCGCGATCGCGGCACCATCCTTTCGCGCGAGGAGCGGCGCACCATCAACCGTGGACAGATGCGCGACGCCGCCGCTGCGATCGATCTGCGCGCGCAGGTCCGCGAGCGTGATGCTGCCGCGCACGACATGGTAATTGACCAGCCGGTTCAAGGTGTCGCGATTGGCAGGCTGCAGCAACTGATCGACGGCGCCTGGCGACATACGGCCAAACGCTTCGTCATTGGGCGCGAAGACCGTGACCGGGCCGGCGGCCGCCAGCGACAGGCCCGCGTCGCTCGCACCGAGCGCACGCGAAAGGGCGCGCAGATTGGGGGCCGCAGCGACGTTTGCGGCGATCGTCCGATTGCCGAGCATGCGGGCACCGGCGAGGTGGGGATTGATCGCGGTCGCGGCCTGCGCAGCCAACAGAGCCGAGTTCGTCGCGACCGGCGTGGCCGGTGCCGCCTGGGACGGGGCCGTAGTCGGCGCCTGCGCGAGCTGGGACACGCCGCTCGGCTGCGACGCACATGCCGTCAACAAGGCGCCGAGAACAAAGGCCGGGGCGAGATGTCGCTTATTCATGAACCACTTACTCCGGTTCCACATCAAAGCTCGAACGCCTCGCGGGCGGGGAGGTTGCCGTAAAATGCATCGCGGCGCCTTTCGTCCGGGACGCAGCGTCGCTAGGCACAATGGCATGATTGATGATCCGCTCGGCCCGCTCGATCCCGATTTCGCCGCATCGTTCAAACGCGACGACAAGCGGCCGCCCTGCCAGCTTTACCTCGTCTCGCCGCTCGAGGTGGGGGGCGGCTTTCCCGACCGGCTGGCGCGCGCGCTGGATGCCGGATCGGTGGCGGCGTTCCAGTTCCGGGTGAAGGACGTGAGCCAGCACGAGGCGGCGCGGCTGGCCGAGCCGTTGCAGCGTATCTGCGCCGACCGCGACGTGGCGTTCATCGTCAACGACAGCATCTCGCTCGCCAAGCGGCTGGGTGCGGACGGCGTTCACCTGGGGCAGGACGACGGCGACCCGCGCGAGGCGCGGGCGGCGCTCGGGCCGGAGGCGCAGGTCGGCGTGACGTGTCACGACAGCCGCCACTTCGCGATGGAGGCCGGGGAGGCGGGTGCGGACTATGTCGCGTTCGGCAGTTTCTATCCGACGACGACGAAGACGGTGAAGCACCGGCCCGAGCCGGTCATCCTGTCATGGTGGTCGTCGCTGTTCGAGCTGCCGTGCGTGGCGATCGGCGGCATCACGCCGGCGAATGCTGCGCCGCTGGTGGCGGCGGGGGCGGACTTCGTCGCGGTTTCCGGTGCGGTCTGGCAAGGCGACGAAGCGGCGGCGGTTCGCGCCTTTGCGGCCGTGCTCGGCTGAACGCGGTGGCGGCAGGCAGTCGTAGGGCGGCCGGATGACGCGGCTGGGCGGGACGATCCTGACGCTGATCGTGCTGGCGGTGATCGGCTTTGCGTCGATGCTCTCCTTCGGGCCGAGCGCGCCGCGACGTGTGCCCAAGAAGGAGATGACCGAGGTTGCGCCGGTCCAGCCGCCGCTAGCAGGCGGCGCGCTGATGATCCCGGTTGAAGGGGTTGCGGCCGGTCAGCTGGTCGATACGTGGGGACAATCGCGGGCGGGCGGTGCGCGCAGTCACGAGGCGATCGACATCATGGCGCCGGGCAACACGCCGGTGATCGCCGCGGCGCGGGGCACGATCGAAAAGCTGTTCCACAGCGATGCCGGCGGCATCACGCTGTACGTGCGCTCGCCCGATCGGCGCTGGAGCCATTATTATGCGCATCTCGCCGGCTATGCGCCCGGCATCCACGAGGGGCAGACGGTGGCGCGCGGCACGCTGCTGGGCTTTGTTGGCGATACGGGCAATGCCGGCGCGGGCAACACGCACCTGCATTTCGGGATCAGCCGGATGACGCCCGATGCGCGCTGGCACGAGGGCGTGCCGATCAACCCGTACCCACTGCTTGCCGGAAAGCGCAAGGTTCGTTAGGGCGACCCCCTTCCAGTTCAACACTGCCGTTTGCCCCTGAGCTGGTCGAAGCCCGCCCTGCATGCCTGCCTGCTCAGGTCCGCATGCCTGGCGCCGCTCTCCATGTGCGAGAGCCGGCCTTCGACACGCTCAGCCCGAACGGCGAATGGGCCTATACAGTCATGAAGATCAGCGGCGTCGATATCCGTCCGGGCAATATCATCGAATATGAAGGCGGCATCTGGCGCGCCGTGAAGATCCAGCATACCCAGCCCGGAAAGGGCGGCGCCTACATGCAGGTGGAGCTGAAGAACCTGCGCGACGGGCGCAAGAACAACGTGCGTTTCCGCTCGGCCGAGACGGTGGAGCGCGTGCGGCTCGACACCAAGGATTTCCAGTTCCTGTTCGCCGAGGGCGAGAGCCTCGTCTTTATGGACAAGGAGACCTACGACCAGGTGACGCTGCCGCGCGACCTGCTCGGCGATGCCGCCGCGTTCTTGCAGGATGGCATGGACGTGGTGATGGAGCTTTACGAGGAAGAAGCCATCAGCGTGCAGCTGCCCGACACGATCGAAGCGACGATCGTCGAGGCCGATGCGGTGGTGAAGGGGCAGACCGCCTCGTCCAGCTACAAGCCCGCCGTGCTCGACAATGGCGTGCGCGTGATGGTGCCGCCGCATATCGCAAGCGGCACCCGCATCGTGGTCGACGTGTACGAGCAGACCTACGTGCGCCGCGCCGACTGATCCTTAATGCCGCTCCCGCCCAAGGGGGAGCGGCGACCGGGCGCAGCGGGGTCGAGAGAGGACCCGGCGCCGCGGTTGATTGAACTTTCCCTCTCTTCGGCCCTCTTGCTCCCCCGAGTGAGAGGGAAAAGGTTTTTGCAATGCCATCCCATTCTGGTCTCTTCACGATCATCGAACGCGCCGCCCGCAAGGCGGCGCCGCGCCTGCGCCGCGACTTCAACGAAGTCCAGCAGCTGCAGGTGAGCCGAAAGGGGCCGGCCGACTTCGTGTCGATGGCGGACCAGCGCGCCGAGCAGACGCTGTTCGAGGAACTGTCCAAGGCGCGGCCGGACTGGGGCTTTCTGATGGAGGAGCGCGGCGAGGTGGCGGGCGATCCGTCCAAGCCGCGGTTCATCATCGATCCGCTCGATGGCACCACCAACTTCCTGCACGGTATCCCGCATTTCGCGATCTCGATCGCGGTCGAGGAGCCGATGCCCAACGGCAAGCGCGAGATCACGACGGCGCTGGTGTATCAGCCGCTGACCGACGAGAGCTTCTGGGCGGAAAAGGGTCGTGGTGCGTGGCTGCAGGATCAGCGGCTGCGCGTGTCGTCGCGCCGCGAGCTGACGGAGTCGGTTATCGCGACCGGTATTCCGTTCATGGGGCATGGCGACTTTGCCGAGTGGACGCGCATTTTCGGCGCGATCGCGCCGCAGGTGGCGGGCATCCGGCGGCTGGGCTCTGCCGCGCTCGACCTCGCCTGGGTCGCGGCCGGGCGGTACGATGGTTATTGGGAATCGAAGCTGAACCTGTGGGACGCGGCGGCCGGGCTGCTGCTGGTCAAGGAAGCGGGCGGCTTCGTGACGGATTTCCGCGGCGGCGATCGCTCGTTCGAGCGCAGCGAATATCTGGCGGCGGCCGACGGCCTGCATTCAAAGCTGCACAAGCTGCTGGCGGGCGCGCTGCGCTAAGCCGCATGCGCCGTCGCCGGCAAATGCCCGGCGATCAGAAAGTATAGACGAGTGAGGCGCGGCTGGTCGTGTCGGTGGAGACACGGCCGATCGGCGGCTCGCTTTCATATTGCACGGTGTAGCTGAACTGCGCCTTCAGCGGCCCGACCAGCTTGGCGGCAAGCGCGGTCGTGCTGCTGACGGTGGAATTGTAGCGCTGTAGGTAGGCCGAGGCATCCTGGCTGAGCGACAGGCCGGAAAACAGCTTCATGTCGAGATCAATGCTGCCGCGTGCGGCGATGCTGCTTTCGATCGTCGCATCGGTGAACTGGGTGTGTCGGAAGGCCGGGCCAAGCTCGAGGTTCAGCGTTACCGCCGGCGTTTGCACAGCACTGTAGCCGGCACCGGCCGAGGCCGAGTAACGGTCCGAATAGCCGAAGAACCGATCGCTTTCATATTGCAGCGCGCCATAGACGTATTTGCGCGAGTCGATCTTCCAGTTCGGCTCGTAGGCCGCGAGGTAATGTTCGCGGGTGGTGATGCCGAGGCTGCGCTGAAAATCGACCTGGCCGCGCAGCTTGTGCCGCCATTCCAGCCCTTCGCGCGTCAGATCAAGAATGCCGGTGACGCCGGCTGTCTGCGTGTTGCCGGTGTTGACGAACCCGCCGACTTCGACGCGGCCGGTCCATAGATCGGTCCAGCCGGCGCGCACGATCCGCGCCTCGCGGTCCTTGGCTCGGACCGCGCGCCAGGCGTTGGCGATCCGCAAGACCGAATCGCCGCTCGCCGGATCGGCGGCGCGCGCATATTTGACGATGGTCGCGACCTCGCTCTCGTTGCCCGAAGCGATCGCGGCGTCAAGCATCGCGCGGATCGGCGGCGGGATGACGATCTGCTCTTCGTCGTCCGGCATCGCGCCATCGATAGTCGGGCTGGAGGCGGCGAGGAGGAGTGCGAGGATCACTTCCGAGCGCTACCGAAGGGAGCGCGGCAGGTGAAGGAGCCGCGGATGGATCGTGGCTCAGCCGAGATGAGCGGAGAAGGCGGCGAGCACCTCTTCGTACAGCGCGCGCTTGAACGGCACGATCAGCGTCGTGAGATCCTGCGGGTCGGCCCAGCGCCAGGCGCGGAATTCGGGATGCGCCGTTTCGATCCGGACGTCCCCGTCCTCTCCCAGAAAGCGGAACAGGAACCAGCGCTGCATCTGGCCGCGGTATTTGCCGCCCCACACCTTGCCGATCAGGTCGGGCGGCAGATCATAGGTGAACTCACCAGGCGCTTCGGCAATGAGCTCTACCTTGTCGGGAGAAATACCGGTTTCCTCGCCAAGTTCGCGCACCGCCGTATCAAGCGGCGCTTCGCCGGGGTCGATCCCACCCTGCGGCATCTGCCACGCCTCCAGCGTCGAATCGAGCCGCTGGCCGACGAACACCTGCCCCTGCCGGTTCAGGAGCATGACGCCGACGCAGGGGCGGTAGGGCAGGTGGGCGGGGTCGGTCATCTCAATCCTTTGCAGGCGGGGTGTGATGCGCCAGCACTTCATAGGCCATCACCGCGGTAGCGACGGCGGCATTCAGGCTATCCGCCTTGCCCAGCATCGGCATCTTTACCAGCAGATCGCATTCCGCCTCCATCTCGGCCGGTAGGCCCTGCGCCTCGTTGCCGGTGAGAAGAAAGGTCGGCGCGGCATAAGGCGCGGTGCGATAGTGATTGTTGGTGCGCAGGCTGAGGCCGACGAGCTGGCCCGGCCCCGATCGGAGCCATGGCAGGAAACTGTCCCAGCCGGTTCGCACGATCGGCATGGTGAAGAGCGCCCCCATGCTGGCGCGCACCGATTCGGTGGAAAAGGGATCGACGCAGTCGCCGACTAGGATCAGCCCGCCGGCGCCGACCGCGTCGCCGGTGCGCAGGATGGTGCCCAAATTACCGGGATCGCGCAGCCGCTCGGCGACCAGCCAGATCGGGCTGCGCGTGCGGTCGAGCGTCGCGAGATCGGTGTCGAAGACCGTAAAGGCGCCGACCACCGATTGCGGATTGTCCTTGCCCGACAGCTTGGAAAGGATCGCCTCGCTGGTTTCGATCACCTCACCGCCGGCCGCTTCGACATCGCGCGTCAGGGCGAGAACGAGCGGATGCTGGGCGCTGGCCTGGGCGTAGAACAGGAACTGCGGCAAGCGTCCGGTCTCGCGCGCCTCGGTGAGGATGCGGAGGCCCTCGGCGAGGAACATGCCCTCTTCGCGCCGGCGCCGCTTGTCGCGCAGCGCCTGGATGCGTTTGACCAGCGGGTTCGAATAAGCCGTGATGAGACGAGGCATTGGCTGCGATCGGCCCTCAATCCTCGCCGAACTTGTCTTCGACAAGCGCGCACATGACGTCGACTACCGACGCCGCATCATCACCCTCGGCGCTGATGGTGATCGTGTCCCCCTTGGCCGCGCCAAGCATCATCAGCCCCATGATCGACGTGCCGGTGACGGTAGACCCGCCCTTTGCCACCTGAACGGTGATCGGCTGCTGCGTAGCGAGCGTCACGAACTTGGCGCTGGCGCGCGCATGCAGACCGCGGCGGTTGGTGATCAGCACATCGCGGCTGGCGCTCACGCAGCGGCCTCGCCGACGCCAAGCACCTCGGAGGCGACGGAAATATATTTGCGGCCGGCCTCGCGCGCGGCGGCAACCGCGGCGGCGACGCCCATCTTGCGCCGTGCCGATTCCAGACGGATCAGCATGGGCAGGTTGATTCCGGCGATCACCTCCACCCGGCCGCGCTCCATCAGTGAGATGGCGAGATTGGAGGGCGTGCCGCCGAACAGGTCGGTAAGGACGATGACGCCGCGGCCGCTATCCACCTCTGCGATGGCGGCGCGGATGTCGGCGCGGCGCGCCTCCATGTCGTCGTCCGGGCCGATCGCCACGGTGAGCACCTGCTTTTGCGGGCCGACGACATGCTCCATCGCCGTTACAAACTCATCGGCCAAGCGGCCATGCGTCACGAGCACCAGCCCGATCATCTGCGTCATTATTCCGTTCATTGCCCGTCAGGCCGTCCCTCGAGCCGTTCTTGCTGCACTGCCGCAAGATCACGATGGGTGACCGTGGGCGAAAATGCCGCATCGCGCAACCGTGCTGCGATCCGCTCCGCGACATGGACCGACCGGTGTCTCCCGCCGGTACAGCCGATGGCGATGTTTATATATGATTTTCCCTCCGCCCGATAGCGCGGAAGGAGGATCAGGAGCAGGTCCTCGATACGGCTGACCGCGGGCTCATAGGCGGGATCCGCCGCAACATAGGCGGCGACATCGGCGTCCTTGCCGGTGCCGGGGCGGAGCTGCGGCACCCAATGCGGATTGCGCAGGAAGCGCATGTCGAACACCAGATCGGCGTCGGGCGGCAGGCCGCGCGAAAATCCGAAGGACATGACCGAGATCGCCGGATCGCTGAGGCCGGGCTGGGCAAAGGTGCGGCGGATGTGCTGCGCGAGATCGGCGCTGCTGAAATGACTGGTGTCGATGAGGCGCGAGGCGCCGCGTCGCAGCGGCTCCAGCAGCTCACGCTCCTGCGCGATCCCTTCGCGCGCGGGGCGATCAAGTGCCAGCGGGTGACGGCGGCGTGTCTCATCGTAGCGTCGGGCAAGCTCCTCCGTCGCACAGTCGAGAAACAGGGCATCGACATTGCGGCGGCCGGCGGCATGCAGGCGATCGATCTGGCGCACGATCGCGGCGGCGTCAAAATCGCGGGTCATGGAGCCGATGCCGATCGCCAGCGGGCGCGATGTGCCGGCCTGCGCGGGCGCCGCCTCGGTGTGGAGCAGGCGATCGAGGAGGCTGAGCGGCAGATTGTCCACCACCTCCCAGCCGAGATCCTCCAGCGTCTTCAGCACGGTGGATTTGCCCGCGCCCGACATACCGGTGACGAGCAGGATTTCAGGCGGCGAGTTCATGGCAAATCATGCCTCAGCGCATGCTCGATCACAAGCGGCGCGGATGAAGGGAAGGGTGCGAGCGTCAGCGTTCGGACCGGTATGTCGAGGAAGCGTTCGGTCTGCCGCTCGGGCATCCGGTCAACCGCGGGCCGCAGATAGACGGCAAGCGCAACCGCGACGTCATCCATATGCGGGAGGGAGATAATGCCCAATCCGCGAACCTCGATCTTGCCGGCGATCGTCGATGGTGCGCGGGCGATCAGTAGCGTGTCCGATCGGGCGAGCTGGGTATAATCGTCCGACACCAGGATGGCGCCGCGATCGATGAGGCGCAGCGCCAGATCGGACTTGCCCGCGCCGGAGGGGCCGAGCAGCATCACCGCGCGACCATCGATCGCGATCGTGGTCGCGTGGAGGACCTGCGTCTCCGCCACGTCAGCGTGCCGCCGCCAGCGGGAGCTGCACCACGAAGCGTGCGCCGCTCAGGCGATCCTCCCGCGATTCGACGCGGATCGTGCCGCCATGCGCCTCCACGATGGTGCGTGCGATGGCGAGGCCGAGGCCGGAATGCTGGCCGAAGCCTTCGCTGCTCGGGCGTACGGAATGGAAGCGGCGGAAGATCGCGTCACGCTCCTCCTCGGGTACGCCGGGGCCTTCGTCCTCGAAGCGCAGTTCCAGCCTGTCGGCCATGTCCTGCGCGGCGATCGAGACGAGGCCGTCGTCGGGCGAGAAGGAGACGGCGTTATCGATCAGGTTTTCGAACACCCGTTCGAGGCGCGTCCCTTCGCCGAGGATGACGGTGGCGCTGCCGACATCCTCGTCGAAGCGCAGCCGGATGCCACGCTCCACGCCGCGGTGCTCGCGTTGGGCGAGAAGACCGCGGAGCATGGCGGCGGCGTCGATCGGCTCGAAATTGGCGCGGCTGAGCTGCGCGTCGATCCGCGAGGCATCGGAAATGTCGCTGATGAGGCGGTCGAGCCGGTGGACATCGTCGCGCACGATGGCGAGCAGGCGCTCCTGCAACGCGGGATCGCGCACGCTGCCGAGGCCATCCACGGCGGACCGCAGCGAGGCGAGCGGGTTCTTGAGTTCGTGCGTCACATCGGCGGCGAAGGCTTCGGTGGCGTCGATGCGGTCGCGCAGCGCGAGGCTCATGTCGGACAAAGCCCGAGCAAGCATGCCGATTTCGTCCGCGCGCTCGGGAAGGCGCGGCACCACCACCTCGCGCGCGCGGCCGAGGCGGACGCGTACCGCGGCGCGCGCGAGGCGGCGGAGCGGGCGGACGATGGTGCGGGCGAGGAAGAGCGAGAGGAAGATCGAGACGAGCGTGACAACGAGGAGGACAACGCTGAGGCGAAAGCGCTCGACGCGCACGGTTTGCGTGATGTCGCGGGCGTTCACCGTGGTCATCACAGCGGCGGGCCGGCCGGGGATGCGCGCCGCGGCGGTGATGACTGGCGTGCGATCGGGCGCGCGCCAGACGGTGGCGGAAGGGTAGCCGGTGAGGGCGATGCGCACATCGGTCCAGGTCCGGCCATCCGCCTTTTCACGATACAGCGGCGGGCGTTTTGCGCCGACAACCGTGTCGATGCCGGCATCGAGAAAGCGTGCGATCCGCTGTCCGGTGCCGTCCTTGTCGGGATCGCGCAGGATGAAGTTGCGCTCGCCCAGCGCGCGGCTGTCGAGCAGGAGCGGTCCGTCGGCGGCATAGATCCGCAGGCGCCCGCCGGTATCGCCGGCGAGCTGGCGGATCAGCGGCTCCTGCTGGTCGGGGCCTGCCACGCTCAACCCCTCGGCGATCAGGCGCGCCTCGCGCATCGCCTGCTGCGTGCGGCTGTCGAGGATGCGCGCGCGATAACTGTCGAGATAAAAGAACCCGCCAGCCAGCAGCAGCAGCGCGAAGATGTTGACCGCAAGGATGCGCCGGGTGAGCGAAACGCGACCCGACCAGCGCAGCGCAAGGTCGTTCGAGTCACTCCTCGGAGAATCGGTATCCGGCGCCATACAGGGTCTCGATGGCGTCAAAGGTGGGGTCCACCTGACGGAATTTGCGGCGCACGCGCTTGATGTGAGAATCGATCGTGCGATCGTCGACGTAGATGTCGTCCTGATAGGCGGCATCCATCAACTGATTGCGCGTCTTCACGATGCCGGGGCGCTGCGCCAGCGTTTCGACGATCAGAAACTCGGTGACGGTGAGCGTGACGGGCTCGCCATTCCATGTGACGCGGTGGCGGGCCGGGTCCATCGAGAGCCGTCCGCGATCGATCACCGGAGCGCTTTCCGAAGCGCCGGCATCGGGCGCCTGCGCCAGTTCCGCCCGGCGCAGGATGGCGCGGATGCGCGCGATCAGGAGCCGCTGGCTGAACGGCTTGGCGATATAATCGTCCGCGCCCATCGCAAGGCCGAGCGCCTCGTCGAGCTCGTCATCCTTGCTGGTGAGGAAGATGACCGGCATCTGGCTGCGTTCGCGCAGGCGCCGCAGCAGCTCCAGCCCATCCATCCGCGGCATCTTGATATCGAAGATCGCGAGATCGGGCGGATTGTCGACCAGCGCCTTCAGCGCGGTTTCGCCGTCGGCATAGAGCCGCGTGAGAAACCCTTCCGCCTGAAGCGCGATCGACACGGAGGTGAGGATGTTGCGATCGTCATCAACGAGCGCGATCGTTGCGGTCATGCAGCCCGCGTTAGGACAAACGGTGCGCGCGCTCAATGCCGGCAGCGACGAACCGCCCGCGCGGAACCTAGTGCGGCGGTCGTCATTGGGGCGGCATGAGCCTTGACTGGAGCCAGTGGGACGTGCCGGATGCGGTCGCGAACGCAGCGATCGTGGTCGGCGCGGTGATCGTCGCGCTTGTCGTGCACGCGCTGTTCATGACGATTGCGCGGCGGCTGGCAGGGCGCACGCCGGACTCGGTCGATGACGCCGCGGTTGCGCTGTCCAAGCGCCCGTTGCGGTGGGTGGCGGTCGCGGTTGCGCTGGCGGTGGCGCGGCGCTTCCTGATCCTGCCCGGCTGGGCGGACAATCTGTGGAAAGTAGCGGCCGGGTTCATCGTGCCGGGGTTGATCGGCTGGCTGATCGTCACCGTCGTGCAGGTGTACATTCGCGCGATCGAGCTGCGCTACGACATTGCGGTAGCGGACAATCTGCGCGCGCGCAGCCGGCGGACGCGCGTGGCGATCCTTGGCCGGATCGTGATCATCGGCGTGTCGCTAATGACGATCGCGCTGATGCTGCTCTCGATCCCCAGCATCCGCAGCGTCGGCATCACGTTGATGGCGTCGGCGGGCCTCGCGGGTCTGGCGGTGGGTGCGGCCGCGCAGCCGGCGCTGAAGAACCTGATCGCGGGTGTGCAGCTCGCCTTTACCGAGCCGATCCGCATCGACGACGTGCTGATCGTCGAGGGCGAATGGGGCAAGGTGGAGGAGATCCGGCTCACCTATGTCGTGATCGCGTTGTGGGACGAGCGGCGGCTGGTGGTGCCGGTGTCGCGCTTTCTCGACACGCCGTTCCAGAACTGGACGCGCAACACCAGCAAGCTGCTGGGCAGCGCGTTCTTCTGGCTCGATCCCACCACCGACGTGCCGCGGCTGCGGGCCAAGTACGAGGAGATCGTGCGCGCGAGCCCGCTGTGGGATGGGCGCGCCTTCGTGCTCCAGGTGACGGACACGAAGCCTGACGCGATCGAGGTGCGCGTGCTCGCGACGGCCAAGGATGCGGCGACGACGTTCGATCTCAGGTGCGAGATCCGCGAGGCGTTGCTGGCGTTCATCCGCGACGAGATGCCCGAAGCTTTGCCCAAGCGCAGGCTGGCGACCGTGCCCGTCTCGCTCAATCAACCAGGAGCCGCAGCAACGGTTTGAGCTACAGCGGCTCGACGCTGACGATGCCGCCGATCACGGCGGTGATCCGCATCCGCGCGCCAGCCGGCGCATCAGGTCCGGCGGCGGGCCACGCGCCGTCACCGATCCGCACGCGGCCACGCCCGCCGACGATCGGATCCGCGACGGTGACGGTCTCGCCGACCAGCCGACGCGCCCGATCGTTGAGCAGCGGATCGTCGGTGTCGACCGGATAATCGACATACCAGCGGCGGCCGATCAGCACCGCCACGGTGCTCCACATGGCAAAGGCGCCAAGCTGCGCGGCAACGGACAGATCGGGCAATACGAAGGTGGCGGCGGCGACGATGCCGGCGGCGATCCCGAGAAAGATCAGAAAGACGCCCGGTACGATCAGCTCCGCGCCGGCCAGCAGGACGGCCGCGATCAGCCACAGGCTCGCATCATGCATCGCCAGCCCGCCGATCGTCACTGCCGGGGCTCGCGAGGGACCGTCGGCACGCTGGGCTTGGCGCGGAAGGCAGCGCCCGGCGTCTCCTCGCCGAAGGTTGCCTTGGCGAGCTCCCCGATGCCGCCCAATGTGCCGATCAGCTGTGTCGCCTCGACCGGGAAGAGGATCGTCTTGGCATTGGGGCTGGTGGCGAACTTGCCGACCGCTTCGACGTATTTTTGGGCGATGAAATAGTTGAGGCTCTGCGTGCCGCCATGCTCGATCGCGGCGGAGACGACCTGGCTAGCCTTTGCCTCCGCTTCGGCGGCGCGCTCGCGCGCCTCGGCATCGCGAAAAGCGGATTCGCGGCGGCCCTCGGCCTCCAGGATACGCGCCTGCTTCTGCCCTTCGGCGCGAAGGATTTCCGATGCGCGCGCGCCCTCCGCATCTAAGATGTTGGCGCGCTTTTCACGCTCGGCCTTCATCTGCCGCCCCATGGCGTTGACGATATCGGCGGGCGGGCGAATGTCCTTGATCTCGACGCGCGTGATCTTGACGCCCCACGGCGTGGTGGCGTGATCGACGACGCTGAGGAGGCGCGCGTTGATCTCGTCGCGCTTTGACAGCGTCTCGTCCAGGTCCATCGAGCCCATGACGGTGCGCAGGTTCGTGGTGGTGAGCTGCAGGAGCGCAACATACAGGTCCGACACTTCGTAAGCGGCCTTGGCAGCGTCCAGCACCTGGAAGAACACCACGCCGTCGGTGGAGATCATCGCATTATCCTTGGTGATGATCTCCTGCCCCGGAATGTCGATCACCTGCTCCATCATGTTCACGCGCCGCCCGACGCGATAGAAGAACGCGGGATAGAAGTTGAAACCCGGCGTCGCGGTGCGGGTGTAACGGCCGAAATGCTCGATCGTATATTGGTGACCCTGTCGGACGATCTTGATGCTGGCCAACAGATAAAGGAGCACCACGCCCAGAAGCAGCGCAGCCGTGACGAGTGCCATTGTCGTTCATCCCCACCAAGTTCGCGCCAGCTTAGCAGGGCGCGGCATGAGGGCCTAGCGGATCGTCGCCGCCGCGGTTACATGGGCCGCCACTCCCGCGCGACACGGAAACGGCACTTCATGGATATTCGGCTCGGCCTCACCTTCGACGACGTTCTTCTGGTACCCGCGGCATCGGAGGTCTTGCCGAGCGAAGCGGATACGCGGACCCGCGTGACGCGCGACATTTCGCTCAACATCCCGGTGCTGTCGTCGGCGATGGATACCGTGACCGAGGCCGACATGGCGATCGTGATGGCGCAGCTGGGCGGGATGGGCGTGCTGCACCGCAACCTGACCGTCGAGGAGCAGGTCGCCGCCGTTCGCCAGGTGAAGCGCTTCGAGAGCGGGATGGTGGTCAATCCGATCACCATCACGCCGAGCGCGACTCTGGCGCAGGCGCAGGCGATCATGGCGCAGCACCGGATCAGCGGCATTCCCGTGGTGGAAAAGGACGGCAAGCTGGTCGGCATCCTGACCAATCGCGACGTGCGCTTTGCCGAAAATCCGATGCAGCCGGTGTCCGAGCTGATGACGCGCGACAATCTGGCGACGGTACGCGTCGGGGTGAGCCAGGAGGAAGCGCGCCGTTCGCTGCACCAGCGCCGGATCGAGAAGCTGATCGTGGTCGACGACGATTACCGCTGCGTTGGGCTGATTACCGTGAAGGACATCGAAAAGGCGGTGACCTATCCCGATGCGACCAAGGATGCGGCCGGCCGGCTGCGCGTCGCGGCGGCGACGACGGTGGGCGACAAGGGGTTCGATCGCACCGAGGCGCTGGTCGATGCGGAATGCGATCTGATCGTGATCGACACCGCGCACGGGCATAACCGCGACGTTGCACGCGCGGTGGAGCGGGTGAAGAAGCTGTCCAACTCGGTGCAGGTGGTTGCCGGTAACGTTGCGACCGGCGCCGCCACCCGCGCGCTGATCGACGCGGGGGCGGACGGGATCAAGGTCGGGATCGGGCCGGGCTCGATCTGCACCACGCGCGTCGTAGCGGGCGTGGGCGTGCCGCAGCTGACGGCGGTGATGGATTGCGCCGCGGCGGCGGCCGACAGCGGCGTGCCGGTGATCGCCGACGGCGGCCTGCGTACCTCGGGCGATCTGGCCAAGGCGCTGGCGGCGGGCGCATCGACCTGCATGGTCGGGTCTCTCCTTGCGGGCACGGAGGAAGCGCCGGGCGAGACGTTCATCTATCAGGGTCGGGCATACAAATCCTATCGCGGGATGGGCAGCGTCGGCGCGATGGGGCGCGGCTCGGCCGATCGATACTTCCAGGGCGAGATCAAGGATCAGCTGAAGTTGGTGCCCGAGGGGATCGAGGGGCAGGTGCCGTTCAAGGGGCCGGCGCGCGACGTGATCCATCAGCTGGTCGGCGGCATCAAGGCGGCGATGGGTTATACCGGATCGGCGACGCTGGCGGACCTGCGCGAGCGGGCCGATTTCGTGCGGATCACGGGCGCGGGGCTGAAGGAAAGCCATGTGCACGACGTGACGATCACGCGCGAAGCGCCGAACTATCCGACGCGCTGACGCCCGATGACACCGGCCGCACGCACGCAGGCGGCGATCGAGCTGCTGGACGCGATCATTGTCGCCGCTCGCGAAGGCGGGGCGGCGGCGGACACGCTGATCGCGCGCTATTTCTCGACGCGCCGCTATGCCGGGTCCAAGGACCGGCGGGCGGTGCGCGAGCTGGTCTATTCCGCGATCCGGCGGTGTGGCGACGTGCCGCAGAGCGGGCGGGCGGCGATGCTGCTGCTGGCGCAGGACGATGACGAGCTGGCGGCGCGCTTTGATGGCTCGGCGCATGGGCCGGCGCCGGTGCAGGCCGGGGAAGAGCCGGCCGCGGCTGGCGTGGTGCCGGCCTGGCTTGGGCGCAAATTGGCCGAATCCGGATTGGACGCGGCCAGTTGGCCGGCGCTGGTCGATCGGGCACCGCTGGACGTTCGCCTGCGACGCGATGTTGCTGCCTCCACGTTGCAGGAGGTGGTGCCGGAAGCTGTGCCGATCGCCGGACTGGCGCAGGGCTGGCGCCTGCCGGCGGGCACCGATGTGGCGCCGCTTGCCGGCGCGACAGAAGTGCAGGATGCCGGCAGCCAGGCGGTGTCGCTGGCGGCGGCGGTGCGGCCGGGCATGACCGTCATCGACCTTTGCGCAGGAGCGGGCGGCAAGACGCTGGCGCTGGGTGACGCGATGCACGGTGAGGGGCGCATCGTTGCCTGTGACGTGGATCGCGCGCGGTTGTCGCGGTTGGCGCCGCGGGCCGAGAAGGCCGATCTGCAGATCGCCGAGACGCGCCTGCTCGATCCCAATCGGGAGGCGGCGGCGCTGGCGGACCTGAATGGCGCGGCGGATGTCGTGTTCGTCGATGCGCCGTGTTCGGGTACCGGCACCTGGCGGCGCAACCCGGAGGCGCGCTGGCGGCTGACGCCGGCGCGGCTCGACCGGCTGGTTGCGACGCAGGCGCATGTGCTGGGCGTGGCGGCACCTTTGGTGCGGCCGGGTGGCACGCTTGTTTACGTGGTCTGCTCGCTGCTCGATACGGAGGGCAAGGATCAGGTGGCGCGCTTCCTTGAGGACCATCCGGGCTGGCAGGCGACCGCGCCGGCCGTGCCGATGGGAACGAACCATGGGAGTGGCGTGCGATTGACTCCGGCGCATGACGATAGCGACGGTTTTTTCGTCGCTTGCCTCTCGGCGCCGTGCTAATCCGGCCTTGCCGTGCCCAAGCTGGAGCCCTTGATGCGTTATACGTCAGTCGCCGTTGCCGCCGCCCTTGCGATGGTTTCGATCTCGACTTCGCTCCACGGCCAACGCCCCGACGACCAGATCGACGCCAAGTCGCTCGCCTTGCTGCAACAGGGCAAGGCTGCACGGGCAGCCGGCAATGTGGACGGGGCGATCGGGCTGCTTGAATCGGCCGCGGCGGTCGATCCTCGTAACCGCCAGGCGTTTATCGAAATGGCGGAAATCTCCGAGCGCCAGGGTCTGCCGGGCAAGGCGATCCGCCTGTACCGCGAGGCGTTGCTGCTGGAGCCGAACGATATCGAGGCGCTGAGCGGGCAGGGGCAGGCGCTGGTGACCAAGGGCGCCGTGGCGCGGGCCAAGGAGAACCTCGCGAAGGTAAAGGCGCTGTGCAAGACGACCTGCCCTCAGGCGACCACGCTGGCGGCGAGCATCGCCAAGGGGCCGCCTGTCTCGACGGCACAATTGACGCCGCCCACATCGGTGCCGGCCAAGAACTGAGACGCGGCTGCCTGATCGGCTTGGTGTTTACGGGCGTGAGATCGGGCTGACGGTACGGGTTAGTCCTTTGCGCCTAGGCCGTGCTGACTCGGCTTGGTAGCAGAACAGCGGCATCTCGCCTCGCTTCTTGCCAGGGCTTTCCCAACTGGGCCCCGACCTTCGCCGGGGTGCCAAATTCCGCGGACTGAAGCTCCTAAGACTTTCCGTTATTCGGCGTCAGGAATGCTCAGGCGGCGAGCCAGGGCGACGAATTCGGCGACGCTGACGGTTTCCGCGCGGCGGGTGGGGTCGATGCCTTCGGCTTCGAGCGCGGCGAGCGCGCCGGGCAGAGCGCGGAGGCTTTGGCGCAGCATCTTGCGGCGCTGGCCGAAGGCGGCGGCGGTGAGTGCCTCGAGCTTGGCGAGCTTTACGCCTTCGGGTGCCGCGTCAGGCACGATGTGGACGACGGCCGACATCACCTTGGGCGGCGGGGTGAAGGCCGAGCGGTGGACGGGCATGGCGATCCGCGGCGTGCTGCGCCATTGCGCGAGCACGGCGAGCCGGCCGTAAGCGTCGGTGCCTGGCGCAGCGACGATGCGGTCGGCGACCTCGCGCTGGAACATCAGCGTCAACGATTGCCACCATGGCAGCCACGGCGCGGAAAGCCAGCCGACGAGCAGGGCGGTGCCGACATTATAGGGCAGGTTGGCGGCGATATGCGGCTTGCCGGCGAACAGCGGCTGGGGATCGATCGCCAGCGCGTCGCCCTCGATCACCTTTAGCTGATCGGGATAGGCTTCGCCGAGTTCAGCGAGTGCCGGAATGCAGCGTCGGTCGCGCTCGATTGCCGTCACCCGGGCACCGGCGGCGAGCAGCGCGCGGGTGAGGCCGCCGGGACCGGGCCCGACTTCCAGCACCTCGGCACCGTCCAGATCGCCGGGGATCCGGGCGATGCGGCCAAGGAGTTGCGCATCGAACAGGAAGTTTTGGCCAAGCGCCTTGGAGGCGCTGAGGCCGTGCCGCGCGATAACCTCGCGCAGCGGCGGCAGATCGCTCACAGGTTCGGGCAAGCGGCGCGATGCGCCGCGGCGCTGGCGGCCATGGCGATCGCCGCCATCATCGCGCCCGGCTCCGCGCGATCCTGACCGGCGAGGCCGAATGCGGTGCCGTGATCGGGCGACGTGCGCACCACCGGCAGGCCGAGCGTGATGTTCACGCCGTCGTCGAAATGCAGCGCCTTCAGGGGGATCAGTGCCTGATCGTGGTAGCAACAGAGCGCGGCATCATATTGCGCGCGCGCGCGCTGGTGGAACATGGTGTCCGCGGCGAACGGGCCGGTGATGTCGATGCCTTCCTCGCGCAGCAGCGCGATCGTCGGCTCCAGCACCTCGATCTCCTCGCGGCCGAGCGCGCCGGACTCGCCGGCATGCGGATTGAAGCCCGCAACGGCGAGCCGCGGCTCCGCGATGCCGAAGTTGCGGCGCAATCCGCGCACGGTTGCGCGTGCCTTGGCCGCGACCATGTCGATCGTCAGCAGCGACGACACTTGCGCCAAGGGCACATGCGTCGTCATCGGCACGACCCGGAGCGACGGACCGGCAAGCATCATCACCGAATTGTCGCGCGACACGCCGAACCGTTCGGCAACGAACTCGGTCTGGCCGGGATGGCTGAAGCCGATCCCGTAGAGCTGCGCCTTCGACACCGGCCCGGTGACGAGCGCGGCGGCAGCGCCGGAGCGGGCGAGCCCCACGGCAAGCTCGAGCGAATGGAGCGCGCAGCGGGCGCCATCGGCATCGGGCTGACCGGGCACGATCTCCCCGCCATCCTCCACGGTGAGGACGGGAAGGGCGGAGCCGAACGCGTCGGCAACCTCGCGAAGATCGGTGATCGGCGCGACCGGGCCATCCCACACACGCGTGATCGCGCGTGCGTCTCCGACAGCGAAGAACGGCGGCAAGGCGGCGGCTTCACGCCCGGCCCAGGCTTTGGCGATCACTTCGGGGCCGATGCCGGCCGGATCGCCCATGGAGACTGCAAGAGGGGTCACGACCGGGATCTCAGCGATACTCCACGATCGCGTCGCGCCGCAGATCGCGCAGCGCCTGCTGCGCGCGCAGGTTGACGCGCTGCTGCTCCAACTGGTTCTGGATCTGCTCCGTCCCCGGCAACTGCGCGGTGCTGGTATCGTCCCGGCCGCACAGGACCAGCGTGCGCACGCCTTCCTCGGGATTGCCAAAGGGCGGGCTGGCCTGGCCGACCTGCAGGTTCAGCATGATCTCCTGCAACGGCGCGGGAAGATCGCGAATGCGGATGGCGTCGTTCTGCACGACCTCGGCATTGATGGTCGAGGCGACGCGCTCCACCGAGCCGCAGCCCTGCAGCTTGTTGATCGTGCTGGCGAATTCCGCCGTGCGCTGGCTCGCCTGCGCCTGCGTGGTGCCGCGCGGGAACTTGATCGTCATCTGCTTGAGGCTCAATCGCGCATCGCGCGGATTGGCGGTGAGCACCTGACGCTTGTCGACCAGGTACAGGATCGAGAAGCCGCCGGGGACGGGGACCGGGCCGACGACCTGACCGACCTGCATCTGCGAGGCCGCCTCGGCGAGCTCCGCCGGGATTTGCGCGCCGCGGACCCAGCCGAGATCGCCGTTCACGCCGCGGGTCGACGCTTCGGAGAAGTTACGCGCGAAATAGCCGAACGGCGCCTGACCCTTCTGAATCTCGCCGATCAGCTGACGCGCCGCGCCATAGACCTGCTCGGTGCGGTCGGGCGTGGCGGAGAGATAGATTTCGTTGAGGTGATATTCGTCGGTGCCCTTGGCGGCCTCAAGCCGATCGAGGATCGCCTTCACCTCTTCCTCGCCGACGTTGACGAAGGGCTCGACGCGGCGGCGCAGGTAGCGCTGCCATGCCAGCTCGCCCTCGATCTGGCGGCGGATCGACCGCTCGGACGAGCCCTGCTGGCGCAGAAAGGTGCGGAACTGATCGGGCGTTTGCTTGAAGTTGCTGGCGATGCGATCGAAGCTCTGGTTCAGCTCGGCATCGGTGATGGTGATGTCGGCCGTCTTCGCCTGCTGGATCTGGAGCACCTCGTCGATCAGCTGCCGCAGCACCTGAAGGCGCAGTCGGTCGATCTCCTCGGGCGGAAGCTGCGTGTTGTTCGCCGCGAGGATCAGCGCGACGCGCTGGTCGACATCCGTGCGGGTGAGCACATTGTCGTTCACGATCGCGGTCGCCTTGCGGACGTTCGGATCGACCTTGCCGAAGATTTCAAGGTTCTGCGGGATGTTCAGCCCGGTGTTATCCGGCAGCGACTGATCGTTCACGGTTGCCGGCCCGGCCTGCTGCCCGGTGGCGGCACCTGCCGCCGCCAGTGCCAGCGCCACGCCCGCGATGCGGCCAAACCGCAGCGCCTTGTTGCCCATCGTCGTCACTCGTTCCGGAATCCCATCTTGCGCGCCGTTGGTGGCGACACGGCTCTGCATTTTTCTAGCTGAACCGGGGCTTAGCGCCCGAGGTTCTTCAACGCCAGCGTCAACAGGAAGCTGCTGCCGCGGCGCGCGTCGCCGGTGGTGCGATAGTCCTGCCGCCAGGTGACGCCGAGCGTGAGGCAATCGTCCTCATATTGCACGCCGAGCCGGTGACGGATCGGATCGAAACCGTCCGACAGCGAAAAGACGTCGTCGGTCCGATCGGTCAGGTCGATCAGCCCGGAGGCGAAAGCGGACCAGAAGCGGGCGAACTGCACGCGGCCGCCGAGCCGGATCTCCTCGCGATCCTGCAGATCCTCCAGCTGGTCGATGTCGCGGTTCAGGCGCAGATAGCCGACAAGCAGGTAGGTCGCGCGCGAACCGACCGTGGCGTCGATCTCGTTGCGGCGCACCGCAAGGCTGTTCTTGTCCAGCCGATAGCGATGCGTGAGCGACACGAAATCGCGGAAGCGCACGGTGGTGCGCCCGACAATGTCCGAGAAGCGATCGCTGAGCCCGGTGCCCGAGGGGAAGATCGTCTCGCGATTGTCGAGGCGGTAGCTTTGCCCGATGTTGGTGGCGATGCTGAGCCCCGGAAGGTCGAGGCCGTAATCAAGACCATAGGTGGCGCGCGACGAATCCTCCCAGCGGTCGTAGCCGGCAAAGCGATTGAGCGCGAAGAGGTTCGAATCCTCGAGGTCAATCGCGCGGGCGTCCTCGTTGGGCAGATCGAGGTTCTCGATCTTGGGCGAGGCGACGATCTGAAGCCGCGGGGTGATGCGCTGCGTGCCGCCGAACAGTTCGCCAACGAAGGGCCAGCGCACGTCCACCGCAACGGCGCCGATCGCGCGCGAATGGAAGCCTTCCAATCCGCGATACCGCACCACGTTGGTCGCGACGGTATCGTTGGTGTTGTAGGCGTCGGCGCGGGCGAAGGCGGTGAAGGTGACCTCCTGGCCCCAGTTTGTCAGGCGGCGCAGATCCCAACGCGCGCTGGCAAAAGCGCGCTGCGTATCCTGCCCTGCCTTGCGGCCGAGCGCGAGCGTATTGAGCTGGAACTGCACGGTGCCGCCGAGCAGGTCTTCCTTCATGCGGCGACGGTAGTCGATCTCGGGCAGGGCGACGGGCTGAAGCCCCTGGCGCTCGCCCACGCGCAGCGTCTGGGTGGCCCAGCCGGCGAGCGAGAAATAGCTGTCGCGATCGATCCGCTCGAGCGCGAAGGTCGTGCGCAGGCGATCGGCGCGCGAGATGTCGTAGCGGCGCAGGAACGTGCGGTCGGTGGTGAGACGCAGCGAGCCGGACAGGCTCCAGTTCTCGTCGAGTTGGAAGCGACCGACGCCGTCGAGATAGCCGCGAAAGGCGCGCTCGGTGGAGGATGCAAAGCCGCTCGACAGATCGTCGCTGCGGCGGCTGGCCGTGCCGTAGCCGGTGATGCTGAACGCGCCGAGCTCATTGAGATGCTCGTAATTGGCCTGCAGCATCGGCAGCACGTCCGAATAGACGTGCGGCGTGACCGTCAGCTTCCGATTGGGCGCGAGCCGGAAGAGATAGGGGGTGGCGACCTCGAAGCCGTTCACCCGATCGTAGCTGACGCGGGGCGACAGAAGCCCGCTGGCGGTCCCCTCGCCGATCGGGTGGGAGAATTTCGGCAGCGGGATGGAGGGGAGGCCGAACAGGTGGACCTGACCGCCGGTGTAATAGACGCGCTCGCGATCGGGCCGGTACGTCACCTTTACCGCGGTGACCTTCCACGTCGGCTCCTTCGGGCAGCCGTCCGAATCGACCACTGAGCAGGCGGTATAGGCCGCGCGATCGAGCGAGATAGTGCCGTCCTCGTACCGGGTGCCGCGATCGGCGGCGAGCCGGCCGCCGCGGTCCAGCACGACCAGCATGTTGTCGACCAGACCGTCCTTCAGCGAATCGGTCAGCTCGATCTGATCGCCGTAGGCGGTGTCGCCCTGCGGATTGGTGACGGCGATGTTGCCGGTGGCGACCACCTTTCCGGTCTTGCGGTTCCACACCACCTTGTCGGCGCGCAGCCGCTCGCCGGCGCGGAACATGCGCACGTCGCTCGTCGCGGTGACGATATCCTGCTCATAATCATATTCGAGCATGCCGGCGCTGAAGTTGATCTGATCTTCTGCCGCCACGCCTGGCGGCGGCGCGGCGGGCGCTTCGGGCAGGGGGGGGGCAACGGGGCGGTCCTGGAGATCCTGCGCGGCGGCAACGCCCGGCAGGCCGAGCAGCAGGGCCGCCGAAAACGCGCAACTGGACAGAAGGTCGAGACGCGTCACTCGCTTACTCGCAAAGCTTGAACCCCTTTTCGCCGCCTGGTGCCGGCTTGATCACCGGCCCTATCCATCGACGCGGCGGGGCGCAACGCTTTGCCTCCGGCGGCCGGACACCCTATCTGCAGCCCGAAACAAGAGGAATAGCCATGAACGTGACCTTTGCCGCCCATCGTCCTGCGGAAACGCCGGTGCTCGCGCTGCCGGTGACCAAGGCCGGTGCCGCCGCCATCGCGCCGGCCGGACTGGACGAATCGGCCCGCGCCATCGTTGCCGCCGCTGCGGCCGGGCAGCGGTTCAAGGGCGAGGCGGGCAGCGTGGCCGAAGCCTATGTCGCAGCCGGCGAGGGCGCGACCCGTATCCTGCTGCTCGGCGTGGGCGAGGGTGACGATGCGAGCTACGAGCGGGCGGGCGGCGCGCTGACGGCGAAGCTGCTCACCTCCGGCGTGAAGGCGGCGACGGTCGACCTGACCGGCAGCGGGGCCAATGCCTCGGCCGCGGCGCGGCTGGCTGCGGCGGTTGCGCAGCGTGCATGGCGCTTCGACGAATATCGCACCAAGCTGGCGGACGATGCGAAGCCGTCGTTCACCGACGTGACGATCGTCGGCGCGCCGGCCGACACCGATGCGGCATGGAACGCGCGCAATGCGGTGACCGAGGGGCTGGCGCTGACCAAGACGCTGGTGACGCTGCCGCCGAACATCCTCTACCCGGAAAGCTTCGTCGAGATCGTCACGAAGGAGACCGAAGGGCTCGGCCTGGAGGTGATCGTGCTCGACGAGCCGGCGATGCGCGAGCTGGGCATGGGCGCGCTGCTCGGCGTGTCGCAGGGTTCGCGGCGCGAGGCGCGCATCCTGGCACTGAAGTGGAATGGTGCGGGTGCGGGCGACCCGGCGCTGGCGCTGGTCGGCAAGGGCGTGACGTTCGACACGGGCGGCATCTCGATCAAGCCCGCCGCCGGCATGGAAGACATGAAGTGGGACATGGGCGGCGCAGGTGCGGTCGCCGGCGCGATGAAGACGTTGGCCATGCGCAAGGCCAAGGCGAACGTGATCGGCGTGATGGGGCTGGTCGAGAACATGCCCGACGGCAATGCGCAGCGGCCGGGCGACGTGGTGACCTCCATGTCCGGCCAGACGATCGAGGTGATCAACACCGATGCCGAGGGGCGGCTGGTGCTGTGCGATTGCGTTACCTGGGTGCAGCGCACGCACAAGGTGAAGACAATCGTCGACCTCGCCACGCTGACCGGCGCGATGATCGTCAGCCTCGGCAACGAGATGGGCGGCCTGTTTGCCAATGACGATGGCCTGGCCGACCAGCTGCTTGCGGCGAGCAAGGCGAGTGGCGACCAGCTGTGGCGCTTTCCGATGGGGCCGGGCTACGACAAGCTGATCGACAGCCCGATCGCCGACATGAAGAACGTCGGCCCGCGCGGCGGCGGCTCGATCACGGCGGCGCAGTTCATCAAGCGCTTCGTCGACGAGGGCGTCCGCTGGGCGCATCTGGATGTCGCGGGGATGGTGTGGTCCGACAAGGACGGCCCGACCTGGGGCAAGGGCGCGACCGGCTATGGCGTGCGCCTGCTCGACTCGTTCGTCGCCAGCAACTTCGAAGACTGATGCAGGTCGATTTCTATCACCTGACGCAGATGCCGATCGAGCGCGCGCTGCCGCGAATAGCGGAGCGCGTGCTCGCCGGTGGCGAGCGATTGTTGATCGTGGGTGCGGACGCGGCGCAGCGCACCGCGATCGACCGCCTGCTATGGGACTATGCGGCGGACAGCTTTCTGCCGCATGCCTGCGCCGGTGCGGGCGACGACGCCGCGCAGCCGATTTTGATCGCGGGCGAGGTGAACGCGGCCAATGGCGCGCGCCACGTCGCGCTGATCGATGGCGAGTGGCGCGAGGCGGCGCTGGCATTCGACCGCGCCTTTCACTTCTTCGACGACGAGCGGATCGAGGAAGCGCGAACGGCGTGGCGTTCGCTAGCCGGGCATGACGGCATCGAGCGCCGATATTGGAAGCAGACCGAGACAGGCCGCTGGGAACAGGCGGCCTGATCACGCGACCCGCGCCAGTTGCGCTTCCCGCCCGCCGCCGCTAACGGCCCGGCAGTTTCCAGCATTCCCAACACAGGAGCAAGCGACCATCATGGCCGCCAATCGTACCTTTTCGATCATCAAGCCCGATGCGACCCGTCGCAACCTGACCGGCGCCGTCACCAAGATGCTGGAGGAAGCCGGCCTGCGCGTCGTCGCATCCAAGCGCATCCAGATGACCAAGGAGCAGGCCGAGGGCTTCTACGCGGTCCACAAGGAGCGCCCGTTCTTCAACGACCTCGTCTCCTTCATGATCTCCGGCCCGGTGGTCGTGCAGGTGCTGGAAGGCGAGAATGCCGTGCAGCGCAACCGCGACATCATGGGCGCGACCAACCCCGAGAATGCCGACGCCGGCACGATCCGCAAGGAGCTGGCCGAATCGATCGAGGCGAACTCGGTGCATGGTTCGGACTCGGACGAGAATGCGGCGATCGAGATCGCCTATTTCTTCAAGCCTGAAGAGATCGTCGGCTGATCCGATGACGCAAGACTGGCGGCTGCGCCGGGCCACCGCGGCCGATGCGCCGGCGGTGGCGATGGTGGCCGCCGCCAGCTTCCTTGAGACCTTTGCCGGGATCCTTCCCGGTGAAGACATCGTCGCTCATTGCGCACGCAACAGCTCGGCGGCGAAGTTTGCCGGCTGGGCGGATGACGCGGCAAGTGTTGTCACCCTTGCGGAACATCCCGCGGGGCACGCGCCGGTCGGCTATTCGCTGCTGACGCAGCCCGACCTGCCGATCGAGCCGCTGGATGGCGATATCGAGCTGCGCCGCATCTATGCGCTGTCAGTGACGCGCGGGACGGGGCTGGGGCATCGATTGATGGATCTGGCGATCGCGGATGCGGCGGCGCTGGGCGGCAAGCGACTGCTCCTCGGCGTGCTCGGCACCAACAAGCGGGCGCGGGATTTCTACGAGCGCGAAGGCTTCACGCTGGCGGGCACGCGGCGCTTCAACGTCGGCGCCGGCTGGTACGACGACGTGATCTACGCGCGTGCGCTCTGACGCCGCATTTCGGCCGACCATAACGCATCGATCCGCTTGCGATCGCCCTTCTGCTCGCGCACCCGCACCGCCTCGATCGTGAGGCTGCGCCCCCCGACAAGGCGGCCATGCGTTCGCCAGACGATCTCCACGATCCCGCGCCCCTCGCGCGGGCTGTCGCCAACCATGTAGCGTGTGGTCACGAGGACGGGCAGGCGCCCCTCGCGATCGTCCGCGCCGCCATCGGTCGCCTGCAGCACCGCCGCGGCGAACCAATCCTTATCGATCCGCGCTGTCGCCGGTGTTTGCCTCTCGATGCCGAGCGCCGATGGAAAGTCGATCGCGGTGTCGATCAGTTCGTGCTGTGCGTCTGACAGGCGTATTTCGCTGCCGCCGCGCGCCAGATCGGCGTCGAGATTGAGCCGCACTTTGGCAGCGCCGGCAGCGGCATTTGCCGCGGCGCGCTCCTGCGCCGCCTGGCGTTTGTCGCTCCAGTTGAGGCCAAGCGTCAGCGCGCCGATGACGAGGCCGAGCACCGCCACCATCTCGGGCAGGGTGATCAGGCGTCGGCGGCTCTTCGGCGCGTCGCTCACCGGCCGCCCGCCTCCAGCAGGCGGCGTGGCGCGGCGAGCTCCCAGCTGACGGCAATACGATCGGCGACATGATCCCAATCGGTGTCGGGGGCAGCGACCCGGATCGCGATCCAGCCGGACGACCCGAGATAAGCCGGCTTGTAATACAGGTCCGGATTTGCCTCGATCAGCATGGCCTGTTCTTCGGCGCCGGTGGTTTTCAGCAGAACCGCGGTCTCACCGTCGCCGTGGTGATCGTGCCAGAAATAGGCAAAGAACTTGCCCTTTTCGATGTGAAAGCCCGGCGCCCGATGGGAGGAGCGCTCGGCGGCTTCCGGCAGAGCCAAAGCGATCGACCGGACGCGATCGAGCGCAGCGGCAGCGGTGGTTACCTGTTCAGCCATTCGGCCAGAACGCGCGGGTACAGGTGGTGCTCCTCGGCGAGCACGCGCGCGGCGAGAGTTTCCGCGGTATCGTCCGCAAGGATCGGCACCTCGGCCTGGCCGAGCACCTCGCCGCCATCCAGCTCCTCCGTCACCAGGTGAACCGAGCAGCCCGCTACATCGTCTCCGGCGGCGATCGCGCGGGCGTGCGTGTCCAGCCCCTTGTACTTCGGCAGGAGCGAGGGGTGGATGTTGACGATCCGCCCGCGCCAGCGCGCGACGAACTCGTCCGAGAGGAGGCGCATGTAGCCGGCGAGCGCGAGATATTCCGCACCGGCTGCGCGCACCGCCGCGTCGAGCGCGGCCTCGTACGTCGCCTTGCCGACTTGCTTTGGCGAGAGCGCAAAGGTCGCGATGCCATGCTCCAGCGCCCAAGCAAGGCCGGGCGCGCTGGGGCGATCCGATGCGACGACCACCACCTCGTAGGTAGAGCCTGCACCGGCGACGAGCGCCTGCATGTTCGATCCCCGGCCAGAGATCAGAATGCCAAGCTTTGCCGTCATTGGTGGTGCGTGGCAGTCCAGGGTGCGCGGGCGCTCCAGGTCTCGGCGCTGCCGGTGACGGTGCAGCCGCGCTCGCCCGCCTCAATCGCGCCGATGCGGAACACCTGCTCGCCGGCAGCCGACAGATCCGCCGCGACGGCCTCGGCCTGATCGGCGGCGACGATCACCGCCATGCCGATGCCGCAGTTGAAGGTGCGCGCCATCTCCTCCGGCTCGATCGCGCCCTGCGCTTGCAGGAACGCCATGAGACGCGGCTGCGTCCAGGCGTCCGCATCGATGCGCGCGTGCGTGCCGGCGGGCAGGACACGCGGAATGTTTTCGAGCAGGCCGCCGCCGGTGATATGCGCCAGTCCCTTGATCCGGCCAGCGGTGACGAGCGGCAGCAGACTTTTCACGTATATGCGAGTCGGCACCATCAGCGCTTCGATCAGCAGCACGTCGGCATCGAACAGCGCCGGTCGGTCGAGCCGCCAGCCCTTGTCCGCAGCAAGGCGGCGGACCAGCGAGAAGCCGTTGGAGTGCACGCCCGAGGAGGCGAGACCAAGGACGACGTCGCCGGCGCCGATCTGCGCGCCGGTGAGGACGCGATCCCGTTCGACCGCACCCACGCAGAAGCCGGCGAGGTCATAGTCGCCATCGGCGTACATGCCGGGCATTTCCGCGGTTTCGCCGCCGATCAACGCGCAGCCGGCAATGCGGCAGCCCTCTGCGATCGAGGCGATCACGCGCTCCGCCACGGCGGCGTCGAGCTTGCCCGAGGCATAATAATCGAGGAAAAACAGCGGCTCGGCGCCCTGCACGATCAGATCGTTGGCGCACATCGCGACGAGATCGATGCCGACGCCGTCATGGCGGTTATGCTCGATCGCGAGTTTCAGCTTGGTGCCGACGCCGTCGTTCGCGGCGACCAGCAACGGATCAGTGAAGCCCGCGGCCTTCAGATCGAAGAAGCCGCCGAAGCCGCCAAGGTCGGCATCCGCGCCCTTGCGCCGCGTTGCCCGCGCCAGGGGCGCGATCGCCCGAACCAGTGCATTGCCCGCCGCGATCGACACGCCGGCCTGCTCGTAAGTGTACCCGCTTTCGCTCATGCGACAGCCGCCTAGCCACAACGCGCTTGGATTTCCACGCCTGCTTCGCCAAAAGACGCCGGCTTATGCGTCTGAAGCCATTGTTCCTCGTTCCTGCCGCCGCAGCGCTTGTGCTCGGCGCGGCCGTCAGCATCGCCCAGATCGAGGGCGGCGGCCGGGGCGTGGCGCCGGTCGACAGCTCCAGCGATTATGAAGTGTCCGGGCTAAGCGTCGATGTGGCGGCCAAGGATGCCGACGCTGCCCGGCTTGGTGGGTGGCGTTTGGCGCAGCGCAAGGCATGGCTCGAACTGTCCCGCCGGCTGGGTGCGGGCAAGGGGCTGGTCAGTGATTCGACGCTCGATTCGATCGTCACCGGCATCGTCGTCGAGAATGAGCAGATCGGGCCGAAGCGCTATGTTGCGCGGCTGGGTGTCCTGTTCGACCGCAATCGGACGGGCGCGCTGCTTGGCATCTCCAACTATGTGATGCGATCGCCGCCGATGGTGGTGATCCCCGTGGTCTGGTCCGGCGGGGTGGCGACGGCGCTCGAGCAGCGTACCTTGTGGCAGGAAGCCTGGGCGCGCTATCGCACCGGCGGCAGCGCGATCGATTATATCCGCCCGATGGGCAGCGGCCCCGATCCCTTGCTGCTGAACCTGGGACAGACGCAGCGGCCCGGGCGCGGCTGGTGGCGGGCGGTGCTGAACCAATATGGCGGCACCGACGTGCTGATCCCGACGGTGAAGCTCTATCGACAATGGCCCGGCGGCCCGGTGATCGCGGTGTTCCAGGCGCGGCAGGGGCCGGACAACAAGTTGCTGTCGCAATTCACCCTGCGCGTCGGCAGCACTAGCGGCATTCCCAAGTTGCTCGATGCCGGTGTGAAGCGGCTCGACGAGACCTATCAGCAGGCGCTGCGCGCGGGCTATCTGCGCAGCGACCCTGGCCTGTCCTACGTGCCGCCGAGCGAGATGCCGATCGAGGACGACACGCCCGACGAGAGCGGCGAAACGGTGGTCACCGACACGCCGGTGATCCCGACGACGTCGGTATCGGTGCAGTTCGACACGCCGGGCGTCGCGGCGGTGAGCGCAGGCGAGGCGGCGGTGCGCGCGGTGCCGGGCGTGAGGGCGGCGACTACCAGCAGCCTGGCGCTGGGCGGCCTGTCGGTGATGTCCGTCACCTTTGCCGGACCGCCCGAAGCGCTGAAGGCGGGGCTGGAAGCGCGTGGGTGGCAGGTCTTCGGATCGGGCACCACCATCCGCATCCGGCGCGCACCGCAACTGCTGCCGCCCGACCTTGCCCCCGACAATGCCACTGCGGGATGACGGCCGCACGATGAGCCAGATCGCGCTTCCGCTGGTCTGGCCCGCCGATCCGCGCGACGACGAATTTCTGGTTTCCCCGTCCAACGAGCGCGCGGCGCATATGCTGGATCGCTGGGCGACGTGGCCGGTGATGACCTGCCTGTTGGTGGGTCCGCGCAAATCGGGGCGCAGCCTCCTTGCGCGTATCTTCGCGGCGAAAAGCGGCGGCGCGATCATCGACGATGCGCCCGCCCGGCCCGAGGCGGAGCTGTTTCATGCCTGGAACCGCGCGCAGGAGATGCGCCGCCCGTTGCTGATGGTGGCGGATGCGGCGCCGCCCGCGTGGCGCGTCGACCTGCCCGATCTGCGATCGCGCCTGGCGGCGACGCCGGTGGCGGAGATCAGGCCACCCGATGATGCATTGATGCGCGCGCTGCTGGAACGCGAGTTCACGCGCCGCAGCCTGGATGCGCGGCCCGACCTCATCGACTGGCTGCTGACCCGAATCGAGCGCAGTCATGTGGCCGTCATACGCTGCGTCGATGCGCTGGATCAGGAGGTGATGGAACGTCGCAAGCGCCTGTCCATTCCCTTGGCACGAACAGCGCTCGCCACCACGGCGCTGTTGACGACACCGCCGGAGCCATGATGAACCGATCCGTCCGCCAAGCGCGCCTCGATAGCGATGACGATCCCTTCGAAGAGCGGGGCACCGATCGGTATTTCAACCGGGAACTGTCGTGGCTGGCGTTCAATCGGCGCGTGCTGGAGGAGGCGTGCAACCCGGCGCATCCGCTGCTGGAGCGGCTGCGCTTCCTGTCGATTTCGGGATCGAACCTCGACGAATTCTTCATGGTTCGCGTCGCCGGGCTGAAGGGGCAGCAACTGCTCGACGTGGAGGCGCGCTCGGCCGATGGGCTGACCCCGTCGCAGCAGCTCGGCGCGATCACCGCGGAAGCCGATGCCCTGCTCGCCAGCCAGGAAGAGGTTTGGCAGCAGATCCGCGACGAGCTTGGCGAATCGGCGATCCAGGTGTTCGGATCAAGCCGGATCGATGCGATGCTCACCGCCAAGGAGGTGGCGTGGCTCGAGACACATTTCCGCGAGCAGATCTTTCCCGTCATCACGCCGCAGGCGCTCGATCCCGCGCATCCGTTTCCGTTCATGCCCAACAAGGGGCTGGCGGTGATGTTCGACCTGGTCCGGATTTCCGACGAGGAGCCGATCCGCGAACTCGTCATGGTGCCGAGCAGCATGGCGCGCTTCGTACGGCTGCCGGACAGCCCGGCGCGGTACGTGGCGGTCGAATCGATCATCAAGCGCTTTTCCGCCATCCTCTTTCCGGGATATCGGGTGGAGGGCGCGGCCGAGTTTCGCGTGCTGCGCGACAGCGACATCGAGATCGAGGAAGAGGCGGAGGACCTGGTCCGCTACTTCGCCAATGCGATCAAGCGTCGGCGGCGCGGCCGGGTGATCCGGCTTGAGCTGGAAATCGGCATGCCCGATTCGCTCGCCAAGGTGCTGCGCGAGGAGCTTGGCGAACAGGCGCTGGTGACCGAGACCGGATCGTTCCTGGGCATCGGCGATCTCGACCAGATCGTCGAGGAGGATCGGCCAGACCTGAAGTTCGTGCCCTTTACGCCGCGCTTTCCCGAGCGGATCCGTGAGTTTGGCGGCGATTGCTTTGCCGCGATCAGCGCCAAGGACATCATCGTCCATCACCCGTACGAGACATTCGATGTCGTGCTGGCCTTCCTCAAACAGGCGGCGAACGACCCCGACGTGGTGGCGATCAAGCAGACACTGTACCGCGCGGGCAAGCAATCGGCGGTGATCAACGCGCTGATCCAGGCGGCGGAGGCGGGCAAATCGGTGACGGCGGTCGTCGAGCTGAAGGCGCGGTTCGATGAGGAGCAGAACCTGCTATGGGCATCCGCGCTGGAGCGGGCCGGCGTGCAGGTGGTGTACGGCTTTATCGACTGGAAGACCCACGCCAAGGTTTCCATGGTGGTGCGCCGCGAGGCCGGGCAATTCCGCACCTACTGCCATTTCGGCACGGGGAATTATCATCCGATCACCGCCAAGATCTACACCGACCTCAGCTTCTTCACCGCCGATCCGGCGGCGGGGCGCGATGCGGCGCGGATGTTCAACTACATCACCGGCTATGTCGAACCGGAGAATATGGAAGGGCTGGTCCTTTCGCCCCGATCGCTCCGGTCGCGGCTGATCGAGGAGATCGAAGCCGAAATCCAGCACGCGCGCGCCGGTCGGCCGGCGACGATCTGGGCCAAGATGAACAGCCTGGTCGACCCGGCGATCATCGAGAAATTGTACGAGGCCAGTGGCGCCGGAGTGGAGATTGACCTCGTGATCCGCGGCATCTGTTGCCTGCGCCCGCGAATCCCCGGCCTGTCGGAGAACATCCGCGTCAAATCGATCGTCGGCCGCTTCCTGGAGCACAGCCGGATTGCGGTGTTCGGCAACGGCGCGGCGCTGCCGAACGACGATGCGCGTGTTTATATCTCCTCGGCGGACTGGATGCCGCGCAACTTCGACCGGCGCGTCGAATACATGCTCCCACTTAAGAGCGGCACGGTGCACGACCAGGTGCTCGACCAGGTTATGGTGGCCAATCTGATCGACACCGAACAAAGCTGGGATCTGTACGCCGATGGTTCATACAAGCGGACACCATTGGGCGACAAGCCGTTCAATCTGCACCGCTATTTCATGACCAACCCGTCGCTGTCCGGCCGCGGCGCGGCGCTGGCGGAGGGCGGCGCGGTGCCCAAATTGTCGCTGCGGGGCTGATCGGGTGGAGGGCAGACGCACCGCGATCATCGATATCGGTTCCAATTCGATCCGACTGGTCGTGTATCAGGGGCCCGCACGATTGCCGGCGACACTGTTCAACGAAAAGGTGCTGGCCGGGCTTGGCCGAAGCCTGGCGCAAACCGGCACGATCGATGCAGAGGCCATGGCACTCGCCGGTGCCGCGCTGCGACGGTTCGGCGCGCTGATCAAGGAAATGGCGTGTGACGAGGTGCGCACGGTCGCAACTGCGGCGGTGCGCGATGCGACGAACGGCGACGAACTGATCAGGCTGGCGGCCAACCTCGGGCTATCGGTCGAGCTGTTGTCGGGCGCGCAGGAAGCGCAGGCGGCCGGGCTGGGCGTGCTGTCCGCGATCCCGGAGGCGGACGGCATCGTCGGGGACCTGGGCGGGGGCAGCCTGGAGCTGATTCGCGTCGCCGACGGGCGCGGCCATGAACAGGCGTCGTTTCCGCTCGGCGTGCTGCGGCTGGGCTCACTGGGGGGCAAGGGCGGCATGGCGCGGCGAGTGGAACGCATCCTTGCGGACGCCGGCTGGGCTGGTGTGGGTCGCGGCAAGCCGTTGTATCTGGTCGGTGGATCGTGGCGATCGCTGGCGCGGGTCGACATTCACGACCGCGGCTATCCGCTGCCCATCCTCCACGGCTATGCCATGCCGGCGAGCCGCGTCGAGCTTTTGCGACGCAAGCTGCCGACGATGGACAAGGCGCAGTTCAAGGCGGTGCCGCACCTATCGAGTGGACGAGTACCGACTTTGTGCGCCGCCGCCGATCTGCTCGGCGCACTGCTGCCGGTGCTCGGCTGCTCCGGAACGATCGTCTCCGCCTTTGGCCTGCGCGAGGGATTGCTTTACGACCGGCTTTCGCCTGCGGCGGCGGCGCTGGATCCGCTCGTGGTCGCCGCGCGCGACGAGGGGAGGCTGCTGGGGCGCTTTCCCGAGCACGGCGACCTGCTGAACACCTGGATCGCGCCGCTGTTCGAGAGGGAGCCGGCAAGCGACGCGCGGCTGCGTCATGCTGCTTGCCTGCTGGCCGACACGAGCTGGCGCGCCAATCCGGAATTCCGCGTCGAGCTGGGGATCGAAACCGCGTTGCACGGCAATTGGGTGGGCGTCGACGGACGCGGCCGGGCAATGATGGCAGTGGCGCTGGCGGCAAGCCTGGGTGGGCAGCCGCCCTATGTACCGCCGATCCCGTTGCTGGCGTCGGCGGAGGATATCGCGACGGCTACCAGCTGGGGCCTGGCGATCCGGCTCGCGCAGCGCCTCTCGGGTGGGGTGGCAGGGCCGCTGCACCGCACCGCCATCCGCCGCGGCCACGATGGCATCGAATTGACGTTCGACAACGGCGATTTGGCGCTCAGCGGCGAGGCGGTGGAGAAGCGGCTGAAGGCGCTGGCCGGGGCGCTGGGCCTGCCGGCGCGCCTGACGCAGCGCGGGTAGCGCGCTCAGCCGCAGGAGAGTTTGACGATCGCGCCGTTGGCATCGGTTTCGATGTTCAAGCGATCGGCACGGTAATCCATCGTGACCGGCGAACCACTTTCGTAGGTGCGGACAAGCGCCGCCCCGGCGCGCCGCTTCGCCTCTGCCTGCACCCTCGCGGCCGACTTGCCGAGCAGGTCCTGAACAGCCGCGGCATCGCATGCCGCGGGAGCGGGGGTGGCAGGTGCGACGTCACCCATGGTGGTGCACCCTGCGAGCATTACCGCCGCCGCGATGATCGCTTTCATGCGAGATCCTCCGTTCGGGTCATTTTCAGCTTTCCGTCGCGCACGCCGAAGCCGAGGCGTCCTTCGACAAGGTCCAGCGCGTCGCGTCCGAACTGATCGAACCGCCAGCCGGTGAGGATCGCGAGCCCGTCGCGCTGACCGGCGGCGAGCGCCTCCAGCTCCTCGCTGCGTGCCAAGAGGCGCGCCGCAACGTCGATATCGCGGGCGCGGATCTTCAGGAGCAGCTTGAGCAGGTCGGCAACCAGCGCGCCGTCCTTGCCGAGGCCGGGCTTGCGATCCTCACGCGGGGGCAGCTCGTCGCCGGAGAGCGGCTGCGCGCTCTCGATTGCCGCAAGCAGGCGCTTGCCGATGTCGTTCGATGCCCAGGTCGCGGAGAGGCCGCGCACCTTCGCGAGATCGGCCTGTTTGCGCGGTGGATGGCCGGCGAGGTCGGCGATCGTCTCGTCCTTGACGATGCGGCCGCGCGGGAGGTCCTTCGACCGAGCCTCTTCCTCGCGCCAGCGGGCGATCGCCTTTAGGCGGCCGAGCACTTCAGGGCGTCGGCCGGAGATGCGCACGCGCTTCCAGGCGAGATCGGGATCGTTGGCGTAATTGGCGGGATCGGAAATGCGCTCCATTTCCTGATCGAGCCATGCGCCGCGGCCGGTCTTCTTCAGCCGTTCGAGCATGCGCGGAAAGATCTTCGACAGGTGGGTCACGTCGCCGATCGCGTAATCGACCTGCCGTTGATCGAGCGGGCGGCGGGACCAATCGGTGAAGCGCGCGCCCTTGTCGACGGTGACACCCAGCCAGCTGTCGACGAGGTTGGAATAGCCGATCTGTTCGCCCTGGCCGAGCGCCATCGCGGCAACCTGGGTGTCGAACATGGGATACGGCGTCTTGCCGGTGAGATTGTAGATGATCTCGATATCCTGCCCGCCGGCGTGGAAGACCTTCAGCACATCCTCGTTGTTGACCAAGAGGTCGAGCAGCGGCTGCATATCAAGGCCGGGCGCCTTGGGATCGATCGCCGCGGCTTCCTCCGTATCGGCGATCTGGATCAGGCACAGCTCCGGCCAATAGGTATTCTCGCGCATGAACTCTGTGTCGACGCAGACAAAGGGTGCGTCGGCGAGGCGGGCGCACAGATTGGCGAGCGCGGCGCTGTCGGTGATAAGCGGGTGAACATGCATAAGCCGCGCCCCATAGACCCGCGCGCGCGGGTTGACAAAGAGGGGATGGAAGGGGAGGGCGCGAGCCATCCAAAACTACCACCCCGGTGAAGGCCGGGGCCTGGCATCGGACCATTCGGTGACTGGACCCCGGCCTCCACCGGGGTGGTGCGGAAATGAGATGACACACACAATGCACGCTTACCGTTCGCACACCTGCGCCGCGCTGACCGCCGCCGATGTCGGCACCGACGTTCGCCTGTCCGGCTGGATCCACCGCAAGCGCGATCACGGCGGCGTGCTGTTCGTCGACCTGCGCGATCATTACGGCATCACGCAGATCGTCGCGGACAGTGATTCGCCGGCGCTGCCGATGCTGGAAAGCCTGCGCGTCGAATCGGTCATCACGATCGATGGCGTGGTGAAGGCGCGGTCGGAGTCGACGGTGAACCCGAACCTCGCGACGGGCGAGATCGAAGTGTTCGCCCGCGGCGTGACGGTGCAGAGCCAGGCGCAGGAACTGCCGATGCCGGTGGCGGGCGAGCAGGAGTATCCGGAGGATATTCGGCTGCGGTATCGCTTCCTCGACCTGCGCCGCGAAAAGCTGCACGCCAACATCATGCTGCGCTCCAAGGTGATTTCCTCGATCCGCGGCCGGATGGTCGACCAGGGCTTTACCGAGTTCCAGACGCCGATCCTGACCGCGTCCTCGCCCGAGGGCGCGCGCGACTATCTGGTTCCCAGCCGCGTGCACCCCGGCAAGTTCTACGCGCTGCCGCAGGCGCCGCAGATGTTCAAGCAGCTGCTGATGGTCGCGGGCTTCGATCGCTATTTCCAGATCGCGCCATGCTTCCGCGACGAGGACGCGCGCGCCGATCGTTCGCCGGGGGAATTCTACCAGCTCGACTTCGAGATGAGCTACGTCACGCAGGAAGACGTGTTCGCCGCGATCGAGCCGGTGCTGCACGGCGTGTTCGAGGAGTTCGCCGACTGGCAGGGCAAGGGCCGCACGGTGTCGCCGCTGCCGTTTAAGCGCATTCCTTACCGCGAATCGATGCTGAAGTACGGCAACGACAAGCCCGACCTGCGCAACCCGATCGTGATCTCGGACGTGTCCGGCTATTTCTCCGGCTCCGGCTTCGGCCGCTTCGCCTCGATCGTCGAGGCAGGCGATGTGGTGCGCGCGATTCCGGCGCCGAACACGGCAGACAAGAGCCGCAAGTTCTTCGACGACATGAACGCCTGGGCGCAGAGCGAAGGCTTTGCGGGCCTCGGCTACGCCACGCGCAAGGGCGGTGAGTTCGGCGGCCCGATCGCCAAGAACCATGGCGACGTCGGCATGCGCGAGCTTGCCGAAGCGCTTGGCCTCGGCCCGGACGACGGCGTGTTCTTCGCCGCGGGCAAGGAAGCGCAGGCCGCGAAGCTCGCCGGCATTGCGCGCACCCGGGTGGCCGAGCAGCTCGACCTGATCGACAAGAACCGCTTCGAGTTCTGCTGGATCGTCGATTTTCCGATGTTCGAATATGACGAGGACGCCAAGAAGGTCGATTTCAGCCACAACCCGTTTTCGATGCCGCAGGGCGAGATGGAGGCGCTGGAAACCAAGGACCCGCTCGATATCCTCGCCTATCAGTATGACATCGTGTGCAACGGCATCGAGCTGTCGTCCGGTGCGATCCGGAACCACCGCCCGGAGATCATGTACAAGGCGTTCGAGATCGCCGGCTACAGCCAGCAGGACGTGGACACGAACTTCGCGGGCATGATCAACGCGTTCAAGTTCGGCGCGCCGCCGCACGGCGGCTCGGCGCCGGGCATCGACCGGATCGTCATGCTGCTCGCCGACGAGCCGAACATCCGCGAGGTGATTGTGTTCCCGATGACGCAAAAGGCGGAGGATCTGATGATGGGCGCGCCGAACTTCGCCACGGCAAAACAGCTGCGCGAACTCAACATCCGCGTGACGGCCGAACAGCCGAAGGACGTGACCAAGGCGGTGGCGCCCGACGCGGGCTGACGCCGCCGGGAACCGGGCGGCGGCGCGTGCGCTAAGCTATCATGTCGCTTACCGCATCGCGCGCCGCCTTGCTCCACGTTGCGCTTCAAGACCTGCGCGCCGGCAAGCAATTGCTGATCGAACGATTGTCGCCGCTGGCGGAGGCCACGGCGAGCACGCCGCTGCGCAAGGTGATCGAGCGCGATCAGGCGAACGCCCGGCGGCACGCGGCGCGGCTGGACGACATCGCCGATCTTGAGGGCGCGCCCTCCAATCTGTGGATGAGCGGCATCATGGATGACGCCGATCGCGACGCGTGCAGCCACCAGCGCGGCAGCATCCGCGATACAGCGCTGATCGGCGCGCTGCGCAAGGCAAAGTCGGCGGAACTCGTATCGATCGAGACGGCCATGGCGCTGGCGGGCAGCGAGGCACCGGGAATGCTACCCAGCTTGTCGGCAAATCTTGCCGAGGACCGCGCGACCGAAACGAAGCTGGCGCGGTTACTCAACACCATTGGCGGACAGATCCCGGTTTCATAACTGAGTGCGGCGGCGGCGTGGGCGCCGCCGCAAGCCGCTGCTACCGCGCCGGTGCGAACGTGCCGTCGTCGTCCATGACCCAGAGCACGCCCTCCTTGATCGAGAACCATGCGCCGCGCAGCTTCAGCCGTCCGGCCGCTTCGGCTTCCTGCACGAACGGGAAGCTGCGCAAATTGGTGATGCTGACGCGCACCGTTTCCAACTCCAGCGCGCGCACGGCGGCGTCGCCCGCGCCATGCTCCTCGGTCACGCGGTCGCGCGCGGTGTCGAGCAGGTCGATCCAGTGGGCGATGAACCCGCCTTCGCCGGGATCAGCCTGCGCGAACTGCTGCGTCAGCGCCGCCTGAACGCCGCCGCACATGCCGTGGCCCATCACGACCACTTCCTCGACCTTGAGCTGCGTCACTGCAAATTCGAGCGCGGCCGACACGCCGTGCCGTCCGCCGCCGGTTTCGAACGGCGGCACCAGGTTGGCGACGTTGCGCACGACGAATATTTCGCCCGGCGAGGTGTCGAAGACCGTGGCGGGATCGGCGCGGCTGTCCGAACAGGCGATCACCATCACCTTGGGCGATTGACCCTCGGCCAGCGTCGCCCAGCGATCGCGTTGCTCGGCCCAGCCATGTTCACGAAAGCGGCCGTAGCCGGCGACGAGATCGGAAAAGTCGGTCATGCCAGCTTCCATACCGCGTTGTTTCGCGCTGCGGCAGTCGCTATCTCGCGCTCAAGATGAATGAGATGACACCGCTCGCCCGTCCCGAACGCATCCGCAAGCCGGACTGGATCCGCGTCAAGGCGCCGACTTCAGTCGGCTTCGCCGAAACCAAACAGCTGATGCGCCGGCTGAACCTCGCTACTGTGTGCGAAGAAGCGGCCTGCCCGAACATCGGCGAATGCTGGACCAAGAAGCACGCCACGGTGATGATCCTTGGCGATACCTGCACGCGGGCCTGCGCCTTCTGCAACGTGAAGACGGGCATGCCGCGTGCGGTCGATCCGCTGGAGCCGGAGCATGTCGCGGTGGCGGCGGCGGAAATGGGACTGCAGCACATCGTCATCACCTCGGTCGATCGCGACGATCTGCCCGATGGTGGCGCCGCGCAGTTCGTGAAGGTGATCGAGGCGCTGCGGCGGAACACGCCGACGACGACGATCGAGATCCTGACCCCGGATTTCCGCAACAAGACGCAGGCTGCGGTCGAGTCGATCGTGGCGGCACGACCGGACGTGTACAACCACAATCTCGAAACCGTTCCGCGGCTGTATCCGACGATCCGGCCCGGCGCGCGTTATTATGCGTCGCTCCGCCTGCTGGAGAGCGTGAAGCGGCACGATCCGTCGATCTTCACCAAGTCGGGCGTGATGCTCGGGCTGGGCGAGGAGCGGCTCGAGGTGCACCAGGTGATGGACGACATGCGCTCGGCCGACATCGATTTCCTCACCATGGGCCAGTATCTCCAGCCGACACCCCGCCATGCGAAGGTTGCCGATTTCGTCACGCCCAAGGCGTTCGACGCCTATGCCGCAATCGCGCGTGCCAAGGGGTTCCTGCTGGTCGCATCGTCGCCGCTGACGCGGTCAAGCTACCATGCCGGCGACGATTTCGCGAAGCTGCGCGCTGCTCGTGAGGCTCAGCTTGCCAAAGCATAGCGAAACGCGGGCCATGCCCTACACGCCCGAGCAGATGTTTGATCTGGTCGCGGACGTGAAATCCTATCAGGACTTTCTGCCGTGGGTCATCGCGATGCGCGTCCGCAAGGATGAGCCGGGCGAGACGCTCGCCGACATGATCGTCGGCTTCAAGGGCTTGCGCGAAACCTTCACCTCACGCGTCGAAAAGCAGCGGCCTGACCGGATCCACGTCGAGTATATCGAAGGGCCGCTGAAGTACCTGCACAACGACTGGCGGTTCCGGCCGGACGCCAACGGCTGCTTGGTCGATTTCTCGGTCGATTTCCAGTTCAAGAACCGCATGTTCGAGATGCTGGCGGGGCAGGTTTTCACCATGGCGCTGCGCAAGATGATCGGCGCGTTCGAAGACCGCGCGCGCAAGCTTTATGGCGCCGACGGCTCCTCGGGCGGCATCAGCAAGTCGAGCGCGCACAGCGCCGCCTGAAGGCGGATGCCGGCGCGACCGAGATCGCCGAAATTGCGGCGATCCGCCACGACGTTCGCCGGGTCGCCGCCCTTCTCGGCGCGTGCAAAAACAACGGTGCCGACAGGCTTTTTCTCGGTGCCGCCGCCTGGGCCGGCGATGCCGGTGATCGCGACCGCGACATCGGCGCCGGTCACCTCCAGCGCGCCTTGCGCCATGCTCCAGGCAGTGGCGATCGACACCGCACCAAATGTCTCGAGAACATCGCTGGATACGTGAAGGAGGCCCATCTTGGCGTCGTTCGCGTAGCTGACGATGGCTGCTTCGAGCACGTCGGACGAGCCGGCGACCTCGGTCAACGCAGCGGCGACGAGGCCGCCGGTGCAGCTTTCGGCAACGGCGACGCGGCGACCCGCCGCGCGGTTTGCCACAATTACGCGGGTGGCCGATTCGACCAATGCGTCGGGAAGCAGGCTGTCGCTCATCGCCGTGCCGCCGGGCAGACGGGAAGATCGGGAACATCGCGCACCGAAGCGGTGCCGCGCGCCTTCTCGGCCTTGAGGTGTTGCAGCCCGGCAACGATGATGCCGGCGGTGTTGCGTGCCGGGAGCGGCTCCAGCAGCGTTGCCATGCGATCGATCGTGCCGCAATCGCTCGGCTGCACGCGGCCCACCACCATTGGCGCGATGAGCGAGGTGATGAGCGGACGTGCAAGCTCCGACTGCAGCAGCAGCATGGAAACCCGCGGATCGCTCAGCTTCGCGATGGCGTCACGCGCCACCGGCCAGGCGCGATCGGCCTCGGCGGTGTAGCGCGCGAGAAAGGGACCGGACGTGCGGCGAACCAGGCTGGTGGCGGGCAGGGTGGTGCACACACGGCCGGTTTCGCGAATGATGTCGGGCAGGGCGACGAGCGTCACCGCCTCCGCCTCCTGCGTGGTGAGGCAGGGTGTCTGCGCGAGCGCGCTGCCCGGCAGGCCGATCAGCGCGAGGGCGGCCAGCCAGCGGGTCATGCGCGCGCTGCCGGCAGGCGAACGGTGGCCGCGGCCTGCGTAGCGATGCCTTCGCCCCGGCCGGTGAAGCCCAGCCGCTCGGTTGTCGTTGCCTTCACGCTAACGCGATCGGTCGAGAGGCCAAGAAGTTCCGCGACGCGGGTACGGATCGCCTCGCGGTGCGGGCCAATCTTGGGCGCTTCGCAGATGATGGTGAGGTCCACAAAGGTGATCTGGCCACCCTCCGCCGCAACGAGATTTGCCGCGTGTTGCAGGAACTGGTCGGAGGCGGCGCCGCGCCATTGCGGATCGCTGGGCGGAAAATGCAGACCAATGTCACCGGCGGCGATCGTGCCCAGCAAGGCGTCGGTGAGCGCATGGAGCGCGACATCGGCATCGCTGTGACCCGACAGGCCCTGCGTATGCGGGATGTTGATCCCGCCGAGCCAAAGCTCTTCGCCGTCCGCGAGACGATGCACGTCGAAGCCGGTCGCGGTGCGCGTTTCCCAGCCGATCCGTGCCTCGGCGGCGGCGATGTCACCGGCCCATGTCACTTTTTCCAGCATCGGATCGCCCTGCACCAGCGCGACCGATCCGCCAAGCGCGCGCACCATCTGCGCATCGTCGGTCGGCTCCTCGCCCGACCAGTCCGCATGCGCCCGACGCAGGATCTCAAAGCGAAACGCCTGCGGGGTCTGGACGCGCGACAGCCCGGCGCGCGGCACGTTGGTGCCGTCGGCCGCGACCAGCGTGTCCGCGACGGGCAACACGGGCACGGTGCCATCGGCCGAGTCCAGCCCGGCAAGGAGACGATCCACGACCTGTTCGGAGACGAACGGCCGCGCCGCATCGTGGATCAGGATGCGATCGGCCGCACCGATCGCATGTATGCCACGTGCGACCGATTGCCGCCGTGTGGCCCCACCGATGGTGAAGCGCGCGCCGGGCAGGGCAGAGTCGAGCAGCGCCTGATGCCCTTCACCGATCACGACGATCACTTCATCGATCGCAGGGTGCGCCGACAAGTCGGCATAACTCCAGGCGAGCATCGGCCGGCCGGCGAGCAAGGCGTATTGCTTGGGCAGCGAGCCGCCCATGCGCTCGCCCGTGCCGGCGGCCACGATCAAGGCAACGGTCTTCATCGCCGCGCCCGTAGCGGGATCGCGCGTGCCTTGCCAGCGCTGCCGTCATCGCTTACCTGCCTGTTTTTCAGGCAAACGAATTGATGCGCACGCTCGCCCCCATCCAGATTGGCCCGGTTCGGATCGACGAGCCGGTCGTCCTTGCGCCCATGACCGGCGTGACCGACCAGCCGTTCCGCACCCTGGTGCGCCGCTATGGCTCCGGCCTAAACGTCACGGAAATGATCGCCAGCCAGGCGGCGATCCGCGAAACGCGGCAATCGATCCAGAAGGCGGCGTGGCACCTGTCGGAAGAGCCCGTGTCCATGCAGCTGGTCGGCTGCACGCCCTATGAGATGGCCGAGGCGGCCAAGCTCGCCGAGGAAAAGGGCGCGGCGATTATCGACATCAACATGGGCTGCCCGGTGCGCAAGGTGACGAGCGGCGACGCCGGCTCCGCCCTGATGCGCGATCTGAAGAACGCCGGCGCGATCATCGACGCGGTGGTGAAGGCGGTGGCGGCGCCGGTCACGGTCAAGATGCGCATGGGCTGGTGCCATGACAGCCTGAACGCTCCCGAGCTGGCGCGGATTGCGGAGGATCTGGGCGCCAAGATGGTGACGGTGCACGGCCGCACCCGCAACCAGATGTACAAGGGCTCTGCCGACTGGCGCTTCGTGCGTCAGGTGAAGGAGGCGGTCACCCTGCCGGTGATCGTCAACGGCGACATCTGCTCGGTCGCGGACGCGGAAGCCGCGCTCGATCAGTCGGGTGCGGACGGCGTGATGGTGGGTCGCGGCGCTTATGGCCGGCCGTGGTTGCTGGGCCAGGTGATGGATGCGCTCGGCGGCCGTCCGGTGCGGCCCGACCCGTCGCTGGACGAACAATATCATGTGATCGTCGAGCATTACGAGGCCATGCTGAGCCACTATGGCACGATGACCGGTGTCAACATGGCGCGCAAGCACATCGGCTGGTACACCAAGGGCATTCACGGCTCGGCCGAGTTCCGCAACGCGGTGAACAAGGAAGCCGACGCCAAGGTGGTCCTTTCCATGCTCGCCGACTTCTACGCCCCATATCGGAGCCGTGCGGCGGCCTGATGCTCAGCCGGCGGGGGCCAGAAGCGGCGGAATTGCTGGCTGCGCTGCCGGTCGCGCTGATGGTCGTGGACGAAGACGGGCATATCGCGCAGGCGAACGCCGAATGCGAATTGCTGCTGAACCAATCGGAGCGGGCGATGCGCGGGCGATCGATCGGAGACGTGCTGGCGCTGCCCGAAGAAGCGGTGGGGCAGGATGGTCGCGCCTTTACCGCCTTTGACCTGGCGCTGGAGACGGCACGCGGACAACGTTTGCGGGTGGATCTGGCCGCTGTCGAGCTGCCTGACCATCCCGGCTGGCGCATGATCACGCTGCACAATGCGGCAAGCTCCCGCCGGCTTGGCGTATCGGCCGATCGCGCGGCGGCAGCACGGTCTGCGGTCGGCGCGGCGGCGATGCTGGCGCACGAGATCAAGAACCCGCTGTCGAGCATCCGCGGCGCGGCGCAGTTGATCGCCGACGGGGTCGACGCGCAGGCGATGACGAGGCTGGTGATCGACGAGGTGGACCGCATCGCGGCGCTGATCGATCGCATGGAGGATTTCACCGACACTCGCCCGTTGGCGGTCGAGCCGCTCAACATCTATCCGCTGCTTGCCCACGCGCGTGATGCGGCACAGGCGGGCTTTGCGCGCGATGTCGTTATCGAAGAACGGTTCGATCCCTCGCTGCCGCTGGTGCACGCGAACCGCGACGCGCTGCTGCAGGTGCTCATCAACCTGATGAAGAATGCCGCCGCCGCACTGGGCGATCGCGGCGAACGGTGCATCCGGCTCACCACCTCCTACCGCCATGGCATGTCGATCGCGCCGGCGCCGGGCCGGCCACGCTTGCCGCTGCCGATCGAGATCTGCGTGATCGATACCGGACCCGGCGCGCCGGAGGACATTGCCGAGCACCTGTTCGACCCGTTCGTTTCCAGCCGTCCGGAGGGGAAGGGGCTGGGGCTGGCGCTGGTCGACAAGCTGGTGCGCGACATGGGGGGTATCGTGCAATATTCGCGCGAAGGCACGCCCAACGAGACCGTGTTCCGAATTCTTCTGCCGCGCGCGCCCAAGCGATGAGCGACGGCAACGTCCTGCTGGTGGATGACGATGATGCGATCCGCACGGTCGTGGCGCACGCGCTGCGCCGCGCGGGGTATCGCGTGCGGACGGCCGCGTGCGTTGCCGATCTCGATCGCGAGTTGCAGCACGGCCTGCCCGATGTGCTGCTGACCGACGTGGTGCTGCCCGATGGCGACGGGATCGAGATCGCCGCGCGGCTCCACGCCACCGCGCCTGACGTACCGGTGATCGTCCTGTCTGCGCGCAACACGCTGACCACCGCCGTGCGCGCGACGGAGGCGGGCGCTTACGACTATCTGCCCAAACCGTTCGACCTCGACATTCTCACCAAGACGGTTGCGGCGGCGCTCGGCCGCAAGGGCGTGAGGCTGCCGGCGCAAACGGATGAGGAAGATCGCAGCCTGCCGCTGATCGGGCGATCGCCCGCGATGCAGGAGGTGTATCGCGTGATCGCGCGCGTGGTCTCGAACGATCTGACCGTGCTGGTGTCGGGTGAATCCGGGACGGGCAAGGAGCTGGTAGCGCGGGCGATCCACGATCTGGGGCATCGCCGCGCGGCACCCTTCGTTGCGATCAACATGGCGGCGATCCCGCGCGAACTGATCGAGGCCGAATTGTTCGGCCATGAGCGTGGCGCCTTCACCGGCGCGGCACAGCGCACGGCGGGACGCTTCGAGCAGGCGGCTGGTGGCACGCTGTTTCTCGACGAGATCGGAGACATGCCGATTGAGGCGCAGACGCGGCTGCTGCGCGTGCTCCAGTCCGGCGAGTTTACCACCGTCGGCGGTGCCCGGACGATCAGGGCCGATGTGCGGATCGTTGCCGCGACCAATCGCGCGCTCCAGCAGGCGGTGGCCGACGGACACTTTCGCGAGGACCTGTTCTACCGCCTGAATGTCGTGCCGATCGCGCTGCCAGCGCTGCGCGAGAGACGCGGCGATGTCGCAATGCTGGCGCGCCATTTTCTGGAACGCGCAGGTGAAGCGGGCCTGCCGCGCAAGGTGCTGGATGAGGGCGCGGTTCGCGCGCTGGAACAGCACGATTGGCCCGGCAACGTGCGCCAGCTGGAAAATTTGATGCGGCGACTGGCCGCGCTGTCACGCGACGATCGGATTTCGGCGGACGAGATCGTCGCCATGCTCGATGTCGGCCAGTCGCCGCCCTGCCAGGCACCCGACCTGGGTTTAGATGCAGCGGTGCGTCAGTTTCTCGATCGACTTGCACGATCCGAACCGGCCGTGCTGGACGACGGCACGCTCTACGATCGCCTGCTCGCCGAGGTGGAGCGGCCGCTGATCGAGGCGATGCTGGCGCGTCATGGCGGCAATCAATTGCGCGCGGCGCGCGCCATCGGCCTGAACCGCAACACGCTGCGCAAGCGGCTCGACCTGCTTGGAATCGATCCCACGGCGCGACCGCCTGCACGCGAGCTACGGTGAACGCCGCGATTATGTGTTTTCTCTGCAACACTCTTGTTGTAGCCTTGCCTTGATGACTGCCGCCACGGCACCGCTGGACGACCCCACCGCCGCGCCGCAGCGCCTGACGGTCACGCCCGCCATGGAGCTGGGCGTTCTGGGCATCGCGGTCGCGATCGCGGTGGCGACCTATTTCGTCATCGCGCACACCGGCCGGCCCGAGGGGCTGATCGCACCGGGCATTATCGCCTTGCTTCTGGTGGCAAATTTGGTGCCCGGCGTGGGGCTGATGATGCTGCTCGGCCGGCGGATCGCACGGCGCCGCGCAGCACGCTCGCCGGTCGGTGGCGAAGGGCGGCTGCATGTGCGGCTCGTGGCGCTGTTCTCCAGCGTCGCCGCGGTGCCGATGGTGCTGGTGACGATCGCGGCGTCGCTACTGTTCCAATATGGCGTGCAGTTCTGGTATTCCGACCGCGCGCGCGGCGTGTTCGAGAACGCCACCTCGCTGACGCGCACGTCCTACAATCAGATCTTGCAGCGGTGGGAAGAAGCCACCGTCACCATGGCGACGGACGTAAGCCGCGAGTTGGACGAGCGGCCGATCGACGACCCGCAGTTCGGCGCCTTTCTATTCCAGCAAACCTATTTCCGCAGCCTATCCGAGGCGCTGCTGTTCAAGGTTTCCGCTGGTGGCGAGCTCCAGACGCTGGCGTTCGTCAATCCGTACGATCTCGATCTCGCCCGCCAGGTTTCGGCCGATGCGGTGAAGCAGTTGCGCGACGGGCAGCGCAGCGTCGTCACGGTGACGGGCGATCGCATCCAGACGGTGACGCGGCTTCCCGGCTCGGCCAGCGTTTATCTATACGCCGCGCGAGTCACCAATCCCAAGGAGATGACCACCCAGACCGAGCGGGCGGAGGCAGCGCTGGCGAATTATCGCACGTTGCTGGTGCGCGCGCGCACGCTGCAGCTGCAATTCAACGCAGCGCTGCTGCTATTGTCGCTGCTGATCGTCGGGGTGGCGGTGTGGATCGCGCTTGCGGTGGCTGATCGCTTGGTGCGGCCGGTCGCCGAGCTGGTCGATGCTGCGCGCCGTGTGGAGAGCGGCGATCTGGCGGCCCGCGTGCCCGAGACAAAGGCGCGGGATGAGGTCGGCACGCTGTCGAACACCTTCAATCGCATGACCGAGCGGTTGGAGGAGCAGAACAACGCGCTCGTCACGGCGAATGCGCAGCTCGATAACCGGCGTGCGCTGATCGAAGCGGTGATGTCGGGTGTGTCGGCGGGCGTGATATCGATCGCGCCCGATCGCACCATTCGTCTGATCAACAGCTCCGCGCAATCCTTGCTCGGCTTGGCGGACATGCCGACCGGGCGCCCGCTGTCGCTGGTGGCGCCGGAGCTGGATGCCTTGCTCGAGGGCACGGCGCGTGAGGCGATCATCCAGCTCAATGCTGCTGGTGAGGCGCGCACCCTTGCCGTGCGGATCGCGCGTGACGGCTCCGGCCCGATCCTGACCTTTGACGATATCACCCAGCAATTGCTCGATCAGCGCCGCGCGGCCTGGTCCGATGTCGCCCGGCGGATCGCGCATGAGATCAAGAACCCGCTGACCCCCATCCAGCTTGCGGCCGAGCGCCTGCAACGGCGCTACGGCGCCAAGGTGGAGGAGGGGGACACCACCTTCTCTCGCCTGACCGAAACGATCGTTCGGCAGGTCGGCGACCTGCGCCGGATGGTGGATGAATTCTCCTCGTTCGCGCGCATGCCCAAGCCCGAGTTCCGCGAGGAATCGCTGGTGGATGTCGCGCGGCAGACGATGTTCCTGCACGAAGTAGCGCATGGCGCGATCCGTTTCGAAATCCGACATGACGAACCCGGCCCCATGCTGGTCTGCGATCGTCGGCAGATCGGCCAGGCGCTCACCAATATCGTGAAGAATGCCGTCGAGGCGATCGAGGCAACTGGCCGCGGCACGGGCGAGATCCTGATGGAGGTCGCGGCGGAAGGTGGCCGTGCGGTGATCACCGTGGCAGACGACGGCATCGGCCTGCCGGCCGAACGCGACCGGATCGTGGAGCCGTACATGACCACGCGGACGCGTGGGACGGGGCTGGGGCTCGCGATCGTCAAAAAAATCGTGGAGGAACATTTCGGAACGATTTCGTTCGCCGACCGTCCCGGTGGCGGGACCCTTGTGACAATGATCTTTGATGCAACCATGCTGGCCGGCCTGATCGGCCACGACGACGCCGCAAGTACCAACGACGGCGGAGAGCTCGCCGCGCTTACCCGTAATCGGACTGCATAATCATGGCGCTAGACATCCTTGTCGTTGACGACGAACTCGACATTCGCGAGCTGGTTTCCGGCGTTCTGGAAGACGAAGGGTATGAAACCCGCACCGCGGCCGACAGCGACGGCACGCTGGAGGCGATCGCCGCGCGGCGCCCGAGCCTGGTCATTCTTGACGTGTGGTTGCAGGGCTCCCGGCTTGACGGGCTGGACCTGTTGGCGGAGATCAAGCGGCGCGATCCGTCGATCGCGGTGCTGGTGATATCGGGGCACGGCAATCTCGACACGGCGGTTGCCGCCATCCGGCAGGGGGCGGCGGATTTCATCGAGAAGCCGTTCCAGGCCGAGCGGCTGTTGCTCATGGTGGAGCGGGCGACGGAAACGGAGCGGCTGCGGCGCGAGGTCGCGAGCCTGCGCCAGTCCGCCGGTCGTGAAACCGACCTCACCGGCAGCTCGGGCGCGATCAATACCGTCCGCGCGACGCTGAAGCGGGTGGCGGCGACCGGCAGCCGGGTGATGATCGTCGGACCGGCGGGCGTCGGCAAGGAAGTCGCGGCGCGGCTGCTCCACGGATGGAGCCAGCGCGCGAGCAGCCCCTTTGTTGTCGTCAGCGCGGCCAACATGACGCCGGAGCGCGTCGAGGAAGAGCTGTTCGGCGTGGAGGAGGGGGGTGATCTCGTGCGCCCGGGCCTGCTCGAACAGGCGCATGGCGGGACGCTGTTCCTTGACGAGATCGCCGACATGCCGATCACGACGCAGGGACGCATCCTTCGCGTGTTGACCGACCAGAGCTTTACACGCGTCGGCGGCACGCGCATCGTGAAGGTCGACGTGCGCGTCGTTTCCGCCACCGCGCGCGACCTGACACAGGAAATTGCCGAGGGGCGCTTTCGCGAAGACCTGTACTACCGGCTCAACGTGGTGCCCGTGTCGATCCCGTCTTTGTCGGAGCGGCGCGAGGACATTCCCGCGCTGGTCGAGCATTTCGTCGCGCATTACGCCGCTGAGCGCCGGGTCAGCACGCCCGAAGTCGCAACGGATGCGATGGTGGCGCTGCAATCCTACGACTGGCCGGGGAACGTGCGCCAATTGCGCAACGTGGTGGAGCGCACGATCATTCTGGCGCCGGGCGACCGGATCGGGCGCATCGACGTCGACCTGCTGCCGCAGGAGGTGCTTGGCGATCAGGGTGGAGGCAGCGGCGCGGGCGCGATCATGGGCGCTCCCTTGCGCGAGGCGCGGGAAACGTTCGAGCGCGAGTATCTGAAGGTGCAGATCCGCCGCTTTTCGGGCAACATCTCGCGCACCGCGACCTTTATCGGCATGGAGCGATCCGCGCTTCACCGAAAGCTGAAGTTGCTGGGGATCACCGAAACCAAGGACGATTGAGCCGCTGGACCAGCGCGGCTGCGCTTCCTACATAGCGGCTTCAACGCAGCATGAGCTGCAAACCGACGCCGGGCACCGGCGCATCGCGGAGCAAACTCCGCCAAAAACGAAAGGGCAACGCCTTATGGCCGACAAACAAAGCTCCTTGCAGGACCTGTTCCTCAACGCGCTTCGCAAATCCAAGACTCCGGTGACTTTGTTCCTGGTCAAGGGCGTGAAGCTGCAGGGTATCGTGACCTGGTTCGACAACTTTTCCGTGCTGCTGCGCCGCGACGGCCAGAGCCAGTTGATCTACAAGCATGCGATCTCCACCATCATGCCGGGCGCGCAGGTCGACGCGCAGTCAATCGTCGAGCAACTGGGCGAACAAAGCCGCAAGCAGCCGCTGCTGCAGGAAATCTTCCTCAATGCCGTGCGCAAGTCGGAAGATGCGGTCACCATGTTCCTGGTGAACGGAGTGATGCTGCAGGGGCAGATCGCAGCGTTTGATCTATTCTGCATGCTGCTTCAGCGTGATGGCACGTCGCAGCTTGTGTACAAGCATGCGGTCTCCACCATTCAGCCGTCGCGTCCGCTAAACCTGAGCGACGACACCGCCGAAACGGATGACGATTGAGCACCGGTTTCGATCGCGATCGCGAGGAATTCGCGCGGGGCGCGCGCGCCATCGTCGTCTACCCGGATCTCGGCGGCTCGTCGCGGGATGCGGATGCGCGTCTTGAGGAAACAGCCGGGCTGGCCGCGGCGATCGGTGTGGAGGTGGTGGACCGGCAGGCGGTGCGTGTCCGCGCGCCGCGTGCCGCGACGTTGATCGGATCCGGACAGATCGAGCAGCTGGCCGTAAACGGGCGGCAGGAAGAGGCGTCCCTGTTCGTCTTTGACGCGGCGCTTTCGCCGATCCAGCAGCGCAATCTGGAAACCGCGCTTGAAGCGAAGGTGATCGACCGTACGGGGCTGATCCTAGAGATCTTCGGCGAACGAGCAGCGACGGCCGAGGGCCGGCTCCAGGTCGAGCTGGCGCACCTCGATTATCAGGCCGGCCGGCTGGTACGCAGCTGGACCCACCTTGAGCGTCAGCGCGGCGGCTTCGGCTTTCTGGGCGGCCCCGGCGAAACGCAGATCGAGGCCGACCGCCGGCTGATCCGCGATCGCATGGCGCGGCTGCGGCGCGAACTGGATCAGGTGACGCGAACGCGTGGGCTGCATCGTGAGCGCCGGCAGCGCGCCCCGTGGCCGGTGATCGCGCTGGTCGGCTATACCAATGCGGGCAAGTCGACGCTGTTCAATCGGCTGACCGGCGCGCATGTGATGGCGGAAGATCTTCTGTTCGCCACGCTGGATCCGACGTTGCGGCAGATCAGCCTGCCGGGGATCGACAAGGCCATTCTTTCGGACACGGTGGGTTTCGTATCGGAGCTGCCGACGCAGCTCGTTGCGGCCTTCAAGGCGACGTTGGAAGAGGTGGTGTCCGCCGACCTGCTCGTTCATGTCCGCGACGTGGCGCATCCCGACAGCATCGCGCAGAAGGCCGATGTCGAGGCGGTGCTGGCTGATCTCGGGATGCCGGAAACGACACGGCGCATCGAGGTGTGGAACAAGCTCGATCTGCTCGATCCTGAAGCGCGAGCCGAAATGATGAGCGAAGCCGAGCGGCGTGATGACGTGGTGGCGCTATCCGCCTTGAACGGAGAGGGCGTCGACACCCTGCGCCGACTGCTGTCCGATCGCCTGACGCAGGGTCATCAGCGCTACACCATCCGCCTGCCGTTGGGCGATGGCGCCAGCGCGGCCTGGTTGCACCAGCATGGTGAGGTGCTGGATCAATCGGTCGAGGACGGCGATGCCGTCTATGAGGTTCGCATGGCGCCTGAAGATTATCAGCGTTTTTCAGACGCCAGGAGCGCCGACGACGAACCGGTTCACGGCTGACGACAGGCGGTCGGCTATGGCTTGCGCTCGTTGCGTTTCGCTGCGAGCCATAGCTCCTCCTGATCGGTGAGCGCCTTTCCGGCGATCGAGCCGCCGGCTTCGGCCTCCATTGTGGCAAAGCGACGCTCGAATTTGGCATTGGCCAGACGAAGCGCCGCTTCGGCATCGACGCCGAGGTGCCGGGCCCAGTTCACCACGGCGAACAGGAGGTCGCCGATTTCCTCTTCACGCTCCTCAGGCGTCGCGGCGGCGATCTCTTCGAGTTCCTCGTCGATCTTCGCCCGCGGCCCGGCGGCATCCGGCCAGTCGAAGCCGACACGGGCGGCGCGTTTCTGGAGCTTTTCCGCGCGCAAGAGCGCCGGCAGTCCGAGCGCCACACCGGCGAGAGCGCCGCTGCCGGCTTTCTCGGCACGCTCCTGCGCCTTGATCGCCTCCCATTGCGATGGGGTCTCGGCCGGTTGATCGCCGAAGATGTGCGGGTGGCGACGGATCATCTTGTCGGCGATCGCTGTCGCGACATCGTCGAAGTCGAAGGCGCCGCATTCCTCGGCCATCCGGCTGTGGAACACGACCTGGAGCAGCAGATCGCCAAGCTCCTCCTTCAGGTCGCCCAGGTCGCCGCGTTCACAAGCGTCCGCGACTTCGTACGCTTCTTCGATCGTATAAGGAGCAATCGTCTTGAAGCTTTGCTGCCGATCCCATTCGCAGCCGCTTTGCGGATCGCGGAGCTGCGCCATGATGGCGCGGATGCGATCAATAGGGGGCATGTCAGTCAAGCTATCTTCTTCCGCCGATAATAAGCATTATGTAAAACTGGCGTGCTGCCTAGCTTCTTTCCCATAGCAACACGAGTGCCGTGACCACCGTAAAGATCACCAACCATATGGCTGCAAGACGGGCCGACCGCGCCATCGGCACACGTCGTGCCAACAGTGCAGACAGCGGTAGCGTCAGCATGAGCACCAGCAGCAGGATTTCAGGGCCGCGGTTCATAGCTCAAATACCTGGCCGTCGTGGCATGGTACTACATCGTCGGGCAGCATTGCCATCAGCGCAGCATAATCCATCGAATGATCCATATGGGTCAGCCCGGCACGACGCGGTGCAAGATTCTCGATCCACGAGAGCGCCTGCGACAGATGCGGGTGCGTGGGATGCGGCTGGCGGCGCAAGGCATCGACGATCCAGAGATCGAGACCTTTATACAAGGCCTGCATGTCCGACGTCATGCCGCTGATATCGGTGGCATAACCGAACGATGCGCCGGCAGCCTCGAAGCGAAGTCCGGCAGACGTGATCGCGCCGTGCGGCTGATCGACCACGCGGATTGCAATCGACCCGATTGTCAGCGCGTCCGGTAGAAGCTGAAGGTCGACGGTCGGCGGATAGCCATGATGGCCGTCGAAGACGTAGCCGAACATGGCGCGTAACTTCGCACCGGTGCGCGCGCGCGCAAAGCCGCGCACGGGATGGCCGAGTTGGTGATATATCTGTCGCACGTCATCGATCCCGAACACGTGATCAGCATGTTCGTGCGTCCAGATCACGGCATCGATCGTCGCCACATCGGCATCGAGCAGCTGCTGGCGCATATCTGGTCCGGTGTCGACCAGGATGCGGGTGCCCTCATGCTCGACAATGACGGACACACGGCGACGGCGATTACGCGGCTCGGCCGGATCGCAGGCGCCCCAGTCGTTTCCGATCCTCGGCACACCTGACGAGGTACCGCAGCCGAGAACCGTTACCTTCATGCGCGCGTTTTACTGAACAATGCGTAAAAGTTTTCAGCTGTAGCGCGTTGTAAGTCCTCGACCTTCTCGCAGCGTAGCGCGGCAAGAAAGTTGGCGGTATCTGCCACGAACGCGGGTTCGCCGGTCTTTCCGCGGTGCGGCACCGGCGCGAGGAACGGTGCGTCGGTTTCGATCAGCAGCCGGTCGAGCGGCAACCCGGCGGCGATTTCCTGGAGCTCCTTCGCGCTCTTGAAGGTGACGATACCCGAAATCGAAATATAGAAACCAAGTTCCATCGCGGTCTCGGCAAACGCGCGCGTCCCGGTGAAGCAGTGAATGACACCGGTGAACGCGCCCTTCCCCATCTCGTCGCGCAGGATCTGCGCGGTATCGGCCTCCGCGTCGCGTGTGTGTACGACGATCGGAACACCGGCTTCTCGCGCGGCGGCAATATGCGCCCGAAAGCTCGATTGCTGCTGTTCGCAATCCGAGTGATCGTAGAAGTAATCCAGGCCGGTTTCGCCGATGCCGACGACGCGGGGATGCCGGGCGCGCGCCGCCAGACGCGCGGTGTCGACGTGCGGATGCTGGTCCGCCTCGTGCGGGTGAATGCCAACGGTTGCCCAAACATCCGGCTCGCGCTCGGCAGTCGCGAGCACGTCGTCCCACTCACGCTCGCGCGTCGCGATGTTCAGCATAGCGGTGACGCCGCGCGCGCGCGCGCGTTCGAGCACTGCCTGCTGTTCCTCGGCTAAGCCCTTGTAATTGAGGTGACAATGGCTGTCGACGAGCATCAGGCTGCCTCCGCCGGAAGGTCGAGACGCGGAAATGCCGGGGTCGGCGGCGCGAGCGGTTCGCCGCTTTCCGCGCGGCGCGCGTACCAGTTATCGTCGTCGATCGCGGCATGATCGCGCGCGTCATCAGCAACGCCGAGTTGATCGAGGATCGCGCCGGCACCGCGCGGCACAACCGGCAGAATGGCAATGGCGAGGATGCGAATCGCGCGAACAAGCGTGCCGAGCACGGCGTTCATCCGCTCCGGATCGGTCTTGCGGAGCGCCCAAGGGGCCTGAACATCGATATACTGGTTGCAGACAAAAACGCCGCGCATCCAGATCTCGATGCCCTGGCTTAACATCAGGTCATCAAAGGCCTGCTTAAGGCCCGCTGCGGCAACGCTTACCTCTTCGATCAGCGCCGCATCGGCGGGTTCGGCGCGCCCTGCTGGTGGCAGCGCGCCGAGGTTCTTGGCGATAAACGACAGTGTGCGCTGCGCGAGATTGCCGAACGAATTCGCAAGCTCGGCATTTACCCGCGTTACAATCGCTTCGGCGGAATAGCTGCCATCCTGCCCGAAGCTGACTTCACGCAACAGGAAGTAGCGGAGCGCATCAACACCAAAGGCGGTGGCAAGGTCCGCGGGGTCGACAACGTTGCCGACGCTCTTCGACATCTTCTCGCCGCGATGGAGGACGAAGCCGTGGCCGAAGACCGAGCGCGGCAGCGGGAGCTGCGCGGACAGGAGAAAGGCTGGCCAATAAACGGCGTGAAAGCGGACGATATCCTTGCCGATCAGGTGCAGATCGGCCGGCCAGTGGCCCATTTCCGCGTCAGGATAGCCAGCACCGGTGAGATAGTTGGTCAGCGCATCGACCCACACGTACATGACGTGCCCGGGGCTGCCCGGGACCGGCACGCCCCAATCGAAACTGGTGCGTGAGACGGACAGGTCCGACAGACCGCCTTCGACGAACCGCATGATTTCGTTGCGCCGGGCCTCAGGCCGAATGAAGTCCGGGTTTGCGTTGTAGAGGTCGAGCAGCGGCTGCTGATATTTCGACAAGCGGAAAAACCAGGTTTCCTCCGCCGTCCAAGTTACCGGCGTACCCTGCGGCGAAAGCTTTGCGCCCCCTTCCCCCTCGACCAGCTCCTTCTCGTCGTAGAACGCCTCGTCACGTACCGAATACCAGCCCTCGTAGCGATCGAGGTACAGATCGCCGGCCGCCTCCATCGCCTGCCAGATCGCCTGGCTGGCGCGATAGTGATCGGCGTCGGTCGTGCGAATGAAGCGATCGTAAGAAATGTTGAGATTGTCGCACATCGCACGAAAATGGTTCGACATTTCCGATGCGAGGTCGGCAACCGGCATGTTCCGGTCGCGCGCGGTCTGGACCATTTTCAGGCCATGTTCGTCGGTGCCGGTCTGGAAGCGCACGTCGCGGCCGGCCTGGCGCTGGAATCGTGCGATCGCGTCGGCGGCGATCGCCTCGTAGGCGTGGCCGATATGCGGCTTGCCGTTGGGATAGCTGATCGCGGTGGTGATGTAGAAGGGGTCGCCCATAGGAGCCCGCCTCTACTATCGTGCGAGCCGCGCGACCACCCCCGCCAACTCAAAGACCGTACCACCCGGATCGAGCGACAGGCCGCGCGCACTCGCAGCAATGCGGCGCACCTCCTCATAGGCATCGAGCGCGACTTTGAGCGCGGCACCCGAGCGATACGGCGCCTGCTCGGCGACAAAGGTCGGCACGCGATCGAGGAACGCTTCGTAGCGTGGTTGCGCCGCCTTCAGCGACAGCGTTCGCATCAGCTTCACCCGCTCCACATTGTCGCGGTCGCCGTGCTGGGCGATTCCGGCGAGCGCTGCGTCGAGGCGGTCGAGCTCCAGTCCGGCGAAGCGAAGCGCGCGGCCGGGGGAGCCGGCGCCGGCCTTTGCCAAAGCATCCCGCTCCTGCGCCGACGACTCCGGCAGTAACTGCTCCAATGCAATCAGCATGTCGTCGCGATCGAGCGGCTCGAAGCGGAGCAAGCGGCAGCGCGAGCGGATCGTCGGCAGCAAGCGACCGGGTGCGTGACTGATCAGCAGAAAGATCGTGCCGGCCGGCGGCTCCTCGAGGTTCTTGAGCAGCGCATTGGCGCCGGCGCGTTCAAGATCGTCCACGGCATCGATCAACACGACGCGGCGCGGTCCGAGCGATGGCGTGGTGGCGAACAGCGGCTGGAGGCCACGCACCTGCGAAATGGTGATGCTGCGCGCGAGATCGCCGTCCGGCTTGCCGTCCTTCGGCAAGCGTTCCAGCACGCGAAAATCGGGGTGAGAACCCGCCTCGATCAGTGACTTGGTACGCTCCAACCCCAAGTCGCCCGAGGCACGGGCGAGCAACGCCGCCGCCGCCTCACGCGCGAAGCTCCCCTTGCCGATCCCCTGCGGGCCGGCAAACAGCCACGCGTGATGGAGGGTGCCGCCCGTAGCTGCCGCTTCGAATGCCCGACGCGCTGCCCCGTTGCCGCGCAGCATCGTCACGGCAGCAAGTCGCTCAGTTCGGAAAGCAGCAGCGCGGTTACGTCGCCGGGCGAGCGACCGGCATCGACGATGCGAAAGCGGCCAGGCTCACGCGCGGCAAAGGTGCGAAAGGCGCGGCCGACATCGGCATGGAAATGAGGGCTGCGCTGCGCAAAACGGTCCGCCGCGGCACCGTCGCGTAGCGCCGCCCGGCGGCTACCCTCCGCGACGGGCAGATCGAGGATGAAGGTGCGATCGGGCAGCAGCCCGCGCGAGCCGAAGCCGTGCAGCGCCATGATCGATGCATCATCGATGCCGCCGGCTGCGCCTTGATAGGCGCGGGTCGAATCGATGAAGCGATCGGTGATCACCCAGGTGCCCGCCTCCAGCGCCGGGCGGATCACCTTGTCGACGTGATCCGACCGCGCGGCGGCGAACAGCAAAGCTTCGGCGCGCGCACCCCAGCGGCTCACGTCCCCCTGCATCAGCAAGGTGCGGATCGCCTCCGCACCCTCGCTGCCGCCGGGTTCGCGGGTGACGCGCACGGACAGGCCGCGCGATTCGAGCGCCGCGGCGAGCGCCCGTACCTGCGTCGACTTGCCCGCCCCCTCCCCGCCTTCAAGCGAGAGGAAGCGTCCGGTCATCCGAACAGACCGGTGAGGCCGGCCCAGGCGCGGCCGAAGAAGCCGGCCTGCTCGACGTCCTTGTCGGCGACCAGCGGCAGCGTCTGCACCGGCAGGCCCGGCGAGGTGATGACGAGATCGGCGACATGCGCGCCGGCCTTGATCGGCGCCCTGAGCGGCCCCTGATAGACAACCTTGGCGGACATCGCCGGCACCGCGCCGGACGGCAGCGCGACCTTCAGATCGCGCGGCGCCACAAGGCCGACGGTGGAAGCATCGCCAAGCTGCACCTCCGCATCGCTGACCTTGCGGCCCTGCTTCACCACCGGCTTCGCCTGCCAGGCGCGAAAGCCCCAATCCATGAAGCGCACCGATTCGCTGATCCGCTGATTGAAGCTGGTCAGACCGGCGAGCACCATGACGAGGCGACGGCCATTCTGTTCGGCCGAGCCGGTGAAGCCGTAGCCGGCTTCCTCGGTGTGGCCGGTCTTCAGCCCGTCGGCGCCCTGCACCCGGCCAAGCAGCGGATCGCGGTTTGCCTGGGTGATCGCATTGCCCGAGCCAAGCGTCTTGCCCCAGGTAAACTCGCTGCGCGAATAGAATTGCTTGTAGAGGCGCGGATGATCCTCGATCGTCGACGATGCGAGCTTCGCGAGGTCGCGCGCCGTGACATAGGTGACGCCATTATCGGGCCAGCCGTTCGACGTGCCGAAATGGCTGTTGGTGAGGCCGAGGCGCTTTGCCGCCTCGTTCATGCGCTGGGTAAAGGCTTCCTCGGTGCCCGAGATGCCCTCTGCCAGCACCACGCAGGCATCGTTGCCGGAGAGAACGATGATGCCGTTGAGGAGGTTCTCGACCGAGACGCGCTCGCCCGGCGACAGGAACATGGTGGAGCCGGCGGCGGGGCCATGCCAGCGCTGCCAGGTTTCGGGGCGAACCTCGAACTCCTGATCGAGCTTCAGCTCGCCGCGCTTGATGAGGTCGAACGCCACATAGGCCGTCATCATCTTGGCCATGGAGGCCGGCGGCATCCGGCGATCGGCGTCCTTGGCGAACAACACCGCGCCGGTGGACAGATCCTTCATGAACGCCACGGGCGCGACCGTCTGAAACTGCGGCGCAGAGGCAGCGGACGGATAGGCCACCGACAGGGCGATCGCAGGAACCGCCAGATAGGACAAAAGCTTGGTCATGGACGCTCTACTCGGTGCTCTGCTCAAGGCTGGGTAAGGATGGTGGCATCGCCATAGCCGCGCCGCTTGGCGTCGTCACGTGCGCGTTGGGCAGATTTCATGTCGGCGAACGGGCCAAGGCGGATGCGGTGCAGCTTGCCCGAAGTCTCGACATGTCCATCAAGCGTTTTGGCCAGAGTGCGGGCACGGGCCGCATCGGAGAGCGCGGCGACCTGCACGAGGTATTTGCCCTGTGCGACGCGCGGTGATGGCGGCGGCGGAGTTGATTTTACCGTCGATGCTTTCGCAACTGCGGGGCGCGGCGCTACTAGCGCGGCCTTCGGCGCCGAAGCTGCGGGGCGCTGCGCGACGGTCACCGGCTCGACGGATGGCGGACGGAGCCGCTGGCGCAGCGCGGTGAGCAACGCGGGCGGTGCGGCCAATCGGCGGGCAGCGGGACGGCCGGCCTTCAGCGCGGCGAGATCGGCCGCGCTCGCCACCACGCCCCGCACGCGGACGGCGGCGTCGCTTTTCCCATCCAGCGCAAGTAAGCGGGCAGCCGCTGGCGACAGGACGATTTCACGCTGCGGTTCAGTCCGCGCAACCGTGCGATCGACGAGAACGAGGATCGTCTGCCCGCTGCCGAGGGCGGTGACCTCGGCTACCGTCCCAGGTGACAGGGAGGAATGCGCGGCGGTGACCGGCCCCTCGCCTTGCGCGGCGGCGTCTTCACTGACTGGCGTGATCTCGGCCAGACCAACCGCGTCGTAGCGTGCGGCACCCATGCCCGATGTGCCGGCCGGTCCATTCGCCGCGGCGGCCTCCGGCGGCAGCGGCACGGACGCCGGCACCTGCGCGGATGCAATGGTGATGTGAAAGGCGAAAGCGATGGCGAGCCCGGTCAGCCCGGGCCGCGCGCTATCGCTCCACTGCATCGGCCAGCAGCCCTACCGAAAGAGCGTAGAAGTTCGAGCAATTGTAATCGAGGATGACGCGATAGTTGCTTGTCAGCAGATAGGCCGTGTTGCCGGGGCCGTCCGGCTCCAGCAGCGTTGCCATCACGGTGTCGCCCGGCCACCCGCCGCCCTGCGACACAATGCCGAGCGCACGCCATTCCGCCATGGTACGCCAGCCGCTGTGCCGCTCAAACACGCGCTTGCAGCGCGGCGAGACGAGCTGGTTACGCTCGCCCGAGCGATCGTAGCTCGCGGGGACCGACACGGCGATGCCCCACGGCTGGCCGGCACGCCACCCGGCGTTCAGCAGGTAATTGCCGATCGAGGCGAGCGTGTCCGCCTGGCTGTTCCAGATGTCGGCGCGGCCATCACCGTCGCCGTCCTTGGCAAGGCGGAGATAGATCGAGGGGAGAAACTGCGGATTGCCGGTGGCGCCGGCCCAACTGCCCTTCAGCGTTTCGCGCGCGATGCCACGGTCCATGATCTTCAGCGTCGCGACGAATTCGCCAGCGAACAGCGAGCGACGGCGCCCCTCATAGGCCAGCGTCGCCAAGCTACGCAGCAGATCGAAGTCGCCGGTGTAGCTGCCGTAATTCGTTTCGTGGCCCCAAATGGCGACCATGACCGACTCCGGCACGCCGGTTTGCGCCTCGACCCGCGCCAGCCGGTTGCGGTTGGCAGCATAAGCGGCACGCCCACGCGAGATGCGCGCCGCATCGACATGGCGGGCCTTGTAAGGCGCGAACGCGGGGATGCTGGTCGACTGCGGATTGCCAGGCTGCGCGCGATCGAGCTCGACCACGCGCGCGCTGTAGGTGAGCGTGGGAAGGACGGCGTCTACGGTTGCCGGCCGAACGCCCTCGCGCAGCGCCTGCGCGCGTAACTCGGGCAGATACGCCTGGAAGCCGGCCTCATCCTGCGCCGCGGCGACAGTAGGTGTGGCGCAGGCGGCAACGCACGCGGCGGCCGCAACCTGAACAAAACGACGGGTTATGTTGAAAGCCTTCACCTTGCCTGTGTGACACAGGCAGGCCCCAATCGAAACCGCCAATCATCGACAGGCTTGCACGCATCGCCGCAGCACGCCACAGGGCGTGCACAACGGATGGGTGGCCGAGTGGTTTAAGGCAGCGGTCTTGAAAACCGCCGTGGGTTCACGCTCACCGTGGGTTCGAATCCCACCCCATCCGCCACAATGGCCATCAAGCCCAGGCATCGACGCTGCGCAGGATGCGTCAGAGCTCGAGCAACTTTTGCAGCAGCTTTTCGGTCAGCGGCTTGTGGAAGCGGCAGCCGGCGGTGAAATCGTCCGCCCACATTACATCGGCGGCAATGGCGCCGACTACCGGCAGCGTGAGGCGGATCGTGCTGCCGCGGCGTAGATTGGAGTGCGTCTGCATGCGGGCGCCATCGCGCGAGATGTCGACGATCTTGCACAAGGTGCGGCGCAGGCCATCGTCGCCGATGCGCACATCAAACGAAACCGGCGCACGCGGGCTGCGGCGCCGGCCATCGCTTTCAGCTGGTTCATACTCCGCCGCGAACATGACGAGGACGCTAGGTCCGCGGCGGTTAACCAGGCGTTTACTTGCGGAGCGAAAGCCCGCCGAAGCGCTTGTTAAAGCGGGCAACCTGACCACCCTGGTCGAGCATCTGACCGCGACCGCCGGTCCATGCCGGGTGCGCCAGCGGATCGATTTCGAGCGTCATCGTGTCGCCTTCCTTGCCCCAGGTGGAGCGGGTCTCGTACACGGTGCCGTCCGTCATCTGCACCTTGATCATGTGGTAGTCGGGGTGGATATCGTTCTTCACGTCTCTTCTCCGAAACGGCTGGTTCCGACCAGCCTGAAGGAAGCGGCGCGCCTAGCAGACGCGCGCACTTCCTGCAATGCGGCATGGGACATGCCGATTAAGCGGCAGGCGGGTCCGCGATCATGGCGGTGAATTCGCATTCCGCCGCCAGTTCGTCACCGATCAGCGCGCGGCCGGCGAATTTGCACACCCGCGCACGCTTCTGAACGAACGACACCTCCAGCCGCAGCAGCACGCCCGGCTCCACCGGCTTGCGGAACTTCACGCCGTCGATCGACATGAAGTACACCAGCTTGCCGCTGCCCGACAGGCCGAGGCTCTCGACCGCGAGGACGCCGGCGGCCTGCGCCAGCGCCTCTACGATCAGAACGCCCGGCATGATCGGCCGACCGGGGAAGTGCCCCTGGAAAAAGCCTTCGTTGATCGTCACCGCCTTGATGGCGGTGATCGACACGTCGGGCACCAGCTCTTCGACGCGATCGACGAGCAGCATCGGGTAACGGTGCGGCAGCGCCGCCATAACCCGCGTCACGTCAAACGGGCCGAGCGCCGTCGAAGAAGCCGTGTCGGTCATGTGCGGGATCAGCGGCCCTGCGGGCGGCTACGCTGCGCCGGCTGCGCGGCGGCGGCGGCCTGACCCTGACCTTGGCCCTGGCCCGGCTGCCAGTTCGCCGGCGGCGTGATGCCGACGCTCGGCACCGACTTGTCGAGCTCTGCGGTGATCGCCGGGGTGATGTCGGCAGCGGGCTGCGCGAACAGCGCCGCTTCCGGGCGGAGCAGCAGCGTCACGTTGCGGGCGCGAACGGCGGCCTGCACGGCGTCCGACAGCTTCGCGCTGATCTGCTCGATGGCATAGCTTTCGGCGCGCTGGGCCGGCTCGGTCAGGCGGGCGAGCTCCTGCTGGGCGGCCTGCTGCTTGGTCTGGATCGCCTGCGCCTGCGGACGAAGCGATGCTTCGCTGGCACCGGGAGCGCGCGCGGCCGTCTGATAGGCGGTGACGAGCGGCTGCAGCTCTGCCTGGATTGCAGTGCGGCGGGTGTTCGCCTGATCGAGCTGCGTCTTATACTGCGCCTGGATCTGCGAACGCGCCGCGGTCCACGCCTTGGAATTGGCGACCGCCTGCTCCGGATTGGCGACGGCGATGCCCGACACCTGAGCGGTGGCGGTGCCGGCCGAGAAGGCAACCGGTGCGGCCAGTGCTGCGGCGAGCAGCATGTGCTTGAACTTGGTCATCAGAACTGAGTCCCTACGTTGAAGGTGATAAGCTTGTCGTCGTCGCCGTCCTGCTTGATCAGCGCACGGGCGATATCGATGCGGAGCGGACCGAACGGCGAGGTCCAGTTCACGCCAAAGCCGACCGACAGGCGCGGCTTGGCCGAATTGCCAAGGAAGCTCTCCTTGAACGGCTGCGACGCGATCTGCGGCGTGTTGGGAATGATGCCGTTACACAGACCGCTGCCGTCCGGAATACCAGTCGCGCAGGTGGTTGTAACCAGTCCACCGGCCGGGTTCGAATAATAGTATAGCGGATTGCCAGCCGTGTCCGTCAGCGGCTTGGGCAGCACGATTGTATTGCCGTTCGCGTCGGTGATCTGCTCGAACGTCGCGGTCGGCTGCGGACGGGTGATGTTGAACAGGCTGCCTGCCTGAACATAGACCGATGGCCGCAGGCCGAGCTCACGAGCGCCCGAGCCGAGCGGGATCTCAAGCTCGATCCGGCCGAGATAGTATGCCGTGCCGCCGAGCGCGTCATCGACGATCTGATCACGATCGGTGATCAGCACCTGCGTGCCATTTGCATCAGTCTGATAGAATTGGCGCAGCACGCGCGGGCCGACGCCGCGGATGTCGAAGCCGCGGAACTGCGGCTCGCCGAGGTAGAAGCGATCGGTAATGCGGATCGGATCGACGCCCTCGACCTTGCTGTCTTCCAGCGGGTGGATGTAGCCACCTTCTGCAAGCGCGGAGAGGATGAACCCGCCACCGATGCCCCAATATTTTGCGGCGTCAGCACGGGTGCGCAGATATTTCACGTCGCCGCCCAGGCCGGCGAAATCCTGGCTGAAGGTGAAGCGCTGGCCAGCCGACGGCCGCAAGCGACTGTTAAGGCTGTCATAGATCAACGAATAGCCGACCGACGAGGTCAGTCGGTTCCCCAGGGCGTCGCACAGATACCGACCGGCAAGCAGCGGATCGCACACACCGTTACGGAAGAACTGGTCGCGATCGAGGCTGACCTCGTCATAGGAGAGGCCGTAGCGCGCAGACAGCGACCAATATTCGGTCAGCGGCACGCCGGCGCGAATCTGAAAGCCGGTCGATACCTGACTATAGGTGGTCTGGCGCGTGTTGTTGGTAAAGTTGAAGGCGTTCAGGTCACGCCGGAAGACGTCGACACCGACTGCGATATTCTTGTCGAACAGGTAAGGCTCGGTGAACCCCGCCTCGATTGACTTCGAATAGCTCGAATAATTGACCCCAAAGCGCAGTTCCTGCCCCTTGCCGCGGAAATTGCGCTGCGTGAGGTTGAACTGGAGAATGAACCGCTCGAGGCTGGAGAAACCGGCCGACAGCTGCAGCTCGCCAGTCGCCTTTTCCTCGACGTTCGCACCTAGCACGACGCGGTCAGGCCCGGAGCCCGGCGTCTGCTTGATCTCGAACTTGTCCTGGAAATAGCCGAGGCTGTTGATGCGGTCCTGCGAACGACGCACCTGGAAGCTGTTAAAGGCGTCGCCCTCCGCCAGACGGATCTCGCGACGGATCACCTTGTCCTGCGTCTGCGTGTTGCCGGTGATGTCGATGCGCTCGACATAGGTCCGCTTCGCTTCCGCAATGTGGAAGTTGACCGACATGGTCAGCGCTTCGCGGTCGCGCTGAATCTCAGGGTTGATCTCAGTGAAGGCGTAGCCGAACAGGCCGGTTGTCTGGCTCAGGCTGTCGATCGTATCCTCGATCAGCTTGGCGTTGTACCAGTCACCCTTCTTCATCGGCAGCGATTTGGCCATCGCCTCGTCGTTGAAATCGCGAATGTCGCTGTCGACCGATACGTCGCCGAACTTATAGCGCGGCCCCTCCTCCACCACATAGGTGATGATGAAGTCTTCCTTGTCAGGCGTCAGCTCGGCCACCGCGCTGGTGACGCGGAAGTCGGCATATCCCTCGGTCAGGTAGAACTGGCGCAGCTTCTGCTGGTCGTAAGCGAGACGATCCTGATCGTAAGTAGTGCTGGACGAAAGCAGGCGGAAAAAGCGCGACTGCTTGGTCGCCATCTGCTGACGCAGCTTGTCGTCGTCAAACACCTCATTGCCGATGATGTTGATCTGACGGACCTTTGACTTCGGGCCCTCGCTGATCTCGAACACCACGTCGACGCGGTTCTGATCGAGCGCGACCATCTTGGGCTCGACCGACGCGGCGAAGCGGCCCTGACGCCGGTATAGCTCGACAATGCGCGCGACGTCCTGCCGCACGGCGGAGCGGGTGAAGACCTGGCGCGGCTTGAGCCGGATCTCCTTGGTGATCTTGTCTTCCTTCAGGCGCTTGTTGCCCTCCAGAATGACGCGATTGATGATCGGGTTTTCCCGCACGCGCAGGATAATGTCGCCCGTTTCGGCGCCTGCCACCTGCACGTCGGCGAACAGATCGCTGGCGTAGAGATCCTTGATCGCCTGATCGAGGGTCTCGTTGGTATAGGTCTGGCCAACCCGCAGCTTGGTATAGCTGAGCGCGGTATCCGGCTCGATACGCTGCGATCCCTCGACCCGCAGCGAGCGGATCGTGCGCTCGACCGGCGGCGCTACGATCGGCGCCGCCGCGGGCTGCTGCGCCGCTGCGGCCCGCGGTGCGCCCGACGCCTGCTGCTGCGCAGCCGCCATGGTCGGCACGCCCGCCAGCATCGTGCAGCCGAGCAGAAGCGCCGCCGCGCGCGGTCGAGCAAACGAAGTGTTCAATACAGTCACCAAATCCACCCCGGAAAGCCCAAACAAGCCCGTAAGCGCAGCGCCCTGCCCTTGAATCGTCAGCCGATCAAGCGGGCGAGACTGCGCCATAGGCCGAAATTCTCAAGATCGTTGAAGGTCACCAGCAGCATCAGCGCCAGGATCGCGGCAAGGCCACCCCGGAACGCCCATTCCTGCGCTTCCGGGCCAACAGGGCGCCGGCGCAGCGCCTCGATCCCGTAGAAGAGCAAATGTCCGCCATCCAGCATGGGAACTGGCAGGAGATTGATGAACCCCAGATTGATGGACACGAGCGCGATGAGGAAGACGAAGGCTTCCGGCCCCAAAGTGATCTGCTCGCCCGAGACCTTCGCGATCGACAGTGGCCCGCCGAGTTCCTTTACCGAGCGTCGGCCGGAGATGATCTGCCCGATCGTCTCAACCATCATCGAGACGATCTCACCCGTGCGGCGGACCGCGACGACCGGTGCCTCAAACAGGCTGACGGGCACCGTCACGCGCTCGCCACGCGCGATCCCGAGCATGCCGATGCGATAGCTGTTGCCGAACCGATCGGTTTGCTGCTCCACGCCGATCGTCACAGGGCGGGTCAATTGCTCACCGGCGCGATCGACCGTCACCTGCGTTTCGACGCCCGGATTGATCCGGGTGTACGACAGCATGTCCTCGAAGATCCGAATGTCGCGATCGCCGAGCCGCACGATCCGGTCGCCCGGCTCAAGGCCCGCGCGCTCCGCTGCGCTGCCCGCCAACACCGACCCGACAACCGGCGGCGTGCGCGTGTCACCGAAGGCCATGGCGAACCCGCCAAGGATCAACAGCGCAATGATGAAGTTCACGATCGGCCCGGCCGCGACGATGATCGCGCGCTGCCAGACGGGCTTCGCCTGGAAGGTCTTGTTGCGCTCCTCAGCGGGCAAGGCGAGCCATTCCGCCGAGGGTTGGCTGACGGCGTTCATGTCACCGGCGAACCGCACATAGCCGCCAAGCGGCAACCAGCCGATCTTCCAGCGCGTGCCCTGCTTGTCGGTCCAGCCGGCGACTTCGCGCCCGAAGCCGATCGAGAACGCTTCGGACTTCACGCCGAACCAGCGGGCGGCGAGATAATGACCCATTTCGTGCACGAAGACGAGCGGACCGATCACCAAGACAAACGCGATGAGCGTCAATGGCAGGCCGGGAGTTTCGATCAAGCGACGCGATCCTTCACACGCTCTTCCGCCAGCGCCCGCGCCTCGCGATCCACATCAAGAACCGCGTCGAGCGACGAAGGCGAAGCCGGATCAAAGCCTGCCAGCGTATCGGCAACGATTGCGGCAATTTCGAGGTAGCCGATCCGCTCCTTCAGAAACGCCGCGACGGCCACTTCGTTGGCTGCGTTCAGAATTGCCGGGCGTGCGCCCCCGGCGACAAGCGCCTCGCGCGCCAGCCGCAGCGCGGGGAAGCGCTGTTCGTCGGGGGCCTCGAAATCGAGACGCCCGATACGGACGAGGTCGAGCCGCTCGCCCGGCGTGGGCATGCGATCAGGCCAGGCAAGCGCACAGGCGATTGGCGTGCGCATGTCGGGCGTGCCGAGCTGCGCCAGCACCGAGCCGTCGACATATTCGACCATGGAATGGATCACCGACTGGCGGTGTACGACGATCTCGATCTGCTCGGCGGAGACCGGGAAGAGGTGAAAGGCCTCGATCAGTTCGAGACCCTTGTTCATCATGGTCGCGGAATCGACGGAAATCTTCGCGCCCATGGACCAATTGGGATGGGCCACGGCCTCAGCCGGCGTGATCGCCCGCATGTCCGCGAGCGCGCGGTCGCGGAACGGACCGCCGCTGGCCGTCAGGATGATGCGGCTGACGCGATCGGCGAGCGTCGTGTCGAGGCACTGGAAGATCGCGCTATGCTCGCTGTCGACGGGCAGGAGCGTTGCGCCGTGTCGGGTCACGGCCGCGTTCATGGCGTCGCCGGCGGAGACCAAGGCTTCCTTGTTGGCGAGCGCCAGCGTGCCGCCCTGCTCCACTGCAGCCATCGCCGGGCGCAGACCCGCGCATCCGACGATGGCTGCCACAGTTACATCAGCGCCCATCGCCGCCGCCTCGGCGACGGCAGCGTCACCGCCGGCTGCCTCCACGCCGCTGCCGGCGAGCGCCTCGCGCAGCGCGGGAAGGCAGGTCTCGTCCGCAACGACGGCGCGCTGGGCGCGGGTGCGCCGCGCCGCATCGGCTAGCCGCGCGACATCGCAGTTGGCGGTCAGTGCAACGACGCGGAACTCGTCCGGTGCGCGCTCGACCAGATCAAGCGTCGACGTGCCAACCGAGCCGGTGGCGCCAAGAATGGTAACGGTTTTCATCGGTACAGAAACGGCACGACCACCAGCACCGCCGCAACGGGGGCGACGGGCACAACGCCGTCCAGTCGATCGAGCACCCCGCCATGGCCAGGCAGAATATTGCCCGAATCCTTCACGCCGGCGCGCCGCTTGAGAAAGCTTTCATACAGGTCGCCGCCCTGCGCGAGGACAGCCAGAAGCGGGGTGCCGATCGTCATGCGCCATGGCAGCCCGTGATAGACATGCAGGATCATCGCCAGCGCGCTCGCCGCCACTACCCCACCGATCAGGCCGGCCCAGGTCTTGTTCGGCGACAGACGCGGCGCGAGCTTCGGCCCACCGATCGTCCGTCCTGCGAAAAACGCGCCGATGTCGGTCGCCCAGACCAGCGCGAGCGCCCAGAAGGCGAACAGCAGCCCAGCGTCCTGACGCCGCAGAAACACGAGCGCGAGTACCGGCAGGCCGCAATAGATGACGCCTTTCCCAAGCGCCGCATGCCGCGTAACGATCGCCACGAAGAACGCCGCACCGGCAAGCAGGCCCAGCGAAAAGAAATTGTGCACTTCCAGCACCAGCGAGGCGGGCGCCATGACCGCCAGCGGCACCGACAGGCCATATTGCGCAAGCCGCTTCTCGCGCGGCGTCACCTTCTGCAAGTCCGACCATTCCGCCATCATGAACAGCGAGATGACGACGGCAAGCAGCCAAAAGGCGATGCCACCGAACCACAAGGCGGCGCTCGCCACCGCGATCATCACCACGCTGGCGATCATGCGCAGCCGCAGGTTGGACGGCGTGCGCAGTTTCACGTCAGGCGTCGTCACAGGCCGCCGAAACGCCGATTGCGGCTGCCGAAGGCCGAGATCGCCTGATCGAGATCGGCAGGCCCGAAATCCGGCCAGAGCGTATCGACGAACAGCAACTCGGCATACGCCGCCTGCCACAGCAGGAAGTTCGACAGACGATGCTCGCCCGACGTGCGGATCAGCAGATCCAGCGGCGGCATGTCGCGGGTTTCAAGTTCGCCCTCAATCGCGGCAGCGTCGATCTGCTCCGGCGGCAGGCGCTCGGCCAAGCGACGTGCAGCGTGCACCAGTTCGGCTTGCGCGCCGTAGTTGAGGGCTATCGCCAGGATCGGCCCGGTGTTTTCCGCACAGCGCCGAACGGCATCGTCGATCAGGGCGACCACATCCGACGGGAACCGGCCGTAATCGCCGATGATCTTGAGCCGGACGTTCTCGCGGACGAGCTCCGCCAGATCGCTGCGGATGAACAGCCGCAGCAGACCCATGAGGTCGCCGATCTCCTGCTCGGGCCGGCGCCAGTTCTCGGACGAAAAGGCGTAGATGGTCAGCGCCTCCAGCCCGATCGCTCGGGCATGGCGCGTCACGCGCCGGACGGCTTCGACGCCTGCCTTGTGCCCGGCGGCGCGCGGCAACCGGCGCTTTTTGGCCCAGCGCCCGTTGCCATCCATGATGATGGCAACATGGCGCGGCATCGCAAAGGGCGACGCCTGCACGGCCTGCGCGACGCTCATTGGGCGGCGCCCTCGTTGCAAGACCCCGCCCCCGACCGCGACCAGATCGCGATCGACAACGAAACGGGCGTTACACGCGCAAGGTGATCGGAACCGCCCGACGTCACTTGCCCAAGATTTCCTTTTCCTTGGCACCAAAAACGGCGTCGATGTCGGCGATCGTCGCGTCGGTCAGCTTCTGCACCTCGACCTCGTGGCGCTTGCGCTCGTCCTCGCCGAAGACGCCCTTCTTCTCGTCGGTCTTCAGATTATCGAGCCCGTCGCGTCGCACGTTGCGCACCGCGACCTTTGCCTTTTCCGAATAGGAGCCGGCAAGCTTGGCCAATTCCTTGCGGCGTTCCTCCGTCAGGTCGGGGATCGGCAGGCGCAGTGTCTGGCCGTCATTGATCGGATTGAGACCGAGCCCAGCCGACCGGATCGCCTTTTCGACCGGCCCGATGTTGCTCTTGTCCCATACCTGCACCGAAAGCATGCGCGGCTCGGGCGCGGACACGGTTGCGACCTGGTTCAGCGGCATGTGCGCGCCATAAACCTCTACCGTCACCGGATCGAGCAAGGCCGTCGAGGCCCGACCAGTACGCAGACCCGCCAGATCACCCTTCAGCGAGTCCACTGCGCCGGCCATGCGGCGTTCGAGATCCGCTTTATCATAGGCGGCCATCGGTCATCTCCTGCTCACTTGTGACGATCGTCGAAACACCCTCACCGCGCAGCACATCGGCGAAATTGCCGTGCTCGCGGATGTTGAAGACGACGATCGGGATATTGGAATCGCGGCACAAGGCCACGGCGCTTGCGTCCATGACCTTGAGGTTCTTCGACAGCACCGTGTCGTAGGAAATCGTCTCGTAACGCGTCGCGCTCGACACCTTCTTCGGGTCGGCATCGTAGATACCGTCGACGCTCGTTCCCTTGAACAATGCGTCGCAGTTCATCTCGGCCGCACGCAACGCCGCGCCGCTGTCGGTCGTGAAGAACGGCGATCCGACACCGGCGGCGAAGATCACGACGCGGTTCTTTTCAAGATGACGCACCGCGCGGCGGCGGATGAACGGCTCACATACGGACTGCATCGGAATGGCGGACTGCACCCGCGTGTCGACACCGATCTGCTCCAGCGCATTCTGCACGGCCAGTGCATTCATGACCGTCGCCAGCATGCCCATGTAATCAGCGGTGCCACGGTCAAATCCCTTGGCCGCTGCTGCCAGCCCGCGGAAGATATTGCCACCGCCGACCACAACGCAGAGCTCGTAGCCCTGCGCCTTCACATCCGCGATCTCTTCGGCAACACGGCCGGTGACGGCAGGATCGATGGCCAAGCCATCCGCCCCCATCAGAACTTCGCCCGAAAGCTTCAGGAGGATACGTTTGTAACGAGGGCTTGTCATTTGATCCGATACAACTGGAGCCGGGCAGCGGAACCTTAGGGAAGCGCCGCAAGAGCCGCAACCACTACTATAACGGCGACGACGCGGGTGAAACGCCTTCGCCACACAAAGCTCATCCCGGCGCCGACTGGAGCGCCACCCCCGATTGCCGGTGGCAAACGGGACACGGCGCCCCGGCAGCGCCGGGATGCAAATGGTCAGGCGGCGATCACGCGCCGCCCGTCAGCAATCAGGCAGCAGGCTCGGCCTGCTTGTTCTGCGGCACGCCCGAGGCAGCCGCGACTTCCGCCGCGAAGTCCGACTCTTCCTTCTCGATGCCCTCGCCGAGCTGGAAGCGGACATAGTCCTTCAGCACGATCGTCGCACCGGCGTCCTTACCCGCCTTTGCCACGACGTCGCTGATCTTGGTCTTGCCGTCCATCACGAACAGCTGGCTGACCAGCGCATGCTCCTTGCGATACTTCGCAATGGTGCCCTCGACCATCTTGGCGACGATGTCGGCAGGCTTGCCGCTCTCGCCCGCCTTTTCGGCGGCGATCGCGCGCTCGCGCTCGATCTCGGCCTCGTCCAGGTCTTCCTCGTTCAGCGCCTTCGGGAAGGCGGCGGCGACGTGCATGGCAAGCTGCTTGCCGAGCGCCTGCAGCACCTCGTCCGACGCCTCGCTCTCTAGCGCGACGAGCACGCCAATCTTGCCGAGGCCGGGCGCCTGCTGGTTGTGAACATAGCCCACGACCGCTCCCTTGGAAACTTCAAGGCGCTTCACACGACGCAGCGACTGGTTCTCACCAATTGTCGCGATGTTCTTCGTCAGCACCTCCTCGACGGTGGTGCCTGACGGCATCGCTTCGTTCTTCAGCGCATCGACGTCACCGCCGGTGGCGAGCGCGATCTGCGTCACTTCGCGGACGAACTGCTGGAACTGGTCGTTCTTCGCGACGAAGTCGGTTTCCGAGTTCACCTCGACCGCCGCGCCCTTGGTGCCGCTGACCGCGATGCCGACCAGACCCTCTGCCGCGGTGCGGCTGGACTTCTTGGCGGCCGCCGCGAGGCCCTTGGTACGCAGCCAGTCGAGCGCGGCATCCATGTCGCCACCGGTCTCGTTCAGCGCCTTTTTGCAATCCATCATGCCCGCGCCGCTCTTCTCGCGCAGGTCCTTGACCATCGCTGCCGTAACATCGGCCATCGTGTAATCCTTCCTGTGGATCCGGTGAGGTGGGATCAGCCCTTGTAAAAACCGCTCGTGCCGAGCCTACCGAAGAACCGCCCTTCTCTCCGCATTATTGCAGGGAAGCGACAGTGCTTCGACAAACTCGGCACGAATGGGTGAAGTGCTTGTCGAAGCCCGAGGCTTATGCGTCGACCTGCTGCGATTCCTCTGCACCAGCGGTCGGCACGACCGGATCGCTGCCCAGCGCTTCCTCAGCCGGCGGCTCCGCCATCGCACCGAAGTCGGCACCGCCACGACGCTGCTGCTCCGCATTGCCGCGGGTTGCGGCGATCGCGACGGCTTCGCAATACAGCCAGATCGCACGGCTGGCGTCGTCGTTCGCCGGCACCGGGAACGCGATACCGTCCGGCGACACGTTCGAATCGAGGATCGCGACGACCGGAATGCCCAGCGTGTTGGCTTCCTTGATCGCCAGCTCTTCCTTGTTCGCGTCGATCACGAACATGATGTCAGGAATGCCGCCCATGTCGCGGATGCCGCCCAGGCTCATCTCGAGCTTATCGCGCTCACGGGTGAGCTGCAGCACTTCCTTCTTGGTGAGGCCGTGGGTGTCGCCCGACAGCTGCTCCTCGAGCGCCTTCAGACGCTTGATCGAGTTGGAGATCGTCTTCCAGTTGGTGAGCATGCCGCCCAGCCAGCGGTGGTTGACGAAATGCTGACCCGCGCGGCGTGCCGCATCGGCAACCGGCTCCTGCGCCTGGCGCTTGGTGCCGACGAACAGCACCTTGCCGCCCGAAGCAACGGTGGAGCTGATGAATTCGAGCGCGCGCGCAAAGAGCGGCACGGTCTGCGACAGGTCAATGATGTGGACGCCGTTGCGATCACCGAACAGGTACGGCTTCATCTTCGGGTTCCAGCGGTGGGTCTGGTGGCCGAAGTGCGCGCCGGTTTCGATAAGCTGCTGCATCGTGACGACAGGTGCCGCCATAGTCTGTGTTCCTTCCGGTTAGGCCTCTGGGAAGCGGATGACGCGAGCCTGGAAGGCGGCGCACCGGTGGTTTTGCTTCCCATGCGGAGTTGAGGCCCGCGCCATTAGCGAGATTCGCTTGATCGATCAAGTCGCGTTGGAACTGCTTGACGGATGCGAACAGATGTGGAACACAACGAGGAACGGGACAAGAACGTCGTAGATCAGCCGAGTTAAACACCCGCTCCTTCGGGAAAAGAACTGTGCCCGTCAGTAACGAGCACGGGAACGACAGGTGTTTTCAACTGTTTACGCGGGACGGTTCGCAAGAGCCATGGAGGCGGACAATGATGGCTGTCGTGAGTTTTGCGGTTTTTGCCAGTGCGTTTGTGATCTCGATCTACACCTTGTTGGTGACGATCGGCACGCACAAAGATCGGATCATTGGTGCACTGCGGGGGCAAGCACCGGCAGATCGCCACCCGCTGGCGACGCTGGTCCGCGCCGAGCAGCGGATCGCGGTCAGGCGCTGGGCGGCACAGACGGCGCGGCCGACGTCGGCGTACCGGATGCGCGCAGCCGCTTGACCCTGGCGTAGCTGGCGATGCTGAACGGCAAGGCCAGGAGATAGGCGGTGCTGATGGCGCTGACGGTATGCCATGGCGCCGTCACTGCCGCGGCCGCGACGATCACCACCAGTGCGATCGCCTCGAACCGGATATTGCGCCGCAGCCGCATTGACGACCACGACCAGGTCGCCACGCTGGACACCATCAGCAATGCCGCCAGCACGGCCCAGGGCGCCACGAGATAGGGCGAGCGGAGCACCGGCTCCTCCGTCCAGAACCATAGAAACATGGGCAATAGCGCCAGGCCGGCACCGGCCGGCGCCGGCACGCCGGTGAGGAAACCTGCGGATTTGTGCGGCTGATCGTCAGCGTCGATGTTTGCATTGAATCGGGCGAGCCTCAGCGCCGCAAACACTGCCAGCATCAGCGCGGCCATCCAGCCGAAGCGCGGCAATGACGAGAGAGACCAAAGGTAAAGGATCAGCGCAGGCGACACGCCAAAGGAGATAGCGTCTGCCAGCGAATCGAGCTCGGCGCCGAACCGGCTCTCACCGTGCAGTAACCGCGCGATCCGACCGTCGATGCCATCGAGCAGCCCGGCAATCAGAACAAAGGCAACGGCAAGCTGCCAATGCGTGGCGACCCGGTCGCTTAGCGCCGCAAGCTCCGGCCCGCGCAGAAGAATGAGATCATTCTCCATCATCCGCGCCTTGACCGCGAACTGAACACCGCTGAGGCCCGAACATAGGGCGAGCGCGGTTATCGCGTTGGGTGCGACGGCGCGAAGCGGCAAGCCGCGGCGCGGCCGCGTCGGCCGCCTCACTGTGCCACGCCCGTGGCAGCGACGGCACCCGCACGGCCCAGCACCGTTTCGCCGGCGATCGCGCGCTGGCCCAGCGCTACCTGCGGTGCATAGCCGGCCGGCAGATAGACGTCGACACGACTGCCGAAGCGGATCAGGCCGATGCGCTGACCCGCAGCGACGATATCTCCGACTTTGACGAACCCCATGATGCGGCGCGCAACCAGGCCGGCGATCTGGGTGAAGGCTACCTTGCGACCATCAAAGCCCTCGACCACGAAATGCTGCCGCTCGTTGTCCTCCGACGCCTTGTCCAGATCGGCGTTCAGGAACTTGCCCGAGATATAAACGACTTGGCGGATGGTACCGGCGATCGGCGAGCGATTGATGTGAACGTCGAAGACACTCATGAACACCGACACGCGGGTCATCCGCTCCGCGCCCAATTCAGCCATCAGTTCGCGCGGCACCGGAACATCGGCGATCATCGTCACCAGGCCGTCCGCCGGCGAAACGATCAGATCCTCGCCACGCGGCGTGGTGCGGATCGGATCACGGAAGAAAGCCGCCACCCAGGCGGTGACGCCGAGCAGCGGCCAGAAGAAGACGCTGTGCACGATGGTCATCAACAACGTGATGCCAAAGGCGATGGCGGTGAACTTCTGCCCCTCTGGATGGACGGCGGGAAAGCGCCATTTCACGGTGGTGGTGACGGGCAGACCCTGTTCTTCAGGTTTCGGTAATGAAGGCATGCGGCCTCGTGTAGCGGGGGGAGCCGATGTGCACAACGCGGGCGCGGCGATGGTTGATCCCCCGCCCCCTTCCCCCTATCGACCGCGCCAGACCCTCCCTCAAAGGAAACGGATAATGGCCAAGATCAAGGTGAAAACGCCCGTCGTGGAGATCGACGGCGATGAAATGACGCGGATCATCTGGGAATGGATCCGTGAGCGCCTGATCAAGCCGTATCTCGACATCGACCTCGATTACTACGATCTCGGCATGGAGCATCGGGACAACACCGATGACAAGGTCACGGTGGATAGCGCCAAGGCGATCCAGAAGTATGGCGTTGGCGTGAAGTGCGCCACCATTACGCCGGACGAGGCGCGCGTCGAGGAGTTTGGCCTCAAGAAGATGTGGCGTTCGCCCAACGGCACGATCCGCAACATCCTGGGCGGCGTGGTCTTCCGCGAGCCGATCGTGATCAAGAACGTACCGCGCCTGATCCCGGGCTGGACGCACCCGATCGTCGTCGGCCGTCACGCCTTCGGCGACCAGTATCGCGCGACCGACTTCAAGGTGCCGGGCGCCGGCAAGCTGACCATGAAGTGGACGGGCGAGGACGGCCAGGAGATCGAGCATGAAGTGTTCGATTTCCCCGGCGCTGGCGTCGCGATGGGCATGTACAACCTTGACGAGTCGATCCGCGATTTCGCGCGCGCCTCGCTGAACTACGGCATCAACCGCAACTGGCCGGTGTACCTGTCGACCAAGAACACGATCCTGAAGGCTTATGACGGCCGCTTCAAGGACATCTTTGCCGAGGTTTACGAGGCGGAGTTCGTCGAGAAGTTCAAGGAACTCGGCATCACCTACGAGCATCGCCTGATCGACGACATGGTCGCATCGGCGCTGAAGTGGAACGGCGAGTTCGTCTGGGCCTGCAAGAACTACGATGGCGACGTGCAGTCGGACCAGGTGGCGCAGGGCTTCGGCTCGCTCGGCCTCATGACATCGGTGCTGATGACGCCCGATGGCAAGACGATCGAGGCGGAAGCGGCGCACGGCACGGTCACGCGCCACTATCGCCAGCATCAGCAGGGTAAGGCGACGTCGACCAACCCGATCGCGTCGATCTTCGCGTGGACCGGCGGCCTCAAGTTCCGTGGCAAGTTCGACAACACGCCGGACGTGACGCGCTTTGCCGAAGAGCTGGAAAAGGTTTGCATCGAGACGGTCGAGAACGGCGACATGACCAAGGATCTCGCGATCCTGATCGGCCCGGATCAGAAGTGGATGACGACCGAGCAGTTCTTTGAGGCGGTTCGCGTCAACCTCGAAAAGAAGATGGCCACCTGGGCCTAAGCTGATCGATTGATCCGTGGCAGGTTCCGGCGCGTGGCCGGGACCTGCCATTGTTGTCTAAATACCAGCGGGGGATCGCGGCCTGTTTTCGGCCGCGTAGCAGCCAGCCTTGGCCTGTTCCCGGATGCGCTACGGCCGCGAACCCGTGGTGGTCGGCCAGATGCCCGATGAAGCAGCAATTTGCGCTCCTACGCCGCGACTTAGCGAATGCAGCAGACACCGTTGCTGACATTCACTTCCGATCAAGGCATGGGATGTGCATGGCGATCGGTCTCGACAACCCGCAATTTTCTGACGCACTGGTAATTCTCGGCGCTGCCGGCCTAGTCATCCCGGCATTTGCCCGTTTCCGGATCAGCCCGGTCATCGGCTTTATCCTGGTCGGCCTGCTGGTCGGCCCCGCTGGCCTCGGCAGCCAGGTCGATCGCGCGCCGTGGCTTTATTACCTGACGATTTCGGACCCGCACTCGATCGAGCCCTTTGCGGAGTTCGGCATCGTGCTGCTCCTGTTCTCGATCGGACTGGAGCTGTCGTTCAGGCGCCTGTGGTCGATGCGGCGGCTGATCGCAGGGATCGGCCCGGCCGAGCTGCTTGGCTCTGCGCTGATCATCGGGGCGGGATTGCACCTGCTGGGGCAGGACTGGCCGGGCGCGATCGGGCTCGGGCTGGCGCTGGCGCTATCCTCTACCGCGCTCGTTCTGCCGCTGGTGGGCACCACCAGTGCGGTCGGCCGCGGGGCATTCGCCATGCTGCTGTTCGAGGACATCGCGCTTGTCCCGATCATCTTTGCGCTGGGAGCCTTTGCGCCCTCCGCCGGCGCGGACGGCGCCGAGAATATCGGCATGGTGGCGCTTCGTGGCGGACTCACCGTGGTCGTGATCTATCTTGCGGGCCGTGTGATCCTCCCGCGCCTGTTTGCCCAGGCGGCGCGAACCAAAAGCCCGGAACTGTTTCTGGCAGCCTCCTTGCTGGTGGTGATCGTCGCCAGCGTTGCGACCACTGCTGCTGGCCTGTCGCCGATCGTCGGCGCTCTCCTCGCCGGGCTGCTGATCGCCGAGACCGAGTATCACACCGAAGTCGAGGTGATAACGGCGCCGTTCAAGGGACTGGCGTTAGGCGTTTTCCTGATCAGCGTGGGCATGAGCCTGGATCTCAGACTGATCGTCAAGAACTGGTCCGATCTGCTGCTTGCCGTCGCAGGCGTGGTCGCAGTGAAGACAATCGTGACGTATCTGCTGCTGCGGATCGCCAACGCGCGTCGCGGCATTGCCGCCGAAACCGGCCTGCTGATGGGCAGCCCGTCCGAAACCACCCTGATCGTCTTGGCGACGGCGGCGCAGGCGCAAGTGATTCAGTCATCCACAGCCGCATTCTGGCAGACCGTCACCGCCATCGGTCTGACCATCACGCCCGTCCTCGCCAAGGCTGGCAGCGCAATCTCCAAACGCATCGAGGGCAATGTGGATACGTCCGCGACGCCGCCGGATGTCAGCCAGCATACGGTAATCATCGGATTTGGGCGTGTTGGACGGATGGTTGCGGATCTGCTCGATCGCCACCAGCAGCCGTACCTTGCGGTCGAGGCCGACATCGACACGGTGAAAGCGTCCCGCTTGGCAGGCCGGTCGGTGCTTTATGGAGACGTCATTCGGCCTGAACTGGTCGATCGCCTCAATCTTCAGGCCGCACGCGCGCTGGTGCTGACGATGGACGACCCGGTGCTAACCGTGCGGCTGACGCGGCGCGTCCGTGCGTTGGCGCCGGACCTGCCGATCGTCGCGCGCGCCCGTGATGCGGCGCATGCGACCGAGCTATACCGGGCCGGCGTGACCGACGCAGTGCCGGAGACGCTGGAAAGCTCGTTGCAGCTATCGGAAGCGGTGCTCGTCGACCTGGGCGTCGCGATGGGGCCGGTGATCGCCTCGATCCACGAAAAGCGTGATGAACTGCGCCAGACGATCCGCCAAGGCGCCAAGCTGAACCGCGAGCCGCGCATTCGGCGGCTGGCGCGCAAGGGCGACATCAATCCGGCGGCGTAGCAGTGACCGACACATTGCCTAGCGTTCGCCGCAATCAAGCACTAGGCCGCGTCGATCATGCAGCCGTCTGACCTTCGCGTCGCACTTTTCAGCGGCAATTATAATTATACGCGCGACGGTGCGAACCAGGCGCTCAACTCGCTGGTCGGCCATCTTCTCAGCCGCGGCGTGACGGTGCGCGTCTATTCGCCCACCGTCGCCGAGCCGGCGTTTCCGGCGACCGGCGACCTTGTCGATGTGCCCGCCATTCCCCTGCCGGGCGAGCGCGGCGAGTATCGGCTGGCGCGTGGGCTGCCTGCGAAGATCCGGCGCGATCTGGCGGCGTTCGCGCCCAACCTCATCCATGTGTCGGCGCCCGACATCCTCGGGCATCGCGCGGTCAGCTATGCGCGCCGCCACGGCATCGCCCGGGTGGCTTCGCTGCACACGCGCTTCGAAACCTATCCGCGCTATTACGGGCTGGCGTTTATCGAACCGGTGTTCGAGCGCATGCTCGCCCGCTTCTACGGGCGCGTCGATCGCGTGCTGGTGCCGGGGCCGCTGCTTGGCGATATATTGCGTGAATGGGGGGTATCGACGCCGACTACCGTTTGGTCGCGCGGCGTCAATCATCAGCGCTTTTCGCCGACCCGCCGCGACATGGCGTGGCGCCGCAGCCTCGGGATCGCCGACGATGAGGTCGCGATCGGCTTTCTCGGGCGGCTGGTGAAGGAAAAGGGGCTCGACGTCTTCGCCGCGGTGGCCGACGCGTTGAAGCGCCGCAACATCGCGCATCGCGTTCTGGTGATCGGCGAAGGCCCGGCGCGCGACTGGTTCGCCTCGCAGGTGCCCGACGCCGCATTTGCGGGTTTCCAGACCGGCGATGCGCTCGGCCGCTGTGTCGCGTCGATGGACGTCTTCTTCAATCCCAGCGTCACCGAAACGTTCGGCAACGTGACACTGGAAGCGATGGCCGCCGGCGTGCCCGTGGTGGCGGCCCGCGCGTCGGGGGCCGTCGGCCTGGTGGATGACGAGCGAACGGGGTTTCTGGTCGAGCCGCGCGACATCGAGGCCTATGCCGACGCCCTGTGGATGCTGATCGCAGACCCTGAACGACACGCTGCCATGGGAAGAGCCGGTCATGCGAAAGCTGCAGGCTATCGCTGGGACATGATCAACGAGACCGTGCTCAACGCTTATCTGAACGATGCCAGTGCGTTGCACGGCGCAGGGCGCTGATCGCGAGCTGCGGCAAGCCGGTGTTTTTCGGAGCCAATCCGTTCATCGGACGTTCCGTCTCCAACAGCTATATGCGTGATTATCCGCCGATAGGGCGGCCTTCGGAGACGGACTAATGAACATCTTGCGTACCGGTCGCAGCCTGCTGATGGCGACGGCCGTATCCGGCGCCTTGCTTGTGGCCGGTTGCGCCACGGAGACGCCATATCGCCCGGCCACGGGCTCGGGCTTCAATCGCACCGGCTTCAGCGAACGTCAGGTGGAAGCAAATCGCTTTCTGGTGACCTTTGCCGGCAACACCGTGACCGATCGTGACACGGTGGAGCGCTATCTGCTGTTCCGCGCGGCGGAGCTGACGATTCAGAACGGGTTCGATTATTTCGTGACGGTTGATCGCCAGACCGATCGCCAGGCGCGGACCTATTCGACGCCGGGTGCCGGCTTCGGTCCGGGCTGGGGCTATGGCGGCTGGGGTGGCTATTGGGGCCCGTCGTGGCGCTTCTACGGTCGCCCATGGGGTGGCTGGGGCGGCTGGGGTCCGTGGGGCGGCGGCTTCAACGACTTCGACGTTCGCACCGTCGATCGCTACGAGGCGTCGGCCGAGATCGTGATGGGTCGCGGCGCACCGCCGGCTGGCGAGGTTCGCGCGTTCCAGGCGCGCGACGTGGTGAACCGGCTTGGGCCGACGATCATCCTGCCGGAGCAGCGCGGCCGCCGCTGATCTGGAGACAGAGCGATAACGAAAAAGCCCTCGCCGACCGCGGCGAGGGCTTTTTTTGTGCTTTGCTGCGGCAGCGGCTGACACCGCAGCACGTCTATGCTGCTGCACGGGTATGCTGCTGCACGGGGGCCGGCGGGGTAAACGCCGGCCTGCCGCTGCTCAGACGGCGCCGTGGCAGTGCTTGTACTTGCGGCCCGACCCGCAAGGGCACGGGGCGTTGCGGCTGACCGCCCCCTGCCAACTCTCCGGATCCTGCCCAAGATCGGCCGCGGTCGGCTGCGGGATCTGCATCGGCGGCACCTGCGACTGGATCAGGCCGAGCGTGCCGGCATCAATATCCGCCGAATTGTCCTCGCCTGAGAATGGATCGAAGTGCGTCGTGATGAAGTCCGGCAGGTCGGGCAGCGGCGGCGGCGCCTGCAGCTGGAACTGCGCATGCGCGATCGTCTTCGTTACATCCTCGCGGATGTTGTCGAGCATGCGCTGGAAAAGCGCAAACGCCTCCTGCTTATATTCGTTGATCGGCGTCTTCTGCGCATAGGCGCGCAGGTGGACCACCTGCCGCAGCGCATCGAGCGTCGCGAGATGCTCCTTCCAGTGATGATCGAGGTTCTGGAGCAGGATCGACTTCTCGACCTGAGTCCAGGTTTCCGGCTCCAGATCGGCGGCCTTGGCGGCGACCATGGCGTCGGCCTCGGCCTGGACACGCTCGGTGATGATCTCCGGGTCGACCGCATCCTCTTCCAGCCAGCGATCGATCGGCGGCGTCAGGTTCAGGATATCGGCGAGCCGATCCTTCATGCCCTCGACGTTCCACTGCTCGGGATACGAACCGACCGGACACGCCTCGCCCACGATCGTGTTCACCGTCTCCGCGCGCATGTCCTCGACGACGTCACCGACCGTCTCGGCGTCCATGATGTCGGCACGCTGCTCGTAGATCACCTTGCGCTGATCGTTCATCACGTCGTCATATTCGACGACCTGCTTGCGGATGTCGTAGTTGCGCGCCTCGACCTTCTTCTGCGCGGTCTCGATCGCCTTGGTCAGCCACTTGCTGCCGATCGCCTCGCCATCCTCGATGTTGTTGCGCATCATCTTGGCGAAGAGCGTGTCCGGCCCGAAAATCCGCAGCAGATCGTCGTCCAAGCTGAGGTAGAAGCGGCTCAGGCCCGGATCGCCCTGACGCCCTGAACGACCACGCAGCTGATTGTCGATGCGGCGGCTCTCGTGCCGCTCGGTGCCGAGCACGAAAAGACCGCCAGCTTCGAGCACGCGCGCCTTTTCAGCGGCGATCTCAGCCTTAATCTGCGCCATCGCGGCGTCGCGCTCCGGCCCCTCGGGCATGCCGGCGAGTTCGTCCTCGGCGCGGAATTCCAGATTGCCGCCGAGCTGAATGTCGGTGCCGCGGCCCGCCATGTTGGTCGCGATGGTGACGGCGCCCAGGCGGCCCGCCTGTGCCACGATATGCGCTTCCTGCTCGTGATAGCGCGCGTTCAGCACCGAATGGTCAACGCCCTCCTGCTTCAGGAAGTCGCTGAGCAGCTCGGACTTTTCGATCGAAACCGTGCCGACGAGCACCGGCTGGCCCTTTTCGGCATGCTGGCGGATGCGCTTGGCGATCGCGCGGAACTTGTCGTTCGTGTCCTTGTAGAACTCGTCTTCCTCGTCGACGCGGTGGATCGGCTTGTTCGTCGGGATGGTGACGACGTTCATCTTGTAGATGTCGAAGAATTCCGCCGCTTCGGTCGAGGCCGTGCCGGTCATGCCGGCGAGCTTCGGATACATGCGGAAATAGTTCTGGAAGGTGATCGAGGCCATGGTCTGGTTCTCGGGCTCGATCTGCACGCCCTCTTTCGCTTCGACCGCCTGGTGGAGGCCATCGGACCAGCGCCGGCCATCCATCATGCGGCCGGTGAATTCGTCGATGATGACGACCTTGCCGTCCTTAACGATGTAATCGGTGTCGCGCTTGAACATGACGTTCGCGCGGAGCGACTGGTTGAGGTGGTGCACCACCTGGGTGTTCTCGAAATCGTAGAGGTTGGCGCCTTCGAGCAGGCCCGCCGCTTCGAGCAACCGCTCGACCCGCTCGGTGCCTTCTTCGGTCAGGACGATCGTCTTCTGCTTTTCGTCCTTCTCGTAATCGTCGGGCGTGATCTGCTTCACGACCGCATCGACCTGCATGTAGAGGTCGCTCTTGTCGTCGGTCGGGCCGGAGATGATCAACGGCGTGCGCGCCTCGTCGATCAGGACCGAATCGACCTCGTCGACGATCGCCATCGCGAACGGCCGCTGGACCATCGACGCGCGCTCGTACTTCATGTTGTCGCGCAGGTAATCGAAGCCGAATTCGTTGTTCGTGCCGTAGGTGATGTCGGCGGCATAGGCGTCGCGGCGCTGCTCGTCGGACAGGTTGGGCACGATCACGCCGACGGTCAAGCCAAGGAAGCGGTAGACGCGGCCCATCCAATCGGCGTCGCGCGCGGCGAGGTAATCGTTGACGGTGATGACGTGGACGCCATCGCCCGGCAGCGCGTTGAGATAGGTGGCGAGCGTCGCGACGAGCGTCTTGCCCTCACCCGTGCGCATCTCGGCGATCTCGCCACGATGGAGGACGATGCCGCCGATCATCTGAACGTCGTAATGCCGCTGGCCGAGCACCCGATGCGCCGCCTCACGCACGGTGGCGAAAGCCTCGGGCAGCAAATCGTCGAGCTTTTCTCCATTGGAGAGTCGCTGCCGGAACAAGACAGTCTGATTGGCGAGCGTCGCATCGTCCATCGACTGCAGCGACGCTTCAAACGAGGCGATCTTCGCCAGCAGCGGGTTGAGCGACCGGACATAGCGGTCGTTAGACGAGCCGAAGAGCGACTTGGCGATGTTGCCGAACATGGGTGAAATCCTGATATCGGAAAGGGCGCGACTGGCCTGCAAACGGCGCGCGCCCGACAAAAAGCGGTAATGTCCCGGCGACAGCCGGCGAAGATCGGCCTATTCGCGCCGGCGGCCGGCGAACACTGGCTCATGCGGCACGAGCGCCAGCGCGCTGCCGCCGCCGAACGCGGCAGAGGTGACGCGCGACGGAAGCGTTGCCGCCGGACGACGCGGCGCGATGCGTGCCGCCGCGGCAGCCTTCACCGCCGACATCGAGCCTTCCGCTACCGCGCGCGCCCGATCCTGCGCACGCACGCCTCCGCCGACGCCGGTCAGCGCCGATAGCACCGCGGAGAGAAGCAGCAGCAAATTCACGGGTGCCGACATAGGGTGAGGAGGCGACGTGTCCAACCCAAAAGCTGCACGGGCGAGCTTCGGACCTCTCCTCGACCTCGGAGCCGTGACCGTCCAGAGGCGCGGCGCCCACGTGACAATGCGTGTTTGGCGGGGCATGGCGAGTGCCATGTCGCACGCTGTTTCGCCGCTCGCCCTGCCCTTTCCCGACCTGCCCGGCATTGCGGGTGCGACGCCGCGCGTGGCGCGGGCGCGGTACAAGGATTGGGATCGCTGCGACCTGAGCTTCGTCACGCTGGATGCGGGCACGACGGTGGCCGGGGTGCTGACGCAATCGAAGTGCCCGTCGCCGGAGGTGGAATGGTGCCGCAAGGCGCTGGTGCTGGGAGAAGCGCGGGCGCTGGTGGTGAATGCGGGGAATTCGAACGCGTTCACCGGCAACCGCGGACGAGCGGCGGTGGAGGCGATCGCCGCGCGGGCGGCAGCGCATCTTGGTTGTCAGCCCTCCGACGTGTTCGTTGCCTCGACCGGGGTGATCGGCGTGCCGCTGCCGATCGACAAGGCGGAGGCCGGGCTGGACGCGGCATTCTCTGCGGCGCCTGCCGACTGGCGGCAGATTGCCGATGCGATCGGCACGACGGACACGTACGCCAAGGGCGCGACGACGACGGCGATCGTCGATGGGCGCACCGTGACGCTGGTCGGCGTGATCAAGGGATCGGGCATGATCGCGCCGGACATGGCGACGATGCTGGGGTTCATCTTCACCGATGCCGCGGTCGACGCGCCATTCTTGCAAAGCGCGCTGACGGACGCCAACGCGCGGACGTTTTCGTGCATCACGGTGGATGGCGACACCTCGACAAGCGACACGGTGCTGGCATTCGCCACCGGGGTGGCGGGCAATGCGCCGCTCTCGGATGAAAACAGCGCGGGCGCGGATGCCTTCCGGGCGGCCCTGGCCGATTTGTGTCACCAACTGGCCCAGCTGGTCGTGCGTGACGGCGAAGGCGCGTCGAAGCTGATCGAGATCTCTGTCGAGGGGGCCGAAAGCGACCGGTCGGCGCATCGGGTCGCCATGTCGATCGCGAACTCGCCACTGGTGAAAACCGCGATCGCCGGAGAGGACGCCAACTGGGGCCGCGTGGTGATGGCGGTCGGCAAGGCTGGCGAAGCCGCCGAGCGCGACAAGCTCGCGATCCGGTTCGGCACGACCCAGGTGGCGAGCGGCGGATTGGCGGTCGAAGGGTATGACGAGGCGCCGGTCGCGGCGCACCTGAAAGGACAGGAGATCGAGATCGGGGTCGACCTGGGGCTCGGCGAAGGGCGGGCAACCGTTTGGACGTGCGACCTGACGCACGGATATATCTCCATCAACGCCGATTACCGTAGTTGACGCCGCTCGACCGCAGCGTTCGGGCGCTACTCGCCGATGTCGCCCGTGCGGCGATCCTGCCGCGCTTCGGGCAATTGTCGAGCGCCGAGCGGGAGGAGAAGTCGCCGGGCGACTGGGTGACGATCGCGGATCGCGAGAGCGAGGCGCTGCTTGCCACGGGATTGCGGGCGATCGATCCGCACGCGCGGGTGATCGGTGAAGAAGCTTATGCGAGCGATCCGACCCTGTTGGACGATATCGGCACCGGGCGATTGTGGCTGGTCGATCCGCTGGACGGGACGAACAATTTTGCGGCGGGCCGGACGCCGTTCGGCATGATCGTCGCGCTGGTCGAGGACGGCGTTGTGCAGCATGGCTGGTTGTACGATCCGGTGGCCGACCGGCTGAGCCATGCCGCGAACGGCCAAGGCGCGTTTGTCGAGGATGTGCGGGTGCGTGCTGTGACGGTCGAGCGATCGCAGCCGATCGCGACCTATTCGAAATATTGGATGTCGGACGAAAAGGCGGCGATGCTGGAGCGGCGCGCCGAGGGCGTCCTGTCGCTGAAGGAAGGCCTGCGCTGTGCCGCCGCGCAATATCCCGCGCTGGTGGACGGGCAGTATGACGTGGCGCTGTTCGAGCGGCTGTTCCCGTGGGATCACGCGGCGGGCGCGTTGTTCGTCAGCGAGGCGGGTGGGAAAGTCGCGCGGCTGGACAATAGCCCCTATCGGCTGGAACGCCGCGACGTGGGGCTGCTTGCCGCGGCCTCGCCCGAATTGTGGAACAAGGCCGCGGCGATATTCAACGTCTGATCAGGGGCTGATCAGGCGAGCGCGCCTTCCAGCCAGGACTTGATCCGGCCCTTGGGCTCGGCGCCGACCTTGGTCGCGGCCGGGTTGCCACCCTTGAACAGGATCATGGTCGGGATGCCGCGCACGCCGTAACGGCCCGGCGCATCGGGATTTTCGTCAATGTTGATCTTGGCGATCGTCACCTGCTCGCCAAGCTCGTCCGAGATCTCTTCGAGGCTCGGGCCGATCATCTTGCACGGACCGCACCATTCGGCCCAGAAGTCGACCAGCACCGGCTTGTCGGATTCGATCACATCCGCGTGGAAGCTATCGTCGGTGATCTTCTTGGTCGCCATGGTAACAATCTCCTTTGCACTCCAATCTAGGAGCGCCAATCGGGACACTCAACGATCGTCGGGCAAGCTTTGCTCCGCGCGGCCCAAGCCGGGCTTGTGCGCGGCCAGCAGCGATGCCGGCAAATGGATGAGCAGCGGCGCCGACGTGTACAGCAATGCCGCCTCTACCGGGCGATCGGGGAAGATGACCGCCAGCGCCGCCGCATAGGCCGCCATCTGGCGCAGATGGTAGGCCGGCACGCCTGCCAGATCTGCCGGGGCAAAGCGGCCGGTCTTGAAGTCGACGAGCTGAACGCGCTCCGGCGTGACGAGCAGACGATCGACGGTACCGGCGATCACCAGCCCCCCTTCGATCACCGCGCTGATCGGCACCTCACCTAGCGACCCGGCGCCGAACAGCGCCACGGTTTCGGGATCGGCGAGGATGCCGCAGACGGTGTCGATCAGAGCGCGACGCTCGGTTCCGTCGGCGACCTGCCCGACCTGCAGCAGCCAACGGTCGGCGGCGGCGCGCCGTTCGGAAGGCGCGACAGCCGGCAATCGCTCGAACAGGCCGTGGATCAGCCGCCCGCGCTGCGCCGCGGCGCGCATCGCGGGGGTGGGCGGCGGATCGGCGACCGCGTCTTCGCCGATCGACGAGGGCGCTAGCGGACGCGGTGGGCGGGCCTCCGGCGGGGCGGGACTGCGCGCCCAGTCGGGCAGCGCGGTCGGCGCCGACGTTTCCGCGTGGTTGGACGGACGCGCCGGCACCGGATCGGCCGGCGTGGTGCCATGAAACAGCCTGCCCTCGCCCGTCGGCACGCCCAGCGTATCAAAGGCGCGCGCTGCGGCGGCATACCAGCTCGCCTCGGGCGGGCCGTTGCGATAGCGCGCGCTGAGCGATCCGGCGACGATCAACCGCTCCTCCGCGCGGGTGGCGGCGACGTAGAACAGACGCCAATGCTCCTGCCGCTCGCGGCTTTCCGCTTCGGCGGCAACGTCAGCGATCGGCCCGGCGCGCTCTGCCGGGCGCGGTGCGAAGACCGGGATCGGCGCCTCGGCCCCGTCCGGTGTCCACATCAGCGTGCCGCCGCGCGTCGCATCGGGATCGGCCGTCGCGTCGGCCAGAATGACGACCGGCGCCTGCAACCCCTTGGCGCCGTGCGCGGTCATGACGCGGACGGCGCTCAGCACGCCCTCCGCCTCGCGCTTCACCTCCACCTCGCCACGGTCGAACCAGTCGAGGAAGCGTTGCAGCGACGGGGTGGCGGTGGTTTCGAACTCCAGCGCGGCGCTGAGCAGCTCCTCGATTGGATCGCGCGCCTCCTCGCCCAGCCGCGCGAGCAAGCGGCGGCGCCCCTGCAACGGGCCGGAGAGTATCTCTTCCAGGAAGCGGTACGGGGTCGAGAAATCCGCGCGCGCGAGCATCGCATCGAGCGGGGCGAGCAGATCGCGGTGATGCGCCGACAGGTGCCGCCACAGGCTGGTGGTGCGCGGCACGGCGCGGGCGAGCAATTCCTCCTGCGACCAGCCGATGAGCGGCGAGACGAGAAGGTTGGCGAGGCTGAGATCGTCCTGCGGCTGGAGCACGAAGCGAATCGCCGCCAGCAGATCCTGCACCGCGAGCGGCGCGTTGAGGCGCAGGCGATCGACGCCGGCGACCGGCACACCCTCCGCATACAGGCGCGCAACGAGCAGCTGGGCGATCTCGCCGCGCCGCTTGACGAGGACCATGATGTCCTCTGGGCGGATCGGCCGGCCCTTGCTTTCCAGCATGACCCCGCTGTCCAGCCAGCCGCGGATCTGGCGCGCGATTCGGGTGGCGTTGGCGCGCACGGCGTCATCAATCCACTCCTCGTCGCCGGCATCGTCCTCGGCGGCGCCGGCCGCGATCGGTTGCCATAGCTCCACGCAGCCCGGCCCTGCGACCTCGCTGGCGTGCGGCGGCATGTCCTGATCGAGCCCCAGCGCGTCCGAGCCGAGCGCCGCCACCGCGGCATCGACGAACTCCAGCACGGGGCGCGTTGAGCGGAAGGAAGAGACGAGCGACAGCCGCTCGAAGGGCAGCCCGCGTTCCTCGTCCGGCATGCGGTCGTCGCCCGCGACCTCGGCAGCTTTGGCGGCAAAGTATCGCTCGGCGGCGCGGAAGTTGACGGGATCGGTGCCCTGGAATCCGAAGATCGCCTGCTTGTGATCGCCCACCGTGAACAGCGTGCGGACCGACGGCGCATAAACGCCGCGACCGACGAAATATTCGTCCACTAGCGCGCGCACGATGCGCCATTGCGCGATGTTGGTATCCTGCGCCTCGTCGATCAGGACGTGTTCGGTGGTCTGGTCGAGCTTGAAGCGAACCCAGTCGCCGATGCCGGGCACGTCGAGCAGCCGCACGGTGGCGGCGATGAGATCGTCGAAATCGACCAGACCGCGGCGGCGCTTCGCGGCCATATAGGCCCGCGCATAGTCGCGGCCGACCGTCAGCCCCGCGGCGAGCAGATCGGCATAAGCGGCGCGAACCCGCAGGCTCAGCAGATCGGCGCAGGTGCTGTGGAGGAGCATGGCGAGATCGGCATAGTCCGGATCCTGCGGCGCCTGCCCCTTGCCGAACGAGCGCGGATCGCCGTCCGCCTTGGCCCAGACGAGGTGGAGTTGGTCGAGCGTCGCGGCGCGCTGTTCAGCGCCTGCCTCCAGCCAGGCGGCGACGACGCCGGCGCGCTCCGTGCCCTTCTTGCCGCCCCAGCCGCGGTTCAGCGCTTCGATCGTCTCCAGTGTCGAACGGTCGATCGCGTCTTCGCCGCATGCCTCGCGGATATGCGCCTCGACATCGCCGGAAGGCAGATCGAGCGCGCGGCGCAGCCACGGCTGGATGCCGGAGGGCAGCGCCTCAATCGCCGGGCCGGCGCGGGCACAATCGTGGAGATAGCGCTCAGCCGCTACTTCGCCCAGCCGGATGCTGAGCTTGCCGACTGCCTCGATCGGCGCGGTGCGGCCTTCCGCTTCCGCCGAGACGAGCACCTCCGCCAGAGTGGCGCGGGCGAGCACGGCCTCCTCGCGCGCCTCGATCGGGCGGAAACCAGGGACGAGCGCCGCCTCGACCGGGAAGGCGGCGAGCAGGCCCTGACAAAAGCCGTGGATCGTCTGAATACGCAGGCCGCCACCGGGCGCGTCGAGCACCTTCGCGAACAAGGTGCGAGCGCGATCACGCTGCGCCGGATCGCCGGGTTCGCCGAGCGCGGTCAGATCGGCGAACAGGTCAGCGTCCTTCATCCGCACCCAGGCGGCGAGACGCTGATTGACGCGGGCGGCCATCTCGGCGGCACCGGCCTTGGTAAAGGTGAGGCACAGGATGGCGGACGGATCGACGCCGCGCAGCAGCAGGCGGAAGACGCGGGCGGACAGCACCTGCGTCTTGCCAGTGCCCGCCGACGCGGAAAGCCAGACGTGCGCGTCAGGCGCACTGGCCCGGCGCTGCTCACCGCGAAGCGGGGGAAGCGGGCGAGCGCCCGTCGCGCCGCTCACCAGCGGCCCCCGGCGGGCATGTGGCGATCAGTTTTCACGCCCGTACCATTCGTCGCGGCGCATCAGCTGGTCATATTCGGCATAAGGCGCATATTCGGGGTGAAGCTTTGCGGTGAAGGCGTCGTCGCCGGTCAGCCAGCGTTGCGCCGCATCGGTGAAGACGGCGCGGGCGCGCTCCACGAACTCGCCGGTGAGGACGCGATCGTTCTTGCCGTTGGGATCGACGGGCGTGCTGACGCTGCCGAACGAGCCCTCGCGATTCTTGGCGAGCGACCAATATTCGAAGCCGCCGGCGGTGCCGCCAATACCGGCAAACCCGCCAGCCTCCGCGATCGCGCCAAGCAGGCCGAGCTGCATGGAGAAGCCGGCGCGCACCGCTGCCGCCGAGGGGGCCTTGCCGGTCTTGTAATCGACGATGCCGAGCGTGCCGTCGGGCAGATGGTCGATACGGTCGAAGCGGCCGGAGAGATCGATGCCGGCGATCTGCGTGCCGCCGCGCCCCTCGGCGGCGATGACCTTGCGCCCGGCCTGCTGCTCGGCGGCCATGCGCTGCGCGATCCATTCCACCGCCGCGAGCAACCGAGGCTGCCACAGCGCGCGGATCAGCGGATGGGTGCCGGGATCGCTCAACATGGCGATGGCGAGCGGGCGCAGGGCATCCACCTGGCAGGCGTGATCGCGCGCCCAGGCTTCCAGCACGCCGTGAACCGCGGTGCCGCGCCACGCGGCGGTCGGATCCGCATCGACCGGCTCCAGCGCGGACAGGCGCAGGATGCGCTGCGCGTAGAAGGCGAAGGGATCGGCCTTCAGGCGATCGACCTGCGTCACCGACATGGCGGTGGGGCGAAGCGCGGCGGGTGGGCGCGGCGCCGGGCGGGACGCCGGCTGGGGCACGCCGGCGTCGTCGATCAGCCGGGTCCAGCCCTCCAACTGACGATCGCGCGCGCGATCGAACTCGTCACCGGCCATTGCCGCGAGTCGCAGCCACAGCCGCGATGGAATGGCGGGCGCGCGCGCATCGCGCCGAGCGCGCGTGATCAGCACCTCGCGCGCGCCCAGCCCTTGGCCGAAATCATGCGCGGCGACACCGATCGAGCGTTCGAGCCCAGGCAGGCCAAGCGTCGCCCGAATGCGGGGCGCTAGCCATGGATCGGGCGCGGCGCTGGCCGGCCAGGTGCCTTCGTTGAGGCCGCCAAGAATCATGAGGTCCGCCGATTGCAATCGCGCCTCGATCAGGCCGTAGATGGCAAGCCGCGGGTGGCCGCCCTGCGGCGGACGCACGGCGATCTCGTCCATCAGCAACCGCAGCATGGGGGCAAGATCTTCGGGCGTCGCGCTGGCCGGGCCGGCCGGCGCTTCCGTCTCGAGCTCGGCGAGGAGATCGGCAGCCGCGCGGCCGGCAGGGCCACGCCACGCCTCCGCCCCGGCGAGCGCGTCCGCCGCATCGCGCAGCGCGGCAACAAGCGTGGCGAGCGGCGCCGTGCCGTCAGCAAAGGCGGTAGCGAGCGGATCGAGCAAGGCGCGCACCTCTGCCCACCAATCGCCGGCAGCGTCACCAAGAGCCGCCGCAATGCCGTCCAGACCGGGCGATGGCCGTGGGCCGCGCAGATTTCGATCAAGGCGTCGCACGCCATCGAGCCAGCGCGCACGCGCATCGCCGGCGCGTACCAGCGGATGCTTCAGCAATGTGAGGAGCGCGAGCGGGGCGAAGCGCTCGGTCGCTGCGTCGCAGATGGCCGTGAGCAACGTGCCCGGCGGCGTGATCGACAACGGCCGACCCGCGCTGTCGTCCACCTCCAGCCCCCAGCGGGCGCAATGCGCCGAGACACGGCGGGCGAGCGCGCGATCCGGCGTGACGAGCGCGGCGGTGCGCTCGGGCTGCTCCACGGCGGCGCGGAGCGCGAGGGCGATGGCCTGCGCTTCCTCGGCCGGGCTCGACAATTCGGCGACGCGCACACCGGCGAGCTGACGCTGCTGCGGCCGCAATGCCGTCCAGCGGGCAGTATATTCGGCTGGCGCAAGCGCGGTCGCGATCGTGCGACCACGCGCCTCGGAGGCGTCATGATCGCTGCCGTCGGGCCAGCGCGCCGCGTCAGCGCGCGCCAATCCCATTCGTTCGAGCAATTGCTTGAGGTGGAATTGCGGATGGACCTCGATCGCCCGCGACGCACGGCCGGTGACGGGATCCGGCTCATGCGGACCAAGCGCCTGCCACTCCGCCTCGTCCATGTCACGATCGAGTCCGGCGAGCACGACCAGGCCGCGATCAAGCAGGGCGACGCGGCGGAGCAGACGGGCGACGGCGGGTGCGGCATCGGTGATGCCCGCGGCGCACACGAACCCGGACGGCGGATCAAGGCGCCAACGCTCCTCCAGGCGACGGAGCAGCAGCACGCGCCGCGTCGCGCCGTCGATCCGGCCAAGCCGTGCAAGCTCGCCCGGCCAGTGGTCGAGCACCACACGAAACAGCTCCAGCGACGCGCGCCAGTGATCGGTGAGGTCGCCAAGGTCGAGCGACGACAATCGCGCGGGATCGACTTCCTCGACGATCAGCTGGTCGAGCGTGCGCGCGAGATCGCCAGCCAATCGCACCGCCTCCGCCGTGTCGAGATCAGGCTTCGCTTCCTTGACCAGCCGCGCGAGGATCATGCGGCGGGTCAATGGCGCGACCGCCGGTGGCGGCGAATCGGGTGCGTCGGCGGGGTCGAGCGCGGCGCCGATCGCCTCGCCAAGATCGTCCGCTCCGATCGCGACCAGACGCGGCAGCACGAGCGCGCCGCCACGCGCCCGCACAAAGGCGTTGGTCACCGCCAGCTTCGCGCGATTGTTGGGCAGCAGCACAAGACCATGCGCCAGACCCAAAGGGTCGTCGCCGAAGCACCGGATCAGCCCGGCGACCAGCGCGTCTGCAAATGCGCGATGTGACGGGATGGTGAAAAGCTGCGGGACGGCGCGATCACCCATCGATCAGCAAGGCTTCTGCCCGCGCGATGGCTGCCGGCGTGCCGACATCGACCCACAAGCCCTGATGCACGACGCCGAAGGCGCGCCCCGCGGCGATCGCGCGCTCCCAGAAAAGCATGGTCGAAAACGGGCCTTCGGGCGCATCTTCAAGGATCGCGGGATTGAGGATCTGCACGCCGATGAACACGAAAGGCGCCAAACGGCCGGCGCGACGCCGGCTGGTGATGCGACCATCGCTGGCGATGTGGAAATCGCCCTGGCCCCGGTGGCAATGCGCCCGGGCCAGTGGCACCAGCAGCAACAGCACGTCCATCTCCGCCGGGTTCCAGCGCGCCGCCAGCAGCGACAGCGCGTCGATCGGGCCATCGAGCCAGAAATTGTCGCTGTTCACCACGAGGATCGGATCGGTGCCGAGCAGCGGCTTTGCCTTCATCAGCCCGCCGCCGGTCTCCAAGAGCTGCGCCCGCTCGTCCGATACGACGATATCGAGTCCCTCGACGCTCTCCAGATGCCCCTTCAGCGTATCGGCGAGATAATGGACGTTGACAACGGCACGCTGCACACTCGCGTCGCGCAGGTGATCGAGCGTGTGATCGAGCAAGGTCTTGCCCGCAACCTTGATCAACGGCTTCGGACGGGTCGCTGTCAGCGGGCGCATGCGCTTGCCGAGCCCCGCAGCCATTACCATCGCGGTCTGCGGCACGGCGGCGGGCAGCCCGGGGCGGATAACGCGCGGCTTGCTCATTTCGCGCTCAACGCCAGGGGGTCGCCGCGCATCGCCGCGGGGATGTTTGCATCGAACCAGGCCGCCACGGGTGCCAGCTCCGGCTGGGCAAGATCGCGCTCCAGGTAGGTCCAGACGCGCGGGCAGAGCTGAGGGTAGCGATCCTTGCCGTCACGCTGCCACAGCCGGGTGAAGATGCCGATGATCTTCGCGTTCCGCTGCGCGCCAAGCACATGATAGGCGCGCATGAACGCGTCACCCTCGCCGGTCGCCGCGCAATAGCGCGCCAGCATCTGCTGCTCGAGCGCGGGCTCGACATCACGGCGCGCGTCCTGAAGCAGCGACACGAGATCGTAGGCGGCGTGGCCGGCGAGCGCATCCTGGAAGTCGAGCAGGCCAAGGGTGCGCGCGGCGCCGACCAGCATCAGGTTTTCGACGTGATAGTCACGCAGCACGGTGACCGCGCGGTCATATTGGGCATGCTGAAGCACTGCGTCCCAGGCGGCGACATAGCCGGCGGTATCGATCTCCAGCCCCACCGCCGGGCAATACCATTCGACCAGGAGCCCGGCCTCACGCTGAAGCTCGGCGCGATCATAGGGCCGCCAATCGCCGGCCGGATGCGTGCGTAACAGAACCAGCAGGTCGACGGCGTTTTCATACAGCGCAATAGCGCCGTCCGGCTCGGCATCGATCGCCTCGCGCATGCGATCGTTGCCGAAATCCTCCAGCAGCACGAGCCCGCGCACCTCGTCGATCGCGTGAATGCGCGGCGCGCCGAAGCCCCGCTCCGTCAGCCAGTTCGCCACCGCGATGAACGGGCGCGGATCCTCGTGCGGCGGCGGCGCGTCCATCAGGACCGCGCTGCGGGCGCCGTCGACGATGCGGAAATAGCGGCGGAACGACGCATCCCCGGCCAGCGGCAGGATCGTCGCTCCGGCCCAACCGTGCGCTGCAAGAAACAGGGGCGCATCGGCGGGCGGCGTCATATCTAGGACCATCGGCGCTCCCATGCCGCCGGCGCTTCCCAAGTCAAGCGCCGCGCGCCATCCGGTTCGATCGCGAGCACCAGTCGCAGGGCAATGGGCCATGCATCAGGCCCGGCGCGGTCGGGCCATTCCACCAGCAGCGCGGCATCGAACAACGCCTCGTCGAGGCCGAGCTCAAGCATCTCGTCAGGTCCATCGAGCCGATACAGGTCGACGTGGAGCACGGGGAAGCGGACCTCGGGCGGGTCATAGGGCTGGACGATCGCAAAGCTGGGGCTCGGCGCTTCGCCCGCGAGGCCAAGGCCGGCAAGGAGCCCGCGCGCGATGCTCGTCTTCCCCGCGCCCAGCGGGCCGGACAGGGTAATCACGTCGCCGGGGCGGATCACCTCGGCCAGTCGCGCACCGATGGCGAGCGTGGCCGCGGGATCGGCAAGATGCACCTCGCCTCGCTTCATCGCGGCAGCTCGGCCTTTACCAGCGTGCCCATACCAACCTCGCTTACCAGCGAGATGCTGCCGCCATGCGCCTCGACGAACTGCTTCGCGAGCGGCAGGCCGAGATCAAGCGCGCGGACGCCGCGGGTGGTGGTCGGCTGGGCGAAGCGGTCAAAGGCGTGGCGCGCCGCGTCCTCATCGATCCCCTCGCCATCGTCCGACACGATGATGCGCGCGTGTTCGTCATCGCCATCGACGTGGAGCAGCACGCGGCCGCCCGGTGCGGCGGCGTTGATCGCGTGCCGCAGCAGATGCTCCACCGCCTCGCGGATGCGACGCGGATCGGCACTCAGCTGCCCGGCGCTGGCATCGATGGTGACGGCAAAGTCGATCCCGCGATCGGCGGCGGCTCCTTCCATTCCGGCGGCCGCGGTGCGCGCCACATCGGCCAGCTCCATCACCTCGCGGCGGAGCGGCATGTCCCGCTCGCCCTGTGTCAGGTCGAGTACCTCGTCGATCAGCATGCCGAGCCTGCTGACCGAATCGAGAATGGCGGCGACATATTGCTCCGCCTGTTCGGGCAACGTGCCCGCATATCCGCCTTGGAGCATTTCCGCGAAGCCGCTGATCGAGGTGAGTGGGGTGCGCAATTCGTAGCTCATGTTGGCGACGAAGGCGGTCTTCACCTGATTGGCGGCCTCGAGCGCCGCCGCCCGATCGCGTAGCGCCTGCTCGGCACGGCGGCTGTCGCTGATGTCGAGCATCGTGAACAGCGCATTGCCATCGGGCAAGGGCACCGCGGCAAAGGCGAAGTGACGGCCATCCGCCAGCGCCACGCGGCCGTTGCGCTGCTGGCGATCCGCGGTGGCCGACCGAACCAGCTCGCTGACCAGGGTAGCGCGGTTGGGCGTGCGCAGCTTGGGCGCGATCTTGTCGGCGACTGCGTCGACCCGCGGATGGCTGTTGAGGAACTCTTCCTCGAAATCCCACAAGGCGCGGAAACGATGATTCCACAGCTGCAGCCGGCCGTCGGCGGCGAACACGCCCAGCGCCTCGAACAGATTGTCAAAGGTGGCCGTTCGCACGCGAAGCAGCGTGTCGCGCGCAGAGGCGAGCTGCACTTCTTCCGTGCGATCCTCGAAAATCAGCAGGAGCCCGCCGTCGGGCAGCAATTGCGCGAGCACGCGAATGTGGACGCCGCCGGGCAGGTGCCACGTTTCCTCCGTCGCGGCATCGGTGCGGGTGAACCAGTCGCGCCGTTCCGCCTTCCAGCCGGGAAAGTCGCGCACCTCCGGCAGCCGGTTCGCCTCGCGCATGCGCTCCAGCACCCGGTCGAATTCGGGGCGGTCCGCCAGCCACTCGCCGCGCATCGCGAACATGCGCCGGAACGGCTGGTTGCAGAACAGGAGCGCGCGATCGCGGCCGAACTGCGCCACGCCGGCGGACAGCCGATCGAGCATCGCGCGCTGGGCATTGGCGAAACGCTGTTCTCGCGCGCGGGCTTCCTCCAGTTCCTCGACGTCGATTGCAAAGCCAGCGACGCCGCCGCCTGGTAGCGGCACGTCGTAGAGTTGCATCGAACGACGCGCGCCACCGATGGTGGCGGGCAGCACGCGCACTTCGGGCCGCCCCGTCTCCCGCGCGGCGGTGGCGCCGGCGAGCGGGCCGCCCTGCCCCGAGCCCTCGATCAACTCCACGCCGCGTGCCACGACGTCGGCGGCATCGGCACCCTCCACCGCCTGAACATAAGCGGTGTTCACCATCGACACGCGAAGATCGGGGCCGCGGTACCACATCGGCAGCGGAGCCGCCTCGATCAAACCGGTGAGTGCGTTGAATGCCTCGCGCACCTGCGTCTGCTCGACGGCGAGGCGCTCCGCCTCGGCCTGCGCCTCGCTGGCATCGTGGACCCAGATCACGACATCGGCGTTGCCGGCCGCAGCCGGCGCACGCGCGCCGCGCAAGGTCAGCGTACGCGCCGCGCCGCGCGGGCGGACCTGGCGCACGAAGGGCTTGCCCGAGCGCTGAACGGCGATCACGTCCGCCAGCAGATGCTCGGCGTCACGCGGATCGAGGCCGCCGCCTGCCGCGCTGAGGCCATCGAAATCGGTCGGCGGCTGCACCAGACCGAACAGGTCCGCGACGCGTGGCGGCATCTCCATGCGGTGATCGGAACGCACCAGCATTGGCTGCATCGGGGCGCCCGCCAGCAGCCCTTCCGCCAGGACCAGCCGGTCCGACTGCGCCGACGCGGCCGACAGCGCCGCCAGCCCGCGGCTGAGCACCAGAACGGCAGCCGCGATCAGCAACAACAGGACAACGCCGGCGGCGATGAGCATAAGCGTGGTCAAGAACGGGGCGAGTCCAGCATGACGGCGCCCACTTCTACGCCCCTCGCGGGCGAAAGGAACAGCCTACATCTCCCCACGGGAGCGGCGGATCGCATACCATTTCGCCACATTCGCATTGTGCTGTTCCAGCGTGTCGGCAAACACATGCCCGCCGGTGCCGTCCGCGACGAAATAGAGGGCCGAGGTTTGGGCCGGATTCAACACCGCGTCGATCGATGCCAGCCCAGGATTGGCGATCGGCCCGACCGGCAGGCCAGCACTGGCGTAGGTATTATAGCCGTTCTTGTCCTGGAGCTCGGACCGCTTGATGCGGCGGCCCAGCGGCTTGCCTTTGGTGATCGGGTAGATCACGGTGGGGTCCGCCTGGAGCGGCATGCCCAGCTTCAGGCGATTGCCGTACACGGCCGCGACGGTGCGCCGCTCGGACGGCTTGCCTGTCTCCTTCTCCACGATCGACGCAAGGATGATCGCTTCCTGCGGCGATTTGACGACGCTCAGCTTGGTACGCTTCTTCCACGCGGCGGCTAGGTAGTCGGTCATCGCCTTTTGCATGCGCGCGACCAAGGCCGCGCGGGTGTCGTTCAGCTGATAGGCATAGCTGTCAGGCAGGATCGATCCCTCGCGCGGCACGGGCACGTTCCCCGTCAGCCCCTCGGCGCGCATCAGCGCCTCGTGCACCAGGATCGACGGATAGCCTTCGGGCACCGGCACCAGCCGCTGACGCACCTTGCCTTCTTCCAGCAGCGTCAGGATCTCGGATGCGCTGGCGCGTGCGGGGATCGCATATTCGCCGGCCTTGATCGGTGCGCCGCTGCCGAAGAACCGCGCATAGCCGCGGAAGCGGCGCGCCGAACGGATCGCGCCCTGCTTTTCGAGTTCGGTCGCCGCGCGCGACAGGCTTGCGCCCTCGGGCACAACGATGGCGAGCGGCTTGGCCGCCGGCCCCTCGCCCGACCAGTCGCGCCCCACCCAATACAGCGCCGCGATCAGCGCGAGGCCGATGAGGAGTCCGAAACATCCGACCTTACGCATGTGCCTTTATTTCCCCGGCGACGGCCGAGGCCAGTCGCGGCCAGCCCGATCGTGCGCCCCGACCATTGCCGGGGCGCACAAGGAGGTCAGATCGCCTTCATCACCAGCGACGCGTTTGTGCCGCCAAAGCCGAAGCTGTTGTTCAGCACCGCGCGCACCTGGCGCTTCTTGGCGGTGTGCGGCACCAGGTCGACGCCCGCGCAATTGTCGCTCGGATTGTCGAGATTCAGCGTCGGCGGTACGATCTGGTCGCGCATCGCGAGGATGCAGAAGATGCTCTCCACCGCACCCGCACCGCCTAGCAAGTGGCCGATCGCGGACTTGGTGGACGACATCGACAAGTCGCCGATCGCATCGCCAAACAGCCGGCGCACCGCGCCCAGCTCCAGCTCGTCACCCAGCGGCGTGGAGGTGCCGTGCGCGTTGATGTAATCGATGTCGGACAGCGAAAGGCCGCTCTTGCGCATCGCCATTTCCATCGACCGGAACGCGCCCGAGCCTTCCGGATGCGGCGCGGTGACGTGATAGGCATCGCCCGACAGACCATAGCCGATCACTTCGGCATAGATTTTCGCGCCGCGCGCCTTGGCCCGTTCATATTCTTCCAGCACAACCACGCCGGCGCCCTCGCCCATGACGAAGCCGTCGCGATCCTTGTCGTACGGACGGCTGGCCTTTTCGGGCTGGTCGTTGAAGTTGGTCGACAGCGCGCGCGCCTGGGCGAAGCCGGCGATGCCGAGCGGGCAGATCGCGCCTTCCGCGCCGCCCGCCAACATCACGTCGGCATCGTCCATGGCGATCATGCGCGCCGCGTCGCCAATCGAATGCGCGCCGGTCGAACAGGCGGTCACCACCGCATGGTTCGGACCCATCAGGCCGTATTTGATGCTGACCTGCCCCGAGATCAGGTTGATGAGGCGGCCGTGCACGAAGTGCGGGCTGACGCGGCTCGGCCCCTTCAACTCGCAGACGAGGGACTCGCTGGCTATGCCCGGCAGGCCGCCGATCCCGGCGCCGATCGAGCAGCCGGCGCGGAACCGCTCGGCTTCGCTCATCTCGGTCAGCCCGGCGTCTTCAAGCGCCTGGCCGGCAGCGTCGATGCCGAACACGATGAACGGATCGACCTGGCGCTGGATCTTGTGATCAACGCGCTTGCCCGGATCGAAGCCATATTCGTGATCGGCCGGCTTCACCTCGCAGGCGATGCGGCACTTCTGGTTGGAAGCATCGAAATGCGTGATCGGACCGGCGCCCGACTTGCCGGCGATGAGATTGGCCCATGCTGTCTCGACGTCGGCGCCCAAAGGGGTGACGAGGCCAAGACCGGTGACAACAACGCGGCGCATCGCGCTACTCCATGAAATTCAAAACGAAACAGGCGTTCATAACGAAACGGCCCCCCGCCCACTAGCCGGGGACGGGGAGCCGCTCGAAACCGTATCGGGTGCATCGTGCGGCGCGAAGCCGCCCTGCGCCCCGGTCAGGCGATCAGCCCTTGTGCTCGTCAATATAGGTGATCGCATCGCGCACGGTGGTGATCTTCTCGGCGGCGTCGTCCGGAATCTCCACCCCGAACTCTTCCTCGAACGCCATCACCAGCTCGACAATGTCGAGGCTGTCCGCGCCGAGATCGTCGATGAAGCTCGCATCCTCGGTCACCTTGTCGGCTTCGACGCCGAGATGCTCGACGACGATCTTCTTCACGCGGTCGGCGGTCTCGCTCATAGTCATTCCCTTTGTTCATTCGGAGGGGTGGTTAAATCCTGAACGCAGGTAGAACGGGGTTCGCTGCGTTACAAGTCTGCTTTAGACCATTGCCATGCCGCCATTTACGTGCAGCGTCTGGCCGGTGACATAGCCCGCCTCTCGCGATGCGAGATAAACCACCGCCGCGCCGATGTCTTCCCCTGTGCCGAGATCGCCGGCAGGGATCTTCGTAAGCAGCGCGGTTTTCTGCGCGTCGGGCAGCACGTCGGTCATCGCCGAACGGATGAAACCGGGCGCCACGCAGTTCACCGTGATGTTGCGGCTGGCGAGTTCCTGCGCCAGCGCCTTGGACATGCCGACGAGGCCCGCCTTGGACGCGGCATAATTGGCCTGCCCCGGATTGCCGGTCTGCCCAACCACCGAAGTGATGGAGATGACGCGGCCGAACCGCTGCTTCATCATCGGCTTGGCGGCGGCGCGGATCAGGCGAAATGCGGCCTCCAGGTTGACGCGGATCACCTGATCCCATTCGTCGTCCTTCATCCGCATGGCCAGATTGTCGCGCGTGACGCCGGCATTGTTGACGAGGATGTCGAGCCGCCCACCGAGCGCCTCGGCCGCGGCGGGCACCAGCCCATCCACCGCCGCCGCATCCGACAGGTTGGCCGGCACCGCGACATGATCCCCGCCGAGCTGGTCGCGAAACGCGTTGAGCTTGTCGGCATTGGACCCCGACACCGCCAGCCGCGCTCCCTGCGCCGCCAGCGCCTGCGCGATTGCCGACCCGATCCCGCCCGAAGCCCCGGTGACCAAAGCGGTCATGCCTGAAAGGTCGAACATGCTAATTACTCCTCAGATAGTCGGTTCACGCAGAGGTAGCCGACATCGCTTTTTGTCGCAGCGATACGCGTCAAAGACATTGGCCGCGCCGTTCCACTTACAGCGCCTTCAGCAAACCCTCGATGTCGTCCATCGAAACGACGCTTACTGCATTGGCGTCGGGCGCGATGCGCTTGACCATTGGGCTCAGCACCTTGCCGCCGAATTCCACGAACTCGGTTACGCCCGCTTCCACCATCGCCAGCACCGATTCGCGCCAGCGCACCATGCCGGTCACCTGCTCCACCAGCAGGCGGCGGATCGTGTCCGGGTCGCTCGCCGGCGCGGCGATGACGTTGGCATAGACCGGCACCAGCGGCGCGGAGACGCGCGCTTCGGCCAGCGCCTTCTCCATCGCGTCGGCGGCCGGCTGCATCAGTGGGCAGTGGAACGGCGCGGAGACGGGCAGTGCAACCGCACGCTTGGCGCCATGCTCCTTGGCCAGACCGATCGCGCGATCGATCGCGGCCTTCGCGCCGGAGATCACCACCTGCGAGGGATCGTTGTCGTTGGCGACGGTGCACACCTCGCGCTCGGCCGCCGCGGCAGCGATCGCCTGCGCCTTGTCGAGATCGGCCCCGAGCAGCGCGGCCATGCCGCCCTCGCCCACCGGCACCGCCGCCTGCATCGCCTGCCCGCGCAGCTTCAGCAGCCGCGCGGTCGTCGCAAGGTCGAACGCGCCGGCCGCGCACAAGGCGCTATATTCGCCCAGGCTGTGCCCGGCGACGAAATCCGCCTTGTCGGCCAGCCGCACGCCGCCTTCCTGTTCCAGCACGCGCAGCGTCGCGATGGCGTTCGCCATGATCGCCGCCTGCGCATTCTCGGTCAGCGTCAGCTCGTCCGCCGGCCCTTCGGTCATCAGCCGGAACAGGTTCTGGCCGAGCGCCTCGTCCACCTCGCCGAACACCTCGCGCGCATGCGGGCTGGCGGCGGCGAGTGCCTGGCCCATGCCGACGGCCTGGCTGCCCTGTCCGGGGAAGATGAACGCACGCATCGGAGCCTCCTGAAATCGAAGAGGCGGCCGGTAAGCGCCCGGAGGCGCCTTGGTCAACCGGCAGGCGTGCGGACCAGCACCATGGCGGGGCTCGGCGCGAACATCCGCCGGGCGATCGGCGCGGGCACCAGCGCCTCCAGCCCGATCGCACGCAACGCGGCGCCCAGCCGTGTCGGCGGCGAGGAATAAGTCGCGACGACCTGCCCCGCCGGTGTCGCATCGACCGGCGCAACGACCAGCCCGCCAGGTCCGGCCGGCAAGGGGCGCAGGTTGCGCTGTCCAAGGAACGCCATCGAGATGTCCGCGCGCCTGACGTCGCTTGCCTCTCCCGCGATCGGCTCGCCCGGGTGCGCCTCGGCGGCCATCACCAGCGCCTCCATCGACCAGCGCGGGTGCGCGTTGCCGACACTCATCAGCAGGAGGTTGCTCGTGACCAGCGCCGCGAGGATCAGCGCACGCGACCGTGCGCCCAACCGGTCCAGCCACACCGCCAGCACCAGCACCGCCGCCAGCGCCACCAGCATGAAGTAGCGCGGGTTCAGCACCAGCTTGGTGTAGAGCACCGACACCAGAAGGAAGCTCACCGCCGCCATCCATGCCAGCAGCGTCATCGGTGCCCGCCGCGTCTCTGGCAGCAGCCGCCACGCCCCCAGGGCCACTGCGGCGCCAGTCACCCAGAACAGCAGCCCGAAATCGTCGTTGATCAGCAGCACCAGCAGCGGATCGATCGGCGGCCACAGCAGGAAGTTGCCCTCCATGTTCGCGGCGCGATCCATATGGTCGTCATGGTTGAACGCGATGGTGTAGCGGCGCAGCGGGTCGCCGGTCAGCGCATATTGGAACAGCGCCTCGCCAAGCAGCACCGCCGCCGCACCGATGCCGCAGGCGATCAGCACGCGTCTCGGCACCGGACGTCCGATCAGGAACAACGGCCCGAGCGCCGCCAAGGCGAGCACGCTGGTTTCGCGGCACAGCACCGCCACGCCGAACAGCGCGCCGCCGAGTGCCGCCCGAGTAAGTCCGCGCCGGTCGTCGCTGCTCGTTCCGACCAGCCATGCGCCGCCAAGCAATGCCGCCGCCTCGGTCAGGTCGACGCTTACCGTGGTCGCATGGCTCACCACCACCGGCAGCGTCGCGGTCAGCAGCGCCGCGATCCACCCGGCGCGCTCGCCTGCGATGCCAGCCGCAAACCGTCCGGTCACCGCCACCAGCACCACGTAGAACAGGATCGCCGTCACGCCGAAAGCGACGAAGTTCTGCCCCACCACCGCCAGCACCGCGGCAAAGGTCAGCGTCAGCGGAAAGCGCGTCGACCAATGGTCGCTGCCGGCAAAGGGCGGGTCGGTCAGCCAGCGGACCGCACCGGCATGATAGAGTGAATCGTCCGACGCCATGTAGCCGATCCAGCCGACAAACAGCGCTACGATCATCGCGGTCGCGACAAGAGCCGCCCAACCGCCCCGTAACCCGCCACCCGCCTGGCCGGCGTGGGGCAGATGCTGAGCGCTGCCCGGCGGGGCGGCGCGCGAAAGATCGGTGGTCGACATGGCCGCCGCTCGTAGCAGTTTGGAGTGTAAAAATGCTTGCTGCGTGAACCGTTGTTCAGCCTTTCGCCCTGCTTGCGACAAATCGCGACCAAATGCCCAGGTCACAGCGATGGGTGGGATACATCCGGCGCCCAGATAGGTTCTCGACGCCGCGGTATCGGCGCCGCTTGTTGAGTAAGAAAAGGAGCAGTCCCATGTTCAAGAAGCTGATCCAGGCAACGGTTGCAGCCTCGCTGATGGCGACCCCGATGATCGCCGGCGCAGCAGAGGCGCAGCGCCGCGAAGTGACCACTACCACGGTCAAGCATCGCCCCAACGGCACCGTCGTGCAGAAGACCACGGTTCGCCGCGCGCCCACCTATCGCACGTGGCGCCAGGGCCAGCGCTTCGACCGCCGCTATGCCCAGAACTATCGCGTGGTCGACTATCGCCAGTATCGCCGGGCGAAGCTGTATGCGCCGGGTCGTGGGCAGCAGTGGGTCCGTTCGGGTCGCGACGCGGTGCTGATCAGCGGCAACGGCAACATCATCCGGGTGATCTCGCGCGTCTTCTAAGACTTGCATTTATCGCGGTTCCGCGTATGGGAACCGACAGCACGGGCGGGATGGCTTCGGCCTTCCCGCCCTTTGCTGTTGTGGACGACAGCCGGAGGGGCATGGCACGGGGCCATGTCAGCGATCGGCCAAGGAAGGAAAGCGCATGGCTCTATACGAGCACGTGTTCCTTGCGCGCCAGGATTTGGCACAGGCGCAGGTGGACCAGATGGCGGAAGCCGTCACCAAGATCGTCGAGGATCATCAGGGCAAGGTCGTGAAGACCGAGACCTGGGGCCTGCGTTCGATGGCCTATCGGATGGCCAAGAACCGCAAGGCGCATTACGTTATGATCGAGATCGACGCACCGGGCGACACCGTCGCCGAGATCGAGCGTCAGCATTCCATCAACGAGGACATCATCCGCTACATGACCGTCAAGGTCGACGCGCATGAGCAGGGCCCGTCGGTGATGATGCGCAAGCAGGAGCGGGATCGCGAGCGCGGTCGCCGTCGTGAAGAGGAGAACGCATAATGGCCCGTCCCTTCTTCCGCCGCCGCAAGAGCTGCCCCTTCTCCGCGAAGGACGCCCCCCGGATCGACTACAAGGACGTGCGCCTGCTGCAGGGCTTCGTGTCCGAGCGTGGCAAGATCGTTCCGTCGCGCATCACCTCGGTGAGCGCCAAGAAGCAGCGCGAGCTCGCCCAGGCGATCAAGCGCGCCCGTCACCTGGGCCTGCTGCCCTACGTCGTTAAGTAAGGAGAAGAGCAGATGGACGTCATTCTGCTTGAGCGCGTCGAGAAGCTCGGCGCCATCGGCGACGTGGTAAAGGTGAAGGACGGCTTCGCCCGCAACTACCTCCTGCCGAACAAGAAGGCGCTGCGCGCCAATGAAGCCAACCGCAAGGTGTTCGAGGCCAACCGCGCCCGCATCGAGAGCGAGAACGCCAACCGCCGCGGCGAAGCCGAGGTCGAGGCGAAGTCGTTCAAGGACGCGCAGGTCACGATCATCCGCCAGGCGTCGAACGTCGGCCAGCTGTACGGCTCGGTCGCGGTTCGCGATCTGGTCGAGGCGCTGAACGACGCCGGCCACAAGGTTGCCAAGTCGGCCATCGTGCTCGACCGTCCGATCAAGTCGATCGGCGTGTACGACGTGAAGGTCGCGCTGCACCCGGAAGTGTCGGTGACGGTCAAGGTCAATGTCGCACGCTCGCCGGAAGAGGCCGAGATGCAGGCGCAAGGCGTCGACGTCATGGCGCAGGTCTTCGAGGAAGGCCGCGACACCGGCGGCTTCACCGAAGATTATGATGCCAACGCCGAACCCGGCGCTAGCGCCGAAGTTCGCGAGGACGACGCGCAGGGCTAATCCCCCGGCTTTGTACGAAAAGGCCCGCCCGGCATCATGCCTGGCGAGCCTTTTTGTTTGTGTCGCTGTCGGCCGTTCAAGCGGTGACGGCGCCCGGCGAAGACCGCGACCACACTGGCGTGGCCGAGAAGCGGCGGAACGCTGCCGCTTCAAAGTGGCTCGGCCACGCCGCGGCTGTCAGCGTTAGCGCGTCGCGACGTTCAATTTGACGTCGACATTGCCCTTCACCGCGTTGGAATACGGGCAAACGGCATGCGCGGCCTGGACGATTTCCTCCGCCTTCGCCTGATCGATGCCGGCGATGGTCACGTTCAGCGTCACCGCCAGATTGAAGCCACCGCCGCTACCCGGCAGGAGCCCGACCTCACCAATCACCTCGATGTCGTCGTCGCGCACCTTGTCGGCCTTGCCGCGCGTGACGTGGATCACCGCGTTCTCGAAACAAGCGGCATAGCCGGCGGCGAACAGCTGCTCGGGATTGGTCGCCCCACCCTTGCCGCCGAGTTCCTTGGGCATGGCAAGGGCTAGGTCGAGCACCCCGTCCTCGCTACGGACGGTGCCGCTGCGACCACCAATTGCGGTCACTTTCGTGGTGTAAAGCGCGCTCATATACTACCTCCTCAAAGGAGATAGCTGATTATATTGCGCACAATGTTATTGCAAGCGTGGTGTGAGATCAGTCGGTAACGGCCTTCTGCCTCTCTACGCCAGCCCCGCTCATCAGGGGACGGCGACGCAAGCGCCGACGACAGCGGCCAGCGGGATCAGCGACAGGAAAATGGGAACGAAGCTCTTCATCGGAAACACCATGAGGTACAGTCCGGTAAGGAATGCAGCAGAAGCTGAAAGTTTCCACCGGATGAACAGATGGACGTGCCTGGCGCTGCCCCCAGCGCTCTATTTTCGGCCAAACAGCTTTTCGATGTGGTCGAGCGGCAGTTTCACCCAGGTCGGCCGCCCGTGATTGCACTGCCCCGAATGCGGCGTCGCCTCCATCTCGCGCAGTAGCGCGTTCATCTCCACGACGGACAAGATGCGCCCTGCCCTGACCGAACCGTGGCACGCCATGGTGCCGGCGATCGCATCTAGCCGCTCGCGCAGGGAAAGCGCCTCCTCGAACGCGGCAAGCTCGTCCGCCAGATCGCGAATCAGACCCGTCGGATCGCCGCTGCCGAGGAGCGCGGGTGTTGCACGGACCAGCATGGCACGCGGCCCGAACCGTTCGAGTTCGAGCCCCATGTCGGCCAATTCAGCGACCCTGGATTCCAGGCGATCGCAATCGGGCTCATCCATTTCTACGACTTCGGGGACGAGCAATGCCTGCGCCGCCACGCGCCCGCCGGCGATTGCCGCGCGCATCCGCTCCAGCACGAGGCGCTCGTGCGCGGCATGCTGGTCCACGATCACCAACCCGTCGTCAGCCTCCGCAACGATATAGGTGCGCGCCACCTGCCCGCGTGCGACTCCGAGAGGATAGGCCTGCGATCCGGGTGGCGGCGCCGTCGCCACTTCGGCGCGCGCCTGCGGCGGAGGCGCGAAGAAGGTCGAAGGGCGATCGCGAACCAGGCCGGCGACACCCTGAGCATACTGCTGGTCGGTGCTGCCGTTGCCGAAGCCATATTGTTCGACAAACGGCTGGGCCGCTGCCGCAGCGTTCGACTGAAATGCGGCAAGCACATCATCAGGTGCGCGCTGGACCACCCGATGCCCGGCGCCATCCAATGCACGCCGCAAGCCCGAGACGATCAGCCCGCGGATCATCGCCGGATCGCGGAACCGCACTTCGGTCTTCGCAGGGTGAACGTTCACATCGACCTGATCGGAGGGAAGATCGAGAAAGAGCGCGACGACCGCATGGCGATCACGCGGCATCATTTCCGCATAGGCGCCGCGAATCGCGCCGATCAGCAGGCGATCCTTGACCGGCCTACCGTTGACGAACAGATATTGGTGATCGGCCACCCCGCGATGAAAGGTCGGCAAGCCAGCGACGCCGCCGAGCACGACCTGCTCGCGCACCATGTCGATCGCGACGCTGTTCTCCTTCAGCGCGCGATCGGTCAGCGCCGCAACGCGCGCCGGCCGATCCTCCGGCTGGAGCGCCGCGAGCACGCGCCGGCCGTCATGCTCGACGGAGAAGGTGACGTGCGGGCGCGACATGGCGAGCCGCCGGACGACGTCGAGGCAGGCGGCATATTCGCTTCTTCCCGAGCGCAGGAACTTGCGCCGCGCCGGCACCTTCTCGAACAGCGCTTCGACGACGACGCGCGTGCCGGGGGGCAGCGCGGCCGGCCCCTCCGACGCGAGCACGCCATTGTCGATCACGCGGCACCAGCCGTCGGCGCCGCGCACCCGGCTTTCCAGCGTCAGCCTGGCGACGCTGGCGATCGACGGCAGCGCCTCGCCCCGAAAGCCCATGGTGTCGACGCGATCGATATCCTCATCAGGCAGCTTGGAGGTGGCATGGCGCTCCAGCGCCAGGGCCATGTCCGCAGGCGTCATGCCGCAGCCATCATCCGCCACTTCGATCCGCCCGATGCCACCCTCGCCCAAGCGGATGGCGACGCGTGTCGCACCCGCGTCGAGCGCGTTCTCGACCAGTTCTTTCAACGCGCTGGCCGGTCTTTCCACCACTTCACCGGCAGCGATACGGTTGATGAGATGTTCGGGCAGGCGGCGTATTGACACGAGCAAGCCCCTAGCCCAATCGACGCCCTCCCGCGACCCCGAGAAAACAGCAATCAGCGCACAGGAAGCGCCTTGCGGCCGTGGCTGCGGGATGAATGGTGCAAGTCGCATGTGCGACTCGGGAACGGAATCTAGCTGAACATGGCCTTCTCGCGTTTCTTCAAGTTCATGTCGCATGACATGGCCATCGACCTCGGGACTGCGAACACCGTGGTCTATCTGCGGGGGCGCGGTATCGTGCTGAACGAGCCATCGGTCGTCGCGGTGGAAACGATCAACGGCATCAAGAAAGTAAAGGCCGTTGGCGAGGACGCCAAGCTGATGATGGGCAAGACGCCCGGCAATATCGAAGCGATCCGCCCGCTGCGTGATGGCGTGATCGCGGACATCGACGTCGCCGAGCAGATGATCAAGAGCTTCATCTACAAGGTGCATGGACAGCGCAAGTTCATGCGCTGGCCGGAAATCGTGATTTGCGTCCCGTCGGGCTCCACCAAGGTGGAACGCCGCGCGATCCGCGATGCCGCGTCGAACGCGGGCGCGAGCCGGGTGTGGCTGATCGAGGAGACGATGGCGGCGGCGATCGGCGCCGATATGCCGGTGACCGAGCCGATCGGCAGCATGGTGGTGGATATCGGCGGCGGCACAACCGAAGTCGCGGTGCTGTCGCTGCGCGGCCTCGCTTACACCACGTCGGTGCGTGTCGGTGGCGACAAGATGGACGAGGCGATCGTCAGCTATGTACGCCGCAATCACAATCTGCTGATCGGTGAAGCGACGGCGGAGCGGATCAAGCAAGAAGTCGGCATCGCCAAGCCGCCGGTCGATGGCGTGGGCGTGACCATCCACATCAAGGGTCGCGATCTGGTGAACGGCGTACCCAAGGAGATCCAGATCAACCAAGGGCAGATCGCCGAGGCGCTGAGCGAGCCGGTTGCCACGATCGTGGAAGGCGTGCGCGTCGCGCTGGAAAACACCGCGCCCGAACTCGCCGCCGACATCGTCGACCAGGGCATCGTCCTGACGGGCGGCGGCGCACTGCTCCAGGGCCTGGACGAAGTGCTGCGCGACGAAACCGGCCTGCCGGTGACGGTGGCAGACGAACCGCTGACCTGCGTGGCGCTGGGTACCGGCCGTGCGCTGGAAGACCCGATGTACCGCGGCGTGTTGCAGAACGGCTGATCGAAGAAGGGCTTCCTATATGGCGGCGTCGCGGGACCGACGCCCGGGGTTTTCGCGGCGGGCGCAATATTCGCTCTTTTTGAGCTACATCCTGGCTGTCGCGGGCGCGACGGTCGGGCTGGTTCTGCTTGTGCTGTCGCAGTTCAACCCGCCGGCATTCGCCGCACTTCGTTCGGCCGCGACGGAGGTGACCGCCCCGGTGTCTTCGGGCGCCTCGGCAGTATCCCGCGCCGTGGCAGCGGTGCCGCAGACGATCTCCACCTACTTCCGCGTGCACGACGAGAATGCCGCGTTGCGCGCGGAGGTTGCGCGGACGCATGACGCGCTGGTGCAGGCGCGTATTATCGTGCGCGACAATCGCCGGCTGCGCGGCCTTCTGAAGCTTCGCGACGTGACGCCCAAGGTGGTGACTGCCGCCCGGATCGTGAGTTCCAGCGCAACAAGCACGCGGCGCTTCGGCGTCCTCAATGCGGGCCGCTGGCAAGGCGTTCGCCCGGGCATGCCGGTCCGCGGCCCCGACGGGCTGATCGGGCGCGTTGTGGAGACGGGACCGAACACCGCGCGCGTTCTCCTCGCCAGTGATCCGGAAAGCGTCATCCCTGTTCGCCGGATCGGAGACGGGATGCCGGCGCTCGCCGCCGGGCGTGGCGACGGGCTGATGGACATCCGCTCGGTCGGTACCACCAATGCTCATCTGGAGCCTGGTGACCGCTTCGTGACGTCGGGCGTCGGCGGGCTGTATGCGCCAGGGGTACTGGTCGGCCGGGTGCTGAAACGCGGTGCCGACAATGCGCCTGCCGTCCCGTTCGCGCATCCGGATACCTTCGATTTCGTGTTGGTGAGCGAGCCTTTTCTGCCGCCGCCGCCCCCCGTCGCTGAGCCACTGAGGGTGCCCGCCCCACCGACGCCGCAACAAGGCAGCCAGCCGTGACCACCGCGCTGCAACCGTTCGGCCCTACGCTGCCGCGCTCACGGGCACGCGCGCTCCCGTGGACTACCGTCATGGCAGGATCGCTCGTGTCGATCATCCCCGTGGGTGCGACGCTGCCGTTGATGCCGCCGTTCGGGCTGCTGATGTTGCTCGCCTGGCGACTGCTGGCGCCGTTAGCGCTGCGGCGCTGGGCACCGGCAGTGCTTGGGCTGTTCGACGATTGCCTGAGCGGTCAGCCGCTCGGCAGCGCCACCTTGCTGTGGACGCTTTGTTTCTTTCTGGTGGACCTGTTCGATCAGCGCACCATCTTCCGTGCGTTCGCTCAGGACTGGCTGATCGCTGCCGTTGCCATCACCTTTTGCCTGGTCGCCGGCCGATTGCTTGCAACCCCCCTCGGCGCGCACGTGGAAACCGTGCTAATCGCTCAAATCGCTGTGTCTATTCTACTTTTTCCTTTGGCCTCACGCGTCGTGGCGTGGGTCGATCGTCGGCGGATCGTCGAATGAGCCGGCCAACGCCGATCGCCACCGAAGCGCAGCAGGGCTACACCTTTTCGCGCCGGGCGTGGCTGCTCGGCGCGGCGCAGATCGGCGTCGGCACCGTGCTCGCCGGCCGCATGGGCTGGCTCGCGATCGCCGAGAACGAGCATTACAAGCTGCTGAGCGAAAGCAACCGGATCAACATGACGCTGATCCCGCCGCGCCGCGGCTGGCTTGTCGATCGGCACGGCCATGCGATCGCCGACAATCGCACAGACTTTCGCGTCGACTTGATCCCCGACCGCGTCGTCGACAAGGATCGCACCTTGGCGGCGCTGCGCGAGTTGCTGGCGCTTACCGATGAGGACATGCTGCGGATCCGCGAGGATCTGAAGCAGGCCGCAGGGTTCCAGCCGGTGAAGGTGGCGGAGAACGTCGGCTGGGAGCGGTTTGCGGCCGTGCAGGTGCGGCAGCCGGAACTCCCCGGCGTGGCACCGACGCGCGGCTTCGCTCGCCACTATCCGGCGGGCGCGGCCGTGGCGCATCTCACCGGCTATGTTGGGAGCGCAAGCGCCGAGCAGTACAAGGAAACCAAGAACCCGCTGCTCGTCACACCCGGTTTCAAGCTTGGCAAGGATGGGCTTGAAAAGACACTGGAAGATGAACTTCGCGGCAAGCCAGGGGCCAAGCGGATCGAGGTGACGGCGCGTGGCAAGCTCGTGGCCGAGCTGTCGACGCGACCCGACCAGCCGGGCCAGACGCAGCGCCTGACGATCGACGCAGGGCTGCAGGAATATGCGGCGCGGCGGCTGGGGACCAATTCGGGCTCGGCCGTGGTGTTCGATTGCCTGACGGGCGAGATGCTATGCATGGTGTCGATGCCGGCGTACGACCCCAACAGCTTTTCGGATGGGATCAGCCACCTGGAATGGAAGATGCTGTCAGCCGACGATCACGTTCCCTTGATGAACAAGGTGACACAGGGGCTGTATCCGCCCGGTTCGACGGTTAAGCCGATGAACGGGCTGGCGCTGCTGGAAGCCGGCGTGGACCCCAACGAGCGGGTGTTCTGCGGCGGCGCGTTGCGGGTGGGAACCGGCGTTTTCCACTGCCACAAGCGCCGCGGCCATGGCGCGATCGACCTTCGCACCGCCATTGCGCAAAGCTGCGACATCTATTTCTACGAAATGGTGCGGCGGCTGGGCTATGATCGCGTTGCCCCCGTGGCGAAGGCGGTCGGCCTGGGCGAGAAATACGACCTTCCGTTCGCCACTCAGCGTTACGGCACCGTCCCGGACAGTGCCTGGAAAGAGCGGAAATACAAAACAAAGTGGACGGTCGCGGACTCGCTGAACGCCTCCATCGGCCAGGGCTATGTGCTGGCCAATCCGATGCAGCTTGCGGTGATGGCGATGCGGATCGGCTCCGGCAAGCTGCTCCAGCCCAGCCTCTTGATGAACAAGGTAGCGCGCAACGCACCGCCGCTTCCGTTCAGCGAGGACAATCTGCGCATCGTGCGCGAGGGCATGTGGAAGGTGGTGAACGGCGGCGGCACAGGCGGCGCATCGCGCCTCTACCTGCCGGGGGTCGAATTGGCGGCCAAGACGGGCACGGCGCAGGTGCGCCGCATAACCATGGCCGAGCGGCGCTCGGGCGTGCTCAACAATGCGCAGCTCCCCTTCAAGCTGCGCGACCACGCCCTGTTCATCTGCTTCGCGCCCGCCGATAATCCGCGTTACGCCGCCGCTATCGTCCTGGAGCACAATGGTCACACGATCAGGAACCTGGACACGCCGATGATCGGCCGCGACATCATGACCTATTTGTTCGACAAGGAGAAAGCGCTGAAGGCGCTCGAGCAGGTGGAGCCCACCTGGGGCGGCGACATTCGCACGCGCATGGCGGCGCAGGAAGCGGCGTACCGGGCGGCCACGGAGGCGCCGGCGCCAGCGCAGGCGGCTGCCACAGAGACGGACGCACCGGCACCCACGCGTGCGCCAGCGGTCGAACAGGCGACGGACGCCTCCAACGCCGCGCAGGAAGCCACCGTGAGTGACATCGCCAATGGCGCAGGACCGGCAAGCGTCGGCACCACCGAGCCATCGGACACGCAATGAGCGGATTTTCGATCGTCCCCGCGCCGGTCGCCCGCCTGCCGTGGCGCATGCTGCTGCTGGTGATCGGGATCGCGACCTTCGGCCTGGTGATCCTGTACTCCGCCGCTGGCGGCAACGTGCGGCCGTGGGCCTTGTCGCAAGGCATCCGGTTTTTCGTCTTTCTCGCAGGCGCCCTGGTCATCTCGCGCCTGCCGGAGAACTTCTGGCGGCAAGTGGCTCTGCCCGGCTATGCCTTGTTCGTGCTCTTGCTGTTTGCCGTCGAGCTACTCGGCGCGGTACGCGGCGGCAGCCAGCGGTGGCTTGATCTCGGCTTCATCCGGCTACAGCCTTCGGAGCTCATGAAGCCGATGATCGTGCTGGCCTGCGCCCGCTTCTACGAGATGCTGCCGCCGAACGAGACCCGCCGGTTTGGCGGCATATGGCCGCCGGCGTTGCTGATAGGCCTGCCGGCCGGTCTTGTCATGCTGCAGCCCGACCTCGGCACCGCGCTGATGATCACGGCAGGCGGCCTGACCGTCATGTTTCTAGCAGGCGTGCCGCTGCGCCTGTTCGTGGGCGGCGCGTTGGCACTGGCCGTTGCAGCGCCGCTGGCGGTCAATTTCCTGCTGCACGATTATCAGCGCAATCGCGTGCTGATCTTCATGGACCCCGAAAGCGACCCGCTGGGCACCGGCTATCACATCAGCCAGTCGAAGATCGCGATCGGCTCTGGCGGGATTTCAGGCAAGGGCTTTCTCAACGGCACACAAAGCCATCTGGATTACCTGCCAGAGGGTCATACCGATTTCGTCTTCGCCACCATGGCGGAGGAATGGGGCGTGCTGGGCGGACTCTTCATCATCATCGGCTATTTGATGGTGATCCGCTGGGGCTTGAACGTCGGCGTGCAGGCGCAAAGCCGCTTCGCCAAGCTGACCGCCGCCGGCCTTGCCACGACCATCTTTTTCTACGTCGCGATCAACCTCGCCATGGTGATGGGTCTGGCGCCCGTCGTGGGCATCCCCCTGCCCCTCGTCAGTTTCGGCGGATCGGCACAGATGACGGTGTTCCTGTGCCTCGGCATCCTGATGTCGATCGATCGCGACAATCGCCGCGAAAAAAACTGGTAGGCTCGCGAAAAAGTGTTTGCACTGCACAAAACCAGTGCTAAAGGCGCGCCTCCCGATCGGGGCACACGCCCAACACGGTCACGGACGCATAGCTCAGTTGGTAGAGCAGCTGACTCTTAATCAGCGGGTCCTTGGTTCGAGCCCAAGTGCGTCCACCATATACAGGTGTTCCAACGGTGACGAGCAGCGCGATACGGCGCGCTCTCCCGTTGGACACTTTGCTCCCCTACAGTCCTCATATGGCAGTTGGCCGCTTCGAGCCCGAGCGACCCCGCGCTTTCGTGCAGGCGCAGCGCAAACCTCGGCTTTGCGCCTTTTCGACAGCAGCATCAGCACGATCGCAACGATTACCTAGCGGTCTCGCAGTCGATCACCATTGACTTGCCCGCCAACCCGCCCATAGCTGTGCAATTAGGTCGAACGACTTAGTTGTCCGATCGTTTGCCCACGCCGGCAAGCGACGGCGGGAGAGCGGGCATGACGTACGACATCATCATCGTGGGTGGTGGCATTGGCGGATCGGCACTTGCGACGGTGATGGCGCGCACCGGGCGATCCGTGCTGCTGCTCGAGAAAACGCTCGTGTATGAAGACAAGGTTCGCGGCGAGTGGATCTCGCCGTGGGGCGTCACGGAGACAAAGCGCCTTGCGCTCTACGACACGTTGGTGGCTGCGGGCGGGCACCATCTGACAAGCCACGTGACCTACGACGAGACGCGCGATCCGGCGGAAGCGGAAGCGAGCGCCCTGCCGCTTGGCATGTTCGCGCCGGATGTGCCCGGCCCCTTGTGCATCAGGCACCCCGTCCATTGCCAGGCGCTGTTCGATGCTGCTTCAGCCGCCGGCGCGACCGCGCTGCGCGGCGTGACGGTCAATGAGATTAGTCTCGGGATGGCACCGAGCGTTACGTACACGCACGATGGCGTGGTCTGCACCGCCCAAGCGCCACTGGTGGTCGGCGCGGAGGGTCGCCAATCGGCGGTGCGCCGCGCCGCAGGGCTGACGCTGCACCAGGACAAGCCGCACCATTGGTTCGCCGGCTTGCTGGTCGACGGTGTGGCGGATTGGGACGAAACGCGGCAGGCGATCGGGACCGAGGAGGACTTTGCCTTTCTTGCCTTTCCGCAGGGTGCCGGTCGGATGCGCGTTTATGGCGGATGGGATCTTGCCGCGAAGACGCGCTTTGCCGGCAAGGACGGGCCACAGCGCTTTCTTGATGCTTTTCGCATGAAGTCCGCGCCGCACAATGACGCGATCGCGCAAGGGACGCCAGCAAGCCCGCTGCTGGCGTATTACAATAATAGCAGCGCTGCCGACCGGCCCTATGCGGAGGGGGCCGTGCTGGTGGGTGATGCTGCCGGGTGGAACGACCCGATCCTGGGTCTGGGGCTGTCGATCACCTATCGCGACGTGCGGCTGGTCAGCGATATCCTGAAGGAAACGCCGGTTGGCAGCGCGCCCGACTTCCGCTCCTATGCCGAGGAACGGGCTGAGCGCATGCGTCGGCTACGCATCGCCGCGGAGATGCAGGCGACGCTCGACATGGAGTTCGGCGAAGATGCCCGCGCTCGAAGGCGCCGCTATCACGAGGCGAGTGCGGCGGATCCGATGCTTGGGCTGCACGGCGTGGCAACGCTTGCCGGCCCGGAAGCGGTGCCGGCCGAGATCTTCGAGCCGGCGCATGTCGCGCGCGTGGTGGGAGGCTAGCCGATGGACATCGCGAGATATAATGCGGATTGGCTCGCCGCCTGGACCGCCAAGGACGTGGCGGCGCTGCTCACCTTCTACGCCGAGGATTGCCGCTACTTCGATCCGCAAACCGTGGGCGGTATTCAGGGGCACGAAGCGCTCGGCGGCTATCTGACGCAATTGTTCGCCGCGACGCCGGCCATGACCTACACGCCTGACGAGACATGGCCGATTCCCGGTGGCTTCTGCGGCCGCTGGTATTGCGATGTCGCTGGCGGCGGGCGCCTGCGCGGCTTCGACATGGTGCTGCTCGATGGCGATCGGATCGCGCACAACGAAGTCTACGTGCACCAGCTTTCACAGGATTAGGGGAGGAAGGGATCGATGCAATTCGATTTCAACGAACAACAGAACGAATTTCGTCAGGAAGCGCGCCGGTTTCTTGCGGCAGAATGCTCGACCGATCGGGTGCGCAAGGCGCTGGAAGGTGGCGGGTTCGACCGCCAGCTCTGGCAAGGCGTGGCGGAAATGGGCTTTCTTGGCATCGCCATTCCCGAGGAACATGGCGGTCTGGGGCTCGGATATTTGGAGCTTTGTGCGGTAGCGGAAGAGTTCGGCCGGGCGATCGCACCGCTGCCGATCCTGTCCTCGGTGTATCTCGCTGCCGAAGCAATCAAGACGTTCGGCACGCCCGAGCAGCAGTCCGAATGGTTGCCCAAGATTGCGGCCGGTGCTGCGATCGGTTGCCTGGCCAGTAGCGAGGGCGAGCGACTGACCGAGAAGAGCGTGCGGGTGTCCTTTGCCAATGGCGTGCTGAACGGCACCAAAGCGCCGGTTCTGGACGGTGACATCGCCGATGTCGCCATCGTGCTGGCGAAGGAGGGAGATGCGCTGAGCCTGGTGCTCGTCGATCTGTCGCAGGATGGCGTCGCACGCATGGCGCTGGAAACGGTGGATCCGACCCGCGGCCAGGCGTCGCTGACGTTTGATGGCGTAAAGGCCGAGCGTCTAGGTCAGCGCGGCGATGGCTGGAGCAATTTCCAGACGTTGCTGGACCGTGCGGCGGTGCTGGTCGCCTTTGAGCAGATCGGCGGCGCCGACCGCGCGCTGGAGATGGGGCGTGACTATGCGCTCGAGCGCATGGCTTTCGGGCGCCAGATCGGCAGTTTTCAGGCGATCAAGCATATGCTCGCCGACATGTACGTTTCTGCCACGTTGGCGCGCTCCAATGCTTATTACGGCGCCTGGGCGCTTTCGACCGGCGCGGCGGAACTGCCGCGGGCGGCGGCGACCGCGCGGGTTTCGGCCACCAACGCGTTTCGGCACTGCGCCAAGAACAACATCCAGGTGCATGGCGGCATGGGCTTCACGTGGCAGATGGACTGTCACCTTTTCTACCGCCGCGCGAACCAATTGGCGCTGGCGCTCGGCAGCTTGCCGGACTGGGAAGAGAAGCTGGTGACGCGCCTGGCGGCCGCAAACGAGCCGCTGGCGGCCTGATTTCACGCCTGACTGGCCTTTCGCCCCTCGGCTGGGACCGCCGGGGCACAAGGATGAAGGATCGCAGATCATGAATTTCGACGACACTCCCGAAGAAGCCGCCTTCCGCGCCGAAGCGCGTGCGTGGATCGATGCCAACGCACCCAAGCATCTGCAGCCGATCCTGTCGGGTTCGGGCCATGGCACCGCCGGCGACATCGCCGATTTCGATATGCTCGCGGAAAGCAAGGCGTGGCAGAAGAAGAAGTATGACGCTGGATGGGCATGCCTGCACTGGCCAAAGGAATATGGCGGTCGCGGCGCGACCCCGATGCAGCGCGTCATCTGGAACCAGGAAGAGGGCATCTACGCCCAGCTGTCCTTCACCTTCATCATCGGTCAGGGGATGTGCGGCCCGACGGTGATGGCGTGGGGCAACGAGGACGACAAGCAGGCGCTGCTGCCCCCGCTTGCGGCCGGCGAAGACGTGTGGTGCCAGATGTTCTCCGAGCCATCCGCCGGCTCCGACCTTGCCGGGCTGCGGACCCGCGCGGTCAAGGATGGCGACGAATGGGTGATCAACGGCTCCAAGATCTGGACGTCGGGCGCGCACATCTCGCAATACGGCATCCTGCTCACCCGCACCGATCCGAGCGTCGCCAAGCACAAGGGGCTGACGATGTTCTGGGTCGACATGCGCTCGCCCGGCATTGAGGTGCGCCCGATACTTCAGGCGCACGGCCAATCGGGCTTCAACGAGGTGTTCTTCACCGATCTGCGCATTCCCGACAGCCAGCGCCTGGGCGGCGTGGGCCAGGGCTGGACGGTGTCGCTAACCACCCTGATGAACGAACGGCTGTCGATCGGCTCGGGCATGTCGACCGGCTTCGAAACGCTGATGGACTATGCGGTGCGTGCGCCGGGGCGCGACGGCGGCCGACTGGTCGACGATCCGGCGATCCGATCCAAGCTAGCGGATTGGGCGACAAAGGCCAGCGGGCTCAAATACACCTCGATGCGCGCGCTCACCGCTTTGTCGAAGGGTGAGGAACCAGGGCCGGAGAATTCGATCGGCAAGCTGGTTGCCGGGGCGACCAGCCAGGATATCGCGACCTTCGCGATCGACCTTCAGGGCGAGGCTGGCATCCTGACCGATCCCGCGCAGGCCGCGCATGCGGCGCGATTCCAGGCGACGCTGATGCGCAGCCCGGCGACACGGATCGAGGGCGGCACGGACGAGATCCTGCGCAACATCATCGCAGAGCGCGTGCTGGGGCTGCCTGGAGACGTGCGTGTCGACAAGGATGTGCCGTTCGAGAAAATCCCGACCCGCGCCTGATCTTCGGCGGCACGCGGCGGCGCTCCGGCGCGTGCCGCCGCGTGCCGCTGGCCGCATGCCGTGGCGGCCCGCACACGACCTTTCCCCCATTCGGTTGCGGCGATACGTTGTGGGTGGACGCAATGCGGTCGCCGATGCCACCCAAGCGCCGTGTCACGCGTTCAGGAGTTCCACCGACACGAGGACCCTTGATGCGAATACTACCCGCTGCCGCGCTGATCCTCGCCGCAACAACGGCGCAGGCGCAGGATCCTGCCATGGACGCGACCTGTTCGAACGTTCGCGTCGCCATGCCGGCAGAGTTCGCCGGCTGGTCGGAGCAGACGCCGGTTGCCGCCGGGACGGAGGCCGGCGGCGGCGCCACGATCCGCCTCGGCCAGGCGGTCCGGGTCGCCCTCCACCCCGCGCAGCATCTGAAGCTCGACCCGGCGCCGAAGCGCGCGGGGCCACACGGGGGCACGCTGACCCTCGTGATCGCGCAGGCCGGCACCTATCGCCTTGCGCTTGGCGCGCCGGTCTGGATCGACCTGATCCAGAATAACAAGGCGCTTGCTTCGTCAGCGCATGCGCATGGCCCGAAATGCTCGGGTATTCGCAAGACGGTGACCTTTAACCTGTCGCCTGGAAACTACGTCGTTCAGCTGTCGGGCAGCGATGCCGACAGCGTGTCTCTCCTTGCCGCAAAGGTTTCCTGATGCGTTCGCTTCTGATCCCCGCTCTTCTCCTGTCCACGCCGGCAATCGCCCAGACCACCGCGCCTGCACCCGTGCCGGCGCCCTCCCCTGCGTCGACAACCCCGTCCACCGCGGCAGAGCCGGCGGCGACGACGCAGGTGACGCTGACGACGGAACAAGGACCGATCGTTCTTGCGATCGAAACCGAGAAAGCGCCGATAACTGCCGCAAACTTCCTGAAATATGTGGAGGGAAAGCGGCTTGACGGCACCGTCTTTTACCGCACGGTCAAGGTGCAGGACGAGCCGCGCTACGGCTTCATCCAGTTCGGCACGCAGAACGATCCGAAGCGCACCCTGCCGCCGATCGCGCATGAGCCGACCAGCAAGACCGGCCTCAGCCATGTCGATGGTGCGATCTCCATGGCGATGGCAGAGCCCGGCACGGCGCGCGGCGACTTCTTCATCATCGTCGGCAACACGCCTGCGATGGACGCCGAAGGCGCGAACCCCGGCTATGCCGTTTTCGGCCGCGTGATCCAGGGAATGGATGTCGTGCGCCGGATCATGGACATGCCGACATCGCCAACCAAGGGAGAGGGAATCATGAAGGGCCAGATGCTGGAGCCCACCGTACCACTGAAAACCGCGCGGAAGACCACGACGATGATCAAGGGGCCGGCATCGTGAGGGCGATCACGATCGCGTCGCCCGGTGGCCTGGACAAGCTGGCGCTGTCCGACCGGCCCGATCCGGGCACGCCGGGTGCCGGCGAGGTGCGCGTCGCGCTTCACGCCAGCTCGTTGAACTTCCACGATTACCTGGTCTGTTCGGGCAAGTCTCCGCCGGCGGACGGACGCATCCCGATGGCGGATGGTGCCGGGATCGTCGAGGCGGTGGGCGCAGGCGTGACCGATTTCGTGCCAGGCGATCATGTCGTCTCGTGCTTCTTTCCCGATTGGCACGCCGGCCCGCCAAAGGTGGCCGATTTCAAGCGGGTGCCGGGCGATGGCATCGACGGGTTCGCCCGCGACGCCATTGTGCTGCCCGCCACCGCCTTCACCAAGGCGCCGGCGGGATGGAGCCATGAAGAAGCGGCGACCATCACCACCGCCGGCCTTACGGCGTGGCGCGCGCTGGTGGTGGACGCGGGGCTGAAGGCCGGCGACACCGTGCTGGCACTCGGCACCGGCGGCGTCTCGATCTACGCGCTTCAGATCGCGCACGCGATGGGCGCGCAGGTCATTGTTACCTCGTCTTCGGACGAAAAGCTGGAGCGCGCCAAGGAACTGGGCGCCAGCCACACGATCAACTACGAAAGCGAGAAGAATTGGGGCCGCAAGGTCATGGAGCTGACTGGCGGTCGCGGCGTGGACGTCGTGGTCGAGGTAGGCGGCCCCGGAACGCTGGGACAGTCGCTCCAGGCGGTGCGGATCGGCGGGCATGTTGCGCTGATCGGCGTGCTCACTGGGGTCAGCGGCGACGTACCTACCGCGCTGCTGATGGCGAAACAGGCAAAGCTGCAAGGGCTGATCGTCGGCAGCCGGCAGGAGCAGGAGGATTTCGTCCGCGCGCTGGAAATCAGCGGCATTCGGCCGGTGATCGATCGCACGTTCGCGCTTGAGGAACTGGCGGACGCGTTCCGGCACCAAGAAACGGGCGACCATTTCGGCAAGATTGCGGTGCGCTGGTAGGCTCCTGCTCACATTGAGATGATCGTGCCATGCTGCGGGTGCGGGCCGCGCCTGATAGCGGCGTTGCGAGCATTTTGCAGAGCGGCGGGACCAGCCTAAGGTGGGGCATGGAAAGGATTACTCGATGAACGCTCCCACGATGCAGCAGGATTGGCGCGCGCTCGGCGAAGCGGTGTTGCCGGACACGGTGGCGCTGCGCCGCGCCATTCATGCCGAGCCCGAGATCGGACTCCAGTGCCCCAAGACGACCGCCAAGCTGAAGGCGGCGCTCGCTGGACTGCCGCTCGAAATACACGACAGCAGCTCGACGACCGGCTTTATCGCGATCCTGCGCGGCGGGCGGGGACAAGCGGGCGACAACGGGCGCACGGTGCTGTTGCGCGGCGACATGGACGCGCTGCCGCTGACGGAGGAGACTGGGCTCGACTTTGCCTCCACGATCCCCGGTGCGATGCACGCGTGCGGGCATGATGCCCATTCCGCCATGCTGGCGGGCGCAGCGCGGACCCTGTGCGCGCGCAAGGACGACCTGCCCGGTACCATCGTGTTCATGTTCCAGCCCGGCGAAGAGGGGCATCACGGCGCGCGATGGATGATCGAGGATGGCTTGCTTGAGATTGCCAAGCCTGACGCGGCGTTTGCGCTGCACATTTCGCCGAATGCGCCGGCCGGGGTCTTTGTTGGTCGCAACGGCCCCCTGCTCGCCTCCACCGACACGCTGATCGCGAGCATCAAGGGCAAGGGTGGCCATGCCGCCATGCCGCACGACTGCATCGATCCGATCCCGGTTGCGTGCGAGATCGTAACGGCGCTGCAGAACTTCGTGGCCCGGCGCATTCCAGTGGCCGATCCGGCGGTGCTGACGATCACGCAAATCCATGCCGGCAGCAGCCATAACATCATCCCCGATGCGGTCCGGCTGATGGGCACGCTGCGCACGCTGTCCGACGGCACGCGTGAAAAGGCGCGGGCGGCCTTCCGACAGATCGCGAAAGATATTGCCGCCGCTCATGGCTGCACCGCCGACGTCTCGATCGAGGAGGGCTATCCCGTCACCTTCTGCGATCCGCGCGCAACGGCGATGATGCGCGATCTCGCCACCACGATCTCCGGCGCGGAGGGCTGGTCTCCGATGGCGGCGCCGATGATGGGCGGCGAGGATTTCTCCTATGTGCTGAAGGAAGTGCCCGGTGCGATGGCGTTCGTCGGCGTGGCCGCGCCCGGCAGCGACCCGCGCACCAACCCGCCGCTGCACAATACCCGCATGACCATCGAGGAAAGCGTGATGGCGAAGGGTGTCGCCATGCATTGCGCGCTGGCCGAGCGGTTTCTGGAGCGGGGCTTCGACTGAGGGTCAGCCACGGTTCGGTCGGCCACCGGGTGGAGGCGCTGGCAAAAGCCGGCGCTTCATCCTAATGGCTCGTGCCACAAGACACAAAGGGGATAGCTGAAGATGACGCCTGCTGAGATGACCGCGAAGATCGCTGACGGCCAGGGCTTTATCGCCGCGCTGGATCAATCTGGCGGCTCAACGCCCAAGGCGCTGAAGGGCTATGGCGTGCAGGAGAATGCCTGGTCGACCGAAGAGGAAATGTTCGGCCTGATCCACGACATGCGGGCGCGGATCATCACCTCGCCCGTGTTCACCGGTGACAAGGTGATCGGTGCGATCCTGTTCGAGCGGACGATGGACGGCGAGGCCGGCGGAAAGCCGGTGCCGCAGGCGCTGCACGACCGCGGGGTCGTTCCGTTCCTCAAGATCGACAAGGGGCTTGAGGCCGAAGAGAACGGCGTCCAGCTGATGAAGGACATGCCGGGCCTTGATGCGCTGCTCGACCGGGCCGCCAAGCTCGGCGTGTTCGGCACCAAGGAGCGCTCGGTCATTAACCTCGCCAATCGCCAGGGTATTGCGGCGGTCGTGAAGCAGCAGTTCGAGGTGGCGCAGCAGGTGCTGGCGCAGGGCCTGATGCCGATCATCGAGCCCGAGGTGAACATCAAGAGCCCCGAGCGGGCCGAGGCGGACGCGATCCTGCTGGACGAGATCACCAAGGCGCTGGACGCCATGACGGGCGACGCCAAGGTCATGCTGAAGCTGTCGCTGCCAACCAAGGCCGACCTGTTCCGCCCGCTGGTGGATCATCCGCGCGTCCTGCGCGTCGTTGCCCTGTCGGGCGGCTTTGCGCGTCCTGAGGCGTGCGAGGAGTTGGCGCGCAATCATGGCATCATCGCCAGCTTCAGCCGCGCGCTGCTGGAGGACCTGCGCTTCGAAATGAGCGATGAGGAATTCAACGCGGCGCTCGGCACCGCGATCGATCAGATCTGGGCGGCGTCCGCCAAGAAGGACGGGGCGGCAGCGGCCGCCTGACGGCGAAAAACAGCCTTCAGGCGCGCAGCGGCGGCCGGTGGACGGGTCGGTTTCGGCCTCATTCGGCCTTTTCGCTTTCGCAGCGCCCGGTCGGCTGATTTGATCAATGCGGCGATCCTGGTTGCAAGCATGCTTGCACCCGGATCGCCGTTTGCATATGGCCGGCATTATCGCGGTTCGGCTATGGTTGGGTGCGACGAGAGATGCGCGGCCGGTCTCGCTGGCGATGCGGGTATAGCACAATGGTAGTGCAGCAGCCTTCCAAGCTGAATACACGGGTTCGATTCCCGTTACCCGCTCCACCCTTCCAAATTAGATCTTCGCCAGCCGCTTGACGGGCGGACGCGCGGCGGCTTGGGTTTGCGGACCCGTCCAGCGATGAAAGCGAAGCGCCGATGACCCTGCAAGATCTTGTCGTGCCCACGTATCTGCAGATGCTGCGCACGCTGTCGGACTGGCTGACCAAGGCCGAGGCGCAGCGACCTGGCGGTGCGGCTGACGCGTTGCTGAGCGCACGATTGGCGCCGGACATGTTCCCGCTTGCGACGCAGATCCGCTTTGCCTGCCGGCAGGCGCAGGAAGGTGTGTTCCGCCTGCGCGAGCAGCCGTTTCCGGAAGCGCTGGAGGCGCTGCTGAACGAAGGGCGCAACGCCGCGGAGCATCCCGGAACCATGGCCGAGGCGAAAGCGCGAATCGAGGAAACGCTGGCCGTGATCGCGGCTGAGGCCCAGGCTGGCATCACCATCGACCCGGCCGCGCCGATCGCGCATGCGCTGCCGAACGGCATGACCCTGGACCTGACCGCGGCGCAATACGCGCGCGACTGGGCGCTGCCGCAATTCTATTTCCACCTAGTGGCCGCCTATGCCGTCCTGCGCGCAGAGGGCGTGGAGCTGGGCAAGGCGGATTACGTAGCGCACCTGTTTCCGTATTTCCGCACGCCTGTGGACGCGTGACGCTGACGCAGAAGCGCGCGGCCACACAGCCGCGACCTACTGCCGCTCCTTCAACTGCCGTTCCAGCGCCGAGATGCGGCGATCCATGGCGATGATCAGATCCAGCAAGGCGGGAACGACCACGGAGGGGGCCGCATGCGCTGGCTCCGGGCCGGGTCCGGTCGACGGCGCCGTCAGGGCGAGGCCAAAGTCGCGGGCGAGCCCGGCATTCTCTTCGTCGAAACCTGCCACGAACCGCTCCCAAGCGTCACCGCTGGGCAGGGTCAAGGCGGGATCGACATCGCGGTATCGTCGCCTTTCCACGCCATGCGTGGCGAGCGTTCGTTGCAGCGGACTGGGCAGCGCCTCTCCCTCCTGCTGCCCCTGGTAGAGACGGTACAGCGTCATCACCGCAGGATCGGGCGTCTGATAATGGCGCAGCGCCCCTTGGCTCTCAGCCGGAGCGGGCAAGCCGGCGACGGCGAGGAAATCCGTCACCACGTCAGGCGCCGCGTCATAGGAGCGGACATGCAGCCGCTCGGGTGCGATCGCATGCCGCCAGCGTTCGATCACCTGGCGATAGTCGGCGCCGCGCGCCGCCGCCTCCGGCAGCCACTCGGCAAAGGAGCGGATCGGGCCGACGGTCGACTTATGCTTCACGCCCCATTGCAGATAGGCTGAAACCAGCCAGCTCGCCTGATGCCGGAAATACAGCACGACCTGCGTCTCGCAGTCTGGTGCGAGCCGGGCGATCACCCGCCCGATCAGATCAGCGTTGGTGGCCAGCGCAATGTGGCTCCAGATAAAGGTGGTGATGCCAGGACGCGCCGCCATGCGCCGGGAGAGGAGATCGACCAGACGATCCTCGATCGCCGGATCATCCGCCAGCGCGCGTTGCAGATCGTCGGCCGAGGTGAAGCCGCCGGGCAGCGGATCGCCGCGCTCGAGAAACATACCGAGATAGCTGGCGCCCGCCTGGCGCAACTCGGCGGCGTGATCGCGGCAATATTTCTGGATCGCCGAGGAGCCCGACTTGCCCAGCCCGGCGTGGATGATCAGCCGCCGATTTGGCGGGGAAACACGCTCAGGCATGGATCTTTATTGCCGGATCTAAGAACATCGAAACCTAACTTAAGTTATTGAGAAACAGGTACTTCGTTAAGGCTATGCAATAAACTGCTTCTGTCGCCGGGCGTCAGGGGAGCGTCAGCAACGGCACGGAGGCTAACCATGTATTTCCACGATCGCAGGCTTCAGCATCCTGTTCGCGTCGATAAACCCAATCCGCAGTTCGCCCGAATGCTTCAGCAAGCGATCGGTGGGATCGAAGGAGAAATCCGGGTTGCCATGCAATATTTCTTCCAAGCGTGGGGAAATCGTGCACCAACAACCAAATATCGCGACATGCTTCTAAATACCGCCACTGAGGAGCTTGGCCACATCGAAATGCTGGCAACGGCGGTCGCGCTGAACCTTGAGACTGCTCCGAGTTCGGCGCAGGAAGAAGGCGCGACCGACGGCATCGTAGGCGCCGTTATGGGCGGCGGCAATGCCAAGCATGCGATCGAAGGTATCATTCACAAGAACCTTTTGTCGTCCGGCATGGCGGCGATGCCGATCGATTCGGATGGTGTACCGTTCAACATGAGCCACATCTATGCCAGCGGGAACGCCGCGGCCGATATGTTCTGCAACGTGGCGGCGGAAAGCACCGGTCGCGTCCTGGCCGTCCGACTGTTCAATGCTACCGAGGATGACGGCATGAAGGACATGCTGCGGTTTTTGATCGCGCGCGACACCATGCACCAGCAGCAATGGTTGGCGGCATTGGAGGACATGGGTGGACTCAGTGGCGCGCTCCCCATCCCGAACAGCTTCCCGCAGGGCGAGGAAAATCAGGAACACAACCACGACTTTTTCGTGACCTCGCTCGACGGCAGCTACCCGGAGGGCCGCTGGACCGAGGGCGCGACCTTCGATGGCAACGGCGAGTTCAGCGTGCATCGCGCGCAGCCGATGGGCGAAGAGCCGGTTCTCGGCCCGGCACGCCCGGACAGCGGCGCGCAGGCCGAACAGATCGGTGATCCGGCCAAGAAGGCCTGATGGAAGCGCTGGGCAGGCGGGCAAGGTGGCCCGCCTGCAACCGCGCGAGGTGAGGATAGCGTGCCTGGGCGACGGTGAGCGGTGTTGCCGGTGCGCCGATTGATCGCGCGCGCGTGCTCCCGTGCAGCGAAGGCCGGTCGCCTGCCGCTCACGGTGGTGGCACCAACCAGATCTAATCGAAGGAGAAATGGTGGAAGGGACTGGATTCGAACCAGTGTACACTTGCGTGGGCAGATTTACAGTCTGCTGCCTTTAACCACTCGGCCACCCTTCCACAGGGCCGCTCCGTCAGAGCGAGGGCGCCCAATGCCGAAGCGGAGCCGCCCTGTCAACGTGTGTGATCACAGTTGCACGACGGATTTCACGCGCATAGCACGCCGGCACCATCCCCGGGGAGTATGCGAAGCCATGCGTCATCTGTTGTTCGTCGCCGCCGCTGTTATCGCGTTGCCGGTCCATGCGCAGGATCAGGCCGCAACGGTGCGGATCATGGACGAAGGCCTGTCGCATTCGCAGGTGATGACCACCGCGCAGCACCTGACCGACGTGATCGGGCCGCGGCTGACCAACTCCCCGCAGATGCGGCAGGCAGAGGCATGGACACAGGCGAAGTTCACCGAATGGGGCCTGAAGAACGTCCACAAGGAAGGCTTTGACTTTGGTCGCGGCTGGTGGATCGAGCGGTCGAGCGTGCGCATGGTGGCGCCGCGCCCCTTGCAGCTGACCGCCATTCCGATCGCCTGGACGCCGCCGACGAACGGCACCCTGAGCGCGCCGATCTTTGTCGCGCCGATGAAGAAGGCGCGGGATTTCGCGCAATATCGCGGCAAGCTGGCAGGCAAGATCGTGCTTGTCTCGTCACCCGGTGAAGTCAGCGAGCGCAAGCGGCCGGTCTTCTCGCGCCTGACCGACGAGGATCTGGGCAAGATGGATGCCTATGACGTGCCGCATCATGATCCCGACGCGGATGCGCGCGAGCTGCAGAACGCCGATTTCGAGAAGGAGCGCGATGCGTTCCTGAAGGCAGAAGGCGCGCTGGCCTATGCGACGATCTCGTACCGCGACGGCATGCTGGTGCACGGCGAAGGTTATATGTTCGAGGCGGGCAAGTCACCCTCCCTGCCCGGCGTGCAGATCGCGGCGGAGGATTATCGCCGGCTGGCACGGCTGGCGAAGACAGGCCCGGCACCGACGCTCGAGATCGTCAGCGACGTGCGCTACGACGACAGCGACCGGCAGGCGTACAATGTGTTTGCCGAGATCCCCGGCACCGATCCCAAGGCGGGCTATGTCATGGCCGGTGCGCATCTCGACAGCTGGGTCGCGGGCGATGGCGCAACCGACAACGCCGCCGGATCGGCGGTGGTCATGGAGGCCGCGCGGATCCTGGCCAAGCTGGGGGTACGGCCGAAGCGCACCATCCGCTTCGCCTTGTGGAACGGCGAGGAACAGGCGCTGCTCGGCAGCCTTGCCTGGGTGGAAAAGAACCTGGCGACGCGCGGTGGCCCGAACGACCCGCCGCTGGTCGGCGAGCGGCGCTATTACGAATGGCCCAAGCGCTGGCCGATCAATCCGCAGCCCGGCTACAAGGATCTGGCGGCGTATTTCAACGTCGACAACGGGTCGGGCAAGTTTCGCGGCATCTATGCCGAGAACAATCCGGCCGCCGCGGCGATCTTTCGCGAATGGATGGTGCCGTTCCAGAGACTGGGCATGACCACGGTGGCCGCCGGGCGGACCGACGGCACCGATCACGTCTTCATGCAATCGGTCGGCGCGCCCGGCTTTCAGTTCATCCAGGATCCGCTGGAATATAGCAGCCGGACGCACCATTCCTCCGCCGACACCTTTGATCACCTGAAGGAAGAGGATATGCGGCAGGGCGCGACGATCCTAGCGTCGTTCCTGTTGAACGCCGCCGATGCGGCCAAGCCGATGCCGCGCCCGCCGCTGCCGACGCGCCCCGCCGTCACCAATCCCTTTGCCTACCCCGATCCGGAAGAGACCAACTAATGAAGCGTCGAGGACATCGTCCGAGCCAAGCCCCCGGCAACCGCCCCCGTTTCTGGGGCCGGCACGCCGTGTTCGCCGCGCTGGCCAACCCCGAGCGGGTGGTGCGCAAGGTGTGGGCGACGCGCGAGGCGGCGGGCGAGCTGCAGCTGCCCTCGACCACGCCGGTCGTCTATGCCGATGCCGCAGACCTTGGCCGCATGGTGCCGTCCGACGCGCCGCACCAGGGACTGGTGATCGATGTCGAGCCGCTGGAGGACGTGTGGCTCGGCGACCTGCTGGAGCAAGGGCGCGACGACCGCCGGCCGCTGATCGTGCTCGACCAGGTAACCGATCCGCACAATGTGGGCGCCGTGCTGCGATCGGCGGCGGCGTTCGATGCGCTGGGCATCGTGACGCAGGATCGCCATGCGCCGCCGGAATCGGGGGCTTTGGCGCGGTCAGCGTCGGGCGCGCTGGAAACGGTGCCGTGGGTGCGGGTGGTGAACCTCGCGCGTGCGCTGGACGAGATCGCCGAGGCGGGCTTCTGGCGGATCGGGCTGACCGGCCATGCCACGCAGACGCTGAACGAGACGATCGGCGACGCGCGCATCGCGCTGGTGCTGGGCGCGGAGGGCGAAGGCATGCGCCAGAATACCGAGGCGCATTGCGATCAGCTCGCCAAGCTGCCGATCAGCCCCAAGGTGGAGAGCCTGAACATCTCCAACGCCGCGGCGATCGCGCTGTACGCCATCGCGACGCGTTGAACGCCTGGCGGCCCCATGCCTTGCAGCGGCATGGGGCCACTAGCGACGATTAGTCCTCCTCGGCGATCCGCACCTTCAGCCCGTCGAGCTCGGGGCCGAACGGCAGCTGGCACGACAGGCGCGAATATTCGTCGCGGCTGGTGGAAGAATCGAGCAGGTCGTTCTCGTCCTCGGTCATCGCCGGCAGTTTGTCCGCAAATTCCGGGTCGACATGGATGTGGCAGGTCGCGCAGCTGCAGCAGCCGCCGCACAGCGCAAGGATCTCGTCAATGCCGCCGTCGCGAATGACTTCCATGACGGACAGCCCCGCCGCCCCGTCAATCACCCGCTCTTCCCCGTCGCGCAGCGTGACGATAAGTTTCGACATCATGGTCTCCCCGGAAATTTCCTGCTCCCTTGCCGATCTTGAGGCCGCGCCGCAATGGGGCTGAGCGAGGCACAGCTGCGCGCGGACCTGGATGCGCTGGCCGCGATCGAGCCGCGGATCGCGGCGGCGCTGGACCGCGTGGGCTATCCGCCGACGCGGATCAGGGCGCGCGGGCATGCCACGCTGATGCGCACCATTGTGGGGCAGCAGGTGAGCGTGAAGGCCGCCGACGTGATGTGGCGCAAGCTGACGGAGGTGGTCGGCGCGGAGGCAGACCTGGAGCGGATCGCCAGCGCGAGCGACGAGGAGCTGCGCGCGGCGGGCATGTCGCGGCAGAAATCGGGCTATCTGCGCAGCCTGGCGGACGAGGTGACGAGCGGGCGGCTCGACTTCGACCAGTTGCCCGAGGACGATGAGGAGGCGATCGCCAAGTTGGTGCAGGTAAAGGGCATCGGGCGCTGGTCGGCCGAAATCTATCTGCTGTTTGCGGAAGGGCGCAGCGACATCTGGCCTGCGGGCGATCTGGCCGTGCAGATCGAGGTCGGCCGGATCCTGGGGCATGACAGCCGGCCGAGCGAGAAGCTGACGCGCGAACTTTCGGAGCCATGGCGGCCGTATCGCGGGGCGGCGGCGATCTTCACCTGGCATCATTATGGCGCGGAGAGCGACGCCATGCCGGTTTGAACCGGTGTTCGAACAAACACGGGCGCGGGCCGTTATAGCGCGGATTGGTCGTGAGCCTTGCCGTTCGCGATGCCGGCGGCGAGGGAGGCGATCACGCCCGCCCTTCGCTGCGGACGATACAAGGTGACGGTGCCAGCAATGAACATGCGCTTTTCCTCCATTCACCACCACCGCATGCTGCGCGTCGCCGCCGCAACCCCGATGGCAAGCGTTGGCGATACCGCTGCCAACGTGCGCGAGACGCTGGCACTGGCGCGGCGGGCGGATGCCGAGGCGGTGGACTTGCTGGTCTATCCGGAGCTGAACCTCACCTCCTACGCGATCGACGACCTTCACTTGCAGACCGCGCAGCAGGACGCGGCGCGCGATGCGGTGCTGGCGGTGGCGGAAGGGACGCGCGACCTGCGTACCGTGCTGCTCGTGGGTGCCGCCCTTCCCCGCAACGGCCGGCTGTACAATTGCGCGGTGGCGATCGCGCGCGGCGCGATCCTGGGCGTGGTGCCCAAGACGTTTCTGCCGAACTACCGCGAATATTACGAAAAGCGCTGGTTCAGCAGCGGCGCGGGGCTGAACGGGCTGACCATCGCGATCGGCGACCGGGAAGTGCCGTTCGGTACCGACCTGATCTTTGCCGCCAGCGACCTCGCGCACTTCATCTTCCATGCCGAGATCTGCGAGGATTATTGGTCCCCTACCCCGCCCTCCACGGTGGGTGCGCTGGCGGGGGCGCTGGTGTGCTGCAACCTTTCCGCCTCCAATGTCGTGATCGGCAAGTCGCGCGAGCGCGCGATGTTGTCGGCGGCACAATCGGCGCGCGCGGTGTGCGCTTATGTCTATTCCGCCGCCGGGCCGGGCGAAAGCACGACCGACCTTGCCTGGGACGGGCAAGGCACGGTCCATGAATTGGGTGAGCCGCTGGCGGCATCGACGCGCTTTGCACTGGAGCCCGAGCTGGTGATCGCCGATGTCGATTGCGAGCGGCTGATCCAGGAGCGGCTGCGTGTCGGCACCTTCGGGGACGCAGCGACCTTTGCGGGGCATCCCGAAACCCGCTTTCGCCGCGTCGGCTTCGCCCATCAGCCCGATTATGGCGACACAGGACTGAAGCGAGCGATCCGGCGCTTTCCCTTCGTGCCCGACACGCCCGAGCGGCTCGACGAGGATTGCTACGAGGCGTTCAACATTCAGGTCGAGGGGCTGCTGAAGCGGGTGACCGCGACCGGCGTGAAGAGCCTGGTGATCGGCGTATCGGGCGGGCTCGATTCGACGCACGCGCTGATCGTCGCAGCCAAGGCGCTCGACCGGCTGAACCGCCCGCGCACCGACATCATCGGCATCACCATGCCGGGCTTCGCCACCAGCGAGGGCACGAAGGGCAATGCCTGGAAGCTGATGCGGGTGCTGGGCATCACTGCCGAGGAGATCGACATCAAGCCGGCTGCGCGCACCATGCTGGAGGGCATGGGCCATCCGTTCGCCGCGGGCGAGCCGGTGTATGACGTGACGTTCGAGAATGTGCAGGCGGGCCTGCGCACCGATTATCTGTTTCGCATCGCCAACCAGCGCGCCGGGCTGGTCGTCGGCACGGGCGATCTCAGCGAATTGGCGCTCGGCTGGTGCACCTATGGCGTGGGCGATCACATGAGCCACTATGGCGTCAACGCCGGGGTGCCCAAGACGCTGATTCAGTTCCTGATCCGCTGGTGCATCGCGACGGACCAATATGATGCCGAGACAGACGCGGTGCTCGACGCGATCCTGGCGCAAGAGATTTCACCCGAGCTGGTGCCGGCGGACGAAACAGGCGCGATCCAGAGCACTGAAAGCAAGATCGGGCCGTATCCGCTGAACGACTTCTTTGCGCATTACGTGATCCGCCACGGCCTTGCCCCATCCAAGATCGCGTTTCTCGCCTGGCATGCGTGGCGGGACATGGAGGCTGGCCGCTGGCCGATCGGCTATCCCGACGAAGCGCGCACCGCTTATGATCTCGACACCATCAAGAGCTGGCTGGAAAAGTTCCTGTTCCGCTTTTTCCAGATCAGCCAGTTCAAGCGATCGGCGCTGCCCAATGCGCCCAAGGTATCGGCCGGCGGTTCGGTTTCGCCCCGCGGTGACTGGCGAGCGCCGTCCGACGGCACGGCACAGACGTGGCTTGCCGAGCTGGCGGCGAACGGTCCCTAAAAACATTTAGAAGCAACCCGGCGTTTACCGTCGGTGGCTAACGGGGACGCATGTCGACCACACCCGCACGATGGCGTGCCTCCTTGTTGCTGCTGGGTGTTGCCTATTTCCTGCTGTGCGCCGGCACGCTGCGGCTGACCCGCTTCGACGGTGGGGTGGCCTTTATCTGGGTTGCGGCCGCGTTTTTGACGGCTCGGCTGACGACGCTGCCGCGAGAGCGGTGGGGCGCCCCGCTCGTGATCTGCGCACTGGCAAGTTTCACGGCCACATCCTTTTGGGGCTTCGGCCCGGTGCTGGGGCTGCCGCTTGCGCTGATCAACGTGCTGGAAAGCGTGGTCGGCGCACTCCTGCTGCGCAGGCTGGCGCCGCGCCGCTCGGTGCTCGAGTCGCAGCGCTGGTTGCTCGTTTTCGTGCTGGCGACCGGCGTCGTCGCGCCTGCCGTGTCCGCGATCCTGGCGACGATCACGCTGATGATCGCGACCGACCAGCTGCCGCTGAAAAGCCTGGTCAACTGGTACAGCGGCCACGCGCTCGGCACGCTCACCTTCATGCCGATCTTCATGCTCGTGCTGCGTGGCGACGCGCTGCGGCTGATCAGGCAGACGACGTGGGTGAAGCTGTCGCAGGCGACTGTTCTCCTTGCATTTACCAGCGCCATCAGTGTCGTCAGCTTCGCGCAGTACGGTTTGCCGCTGCTGTTCCTGCCATTGCTGCCGATGGTTCTCGCGACGTTTCGCGGTGGCCCGCTGTCGACGGCCGCCTCCATCGTCATGCTGGCGGTGATCGGCGGCGCCTTCACGCTGCTGGGTTACGGCCCGATCGCACAGATCGATGCACCGATCGGTGCGCGGATGCAATTTCTTCAGCTCTACATCGCTTGCGCCATGCTGATGGTGCTGCCGGCGCGTGCCGAGCTGCAGCATCGCGCCAATCTGTTCCGCAAGTTGCGCGAAAGCGAAGCGCGCTACCGGGTGCTCACCGAGCATTCGACCGACATCGTCATCAACGTCGATCGCCAGGCAATCCTGCGCTTCGCCTCGGCCTCGATCCGGCAGATCAGCGGCTCCGCTCCCGACCAACTGATCGGTAGGCAGGTCACCACGATGCTGCGCGGGCCGGACGCCGGCCGCGTCAGGGGCATTCTCGACCAGATCATTGCCGAACCGGACCAGCCGCACATTCACGAGTTTCGTGCCATCAGCAGGAACGGCGACATGCGCTGGCTGGAAACGCACAGCCATGCGGTGATGGACGATGCCGGGCAGGTCACGGGCGTGGTGAGTGCCATTCGCGACGTGTCCAAGCGCAAGGCGCACGAGGAACGGCTGGCACATGCCGCGCTGACCGATCCGTTGACCGGGCTTGCCAATCGCCGCGGGCTGGACGCGGAGCTGACCGCGCGGCTGGCGTCCGGTGTCGGCGGCTGCCTGGCGCTGTTCGACCTCGATCATTTCAAGCGGGTCAACGACACGTTCGGCCATGCCACCGGTGACGAGGTGCTGCGCCGTTTCGCCGCACTGGCGCGGGCCAGCGTGCGCGACCAGGATCTCGTCGCGCGGCTGGGCGGTGAGGAATTCGCCGTGGTGCTGCCCGACATCAGCATGAACCAGGCGACCTTCGTTTGCGATCGCCTGCGCCGCGCGATTGGCGACGCCGGCATGCGTGTGAACGATCAGCTGATCGCCCTGACGGTCAGCGGCGGCGTCGCAACCTTTGGGCGCGACCAGACGGCGGATGCGGTGCTGCGTGCGGCGGACGCGGCGCTGTATCGCGCGAAGCACGCCGGGCGCGATCAGGTGGCACTCGCCGCCTGACCGGATCCGCTTGATCCTGCATCGACCCGGCGCCAGGGTGCTTGCCACAAGAGAAACGGCGGGAGGCAGGATGAGCGATCAGGACACGGGCGTGCACGAACTGAGCCGGACACTCGGCCTCGTTCGCGTGGTCGAGATGGACCCGGCGGGCCGCGCACGGCTGGAATATCAGGCCGGGCAGCACATGTGCCATTCCGGCGGCGTGGTGCAGGGCGGCTTTGTCACCGGATGGATCGACGCGGCGATGGCGCATGCGGCGATCGCCATGGGCGGGGCGGACGTGGTGCCGATGTCGCTGGAACTGAAGGTGAGCTTTTTCGCGCCGGCCCGCCCGGGCCTGGTCATTGCGGAAGGCTGGGTCGAGCGGCGCGGGCGCAGCACCTGCTTCTTTGAGGGTCGATTGCTCGATGCCGGCGGCAAGGTGCTGGCCAAGGCAAGCTCCACCCTGATGCTGGCCGCGCGCGACCGGGTGGAGCAGGCCGCCAAGGCTGCGCTGCCGGGCTGACGCTCAGGCGTTGCGCGCCATCAGCCCGCCATCAACCGGAATGATCGCGCCGGTGACGAAGCTGGCGGCGGGTGCGCACAGGCTGGCGGTCATGAACGCCACCTCCTCGGGCAGGCCGTACCGGCGCAACGCGGTGCGGCGGCCGGCATAGACCTGCTTCGCCTCGTCAGGGATCGCGTGGGTCATGCCGGTTTCGACCGGGCCGGGGCAGATGCAGTTTACGGTGATGCCCGACTTGCCGAGCTCGACCGCCAGGCTGCGCGTCAGGCCGATCACCCCTGCCTTGGCGGCGGAATAGGCGCTGAAGCCGGCGGTGGCGCCCAGCCCCTCGGTCGAGGCGATGTTGACGATGCGCGGATTGGCGGCCCTGCGCAGATGCGGCAGCGCGGCGCGGATCAGCCGTTGATGCGCGGTCAGCAGGATCGACAGGTGCCGATCCCAATGATCGTCGTAATCGGCATCGTCGATCGGGCGGTTGGCCGAGATGCCGGCGTTGTTGACGATGATCGACAGGTCGCCGAACGTGTCGGCCACGTTCTCAACTACCGAGCGGATCTGGGCGTGATCGCCGACGTCGAGCACCTTGGCGACCGCCTGCAGCCCCTCGCCCGTGATCTCGTCGACGACGGCCTGCACCGTCTCCAGCCGAACATCGGTCACTGCCACCCTGGCGCCGGCGCGGGCGAGGAGAATGGCGGTGGCGCGGCCCATCCCGCTCGCCGCGCCGGTGACGATCGCGCCGGCGCCATCCAGGCGCGCGCCGATCTCGGGAATAGCTCGCATCAGATCTCTCTCCTCGCTTTTTTATCGAATCGCAGCGTTGCGGGAAATTAAGCGGAAGGGCGCGGCGATTGCACGCCGGGTCGTTACTTCAGCCAGCCCCCGGTGAAGCCGGCGCGGCTCAATCCGCGCCGCACGACCGGGCTGTCGCGCAGCACCTTCCAGACGAAATCGCTGCGGTGGTTCGCCGCCTGAAGGATGATCGGTGCCTGGTTCATCGCCAGATAGTTGCGCGCGACCCAGCCATGCTCAACGCTGACGTTGCCCGTGGGCGAGGCGATTTCCGGAAAGCGGAAGCTGGCGTTGAACGCGTCGAGAAAGCCGTATTCGCGATATTGCCCCGGCAGGGCGCTGAGGGCGCGCGCGGTGGGGAGGACGATTTCGGGCGCGAATGGGAGGCTGGCGAGCGCCGCTGCGGGTGCGATCGTGCCATCGTCGCGCTCACCGGGCTGATCGAGCGGGCCGCGGGCGGCATATCCGAAGAAGCTGCGCGTTTCGCCCTTGTACGCATGCTCGTGATCGCCCGGGCCGTCGCAGGCGGTGAGGCCCCACAGCTCTGCCGAGTAACCCTCCCATCGGCGTGGGTTGGCGATGCAATAGGCGCGGTTGGCGTAGGTGGCGCGGCGGCTGTTCTCGAAATAATCGAAGTTCGCGCCGCGCATCACGACGTCGCGGATGCCGCGAAAGTCGATCCACATGTGGCTGCGCTGGTGACCCATCAGCGGCGCGTAGGCGAGATGGCGGGTTTCGCCGTCGCCGCGCCAGAGCAAGGGATAGGAGGCGCACCACGCCTCCCACGCGCCGTCCTCCACCGCATGCCGCCCGGAGCCGAGCGCCAGCAGCACGGCCACCATGCCCTCGTTATAGCCGGACAGGCGATCCGCGCCGAAGCCGTCTTCCGGGCGCCAGTGCAGCGCGAGGTTCGCCGCGCCGTTCTGAAACCAGAGCCACTCGGCGCGATCGACGATGTCGGCCGAGAGGCGCCGGATCTCTTGTTCCTGCTCGGTGTCGCCGCTCCACCAGCCTGCGGCGAAGAGCATGCCCATGTGGAGCATGGCAGTGTCCACGCTGGACAGGGTCGCCTGCCGGTAACGCAGGCCGGTCCTCATATCGAGCGCGCTGTAGAAGAAGCCGCGGTGCCCGGCGGTGCCGGCGGCCGCATCGCCCTGCGGCGCGGCATCGAAGAAGCGCAGGGCGGCGAGCGTCAGGTCGCGGGCCAGATCGCGCTTGATCCATCCGCGTGCGACCGCGATCGGCCAGATCGCCAGGGCAGTGCCGGTTGCCGCGACGCTGGCGCCGCTGGCGTCGGGCGAGCGCGCGGGAATGAGCCCGTTCAGCGGGTTCACCGTGTCGCGAAAATAGCGAAAGGTGCGATATTCGATCTGCTCGTAAAAATCCGGCAGTGTCGCGACCGGCGCCTTGGGCGTGATCGGCACTGCCGGATCGGCGCAACCGGCCATCAGCCCGGCCATTCCCAATGAGGAGCGCGCGAGAAACGCGCGGCGGTCAACCATTTACGGCTCCATCACGGTCGTGCCGCGCACTATCAGCGGCGGCACGATCAGGTCGGCGGTGGGCACATCGCCCGCGCCCTTGCTTTCCAAGGCGTCGATCAGCCGCGTCGCGGCGCGGCCGCCAAGGTCCGCCATGTTGACGCGCAGGGTGGTGAGCGAGACGTAGCGGGCGAGCGGCACATCGTCGAACCCGGCCACCGCCACGTCTTCCGGGATGCGCCGCCCCGCGTCGCGCAGCGTCTGCAACGCGCCCAGCGCCATCATGTCGTTTGCCACGAAGACCGCGTCGATCGCGGCGTCGGTTGCGAGCAACTCGGCCATTGCGCGCGCGCCGCCGGCCTCGGTGAAGTCGCCTTCGGCCATGGCGATCGGCGTCCCGGGCGGCAGCGCCGCGGCGAAGCCGTCGCGACGCTCGCGTGCATCGGCATTGATGCCCTGGCCGGCGACATGGGCGAAGCGCTTGCGCCCGATCGCGACGAAGTGGCGCGCAACTGCTGCCGCGCCGCTGCGATTGTCGACGCGCAGCGCCGGGCCGCCGGCATAATCCGGCGTGTTGATCGTTACGGTCGGCAGCTTGGCGGGCAAAAGCGCGGCGAAAGCCGGCGGATCGACGTGCGGCGCCATCGCAACCAAGCCATCGACGCGGCCCCGCATGGCGCGCAGCGCCGCCGCCATATGGTCCTCGCCTTCGTCGATGTTGGACAGGATCAGGTGATAGCCGCGCGCGCTGGCCGCACCGGCTAGCCCACGGATCACCTCCGAGAAAAATTCGCCATGCAGATCGGGCATGACGACGCCGATCGCATGGGTGCGGGCAAGGCTGAGGCTGCGCGCGCCGGCATGCGGCACATAGCCGAGCGCCTCGGCGGCGGCGAGCACGCGGGCGCGCGTATCCGGGTGAACGCTCGACAGGCCGTTCAGCGCACGAGAGACGGAGGCGACCGACACGGCGGCGCGCCGCGCCACGTCGCGGATCGTGGCTCCTGTCATCCTGCCGCTCCCCTGTTTTCGTCCGAACTTGCCTGTTGCCGTACGTAACCGGTTACGGGTGAGCAACGGCTATCTGACGCGCGGGCATCTTCGCCCTACGCCGCGTCAACCCATTCGGCGCGCGGGATGCCTTGCGCCCACAGCAGCGCGGTCAGATCGTTATGGTCGATCCGTGCCGCCGCCGCTGCGGCGACCACCGGCTTGGCATGGTAGGCCACGCCCAAGCTGGCGATGTTGATCATCGCGAGGTCGTTGGCGCCGTCACCTACCGCCAGCGTGCGCACATCGGGGATGCCGAGCGCCGCACGCGTTTCGCGCAGCGTCCGCTCCTTGGTCGCGGAATCGACGATCGGCTTGGTCACCGTGCCGGCAAGCTGACCGTCCGCCACGACGAGGGTGTTGGCGATCGCCCGGTCGAAGCCGATCGCCTGGGCTACGGGATCGGCGAAGGCGGTGAAGCCGCCGGACACGAGGATCGCGGTCGCGCCGCGCGCACGCATCGTCTGCACCAGCGTGCGGGCGCCCGGCATCAGCTGGACCCGCTCCTCGCGGCAGCGGTCGATGGCGCTGGCGTCCAGCCCCTTGAGCAGCGCCACCCGGGCATCGAGGGCGGCGGCGAAATCGAGCTCGCCGCGCATGGCGGCTTCGGTAATCCCGGCGATCTGCGGCTTGATGCCGGCGTAATCGGCGAGCTCGTCGATACATTCGACGGTGATCATGGTGGAGTCCATGTCGGCGATCAGCAGGTGCTTTTCGCGTGCCGCGCCGGGCTGCACCACCACGTCCACGCCCTCGAACGCGCCCTCCAGCGCCGATCGCGCGGCGTCCATCGCGACGGCGAAGGAGATATCGGCCGCGTCGCCTTCATCTATCCAGGCGCCGGCCTCCGGCGCGCATCCCGCAGCGGCGAGGCGTTCGGTTGCGTCCGAGAGGATGTGGGCGGTCAGACGACCGGCTGCTATCAAGGTTGCAGTGAACACACGCATTTCCCTTCCGAAGCTGGCGCTCATCGCAGGGCCGACCGCCAGCGGCAAGTCATCGTGCGCCCTCGCCCTTGCGCAGCAAACCGGCGGGGTGATCATCAACGCCGATGCGAGCCAGGTGTACCGCGACCTGCGCGTGATCACCGCGCGGCCGAGCGTGGCGGACGAAGCAGCAGCGGAACATCGCTTGTACGGCCATGTCGATGGCGCGACCGCCTGTTCGGCCGCGGACTGGGCGGAGGATGCGCGCGCCACTATTGCGGCCGTGATGGCGGAGGGGCGCCTGCCGATCCTGACCGGTGGCACCGGGCTGTACATGCGCACGCTGCTGGACGGGATCGCACCGGTGCCGGCGATCGACGCAGGCACGCGCGCGGCGGTGCGCGCGCTGCCGGTGGCGGAGGCGTATGCCGCACTGAGGCTGGAGGATCCCGCGGCCGCCCAGCGCCTTGCACCGGCCGACAGCGCGCGCGTGGCGCGGGCGTTGGAGGTGGTGAGATCGACCGGTGCGCCGCTGCATCACTGGCAAGCGCAGCGGACCGGCGGGATCGGAGACCGCGTGACCGTCTTGCCGCTGATCATCCTGCCGGACCGCGACGCACTGAACCAGCGGATCGACCAGCGGCTGACCGCCATGTTCGACGGCGGGGCGGTGGATGAGGTGGCGGCGCTGCTGGCGCGCAGCGACGTTCCGGCGGATGCGCCGGTCCGGCGGGCGATCGGCGTCCCCGAGATCGCCGCACTGCTTCGCGGAGAGATCAGCAAAACCGACGCGATCGAGCAGGCTGCCGGTGCCACCCGGCGTTATGCCAAACGGCAATACACCTGGTTTCGCCATCAATTTCCCCAAAGCTGGCCACGTGTGCTAAACAGTCAGAACGTCAACTTGAAAGAATATTTCAACATAAACGGTTGACGCGCAATTTTTAGCGCCGTAGCGCCCCATTCCGCTGCCGCCAGCGGCAGCAACAGTTAGTGGAAGGAATTTCGACGTGACCGAGAAGAGCGGAGCAGACATCCTGGTCGAGGCGCTATGCGATCTCGGCGTGGACGTCATCTTCGGCTATCCAGGCGGCGCCGTTCTTCCGATTTACGACGCCCTGTTCCGGTCCAAGCGCATTCGCCACGTCCTCGTTCGTCACGAGCAGGCGGCGACGCATGCCGCGGAGGGCTATGCCCGCTCCACCGGCAAGCCGGGCGTCGTTCTGGTGACCTCAGGCCCGGGCGCGACCAATGCGGTGACGGGCATCACCGATGCGCTGCTCGATTCGATACCGATGGTCGTCATCACCGGCCAGGTGCCGACCGGGCTGATCGGCTCGGACGCGTTCCAGGAAGCCGATACCGTCGGCATCACGCGCCACTGCACCAAGCACAATTATCTGGTGAAGGACCCCGCCTTGCTCGGCGGGATCATTCACGAGGCGTTTCACATCGCGACCTCGGGCCGCCCCGGCCCGGTGGTGATCGACGTGCCCAAGGACGTGCAGGTCGCCACCGCTTCCTATCAGAAGCCGGGGCCGATCCAGCACAAGACCTATCGCCCGGCGGTGAAGGCAGATCGCAGCGCGATCGAGCAGGCGGTCGAGATGCTGGCGGCGGCGGAGCGGCCGATCTTCTACACCGGCGGCGGGATCATCAACTCCGGCCCGGCGGCATCGCAGCTGTTGCAGGAGCTTGCCCGGCTGACCGGCGCACCCGTCACCTCGACGCTGATGGGGCTCGGCTGCTTCCCGGCCAGCTCGCCGCAGTTCCTCGGCATGCTGGGTATGCACGGGACGTACGAAGCCAATATGGCGATGAACCAGGCCGATCTGATCGTGAACATCGGCGCGCGCTTCGACGATCGCGTCACCGGCCGGCTCGACGCCTTTTCGCCGCACAGCCGCAAGATCCACATCGATGTCGACCGTTCCAGCATCAACAAGACGGTGCGGATCGACCTCGGCATCGTTGCCGATGCGGGCCATGCGATGGAGGACATGCTGCGCATCTGGAAAGCGCGCCAGCATCCCAAGCCCGATCTGGCCGAATGGTGGCGGCGCATCCACGGCTGGCGCGCGGTGCAATGCCTTGCCTATCCGCAGGACGACAAGGTCATCATGCCGCAGCGCGCGATCCAGGCGCTGTGGCAGGCGACGCACGAGCGCGATCCGATCATCACCACCGAGGTCGGCCAGCACCAGATGTGGGCTGCGCAATATTTCGGTTTCGAAAAGCCGAACAAGTGGCTCACCTCGGGCGGGCTCGGCACAATGGGCTATGGCCTGCCCGCGGCGATCGGCGCGCAGCTGGGCCATCCCAACTCGCTGGTGATCGACATCGCAGGCGAGGCATCGATCCAGATGAACATCCAGGAACTGGCGACGGCGACGCAATATCGCCTGCCGGTGAAGGTCTTCATCCTGAACAACGAATATATGGGCATGGTGCGCCAGTGGCAGGAGCTCACCTATGAGAGCCGCTATGCCGAAAGCTATTCGGACTCGCTGCCCGATTTCGTGAAGCTGTCCGAAGCCTATGGCTGGAAGGGTATTCGCATCGAGCATCCCGACCAGCTGGAACAGGGCATTGCCGACATGCTGGCGCATGACGGGCCGGTGATGGTGGATTGCATGGTGGCGAAGCTCGCCAATTGCTTCCCCATGATTCCGAGCGGCGCCGCGCACACGGACATGATCCTGCAGGCGAACGAAGTATCGGGCACCATGGACGACGAGGCCAAGGCGCTGGTCTGAGCCGACCCGCTTCTTTTTTTCGCTTTCACCATTCCCTCCCGCCCCCCTTGCCTGTCGAGGGGGGAGAAGGACCGTACAGTGCACATCAAATCCGAAGCAGCCGAGCGGCATACGCTTGCCGTGATCGTCGACAACGAGCCGGGCATCCTCGCCCGCATCGCCGGCCTGTTCACCGCGCGCGGCTATAATATCGAAAGCCTGACGGTGAGCGAGATCACCGTCGACAAGGCGGTGAGCCGGATCACCATCGTCACCTCGGCCAGCAAGCCGATGCTGGAGCAGATCGTGGCGCAGCTCGACCGGCTGGTGCCCGTTCACAAGGTGCGCGACCTGACCGCGGAAGGCGCGCATGTCGAGCGCGAGCTGGCGCTGGTAAAGGTGCGCGGCGTGGGCGATCATCGGATCGAGGCGCTGCGGCTTGCCGACGTGTATCGCGCGCGCGTGGTCGACGCGACCACCTCCTCCTTCGTGTTCGAAGTGACCGGGGGGATCGAGAAGATCGACAAGTTCGTCGAGCTGATGGGCGAAGTCGGTCTGATCGAGGTGGCACGCACCGGCGTGGTCGCCATCGCCCGCGGCAAGGACGCCGCTTAACCCTATCCAACAACCACCGTCCGTCACCCTGCACTCGTTTCAGGGTCCATCCTTTCACCAGCGGCGACGCCGATTGTTGCACGATGGATGCTGAAACAAGTTCAGCATGACGGCAGATCTAAAGGGAGCATCTACCATGCGTGTCTATTACGATCGTGACGCCGACCTGAACCTGCTGTCGTCCAAGAAGATCGCCATTGTCGGCTATGGTTCGCAGGGCCACGCGCATGCGCAGAACCTGCGCGACAGCGGCGTGACGGACGTGGCGATTGCGTTGCGCGAAGGCTCGGCCACTGCGAAGAAGGCTGAAGATGCCGGCTTCAAGGTGCTGTCGAACAAGGAAGCGGCCGGCTGGGCCGACATCCTCATGATCCTGGCCCCCGACGAGCATCAGGCCGCGATCTGGGAGAACGACCTGAAGGGCAACATGAAGCCCGGCAGCGCGCTCGCCTTCGCGCATGGCCTCAACGTTCACTTCGGGCTGATCGAGGCGCCCGCCGACATCGACGTCATCATGATCGCGCCCAAGGGCCCTGGCCACACGGTGCGCAGCGAATACACCAAGGGCGGCGGCGTTCCCTGCCTCATCGCCGTCCATCAGGACGCGAGCGGCAATGCGCACGACATCGCGCTCGCTTATGCCAGCGGCGTCGGCGGCGGCCGCTCGGGCATCATCGAGACGAACTTCAAGGAAGAGTGCGAGACCGACCTGTTCGGCGAGCAGGCGGTGCTGTGCGGCGGCATCACCCACCTGATCCAGGCGGGGTTCGAGACGCTGGTCGAGGCGGGCTACGCGCCAGAAATGGCCTATTTCGAGTGCCTTCACGAAACCAAGCTGATCGTCGACCTGCTGTACGAAGGCGGCATCGCCAACATGCGCTATTCGATCAGCAACACGGCCGAATATGGCGACATCACCTCCGGCCCGCGCATCATCACCGACGAGACCAAGAAGGAAATGAAGCGCGTGCTCGCCGACATCCAGTCGGGCCGCTTCGTGAAAAACTTCGTGCTCGACAACCGCGCCGGTCAGCCCGAGCTGAAGGCAGCACGCAAGGCCGCGGAGGCGCACCCGATCGAGAAGACGGGGGCCGAGCTGCGCGCCATGATGCCGTGGATCGGCGCCAACAAGCTGGTCGACAAGGAAAAGAACTGAGCCACACCGCGCCGCGCTGCCGTCGAGCGATCATGACGGCGGTGCGGCATCGGCACTGCATTGTAGATGAGCGCCTGAGCGACTAGGCAGCGCGGCGATGCGCGCGGCGTCTTCCCCTTATGCGACGTACCGGGCGGGCCCGTCCTGGCGGGATCGCGCCACCTCCGGCGCGATGGCGCTGCTGGTCGTCGGGCTGCTCATCTGGGTGCTCGTAAAGATGGGCGGGCTGCCGCTGCTGCCGCCCGGCGACGGCCGCTCGCTCAGCACCTTCGATGTGGGCGAGGCCGGCCCGGCGCAGGACGACCGCCCGAAACAGCGCGAGCAGCGCCAGCAAGAGCGGCCGCAGCAGGCGCAGCCGCGCCCTACTCCACCACGGACCGAGCCGCTGCCGCCCCCGCCGCCGATCGACTTGCCCGGCGTCATCAAGCTGTCGCGCGCAGATTTTGCCGGTTCAGACATCGCGCGGGTGGCGCCGGCGACACCGCCTGGTGGCGCAACCGCCGGTGCCGACACGGGCGGCGGTAGCGGCGATAAGGGGATCGCCGGCGCTGCGCCGGGCGGCGAGACGTTATACGCGGCCGAATGGGTGCGCGAGCCGACCCGCGCGGAGCTCGTCACCTATCTGCCGCCGCGCCAGGAAAGCGGATGGGGCACGATCATCTGCCGCACGGCCGAACGCAACCGCGTGGAGGATTGCCGCGAGACCGGTGAAACCCCCGGCTCCAACATCGCGCGTGGCTTGCGCCGGGCGTCGTGGCAGTTCCTGGTCCGACCGCCGCGGGTCAACGGAAAGCCGCTGATCGGCGCCTGGGTGAGCATCAAGTTCGATCTGACGGTCGGCGTGGCGAAATAGGCGAAACACGTCGTTTCGCGCGGGAGCTTTCCGGCGGCTACGCGTTGTGGTTACAAACGCGAAACGGTCAGGGAGCCTTTACCATGCGCATCGCACACGCCTTTTTGCTTTCCACCCTTCTCACCGGTGCCGTCGTGGCGCAGCAAGCGCCGACCCGGGCGCCGGGCACCAAGAACGTGGCGGCGATTTCGGGGGGTACCTACACCGCCGACGCCGGTCACACGCTTGTGGAATGGACCGTCGATCACCTCGGCTTCACGCCCTATTTCGGCCTCTTCGGTAATGTGACGGGCACGCTGACGCTCGATCCGAAGAACCCCGCCGCCGCCAAGGTGGACGTGACCATCCCGGTCGCCGAAGTGACCACCGCGAGCGCCGGCCTGACCAAGCATCTGCTGAAGCCGGCGGAAGAGGGCAAGCAGGCGGATTTCTTCGGGGCATCGCCGGCAGCGGCACGCTTCGTTTCCACCAAGGTGACGCCGAGCGGGCAGAACGCGAAAATCGACGGTAATCTGACACTGAACGGCGTGACGCGGCCAGTGACGCTGAACGCCAGCTTCTACGGCGCGGGCAAGATGCCGGCGCAGATGGGCGGCAAGGAGAACGTCGGCTTCACCGCGACGGGCGCGATCCGCCGCAGCGAATTCAACGTCGGCTATGGCATCCCCATGGTATCGGACGAGGTGAAGCTGAAGATCACCGCCGCGTTCCAGAAGTAAACGTTACGCGGCACGTCGGGCGGCGATCAGCCCTTCGAACGTGCCGCGAACCGACGGCGAGGCGGCGGCCAGATACTGACGCATGCGCCCGTCAAAGGCGTCCGCGGTGTCGCCCGGACCACGCCGCGCCATTTCCCAGGAACCGAATTCGCGAACGGCGATGGTGCGGTCCTGCAAGACGACGATCCCGCGATGCCGTGGGTCGCTTCTGATGCGACTGAACACGTCGTTCACGGCTTCTTCCGGTCCTTCGAGAACCTGAAGAAAGCGGTGCTCGTCGGTCCACAAGAGGCCGGTGACGTCCGCGCGATGATTGTTGCGCATCGAAATGGCGAGAATGCCACCGATGTCGATCCCAGCACCTGGCGCAGCCGTGCTGATATAAAGAAGCTGGCGCACCGTTGTTATCTCCTTGGCCGGGCGGTCGGCGTAGCCCGTCTTGCCCTGCAAATAATTACGAAAGCGTCAAATTTCTTTCGCGCTGGACTTCAAGCAGTGGTTCGGGCAACCAGACGGCGATGATTTGCTTCGGCGGCCTTCTTCTTCGACTTACGCGCCCTTAGGCGCGACCTAGCCTTGCGCGCCCCTGGGCTGCGCAACGCGCCTAAGGGCCAGTTGACACCCGAAAGCCCCATAGCAGAGCGAGCCTATCATGCTGCGCGATCCGTCGACCAAATACCGCCCCTTCCCCACCATTGACCTGCCGAACCGGCAATGGCCCTCGCGCACGATCACGCAGGCGCCGCGCTGGCTTTCGACCGACCTGCGCGACGGCAACCAGGCGCTGATCGACCCGATGGATGCCGAAAAGAAGACGCGCTTCTTCGACCTGTTGGTGAAGGTGGGGCTGAAGGAGATCGAGGTCGGCTTTCCCTCGGCCGGGCAGACCGAGTTCGACTTCATCTCGGGGCTGTTCGCGCAAGACCGCGTGCCGGGCGACGTGCTGGTGCAGGTGCTGACGCAATCACGTCGCGACCTGATCGAGACGAGCTTTCGCAGCCTGGAAGGGGCGCACGCCGCGATCGTCCACCTCTACAATGCCGTCAGCCCCGCCTGGCGCCGCATCGTGTTCAACATGAGCTGCGACGAGGTGAAGGCGATCGCGATCGACGGCGCGAAGGTGCTGCGCGACGAGGCGGGCAAGCGGCCGAACACGACGTGGCATTTCGAATATAGCCCCGAGACCTTCTCCACCGCCGAGGTGGATTTCAGCATCGAGGTGTGCGCCGCCGTGATGGACGTGCTGCGCCCGACCGCCGAGCATCCGCTAATCCTCAACCTGCCGGCGACGGTCGAATGCGCGACGCCCAACGTCTATGCCGATCAGATCGAATATTTCTGCCGCAACATTCCGAGCCGCGAGACGGTGGTGATCAGCCTGCACACGCACAACGACCGTGGCACGGGCGTGGCGGCGGCGGAACTGGGGCTGATGGCGGGCGCCGATCGGGTCGAGGGTTGTCTGCTCGGCAATGGCGAGCGCACCGGCAATTGCGATCTCGTGACCGTGGCGCTCAACATGTACACCCAGGGCGTCGATCCGAAGCTGGACCTGTCCGACATCGACGCCATCGTGAAGACGGTGGAATATGCCACCAACATTCCGGTGCACCCGCGCACGCCCTATGCCGGCGACCTCGTCTTCACCGCTTTTTCGGGCAGTCACCAGGATGCCATCAAGAAGGGCTTTGCGGCGCAGGCGGCGCGCAACGACGATCTGTGGGAAGTGCCGTACCTGCCGATCGATCCCGCCGATCTAGGCCGCAGCTATGAGGCGGTGATCCGCGTCAACTCGCAGTCGGGCAAGGGCGGCGTCGCCTGGGTGATCGAGCAGGACAAGGGACTGAAGCTGCCCAAGCGGCTGCAGGGCGATTTCAGCCGCCACGTGCAGGCGCTCGCCGATGAGACCAGCCGCGAGCTGAATGCCGCCGATATCTGGGGCGCATTCGAGCGGACGTATCTGCCCGGCGCAAGCGACCGCTTCGTCCTACGCGATTACGAGGAAACCGGCAGCGTCGGCGACCGGCTGTTCGTCGGGCGCGTGGCGATCGACGGCGAAGAGCGGTCGCTATCGGGGCGCGGCAACGGGCTTATCTCCGGGGTGATCGCAGCCTTGACCGAATCGACCGGCCCGGCGCTCGACGTGATCGACTATGCCGAACATGCGATCGGCCACGGCGCGGGCGCGCAGGCGGCGGCGTATATCGAGTGCCGGACCGCCGATGGCCAGACCGTGTGGGGCGTGGGCATTGATACCGATGTTGCGACGGCCAGCGTTCGCGCCGTGCTGAGCGCCGCCAATCGTACCCTTGTGTCGTCTGCGGCCTAATTGCGCGCAGGCGCCTGCCGCCAAGGTGGGCGCCTGCCCGGCACCGCCTTGGCGGCGTCAGCGGGTGCGGATCACTTCGCAGCCGACGCGCGCGTCCGGATAAACGTCAAGCTTCATCGACCGGACCTTCACCTGGCGAACGCGCGCGTCCGCCAGGCACAGGTCTGCGACCGCCTCAACCAGGCTTTCCTGCAACGCGAAGCCGGGGCCGGCCGCAAGCCGGAGCACACCATCGCGCAGGAAATCGTAATCGAGAACTTCGGTAATGGCGTCAGCACTCGGCGGCGCGGGATAGGCAACGGTCATCTCCACGAACAGTCGGACCCGCTGCGGCTCCGCCTCGTGAGGGTGAATGCCCAAACGGATCGCCACGTCGAACCGATCGAGAATGATCGTATATTCAGCCACGCGACGCCGCCTGCTCCCTGTTCTTGTACATGACGTCGCCCTCCCGCTTCAGGAAACGCTGGCCGCTATCCACGTGGAGCGTCTGCCCCGTGACGCTGCGGGCGTCCAGCAGGTAAACAACTGCCGCCGCGACCTGATCCGCGCCGACCGGCCGGCGCAGCAGATTGTCGCTGGCGACCTGCTCGAACTCCGCCGCGCTCTGATCGCCGCTAGGCAGGGTCAGCCCGGGTGCGACGGCATTCACCCGCACGCGCGGCGCATGCGCCATGGCCATCATCTCCGTGGCGCCGGACAGGGCATATTTGGTGAGCGTGTAGGAGAAGAAATCGGGGTTCGGATTGGCCAGCTTTTGGTCGAGAAGGTTCACCACGCAGCCTTGATCGAGGTCGGCTTGCCGCGCCAGGGCGGCAGCCAGCATCGCCGGGGCGACGCTGTTCACCGTGTAAAGCCGCAGCGCGAGCGCCGGCTCGATCCGCTCCGGCCGATCCTCCTCGAACTGCGACGCGCTGTTCACCAAAGCATGGATGGAGTCGCCGGCGGCGGCGCGCGCGCGATCGAACAAGGTGTCGATCTCCGCTACGTTCGCCAGATCGCCTTGAACTGCGACGCCACCGATCTCGGCGGCCAGCGCCCGCGCCTCCTCCTCCGACGTGCCGTAATGGATCACCACCTGCCAGCCAGCGGCTGCGCACGCCCGGGCAATGGCGGCGCCGAGGCGCTTGGCCCCACCCGTGACCAGAACGGTGCGCGTCATGCGCGCCCTTGCATGCCCATCAGCGATAGCACTTCCTTGCGGCTGCGTTCGTCATCGCGGAAGACGCCCATCATCCGGCTCGTCACCATCGACACGCCTGGCGTACGCACGCCGCGCGCCGTCATGCAGGCGTGGCTCGCCTCGATCACCACGGCGACGCCTTGCGGCTTCAGGCCATTCCAGATGCAATCGGCGACCTCGGCGGTCAGCCGCTCCTGCACCTGCAAGCGCCGGGCATAGGCATGAAGCACGCGCGCCAGCTTGGAAATGCCGACCACGTGATTTTGCGGCAGATAGGCGATGTGCGCGCGGCCGATGATCGGCGCCATATGATGCTCGCAATGCGACTGGAACGGTATGTCGCGAAGCAGGACGATCTCGTCATACCCGCCGACTTCTTCGAAGACTCGGGAAAGGTGGTGCGACGGATCATCGGCATAGCCGGCGCAATATTCGCGCCACGCCCGCGCGACACGCCGCGGCGTGTCGACCAGCCCTTCGCGCGCCGGATCGTCACCGGCCCAGCGGATCAGCGTTCGTATCGCATCCGCAACATGATCCGGCACCACGATCTTGCCATCGTCACCAATCAAATCGCCATCATCTGGCGAGCCTTCGTTAACCATAACCCGATCACCTTTGTGCATTGCGGCATCACTTTTGCTGCACCGAAGCATAGGGCTTAAATCACAACTGTCGCTTTTCGGACACAACGTAAGTCGATGCTTTTAAATCTTTGAGAATTCCGTTTGACGAAAGAAATTTTCTGACGCTTATTCCCGTACCGAACCATCAAACCCCATGACATCGCCATAGAGCGGGCATGGACCCAGGAGGGGAGATCGATGCGTAAATCCTATCTGCTTGCCGCGTCTGCTATCGTGTCAGTGGCAGCAATGCCAGCCTATGCGCAAACGGGCGCGACAACCGTGGCACAGGATACCGCTCCTACGAATGGTCCGGGACAGGAAGCTCCGAGTTCCGGCGCGTCGTCCGCGGGCGCCTATGGCGACATCGTGATCACCGCACAGCGCCAGTCGCAGCGGCTGCAGGACGTGCCAATCGCCGTGTCGGCATTCACCGCTGAGAACCTCGAGAAGCAGCAGATCGTCAATCCGCTCGCTCTACAACAGACGCTGCCGAACGTCACCTTCACCAAGGGGCAGTTCGCCACCAACACCTTTACCATTCGCGGCATCGGCGACCTTTGCGTCGGCGTGACCTGCGATTCCGCCACGGGCATCGCGCTGAACGAGCAGCCGGTCGGCGGCCGCATCCTGGAAGGCGAGTTCTACGATATCGAGCGGATCGAGGTGCTGCGCGGCCCGCAGGGCACGTTGTTCGGCCGTAACGCGACCTCGGGCGTTGTGAACATCATCACCGCCAAGCCTGACCTCTCGGCCATTCGCGCCGCCGGCGAGTTCGAATACGGCAATTACGATTCAAAGCGTGTGAAAGGCATGATCAACGTGCCGATCGGCGACACGATCGGCGTGCGCGTCGCAGGTTATTACCTGAACCGCGACGGCTACATCAAAAACACGTTCAACAACTCGCGCTTCGATGGCCGTGACATGTATTCGGTGCGCGGCACCCTGTCGTGGGAGCCCTCGCCCGATACGCGCTTCGACTTCATCGCGCAGTACAGCCGCGAAGACGACGACCGTTCGCGTCTGCAGAAGCAATTGTGCGACCGCGACCCGACCGGCATCCTGGGCTGCCTGCCGACGCGGCGTGCATTCGGCACCACAAACGCCAACTCGACCCTGGGCGGCGCCACCGAGTCCGTGCAAGGCCTGCCGATCTTCCTCGCGGATGCCTCCGTGACGCTCGCCACCAACAACCCGGCCTATGTGCCGACGTTCCTCGCGACACTGGCCGGCACGCGGCCGTTGCTGGCGCCATTCGGCCTCGGCAGCATCGGCAGCCCCGGCCGCGCCGCGACACCGGACGCGTTCGCCAATGCCGTCAACCCGCGTGATCTGCGCACAGTCACCGCGGACTATACGCCGACGTGGAAAACCGAAGACCAGATCTACACCCTCAAGGGCTATCACAATTTCGGCGACATCGCGGTGAGCCTGACGGCGGGCCACACCCGCAGCACGCTTAATGCAACGTCGGACTATAACCTGCTGGTCAGCGGCCAGGGCGCCAGTGCTCCCGGCTTCGCCACGCTGGAAGCCGTCGGCAACCCCGCGTCGCCAGCCTACAATCCGCTGTTCGCCGGATTGCGCAACGCGCTCATTCCCAATGGTCCGCAGGGCGGCGTGTGCCAGTCCAACGGCGGCCCGAACGGCGTCGGCGTCTATGGTGGCGAAACGATCGGCTGCTTCCAGCAGAGCCTGGACTTCGACCGCTCCACCTCGCGCACCAAGGCGTGGGTCGGCGAAGTGCATGTCGACAGCTCGTTCGACGGCATGTTCAACTTCCTGCTCGGCGGCATCTACACCAAGGCCACCGCGCGCGACGTCGACTATTTCGTGAACAACATCGGCCTCGATTATCTTTCCGGCCTAGTCGGCACGATCTCGGGCGCCGGCGCGGGGCGGACCACCAGCTCGTTCCTTGCCTCGCCGTTCTTCCGCAGCAATTCGGACAAGTTCACGCTGAACTCGTTCGGCATCTTCGGCGAGGCATATTTTGAGTTCAACGATCAGCTAAAGCTGACGCTCGGCGCACGCTACAACGACGACAAGAAGTTCGTCCGCGCCCGCACCACCTTTGCCAATGCGCTGCTGCCGATCGGCACGACCGACGCACGACCTGCCTTCAACAGCGGCCCCGACTTCGACGCAACGCAGCCGGGCGCGCAGCCTTTCGCGGAATCGCGTGTGCATTATTCGCGTGTCACCGGCCGCGCGGTGCTCGATTATCAGATCACGCCCGACAATCTGATCTACGCGTCCTACTCGCGCGGCTACAAATCGGGTGGTATCAACCCGCCGCTTTCGCCGCTGTTCGCCGTGCCGACCACGTTCCGCCCGGAAACGGTCGACTCGTTCGAGATCGGCAGCAAGAACACGTTCGGCAACGGCGCGCTGCGCCTGAACGTCACCGGCTTCTACTATAAGTACAAGGACCTGCAGCTCACCCGCATCGTCGCCCGCACCTCGGTGAACGATAACATCAGCGCCAACATCTACGGCGTGGAAGCGGAAGCGGTGATCAGCCCGACTCCGGCGCTCGTGATCAACGCCAACGTCAGCTACCTGAAGACCGAAGTGGCGCAGGATCGCCTGCTGACCAACCCGCGCGACGTGTCGGGCGGCCGTGCCGATGCCGTGATCATCAAGGATCTGGCGGGCGCGTACAATTGCGCCGTCCTGCCGACGTCGGGCGGTGCGGCAGCAGCTCGCGGCTTCGTTGATGCCAGCAATGCCCTGCTCGGCCTGAACGGCTCAGTACCGCTGCTCGCCAACGGCACCTATGGCGCGTTCAGTGCCTGCAAGTTCCTGCAGGCGCAGCAGATCGCCACCAACGCACCGGTTTCGGTGTTGCTGGACGGCAATCCGGTGAACGTGCGCGGCAATCGCCTGCCGAACAGCCCGACCTACAAATGGGCGGTGGGTGCACAGTACACGTTCGACATCGGCGAATGGACCCTCGTGCCGCGCGCCGACCTGAACTACACGGGCGACCAGTACGGCACGATCTTCAACCTGAACCCGATCGACCGGATCGAGGGGTATGAAGTGGTGAACGCGCAGGTCCAGCTGAACGGTCCGGACGATCGCTTCTACGTTCGCGCCTTTGTCAGCAACCTGACGGCCAACAACGCCATCACCGGCCTGTTCGTGACCGACCAGTCGTCCGGCCTGTTCACCAACGTGTTCACGGTGGAACCGCGGCGGTACGGCCTGGCCGCCGGCTTCAAGTTCTGAGGCTCGCCGCGTCCGTGGGCGGCGCCCCACCGGATAAGGATCGATCTATCCCTGGCGGGACTTCGGGCCCGCCATTTTGTTTACAACCGCTCGGCCGCCCATGCGATGTGATCGCGCATGAAGGTCGACACGAAATAATAGCTGTGATCGTAGCCGGGCTGCATGCGCAGCGTCAGATCGATGCCGGCATCGGCGCAGGCACGCTCCAGCAGCGCCGGCCTCAATTGCTCGTCGAGAAAGCCGTCCGCCGCGCCCTGGTCCACCAAAAGACTATCCAGCCGTGCGCCATCGCGGATCAACGCGCAGGCGTCATAGGCCGCCCAAGCGGCGCGGTCTGCGCCAAGGTAATCGCCCAATGCCTTCTCACCCCAGGGGCAGGACAGCGGCGACGCGATCGGCGCAAAGGCCGACACGCTCTTGAAACGGTTCGGATTGCGCAGGGCGATGGTAAGCGCGCCATGGCCGCCCATCGAGTGGCCGGTGATGCCCTGACGCGTCATGTCGACCATCGGAAACTCGCTGGCGATCACGCCCGGCAGTTCATCCTCGACATAGCTGCGCATGCGGAAGTTCGCCGCCCACGGCTCCTGGGTGGCATCGACATAGAAGCCGGCGCCCTGCCCGAACGCCCAATCCTCATCGTCCGGAACCCCAGGCCCGCGCGGGCTGGTGTCCGGCGCGACGAAGACGATGCCGTGCTCGGCACAGGCGCGGCGATATTCGCCCTTGTCGGTGACATTGGCATGCGTGCAGGTGAGCCCCGACAGGTACCACAGGACGGGCAGCCGTTGATCGGCGGCATGTGGCGGCACGAAGACAGAAAAGGTCATGTCGGTGCCGGTGACGGCCGACGCGTGACGATAAACGCCCTGAGTGCCGCCAAAGGCGCGAGCTTCGCTAAGCGTTTCCATGCATTCTCCGTTGATGTCTGGTGGGGCGGCCCTTAGCGCGACGTGGCTGGCCGCGCCAAACCTGCTCCTCGTCCCAATGTCCGACGGTGAAAAGCCGTTCCCGGCAGCGCGCCAAGCAGCGCCGCTCGCCCGATCGATGCCCGCGCCGCGCTTAGATCGCCAAAAGCTGGTGCCCCCGGCGAGATTCGAACTCACGACCTGCGGTTTAGGAAACCGTCGCTCTATCCTGCTGAGCTACGGGGGCAACGGCGGTTTTCCTAGATTTCTGCGCGTTTGCGGTCAATGCCGAACGCGCGAAACGCGCGGGTAGCTACGGTTTACGTCGGCACAAAGGGGGGCACAGTCTGTTCCCCCTATGCCCCCGCTTACCTCACAGGGCGCGGGGGTATGCGTCAGCGACGATGCAACGCGTCCAAGCTCGGCGGACAACCAGACGCGAGATAAACACAGCAGCGCTGCGAACGATCGAGGGGGGCACAAAAAGCGGCACAGTAGAAGGGTGGGCGCGCTGCTCTTTTTAGGGAGGGTCGGGAAAACCCCAACATCCGCAACAATGGCGGATTTCTGCGGTTTTCGAGCCAACATTTACCCCAACATTGGTATAATCTGATTATGCCTCTCAAACCCAACTCGACTGTTCTAAAAAACGGTGTAGTTTCAATGACATTGGGTTTTCGCCTGAAAAATGTTGGAGAATGTTAGGGTTCGAAGCCAACCTAAAAAGTGGCAGTTTTCCGCCGTTTTCTTGTATATTCGGGAGCTTGGTTGGGGATGTTGGGGTTTTCCCGACAGCACCCCCTGTTCGACGCCCGAACGGGTGTCCGCACGCGTCGGCAGTCTTGGCCGTCTTTTTCGGCGTGCAGCTGCATCAATCCGCATCACGCGGCAGGCACGGATTTCCCGACGAAGAACGCTCTATGCCCGGGACGCATCAAACCCGGCAGCTGCATCAAAACCGACATAAAAAGCCGGCAGGCGAGGTGGGGGTTCAAGCGCGCCCTTTGGGGTCGCAGGTCGGCAGCCGGAGCGCCCAGCAGGCTCGCCCACAGGGCCTCGCTGGTGCGTCCGCGCCTCGAGGTGGCGGCGGATGACCCTCGCGCGATGATGACGCTGTACGGGCTTCTACAGCGCCCGCTTTCGAACGCCTCGCGCACCGTGTGCCGGTGTTCGCGGCTAACGATTGGGCGCATGGCCGAAGACCAAGGCGGGTGGATCGGCTCTTTGCCGATCCACCCGCCCCTGCTCACGCCATGCGATCGATCGCGATCGGCCGGTTGCTGATAATCAGCTCGCCGACCTTCTTCGCCGCGCCGGCGCCCACCGTATAGGTCACCGGCACATCAATCATGCCGAAGCGCCCGAACACCTCGCGCGCGCCGGGCGTGTCGTTGATCGACAGCACGAACGCACCCTTGATGCCGGCGAGCTGGTCGGCAAGCGCCGCGAAGTCCGCCCGGCCGAACACGTCCTGGCCATAGTCCGTCTCGCAGCCCCAATAGGGCGGATCGAGGTAGAACAGCGCGCCCTCGCGATCGTAGCGCCGGATGAAGTCGCCATAACCCAGCTGCTCGATGACCACGCCCTGCAGCCGCTCGTGGATGTCGGCGAGCATCGGCTCGAGCTTCCCGACGTTGAACCGCGCGCCCTGCCCCTTGTCGACGCCGAAGTGCCGCCCCTCGACCTTGCCGCCGAACGCCAGCCGCTGAAGGTAGAGGAACCGCGCCGCACGCTGGAGGTCGGTCAGCCGCTCACCAGGGATCGCGCGCAGCCGCTCGAACTCGGCGCGGCTGGCGACGCGCCAGCGCAGCATGTCGATGAAATAGGGATAATGCTCCTGCAGCACGCGGAAGAAGGTCGCAATGTCGCCCGAGACGTCGTTGATCGCCTCGGCCGCGGGCTTGGTCGGGCGGCGCAGGAAGATCCCGCCCATGCCGACGAACGGCTCGGCGTAGCTGGTGTGCGGGATGCGGCCGAGCAGTGCGACGACGCGGCGCGCCAGATTGCGCTTGCCGCCGATGTAGCCGGCCGCAGGCGCGACCGGACGAACGAAATAAGGGTGTGACATGTAGGAAAAACTCGCCTTGTAGAGATCCCGCCCGGCGAGCCGGGTGCGGGACGGCCGATTGGCCGATCGTGTCGTGGCGAGATTTCCCCTCGTCGGTTTGGCCGGGCGGCAACCCGGCTTCCCCCGCCCGGCCAAGCGGCCGAACGCCAGAAATTATGCGGCTTGCGCCTTCACCGGCTGCATCTCCTCGAGCGATCGGAAGGCGATCACATCGCGGCCGACCCATGCGTTGATCTCGAGGAAGACCGACTGCAGCGGGACGATCTCGAGCGTCCAGAACATCGCCGTCGCATCCGTTGGGCTGCCGAACGCCGAACCCTGTGCGGGCACGATGCCGAGCAGCTGGGGCGGCACGCGATGCGCCGCCATGACGTCTGCCTGCGTCGCGTTCTTGATCCCGAGGAACTCGTCCTTTGCGCCAGCCTCGGTCACTGGGATGATCTTGAGCGAGCCTTCCTTGCCGTTCGGGGCATGGACGAACAGGTTGCGGAAGTTGCCCGGCCCCTTCGACTGGCGCAGCGCCTCCCGGATCTTGCCAGTGTCGGTGTCGTCGATGTCGCCGGTGGCATAGAGGATGTAGCCGGCATGGCTGCCGTTCAGATAGTAGCGGCGCCGGAACAACGTCGCCGCCTCGTTCAGCAGCGCCGACTGAAGCGCCGAAAGGTATTCCGGCACGCCGTAGATCTCCTGGTTGAGATCGGGCTGCGCCAGCTGCAGCACCGTTGCGGTTGCGAATGGCGTGGCGTCGACGTTCCCGGGCACCCACCAGAAGACGTCCTGGTCAATTCCGCGGCGCGTGTGCCGCGCCATAGCGTGCTCGATGCGCAGCGGCTCCATCAGCCTATTGCGGCGTAGCTCGGCATAGGCGTTGCCGAACACGAGATAGTCCTGCACCAGCTTGCCAAGCGTCGCGCGCGACACCTCGGCCGATGGAATGAACGATCCCAGCAGCAGGTTACGCTTAAGGAAGATCGCCGAGCTATGGTGCGGCGAAACGCGAAACGCCCGCGCCAGCCCGTCGAGCGGCACTGGCGGCTCGTACCAGCGGCCGTTCTGCACGCATTCGAGCAGGTCGAGCAGCTGGCGCCGGTCGAGCACCGGCTCCGGATCGCCGAACGCGTAGCTCTCGACGTTGGTCCGGTCGCGATCGGCGCCATGCACCATAGGGACCGAAGTCGATGCTGCCGGCGTCTTCCCCATGATCCGCGCCAATATCCCCGTCTTCTTCGCCACCGATGATCTCCATGCGCGTCTTCGGCCGCGCGTTGCCGTCGAGGGGTTCGTTGATGAAAATGTGCATGGTCGCCCAGGCGAGGTCGGCGTGGCCGGTTTCCTCGCTGCGGCTGGCCTTGAACGTGATCGCCCTGCCCGATCCGGTCAGCGCCTTCTTGATCGACAGAAACGCCGACTGCAGGTCGATCCAGCTGGCATCGAACTCGACCCGGCCGCGCGCGATGGTGTGCTGCGCCTTCATGACCATGCCGGCTTTCGCCTCGAGCGAATATTCGATCTTCACAACGCCCCGCATGCGGTCGCGCAGCAGCTGATAGACGGCCGATCCCACGCCGCCGGCATCGACGCCGAGGTAGGTGCAATTGTACCGCGACAGGATGTTGAGGACGAACTCGGCCTGCGACTGGAAGTCACCGCGCAGCTGGTGGCGCTCGAGCAGCCGGAACTTGCCGCTCTTACCGTCAGGCGGCAGCGCGATGACGAGCGCGGCATTGTCGCCCTCCTCGCTTTCCTGCGGATCATAGCCCGCCCACACTTCCTGCATGCCGGCAGGGCGCGCCGCTAACGGGTTGATATCCCGCCAATCGACGTCGGGATCGACCGTGCACCGCTGCAGCTCGTTGAACTTGAACGCCGAGAGGCTGTCGTCGACGAACTGGCAGCCATAGAGGTTGGCATATTCGTCGGGCGCGTTTTCCTCGCGCACCTCGTTCAGATCGAATAGGTTGCAGCCCTGCGCCGCGGCATCCTCAAGCGTCAGCATGTGCCGCCAGATGTGATCGGCGCCGAGGGCGCCGGCCTTCAGCGTCTCGTACGTCGTGTCGATCGTGACCTGATCGGCCTTCTTGCGACGCCGGTTATAGGCGGCGCCGGTCCATAGCGGATACGCCTGGTGCGCGACGGTCGAGGGCGTCGACAGGTACGTCTTGCGATAGTGCTTGTGGCTCGCCATCGCCTTGGCGACCTTGTTCAGCTCCTCGAAGCCATAGGTCCAGAAGAACTCGTCGAAGTAGAAATCGCCGTGATAGCCCTGCGCGGTGCGCGCGTTGGTGCCGAGGAAGACCAGCTCGATCGCTTCATCGCTTTCGGGCACCAGCTCCGACGACAGGATGATCGGGTCGCCCTTGAGCTTCACGCCGACGCGCGCGGCAAACGCCACGATATACTTGCGGAAGACGAGCGCCTGGTTCTTCGACGCCGAGAGGAAGATCTTGCTGTTGCCGGTCTCGAGCGCGTCGATCAGCGCCTCGCGTGCGAAATAGAAGCTGGCGCCGATCTGCCGCGACTTGAGCAGCATGCGCGTGCGCTGGTCGCGGTTCGCCCACCACAGCTCCTGATATTCGAAGTTGCCGTCGTGGAAGATCGTCTTGAGCTGCTCGACCTGCTCGGCGGTGAAGTGGTTGGCAGGCGCCTTGTCCTTCTTCGGCCCGGCGTTCCGATTGGCCACCTTATCGTTGAGATCGCCCTCGTGCCCGCCCGGCTGTTCATAGCGGCGGATGCGCGCGGCCGACGTCACCTGCCGCATCAACAGGTCGATTTCTTTAAAATCGTGGCCGGTCTTCTGCTCTTTCGCGATCAGCGTGTTGAGGCGGCATTCGAGCGCATCCTCCACCTTCGATAGCGACGGCGCCTCGTCCCACTTGGCGCGCTGTTTCCATGCCTCGACGGTCGACCGGTTCAGCCCCAGCTCGTCGGCGATCTGCGTGATACCCCAGCCGCGCCAATACAGGCTGCGCGCCTGCCGGCGTGCGTCGACCGGGATCGGCATCGTGGCAGCAGGCAACGGCAGGCCGGTGTCGGGGGGCAGCTTGTCCATGTCGGCGCGGAGCCTAGCCACGCCGGTTCCCGCGATCGGAGCGCCCTCACCTGTGGAAACGCCATTCTACAGGTCGACCGACTTGAGCCGAGCGCCGGTCTCGGTCCCTGTTCACGGCTCTAGCGCGGCTCCTGCCGCCAGTTTGAAACCGGACACAGGATCGCCCGCGCCATGGCCACCAAGACCACCCCTAGCAAGTTCTTCCGCGCCTTCACGGAAGGCCAGACGGTCAGCGATGGCCGCACCATCACGGGCGAGATGATCGATCAGATCGTCGAGACGTTCAATCCGAGCACCTACACGCCCGGCGTCAACATCGAGCACCTGTCGGGTTTCAGCCCCGAGGGACCGTTCAATCGCTATGGCGACGTTACGGCGGTCAAGGCGCAGGTCGACGACATCACGGTCGCCGGCAAGACCGAGAAGCGCAAGGCGCTCTATGCACAGGTCGCGGCGCTCGACAGCCTGGTGCTGCTCGCGAGCAACGGGCAGAAGCCCTTCCCCTCGGTCGAGCTGACCGCGGATTACGCCGGCACGAAGAAGGTCGGACTGGTCGGCCTCGCGTTCACCGACAATCCCGCCAGCATCGCGACGCAGAAGCTCAATTTCTCGCAAGCCGCAGCCGTCAACGGCAACCTCGTCGCCAGCGGTGACGAAGCGGTGTCGCTCGAGTTCGAGGCTGCACCGGCCGATGCCGAGAAGGCCATCACCGGCTTCTTCGCCGCCCTCACCGCCCGGTTCAAGGGTGAGAGCGAGAAGCCGAAGGATGAGCCAACGCCCACGCCGGCCAACGACAACGTCTTCGATCCCGCCGCCTTCTCGACCCAGATCGGCCAGGCCGTGTCGCAATCGATCGCGACCGCGCTCAAGCCGGTCTCCGACACCGTCGCCGCGCTGCAGGGCGAATTCGCCACCATGAAGGGCAAGCTCGAAACGTCCGAGCAGCCCGGCTTCTCGCGCTCGCCCGCAACGGGTGGCGGCGCCAATTCGCAGTTCCTCACCGACTGCTGATCACCCCCGCCGCCCCTTCCGCCCCACCCGATAAGGCCGCGCCAACGCGCTCCGCCGCCAAGGAAACGCCACGATGCAGACCGCAACCCGCCTCCTGTTCAACAGCTATGTCGGCACGCTCGCCCAGCTGAACAGCATCGATCCCTCGCTCACCGTGATCCCCGGCGAGCTGAAGCAATTCGCCGTCGCGCCGGTGATCGAACAGCGCCTGCAGGCAAAGCTGCAGCTGACCAGCGACTTCATGAGCCGCATCAACGTGGTGCCAGTCGCCGCGCAGCAGGGTGAGCGCGTCGGCGTCGGCGTCGGCCGGTCGCTCGCCAGCCGCACCAACACCGCAGGCGGACAGCGTCGCAACCCGACCGATCCGACCGCCAGCGACGTGATCGATCAGTATTTCTGCAAGAAGACCGATTACGACTATTCGTGGGGCTACACCCTGCTCGACGCCTGGGCGCACCGCCCCGAGTTCCAGCAGCTCGTGCGCGACGCCGTGCTCGTCCAGAAGGCCGAGGACGTGATCACGATCGGCTTCAACGGCACCAGCGCTGCCGCGGCGACCGATCGCAATGCCAATCCGCTGCTGCAGGACGTCAACTGGGGCTGGCTCTACAAGATGCGCACCTATGCGCCGAGCCGCGTGATGAGCCACGGCGGCAAGGACAACCTCAAGGTCTACGTGTCGGATACGGGCGATGCCGATTATGTGAACCTCGACGCGCTCGTTTTCGACGCGATCGGCAACCTGATCCACGAGCGGTACCGCACCGCGACCGACCTGGTCGTGATCGTCGGCTCCGATCTCGTCCAGGAAAAGTATTTCAAGATCGTCAGCGATGCCGGGGACAAGGCGACCGAGCAGGTCGCGCGCGACGTCATCCTGTCGAGCCGTCAGCTCGGCGGCAAGCCGACGATGCAGGTGCCGTTCTTCCCGCCGAACGCGATCCTGATCACCAGCCTCAAGAACCTGTCCTATTACTGGCAGATCGGCTCCGCGCGGCGCGCGGTGAAGGACGAGCCGGAATACGACCGGATCGCGAACTACGAATCGATCAACGACGCCTTCATGGTCGAGGAATACGCGAAGGCGTGTCTGATCGAGAACATCCAGCTCGGGCCGAAGCTCTAACCCGCTTCGGCTCCCCGCCCTGCTCGCCCTCTCGCTTCGGACACGATCATGAGCCCAGCTCGCCTACACCGGGACCGTATTGCCGCTTCGGCCGCATCCTCGCCCGCCACCCCGATCGCTGCCGAGCGGGAGGGCGGGCAACCAACCGCCGCGCCTGCCATTCCCGATATGACGCCCGCGCGCGTCCATCGCATCGCCGCGATCATCGCGGGCGCCGACACGACGCCGCGCGAAATGGTCGCCGCGCAGCTCGGCGGTGATCCTGCCGCGGCGCAGATCCAGCTGCGCCTGGTGCACGACAAGCGCACGCTGAAGGATATTCAGTCGATCGAGCGCAAGGTGGACGCCAAGCGACTGATGATCGTCGAATACCGCGCCTGGTGCGACACGATCATGGCGGCGCCGTTCGCTGCCGGTCTCGGCGAGGAAGTGCTGCCGACCATGATGATCTGGTCGATCGACATCGCCGACTGGGATCGCGCGCTCGAGATCGCCGCCTACGTGCTCGAGCACGACGTGCCGCTGCCGAAACAATATCAGCGCACCGCACCCGCGCTGCTGACCGAGGAAGTCGCCGGCGCCGCGCTCAAGATCCAGGCGAGCGGTGAAGCCTTCCCGCTCGACGTGCTCGAGCAAGTCGAGGCGCTCACCGGAGACGCCGACATGCACGACCAGATCCGCGCCAAGCTGATGAAGGCAATCGGCGCCGAGCTGATGCGTGGCGACGTGAAGACGCTGGCGCCAGATCGGATCAATGCGTCGCTCGGCTATCTACGACGCGCGCAGGCGCTGGATAACCGCGTCGGTGTGACGACGATGGTGCGTGGATTGGAGAAGGCGCTGAAACTCGCCGAATCCGAAACCCCCGCGCCGCCCGCGCCGCCTGTCGACGAAGCCGACATTACCGACACTGCCGGCGCTGCCGGCTGACCAGCTCGCCCCCGGCGCTCGGGGGCGGATCGCGCGGAGTGGGAGACCTTCGGGTCGCAGGGCCACTCCGGTCCCGGTCCCCACCCCCGTGATCAAAAAGGACCACCCCGCCATGCAGCTTTCGATCTTCGCTTATTGCCTCGGCGCAACCCTGCTGCTCGGCGTGGCGCTGATCTGCGGAATCGGCGGTGTCGTTGCCGTTCGTGAGGCGCCCTACACCCACGCCTGCGCGCAGGTGGAGCGAACGGGATGGCTTGCGGTGCTCGCCGCGCTGGTGCTGCTCTGCCTGTTGATCGCCCTCCTGCTCGCCGGCCACCCGCTGCCAGCGGCGCGCTGACGCGCAATGGCAGGTTCCACCTTCATCCCGACTGGCACGCCCGTCCCGGCGACGGTGACCGATAGCCTCGTCGTCAACGACGGCTGGTTTCCCGACGTCGATCCGGCCGATATTCGCGCCGATCGCCGCATCCGCGACGTCGTCACCGCCCCGCGCATGCGCGCTGCCGTGATCGGCGCGATCATGTCGGCCCGCGTCGACCTGCGCGCCTGGGCGGCTTTGCAGCGGCTCGCTGGTGCCAGCTCGCTCGCCGACGTGCCGGCCGATACGATCGATGGCGAAAGCGTGCTCGTGCTCGCCTACCACCGCGCGATCGGCGCATTCGCCCGCGCCGAGCTGATCGAAGGCTATCGCGACACCGACCTGACGGGGCGCGGCGACCGCAAGGTCGACGATCTCGAGCCGAGCACCGGCGAGCTGCGCCGCGACGCGCTTCACGCCATCCGTGACATCCTCGGCGTCGGCCGAACCAGTGTCGAGCTGATCTGATGGCTGACATCCTCACCTCGCAACAGGGCGACACGCTCGACGCGCTGCTGTGGCGCGAGCGCAAGCTCGGGGCGGACGCGCTCGGCCCGGTGCTCGACGCCAATCGCGGCCTTGCCGGCCGCGGCGCGGTGCTGCCCCCCGGCACGCGCGTCACCGTGCCCGCCTCCGTCACCACCAGCGCGGCCAATCCGGTTCGCGACATGGTCCAGCTCTGGGACGATTGATGGACAAGACACTCCACGATGTTGGCGTCGCCATCCTCGCCTTCCTGATCGGGCTGCTGCCGGCCGCGCTCGGCGCCGCGGTGAGCCTCGCCTACGAGCAGACGCTGACCTGGCGGCTGGCGCTGATGCAATTCTCGGTCGGCGTCGTCGTCAGCTATTTCGCCAAGCTCGCCTTCATCGCCGCTTGCACCTTCTACTGGCACGCCGCGCCCAACCCCTACGTCGAGCAGGCGGTCAGCTTCACGCTGGGCATGATCGCCTTCCGCGCCACGCCGCGCTTCCGCGACAGCGTGATCGAGATCGTCGTGGGCCTGCCCGACATGCTCCGCAACCTCGTCCCCTTCCTGCGCCGAAAGGATCCGCAATGACCGATACGCACACGGGCGCGCCCGCGCGCCGCCCGGCCAAGACGCTCGCTGCCGTGATCGGCTCGGCAGTCGGCGCGGTGCTGCTGTTCACCGGCGTGCCGCGCGAGGAAAGCAGCCGCACCGTCGCCGCGACGATCGGCGCCGACCAGCGCGTCACCGTCCGCCATGTCGCCGGCAAGCAGCACCTCGCCGCCTATCGCGACATCGTCGGTGTCGCGACCGCGTGCGACGGTGTCACCAAGGGCATTCGCATGGGACAGCGGTTCAGCGAGGCCGAATGCAACGCGATGAACGAAGCCGAGCTGGTGGCGCATGCCGAGCCGGTCATCGCCTGCATGCCGTCGCTCTACGGTCGGCCCTATCAGGCGGCAGCCGCGATCGATCTCGCCTATAACGTCGGAACAGCAGGCGTCTGCCGCTCGAGCCTGCCCCGCCTCGCCGCGGCCGGCACCTGGCGCCCGTTCTGCGACAAGCTGCTCGAGTTCACCCGCGCGGGCGGCAAGGTGGTGCGCGGGCTGCAGCTGCGCCGGCGCCGCGCGTGGGAAGCCTGCGTCACCGGGATCGTTGCCGGCGCCACGCCCGCGAACCTCGACGCGCGCGTCAAGGCGGTGCGCTGATGCGTGCCTTCTTCGCCAAGCTCAAGGCCGAGCTGGGCTTCATCGTCTTGCTCGCCGTCGCCGTCGCTGCCGCGTGGCTGTACGTCGAATGGCGCACCGACCGCGCCGATCGCGACCGGCTGCTGCAGACGGCGGACCTGCTGTGCACCGCGGCGGGTGCCGAGTTCACGGGGACCGGCAAGATGGCGCGCGGCGTCGTCTGCAAGGCGCGCATCGCCGCGCTCGCCGACTTCAAGAACCGCACCGACGAGATCACCGCCAACACGCTGGCCGACGCGCTGGCGGCGCACGACGCGCGCCAGCTCACCGACAACATTGCCGCGCGCGCCGCGGCCGAGGCGGCTCGCGACGCCGCAAACCGCATGGAGATCGCAGATGCCGAAGCCGAACGCCGCAATCTTGTCGATCGTGAATGGACTGCTGCTGTCAACGGCGTTGCCGGGCTGCGCCCGGCCGGCGCCCATTGAGATCGAGAAGCCAGTGCCCGTTGCGGTGCCGGTGAAGGACACGCCGCCTGCCGAGCTGCTCGCCTGTGCCGAGCGACCGACCGGCCTGCCCGAGGACGCCGATCTGATCGCGCAAATTCCGACCAAGCTGCGCGCCGGCATCATCCGCCTGGCGCGCGCCTTCGGCAGCAACGCCAGCCGGCTCGATCGGCTGATCGACTGGAATGCACCCGGCAGCTGCGTCAAAGCGAAGAAGGAAGCACAGTGACCCCGCTGGACAGCCGCATTGACGAGGACTTCGTCGCTCGATTTTATCGCGGCGAGCCCTTCGTGTTCGAAGGGCAGCTTGAGGATAAGGATGGCGCGGCAGAATCTCTTGATGGGCGCACGTTCTGGGGCTGCGTCATGGCGGCGGACGGCAGCATCCTGCATGAAGTGGTTGCCGAGATCATCGACGAGGGCGCGCGGCAGATTTACCAGGGCGTCTTCGGCGGCACGATGTCTGACGATTGTTACGGCCGGTCGGGGCTGATCTGGGCACAAGGCGAGCATCTGTCGATTGCCGACAAGCCTGCCCGCGTGATCCACGCGCAAGGGCCGCTGATCATCTATCCGGGGCCTGGCTCGCAAGCGCCTGAGGGGCTTAATGGTAGTGCTGCTATCGCTCACAGGATCGTTCGCCGTGTCGCCGACACGGGGGGAACAACCATCCGCATCTCGCAGCGCGGCGCTCGCGGCTCGAGTATTTGGGAAGCGTTCGGAAAAACACTCCCTGAATACCAATCTAGCATCGAAGATGTTGCTCTTCGAGCGGCTCGTCCCGCTATCGAAGAACTAACGCAAGAGCGTGACCGCTCGATGGAGCAGACTGCCCGGGCGGCCGCGGTTGCAGATGCGGCGCCGGAGATACTCGAGGCACGTGACGACGTTCGCCTTGATGCTGATCGAGCTGACATTGCAGCCGGGCAGGCAAGCGGCAAGGTCACGCTGCGGCTTGCGGAGGTTGCAAACCAGGGCGGCGGCAACCTCTTTGGCTATGCCGGCGCCGCGAACCTCTTGCCAATCGTCGCCGATGGCAACGGCAAGGTGCTGGTCGGGGTCGACCGCACCACAGGTCGGCTCGCCGGTGACTTCGACGTAGATGGGCAGCTCGACCGCTTCTACAAAAGCAATGTTGTCCTGCGTGGCGGTGGCGCCCAGACATACAGCGGGGCCGATAACCTCGTCCCGGTTGTTGTAGACGCGGCCGGCAAGGTGCTGGTCGGCATTAATCGGCAGACCGGGCAAGCGATCGGCGACTTCGACATCGGCGGCAAGCTGGACACCTTCTACCGCTCCAATGTCGTCCTTCGTGGCGGCGGCGCGTCGGTCTGGACCGGCTCGACCGATACCGTCCCCTTAATCGTCGACGCGGCTGGCACGATCCTGCTCTCGATCAGCCGAGCGACGGGGTTGATCTCGGGTGCTTTCGACATCGCCGCCCGCGTGAACGCCAGTGTGCTGAGCTACGTGGCGAAGACGATTAGCCCGCCGGCGTCGGGATTGGGCACGTACATTGGCACGTCGGCGATCGTGCCGGTGCTGACGGATGCGAACGGCAAGGTGCTGATCGCCGTTAACACGGAAACCGGTTCGGTAAGCGTGGCCGGTCTGGACGTGTCGGCAGCCAGCTCGGCCTTGCAATACAAGGAGCGCAAGCCGCTTCCCGCTGCCAATCGCTTCGTGCTCAGCGCGAACACGATCTACGGCGTGGTCGCATACGGTCAGTCGCTCTCACTCGGCGCGCAAGGGCGTCCACCTTTGTCGACCGTGCAGCGCTACAGCAACCTGACCTTCGCGGCCGGGCCTAAGACGACGCTCACCGGCAATGGCTTCCGCGGCAACAACCAGTCGGCGATGGACGCTGCCAAGCCGCTGGTTGAGGATCTGCTCAGCCCTGACGACAACACCAGCCGCGGCGAGACGATCCTCTCCGGCATGTTGAACGGCGCGGTGGAGCTGGCAGCGATCGAGAACGCCCTCCCGCCCGCCGCCTTGTCCTTCTTCGGATCAACGGCAGGTCATGGCGGCTGGTCGATCGACATGCTCAAGCCGGGCTACATCGAGTCTGGCGCGACCGTGAACTGGTACCAGAACTTCCTGGACCATGTGACCAAGCAGCGGGACATCGTCGTCTCGAGCGGGAAAACCTACATCTGCGTCGCCATTCCGTGGCTGCAGCTTGAGGCTGACGCCAGCCAAAGCAAGGATTGGTACAAGACACGGGCGGCGGCGCTATTCGCCCAACTGCAGGCCGATGTGGTTGCGATCACCGGGCAAACCGCCAAGCCGCACATCATCTCATACCAGCCACCCTTCGGCGCGAGGAACGGAGCGACGGGCGGCGAGCCTGGCGCCGGGCCGCATCGCGCTCTGCTCGAACTGTCGCTGGAGAACCCGGACATCCACGTCGTGCCCAGCGACGGCCTGCCATATTACACGGCCGACAACACGCACTGGACGAACCTTGGCTATCTCTGGGGCGGCTGGCGCTTCGCCCGCGTGCTGAAGGACATTGTCGTCGACGGCCTCAACCCTGAGGCAATCGCCCCGATCTCGGCGGTGGTTCGCGGCTCGCTGATCAAGATCAAGTTCAGCGTGCCGGTCGGACCGCTGGTGATCGACACGACGACACTCGCCCCGACACAGGATGCCGGCTTCAAGGTGGTCTCGGTCATCGGCGGGAACGTCACGCCCTCAACGATCACCGCCGTTTACGTGGAGGGCGGCGACACGATCGTCTTGTCGCTCGCCAGCGAGCCTGGCGCGAACGCCGTCGTGCGTTGCGGGATGGATTATCTCGGTGCCGGCCTCGGCATCAACGGCGGCGCCACCCACAACATCCGCGACAGCTATCCCGGCACCTTCAAGAAGGCCGGCGTCAGCTACCCCCTGTGGAACGTCGCTCCCCACTTTCAGATCAACGCCATTTCTCTCGACGCAGGAGCCTAAACCATGGCCTTTTCCCCGATGTTCAAGCTGCCTTTCGTGGTCGGTGGCGCTGGTCTGGGCGTCATCCCGGCCGCAGATATGAAGCCGATGTTCGCGCCGGCACCCGAGGTGGATGCACAAGCGCACTGGGATCTTGGCGGCTCGGCCGCGTCGCTCGTCGACATTCTGAGCGGCCGACAGCTTACCCTGGCGGGAGCGGCGCCGACGTACGACGCGCTCGGCGTCAAGTTCGCCAACGGCGGCCGAAATGGCCTCATCTCCGACATCAACGACAAGGCCAGCAACTTCACCTATGCGGCGGTCATCCAGCTCGACCCATCGGCGACCCCCGGCGGGTCGGAGTCCGGATCCATGTTCTTTGGCACGATGCAGGCCTCAGGCAGCAGCGATGGCAATGGAGGCGGGACGTATGCCTCGATCGGCTCGACCGCGCTGTCCGTTCAGAACAATGAGCGCAATGCTGGCGCCTCGCAGCAGTTCAGCGCGGTGATGACGGGCGTGGTCGCCGGAACATCTTGGGCGTTTGTGCTGATGTCGATGGCCGCTGACGGCACGCGCTTTATCTACCAGCCCTATGCCGGAACCCCGTTCGCGACCGCCAGCGCCATCACCAAGACCGCCTCGACCCGAAAGGTCTCCCTCGGCAATGGGTACTACAACAGCGCGGGCTGGCAGAGCGGCATCAAAGCCAGCGAGTTCATCGTCTGGGATCGCGCGCTGACGCAGGCAGAGGCGCAGGCCGTGTTCGGCCGGACCAAGGAGCGCATGGCGTACAAGAAGGGCATCGCCCTTCTCGGCGGTTGATAGAATTGTTGACGTAATGCACGCCAATGACCGCGGCCTAGACCTGATCTCGGTGCCGCTGCTCGCATGAGCGGCGGTGACCGAAACCTGCTTGAGGGTGATCAGCGAGAACCGGCCCGATCCTGTAGAAAGCCAATTCCACAGGATGGCATGACTAGCCCCGCCCGCGCGCGCGCGCCGAGATGGCCCAGCCATGGTTGCCACCCCCTCCACCAGCGTCGATCTGTCGCGCCTGCCTGCGCCGGTCATCGTGCCGCAGCTGTCGTTCGACACGATCGTCGCCGAACTGGAAGCCGCGGCGCTCGTGCTGGTGCCAGGCTTCGACGCCACGATCGACAGCGATCCCGTGGTGAAGATCCTACAGGTCTTCGCCTATCGCGAGCTGCTCGTGCGGCGCCAGGCGCAGGACGGCGCGCTGCAGCTGCTCGTCGCCTATGCCACCGGCGACACGCTCGATCACCTCGCCGCACGCATGGGCGTCGTCCGCCTGATAGTGACGCCCGCCAACCCCATCACCGGCGCACCGGCGGTGCTCGAGCGCGACGACGATCTGCGCCAGCGCGTCGTGCTTGCCCCTGAAAGCTATTCGGTCGCCGGTCCCGAGCTGGCCTATGTCTACCATGCGAAGTCCGCCTCATCGCAGGTGATCGACGCCAGCGCGATTTCCCCGGCACCGGGGGAGGTGCTGGTGTCTATCCTGTCAGCCGAGACGGTCGACGGCGCCGCTTCCTCTACCCTGATTGCCGCGATCAACGCCGTGCTCACCGCACGCGAGATCCGCCCGCTCGGCGATCTGGTCACCGTCGCGTCGGCCGAGATCGTCCCCTATGCGATCGACGCGACCGTGGTGCCCTTCAACGGCCCCGACGCCGATCTGCTGATCGCGACCGGACGAACCGCCCTCAACGCCTATGTCGCCGATTGCCGCAAGCTCGGCCGCGCGGTGCGCCGCGCCGGCATCGCCGCGGCGCTCAACGTCTCCGGCGTCGAGAATGTCATCGTAACAGCGCCGGCCGAGGATGTCGTCTGCGCCGCGACGCAGGCGAGCTTCTGCACCGGGATCACGCTGCGCCGTGGCTGATCTGCTGCCGCCCAACGCGACGCCGCTCGAGCGTGCCCTCGCTTCGCTGACCGAACGCGTCGAGGCGATCCCGATCCCGCTCGATGCGCTGATCGATCCCGCCACCTGCCCGGCCGAGCTGCTGCCGTGGCTCGCCTGGGGCGAATCGGTCGACATCTGGGAAACCAGCTGGAGCGAAGCGACCAAGCGGCAGGCCATCGCGGAATCGATCGTGCTGCATCGTCGCAAGGGCACGCGCTGGGCGGTCGAGACGGTGCTCGCCCGCATCGATGCGCTCGCCGAGCTGATCGAATGGCATCAGGCGCAGCCGCGGCTTGCGCGCCACGTTTTCGAGATCCGCGTGCCGCTCGACGCCGCCAGCGGCGACCGCGCGCTGGCGAGCGTTGCCGAACACATCATCCGCGACGTGTCGCGCGTGAAGCCGCTGCGTGAGCATCTGGTGGTGGTGCAGGCGCTGCGCGGCGCGCTGGCGATCGGCGCGCATGCCGTCGCCCGCACGCTGCTCGCCCGGCGCGACGACGCCACCTTCGCTGCCGATGCCTCGCAGCCGTGGGACGCGCTGCTGCAGACCGAGGATGGCGAGCCGCTGCAATCGGATGACGGCACCTATCTGGACACTCGCCCATGACGCCTCTCATCTTCACCATGACCAACGCCGGATTGGCGCTGCTCAACCGCGCGCAGCTTGGGCAGGCGGTCGATCTCACCGTTGCCAAGGTCGCGCTGTCGAACGTCGACTTCGTTGCCGCACCCACGCTCACCGCGATCCCCGGCGAGGTGCGCCGGCTCGACACGGTCACCGGCGCTGCGGTCGGCGACAACGTGACGCACATGGTGGTGCGCGACGACGGGGCGGTCGGCTATGACGTGCGCGGGATCGGCATCATCCTCGCCGATGGCACGATCTTCGCCGCTTATGCGCAGCCGCAGCTCCTGGTGCAGAAGTCGGCCGCGGCATCGCTCAACCTTGTGATCGACATCGCGCTGACCAACGGCGTCGCCGCCAATCTGACCTTCGGAGACGCCAACTTCCTCAATCCCCCGGCGACCACCACCACCAAGGGCGTCGTCGAGCTGGCGACCGACGAAGAGGCCGACTCCGGCACGGCCGGCGCGCTCGCGATCACCGCGCGGCAGCTCAAGCGGGCGCTCGACGCGATCGGGGTGGCGTTCACCGGCTTCACCGGAAGCGTGTCCGACACCCTCGCGAGTTTTCAGCGGCGCAAGATTGAAGGCGGCGGTCTCGTGTCGGGCGGCGGTGATCTCACCACTGACCGCACGCTGACCGTAACAGCCGCATCCTCGGAGCAGCTGCTGGCGCGCGCCCGCGGCGATGTCGCGGTGACCCCGCAAAGTTTCGACGGCACCGCGTCACTCGCGCAGAACGGCTGGGTGCGTCATCCGTCTGGCCTGATCGAGCAATGGGGCGTGTGGAACGGCTCGATCAACAACGAAGCCAGCTTCGTCGTGCCGTTCAACTTCGCCTTTCCGACCGCCTGCGCCGGCTGTCACGCGATCGTCCTGAACCCTTCCGCCTCGAACACCGGCAACGTCGTGCCGCAGGAGGTGTCGCTCGCGGCCGACGCGGCGACCCTGTTCGCGCAGAACGAAGCAGGCGTCTCTTCCAACAGCACCGGCGTGCGCTGGCGCGCCTGGGGATATTGATCGATGTCGAAGATCTCCGCCCTTCCCCCGCTCGCCGCGCCCGATGGCAGCGAGACCGTCGTCGTCGTCCATGGCGGCGAGACGAAGCGTGCGACGCTCACCGATCTGACCGCCGCAGCCGTGGCGCCGATCCGGCAGGACGTCGACGAGCTGGGCTTCAGCGCGCCGCTCGGCCCGCTGATTGATGGCGAGCGCCCGATCCGTGAGGCACGCGATGCCGAAGGCCGCTTGATCGAGGCGGTGACGGCGGAGGGTGGCCACTTCATCCAGACACCCGCCGGCACCCGCCGCGTCGGCGCCGAGCAGAGCGACGCCGCGCCGATCGGGCCGATGGTCGAGGGCGAGACCCCGATCATCACCCGCACCGATACCGCCGGGCGTGTCGTCGAGGTGGTGACCAAGGAGGGCGGGCGCTGGCTGCCGTCACCGACCGGCCTCGCCCGCACGACACCGGCCGGGCCGAAGCCGACGCGCTATGCCGGTCCCGACTGGACCGTGAACACGATCGTGCCCGAGATCGTCCGCGCCCCGATCGACGAGGATGTGTGGCACCTGTTCTTCGTGCTGGGTCAGTCGAACGCCATGGCGCAGAACGTCAGCAACGATCCGCTCGTCGCGACGGTGCCGCTCTATCCCGAGCATGCCTTCTGTTTCGCGGGCGGTCCCCGCCGGCTCGACGCCATCCCCAACCGCACCCTCGTCCCGATCGTCGAAACGACCACGATCGGGCAGCGCGAGACCTGCGCGTCGGGCTGGGCGAACCACTTCATCCGCAACATGGAGGCGGCGACCGGCGTCCGGCCGCGCGTCCTCGCCGTCGTCACCGCGCTCGGCTCACAGCCGCTGTTCCAGCTGTCGCGCGGCACGCCCACCTATGCCAACTTCCTGCGCGCGATCGACGATGCGGTCGAGGCAATCCGCGCCAAGGGCGGCCGGCGGATCATCACGCATATGGCGTGGATCCAGGGCGCGTCCGACAACATGGGCTATATGACGCCCACGCGGCGCCTCGGGAACCTGCAGGCATTCGCGCGCCAATGCCGCGCCGACATCATGAGCCGCACCGGCGAGGTCGAGCCTTGCCCGTTCTTCGTCGTCAACGAATCGTTGCAGGTGAACCCCGATCCTTGGGTCGCGCCGATCCGCGACGCCGATCAGGCATGCCACGGCCTGGACGAGATGCGGCTTGTCGGCCCGACCTACCCCTACCCGTTCATCGACGGCCTGCACCTCACCTGCCGCGGGCAGAACCGCATGGGCCAGCAGCTCGCGCGCGTCAGTGCGTCGGAGGGGTTCGCCCAAGGCTGGCGCGCGGTGCGCCCGACCCGCTGGTACTGGACGAGCACGACGCAGTTCACCGTCGAGTTCGACATGATGGTGCCCCCGCTGGTGCTCGATACCTCGGGCGCCGTCGTGTCGACCGCCGGGCTGGCCTCGGCCGGCTTCATGTTCCGCGATCCCGCGCCGATCGCGATCAGCGCGGTGACGGTCGGCGACGTGCCCTACTACGGCCCCGGCATGGCGCTGCGCTTCACGCTCGCCAGCGCGCCGACCGGCCGGCGCCCCCAGCTCGGCTATGCCATCGCCCGCGGCGCCAGTCAGACCGGCCCTTATCCCGGCAACAGCGGCCCGACCGAGGGCATGCGCGGCCTGCTGCGCGACAGCGCGGCGGACGTGAACCTCTACGACGGCGCGACCCAGGCGAACTGGGCGCCGTCGTTCGTCATCGATCTTCCGTAAAGGACCGACCCATGCTTCTGACGCGCTACGCGACCGAGATCGGCAACGCCGGCTCGCCGATCTATCAACCCAGCCCCGCCGAGCTGGCGATCATGGCGCTGAAGCCGTCGCGCTGGTTCGAGGCACGCACCGATCGCGGCCTCGCGCTCGACGAGGCTGGCAGCGTCAAGTCGTGGGTCGATCGCGCGCGCGGCGTGAAATATCGCGCGATCGGGCAGAACCCGACCACGACGGGCACCGGCACCTTTCGCCGCGTCAACTTCAACGGCAACGCCGCGCGCGCGATGCTGGCGGACGATGCGAGCGACGCCTTCGACAATCCCGGCCTGTTCTCGGTCGCAATCCTCAGCCGGCAGACCGAGGCAACGTTCGGCGGTGCGCCGATGGGCACGGGCGGCGACAACGCCAATGCCTCCTTCGCCTGGTACAATACACAGACCAACGGCGCCTTCTTCTTCTTCACCGGCGCGAAGGCGACCAGCAGCGGGGCGGCGAACAACGACAGCGCCTATCACGTCCACGTCTTCTCGATGGACCTGTCGCAGGGCACAACCGCAGCGCAAAGCCGCCTGCGCCGCAATGGCGTGTCGGTCGTTGCCTCGCCCGGCCCGCTGGGACCGCTCGCCGACATGCCCGGCGGCAAGACGATGACGCTGGGCGGCGCCGGTCGCACCGGGACGCAGAACCCGTATAACGGCTCGCTCAGCGCGCTGATCGTGATCCCGAACGTCGCCCTTCACCTCGCGGAGAATGCCGGCTCGCTTGCGGTCGTCGAAAGCTACCTCACTGGGCTGATCAGTCAGCTGCCGTAACTTATGCCGTGAAGCTTGGCACTAGATCAAAAAAAGATTTGTGCCATTTTAGACACAACCGTCTTTAACCTTACCGAACTACGCATTTATTTCACTTGAAGAACAACCTTCTGCTTCCGACATGCCTGTATGGTTAACAGGGAGTTGTTGATGCAGATGTCGGACGGAGAGCGCCTCATCGCTGTGATGCTGGCAGAAGTAATGGAAGCGCTGAAGCTGGATCGGGAGATTGACCCCGCCTTGGTGAAGTCGCTGGTGATCGATAACGATGGATGGGCGCTCAAACGCAAATACTCCGGCATCTTCGACAGCAAGGCGCCTTTCGATGATGTGGTCTCAGAAACTACCAACATTCTGTGGATGTTCGGCATTATCGAAAGCTCGATAGGACGGCTGAAGGGGGCGGAAGCCGAAGAAGCCAAAAGCTGGCACTATAACGAGTGGCACGGTTTCGACGCGAACAACGATCCTCATTACGGCGTTGCTCGCACGATGATCGAAAAGCTTGGCGAGTTCGACCAGAGCCGCAAGGGCGTCAACCTGAACAGCCACACGCAGACCTCGCTGCCGCACTATCGGCGCATGTATGAGAAGTTCGAGGGGTATGTGAACGCAGGGAAGGCCGCTCCGCTGTCCTTCGATGCTCTCCGTGACATCTGCGCCTGACAGGAGAATAAATCATGGCAGAAAGCTACGAACGCGAGAAGCTGGGCAATGCGGTGAACGCGCTCGCTACGAGCGCGGCTCCGATCCAAAAACGGCTGGAATACGCATGGTTGGCCATGCACACGATGATCAACCACGGCTTCACTGACCCGGAGCGGCAGGCAGAATTCGCCGAGATCAACGAGCGGCTTAGGCCCGACAAATCAGACCCACACGCAGGCGACGTTCCCACGACGTGTGCTCGCTTGTCGGAAGATGAAGCGACCAAGATAGCGCAAGCTATTGTCGACCTGAACACTCGGCTTCACCACGACCGCATTTACGCGCTCGAAGATGAGATTCGGGACCTTAGACGCCGGTAACGACGGTCACGCCACCTGATATGCCTTGCGGCGCGAGTAAACGGTGCCGGCTGTGCGCTTTTTTAGTTTCAGGTTTTGAACTCCGTAGATCCCGCATCTAGTTCCCGTAAGGCTGCCGGCTGCCTTTGAAAGCAGCCGGCCCGTTAATCCTGTAGAATAGGCATTCCACAGGTCGCGCCCCTCGCGCTGTGGAATGCAGCCCGCATGGTCGCTGCCATGGGTACCACTGCCGACACGATGCGCCTCTTGGGCGATCTCGCACGCGAAGGCGTGGTTGAGACGGTCGACGTTGCTGCCGGTACTGCCCGCGTCCGCTTCGGCGACCTGGTCACCGGCGACATCCCTTGGCTGTCGCCGCGCGCCGGCAACACGCGCGTAGCCGCGGCCCCCTCGGCCGGCGAGCAGGTGCTCGTCCTGTCACCCGAGGGCCGCACCAGCGCCGCGATCATCATCGGCAGCCTGTCGTCGGACGCACACCCGCATCCGGCGAATGATGGATCCACGATGATCGCGTTCGAGGACGGTGCAGAGATCTCCTATGATCCGGCCGGGCATTTCCTCACCGCCTACCTGCCAGCCGGATCCTTCGTGGAGATCCGCGCAGATGATATCTACCTGCGCGGCAATCTGCACGTCACCGGCCGTGTCGAGGCGAGCGAAGACGTGATCGGCGCAGGCAAGAGCCTCAAGGATCACATGCACGACAAGGTGCAGCCCGGCTCCGGCGTGTCGGGAAAGCCGCTATGATCGCCCTCGTCACCACCGGGCGCAATCGCCTCGTCCTGCTCATTCCCGGCTTCGCGCTCAAGCTGCCGAGCCTGCGCAGCTGGCGCGACTTCCTCTTCGGCCTGCTCAACAACATGAACGAGGCCGCGTGGCATCGCGAGCATCCCGAATATTGCCCCGTCATCTGGGCTGCGCCGCTCGGCCTGCTGCTCGTCATGCCGCGTGCGCAGATCCTCGACGACGCCGCCTTCGCGGATCTCGAGTCCTTTGTCGCGGATCTGCCGGGCGTAGAGCGCAAGGCGAGCAGCTGGGGCTGGCTGGGTGAGCGGTTGGTGGCGGTCGACTTCGGGTGGCGCGCATGATCGGCATGGATCGCCATACCGGCAAGCCGCTGGGCGGCGCCGATCATCTCGCGCAGTCGATCGGCGACATCCTGTCGACGCCGCTCGGCTCGCGCATCGGCCGGCGCACCTATGGCTCCGATCTGCCCGAGCTGCTCGACCAGCCGATGAACGATCGTGGCCTGCTGCTCGTCTTCGCCGCCACGGCGCAGGCGATCATGCGGCAGGAAGGGCGCGCCCGCCTGTCGCGCATCGCGCTCGAGCGCGGCGCCGCGCTTGGTCAGTGGCGCCTGCGCCTCGCCGGCACCCGCACCGACGCGCCCGCCGGCGCCGCCCCGCTCGATCTGTCCCTCTCCGTCCGCGCGCTCAGCGCCCTTTCGTAGGATCTGCCCATGACGTTCCACCACGGCATCTCCGTCGCCGAGATCGCATCGCGCTCGCGCACCCTGCGCACCGTCGCCACGGCGATTATTGGCATCGTCGCGACCGCCCCGGCCGCAAAGGCTGACAAGTTCCCGCTCGACACGCCGGTGCTCGTCACCGATCTCGAAACCGCGCTCATCGACGCGGGCGAAACCGGCACGCTCAAGAGCGCGCTGGAAGGAATCGCCACACAGGTCCGCGCCCCCGTCGTCGTCGTGCGCGTCGCGCCCGGTGCGGACGACACCGCCACCAACCTCGCCGTTATCGGCACCGACACGCTCGCCGGGCGCACCGGCATGCAGGCGCTGCTCGGCGCCGAGGCGATCACCGGCATGAAGCCGCGCATCATCGGCGCGCCGGGCCTCGATACGCAGCCGGTCGCGCTGCAGCTCGCCCTGGTGGCGAAGAAGCTGCGCGGCATGGCCTATGCCCGCGCGATCGGCGACGACGTGGCCGAACTCGCCGCCTACCGCGCGACCTTCACCCAGCGCGAGCTGATGCTGATCTATCCCGACGTGATGGTCGCAGATGGCGTGCTCGGCGCGACCAAGGCCAGCCCCGCCGTCGCCCACGCGCTTGGGCTTCGCGCGCTGATCGATCAGACGCAGGGCTGGCACAAAACGCTTTCCAACGTGCCGCTGCAGGGCGTGGTCGGCCTCACCGCCCCGGTGCAGTTCGACATTCAGGACGTCGATGCGGACGCCAATATCCTCAATGGCGCCGACATCACCACGCTGGTGCGCATCAACGGCCGGCTGCGCTTTTGGGGCAACCACACCTGCGCCGAGGCGGACGACTTCATGTTCGAATCCGCCACCCGCACCGCGCAGATCCTCGCCGACACGATCGCCGAGGGCATGGTCTGGGCGATCGACAAGCCGATGGTGCCCAGCCTCGCGCGCGACATCGTCGAGCGGATCAACGGCAAGCTGCGCGACCTGAAGAGCGCCGGCCAGCTGCTCGGCGGGGAATGCTGGTTCGATAGCAACAAGAACCCGACCGCCCAGCTCAAGGCCGGGCAGCTGCTGATCAGCTACAAATATACGCCGGTCCCGCCACTCGAGCGCCTCGGCCTCGAGCAGGAGGTCACCGACGAATATCTCGCCGACTTCGCCGGCCTCGTCACTGGCGGCTGAACCGCCCGCCTCCCTTCCTGACCTTTCTACCGGAGACCGATCATGGGGTTCACCCGCAAGCTCAAGCAGATGATGATGTTCATCGACGGCGTCGGCTACGCCGGCGAGGCAGCGTCGATCACGCCCCCCAAGCTCGCGCGCAAGCTCGAGGAATATCGCGGCGGTGGCATGGGCCGCGCGATCAAGATCGACATGGGCGGCGAGCCGCTCGAGATGGAGGCGACCTACAGCGGCCCGATGCGCGCCGTCCTGTCGATGTACGGCCAGTTCGCCGTCGGTGCGACGCAGCAGCGCTTCGTCGGCAGCTTCCAAAACGATGACGACGGCACCTTCGAGAGCATCGAGATCGTCACGCGCGGCCGGCACGAAGAGGCCGACATGGGCGAATGGAAGCCGGGCGAAAACTCCGAGTTCAAGGTCAAGAGCGCGCTCAGCTACTACAAGATGACCGTGAACGGCGCCGTCGCGATCGAGATCGATCCGATCAACATGGTCGAGGTCGTCGACGGCGTCGACCTGATGGCGCCGCATCGCGCCGCCTTCGGCCTGTTCTGACGCGCCCCGCCCCCCTCTCCTTACGACGACAGGAACCCGACATGGACGATACCGCCGCGGCGCCCGCCGCCAATCCGAAGGCCCGCACCATCACGCTCGACTATGACGTCGAGCAGGGTGGCAAGGTCATCATTCCCGCCGGCACCGCGGTGATCGTGTCGAAGCCAATGGGCGGCGCCTTGCGCGGTACCAATCTCGGCGGGCTGATCCGGATGGATTACGACCAGGTCGCGATGGTCGCGCCGCGCATCACCACGCCGATGCTCAACCCGGCGATGATGGAGATCGACCCCGCCGACCTGTCGCAGATCGCGGGGGAGATCGTCGATTTTTTGTTGCCGAAGGCGGCGAAGGAAGCCCTCTTCCCCGCCACGTAGAGGATGCGATGGGCGACATCGCCTTTGTCTTCGGCTGGGTGCCGGCCGTCATGGACGCGATGTCGCTGACCGAGATCGTAATGTGGCGCGATCAGGCGGCGCGCCGGCACAACCCACCAAAGGACTGATCCGTGGATCGTGACTTGCGCATCCGCCTGCTGCTCGAGGCTGGCGATAAGGTGACTCGCCCGCTACGCGACATCGCGGGTGCGTCGGGGAAAACCGCACAGGCGCTCAAGGCCACGCGCGACCGTCTGAAGGAGATCGATCGCGCGCAGTCCGACATCGCCGGTTTCCGCCAGCTCAAGGCCGGGCTTCGCTCGACCGAGAGCGACCTTGCTGCGGCGAAGACGAAGGTCACCGCCCTCGCCCGGGCGATCAGCCAGACCGAGGCGCCGACCAGGGCGATGACGCGCGAGTTCGCCCGCGCCCGCACCGAGGCGCAACGGCTCGATCAACAGCATCAGCGCGAGACGCAGCAGCTTCAGCAGCTGCGCGATCGGCTGCGCGCGGCCGGCGTCGCCACCAGCGACCTTGCCCGCCATGAGCGCGAGCTGCGCCGCGATGCCGAAGGCACCAACCGCGAACTCGCCGAGCAGGAACGCCGGCTGAACCAGGCGACCGATCGTGCCCGGCGGTTCGGCGCGGCGCGCGCGAACTTCAGCCGCGTGCAGGGCATGGCGGGCGGCATGGCGGCGAGCGGCGCCGCAGCAGTCGGCACTGGCATCGCCATGTCCGCGCCAATTATCACGTCGGTGCGGGCAGCCGAGCAGTTCGAATCGGTGATGACCGACATCGGCCAGAAGGCCGGTCTGTCCCGCCAGGAAAGCGCAGCGCTGGGCATCAACCTGCTCAAGGCGTCACAGGCTGCCAATCAGTTGCCTGAGAACCTGCAGGCGGGTGTCGATGCGCTTGCCGGCCTGGGCGCCAGTGTGCCTGACGCGGTCGCGATGATGACGCCGATCGGTCGCGCCGCCACGGCGTACAAGGCCGAGATCGCCGATCTGTCCGCCGCGGCTTTCGCCGCGACCGATAACCTCAAGGTGCCGATCGCCGAGACCGGTCGCGTCATCGACATCATGGCGACCGCAGGCAAGGCGGGCGCGTTCGAGATCAAGGATATGGCGCAATATTTCCCGGCGCTGACCGCAGCCTATCAGGGTCTCGGACAAACCGGCGCGGGTGCTGTTGCGGATCTCGCGGCCGGCCTTCAGATCGCACGAAAGGGCGCCGGCGATGCGGCGAGCGCCGGTACCAACCTCGCCAATATCCTTCAGAAGATCGCCTCGCCCTCCACGAACAAGGCGTTCGAAAAGATGGGCGTCGATCTGCCTGCCGCGTTGAAGCGCGCCTATGCCGAGGGTAAGACGCCGCTCGAGGCTATTGCCGAGCTGACCAACAAGACATTGAAGGGCGATCTCTCGAAGCTGGGCTACCTGTTCGAGGATGCGCAGGTTCAGCAGGGGTTGCGCCCGCTCATTCAGAACATGGCGCTGTATCGCCAGATCCGCGCCGAAGCGGCGGGCGGCAGCGGCTCGACCGACGGTGATTTCGCCGAGCGGATGAAGGATTCGGCCGAGCGAACCAAGGCGCTGGAGATCCGCGCTGAGGCGCTCAAGGTCGCGCTCGGTAGCCAGCTGATGCCGACGCTCGACGAGGGAAAGACGAAGGTCGCCGCATTCGCTGAAAAGCTGACGTCTTTGTCGGAGAAGCATCCGGGACTGACCAAGGCGGTGATGATGGGGGCGATCGGCTTCGCCGCCCTGTTCCTCGTGTTAGGTGGCGGCGCCATCGTTGTCGCCGGTCTCGTGGCGCCGTTTGCCGCACTGTCGTTCGCGGCAGGCGCTCTCGGTATCGGCATGCTGCCGCTGATTGCCACGGTCGCAGGTGTCACCCTCGGCATAGTGGCGCTGGGGGCTGCTGCTTATCTGATCTACGCCAATTGGGGCCGCATGGGTGGCTGGTTCGCGGGCGTCTGGGCATCGGTCCAGAACAGCGCGAGCGGCACCTTCGCGTGGTTCGCCGGCCTGCCCGCGCGCTTTGCCGAATTCGGCCGCAACATGATCGGCGGTCTGATCCGCGGCGTACTGGGCATGTTAGGCGCCTTGAAGGCGACGATCGTCGGCGCTGCCAGCGATGCCGCGAACTGGTTCAAGCAGAAGCTCGGCATACGATCGCCGTCCCGCGTCTTCGCCGGCTACGGCGGGTTCATGATGGCCGGGCTGGCGAACGGCATCCAGGCCGGCGCCGCCGAGCCGATCCGCCACCTCGACGCCCTCACCAGCCGCTTGGAAGGGTCGATGCAGGTGGGTAGCGCTCTGCCCGGCTTGGGCGCCGGCACCGCCACCAACGCCGGGCCTGGTGGCAGGCGGGTATCGGCCGGTGGTGACGGGCGCGCCGACGTCATTATGAGGATCGGCAGCGTGACGATCACCGTAGTACAGCAGCCGGGTGAGAACGGCATGGATCTGGCCCGTCGCATCGGGTCGGAACTTGCGAACGTCGGCAGCTCCAGCTCCTACGCCGACCGCCCCGATTACGAGGACGTGTGATGAGCGCGGACAATAACCTCGCCGATCTGGAAAAGCTGGTCGGGTCGCTGCTCAATTCGCTGTCGGCCGGCGCGCGGCGCACGATGCTGCGCAAGGCGGCGCGCGTCCTGCAGGATCGGCAACGCCGGCGCATCCTCGGCAACCTCGATCCCGATGGCAGCTCCTATGCCGCGCGGCGCGAGAAGCGCGAGCCGAAGCCGGGCAAGCACGCGCTCCGGTTCCTCTATCCGAAGGGCGCGGCGAGCCCGCGCGTCGTCTTCATGCGCAGCTGGGTTCGCCAAGGACCGTTGATCACCGGCTTCGATACCGAAGCGGGCGGGCTTCGCAGCTTCTTCTGGGACAAGATCGAGAAGATCCTGCCGGTCGAGGCTGGCGAGGAAAACAAGGGCGCCGGACGACTGCGCGGGCGCAAGGGTGCGATCCGCCGCAAGAAGATGTTCCGCCGCCTGGCGAACGGCCGCTTCATGAAGGCCGGCGCCACGGCGGACGAGGTATGGGTCGGCTTCACCGGCCGCGCGGCCGAGATCGCGAGCGTCCACCAGCACGGCGAGCTGGATCGTCCCGCCGCCAAGGCACCGCCCGTCAGATACGCCCAGCGCATCCTGCTCGGGTTAAACCGCGATGACCGCGCCGCGATCATCGACATCGTCCTCGAGAATATGAGCGGAGCCGTCCGGTGAAAAAGGTGCAAGCCCTGCGCGACATGATGCTCTCGGTCATTCCCGAGCTGCACGCCCACCCCGAAAACCTCACGATCTTCGTCAACGATGGCCGGATCACCTGCCGCGCGACCGGCACGCTGTCGTTCGAATATGCCTACAACGTCAACATCGTGATCCAGGACTTTACCGGCGACGAGGATCAGGTGGTGGTGCCGCTGCTGACATGGATTGCCAGCAACGAGCCGGATCTGCTCGAGCGCGCGCCGCACCAGCCCTTTGGCTTCGATATCGAGCTGCTCGACAGCAACGCGCGCGACATCGCCATCACCCTGCCGCTGACCGAGCTGGTCAAGCTGACACAGGTCGAAAGCGGCATCATGGCCGATCACCTCGCCGAGCCGGCGCGCATCGACGCGGGCTTCCCTGGCGTCGATGGCGTGAAGCTGTGGCAGGGTGTCGGCGAGGCGCTCGCCACCGGTGACACCATCGTGGTCGGGGGTTGAACCCATGCTGATGGCGCTCGGACTCTTCGTCTTCTCCATCCCGACGCTCGCCTATGACGAGCTGTCGCGCAAAGCCGCGTGGCGTCACGCCGCGACTCCCCGCATCGGCGCGCGCGACGCCGTCCAGTTCACCGGCGCGGGCGAGGAAACCGTGTCGATCGCCGGCAACGCCTTCGCCGAGCTGGCGGACGGTCAGGCGTCGATCGAGCAGTTGCGGACCATGGGCGCCAGCGGTCAGGCATGGGCGCTGGTCGACGGCGCCGGCCAGGTGTGGGGATCGTTCGTGATCCTCACCGTGGATGAGAAGCGGCGTGCCTTCTTCCCCGATGGCACGCCGCGTCAGATCGATTTCGCAATCGAGCTGCTGCGCGTCGACGACGCCGAGGTGCCGGCATGAAGTCCAACATCCCCGACTTCCGCGTCAAGCTCGACGGTGTCGACCTCACGCCCAGGCTGAAAGGCCGCACCGAAAACGCCGATCCCGCGCGTCGCCGCCCGCGCCTCGTGCTGCTGTCGATCGCGCAGCGACGCGGTGAAGAGCCGGACAAGCTGACGATCGTGATCGACGACAGCGACGGCAAGATGGCGATCCCCGCGGCCGGCAAGCTCCTGCAGGTGCAGATCGGCTGGCTGCAGGGCACCGACGTGGCGGTCGGCTTGCGCGACAAAGGCAGCTTCAAGGTCGACAGCGTCACGCACGAAGGCCCGCCCGATCAGATCGTGATCGAGGCCAGCTCGGCCGACATGACCGGTGCGATGCGCATGCGGCGCGAGGAAGGTCACCGCGACACGACGATCGGCGCGATCGTCACCCGCGTCGCCGGGCGCCATGGCCTCAAACCCGTCTGCGCGCCCGCGCTCGCCGGTATCACCATCGCCGCCAAGGCGCAGAGCCGCGAAAGCGATCTCGCCTTCCTGCGCCGCCTCGGCCGCGAGCACGACGCGGTCGCGACCGTGAAGAAGGGGCGACTGATCCTGTCGCCGATCGGCGCCGGCGTCACGCCCAGCGGCAAGCCCTTTCCCGCCGTCACCATCCGCCGGCGCGACGGCGATCGTCATGCTTACCGAGTCGACAAGCAGGAAGAAGTCACCGGCGTCATCGCGATCTGGCACGATCGCAAGGGCGCGAAGCGGCAGGAAGTGACGGCCGGCAAGGCCGATGGCGCACGTAAGCTACGCCGCGTCCACGCCAGCGAGGCCGAGGCGCGCGCCGCGGCGAACGCCGAACACAGCCGGGCATCGCGCGCGCCGGTGTCGCTCGACATGACGCTGTCGCTCGGCCGCCCCGATCTGGCGCCTGAACAGCGTGCAACCACCACCGGCTTCAAGCCGCAGATCGATGCGATCAAATGGCTGATCAGCGAGGTGACCGACACGATCGGCGACCGCGGCTATTCGACGCAGATCAAGCTAGAAGCTAGTGCTTGAGCCACCCCGGCGCTCAGTCTTCCGTCACCTCTGCACCAGGAGCCGGTCTTTCGATCTCGCGAAATATGACAAGCGGCGTCATACCGTAGGAGGTGAATGGGCGGCCAAGAGCTTGCCTCGCCGGGAATGCTAGGTCAGCAGCGATCTTCCATATGCTGTCCTGCAACATGCCAGTGCGGAGCTTGTCCTCGAACCCTAGAATATCATCATAATCTTCATCTTCACGAGTTTCGAACGGGCGAGCATCGAGAACGCCGACCATCGCCCAACTTCCGGCAACCTTGGAGCCGTGCTTCAGCATCAGGTCTTCTACCGAGCCAAAGACATTATCGGGATTGATCGTCGCCCAAGCGACATGATCGGGGCTAACCACATTTATTTGCGGCGAATGTGGAAGCAGAGGCAGCAGCTCCATAATCAGCTCGGCCTCGCCCGTGGTCTCCACAATCTTGTTCTGCACCTTCGCGGCGCGCCGCGCGGCACGATTCGGGAGCGGCGCTTCGTCCGATTGCGTTTCGGCTCCGGCCTTCTCAGCCGCACGCATTTGCTGAAGAATAACTTTTCGTGCCCCAGGAGCAGACCAGAGCTTCTGCAGGATGCGCACGTCGGTAACGATTAGCTTGCCTTGGATTAGAACAAGGCTGCCAATCGCCGCTTGCGAAATGTCGCGTTCAATAAGGTCCTGCGCTTCGTCGAGGAACAACAGCGGCAAGAGCCACTGCGGATCAATCTTCTGGGTTTTAGTTTCGCGCCCCGAAGATGTCGTGTCGCCCGCGACCAGCTTTAGGTTTACACCAACCTTGTTTGCGCTGCCCTCTTCGTCGCTGCGCGCCAACTCCGTGACGATGCCATCATCAGAAAACTGCGAGAGCAGTGAGCTTAGGCGACGATTATCCGCATAGAGGATGTCATAGACGGAACCGTCCCTCGCGCTTTCGGATGCCACGCTGCACGTTCTCCCTGATGTCGGCTATGCGCTGATCTGTTTCGTTCATGCGCTGCAAAACCGCGCGGGAAGCGTCGTCGATAGGCTCGTCTTTCCTGATAAGACGAGCCAGCAAGTCGCCCAGATTCGACGTCGTCGGTGCGGCCATAGCGCAGCTCTCATAAAACAAACCTGAGGCATCGCACAGCCATATTAATGCGAGCCAAAGACGGCCTCAATCCTCCTCGATCATCGGCGCCCCCGTTCCGCCCTCCCCATAGGCCGCCCGGCTGAACAGATCCGTCTTCTGCCCCGCCGGCAGCGGCGCGTCTGACAGAATCTCGTATCGGCCCAGCGCCGTGCGCGCGATCTGTGTGGCCAGCATCAGCTCGGCCTGTCGCCGCTTCTCAACCTCGCGCGATGCGAGCTGCGCCCGCAGGCTCGCCGACAATCGCGACAGGTGATAGCGCAGCGACCAGACCAGCTCCGCGTCATCGACCTGCCGCATCGCTCACCCGCTCAGTCTTGATGTCCACCGGTACCGCCAGAAAGTGCCGGCCCTCGGTCGCGTCCCAGCTCGCCAACTCAAGCGTAATCGCGTCATCCACCGCTTCCGCGACACTGTCGCGCCACGGCGCGCGCTGTTCCCCGAACACCGTTACGCAATGCCGGAAGCGAATGCCGGCTGACGGCAACGGCACCTCGGGCCGATCATCCTCGATCGCGCGCCGCCACACTGCCAGCCCCATCAGCGCGCGTCCCTCTGCGAACGTCCAACCATCTCGCAACTCTCCATCGACTCGTCACCCGATAGAACATATATGTTCCGCGTTTGTTCTCAAGGGGCTGCGACGATGAAGGAATTCACGCTGGCGATCGTCGGGATAGATTTTCCGAACACCGATCGGGCACGGACGAACCGGCGATCCGAGCTGATGCTGCTTGAGCCGGGCGATCCGTTGACGCTGTTGCCTGAGCCGACCAATCGCTTCGATCCGCGCGCCGTCGCAGTGTTCAGCCCGAATGGCGTCCAGGTCGGCTATGTCACCGCCGAACGCGCCGCGCTGGTTGGTGGGCGCATCCGCGCTGGTGATGAGGTATCTGCCATTTATCAGGGCATCGTCGGCAAGGCTGGCTATGCGCGCGTCCGTTTTGGCGGGGGCATGCCGACGCTTCCGCCGGTCACGTTTGCGCCGGACTATGGCAATGATCGCAATCCCGCGGAGAGTGATGGCTTTTGGCCCGATGAGCCAGAGCCGGAATGGGAGGCCTAGAAAAGAATGGGTGCGCTTACAGCTTTAGGAAGTCTGTTTCCGCCTCGCTAATTCCAGCTTCTTCAGCGACGCCTTGAAGCCCCAACTTGCACTCGGCCACCTTTCCGGCAATTTCCCGGTGCTTATCGAGATAGCGCTGAGCCGTTTTCATGCTTGAGTCTTCGTCAAGCGCTACCTTGGCAATGCCCGCGGCTTCTTTGCCCAGCGCGACCGTGGCTTTGCACGCCGGCAGCGTCTTCGCGTAGATCGCATTCAGAGCGCCGCCGAGGAAGGGACGCCGGTCGCTATCAGCAAACTCTGCCATCATCTTGCGACAATCTCGCTCCGCGGTGTGGGCCGCTGAATACGCCTGCATCGGCGTTCCCGCTCCCGCGCCGGCCTTATCGATTGCGCGCTGAAGCTGCTCGATCTCGCTCGTACAGAAAACGACGGTGATCATCGTCTGGCGCAGCACCATCATAACGTCAGAAGGTTGATCCTGTGACGCCGAGCGCTTGGTAGTGCGCCCGGTTTGCACCACGCCAGGTTGGTTCGCCTTCACCGCGTTCGGTGATGACACAACGTCAGCCTTGAGCGATGGCGAGGGCGCCGGCGTCGGATCGGCTACGAGTGCTGCAGCGAAGGCGATGAACCCGCCGATCGCCAACCACTTGGCCAAGCGCCGACGCTTACGCAGCGCCGTTAGCGGAAGAAACATGCAGCAGCCGACAACGAATGCTACAAATCCCAGAGAGCCGATCACCGGCGCGAGCGTCTCCAACTGTTACCCCCTCTTCACGGCCGCCCCGACCGAAGCTGTCAGATCCGCCGCACGATGTGCGACACCTTCCCCACTATGTTGATCTCGTCCGGATGCGCGTAATCGGGCGGCACCCGCTCGTTGTCCGAAAGGATCGTCACCTTCTCGCCGCGCACGCGCAGCCGCTTAAGGTACGCCATGTCACCAATCGTGAAGGCCCATATCGCGTCTTGGTCGCGCACGTTGCGGTCGGACCGGTCGATCAGAACGATGTCGTGATCATTAATCGTCGGAGACATGGAGTCGCCTCGCCCGCGCGCCCACGTCAACGATGCGGGCGGCGTGTCGGTGATCGTCGCCAGCCACTCGGCGTCAAAATACTTGTGGTCGACGTCGACCAGATCACCCGCAAAGGTCGCGCCCATACCGTAGGCGAGGTCAATTGATGCGACGGACACCAAGCCGAGAAGATGGGCCATTTGCTCGCGCGTCGGCGCGGGTGGAGCGTGATCTTCCGGATCGTCAGTCTCGCCCAGCAGATAACCAGCTGAGGTCTTTAATTCACGAGCGATCGCATGCAGGTGCGACGAACCGTTCGGGTTGTTCTTCACGATTTTGGCTATCGCGCCCTGCGTGACCCCCACGCGACGCGCGAGCTCACTCTGGTTGATACCCAGGTCTTCCATGCGGAAACGGACGCGCTCGCTGTGTATCACGAGCGAAGAATATAACTGCGGGAATATTGCGCTATCGTACTTTGGTCTTGACTGGGGTATTCCGCGCGGAATAGGTGTCGTGCATGGACCAGACCATGACACCGCAGGATGCCTTCAAAGAGGCTCTGAAGCTGGCACGATCGCAAGCCGGCTTGGCCGCGATCGTAGGCAAGCGGCAGCCTGCCATTTCGAAGCGCCTTGCCGGCTCCTGCCGCGCAGAGGCGGACGAAGTGCTCGCCATTGAGACGGCACTTGGTGTCTCTCGTCATCTGCTTCGTCCTGACATCTACCCGCGGACTGTTCCGACCGGAGTAGAGGCGCCCGCATCAAGGGTCGCGTTCGATCCTAGCGTCATTCCGAACGGAAAGGCGGCATGACCAAGCTGCGCGCGCCCCTCACCCACGCCAACGCCGTCACAACGATCGCCGATCTGATCGGCTATGGTGCCGCGGCGCAGGCGGTCGGCCTCCGGAGCGACCGCCAGATCTATTATTGGGCTGATCCCGATAGTGATCGCTGCCCCAATGTCGCCCAGGCGGTCGCGCTCGACGCCGCCTATATCGCCGCGGGCGGCGCCGGCGCGCCGATGCGCGACGCGCACGAGGCAATGCTCAGCGCGATCGCAGGGGAGGATATCGCCTGCCAGCGCGCGCTGGGCGAGGCGCTGGCCGAGGCGTCCGAGGAAATGGGCGACGCCCTCGCCGCTGCCGTCCCGCTGATCCAGCCCGGCGCCAGCCCCCACCAGATTTCTCGTGCGCTGCGCGAAACCGAACAGGCGCTTGGCGCCGTCGGTCGCATGCTCCGCCGTGTGAAGAGCTTCCTGCCCACCGCAGCGCGGGGCTGCACCTCATCGATCGGGCAGGGACCGGGGGGAGCCCAATGAGTAAGCGACCGTACAATCGTCAGTTTTCGATCATCTGCCCTGACTGCTCGGGCAAGCTGATCATCCGCACCAGCGAGCAGGTTACGCCCACCGTCCGCGAGCTGCTGCTGTGGTGCGACAATGATGCCTGCGGCGCCCGCTTCGTCGGTCAGCTCAATCTGCTGAACCGCGTGGCGCAGGCGGCACCGGCGCCCACCGCGATCCACCTGCCGGAACGCGCCTGGCGCCCCAGCAACGACAATCGCGTGCCGGCCAATGACGGCCCGGCCGACGACGCACCGCAACCCGATACCGCCGCTGTCGGCATGACCGGCTGATCCCCGCGCGGCGCCGGCCGCGCAGCTCAATGACGCCACTCCCCGCTCGAAAGCAGCCGCTTTCGGGAACGCCCCCCGCTTGCCCGAATGGATCGCCACGTTGCAGCCCGATATCCTACGTGAAGTCCTATCCAGATTGAAGGCCGATTACGGCTTCAAGGAGAAGGGCCGTTATCTGCAGGAGGGCAAATGCCCGGCCTGCGATAAGCGGGAATTGTTCACCTGGGCGGACAAGCCGTTCGTCCTGCGCTGCGGTCGCGAGAATCGCTGCGGCGAGACCTTCCCCGTCAAGCCGCTCTATCCCGAAATCTTCGACGATTGGTCGAAGCGCCACGTTCAGACCCGCGAGAACCCCAACGCCGCGGCCGACGCCTATCTGCAGCACGCCCGCGGCTTCGATCTCATGGGCCTGCGCGGCTGCTACACGCAGGAGGTCTACCACGATCAGAAGCTGGGCATCAGCTCGGCCACGGTGCGCTTCCCGCTCCCCGGCGCGCCCAACACCTATTGGCAGCGCCTGATCGATCAGCCGGCCCGCTTCGGCAAGAAGAAGGCGGTTTTCGCCTTCGGCTGCAAATATCAGGGCCTGTGGTGGACGATGCCCGCGCACACCGATGCCGTGCTCGCCGCGGCGAAAGAGGTGTGGATCGCGGAAGGCATCTTCGACGCCATCGCGCTCAATCAGTCCGCCGCCTTCCGTGATCGCGGCGCGGTCGCCGTTAGCACGCTGTCGTGCAACAATTACCCCGGCACCGCGATCGACGCCCTGCGCAAGGCCGCGGCCGACGCGGGCCGCGCCGCCCCCAGGCTGATCTTCGCCTATGACGTCGGCAAGGCCGGCGTCCGCTATGCGCGCGAGTTCGTGAAGAAGGGCCGCGAGGCCGGGCTTGATTGCGGCGCCGCGCAGGTTCGCCCCGATGGCGAGGGCGAGAAGGCCGACTGGAACGACCTGCACCAGGCGGACAAGCTCACCGCCGAGGATCTCGCCGGCTACCTGTGGAACGGCGACGTCACGATCGCCGCCAGCGCGACCGAGAAGGCGATGCTGATCTACAAGAAGGAGCGCTACGCCTCCTTCCCGATCACCTTCGCCGGCAAGCAGCTGTGGGCGAGCTTCTCGATCGAGCGGATCAACCAGATCCAGCAGATGTGGATGGAGAGCGAAGATCCCGAGCACGCGCACATCAAGGATCTGTCGTCGCAGGCGCGATGGGATCTCGCGGCGGAAGAGGCGGTCGACGTCGACGAGCTGGCGAACTGCGTTTTCCGCACGCTGTATTTCCAACGCGATCCGAACCTTGAGGAAGGCGCCTACTTCCTCCGCATAGATTTCCCGAAGGGGCGCCACTCCGTCAAGGCGACCTTCTCCGGCTCGGCCTGTTCCACCAACGGCGAGTTCAAGAAGCGCCTCGCCTCGATCGCCCCCGGCGCGCAATGGACCGGCAACCAGTTCCAGATCGACCGGCTGATGCAGCTGCAGTGGACGTCGATCAAGATGGTCGAGGCGATCCAGCACACCGGCTATTCGATCGAGCACGGCGCGTGGATCTTCGGCGACATCGCCGTGCACAAGGGTCGCGTCCACGAGCCGAACGAGGAAGAGTTCTTCACCCTCGGCAAACAGTCGGTGAAGCTGCGCACGTCCGATCGCCTGCTCAAGATCAATTACGACGCGGACAAGCTCAACCTCACGTGGGTGCCGCCCCTGTTCACCGCCTACGGGGTGAAGGGCGTCGTCACCCTCGCCTTCTGGGCGCTCAGCCTGTTCGCCGATCACATCCGGCGCGAGCAGGACAGCCTCGCCTTCCTCGAAATGACCGGCCTGCCCGGCACCGGCAAGACGACGCTGCTCGAGTTCCTGTGGAAGCTGCTCGGCCGCTCGAACTACGAAGGCTTCGATCCGACCAAGGCCACCAACGCCGGCATCGCCCGCACGCTCGGATCGGTCGGCAACCTCCCCGTGGTGCTGATCGAGGCCGATCGCGGCCAAGACGCGCCGCACGGTCGCCGCTTCGAATGGGACGAGCTGAAGACGGCGTATAATGGCCGCGCCGTCCGCACTCGCGCAATTGCCAATGGCGGCATGGAGACGTTCGAGCCGCCCTTCCGCGGCGCCATCGTCGTGGCGCAGAATGACTCGGTCGAGGCGTCGCCCGCGCTCCGCGAGCGCATCATGGCAATCCACTTCGACAAGAGCCTGTTCAGCGTCGCCGGCAAGACGGCGGGCGAGCAGCTGGCCCGGATCGACGCAGACGATGTGTCCGGCTTCATCATCCACGTCGTGCGCCGCGAGGAACAGATCCTCAGCGCTTACCGCGATGCGTTCCGCCACCATGAGGCGCGCATGCTGCGCCACCCCGGCATCCGCAACGGGCGCCTGGCCAAGAACCACGCCCAGCTCGCCGCCATGCTCGACGCAATGCGGCTGGTGGTCACCAATCTCACCGATCACCAGGTGGATCAGGCACACGCCTTCATTCTCGGCATGCTCGAGGATCGGCAGCGCGCCGTCGAGACCGATCACCCGCACGTCGAATGGTTCTGGGAGCGGTTCGACTACCTCAACAATCCCACCAATTCGCAGCAGGTCGCCCCGCTCGATCACAGCCGATCGCCCGAAGTCCATGCGATCAGTCTCGTGGATTTCGAGAAGCGCTGCGCCGACGCCGGCCTGCGCCTCCCCTGCTCGACCAATGAGCTGAAGCGCCTGCTCAAGACCAGCAAGCGCCGCAAGTTCGTCGACGTGAAGGCCACCAACAGCCGGATCACGGAAAAGACCGTGAACTGCTGGGTCTTCCGCAATCCCGATCACCCTCAATCCACCACCGCTCGCTGAAAGGAGCCACGACCATGCTTGCCTCTCGTGTTGCCAACGACCGCGCTGCCGTCCCGCCGATCACGCCCGCCACCTATATTCGCCTGCGCCGTGAAGCTGCCGGCAAGTCGCAGCTGGCGGTCGCGCGCGACCTGTACGCGATCAAGATCAGGCGCCCCGTCGGTGACAAGCGCCCGCGCCGGCTGTTCGACAGCGTCGACCAGGCGCTTGCCATGATCCAGCAGCTCGAAGTGCCCGGCGCCCGTGCGAAATACCGCCCGGTCATCGACGTGCTGGGCGGCGTCTTCCCGCTCGACGCCGACGTCTATCACCAGCTCGCCGAAGAGCCGGCCGACCGTCACCCGGTCGTTTGCCCCGGCTGCGGCTGTTCACTCAGCGATCCATGCACCGGCTCGGAGGGTGTCTGCACCATGTCGCTCGGCACCACCTGCTCGCGCTGCATCGACGATGCCGCGGCCGGCAACCTCAAGACCGGTCGGAGGCTCGCAGCATGAACGCGCTCACCAGCATGCGCCAGGTGCGCGGCGCAGGCGGCGAAGTCCGTCACGTCCCCACGCCCTACATCGCGCCCGCCGCGAAGAAGAAGGCACGCAAGAAGCACGTCCCCGATCCGTTCAAGACGCAGGACACCGCCGGCGAAGAGCTGCGCCTGCTGATCGAGCGCAAGGAACGGCTTGAGGAAGAGAAGAAGGGCATTTGCGACGACATCGCTGACGTCGACGCCGAGGCGCGCTCACGTGGCTACGATGCCAAGACAATCAACAAGATCATCGCCATTCGTAAGAAGAAGCGCGAGCAATTTCAGGAAGAGGAAGCGATCCTCGACACCTACATGTGCGCGCTGGGGATGCGCTGATGAGCGCCGCTCCACAGCCCGCCCGATCGCGCTGGCTCACCGCCGCCAAGATCGCCCTGACGGTCGCCATAGCGCTCGTCGCCATCCCCGTTGCCTTGCTGATGTTCTTTGGCGGCATTCAGAAGGATCGCCGCTGATGGATCGGCCGCTCCTATGCGACCTGCAGCATCGGCCGATCCTCGCCGCTACCGCGCGTCAGCTGCTCGTCAGCCGCGAACGCAACTATCCCGACCTCGTCGCTGGCGGTCAGCTCACCGCCAAAGCGGCCGAGGATGGCATCCGCTGCGCCCGCGCGCTCCACGCGCAATGGTGCTGGATCATCGATCCGGCATCGCCGCCCCTGCCGCCCTTCGATTACGCCACAGGCGGATCGTTCGGCGCGCCGTCCAGCGAGATCGCGGCCGATCTCGCCCGCACCGCCGCCCGCACCCGCAAACTCGCCGAACGAACGCCAGACGAGCCTCAGCTCGCCGAACTCGCCGATTGTTACGCCGCGCTCGCCTGGTGCCAGCAGGGCGACTGGATCGTCGAAATGATCAGCGGTGCGCGGATCATCACCCAACAACTGCGCGTGGCCCTCGCCCCGCAGCTCAAGAAAGCCGCCTGATGCGAAACCAACTGGTTGATCGCGGCGCCGTGCGCCGTGCCGAAATTGATCGCCTCGACGCAACCAGCCGCAACCGCGCCCTCACCGAGGCGGAAAGCCGACGACTGGAAGCGCTGCTCTACCGCGATGATTATGCGCCGTATCGGCGGGTTGGAGGGCAGACCGCGTGATCGCCTATGCTTCTCGCACCGGCACAAAGCGGAACCTTGCAGCACTTCGCGCAGCCGGCTGGCATTTGATGGTGTCCGCTCGTGGCGTCCTTCGGACAGAAGGCTTTCCCTATGCCTTAGACAATGGCGCTTGGACTGCGTTTCAGCTGGGTGAAGAGTTCGACGTTCCTGCCTTTGAACGAGCTGTCGCACTTCTCGGCGCAGAAGCGGAGTTTATCGTTCTGCCCGACATCGTCCTAGGCGGATTGCCTTCGCTGGATCTGTCACTTGAATGGTTACGCAAGCTGCGCCGGCGCCCTGAATTAGTTAACACGCGCTTCTTGATCGCGGTTCAGAACGGCATGGAGAATGTGCTTCCTAGGATCGAGCGTCTTCTAGAGCCGAAGGTGGGTATCTTCGTCGGCGGGGACGTGCCGTGGAAGCTCGCAACCATGCCAATATGGGCACGTCTCGCTAAGCGACGCGGCGCTATTTGTCACGTTGGTCGAGTGAATACTGCCAAGCGTATCCGCATCTGCGAAGCGGCTGGCGTTGACAGCTTTGACGGATCGAGCGCCTCGCGCTTCCAAGTCACGTTGCGCCCGCTCGAGTTAGCTCGGCAGCAAATCGACCTTGAAGGTTATCTCGCGCGGAAAGATGCCTGATGCCGATCTCACCTGAGAACGCCGCACTGTACCCGCCCGATTGGCCCGAGATCAGCCAACGCATCCGCGTCGAGCGCGCGGGTGGACGATGCGAATGCCAAGGCGAGTGTGGACATAATCACACCGGCCGCTGCCCCGAGCTGCAGGGGCATGCTCACAGCATCACAGGATCAAAGGTGGTGCTGACGGTGGGCCACCTGACGCACGATCCCCAACGGTCGGGTGACGACGAGCTCCGCGCCTGGTGCCAGCGCTGCCACCTCGCTTACGATCGCGATCACCACGCTGCCAACGTGCGCCGGACCTTTTCGTTACGCCGCATCGCTGCCTCCGGCACGCGCGAAATGTTCGACGGCGACCTTGGCGACCGGACTCGCCAGCCTGTGCCTTTACCTGAAGTGAAGCCGCTGCCGGCGCCAGCGCCGGCAGATTGGCCATTCGGCGAGCTGCAGCCCGGCCGTTACGGCGTTATCCTCGCTGATTTCCCTTGGTACTTTCGCAACCGCACCGCGGCCGGTGAGGTGAAGAACCCGGTCGCGCACTATTCCTGCATGTCGATCGAGGATCTCGCGCGGCTGCCGATCGCGCGGCTTGCCGCGCCCGATTGCGTCCTGGTCATGTGGGCGACCGCCCCGCTTCTCGACCGCGCGATCGAGCTGATGAAGGGCTATGGCTTCACCTTCAAGAGCGCGGGCGCCTGGGCGAAACAGTCCCGCACCGGCGAAAAGTGGACCTTCGGCACCGGCTATATCTTCCGCTCGGCAAGCGAATTCTACATCGTCGGCACGATCGGCAAGCCGCGCGTTCTATCGCGCTCGATCCGCAACCTGATCGCCGCCCCGGTGCGCGAGCACAGCCGCAAGCCTGACCAGCTCCACACGGATCTCGAGCAGCTTTACGCCGGGCCGCGGTGCGAGCTGTTCGCCCGCCAGCGCCGCCCCGGCTGGGACGTGTGGGGCAACGACGTCGACAGGTTCACCGATGAAGCATGAGGCGATCCGCTGCGGGATCGCCGATGCCGCGGCTATCACCGGGCTTTCCTACAGAACGATTCAGGATCTAGCATCGCGCGGAGCGATTCCCGGCGCCTCCAAGCCGTCCGGTCGTTGGCTCTTCGTGGTGAGCGATCTCAAGCGATGGTCGACCCGCGTCAACCGGGCGAAGAAGCAACAATGCCGAAGAACATCTACGAACGAAACGGCATCCTGTGGGCGCGTTTCAAGGTCAACGGGGTCGAATACAGAGAGAGCCTACGAACACGCTCTGAGAAGGTGGCGGAAAAGCGCCTGAAGGCGCGCCGCGAGCAGATCCAGAACGAAGCGCATTACGGCATTGCCGGCCCAACCAACTGGATCAACGCCTTCCTGTCCTGGTCTGAGGCGATGGAAGCGGAGGTACGTGCGAAGGCGATCAGCCCTAAGACGGTGCTGCGCTATACGGTAAGCCTCAACGAGTGCCGCCAGTGGCTGGACCCTTACGAGGTTCACCAGATCGACGCGCTGCGCCTGCGCGAGCTGGTGAAGGGCCGCAAGGCCCAGCATGTGACCAACGCCACGATTCGACGCGATCTCACCGCCATTTCAAGCGTCCTCGATCACGCGATCGAGGAAGGCTGGGTCGAGGAAAACGCCGCGCGTGCCTATCCGCGCAAGCGCCTGCAGGAGCGGCGCGATCCGATCGTGCTGCCCACGACCCGCGACATCGAGCTGACGATCGGCCGCGAGCGCACGCGCTTCGGCGACATGATGCTGTTCGCGCGAGAAACGGGCATGCGCGAAGAAGAGATTGCCAGCCTGGAGCATGGCATGCTCGACCTGGTCGGCCGACGCGCCACGATCGTCGGGAAGCGCAACCGCATGCGAACGGTGACGCTGTCGAAGGAAGCCGTGGCGATCATTCAACGCCAGCCCCGCCAGCTCAAATGTCGCTATGTCTTCTGGCACCTAGAGGAAGACGCCGACGGGCAGCCGGTCGCGCAGCGCTACCGCAATGTTGCGTCGAACTTCGCCGATTACACCGAGCGCGCCGAGAAGCGCGCGGCCAAGGCCGGCGTCGAGTATCGCCGCTTCAGCTTCCACCACCTGCGCCACCTGTTCGCAGTAGAGTATCTGCGCGACGGCAAGGGTGGCATCTACGACCTCTCGCGCGAGCTGGGGCACAGCAGCGTGAAGACCACCGAGATCTACCTGGACTATCTGACGCCCGAGCAGGCGACTCAGGCGATGACAGGGGTGGCACAAAAAGGGGCACACAAGCGGCGGTCTGGCACAGCCGACTAGCCGAAAACGACGCAATTCCCCCGTTTCCAGCGTGACCTGCGCTCCCCGATCGAAGGTTTAGGAAACCGTCGCTCTATCCTGCTGAGCTACGGGGGCAACGGCGTCTTGCTACGGCCGGCACGCCAGCCGGTCAATGCGATCAATGGGCGTCGACCGCTCGCCTCAGTTTGCCTGCTCGGGCGGCAGCACCGGGAGCAGCAAGGGGGCGACCGACACGCCCTCGTCGATCAGCGCCTTTGCCTCCTCGACGGTCGCCTGACCGTGGATCGGCGCCTGCTCCTGCTCGCCAAGATGCATCGCCCGCGCTTCGGTCGAGAAGCCCTGGCCGACCCAGCGCGATCCCTCCAGCGCCCGCTGCTGCGCCGTCGCCAGCGCCCGCAACATCTCCTTCATGGCAATGGGCGTCGGCGCCGGACCTGCGTTGCCCTTTGGCGCGACGTTCGGCGCCATGACCGCCTTTTCGATCCTTGTATCGGCGCACAGCGGACACGAGACGAGCGAGCGATCCCGCTGATCCTCATAGGCCGCGGAAGATGCGAACCATGCCTCGAACACATGGCCGTGGCTGCACCGCAGATCGAAGACGATCATGGCGCGATCACGACGGGCGCGATCGGACGGCGGTGGCTGATCACCGGAATGCGCTGGCGGACCTCCGCGACCCTCGCGGCGTCGAGATCGACCAGACGCAAGCCGACGTTATCCTGAAGGTCGGCCAGCACCTCGCCCCAAGGGTCGATCGCCAGCGAATGACCGAACGTCTCGCGACCGTCTTCGTGGGCGCCGCATTGCGCGGCGGCGATCACGAAGGCGGCGTTCTCGATCGCACGCGCCCGCAGCAGCACGTGCCAATGCGCCGCGCCCGTGGGGCGGGTGAAGGCGGCCGGCACGGCAAGGACGGTAGCACCAGCGTCGCTCAGCGCGCGATAAAGATCCGGAAAGCGCAGATCGTAGCAGATCGACAGACCAAGCCGTCCGATAGGGGTATCCGCCACCACCGCCGTGTCGCCGGCGGCATAAGTGGCGGACTCGCGCCAGCTTTCTCCGGTCGGCAGATCAACGTCGAACAGATGGATCTTGTCGTAGCGCACGCGGATCGCGCCGGTAGCGTCGATCACGAAGCCGCGATTGACGAGGCGCGCGCCCTCGCCGCGCAAGGCGAGGCTGCCGAGGTGCACCCACAAGCCGAACTTCGCCGCAGCCTCGCGAACGGCGCCGAGCACGCGATCATCGGCTTCGACGACGATCGACGATGCTGCGCGTGCGCGATCACGATCGAGCAAGCCTGACATTTCCGGCGTGAACAGCATCGTTGCGCCCTCGCCGGCCGCGGCCTCGATCGCGCGGGTGAGGGTCGCTGCATTGACCGCGGGATCGATCCCGCTGGTCATCTGCAGGATTGCCGCCCTCATGGTGCGTCGGCGAGCATCGCGTCGAGACGACCGGCGCGCTCTAGCTCGGCAAGATCATCCGAGCCGCCGACGTGCCGACCGTTGATGAAGATCTGCGGCACCGTTGTGCGTCCGCCAGCGCGATCGATCATCTCACCGCGCTTGGCGCCGCCGAGCGTGATGTCGAACTCCGTCGGCTCGACGCCCTTGCTGGCGAGCAGCTGCTTTGCGCGCACGCAATACGGGCACCACGCCTTTGTGTAGATTTCCACCTGGGCCATGATGACGACGTGTGGTCGCCGGCCGCGATTGTCAATCTGGCGCCGTGTCGATCACGCGCGCCCAGCATAGGACCGACACCGTCGCCGCGCCCGATCGGCGAAGCGTGTCGATACAGGCATCAGTCGTGGCGCCGCTGGTATAGACGTCGTCGACGAGGACGACGTGGCGACCGACAATAGCCGGCCGATGCTGCGCGGCGACGGCAAACGCCCCTTTGACGGCGCGCCGCCGCGCCGCGCCGTTCATGTTCTGCAAGGCGGGGGTGTGCCGCGTCCTGATCAACACGCCGCCCGCCGCGCTGATGCCGCTCTGCGCCGACAGGGCAGCGGCGATCAGCCCGGCCTGATTGTACCCGCGTCGCCAGATCCGCCAGCGGTGTAGCGGAACGGGGATCAGGAGATCGGTGTCGGGCGGCAAGTGACGCAGCATGTGCCGCGCCGCCGTTTGCGCAAGCGCGGCACGCCCGCCGTATTTCAGGCGAAGCGCGAGCGAGCGGGCGATCGGCCCGTAGGCAACCGCTGCATGTACGCCGGCGTGTTTCGGCGGCTGGGCGAGGCAGGTTGCACAGCGTGCGCCCGTACCCTGATCCTGATCGAACGGCAGATGACAGGCGGCACACCACGGCGGGCCGAGGAAGCGCAACGAGCCCCAGCACGTGGCACAGAAAAGGTGATCGTCATCGGCGATCGCGCCGCATCCCGCGCAGCGCGGCGGCAGGGCCAGGGCGAAGGCCGATCGAAGAGACGCGCGCAGCATCGCCGAACTTGTCGCGAGCGAATGATCTGCGCACAAGGCCCCCGCATGAGCGCTTCTGAAATCTTTGACCGGACCGCCCGCCGCCACCGCCGCGATCGGGCGGCGGCCGACTTCGCCGCCCACGACTTCATCCGCGCGGCCATGCTGGACGGAATTGCCGAGCGGCTGGCGAGCGTGAAGCGGACATTCACCGACGTGCTTGACCTCGGCAGTTTTGATGGGAGCTTCGCGGCGGCGCCGGGCGCACGCGTCGCGCGGGTCGACGCCGGCTTCTCCTTTGCGCGCCAGAGCGGCGGCGTGCAGGCGGATGAGGATCGCCTGCCCTTTGCCGACGCCTCGTTCGATCTTGTCGTCTCGGCTGGCGTACTGGATCAGGTCAACGATGTGCCCGGCGCGCTGTCGCTTGCCCGGCGCGTGCTGCGACCCGACGGCCTGTTTCTCGGCGCCTTTCTCGGCGGCAACTCGCTGTCGACGCTGCGCGGCGCAGTGCGCGCCGCGGAGGGCGACCGCCCGGTGGCGCGGCTTCACCCGCAGATCGACGTGCGCTCGGCTGGCGATCTGTTGATGCGTGCAGGCTTTGCGCTGCCCGTCGCCGACTCGGAGACGCTGCGTGTGCGGTATGGCGGGCTGGGCAAGCTGCTCGGCGACCTTCGCGGCATGGCGGCGACCAACCTGCTGGTCGATCGGCAAACATTGCGTCGCGATACGCTCACGCGCGCGGCCGCTGCTTTCTCGGACGCCGCCGATCCGGACGGCCGCGTCGCCGAGGGCTTCGACATCATCTTCCTGACCGGTTGGGCGCCCTCGCCCGATCAACCGTTGCCGGCCAAGCGGGGCAGCGGCACGGCATCGCTGGCAAGCGCGCTGAAGCGCCCGGGCTGATCCTCAGCCGGTCGCCCGGCGGTTCAGATCGTGCCCCAGCGCCAAGATCGCCACGCCGATGATGGTCCAAAGCGCCTCGCCGTCGTGGGCGAGGCCAGCGTCATGCGGCAACGACAAGGCGCCGGCCATCACGCCAAGCCCCAGCGAACCGACCGACAACGGCAGCAGATAGCCATGCTGCAACGCCCCGCGGCCAAGGCCAAACGCGCCGAGTCCAATTGCGATCGCCAGGCCGACCTCGTGCACCAGCGGATCGACGAACAGACCGCCAAGCGCGGACAGCATCGCCAGCAGCATCGCACTGGCAACGCAATGCACCACGCACAGCCCTGACACGATGATCGCCACCCGATCGAGCCGTGACGGCGAAGAAAGGAGAGCGGCGGTTGGCATCGATCGGGAGATAGCGCGATTGCCAACAGGTTACAATATCACATCATGAACTTTTGTGCATGGGCCGCGCCATTGCCCCGATTGCGGCAGCACCCTAAAGAGCGCCATGCTCAAGCCCAGCCCCGGCTTTCGCGTCTCCGCGCGCCCCCTAGTGATTGCCCGATGGTTATATGCCGTCGCCGCGCTGATCGTCCTGATGGTGGCGGTGGGCGGCATCACGCGCCTCACCGAATCGGGTTTGTCGATCACGCAGTGGAAGCCGCTAACCGGCATCGTTCCCCCGCTGAACGATGCGCAATGGCAGGCCGAATTCGCCAATTACCAGCGCATTCCTGAGTATAAGCAGATCAACCAGGGGATGACGCTGAGCGGCTTCAAGGCGATCTTCTTCTGGGAATATGTCCATCGGCTGCTCGGCCGGGTGATCGGCATGGCCTTTGCGCTGCCGCTGCTCTGGTTCGCGGTGCAGCGCGCGATCCCCAAAGGGTTTGGCCCTCGCCTGCTCGCGCTGCTGGCGCTTGGCGGTTTGCAGGGTGCGATCGGCTGGTGGATGGTGGCGTCCGGGCTTTCCGTGCGTACCGATGTGAGCCACGTTCGGCTGGCGGTGCATCTGTCGACGGCGCTGGTGATCCTGGGCGGCATCGTCTGGACCGCGCTGGATCTCCGTGATCTTGCGCATGATCCGCTGGCAAGGCCCGCGCGACTGGCGCCGGTAGCGGTGATCGCGCTGTTGTGCCTTGGCCTCCAGATCGTGCTGGGCGCCTTCACCGCCGGGCTGAACGCCGGCTACGCCTTCAGCAGCTGGCCGCTGATGGGCGACAGCTTCTTTCCCGCCGACGCGCCGATGATTGCGCCGGCGTGGAAGAATGTGGTCGACAATCCGGTGGTGGTGCAGTTCGTGCATCGCTGGTTCGCCTTTGCGGCGGCGGTTGCCGTGGTATGGCTCGCGATGCGCGCCCGCCGCGCCGGGGCGATGACGGCATGGGGCGCGGTGATCCTGCTGGTCGGCTTGCAGATCGTCCTGGGCATCGCGACCCTGCTGACCGGCGTGGAGATCAGCATCGCGGTGGCACATCAGGTTAACGCCGCCATGCTGCTGATCGCGGTGGTGACTGCCGCGCACCGGGTCGGTCGGCAGCCGGCCTGAAGACGAAGCGGCGCGGCTCAGCCGTACCGTTCCTCATGCCACGGGTCGCCGCGCATGTGGTACCCGTTCACCTCCCAGAACCCCGGCTTGTCGGCACCGAGGAACTCGATGGCGCTGATCCACTTGGCACTCTTCCAGAAATACAGATGCGGAATGATCAGCCGCGCCGGCCCGCCATGCTCGCGCGACAAGGGTTTGCCCTGCCACGAATGCGCGATCATCGCGTCGGCGGCGGCAAAATCCGCCAGCAGGACGTTGGTGGTATAGCCATCATAGCCGTGCAGCATGACGGCCCGCGCCTCATCGCGCGGCTCCACCAGCTCGAGCAGCGCCTCCGTCGACACGCCCGACCAGTCATTGTCGTAGCGTGACCAGGTTGTGACGCAGTGTATGTCCGACCGACGCGTGCTTTGCGGCAGCTGCTGAAACGCTGCCCAATCCAGCGTGATCGGCCGCTCGACCAGCCCGCGCACCTGCAACCGCCAGCGATCGGTCGACACATCCGGCTGTCGCCCCAGATCGAGCACCGGCCAATTGGTGACGAGATGCTGGCCGGGCGGCAGCCGCTCATCGCTGCCCGCCCCGCGTGCGTCGGTGATGAACTTCCGCTCGGCGGCCCAGCGCTGTTTCGATCGCGTCAGCTTCGTGTCTGCTGGGGGTGGCTCATCGTCCATGGCTCGGCTCCTCGGCTGACAGCTTACACCCACAACGCGACATTTTGCGACGATTATGCGTCGGCGCCGGGACATAGCAGGCACAACCATCGTTCATCCCGACCATCACCCTTCATGACTTCGGGAGCATCTCCTTGCCGCAATGGCTTCTGCCTCTCCTCAGCCTGTCCGCCGCCGCCCCCGCGCCGCTCGTTCCGCCACAGCAAGCCCCGGCGGAGCAGGAGCCGGTCGCCCCCGCCGCTGACGAGGACGATCTCGAATTGGAGGATGACATTGTCGTAACTGGCAGCCGCAAACCGCGCGGCTCGGTGATCGGCGACATCACGCCGGAGATAACGCTGAGCGGGCGCGACATTCGCGCGTACGGCGCCAGCAACATCGGCGAGTTGCTGCAGGAACTCTCGCCCCTGACCGGCAGCATCCAGGGGCGTGGCGGCGGCGGCGCGCCTGTGGTGCTGCTGAGCGGTCGGCGCATCAGCGGCTTTCGCGAGATCCGCGACCTGCCGCCCGAGGCGATCCAGCGCGTCGAGATCCTGCCTGAGGAGGTGGCGCTGAAATACGGCTATCGCCCCGATCAGAAGGTCGTGAACATCGTGCTGCGGCGCCGCTTCAATGCGATCACCGCCGAGGCGGAAACCAACCTTGCCACCGAAGGCGGTCGCCAGGTGCACGAAGCCGACGTCAATTACCTGCGACTTTCCGAGGGCAGCCGCTTCAGCATTGACGGCGAATATACGCGCAGCAACCCGCTGTTCGAAACCGAGCGCAACCTGCAGAACGCCGATCCGAACCGCACGCTCCTCTCCGCCAGCGACGCGGCGAAGCTGAACACGACCTACAACCGCACCATCTTCGGCAACGTCTCCGCCACCATCAATGGCGAGCTGGAGGGGGCCAATACGCTCGCGGCACTGGGCAGCGCCAGCGACGGCCGCCGGCTACTGCGCGATGCCCGCACGCGGACGGGTGCGCTCAGCTATGCGCTCAACGGTGATCTTGCGACATGGCGCTGGTCGCTCGACGGCGGCTACACGCGCGATTGGAGCACCACCCTGACCGATCGTGATGAGGGCACCGGCGTGCGGCAGGATCGCGCCAAGTCGGTGGCGGAGCTGATCCAGACCGAGGGCACGCTGAGCGGCAGCCTGATCGATCTGCCCGCCGGGCCGATCAGCGCCACGCTGAAGGCCGGGCTGGCCCTGCGCGACATCGCCAGCGAATCGCGGCGTGCGGACCAGTTCACGGCCACCGATCTGTCGCGGGATCAGTTCAACGGTCAGGCGAACGTTGACGTGCCGCTGTTGAAGAACAGCCCCGTCGGCACGCTGAGCGTCAACCTGGACGGGGGCGTGGACCAGCTCTCGGACTTCGGCACGCTCGGCACGGTGGGCTACGGCTTCAACTGGCGACCGATCGAGCCCGTCCGCCTGATCGGATCGGTGACGCACGAGGAAGGCGCGCCGACCATTCAGCAACTGGGCAATCCGGTGATCGTCACCCCCAATGTGCGCGTGTTCGATCTCGTCACCGGGCAGACGGTGGACGCCACCACCGTGGAAGGTGGCAATCCCGCGTTGCGCGCGGATCGTCGCCGCGTGCTGAAGCTCGGCCTCACTGCCAAGCCGATCAAGGACACCGATCTGACGCTGCTGGTCAACTATACCGACAGCAAGATCGACAATCCCATCGCCAGCTTTCCGACGGCAACGCCGGAGATCGAGGCGGCCTTTTCCGATCGCTTCGAACGCGATGCCTCGGGCACGCTGCTGCGCATCGACAACCGTCCGGTCAATTTCCAGAGCAGCCGACAGCGCCAGATCCGCTGGGGCTTCAACTGGTCCGAAACGCTGGAGGCAACGACGCCGACCGGGCCGGACGGCCAGCCGCTCACGCCGGATCAGATCGAGGAACGCCGCGCCGCCATGCGCGAGCAATTCCGCCAGGCGCGTGGTGGGAATGCCAGCAGCAGCGGCGTCCGTTCGGGTGGCGGTCGTGGGTTCGGCGGTGGGCGTGGCTTTGGTGGCGGACGGGGTGGTCGTGCCGGGCGCGTTCAGGTCAGCATCTTTCACACTTGGCGGCTGGAGGACACGATCACCATCCGTCCCGGCGTCCCGACGCTGGATCTGCTCGAAGGCTCCGCAATCGGCACGCGCGGCGGCAGGCCGCAGCATCAGATCGAGTTCAACCTCGGCTATAATCGCAATGGCCTCGGCGCGCGGCTGAACGGCACCTGGGAAAGCGGCACATCGATTCTCGCCAACCCGGGCGGCGCCCCCTCGCCCGACGATCTGCAGTTCGGCTCGCTATTCACCGCCAACCTGCGCCTCTTTGCCGATCTCAGCCAGCAGCGCGCGCTTGTCCGCCAGATACCGTTCTTCCGCGGCTCGCGCGTGACGCTGGCGGTGAACAATTTGTTCAACCAGCGACTCGACGTGCGCGACCGTGCCGGCACTGTGCCGATCGGTTATCAGCCGGCGCTGCTCGACCCGCTCGGGCGGTCGGTCCGCCTGAGCTTTCGAAAGCTGTTCTTCTAAAGGGCTTTCGCCCTTCCACATGCGCCGAATAGCGACATGGTATTTAGGTACCCGTCGTAAAACGGGCGCAAACGTTGACTTTTCGCCGCCCCTTGATCAAAGCGCCCGTGTCACGCCGCGCTCTGATTGGGGGCGGCGTCTTCGTTTATTGCAAAGGTCCATAGCCCATGAAGGCGCTGATGAAGACCACCAAGGCGGCCAAGCCCGCCGAAGTGGAAAAGAAGTGGCATATCGTTGACGCCACCGACCTGGTGGTCGGTCGCGCTGCCGTCGTGATCGCCAACGTGCTGCGCGGCAAGCACAAGACCTCGTTCACTCCGCACGTCGATTGTGGTGACAATGTCATCGTCATCAACGCAGACAAGGTGCGTTTCACCGGCAACAAGCTGGCGGACAAGATCTATTACAAGCACACCGGCTATGCCGGCGGCATCAAGGGCGTGACCGCCGAGAAGGTTCTCGAAGGCCGCTTCCCGGAGCGCGTGCTCGAGAAGGCCGTTGAGCGCATGATCCCGCGCGGTCCGCTGGGCCGCCAGCAGATGCGCAACCTGCGCATCTTCAAGGGCGCCGAGCACCCGCACGAAGCCCAGAACCCCGAGGTCCTCGACATCGCCGGCATGAGCCGCAAGAACAAGGTGGGCGCATAATGTCCGACAATCGCCAGTCGCTTTCCGACCTCGCATCGCTGACGCAGCAGGCTGCGCAGGCACCGGCTTCGTCCGAGACCGCTGCTGCTGACGCCGGCAGCGAAGCGCCCGTTCAGACCCAGCCGACCACGCCGCTGCGCCAGCAGGAGCTGGACAAGTACGGTCGCGCCTATGCCACCGGCCGCCGCAAGGACGCGGTTGCCCGTGTCTGGCTGAAGCCGGGTTCGGGCAAGATCACGATCAACGGCCGTGATCAGGAAACCTATTTCGCCCGTCCGACGCTGCGTCTCGTCATCAACCAGGTGTTCGGCATCACCGAGCGCGAGGGCCAGTATGACGTGATCTGCACCGTCAAGGGTGGTGGTCTGTCGGGCCAGGCCGGCGCGGTGAAGCACGGCATCAGCCAGGCGCTGACCAAGTACGAGCCGGCGCTGCGCAGCCCGGTGAAGGCGGCAGGCTTCCTGACCCGCGACAGCCGTACGGTCGAGCGTAAGAAGTACGGCCGCGCCAAGGCACGTCGTAGCTTCCAGTTCTCGAAGCGCTAATCTGGCGGCTTCTGCGTCGCGTGACGGCGTGGAAGCTTTCCCGATCGGCGAAAGGGGGATCGCCCGTTCGGGGCGGTCCCCTTTTTCATGCGTGCGACCGGCGCCGCGCCGCGAGCGGACCCGCATTGCGTTATCGCACCGGCAAGGCATCGCAGAGCTAGACCGTCGTCCCTATATCGACATCATGCCCGCTCTGGCCGATTTCGCCCCCCACCTGCCGCTGATCCTCACGCTTCTCGCGGTGGTCGTGATCGCAGGCTTCCTCCGCCGCATTCCGGTGATCGGTCGGATTGTCAGCGTGCTCACCTGGCTGGTGCTGATCGGCGCCTTCATTCTGGTCCTTGGCCAGCGCGAGCGGTTCGATCCGTATCTTGGCCGATTTGCGGAGATGCTCGATCGCTCGGGTCAGCAAGTGACCGGCGACGAGACGCGGATCAACATGAGCGCGGACGGTCATTTCTGGGCGACGGTCCGCTTCGGCGGCATCAAGCGCCGCATGTTGATCGACAGCGGCGCGACCGTCACTGCCCTGTCGCTCGACACCGCCTCGCGGGCCGGACTGGACGTGCGCGATGCGCTCTTTCCCATGCTGCTGCGCACGGCCAATGGCACGATCCGGGCACAGACATCCGCTGTCGACGAACTGAAGCTGGGGAACATCGTGGCCCGTGACGTGCCCGTGGTGGTCTCGCCCGCGTTCGGGGACACCGACGTGCTCGGCATGAACTTCCTGTCGCGCCTGAAATCATGGCGCGTCGAGGGGCGCACCCTCATCCTCGTGCCCAATCATCCGCAGGCCGTCACAGCCGAATGATCTGATCGCCCCCGAGGCGCTCGGCCTCCTCGGGATCGTGCGTCACGATCAACATGGGTAGCTGCATGTCGTCGCGCACCCGCTCGATCACCTGCATCGCCTCTTCGCGCCGCGCGCGATCGAGTGAAGAGAGCGGTTCGTCGAGCAGCAGAAAGTCCGGCGTACGCAGCAGCGCCCGGCCGATCGCCACCCGGCGCGCCTCCCCACCCGACAAGGTGCGCGGCCACCGATCGAGCAGATGCGCAATGTCGAGGCGCGCCGTGATCTCCGCGAGCGCGCCGGGCCCGCCTGCGCCGTAGAGCAGATTGCGCCGCACGGAGAGATGCGGAAAGAGCCGCGGCTCCTGAAACACCACGCCTGCCCGGCGATGCTCGGGCGCGATGTTGATCCGGCGGTCGGCGTCAAACAGTGGCCGGCCAGCCACACAGATGCGGCCGCGATCAGGCCGTAACAGGCCTGCGATCATCATCAGGAGGCTGGTTTTCCCCACGCCGGACGGGCCAAACAGCACCGTGCTCCCCGCGCCGCTCTGAAACGCCGCCCCCACTACCGCGCCGCCGCGCCGGTGCGTGACGTCGATGTCAAAGGACATGAAGGCGCCGCCCCTGTCGCCGACCGAGAAGCTCCGAGACAATCAGAGCAACGAGGCTCAGTGCAATTGAAATCGCTGCCAATTTCCACACCATTGCCTCGCCACCGGGCCGCTGAAGGGCGGCATAGATGGCGAGCGGCAACGTCTGAGTCTCGCCCGGCACGTTGGAGACAAAGGTGATCGTGGCGCCGAACTCACCTAGCGATCGTGCAAAGCCGAGCATCGCCGCTGCAAGGATGCCGGGCAGCGCGAGCGGCAGCGTGATGGTGGCGAAGGTACGCCACGGCCCTGCACCCAATGTTCGCGCGGCCTGTTCAAGTCGCTGGTCAACCCCTTCAATCGACAGCCGAATTGCCCTCACCATCAACGGCAGTGCCATGATCGCAGCCGCGACCGCCGCTCCCGTCCAGCGGAACAGGATCGACACGCCAAACCACCGCTCGAGCACGATGCCGAGCGGCCCCGTCGGTGCAAAGGCAAGCAGCAGCAACCACCCAGTGACCACCGGCGGGACGACCAGCGGCAGGTGCACGATTCCATCGAGCAGGATCTTGCCGGGAAAGCGACCGCGCGCGAGCAGCCACGCCAGCGCAAAGGCGATCGGCAGCGTGCCAACCGTCGCCACACCGCCGATCAATAATGACAGCCGAACAATGGCTTGCAACTCATCCGTCACGGATTGGTGAAGCCAAAGCGGCGCATGATCTGGCGGCCAGATCCTGAGAGAAGAAAGCGTCGGAACTGCTCAGCCTCGCCGCTTTGCCCATTCTTCAGGCGCGCCAGCGGGTAAACGATGGGCACATGGCTCTTCGCGGGGAACACGCCTGCGACGCGTAGCTCAGGGGCGAACCGCGCATCGGTGCCATAGACGATGCCGTAGGGCGCTGCGCCACGCTGAACGAGCGCCAGCGCCGCGCGAACATTCTCCGCCCGAATGACGCGCGGCGCCACCACGCTCCACGCGCCAAGCCGCTCGAGCGCGGCCTTGCCGTAGCGCCCTGCCGGCACGGCATCGGGGTCCGCCATCGCCAGACGCCCCTGCGCCAGCCGCTGCCCAAGCGCCTTGCCGCGCAGAGACTTCACCGTCTGTTGACCGGGCGCAGCGACGACCACCAATCGATTGCCGACCAGATCGGCCCGCGAACCCGCGACCAGCAAGCCGCGCTTCTCCAGATCGTCCATCCACTCCTGATCAGCCGAGAGGAATAGATCAGCAGGCGCGCCCGCGGCCGCCTGCCGCGCCAGCGCAGAGGAGGCAGCGAAGGACAGTACCGGCCGCGCATGGCCCTGTTTTGCCCACTCATCGGCAGCGGCGCTCAGCGCCTCCTGCATGCTCGCCGCAGCGAGGACCAACGGCGCGCGTTGCGCTGCCGCCGCGGCAGGCGACGCAAACGAGAACAGCAGCAGCAAAGCGGCAAGCAGACGCAAGCAAACCTCCATGAGAATGCCCCTTGGTACCGGTGGCAAAACGATCCGACCAGCCACAGTGTCAGGTGGACAAGCAATCGCCCGTTGCCTAGCGACGATTGAAACGGAGAGGAGCGGCCATGCAGAAGCTGGACCGGCTGTTGCCATGGAGTTGACCGAGGTCGGCGCGATGCTCGCCGACACGGCCGAGCGTTTGTTCGCGGCGCATGCCGAAGAGATCGACCGAGCAGCGCATGAGGGCGTCTGGCCGGCGGCCGCCTGGGCCGCGATCGAGGAAAGCGGCCTGCCCCTCGCCCTGGTGCCAGAGGCGCAGGGTGGATTTGGTGTGCCGCCCCGTGAGGCGCTGGCGCTGATCCGACAGACGGGACGCCACGCGCTCGCCCTTCCCCTTGCCGAAACAATGATGGGGAATGCGGCGCTCGCCGCCGCGGGCCTCTCGCTGGCGGAAGGGCCGGTCGGATTGGCGGACAGTAAGAACGCGCGCGTCCCGTGGGGGCGCCATGCCGGGACGATCGTTCTTGGCGACGATACCGGGGTACAGCGGCATGTCGGCCTGAAGGTGTCTGCCGAGGGCACAAACATGGCCGGTCATCCGCGCGATCAGATGACGGTTCCGGCGAGACAAGTAGGTTCAGCCGGAACTGCACCCGTGCTGGGGCTAGGCGCGCTAGCCCGGGCGCTCCAGATGGCCGGCGCGCTCGAACGCGTGCTCGAGATGACGGTCGAGCATGTCTCCAGCCGCGTTCAATTCGGCCGTCCCCTGGCGAAATTCCAGGCGATCCAGCAGGAACTGGCGAAGCTCGCCGGCGAGGTCGCGGCTGCGTCCGCGGCGGCAGATCATGCAGCAGACGCTTACGCCGGCGGTAACGAAGACCTGACCTTCGCAATCGCCGTGGCACGCACCCGCATCGGCGAAGCGGCCAGCAAGGCGACCGCCATCGCGCACCAGTTGCACGGCGCGATCGGCTTCACGCGCGAACATGCGCTGCATCGCTTCACCACCGCCCTGTGGGCGTGGCGCGACGAATATGGCACGCAACGGCATTGGACCTTGGTGGTCGGCAAGCGGGCGCTGAGTGCAGGCCGGGAAGGCTATTGGCCGATGGTGGTGGCGGCATGACGACCGATCTTCGCTTTCCAACCCCGCCGACCCATGAAGGCGCCGAGGCGCTGCGGCATGAGGTTCGGGAGTTCCTGACCGAAGTCTTGGCGGATCGCTCTCCGCTGCGCCGCGCCGACAGTTGGAACGGCTTCGACCGCGATTTCAGCCGCAAGCTCGGACAGCGCGGCTGGCTCGGCATGACATGGCCAAAGAAATACGGCGGGCACGAGCGCAGCGCGTTCGAACGCTATGTCGTGATGGAAGAAACGCTGGCGGCGGGCGCACCGGTCGCGGCACACTGGATCGCAGACCGCCAGAGCGGCCCCAGCCTGCTGAAATACGGCACCGAAGAGCAGAAAGAGGCCATCCTGCCCGGTATCGCGGCCGGCGAGACGGTGTTCTGCATCGGCATGAGCGAGCCCGATTCCGGTTCCGATCTGGCGGCAACGCGCACCCGCGCCACGCCGGTGGACGGCGGCTGGAGCGTGACGGGCACGAAGCTGTGGACCACCGGCGCGCACCAGGCCGATTACATGATCCTGTTCTGCCGCACGAGTGGCAGCCCGGCGGATCGCCAGGCGGGCACCAGCCAGCTGCTGGTCGATCTAAAGACTACCGACGGCATCACCATCCGCCCGATCATCGATCTCGCGGGCCAGCACCATTTCAACGAGGTGCATTTCGAGGATGTTTTCCTTCCAACCGACGCGCTGATCGGATCGGAAGGTGCCGGCTGGGAACAGGTGATGAGCGAACTCGCCTTCGAGCGTAGCGGGCCGGAGCGCTTCCTGTCGTCGATGCAGCTGCTGATCGAGCTGGTCGGCGCTCTGCAAGGCGCGTCGAGCGAGGCTGCCGAACTGGCGCTCGGGCGTCTTACCGCGCATCTGGTGACGCTGCGGCGGCTGTCGCGCGGGGTGGCGGCGATGTTGGAGGCGGGCGCGAACCCCGGCACGCACGCGGCGATCGTCAAGGATCTCGGTGCGACGTTCGAGCAGGACCTGCCCGACATTGCCCGGTCGCTGGTCGATGCGGCGCCCGACACGGCATCCACTTCAGACTTTGTCGCAGTGCTCGCCCATATCACAATGAATGCACCCGGCTTTTCGCTGCGCGGCGGCACGCGAGAGATCCTGCGCGGCATTATCGCGCGCGGCCTCGGCCTGCGCTGACCGGAGACCTGTTCATGACTGTAGTGACCACCGACGTTCGCGGCCCGATCGCGATTCTTCGCCTCAACCGGCCCGACGCGATGAACGCGCTGGGAGCGGATGGCGACGGCGAGGCGGTGCGCGCCGCGTGCGACGCGCTGAATGCCGACATGGCAATCCGCTGCGTTATCCTGACCGGCGAAGGGCGTGCCTTCTCGGCCGGTGGCGACGTGAAGAAGATGGCCGATCCCGAAGGGCCGTTCTCCGGATCGGGGCTCGGCATTCGGAGTCATTATCAGCGCAACATTCACCGGATCGCGCGCGCGCTCTTCTCGCTCGACATGCCGGTGATCGCCGCGGTGAACGGGCCGGCGATCGGGCTTGGCTGCGACGTCGCCTGCATGGCCGACATCCGCATCGCCAGCGACAAGGCGAAGTTCGGCGTTACCTTCCTTAAGCTGGGCTTGGTGCCCGGCGACGGCGGCTCGTGGCTGCTGCCGCGCACCATCGGCATGAGCCGCGCGGCCGAGTTGTTCTTCACGGGCGACGTGATCGACGCCACCATGGCGGCGGACTGGGGGCTCGTCAGCCGAGTCGTGCCGCACGATACGCTGATGGACGAGGCACTCGCGCTCGCCGGCAAGATCGCGGCACTACCGCCGCATTCGCTGCGCCTGACCAAGTCGCTGCTGCGGCAGGGGCAGACGAGCAGTTACGATCAGGCGCTCGACTCCGCCTCCACCGCGCAGGCGGTAAGCCACGCGACGGCGGATCACCGCGAAGGCGTGGCCGCACTGCTGGAGAAGCGCCCGGCGGTGTTCGAGGGCAAATAGCTGCTCGGCGGGGCGCGGGAGGCTCCCTTACGCCTTGGGCGGTCCGTTCTCGTCGTCCGGGCTGTCGAGATACGCGCGTTCGTCGGACGTCGTCTCGCGCCCGAGCGCGTCGTTGCGCGTCGGAAAGCGCCCGAATCGGGCGATCACTTCGAGATGGCCGATGGCGAACGGCAGATTGTCACCGCCAAGCTCGGCGAACTTGGTGACGCTGAGCCGCTGCAGCGCGATGTCTTCCGCATGCATCAGCGGCATGTAGAGAAACGCGCGCTCCTCGCTGGCGTAGCGGCTCTCCCATCCACGTTCGATCGCGAGCTGGCATAGCTCCACGGCCAGCGGGTCGGCGGCAAACGCCTCGGCTGAGTCGCGGTAGATGTTGCGGGAAAATTGATCGAGCACGACGATCGCGGCGAGCAGCGAGTCCGGATCGTCGCGCCACGCGGCGGCATTGGTGTCACAGAGTTCTCCACGCAAAGTACCGAAGCGCGAGGCGATCTCGGCATCGAGCGCCGCATCTCGGCCGAACTGCTTTTCCATCGGGATCGCGAACCAGAAGTCCAGCACCTCCTGCGCCTCGTCGTGGACTAACGCCTGCTCACTCCCTAGATCGCCGCTCATGCTTTCCTCCCGTTCGCCCGATGTGATCACACTGGGCTGCCGTCTTAACCTTGCCGAGAGCGAAACGATTCGCGGGCTCGTCGGTGCCGAGGATATGGTGGTGATCAACGGCTGTGGTGTGACAAACGAGGCGATGCGTCAGACCCGCGTTGCGGTGCGCCGGGCGCGGCGGGACCGACCGGGCGCGCAGATCGTCGTCACCGGCTGCGCGTCCGAGATGGACCGGGCGGGATTTGCCGCCATGCCGGAGGTTGACCGGGTCGTTCCGAATGCGGCCAAGTTGCTGCCGGCGACATGGGGCGCGTTCCCGAACCGCAAGCCGGCGCGTCGCCATGCGCGCGCTTTTCTGGCGGTGCAGAATGGCTGCGATCATGCCTGCACATTCTGTGCGATCCCGAGCGGGCGTGGCTCAAGCCGGTCGGAGCCGATCTGGCAGATCGTGGCTGCTGCCGCCGATCTCGTGGCGGAGGGTGCACGCGAGATCGTGCTGACCGGCGTCGACCTGACGAGCTACGAAGGCGGGCTCGGCGCGCTGGTAGAGGCCGTGTTGCTGGGCGTGCCGGCGCTGCCACGGCTGCGGCTGTCGTCGCTCGATACGATCGAGATCGACGATCGGCTGTTCGACCTGATTACCGGCGAGCCGCGCGTGATGCCGCACGTCCACCTGTCGCTCCAAGCGGGTGACGATCTGATCCTAAAGCGGATGAAGCGGCGTCATCGGCGCGCCGAGGCGGTGGCGATGGTGGCGCGGCTGAAGGCCAGGCGCGACATCGCAGTCGGCGCCGATCTGATCGCCGGTTTTCCGACCGAGGACGCAGCGGCGTTCGCCAACACGCTGGCGCTGCTCGACGATTGCGACATCGTGCAGGCGCATGTGTTTCCTTTTTCGCCACGCGCGGGCACGCCGGCGGCGCGGACGCCGCCGGTGGCGCCAGCCACTGCCAAGGCACGTGCGGCGCAGCTCCGTGCCGCTGCGAATGCGCGGCGGCAGGCGTGGCTTGCGGCGCAGATCGGCACCGTGCACCGGATCGTCGTGGAGAAGCCCGGTGATCGCGGCCATGCGGAGAACTTTGCCGAAGTTCGGCTGACTGATCCGGCGACGCTGGATCAAGCTGCCAAGGCTTTGCCTCGCGACGCCACTGCCCTATCGCCAACCACACCGGATGCGATCGGAAACATCCGGTCGGTTCGCATCATCGGCGCCGCGCCAGATCACCTCATTGGAATTCCTGCATGACTGACCAGCGTTCGTGGCATGACAAGCTCCTTGGCGGCTTTCGGCGTACGTCCGATCGGCTGGTCGGTAATCTGGCGGGGCTCGGCACTGCGCGGCTAGACGAGAACACGCTGGAGGAGATCGAAGAGGCGCTGATCGCGTCCGATCTCGGACCCGAAACCGCGACGCGCATCCGGACCCGGCTGGGCGACGGTAGTTTCGAGCGCAACATGGAGGAACTCGGCATCCGCCTTGTGGTCGCGGAGGAGGTCGAGAAGGTCCTGGCGCAGGTCGCCAAGCCTCTGGAGATCGACGCCTTTCCACGGCCGCAGGTCATCCTGGTGATCGGCGTCAACGGATCGGGCAAGACGACGACCATCGCCAAGCTGGCGCATCTGTTCATGGAGCAGGACTATGGTGTGATGCTCGCCGCCGGCGACACCTTCCGCGCCGCCGCCATCGGCCAGCTTGCGACCTGGGCCGAGCGCGTGGGCGTGCCGATCGTCACCGGGCCGGAGGGCGGCGACGCCGCCGGCATCGTGTGGGATGCGGTAAAGAAAGCGACCGAGACGGGAATCGACGTGCTGATCGTCGACACCGCCGGGCGTCTTCAGAACAAGCGCGAGCTGATGGACGAGCTGGCCAAGATCCGCCGTGTCCTCGGCCGGATCAATCCGGCCGCGCCGCACGACGTGGTGCTTGTGCTCGATGCGACGACGGGGCAAAATGCGCTGAGCCAAATCGAGGTCTTCAAGGAAGTTGCCGGGGTAACCGGCCTAGTCATGACCAAGCTGGATGGCACGGCGCGCGGCGGCGTGCTCGTCGCGGCGGCAGAGCGCTACGGCCTGCCGATCCACGCCATCGGTGTCGGTGAGTCGATGAACGACCTCAGGCCCTTCGATCCCAACGAAGTCAGCCGCATCATCGCCGGCGTCGATCGCACCGGTTGAACCGCCGCGACGCTGAGCTGTTCTGATCTTCACCATGTCCGCCGATCGCGCGGACGATCAAGGAGCGCCTGCCGCCACATGGCGGGCGCATGGAGTTGCCGGTGACCGACGTGCGTAAATCCACCCCCGGCCTGCGGCTGGCGCTCGATTACGGGCCGCTGATCGTGTTCTTCGCTTTCAATTTTCTGACGCCAGGCCCGGCGATCGCGCGGATCATTGCCGCGACCGCCGCCTTCATGATCGCCATGGTCGTCGCGCTTGCCATTTCCTGGTGGAAGACGCGGCATATCCCGCCGATGCTGCTGATCTCGGGCGCGCTGGTGATCGTCTTCGGTGGGCTGACGATCTGGTTCCAGGACGAACGCTTCATCAAGATGAAGCCGACGTTCGTCTATGGTATCTTCGCCGCCACGCTGGGCATCGGGCTGGCCACCGGGCGGCCGTTGCTGCAGATGCTGCTGGAAAGCGCCTATCCCGGTCTCACGCCGCTCGGCTGGCGCAAGCTGACGCGCAACTGGGCGCTGTTCTTCGTCTTCATGGCGGTGTTGAACGAAGCCGTCTGGCGCCACACCAGCACCGATTTCTGGGTCGGGTTCAAGCTGTGGGGCGCGATCCCGCTGACCTTGCTGTTCGCGATCGCCAACGTGCCGATGCTGATGCGGCACGGCTTGCAGGCGGGCGATGCCGCCGCCACCGTGCCGCCGCAGGAATAATCCGCTTTCAGAACGGACCGGCGACATGCAGCCGCCGGTCTCATCATATCAGTCCAGCCGCTCGATCTTGTGCGCAGCCTCGTCGATCAGGGCGGCGACCTGCAACAGCAGCTCGTCCTTCGTCTCGCCGCGGCTCAGCCGATCCTGCAGCGCGACCTTCAGGTTGGTCATGGCGCGGCGCACCGGCATGGCGTCGACGCGCTTGTGCTTCTCGCCCGTGGTCGACAAGCGCGTCAGGAGCTTGCCGACCTGCTCTTCCTTGTCGGACAGCTCGGCCCGGCCGGCATCTGTGATCGAGAAGCGGCGACGGCCCTCGGCATCATCCTCGCTCGCCACATGCCCCGTTTCGCTGAGCATGGTGAGCGTCGGATAGATGACGCCAGGTGACGGGGCATAGCCGCCGCCGGCGAGCTCCTCGATCGACTTGATCAGTTCATAGCCATGGCGCGGCTCGTCGGCGATCAGCTTCAGGAGAACGAGGCGCAATTCGCCGCCATCGAACATGCGGCGCCGACGCAAGCCGCCGAGCTTCGCCATGCCCTTCCCCAATCCACGGCCGGCCAGCGCCCGCGCACCGGCTTTTGCTCCCGCGCGCCCACGCGCACCGGCACCCGCGCCGGCACCCATGCCAGCCGCTCGCTTCGCGGCCATCTTGGCGCCGCGCGCCGCGCCCACGCCGATCGCCGCTCCAGCAGCGGCACCAGCCGCAGCACGTGCGCCCGGCCCCATGCGCTTCTTCTCACCCTTGCCGCCTTGCCCGGCAGCCATGCGTGGGCCGGCGCGACGCGGCCCGCCGCCGCGGTTCTGGCCCTTGCCCGTCGGTGCTTCGTCATCCATCTCACATGCTCCTTAAGATACAGCCAAGATATATCTTAGGCTGCTCTGGTCAACCCCCGTGGGAAAGTCGCGCCCGAACGCTTATGTGAGCGCGCATGGCTGATCTTTTCGCTGGCTTCGGCACGCCGAAGGCGCCGTCCGACCCTATTGCCGGTGCGCCGCTTGCCGAACGCCTGCGTCCGCAATCGCTGGACGACGTGATCGGGCAGGCGCACCTGCTCGGAGATGATGGCGCCCTCCGCCGGATGCTCACCCGCGGGCGCATTGCGTCGTTCATCCTCTGGGGACCACCGGGCGTCGGGAAGACGACGATCGCCAGGCTGGTTGTTCAGGAGGCAGGCCTTGCGTTCGTCCAGCTGTCCGCCGTGCTGTCCGGAACCGCCGATCTACGGCGGCACATCGACGCGGCGCGCAAGCTTCGTGATGGCGCCGACAAGCAGACCGCAATGTTCATCGACGAGTTGCACCGCTTCAATCGCACGACCCAGGACGCGCTGCTCCCCCATGTGGAGGACGGCACGATCATCCTGATCGGCGCAACCACGGAAAACCCGAGCTTCAGCTTGGTCGGCGCGCTCCTGTCCCGCACCAGGGTCTTTACGCTCAACAGCTTCGGACCGGATGCGCTCGAACTGCTGTTGCAGCGCGCCGAAGCCAATGAGGGCGTGCCGCTGCCACTCGACCCGGATGCCCGCACCGCGCTCAAGAACATGGCCGATGGCGACGCACGATATCTGCTGAACCTGTGCGAAGAGCTGTTCCAGCTGGGACCCGAACGGACGCTCTCGACCGAAGACCTGGTCGGCATGCTGCAGAAGCGCGCGCCCCTGTACGACAAGGCGCAGGACAATCACTACAACCTGCTCAGCTGCTTCCACAAAAGCCTGAGAGGCAGCGACGTTCAGTCCGCGCTTTACTGGGCGGCCCGCATGATGAGCGCGGGTGAGGACGCCAATGTGGTGTTCCGGCGTCTCGCCTGTGCAGCCTCGGAAGACGTCGGCATGGCCGACCCGCAGGCGCTGGTGCAGGTAATGACCGCCTGGGATGCCTTTCGCAGGATCGGCTGGCCCGAGGGACGGCTCTTCATGGCGCAGGCGATCACCTATGTCGCAACCGCGCCCAAGTCGAACGCGTCGTACAAGGGTTTCAACGCCGCGCTGGCTCTGGCACGCGAAACAGGATCGCTGAATCCGCCGCTGCACATCCTGAATGCGCCGACCAGCCTGATGAAGGAGCTGGGCTACCACGATGGCTACAGCTATGATCACGATTTCCCCGATGCATTTTCGGGTCAGCAGTTCCTGCCGTCCGAGCTGGTCGACGATCCCCGAACGGAGTTCTACGCGCCCGAAGAGCGGGGCTTCGAACGAGAGATCAGGAAGCGTCTCGACTTCTGGCGAAAACGACGCGCCGACCGGTCGGCCTGATCAGGCGGTTTTAACTAATCGGGTCACGGTTTGTGTAAGCCGCTGCACTTCAGCCAGTTTACCATGCATCTAAGCAGCGTCTTGATGGTTTCGCTTGAAGAGCGAGGAGACAGTCATGGGCAAGGGTTGGGAAACGGACGAGCAGGATGGCACCGTCCATTACACTGGCACGGAGGGTGGCTGGGGCTCCGTGCGCGGCATCGTGGAGACGGCGCTGCGCGAACGGGCGCGACCAGTCGCGCTCGACACTCTGCGGCGCCAGAACAAGCCCGGCGGCTTCATGTGCGTGTCGTGCGCGTGGACCAAGCCCAAGGACCCGCACACGTTCGAATTCTGCGAGAATGGCGCGAAGGCGACCTTGTGGGAGCTGACGGCGCGCCGCTGCACGCCCGAATTCTTTGCCGACCATACCGTCACCGAGCTTAAAGGGTGGAAGGATTATGATCTGGAGCAGACGGGGCGGCTGACGCACCCGATGCGCTACGATCAGACGACCGACAAATACGTGCCGTGTAGCTGGGACGAGGCATTCGCGGGCATCGGCCGCGAGTTGAAGGCGCTCGATCCCAAGTCGACTGTCTTCTACGCGTCAGGCCGCGCTAGCCTCGAAACCAGCTACCTCTACGCGTTGTTCGCACGGCTGTACGGGCACAACAATCTGCCCGACAGCTCCAACATGTGCCATGAAACGACATCCGTGGCGCTGAAGGAAGTCACGGGCTCCCCGGTCGGCACCTGCGTGCTTTCCGACTTCGAGCTTTGCGACGCGATCTTCTTCTTCGGGCAGAACCCGGGGACGAATTCGCCACGCCTGCTTCACCCGCTGCAGGAGGCGGTGAAGCGCGGGTGCAAGATCGTCACCTTCAACCCGATCCGCGAAAAAGGGCTGGAGGTTTTCAAGAATCCGCAAAGCCCCAAGGAGATGCTGACGCCCGCGGCGACGGAAATTTCGTGCCAATATCATCAGGTGAAGACCGGCGGCGATATTGCGGCGATCACCGGCATGATGAAGCATGTCTTCGCGCGCGAAGAGCAGCGCTGGGCCGCGGAAAAGGTCCATGTTCTGGACGTGGACTTTATCGAACAGCACACCGACGGGTTCGAGGCGCTGAAGGCGCATGTCGATGCGGTGAGCTGGGACGAAATCGAGCGCGAGAGCGGTCTTGCCCGTGCCGATCTCGAGGCCGCAGCTGACGTCTATGTCGACGCGAAGCGCTCAATCGCGATGTACGGCATGGGGCTGACCCAGCACGTCCACGGCAGCGACAACATCAAGCAGCTGGTCAATCTGTTCCTGCTGAAAGGCAATATCGGGCGCGACGGTGCGGGCGTTTCGCCGGTACGCGGTCACTCGAACGTGCAGGGCCAGCGGACCGTCGGCATTTCCGAAAAGCCCGAGCTGGTGCCGCTCGACAAGCTGGCGGAGCAATTCGGGTTCGAGCCGCCGCGCGATCAGGGCCTCACCACCGTACATGCCTGCGAAAAGATCCTGACGGGCGAGGTAAGGGCGTTCATAGGCCTCGGCGGCAATTTCGTGCGCGCCATCCCCGAGCATGAGCGGATGGAGGCGGCCTGGACGAAAATGCGGCTGACCGTGCAGATCGCGACCAAGCTCAATCGTAGCCACCTGATCAATGGCGAGGTCGCCTATCTTCTGCCGTGCCTCGGTCGTTCGGAAGAGGACATGCAGGTCACCGGCGCGCAGGCCGTGACGATGGAAGACAGCCTGAGCTGCATCCACGGCTCGCTCGGCCGGGCAGCGCCTGCCTCGCCGGACCTCATCTCGGAGCCGGCGATCGTCGCGGGGATCGCCAAGGCCACGCTGGCCCCTAATCCGAAGGTGCGCTGGGATGACTGGATCGCAGATTACGGCCTGATCCGCGACGCCATCGAGGAAACCTATCCCGAGCAGTTCCACGACTTCAACAAGCGCGTCTTCACGCCCGGCGGTTTCTACCGCGGCAATTCGGCGCGCGACCGCGTGTGGAAGACCAAGAGCGGCAAGGCCGATTTCACTCTGCCGAAGAAGCTGAACAGCTGGGGCGCAGATGACAAGGAAGGCCGCTGGCGCCTGATGACGCTGCGCTCCAACGATCAGTTCAACACCACCATCTACGGTTATTCCGATCGGCTGCGCGGAGTGGAGGGTACGCGCGATGTCGTGCTGATGAACCCGGACGATATCGCGGCCGCCGGGCTGAAGGAGGGGCAGGTCGTCACGCTCGCCAGCGACGCGGATGATGGTGCCGATCGGCGCGTCGGCGGCCTGACCGTCACGCCGTTCCTGCTGCCCCGCGGCTGTATCGGCGGTTATTATCCCGAGCTCAACCCGCTCATCCCGCTGAGCTGGCATGACGAGGAGTCGAAGACGCCGGCGGCGAAGGGCGTGCCGGTGCGGATCGTCGCCGACGCCGGTTGATCGCGGGCCTTGCGGCGGCCTAACGCTGGCGACACGCGATGGCGGGTAGATGAAGGATCGTTTGTTGAAGCTAGATACTCTGACGCGCGCAACCGGCGCTCGTTCTGTCGACACGATCCTTCGCCCCGCACCATCGCTTCGCCGATTGGCTAGCGGCGCAGTCGCCGCCGTTCTGGTCGGGCTTCCGCTCGCCGCCGCGCCGGTCTCGGCACAGGTGATCGCCGCCGATCGATCCACGGCCTACGAACATGCCGTGGCGGCCGGCTACAAGGCCCTGGCGCTGTGCGAGGGCGTGATCGTTGCCGGACGGACCGACGCACAGGTCGAGGCGGTCGAGCTGCGCGGCATTTACCCCGAATATCAGCCGCTGCTGCCGCGCCTGCGCGCCACCATCGACCAGAAGGCGCGCAGCGTCACGGTCTCGTTCCCCGGCGACCTGCCGCCGCGCCGGGCCGATTGGGCGCCGGAGATCGGCTGCGTGCTCGCCCCGATCGGCGCGAGTTCACGGCTATGGCCTGTTGCGGCGTGGCCCGGCCCTTTGCCGGTGCCGGCCGATGCCCGGCCCTGGCCAGTTGGTGATCGCGGGATCAGCCCGCGACCCGTCCGGCCGCTTGCCACCACGATCAACCGCGCTTTCGACCGCAGCACGTATAAGGGCGAGACGGTCGGCGTCGTCGTGCTGCGCAACGGCCGTATCGTCGGCGAGCAATATGCCGACGGCTTCGGCCCGTTCGTGCCCAATCGCACCTGGTCGGTAGCCAAGAGCATTGCCGGCACGCTGGTCGGCATGGCAGTGCAGGAGCTCAACATTGACCCGAAAAAGCCGGCGAACATCCCCGAATGGCGCGTCGCGCCCGATCCCCGCCGCGCGATCACGCTGGATCAGCTGCTCCGCATGTCTTCGGGCCTGCACAGCGATCATTACGGCAATCGTACCGACGCGATCTATTTCGGTGGCACCACGGTTACCGATCAGGCGGTCGGCTGGCCGCTGGAAGTGAAACCCGGCACGCGGTTCCGCTACGCCAACAACGACATCATGCTCGCCGCCCGCGCCATTCGCGCCACCATGAACAACGGTGCGCGCTACGCCGCCTGGCCGCAGCGCCTGTTCCGCCCGCTCGGCATGCAGCACACGACGGCGGGTACTGACTGGCACGGCAACTTCATTCTTTCGAGCCAGGTCTATACCACCGCGCGCGATCTGGCGCGGCTGGGCCAGTTCTGGCTGCAGGACGGCGTGTGGCAGGGCAAGCGCCTGCTGCCCGCGGGCTGGATGCGCTACATGACGACGCCTAGCGGCCCGCAGCCGGCAGACGGCCCGGGCTATGGCGCAACCATGTGGCTTTTCGGCATGAAGGAAGGGTTGCCGGCGGGCAGCTATTCGGCGCAGGGCAACCGCGGCCAATATGTCATGGTCGTGCCTTCCGAAAGGCTGGTGATCGTGCGGCGCGGCGAGGATCCGACCGGCACCCGCTTCGACATCGCGCGCTTCACCGCCGACGTGATCCGCGACCTGCGATGAAGAACTGGGCGGATGTCGTGGCGTTCGCCTGCGGGCTGCCCGATGTCGTGATGGCGCCCTATTACGGCGTGCCCTGTCCGAAGGTGAACAACAAGGCATTTGTGTCGCCCGGGCGGGAGGCGGACAGCTTTCATGTCGCGACCCCGCTAGAGGAAAAGGTGCTACTGCTCGACACGGAGCCGGCGACCTTCTGGCAGACAGCGCATTACGAGCGCTGGCCCGGCGTGCTGGTGCGCTACGCCGCTGCCGACACGGAGCGGGTGCGCAACGTCATCCGCCGCGGCTGGTGGGATCGCGCGACCAAGGCGCAGCGCGCCGACTTCGGACCGCGGCCCTGACGCATTTCCGGCAGTTCGCGGCGATCGACTGGTCGGGCGCCAAGGGCCGCCGCCACAAGGGTATAGCGCTCGCCGTGTGTCACGCCGGCAGCGACGCGCCCCAGCTTGTCGCACCGCCCGGCGGCGCATGGTCGCGCACGCAGATCCTCGACTGGCTGCTGGATCACGCCGACGCCCCGTTGCTGGTCGGGATCGATTGCAGCTTTTCCGCGCCGTTCGTCGCCCGCGGCGCGCACCTGCCGGGCGAAACGGAGACGACCAGCGCCGCCGAGCTGTGGGCCTATGTCGATGCGCACAGCGACGACGAGGATCTGGGCGCCGCGTCGTTTCTAGAGCAACGCCGTGGCCGCCACTTCTACCTTGGTGCGGCGGATGGTCATAAGCGCGACTTTCTGCACTGGCGCGCCTGCGAAATCGCAAATGACGGCGCAACCAAGCCGACCACCGTGTATGACGCGATCGGCGCGGCGCAGGTCGCCAAGGCGAGCTTCGCCGGCATGCGCCTGCTGCACCGACTGAGCGGCCGAGTGCCGGTCTGGCCTTTCGATCCGCTGCCGACCAGCGGCGCGACACTGGTGGAGATCTACACCGCGATCGCCGCGCGCGCCGCTGGCATGCCGCGCGGCCGCAGCAAGCTGCGCGACGCCGCCGCGCTCGACGCCGCCCTGACCACGATCGGCAGCGCGCCGCACAAGCCGCTTGCCCGGTATGACGATCATGCGACCGACGCGATCCTCTCTGCCGCCTGGCTGCGCGCCAACGCCGATCGGGCCGAGCTGTGGCAGCCACCGGGCCTCACCGCGGATGTGCGCCGCACGGAGGGCTGGACGTTCGGCGTTGCCTGATCCGCACTGGCGCCGAATTGACCACCGACGGACGCCGCCGTATGGCGGCTGCGGGCCGGCTTAGCTCAGTTGGTAGAGCACCTGATTTGTAATCAGGGGGTCAGGGGTTCGAAGCCTCTAGCCGGCACCATTTGCGCCGCCTCACCCCGATCGCAGCAGCGCCACCCCCGCCTCGCGCTCGAACAGGTATAGCGCCACGCGTGCCGCCTGCCCGCGCGCACCCGACAGCCCGCCATCTCGATCGATCAGCAGCCGCGCGTCGTCGTACGCGATCGGCAGCAGTTCATTGAGCAGCTCCGGCGTCGCCAGCCGGAATGCGGCCTCCCCCGACTGCCGCGTACCAAGCAGTTCGCCGCCGCCACGCAGCCGTAGATCCTCCTCCGCGATGAGGAAGCCATCGTTCGTCTCGCGCATCAGCGCCAGCCGCGCGCGCGACGTCTCGCTCAGCGCGCTGCCCCGCATCAGAAGGCAGCGCGACTGTCCGCCGCCGCGACCCACACGCCCGCGCAGCTGATGAAGCTGCGCCAGCCCGAAACGGTCCGCATGTTCGATCACGATCAGCGTCGCATTGGGCACGTTCACGCCCACCTCGATCACCGTCGTCGCTACCAGCACGCCAAGCTCGCCGCCGGCGAAGCGCGCCATCACCGCATCCTTTTCCGCAGGCCGCATCTTGCCATGCACCAGCCCCACGCGGTCGCCGAACCGTCCGGACAGCGCCGCCGCCCGCGCTTCCGCCGCGGCCAGGTCGCTCTTTTCGCTCTCCTCGACCAGCGGGCAGACCCAATAGGCCTGCTTCCCCTCCGCCAGATGCCGGCCGAGCGCATTGACCACCTCGTCCAGCCGCTCCTCGCTGATGACGCGCGTCTCCACCGGCTCGCGCCCAGGCGGCATCTCGTCCAGCCGGCTCTGGTCCATCTCGCCATGCTGCGCGAGAACCAGCGTGCGCGGGATCGGCGTCGCGGTCATCGCCAGCAGGTGCGGCGTCGTCTTGCCCTTGGCCGACAGCGCCAGCCGCTCCGCCACCCCGAAGCGGTGCTGCTCGTCCACCACGACGAGGCCGAGGTCGCGGTACGTCACTGCGTCCTGGAAGATCGCATGCGTGCCGATCAGCAAGTCGATCGATCCGTCCGCCAGCCCCATCAGCACGCCCTCGCGCGCGCGGCCCTTGTCGCGCCCGGTCAGCACCGCGATGTTCACCGGCAGGCCCGCCAGCGTCTCGCGCAGCGTGTCGTAATGCTGCCGCGCCAGGATCTCCGTCGGCGCCAGCAGCGCGCCCTGCGTCCCCGCCTCCACCGCGATCAGCAGCGCCAGCGCCGCCACCAGCGTCTTGCCCGATCCCACATCGCCTTGCAGCAGCCGCAGCATCGGCGCGTCCTGCGCCAGATCGCCCTCGATCTCGCGCGACGTGCGCGCCTGCGCGCCGGTCAGCGCATAGGGCAGCCGAAGCATGTCGCGCAGCCGGCCGTCGCCCTTCAGCGCGCGCCCGCGCCGCCGCCGCGTATCCTGCCGCACCAGCGCCAGCGCGACCTGGTTGGCGAATATCTCGTCATAGGCGATCCGCGCGCGCGCTACCGCGTCGGACGGATCGGCGTGAATGCGGCTCAGCGCCTGCTTCCACGCCGGCCAGTCGCGCTGCGCCAGCAGCCCCGGCTCGATCCACTCCGGCAGCTCGGGCGCGCGCTCGATCGCCTGCGCCACCAGCCCGCCCACCCGGCGCGACGTCAGCCCCTCGGACAGCGGATAGATCGCCTCGCGCTCGCGAAACCCACCGCCTTCCTCCAGGATCTCCGGATGGATCATCTGGAGATCCTGGCCGTATTGCTCCACCTTGCCCGACACGCGAACCGCTTCGCCCACGGTGTACAGCTTGCGCACCAGCCCGCTCGATCGCCCGAAATAAACCAGGCTCACGATGTTCCGGAGCGCATCCGCCGCCTGCACCCGCGTCGGCGCGCGCGGGGACGAGGACGTGCGGATATCGCGCACCCTCAGCGTGATCGCGATCGTGCGCCCGGCATCCTGCGCCATCAGCTCGTCGCGGGGGATGCGGTCGACCCACCCGCTCGGCAAGTGAAACGCCACATCGACCACGCGCGCGAGGCCGAGCCGATCCAGCGGCTTGGCAAGCCCCGCCCCCACGCCCTTCAGCGCGGTGACTTCGGCGAACAACGGATTGAGGATATCGGGTCGCATGATTATCTGAACTTTCGATACCCTGTAAGCCGACCGTGCGAAACCGCGGCCGGCCATCTGCCGTTGGAGCCGCCATGGATCAAGATACCCGCCTGAAGCGTACCCGCTTCCGCGCCTGGCACCGCGGCACGCGCGAGGCCGATTTCATGATCGGCGGATTCTTCGACGCGCACCACGCCGGCTGGAGCGAGGAACAGCTGCAATGGTTCGAACGCCTGCTGGAGGAGCAGGACGTCGACATTATGGGCTGGGCGATCGGCTCGATCCCCTGCCCCGCGGAGTGGGACGGCGACATGATGCAGACCATGCGCGCCGTCGATTTCGCCGTCGCCACCCCCGGCACACGCGACGGCGTGTAGCCAAGTCTCCCTCTCCCCACTTGTGGGGAGAGGGTCGGGGAGAGGGGCAGTCAAAAGCCGCCCCGCCCCGACACTGCCCCTCTCCCTGCCCTCTCCCCGCCAGCGGGTAGAGGGAGAAAGCCTTCGATGCCCGACCTCCAGACGATCCTCACCGCCACCGCCCCCCTCACCCTGTCGGGCGTGCCGAGCGGTTTCCTCCCCAGCCTGCTGGCCGATCTCGCCCGCGCCGCGAAGACCCGCGCCGTCTTCATCGCGCCCGACGAAGCCGCGATGCGCGCCATCGCCGCCACCGCGCATTATTTCGCGCCCGAGATCGAGATCGTCGAATACCCAGCGTGGGATTGCCTCCCCTACGACCGCGCCTCCCCCACCCTGCGCGTCATGGCCGAGCGGATCGGCGCGCTCCACAAGCTGCAGGCAAAGCCCGCCGGGCCACAGCTCGTCCTCACCACCGTCAACGCCGCCACGCAGCGCACGCTCACCCCGTTCCGCATCCGCCAGCTCGTCGCGAACCTGAAGCCGGGCGAGCGCATCGCCCGCGACAAGCTCGCCGCGTTGCTGTCGGCAAACGGCTACGTCCGCACCGACACCGTCCACGACGCGGGCGAATATGCCGTTCGCGGCGGGCTGGTCGACCTCTTCCCCTCGGGCGAAACGCAGGCGCTGCGCCTCGACTTCTTCGGCGACGAAATCGAGAGCGTCCGCACCTTCGACCCCGCCGACCAGCGCACCACCGGCAATATCAAGGGCTTCACCCTCCTCCCCGCCTCCGAGGCGCTGCTGGACGAGGAAAGCATCAAGCGCTTCCGCAGCCGCTATCGCGAAACCTTCGGCGCCACCGCCACCGGCGACCCGCTCTATCAGGCGGTCAGCGACGGCCGCCGCCTCGCCGGCATGGAGCATTGGCTGCCGCTGTTTGAGGAGCGCCTCGAAACGCTGTTCGACCATCTCGGCGACGACGCGCTGATCGTCCGCGACGGCGGCGTGAAGGCGGCCGGTGAATCCCGCTTCGAAGCGGTCGCCGACTATTACGAGAACCGCAAGCGCGCCGAGGCCGCCCAGCCCGGCAGCTATCGCGCGTTGCCCGCCAAGACGCTCTACACGCCGCCCAAGGAGTGGGAGGAGGCACTCACCGCCGCCACCGCGCACGTCACCACCCCGTTCCACGAACCCGAATCCGCCACCGTCATCGACTTCAACGTCGACGGCCCGCGCGATTTCGCCCCCGAGCGCGCCGCCAACACCAACGTGTACGAAGCGGTCGTCGATCACCTGAAGGCGCTGCGGAAGGAGGGCCGCACCCCCGTCCTCGCCAGCTACTCCCCCGGCGCGCGCGACCGCCTCGGCAACCTCCTCAAGGACCACGGCCTCACCGGCGCCAAGGCTGTCGAGACGTGGCAGGAGGCGCAGGGCGTCGGCGAAACGCAGACCGCGCTGATCGTCCTCCCGCTCGACCACGGCTTCACCGCGCCCAAGGTCGCCGTCCTCACCGAACAGGACATGCTCGGCGACCGCCTCGTCCGCCGCGCCAAGCGCCGCAAGTCAGCCGACGCCTTTCTCGCCGAGCTCGCCACGCTTTCGCCGGGCGATCTCGTCGTCCACACCGATCACGGCATTGGCCGCTACGTCGGGCTGACGCAGGTCCCAGTTGCCAAGGCGCCGCACGACTGCGTGCAGCTCGAATATGCCGGCGGCGACAAGCTCTACGTCCCAGTCGAGAACCTTGAAGTGCTCAGCCGCTACGGTTCGGGCGAGGAAGGAGCTAGTCTTGACCGCCTCGGCGGCGAGGCATGGCAGCGCCGCAAGTCGAAGATGAAGGAGCGCATCCGCGAGATCGCGGGTGAACTCATCGCCACCGCCGCGTTACGCGCGCTCCGCCACGGCGAAGTCGCCGAACCCGACAGCAGCGGCTATCCCAGCTTCGTCGATCGCTTCCCCTATCAGGAAACCGACGATCAGGACCGCGCGATCGAGGAAACGCTCGCCGATCTCTCCGCCGGCAAGCCGATGGACCGGCTCATCGTCGGCGACGTCGGCTTCGGCAAGACCGAGGTCGCGCTCCGCGCCGCCTTCGTCGCGGCGATGGCCGGCATGCAGGTCGCGGTCGTCTGCCCCACCACGCTCCTCGCGCGCCAGCATTACAACAACTTCATGTCGCGCTTCGAAGGCTTCCCGATCCAAATGGGTCGCCTCTCCCGCCTCGTCACCGCGGCGGAGACCAAGCGCGTCAAGGAAGGGCTCGCCGACGGCACGATCGACGTCGTGATCGGCACTCACGCCCTCCTCGCCAAGAACGTCGACTTCAAGCGCCTCGGCCTCGTCATCGTCGACGAGGAGCAGCGCTTCGGCGTCACGCACAAGGAACGGCTGAAGACGCTCCGCGCCGACGTCCACATCCTCACCCTCACCGCCACGCCCATCCCGCGCACGCTCCAGATGGCGATGAGCGGCCTGCGCGAACTCTCCGTCATCCAGACGCCCCCGGTCGATCGCCTCGCGGTGCGCACCTATGTCATGCCCTGGGACCCGGTCGTCCTGCGCGAGGCGCTGCTGCGCGAGCACTATCGCGGCGGGCAGAGCTTCCTCGTCACCCCGCGCGTAGCGGACCTGCCCGATATCGAGGAGTTCCTGCGCAAGGAGGTGCCCGAGATCCGCTACGTTATCGCCCACGGCCAGATGGCGGCCAGTGACGTGGAGGAGCGGATGAGCGCCTTCTACGACAAGAAGTTCGAGGTGCTCGTCTCCACCACCATCATCGAGTCCGGCATCGACATCCCGTCCGCCAACACGATGATCGTCAACCGCGCCGACCGCTTCGGCCTCGCCCAGCTCTACCAGCTGCGCGGCCGCGTCGGCCGATCCAAGACCCGCGCCTATGCCTATATGGTCACGCCGCCTGAGCGGATGATGACCGACGCCGCCGAAAAGCGCCTCAAGGTCCTGTCCGATCTCGACAGCCTCGGCGCCGGCTTCCAGCTCGCCATCCACGATCTCGACATCCGCGGCGCGGGCAATCTGCTGGGCGACGAACAGTCCGGCCACATCAAGGAAGTCGGCTACGAACTCTACCAGTCGATGCTGGAAGAGGCGATCATGGACGCCAAGGCCGGCGGCCTCGCCAACCGCCCGCGCGATTTCTCCCCGCAGATCACCGTCGACGCACCGATCCTCATCCCGGAGGAGTACGTCCCTGACCTAGACCTGCGCATGGCGCTCTACCGCCGCCTCAACGAACTCGACGAGAAGCGCGAGCTGGAGGCCTTCGCCGCCGAAATGATCGACCGCTTCGGGCCATTGCCGGAAGCGACCGACAATCTCGTCAAGGTCATCGAGATCAAGATGAACGCCAAGACCGCCTGCGTGGCGAAGATGGACGTGGGGCCGAAGGGCGCGCTCGTGTCCTTCCACGACGACACGCCGCCGAACGTGCCGGGCTTGCTGGCGTACGTCGACAAGCTCGGCGGTATCGCCAAGCTTCGCCCGGATTCGAAGCTGGCGCTGACCCGTAACTGGAGCGATCCCGCGGCGCGGCTGCATGGCGCGCTGCAACTGTCGAAGGGGCTGGCGAAGGCGGCGGGCTGACGCGCGCATCAGGCGGCGAGCGGGCGCTTGACCGTGTCCGAACCGGCCACGCGATAGGCGCCCTTGCCGGCACGCTTGGCGGCGTACAGCGCCTCATCGGCGCGGGCGATCAGCGCGCGCGGCTTGGCGGCGCGCGCGGCAAACGCGATCCCCACCGTCACGCCGACGCCGGCGACCGGGCCGCCGTCCGACACCCGCAGTGACGCCACGGCCCGAATGATCCGCTCGGCCAGCGCGATCGCGGCCTCCTCGTCACGGCCGGGTTGCACCACGACGAACTCGTCGCCGCCGATCCGATACACCCGGCTGTCGAGCGCCTCGTCGCGCATCGTTCGCGCGGCGCGACGCAGCAGCTCGTCGCCGGCATCGTGCCCGCGTGCATCGTTGAAGCCCTTGAAGCCGTCCAAATCGAGGTAGAGCAGCGCGACATGTGCCCCGTCCGCAACCTCGCTCGCGCAGAGCCGGTCGAGCGCCTCGAACAGGCTGAAGCGATTGCCCAACCCGGTCAGCGGATCGATTCGCGCGAGCCCGGCATTGTGGTGCTCCGCCAGGATCATGCGCATCAGCGACTGATGGTTTTGCATCGTCTGCGCCGCCAGCATCAGCGCCACCACGCCGAACTGCACCGCCGAAATGCTGATCCCCCCGCCGGCCCGAATGCAGATCGCGACGCACATGGGCAGTGCCATCACGACAATGGTGATGATGGTAAGCCTTGGGAACGCGGCCCAGCGCGTGCTCACCCCGGCGAACACCGCCAGCACGGTGATGACCGACAGCAGTACCAGCCCCGGCGGCCCGACCACCACGGACACGGCGCACCACAGCCCCATCGTGACGAACAGGACGAACATGAGTGCGAACGTCGCCGCACGCCCGCCGACCGGCACGTTCTTGCCATCGTCGAACCGGAACGAAAGGTAGAGCCGACCGACCACGATCGTAGCATCGAAGCACAGCCAGACATAGGCCCAGCTCGCACCGGTATAGACCACTGCCGAACTGCTGATCAGCATCGCGGTGACGCAGGCGAAATAAACCGCAGGGCGCCGCTGTATCCCGGTGGCGATCAGCTCCTCGCGGACTTCCGGATGCGAGGCAACGGCATCGAACAGCCAACGCATGAACCGCGCCATGCTGCCCGCAGAACCGTGGAACCACCTCGTCAAGTTCGCGAACTCCCCACCCGCGTTTCGCCACTTCCGGCGATCCCGGGCACATAGATGCAAGGTAGTTAAGCGACAGTCACCGCCACCGCGGCGCCTGCCGACCTGACCGAGCACGATCGGCAACGGCGAGCATGGCCAAGTGCCTCGAAACGCTATAGCATTCGCCGCATGAGCACCACCGAACGTGCGACGCCGGAAAATTTCGACGAGGAACGCTACCTCCTCGCCAATCCTGACGTGGCCGATTTCGTCTATGGCGGCGGCGTGGCGCGCGACCATTTCGATGCGCATGGCCATGCCGAGGAGCGGCCGCAGCTTACGATTGCGGCGCTCGGAACGGACCTGTCGCGCGCGCACCGCAAATACCTCCGCTTCGAAGGCGTGTTGGATGCGAGCGCCGGCGACGGTGGCGATTTCCGATCCTTGGAGCAGCCCGGCGCCCTGCCGCTCTATTACGGCCGTCACCCCAACGGCGAGTTCAGCCTAGACGCATACGAGGGCGAGTCGGCCAACGCCGCGCATGAGCCGTTCGTGCGCATGCTGCGCGACAATCCCGACAAACTGTTCCTCGATGTCGGCTGTGGGCGTCGCAATTACACCTACGACAATTGCCTCTACATCGAGGTATATCGCTCGGTCTCAGCCGATCTCGTCATCGAACCTGCCTGCACCTATCCGATCCGCTCGGGCTCGATCGACGCCATCTCCTGCTTCGCCGTGCTGGAGCATGTGCCCGAGCCATGGAAAGTGGCGAGCGACTTCCACCGCATGCTGAAGCCGGGCGGGCAGGTGTTCATCGACTGGCCTTTCCTGCAGCCACTGCACGGCTATCCGTCGCATTATTACAATGCGACTCACCTCGGGCTTGAGCGCATGTTCGCCGCCGGCTTCGACCTGGTGTCGAATGAGACGCTCGACAATCAGACGCCCGACGCCTCGCTGCGCTGGATGCTTGAAGGCATCGCGGACAACATCACCGATCCGGCGGTGCGCGACGCATTCGGCAAGGCGACCGTCGCCGATCTGATCGCCACGCCGCTGAGCGGCGCCTTGTGGTCGCAAATACGCGTCGCGCTCAACGAAGACGGCCGTCGGCGCTTTGCCGCGGGAAGCACCTTGGTCGCCCGCAAGCGCTAAGGTTGGCGGCGTGGCTGCATCGCCGTATGAGCTCGGCATCATGACCCACGACATTCACGTTATCGGCGGCGGGCTCGCCGGGAGCGAGGCTGCTTGGCAGCTCGCCGAGGCAGGCCACAAGGTCCGCCTCTCCGAAATGCGCGGCTCGGGTGAGAACACCCCCGCGCACCACACCGATCACTTGGCCGAGCTCGTCTGCTCGAACAGCTTTCGCTCCGACGACCCGGAGAGCAACGCGGTCGGCCTGATCCACCAGGAGATGCGTGCGCTCGGCTCGCTGATCCTGCGCGAGGGTGACCGGCACAAGGTACCCGCCGGCTCCGCGCTGGCGGTCGACCGCGACGGCTTCTCCGCCGGCGTCACCGCCGCGCTTGAGGCGCATCCCAACATCACCATCGTGCGCGAGCGGGTCGACGCGCTGCCCGACGGCGCGGCGATCATCGCCACCGGCCCGCTCACCGCGCCGGGCCTGTCGGAGGCGATCGCCGGCGAGACGGGCAAGGACGCACTCGCCTTCTTCGACGCCATTGCGCCTATCGTTCACCGCGACACGATCGACATGGACAAGGCCTGGTTCCAGTCGCGCTGGAACAAGGGCGATGGCACCGATTACATCAACTGCCCGCTCACCCGCGAACAATATGACGCCTTCGTCGAGGGGCTGCTTGCGGGCGAGAAGAGCGTGCCGCGCGAATGGGAAAACGTGCCCTATTTCGAGGGCTGCATGCCAATAGAGGTGATGGCGGAGCGCGGGCGCGAGACGTTGCGCTTCGGCCCCATGAAGGGCGTCGGCCTCGACCAGCCCGGCACCGCGTCGGAAAAGCATCCGCAGGGCCGCTGGCCTTACGCCTGCGTCCAGCTGCGCCAGGACAATGCCGCCGGCACCTTGTGGAACATCGTCGGCTTCCAGACCAAGCTGAAGCATGCCGAGCAGGTCCGCCTGTTTCGCACCATTCCGGGGCTGGAGAAGGCGGAATTTGCGCGATTGGGCGGCCTCCACCGCAATACCTTCCTGCGCTCGCCCGAGCTGCTCGATCCCGAGCTGCGGCTGAAGTCGCGCCCGAACGTCCGCTTTGCCGGGCAAATCACCGGATGCGAAGGCTATGTCGAAAGCGCCGCGATCGGCCTCCTGGCCGGCCGCTTCGCCGCGGCGGAGCTGGCGGGCGGGTCGATGGCGCCGCCGCCGGTCGAGACGGCGCTGGGCGCCCTTCTCAACCATATCACCGGCGCGGCGGTGGCGGAAACCTATCAGCCGATGAACGTCAATTTCGGCCTGTTCCCGCCGATCGAAGGCCGCACCAAAAAGGCTGATCGCAAGAAGATGTACACCGATCGCGCCCGCACCGCCTTGGCCGAGTGGATGGCGGCCTAGTCGTTGTCGTCGGCCACCGCCGGGCACACGCACTTAGGCCTAGCCTTTGCCTTGCGTTTGACCGCGGTGGTCGCAAACTCGGCGCGGTCCATCGCGCCCGATTTGTCGCCGTCAGCGGTGGCGAATTTGGTCAGCGTCTTGGCGCCCCATTCCTCGAACGACAGTCGCCCGTCGCCATTGGTGTCCAGCTTCGCAAATGCCTTGCGCCGCGCCACCAGATATTCGTCGCGGGTGATCCGCCCGTCGCGATCCTTGTCGTAGCGATCGAACCGCTTTTCCTCCCGCGTCCGCTCGGTCGCCTCGGGTACCGGGGGCTCCGCTGCCATTGCGCGCTGCTCCTCTCCGCGCTGCGCCGGCGGCGGTGGCGGCAGCACGGGATCGGTGGTCGCCCGTCCCGAAAACAGCAGCCACCCGGCCGCCACCATCAACAGCGCCGCCAATCCGCCCGCCAGAAACCGCCACATGCCCCGCTCTCCCCTTGGCGCCATGCTAGCAAGCCGACGGGCGCCGGCAAGCCTATCGACCGCTCAACCGATGCCAGGCCAGACGCAGCACGCGTCTCGGTGCTCCCACCGGCTGCGCACCGGCAAGGTCCGCCACCGCCACGTGCACCAACGCGCCTAGAAAGCGCGCCGAACCGCTCCATCGCTGCGCCGCCGCCTGCCGCAGCAGCGGGCGGGCAAGCGCCACCGCCTGCGCCGACAACTCAGGATCAACGGTAAGGCGCGACAGATCGGCGAGCGCCCACCCCCGGCCCGCGGCCAGCACATCGTCGCTTGCCCCCGCCAGCCGCGCCGCCTCGACAAACAGCAGCCCGCGCGCCTCGGCAAAGGTGGTGAGCGCCGCCGCATCCGGCGCACCCAGCAACTGCTCCCAGCCCGGCTCCATCCTCGCCAGCACGCCGCCATCCGCACCCGCCACTGCCAGTGCCCGCAGGATCGGCTGTGCCGGCGGCTCGCCGCTACCCAGAACGATGAGCGCCTCATGCCACCAGGTGAGCCGCAACTGCGCCACCATCGCATCGCGTGTCCCGATCGCCAGCTTCGCCAGCGTCGCATCCAGCGCAAAGGCCGCCGCGATCCCCTGCCGTGCCGCCAACGGCGCATAGCCAAGCGCCAGCGCACGCTCGGGATGGCCGGCAGCAGGGTCGATCCCAAAGGTTTGCGCGTCGTTAACCATGTCGTTTGAGGCGGGCTTAGCGGGTTAGAGCGCAAAGGGGAGATTGAATAGGTCTACCCTTTGACGGGACGAGAAAAGAGTGAAAAGCGGCGGTTTTAAAACGATCCTGCACCGACTCGCGAACGACACGCGAGGTGCCGCCTTGCCGATTTTGACCGCCTTCACCATTCCGGCAATTGGTGCGATCGGCAGTGGGATCGACGCTGCGCGCATCTATATGGTGCGCACCCAAATGCAGGCTGGTGTAGATGCGGCGGCGCTTGCCGGCGCTCGCGCCTTTGCCGTAACGGACAAGTCGGCGAAGGACCGGACAAAGCAGGTAGAGGCCTACTTTTACGGCAATTTTCCTGACGGCTATATGCAGTCCAGAAATTTGAGCCTCACGCCAACATTCTCGACAAACAAAAACATCAATGTCACTACGGTAGAGGCCGAAGCTGATTTACCGCTTACTTTCATGCGAGTGCTAGGGTTCGACACGCAGCGGATTAGAACAGTTGCGCGTGCTGAATTGCAGCCACGACCATTGGAAGTCATGGTTGTCCTCGACAACACCGGATCAATGAAGGCGAACTTACCTCGAGATGCTAATGGTGTCGTTAAAACACGAATGACGGCAACAAAGGATGCAGCAAAGAGCTTCGTTGATATCCTTTACCAAGGTGCTGACATCCGCAAGGAACTGGCGCTTGGCTTTGTCATGTACGACATAACGGTGAACGTAGGCCACCTGCTCACCAATTGGCGATCGTCGTCTATCAGGCAGTTGCCGGGCTTCAACGATCCGTACATGCAGATGCTTGGTAGTTGGCCAAACAATCGTTTAGCTTGGAAGGGCTGCGTACTCGCGGATGATACCGTGAGAAATATAAATGCAAATTACTCGGAAGCGGAAACCGGAGCCTGGGATGTCGTGCGCTCGCTGCCGGGCGAGGGCGGACACCCCCCGATCACGCCGTACTTCGTACCGCCGTTCTGGGTGCCTCAAACATCAGGTAATTCTTCCTCGGCGGCCGTCAGGTCTAACCCTGATAGTGGCTTCTACAAAGTTTCCGGCGTTGAACCAGGCTATAATCTTTACCAGTTGCTTGATCCTTATTCTGCGAACTGGGCTTTGAACCAGCCGTTCATGACGAAGTCGCCATACCGAGAAGCGTTTTACCGTTATTACCTTGGACTGAACGACGATGCATCCAGCGTCTCCAATGACGTAATCACGCGAGTGGACGGAAGCTTCTACAATCCAAAGACAGACAATTGGGATTTTGACACAGCGTCAGGCACCGCTTTCAGAGTTAACTATGATCGTATCCCGAACTTTGCGGCATGGAAGGCTCCGACGACGTCATCCGTCAATTCGAAGGGTGGTAGCACGAGTAGCGGCTCCCAGAACACGACGGATCCGCCAAGTCCTAATTGGCAATGCCCAGAAGAGGCTGAACCGATTGTCTATGGCAAACCGAAATCTTACTGGATCGATAACGTCATCGAGCAAAAGAATGGCGCGATCTACCCCGCCAATGGGACGTTGCACCATGCCGGTCTTCTTTGGGGATATCGGCTGCTTGTTCGAGATGATGTTTTTCCGCGCAGCAACCCAACATCTGAGAACGCTAAACGAGCTCTCGTCTTTATGACTGACGGCGAAACTGCGCTTGGTGAAAACCAGAATGGTTACACCGACCGCACGTTCACGTTCTACGGCAATTATGCCGATACGCCGTTGACAAACAGTGAGAACGGAGGTGCGTTTCGCACGCAATCTGAAAGACGCTTCTCGAAAACGTGCGCGTCGCTTCAGGCTGAGGCAAATCCGCCAAAAGTTTACATCATCGCGCTAACAACCACTGATAGTAATACCTTGTCGATGTTTGAACGTTGTGCACCAGGACGAGTTTATCGTACGTCTGACACCGCTTCGCTTAAATCTGCGTTTGATGACATTGCCACCGAACTTGTAGATTTGCACCTCACAAAATGAGTGTCGTGTCTGATCTGATCCGCGATCGCCGGGGTGTGACCGTGGTCGAGTTTGCATTGATCTCACCAGTCATGATGATGATGATTTGTGGCACGATTGAGATTGGACACTTGATGTTCGCGCGCGCCGTGTTAGAGGGAGCTGTTGTCGAAGCAGCGCGTGCCGCAACCGCGTCAATGGAAAGTAGTGAGGACGCTAGGGAAGCTGTCGTTCGCGACACGATCACCAATGCAATGAGCAGCTTTCCGACTGTCGCTGGAAAAAGCGTCACGATCTCGACTAAAGTCTACCGCGATTTTTCTAGTACCACGCCGGAAAACTTTACCGATAAGAATGCCAACGGCGTTTACGACAAGGGTGAGGACTTCATCGACCGTAACGCTAACGGAAAATGGGATCCTGCGATACAGGTTCCCGGGAAGTTTGGCGGTCCAGGAGATGTTGTTTCGTATACAGCAGAATTTCCGAAGCAGATGCTCTTTGGTTCAATGACAGCATCACTTGGTATTTCACCAGAAGTGAATTTGGTTGCGACCACGGTTGTTCGCAACGAGGCAGTTGTGAGGAAGTATCTGTGACACGCCGAACGCTTGCATCACTCGCCCATGATGTACGCGGAGTCGCACTATTGGAATTCGCATTATTTGCGCCATTGCTTCTCGCGATGATCCTAAGCGGCTTTGAACTCGGCAATTTCGCGCTTGCCAACAACCGCGTGCAGCGTCTCGCATCGATGACGGCAGACCTAGTCGCGCAAAGTGGCACCGGCAAGATCGGCGCAACAGAAGCGCAGATCTATGACCTGTTCAGCGCAATTGATCTAACCGCCCGACCGTTTGATCTTCGCAGTCATGGACGAGTCGTCATCACCGCCGTCAAGGGAACGGACAATGACAACAATGGCGTGGTAGAAAACCGAATATTGTGGCAGCGCTTTGATGGCAACTATATCACTGCAGCGCCAGAACTAGGCTGCAACCTGATCAGCGACCTTGCAAAGCTGCCGAATAACCGCATGCTCCCGCTGGACGAAATCCTGTTCCACGTGCAGGTCACCTATGAATATCAGCCCGTTTTTAGTAGCTATCCTATGCGACTCATGAAGCTCGATCCAAGCTTCACCCGATCAGCGATGTTTCGTGCACGCAACAAGGATTTTCAGACGCCCACTCCGGATCAGCGTTTTCCAGCAAAGAAGAATTGCAACACAGCCACGGGTCTATAACGGCTCCCGTCACCATCAATGCGATAGGACGGGAGCATCGTCTTCACTTCTTGTACGTCACCTTCTTCACGCCTTCGATGATCTTGTCGGACGAGATCAGCGCCAGCTTTTCGAGGTTCGCGGCATAGGGGAGCGGCACATCCTCGTTGCATAAGCGGATCACCGGCGCATCGAGATCGTCGAAGCCCTCTTCCATGCAGATCGTCACGATCTCGCTGGCGATCGAGCAGGTCGGCCAACCTTCCTCGGCCACCACCATGCGGTTGGTCTTGGCCAGGCTCTTGAGCACCGTATCCTTGTCGAGCGGGCGCAGGGTGCGCAGGTCAATCACCTCCGCGTCGATGCCCTCCTCGGCCAGCTTGTCCGCCGCTTCCAGCGCCAGGCCGACGCCGATCGAATAGCTGACGATCGTCACGTCCTTGCCCTCGCGCATGACGCGCGCCTTGCCGATCGGCAGCACCCAATCGTCAAGCTTCGGCACCTCGAACGAGCGGCCGTAAAGCAGCTCGTTCTCGAGGAACACGACCGGATCCTCGGTGCGGATCGCCGCCTTCAGCAGCCCCTTCGCATCCGCCGCATCATAAGGCGCGATCACGATCAGGCCGGGCACGCTCGCATACCACGGGCCGTAGTTCTGTGAATGCTGCGCGCCGACACGGCTCGCCGCACCGTTGGGCCCACGGAACACGATCGGGCAGCGCATCTGGCCGCCCGACATGTAGTTCGTCTTGGCGGCCGAGTTCACGATATGGTCGATCGCCTGCATGGCGAAGTTGAACGTCATGAACTCGACGATCGGTCGAAGGCCGCCCATCGCCGCGCCCGTGCCGACGCCGGCAAAGCCATATTCGGTGATCGGCGTGTCGATGACGCGGCGATCGCCGAACTCGTCGAGCAGCCCCTGCGTCACCTTGTACGCGCCCTGATATTGCGCGACTTCCTCGCCCATCACGAACACGCGCTCGTCGGCACGCATTTCCTCGGCCATCGCATCGCGCAGCGCCTCGCGCAGCGTCAGCTTGACCATCTCGGTGCCCTCCGGGATCGCCGGATCGGCGACCTCCGCGTCGTGCTTCGCCGCCTCGAACATCTGGCGTGCGCCGGTTTCCACCTTTTCCTGCGCCGGATGCGCGGAATCCTCGACCTTGTCGTCCTTCTTGGCGTCGGCCTTCGCCTTTGCCTCGGGCTCGTCTTCCTTGGTCTCGGCGGGCGCGGTGTCGGCGTTGCCGGCCTCTTCGCCCTCACCCTGCAACTGCATGATGACGGTGCCGACCTTCACGTTGTCGGTGCCTTCTTCGACCAGGATCTTGCCGACGACGCCCTCGTCGACCGCCTCGAACTCCATGGTCGCCTTGTCGGTCTCGATCTCGGCCATGATGTCGCCGGACTTCACCGTGTCGCCTTCCTTGACGAGCCACTTGGCGAGAGTGCCCTCCTCCATGGTAGGCGACAGTGCCGGCATCTTGATGTCGATCGCCATCTCAATACTTCTCCACCAGCACGTCGGTATACAATTCCTTGGGATCGGGTTCGGGGGTGCTCTCGGCGAAGTCGGCGGATTCGTTCACCGCCTTGCGGATCTCGCTCTCGATCGCCTTCAGCTCGTCTTCCTTGACGCCCTGCGCGTCGAGCAGCTTCTTCACATGCTCGATCGGATCGGACTTGTCGCGCACCGCCTGCACTTCCTCGCGGCTGCGATATTTGGCCGGATCGGACATCGAGTGGCCGCGATAGCGATAGGTCTTCATCTCGAGGATGATCGGCCCCTTGCCGGCGCGTACCCAGGCAAGCGCTTCCTCGGCCGCACCACGCGCCGCCAGCACATCCATGCCGTCGACCTGGATGCCGGGGATGCGGAAGCTCTCGCCGCGGCGATACAGCTGGTCCTCGGCCGATGCGCGGTTCACGCTCGTGCCCATCGCATATTGATTGTTCTCGATGACGAAGATGACGGGCAGCTTCCACAGCTCCGCCATGTTGAAGCTTTCGTACACCTGGCCTTGGTTCGCGGCGCCGTCGCCGAAATAGGCAAGGCATACGCCGCCGTCATCGTTGTACTTGTGTGCAAAGCCGAGGCCTGCGCCCAGCGACACCTGCGCGCCGACGATGCCGTGCCCGCCGTAGAACTTATGTTCCACGCTGAACATGTGCATCGAGCCGCCCTTGCCCTTGGAGATGCCGGCCTGACGCCCGGTCAGCTCCGCCATCACGTCCTTGGGCGGGATGCCGCACAGCAGCATGTGGCCATGGTCGCGATAGCCGGTGATGACCGAATCCTTTTCGGTCAGCGCGGATTGCAGGCCGACCGCGACGGCTTCCTGGCCGATGTAGAGGTGGCAAAAGCCGCCGATCAGGCCGAGGCCGTATAGCTGGCCGGCCTTTTCCTCAAAGCGGCGGATGAGCAGCATGTCCTTGTAGAACTGCAGCAGCTCGTCCTTGGACGCCTCATAGGGCTGCGGCTCGTTGGGACGCTCGCGATTGGGTACGGGGGGTTCGGCGCTCTTCGCGCGGGATGTTCTTGCCACGGGGTGGGACCTCGCAGGTGCCTGGGGAATGGGAGAAGGCGGCCTATAAGCCCCAACGGGCGCAGCGCGCAACGCCACGGGCTTTGCCCGTTGTGCCGCCTCGATGCGCGACCTAAGTCCGTCAGCCACATGTCAGTCGCCATTCACCCGCTCCGCATCGCCAATTACCGCAGCTATTGGCTCGCGCGCCTCGCCAGCACGATCGCGCAATCGGCGCTGGCCATCGTGCTCGGATGGCAGGTGTACAGTATCGCGCGCGAAACGATGGACATCCGCGAGGCGGCGTTCCTCCTCGGCATGATCGGGCTGGCGCAGTTCATCCCGCTGTTCCTGCTCACCCCCATCGTCGGCCTGATCGCGGATTCGGTCGATCGCCGCTGGATCGTGCGCGGCACCACCACCTTGCTCGCCGCCAACGTGCTGCTGCTCGGCTTTGCGACATGGGAGGGTTGGATCAGCCTGCCCGTGCTGTTCGGCGCCGCCGTCCTGGTCGGCATCGCGCGGGCTTTCTCGGGGCCCGCCTACGGCGCGCTCGCGCCCAATCTCGTGCCGCGCGAAAGCCTGCCCACGGCCATCGCGCTTGGCTCGATCGCCATGCAGGTCGGCTTCATCGCTGGCCCCAGCGTCGGCGGCCTCCTGTTCGCGATCGGACCGATCACCGCCTACGCCGGCATGGCGGCGATGTTCGGCCTCGCGCTGGTCCTACTGCTGACGATCCGCCCCGTGCCGCAGCCGCCCGCGCAAAAGGACCGCCGCCCGCTCGCCCGGATCATCGACGGCTTCGCCTATGTGAAGCGCAACCGGCTGGTGCAGGCAGCGATCACGCTGGATCTCTTCGCGGTGCTGCTCGCCGGCGCGACCGCGCTCCTGCCGATCTATGCGCGCGACATCCTCCACGTCGGCCCGACCGGGCTTGGCCTTCTCGCTGCCGGCATGGGGATCGGCGCATCGCTCACCGGCATCTTCCTGTCGTTCCGCCCGATGAGGACCGATGTCGGCCGCAAGATGCTGATCGCGGTCGTGGTCTTCGGCCTCGGCATTCTCACCTTCGGCATCTCGACCAACTTCTTCCTCAGCCTTGCCGCGCTGATCGTCGCTGGCAGCGCCGACATGGTGTCGATGTACGTGCGCGGCTCGCTGATCCAGCTCCACACCCCCGACGAGATGCGTGGCCGCGTCAGCGCCGTCAGCCAGCTCACCATCTCGGCGTCCAACGAATTGGGCGAAGCGGAAAGCGGCCTTCTCGCCTCCGTGCTCGGCCCGGTCGGCGCGGTGGTGGTCGGCGGGGTCGGCGCGATCGCCGTGACCTTGCTTTGGTCGCGATTGTTTCCGGAACTGAAGCAAGCCAAAACCTTTGACCCGCCAGAGGCACTCTTATCGGTGGTGCCGCCTGAAACCCAGCACGGAGTAGCGCAGCCATGAAGGCGAACACGATCCTCGAGACGATCGGCAATACGCCGCACATTCGCGTGCAGCGGCTGTTCCCCGGATCAGAAGTCTGGATCAAGTCCGAACGCTCGAACCCCGGCGGCTCGATCAAGGACCGTATCGCGCTTGCCATGATCGAGGCAGCGGAAGCGGCCGGCGATCTGAAGCCCGGCGGCACGATCATCGAGCCGACCAGCGGCAACACCGGCATCGGCCTCGCGATGGTCGCGGCGGTGAAGGGCTACAAGCTCGTCCTCGTCATGCCCGAAAGCATGTCGCTGGAGCGCCGCCGCCTGATGCTCGCCTATGGCGCGACCTTTGATCTGACGCCGCGCGAGAAGGGCATGAAGGGTGCGATCGAACGCGCGCTCGAGCTCGTCGACACGACGCCGGGCGCCTGGATGCCGCAACAGTTCGAGAATGCCGCCAACATCGACGTGCACGTCCGCACCACGTCGCAGGAGATCCTGAACGACTTCCGCGACGCGCCGATCGACGTGCTCATTACCGGCGTTGGCACCGGCGGCCATATCACCGGCGTTGCCGAGACGCTGAAGAAGGAATGGCCGAACCTCAAGGTCTATGCGGTCGAGCCTGCCGCCTCACCCGTCATCGGCGGCGGCCAGCCCGGTCCGCACCCGATCCAGGGCATCGGCGCGGGCTTCATCCCGGCGAACCTTCACACCAAGTCGCTCGACGGCGTGATCGAGGTTGATGCCGCCGTCGCCAAGGACATGGCGCGCCGCGCCGCCCGCGAGGAAGGGATGCTGGTCGGCATCTCGTCCGGCGCAACGCTCGCCGCCATCCTCCAGAAGCTGCCCGACCTGCCCGATGGCGCGCGTGTCCTCGGCTTCAATTACGACACCGGCGAGCGCTACCTGTCGGTGCCGGACTTCCTTCCCGAAGCGTAAGGCGCCCACACGCCTGCAAGGTCGCCGTCCCGCTGTGAGAGAACGGGACGGCGACTCGCGCTTCGCCCCCTCGGCAAATTAGGGTAAGCGCCCCGCCGTGCCGAACTTCCGACCGCTCCACCTGATCCTCGCGGCGATCGCCCTTGTCGCGCTCGCGCTGCCGCTCCTCGTCATCCATCTGGTGCCCGAGCCCCACGTTGAGATCGGCACGCCCAGCATCGAGCAAGCACGCCCGGTTGCTCGGAAGGCCGCGCCGCCACCCGTCGAGCCGCTGCAATATATTGAGGTAGCGCCCGAAGACGCGCGCGCCATCAATGCGGCCGTCCCCTTCGTCAAAGGTCCCGTCCCGCCCGCCCGCCCGTTCCGCTTCGTCGGCGATGCGGAGGCATTCGCCCGCGCCACCGATTGCCTCGCCGCCGCCGCTTATTACGAGGCGGGCGACGACGCCGAGGGCGAGCGCGCCGTCGTTCAGGTGGTGCTGAACCGTTTGCGTCATCCCGCCTTTCCAAAGACGGTCTGCGGCGTCGTGTTCCAGGGCGCCGAGCGCTCGACCGGTTGCCAGTTCACCTTCACCTGCGACGGCGCGCTCCGCCGCACGCCCTCCCCCGCCGCCTGGACCCGCGCGCGTGATGTCGCCACCAAGGCGCTGCGCGGCTCGGTCTACAAGCCCGTCGGCTGGGCGACGCACTACCACACCGACTGGGTGGTGCCATATTGGAGCTCCAGCCTCGACAAGATCGCCGAGCTTCACACCCATCTGTTCTTCCGCTGGACCGGCTGGTGGGGCACCGCGCCCGCCTTCAACCGTAGCCAGTCACCCAATGAAGCCATCGTGCCGCAACTCGCCGCCCTTTCGGAGCATCATCGTGGCGTGGGCGGCACGCCGGGCGAGGACACGCAACTCGCCGACGCCGTCCCCTTTTTCGGGCGCACGCCCGCGCCGCTCGCCAGCGATCGCAACACCTTTCTGACAGCGCTCAACCCCGCCCAGGCCGACAGCTTTCAGAACATGGCGCTCGCCTCCTGTGCCGATCGCCCGCGCTGCAAGTTCATGGGCTGGACCGAGCCCGACGCCATGGCCTTCTCACTGCCGCTCTCGCCCGAGCAGCTCAACGCCATGTCGTTCAGCTACATCCGCGATCGCGGCAGCAACCTCGAACGTGCCTTGTGGAATTGCGACGAGTTCAAGCAGCGCTCGCCGTGCATGAAGCGGCTCGCGATCCGCGCCATGCCGGCCCCGCGCGAGACCACGCGTGGCCCTGCCGAGCTGGATGGCATCCGGCGCAAGGCCGATGCCGCCGCAGAGCCTGCACCGGGCAACGCCACCGGCGTCGAATAATCACCAGCGGTCACGCCGGCGGAAAGAAAATGCCGGGCAGCGAACGCCGCCCGGCACATATGTTCAATCGGTAACCGCAGCGACCATTACGCCGCGCGGAACATCTCCGGCGGCAGCGCCATCAGCGCCTCGGCCCCACCCTCGATCTGGCGGCGATAGGCGCCGGCCTCGGGCAGCACGCGCTCGGCGAAGAAGCGCGCCGTCACCAGCTTGGCGTCGAGGAACGCGGCCCCGAACTGACTGGCGCCCTCGCCGGCGTCCTTCAGCGCCGCCGCCGCGACCGTCATGCGCAGCCACATCAGGCCGACCGACACGACACCCAGCAGGTGCATGTAGGGCACCGCGCCCGCGCCGATGTTGTTCGGGTTGGAGATGTTCCCCATGAACCACATGGTCGCTGCCTGCAGCTCGCCCAGCGCCTTCTCAAGACGCGTGGCGAAATCGGCGGCCGGGCCGCTCTTCGCCGCCGCACATTCCTGCGCCACGATCTTGAAGAACAGCTGGATCGCGCGGCCACCGTTCATCGCCAGCTTGCGGCCGACGAGGTCCATCGCCTGCACGCCATTGGTGCCTTCGTAGATCATCGCGATCCGCGCATCGCGGACGTACTGCTCCATCCCCCATTCCTGGATGTAGCCGTGACCGCCGTATACCTGCTGCGCGTCGGTCGCGATCGCGTAGCCCTTGTCGGTGCCGACGCCCTTGATCACCGGGGTCAGCAGCCCGATCAGGTCAGCCGCTTCCTGCCGCTCTGCCTCGTCCTCGGCATTATGCTCCAGATCGACCTGCAACGCGCCCCACAGGCACAGCGCGCGCAGGCCCTCCAGCCACGCCTTGCCGTTCATCAGCATGCGCCGCACGTCCGGGTGGACGAACAGAGTATCGGCCTTCTCGCCCGGCTCCGCCGCGCCGGTGAGCGCACGGCCCTGGCGGCGGTCCTCGGCATATTGCACCGCATTCTGGTAAGCCGTCTCGGCAACGCCCAGCCCCTGCAGCCCGACGCCGAGGCGCGCCGCGTTCATCATGATGAACATCGCGGCGAGGCCCTTCATCTCCTCGCCGACGAGCCAGCCGGTCGCACCGTCGTAGTTCAGCACGCAGGTCGCGTTGCCATGGATGCCCATCTTGTGCTCGATTGATCCGCACGACACCGCGTTGCGCTCACCCAGCGAGCCATCGTCGTTCACCATCACCTTGGGGACGACGAAGAGGCTGATACCCTTCGAGCTGTCCGGCGCGCCCGGCGTCTTCGCCAGCACGAGGTGGATGATGTTGTCGGTCAGGTCATGCTCGCCGGCCGAGATGAAGATCTTGGTGCCGGTGATCTTGTACGATCCGTCTGCCTGCGGCTCGGCGCGCGTGCGGATCAGGCCGAGGTCGGTGCCGCACTGCGGCTCGGTCAGGTTCATGGTGCCGCCCCATTCGCCCGACACCATCTTCGGCAGATATTTTTCCTGCTGCTCGGGCGAGCCCTTGGCGACCAGCGCCGCGATCGCGCCGTGGGCCAGGCCGGGATACATGGCGAACGCCATGTTGGCCGAAATCATATATTCCTGAAACGCGGTCGAGACGACGTGCGGCATGCCCTGTCCGCCGAACGCCTCCGGCGCGGACAGCGTGCCCCAGCCCGATTCGACGAACTGCTGGTACGCTTCCTTGAAGCCCGCCGGCGTCGTCACCGATCCGTCGGCGTGCCGCGTGCAGCCTTCCTGGTCGCCCGATTGGTTGATCGGGAACAGCACCTCGGCAACGAAGCGGCCGCCCTCTTCCAGCACGGCATCAACCGTATCGGGCGTCGCCGCGGCAAAGCCGGGCACGTTGGCGTAACGCGACAGGCCGACCACATGCTCCAGAACGAAGCGGGTGTCGCGCACGGGCGGGGTATATTGCGGCATAGAAGGATCAGTCCTTGTTTGCGGAAGAGGATTGGTCGGAAGACGCGTGCTCGGGATAATCGATCAGCGCGACGAACTCCTCGAGCTCGGCGATCGCAGCGTCGATGTCGCGTTTCTGCGCGGTAAGGGCGTCGATGCGCGCACGGCAGCGGGCGATCGTCACCGCGCGCTGCGTGTCGCGCCCATCCCCCACGTCGTACAGGTCGATCATCTCGCGGATTTCGCTGAGGCTGAAACCGACGCGCTTGCCGCGCAGGATCCAGGCGAGCCGCGCCCGATCGCGATGCGAATAGATCCGCGCCGTGCCCCGGCGCTCCGGCGCGATCAGCCCCTCGTCTTCGTAAAAACGCAACGCGCGCGGCGTCACCTCGAACTCGGCGGCGAGATCGCCGATGGTGAAATGGGGCCGATCCGCGCGAGGCGGAAGCGAGTCAAAGACGCCAGCAACCGACATGGCACCCGTATAGCTTCCGCTTACGTGAACGTCAACCGCAGAGCGGCTCCCCGTCGGGGCCGCGCATTGCCCGCGCCTCGGCATCCGCGCTGCTGAGCCGGCTGGCGGACAGCGCCGTCATCGTCGCGTGTCCCGTGCAGCGCCGGTCGCATCCACTCGGCAAGGTGGCGGGAAAGGCGATCCGCTCGCCGTCGAAGCGCGCCTCGAACGAACACGCCTCGCCGAAATCGACCTTCAGTGTCTCGCGCCCGCTCGCCGCGCCACGCGCAATGCAGCTTTGCCGGTCGCCATAATCGATGCTCGCACCGATCTGGAGCGCACCGTCCTGCCGGACGATGCACACCCGATCGGTGGCGGAGGCATAGGCGCCGACCGGATCGAGGTGCCTCGGGTCGGCAACGATGCCGGCCGCAACCGCCGCCTTCTCCAACGCCAGACCCGCGCCGTCGCCGGGCGCCGAGCTCTCGCGCTCGGCGCCGCCACATGCCGACAGCAGCAAGCCCAGAACGATCGCCCGGCCCGCTCGCCTCAATCGACGCGCTCCAGCCCGTCCGGGCCGATCCGGCGGTAGAAGCACGATCGCGCGCCCGTGTGACACGCCGGTCCCGCAGGGTCGGCAATGACCCAGATCGCATCCTGGTCGCAGTCGATCCGCATTTCGCGGACCGTCAGCACATGGCCCGATGTTTCGCCCTTCACCCAGAGCGCGCTGCGACTGCGCGACCAGAAGGTCGCCTTGCCGCTCTCCCGCGTCGCCGCCAGCGCTTCGGCGTTCATATGCGCAACCATCAGCAGCTCGCCCGTGTTCGCGTCGGTCACCACCGCCGTCACCAGCCCGGCAGCGTCGTATTTCGGGTCGAGGGTCAAGCCCTGGTCGCGCGCGTCGTTCATGCGTCGCTCTTATCGGCCACCGCGCGAATCGCTACCCTCCACGCCATCGTCCGCCGCAGCATCACTTGTGATTCCGGATCGCGTCCACCAGCTCGGCCTTGTTCATCTTCGACCGGCCCTCGACGCCGATCTCCTGCGCTTCCTCGTACAAATCGTCCTTGGTGCGATCCTCCAGCCGATCGCTGCGATGGTCGAGCGATCCATTCACCCTCGCATTGGCGATTCGCGCGGCCTTTTCCTTCGATTCGCCCTGCTTGCGAAGCTCTTCGTAGAGCGTGTCGTCCTTGATCTGCGCGCCGTGATCCTTGGCCATCACCAGTCTCCTCTCGCCCGAAAGCAACGGCCGAGCGTCGCAAATCGCTCCGCCCCCATGACAAATCAGCGACACGCGCTATATGGGCCGCGCACCATGCGAGCCCCCACCGCCATGCTGACAACCAATCCGTTCGACGACGACCATCTGCACGAGGAGTGCGGCATCTTTGGAGTTTCCGGCTCCGAGGGCGCTGCCGCGCTTGTGGCGCTGGGGCTTCATGCCCTGCAGCACCGCGGCCAGGAGGCCGCCGGCATCACTTCGTTCGATGGCACCAATTTCCACACGCGCAAGGCGATGGGCCATGTCGCCGGCAATTTCGACAGCGAGGCCGTGATCGGCGCGCTGCCGGGTCCGGTCGCCTGCGGCCATGTGCGCTATTCCACCACCGGCGAGACGGCGCTGCGCAACGTGCAGCCGCTTTATGCCGAGCTGGCGAGCGGTGGCTTCGCCGTCGCGCACAACGGCAACATTTCCAACGCGATGAAGCTGCGCCGCGAGCTCATCCGCCGCGGCTCGATCTTTCAGTCGACCAGCGATACCGAGACGATCATCCACCTCGTCGCGACCTCCAACTATCGCACCCTGCTCGATCGCTTCATCGACGCGCTGCGGCAGGTCGAGGGCGCCTATGCGCTGATCGTGATGACGCCGGAGGGCATGATCGCCTGCCGCGATCCGCTCGGCATCCGCCCGCTCGTCATGGGCAAGCTGGGCGAGACGATCATCTTCGCCAGCGAGACGGTCGCGCTCGACGTGGTCGGCGCCGAGTTCGTCCGCACCGTTGAGCCGGGCGAGCTGGTGATCGTGCAGGGCACCGAAATGCGCTCCATCCGCCCCTTCGGCCCGGTCGCCCCGCGCCCGTGCATCTTCGAGTGGGTCTATTTCTCGCGCCCCGATTCGATCGTCGACGATCAGTCGGTCTATTCGGTGCGCAAGGCGATCGGCCAGCAACTCGCGCTGGAGGAGCCGGTCGAGGCCGATCTGGTCATCCCCGTGCCCGATTCGGGCGTGCCCGCCGCAATCGGCTATGCGCAGGAAAGCGGCATTCCGTTCGAGCTCGGCATCATCCGCTCGCACTATGTCGGCCGCACCTTCATCCAGCCGGGCGACAAGGTCCGCCATCTCGGCGTGAAGCTCAAGCACAACGCCAATCGTGCGCTGATCCAGGGCAAGCGCGTCGTGCTGATCGACGATTCGATCGTCCGCGGCACCACCAGCCTGAAGATCGTGCAAATGATGCGCGAGGCCGGCGCGGCGGAGGTGCACATGCGCATCGCCAGCCCGCCGACGAAGCACAGCTGCTTCTACGGCGTGGATACGCCGGAGCGCGCCAAGCTGCTCGCCGCAACGCACGATCTCGGCGCGATGACCGATTTCATCCATGCCGACAGCCTCGCGTTCGTCACGATCGACGGCCTGTACAAGGCATTGGGGCAGCAGGGCCGTTCGCAATTCCGCCCCGGCTATTGCGACGCCTGCTTTACCGGCGACTACCCCACGACGCTGACCGACCATGACGATACCGGCTCGGTCGATCAGTTCGCGATGCTGGAAGAGCGCGTCGCCTGATTGATCCGGCGCGTCGCCCTCGGTTGGGTGACGCGTCGGCATCGGCCCTCCGGCCGCACACCTCTCTGGGATTTCGGATGACTAAGCCGCTTGCAAACAAACTCGCCCTGGTAACTGGCGCGAGCCGCGGGATCGGTGCTGCCACCGCCATCGCGCTTGCCGCGCAGGGTGCACATGTCGTGCTCACCGCGCGTACCGCAAAGGCGCTGGAAGAGGTGGAGCAGACGATCTTCGACGCCGGCGGCTCGGCCACGATCGCGCCGCTCGATCTGACCGAAAAGGACGCGATCGCACGCCTCGCCGCCGCTGTTTCGGAGCGCTGGCAGGCGCTCGACGTGATGGTGCTGAACGCCGGCATGCTCGGCACGCTCGCCGCCGTTCCGTCGATCGATGCGAAGGAGCTTGCCGCCGTCCTGACGCTCAACGTCTCGGCGCAGGTTGCGCTGATCCAGGCGTTCGATCCCATGCTGCGTCAGTCCGACGCGGGCAAGGTGATCGGCATCACCTCTTCCGTTGGTCGCAAGCCGCGTGCCTATTGGGGCGCCTATGGCGCGTCCAAGGCGGCGTTCGAGACGATGCTCGGCGCCTATGGCGACGAGGTCGCGGAGATCAGCCGCGTGCGCACTGCGATCATCGACCCGGGCGCCACCCGCACCAAGATGCGCGCGCGCGCCTATCCCGGCGAGGACCCCGCATCGGTGAAGCCGCCCGAAACGGTGGCGGACCACATCACGAGGCTGGTGCTGAACGGCTTCGAAACCGGCCTGTGGGAGCGGACGCCAGGCTGATCGCAAGTCTCGCGCGCCATGCCTCTGCCTGCCGCGCGACACGTTACCGTGACGGTTCATTAATAAGCAAAACAGCGACGCCCCGGCGAAGGCCGGGGCCCAGCTGGGAACGCCCTGGTAGAAGCCGATACTCTCAGCGCCCTGTACTGTGCCTGCGCCACGGCTCTGCGGATCGCTCCCACAACCCCGTAAGCTACGTCATCCCGGCCTTGTGCCGGGATCCACTGTGCCACAAGCTCAAGAGCTTAGAGTTCGCGGCGCGGTGGATGCCGGGACAAGCCCGGCATGACTGGAAGCGTCAAGTGGAGGTCTCGCCTTCACCCAGGCGTCAGATCCTGCTAAACGGCTGGCGCGCCCGCTCAGACCACCCACCTCGACAAGCTACTTCTGCACCGCCGCCGCAAACAGCTTCGCGAGCATCGCCTGCCGCGCCGCCGAATACTCGCGCCCCGTCGCCTTCGGCCAGGCCGACACGATCGCAATCACCGTCCGGCTCGCCGGATCGACGGTGATACTCTGCCCAAAAATTCCCTGCCCGCCGAACCGACCCTCGGGATAGGTCCACCATTGATAACCATAGCCATAGCCCGGATTGCCGATCCCGGTCTGCGCCTTCGTCGCTTCGGCAAACCAGCCATCGGGCACGATCCCGGCGCCGCCTTCCATCGCCAGCTGCCCCATGCGCGCATAATCACGCAGCGACACGGACAGGCAGCACCCGGCCACCTCCTGGCCGCTCGCATCGACCATCCAATAGGCGTCGCGCTCCATGCCATAGCGCCGCCACACCGTTTCGCTCAGGTAATTGGCCAGCGGCTTCTTCACCGCATTGGCCACCAGCACGCCGATCAGGTTCGTCTCGCCGGTCTTGTACACCCATTTGGTGCCCGGTTCGGCCTCGCGCGTCAGCGTGCGCATGTACGCGACGGTCGGGTTCGCCCCCGGCGGCACCGGCACCGACAGCATGCGCGCCACGTCGGATTGCGGATCGGTATAATCCTCGTTCCATTTGACGCCCGACGTCATCGTCAGCAGCTGCGCGATCGTCACCCCATCATAGCCGCTGCCGGCGAGGTCCGGGATGTACTTGGTCACCGGCTCCTCGACCGACCCGATGTACCCGTCCTTGATCGCTGCTCCCACCAGGGTGGAGGTAAAGGATTTGGCGACCGAGAAGCTCGTCCACCGCCCCTCGCGCGTCAGCCCGCGGGCATAGCGCTCCAGCCGCACCTTGCCGTCCTGCACCACGATCAGCCCGGCGACATTCTGCTTGGCGATATAGTCGTCGATCTCCGCCGCGGGCACCGGCAGCGGCATGCCATCGGGCAGCGGCCGTACCTTGCCGCCGGCCTTCACCACATGGACCGGAAACACCTTTTCCATGTTGGGAAAGTTCTGGTCGCGCTGCGTTTGCGTCCAGAACAGCACGGCCGCGCCCGCCTGCTGCAGGCCCGCACGGTTCGCATCGCTGATCGGTACCCCGGCCGTGACCGGCGTCGTGCTCGCCGTCACCGGCATTGTGCCGTTACCTGTCGGCGCGGCCGCGGTCTGCTCGCGCATGCCACATCCGCCAAGCAACACGGCGGCCAACGCCGCACTCAGCCCGAAGCGCTTCATGCCCCCTCCTTTTGCAGCGTGATCTGCACGACATCGATGCCGCCGCCACGAAATCCGCCCTCGCAATACATCAGGTAGAAGCGCCACAAGTCAATAAAGCCGCGATCGAACCGCGCCGGCAGCCGCCCCTGCGCAACGGCCGCATCGAAGCGCACGCGCCACTGCCGCAGCGTCTCGGCATAATCGGCGCCGAACGCATGCCGGTCCTGCCACGTGAGCCCGTTGGCCTCGGCAAGCGCGCGGAAGCGTGGCTCGTGGATCAGCATGCCGCCGGGAAACACGCATGCCTGGATGAAATCGACGTTGCTCGAATAGGCCGGCCACACGTCCTCGGCGATGGTGATGTACTGGATCGCCGCACGCCCGCCTGGCTTCAGCGCCCGTGCGATCGCCGCCAGGTAATCGGCCCAATATTGCTCACCGACGGCCTCCACCATCTCGATCGAGGCGATCCCGTCATAGGTGCCGCGCACGTCGCGATAATCGGTCAGCGATGCGGCCACCGGCAGGCCGCGCGTCCGCTCGGCGACATGGCGCTGCTGCTCCGCCGCCAGCGTGATCGCGCGCACCTTGATTCCGCGCCGGCCAGCCGCCTCGGCCAGCGATCCCCAGCCACAGCCGATTTCCAGCATCGTGCCGCCGTCGGGCACGTCCAGCCGATCGAGAATCGCGTTCAGCTTGCGATGCTGCCCCGCCTCCAGCGTATCGCCCTCAGTGAACAGCGCGCTGGAATAGGTCAGCGTGGGGTCGAGCCATTCGCCATAGAAATCGTTGCCCAGGTCGTAATGCGCCGCGATGTTGCGCCGCGCGTTGCGCCGGTCGTTGTGGCGCAGCGCGTGCACCACCCGCGCCGCCACGCGTGCCCCGCGCTTGGCCCGCGCCACATTGCCCAGCGTCGCCCGATTGCGCATGAACAGGTCAAAGATCGGCACCAGATCGGGGCTGGTCCAGTCGCCGTCCGCCCACGCCTCGTACCAGCCGATCGAGCCGCCGGTGACCAGCCGGCGCAGCGCGCGCCAGCGCACCACCGTCACCTGCGCGATCGGCCCCGGTCCGGTGCCACCCAGTAGCCGCCGCGTGCCATCGGGCAGCACCGCCTCGATCGCACCCTGCGTCAGCCCGGCATCGATCCGGTCGAGTATCTTGTGGAAAAGCGGCGCGACGCCTCGTGCCCAGCGGCTTGGTGACCGCAACCGTCCGACCTGTCCGTGCATCGCGCGCTCATGCACCGGTCCGGGCGGCGGCGGAAGAGGTCAGCGTATCTTCCGCCCCGCTGCCAGCGCCCGTTCGCGCGCCTCGCGATGCCCGATGATCTTGCGGGGATAATCGTCGGGCCGGCACCCCGCGTCCTCGGGATCGTGGATCGCCGCGTCGTCGAGGTGCCGCAGCTCGGGCACCCATTCGCGGATGTAATCACCCGCGTCGAACTTCTCCGATTGCGTCAGCGGCGCCATGATCCGGCCAAACATGTTGGCATCGGTCCCGGTGCCCGCGATCCACTGCCAGTTGACGCTGTTGTTGCCGTAATCGGCATCCACCAGCGTATCCCAGAACCACCGCTCGCCCTCGCGCCAGTCGATCAGCAGATGCTTCACCAGAAAGCTTGCGGTGATCATGCGCACCCGATTGTGCATCCATCCGCTGGTCCACAGCTGCCGCATGCCCGCATCGACGATTGGATAACCCGTGCGCCCTTGTTGCCATGCTTTCAGATCCGCAGGCGAGCGCCGCCATTCCAGCTTGTCGAATTGCGGCCGACCATTCTCGTTGGCATATTTCGGCAGCGCCAGGATCAGCCCGGATGTGAAGTCGCGCCACGCCAACTCGCGGCGAAAGGAGGCGGCGCCGTCGCCATGTCCGGACAGATCATGCCACACCTGCCGCGGCGAGATCTCGCCATGATGAAGATGCGGCGACAGACGCGACGTCCCCTCGATCGACGGCAGATTGCGCCCTTCGGCATAATTGCGCAGCGCCTCGGAAAAGGTCTTCAGCGCCTCGTGCGCCCCGTCCTCCCCTGGTGACCAGATATCGAACCCTCCCGCCCAATCAGGCTTTGTCGGCAGCAGCTTCCACGCGTCCAGCTTGTCGCTCGCGGGCCAGTGCTCGGGCGCGTCGAGCTTCTCTGGCACCGGGCTCGGATGCTCCGGCGGCAGGTCGGCCGAGAGCTTCCGGTAGAAGGCCGAAAAGATCCGGAACTGACCGCCGCCGCCCGTCGTGACACTCTCCGGCGGCCGCAAGTGATTGCCGTCATGGAGGCACAGCAGATCGCCCAGCGCATCCTCCGCATCACGCCACCACGGCTCGTAATGGCGGATCGCGTGGATAGCGTCGGCGCCCGTTTCCGCCACCAGTGCCTTCAACACTTGAGCCGCCGGCCCTTCTTTAAGGATCAGCTTGCTGCCAAGCTTCTTCAGCCCGGCATCCAGCGCGGTCAGGCTATGATGCAGCCACCATTGCTGCGCACCCCCGATGCGCCACTCGCCCGGGCTTTCGTTATCAAGCACATAGACGGGAATGACAGGCCCCGCCGCCGCGGCGGCGAGTAATGCTGGTTGGTCCTGAAGGCGAAGATCCTGGCGAAACCAGACAATGCTTGTCATCGCGCCACTACGCGGCGGGCGCCATCCCGGTTCCGGCGCCCCATCCTTCACGATACAGGCGTCCCAGCCGCAGGATCACGTCCACATGTCGCCGCGCGATTGCGAGCACGTCGTCGCCATAGCCACCCCCGACGGTGCTCGCCATCGGCACGCCGCGCGCAAGTGCCAGTCCACCCACGAAATTGTCCCGCGCCGCAAGGCCGTCGTCGGTCAGCGATAGGCGCCCAAGCCGATCGCCCGCAAACGGATCCACCCCGCCCTGATATAGCACCAGATCGGGTGCGAATTGATCGAACAATGGCGGCAGCGTCGCGTTCAGCGCCTGGAGGTACCCCGGATCATCCGTCGCATCCGGCAGCGCCACGTCCACCGTCGAGCGGGCTTTTCGCGCCGGAAAATTCTTGTCGGCATGGATCGAGTACGTCGCGATATCCGGATGCCCCGCCGTCAGCGCCGCCGTTCCGTCGCCCTGGTGCACATCCACATCGACAATCAGCACCCGCCGCCCCTCGCGCGCGAGTTGCAGCGCCGCCACCGCCAGATCGTTGAACACGCAATAGCCCGCGCCCGTCTCCGCCAGCGCATGATGGCTCCCGCCCGCCGTATTCGCGGCGAAGCCTTGCTCGAGTGCGATCCTTGCCGCCGCATAGGTGCCGCCGGGGACCATCTGCGCCCGTCGCGCCACCGTCTCCGTCACCGGAAAACCGATCCGCCGCTCCTTATCGCGCGGCACGCTCGCGCCCAGCACTTCCGCGACATAGGCCGGATCGTGCGCCGCCTCGATCCACGCCCGCGGCGCCGCATCGGGCTGGTGCCAGGCCAGCGCCTCGCCTTCTGCCAGCAGCAGGTCGCGGATCGCGCCGTTCTTGCCCCAGCGGTAATTGCTCTTCCGCGGCGCCTCCGCGACGTAATCGGGGTGATGGACGACTGCAATCATCTGCGCCAAGATAGGTAGCAAAAGCAGACCTGAGGAGAGTGCAATGACCGATACGCTGATCCGCGACCAGCAGGGCGATGCCGCGCCCCCCAAGGATGGCCCGTTCGTGCGCCCCGACGTGCGCGGCTTTCTCGATTTCCTGAACGCCAATCCCGGCCCCAAGACGCATGAGGGCACCGCGGAGGCCGCGCGCCAGATGTATGTGGCGATGAAGGATGTGGCCGATCCGCCCGTCGGCGACCTCGGAACGGTCAAGGATCTCAGCATCCCCGGTCCCGCCGGCGACATCCCCGCGCGTCTGTTCGATGTGCGCGAAAGCCGCGAGCCCGGCCCGGTGGTGGTGTTCTTCCACGGCGGCGGCTTCGTCATCGGCAATATCGACACGCACGCCAGCTTTACCGCCGAAATGTCGCGCCAGCTCGACCTGCCGGTCGTCTCGATCGACTATCGCCTGGCACCGGAGGCCAAATGGCCCGCCGCGCCGCAGGATTGCGAGGCCGCCGCACGCTGGATCGCGTCGAACCCGTCGGAGCTCGGGCGCACCGCCACCAGCCTCGTCCTTTCGGGCGACAGCGCGGGCGGCACGCTGACCATCACCACCGCCATGGCGCTGCGCGACGAGCCCGCCGCGGTGCCGGTGATCGTGCAGGCGCCGATGTATCCGGCTGCCGACATGAACAAGGAATATCCCTCGTTCAACGACTTCGCCGATGGCTATCTGCTCACCCGCGAAACGATGATCTGGTTCGCCGAACATTATCAGGCGGATTTCACGCATTTCCGCGGATCGCCAATGGTCGGCAATCTCGTCGGCCTGCCGCCTGCGGTGATCGTCACCGCCAGCCTCGATCCGATCCGCGACCAGGGCCGCGCATACGCCGCCGCTTTGGTGCTGGCCGGCGTGCCGGTGACCTATCGCGAGGCGGTAGGCAACATCCACGGCTTCATCACGCTTCGCCAGGCGGTGCCGTCAAGCGCCGGCGACGTCGCGGGCTACCTTGCGGCGGTCAAGGACGCGGTCGTCGAAGCCGAGGGCCAGCGCGTGATGAAGCAGGCAGCCGGCTGATCCACGCGCCACGGCGGCGATAAACATCACGTCACCCCGGCCTCACGCCGGGGGCCACCCGCGCGCGCCCGCCAATGATACGCGGTATGGTGACAACAAGCCCCTCGCCACCCCGGCCCCGTGCCGGGGTCCACCCGCCCGCACACGCACCAGCGATCGTACGCGGCACGGTGGATGCCGGGACAAGCCCGGCGTGACGGAGATTTGAAGCCGCGCCTGCCACCCGCGTCATCCCGGCCTTGCGCCGGGATCCAAGGGTCCGCAGGCGCTGCCGCGCGTTTCTCCAGCGACAGCGTTCGCGGCACCACGGATCCCGGATCAAGTCCGGGATGACAGCAGAAAAATTTGCGACCGTCAGCTCCAAACAAAAAAGGGGCGAGCCTCGCGGCCCGCCCCCTCTTCGTTTCGCACGATCGCGTCGGCGATCAGTAGCGGTAGTGATCCGGCTTGAACGGCCCCTCGACCGGCACGCCGATGTAGCCCGCCTGCTTCGGCGTCAGCTTCGACAGCTGCACGCCAAGCTTCTCGAGGTGCAGCGCCGCGACCTTCTCGTCGAGGTGCTTGGGCAGAACGTACACTTCGTTCTTGTAGTTCTCGCCCTTGGTCCACAGCTCGATCTGCGCCAGCGTCTGGTTGGTGAACGACGCGGACATGACGAACGACGGGTGGCCCGTCGCGCAGCCCAGGTTCACCAGCCGACCCTTGGCCAGGATGATGATCTGCTTGCCGTCCGGGAACTTGACCAGATCGGTGCCAGGCTTCACTTCGGTCCACTCGTAATTGTCGAGCGCGGCGATCTGGATCTCGCTGTCGAAGTGGCCGATGTTGCACACGATGCTCATCGGCTTCATCGCCTTCATGTGATCGGCGGTGATCACGTCGGCGTTGCCCGTCGCGGTGCAGAAAATGTCGGCGCGCTTCACCGCTTCGTCCATCGTCACGACCTCAAAGCCTTCCATCGCCGCCTGCAATGCGCAGATCGGATCGATCTCGGTCACCAGCACGCGCGCGCCGCCGTTGCGCAGCGACTGTGCCGAGCCCTTGCCGACGTCACCGAAGCCAGCGACGCAGGCGACCTTGCCGGCCAGCATCACGTCGGTCGCGCGGCGGATCGCGTCGACCAAAGATTCCTTGCAGCCATAGAGGTTGTCGAACTTCGACTTGGTGACCGAGTCGTTGACGTTGATCGCCGGGAACGGCAACTCGCCCTTCTTCGCGATCTCGTACAGGCGATGGACGCCGGTGGTGGTCTCTTCACTGACGCCCTTCAGGTTCTTCACCGTTTCGGTCAGATAGCCCGGCTTCTTGGCGATGAACGCCTTCAGCGCGCGCTGGAACTCGACTTCCTCGGCATTCTCGGGCTCGCCGAACGACTGGCCCGCCTCCAGCTTCGCGCCCCACAGCGCAAACATGGTGGCATCGCCGCCGTCGTCGAGAATGATGTTCGCGGTCTGGCCGTTGCCGTCATCCCAGTCGAAGATCGAGCCGACATAGTCCCAATAATCGGCCAGGCTCTCGCCCTTCACCGCGAACACCGGAACGCCGGCCGCGGCGATCGCGGCGGCGGCATGGTCCTGCGTCGAGAAGATGTTGCACGTCGCCCAGCGCACGTCGGCGCCCAGCGCGGTCAGCGTCTCGATCAGCACGGCGGTCTGGATCGTCATGTGCAGCGATCCGGTGATGCGCGCGCCCTTCAGCGGCTGCGACGCGCCATATTCGTCACGCAGCGCCATCAGGCCGGGCATCTCGGTCTCGGCGATGTTGATCTCGGCGCGGCCGAAATCGGCAAGCCCGATGTCCTTGATGACGTAATCTTTGGTGGGGCGATCGAGAGCGGTGGCCACAACGGGTCTCCAGGAATTTGTGACGCCGGCCAAGGCACGGATCACCGGCCGGCATGCGCGGGCACATAGCGAGCCGCTCGCCCGAAGACAAATATAAAGATATCTTTATATGTCGCGCGTCGCTCGACGCTCACCCCCAGCGGTGCCGCTTTCGGCCGCCTCGCGCTCCTGCCGCGCACGCTGCCACGGCCAGCGCCCGTCGATCTCCGCCTCCAGGCTGAAGCTCAGGAACGTGCGGATCGCGACAATGCCGGCCAGCACCGCGATGCTCTGCAACGTCGGCTCCACCGCCACCGTGTTGATGATGTCCGCCGCCACCAGCAGTTCCAGCCCGAGCAGGATCGCGCGGCCGAGGCTGGAGCGCAGGTCCGCCACCGCCTTGTCGCGGTCCTGCCCGCGCGCGAAGCGCCATGCGAACAGCCCAAGCGTTCCGAACGCGCCCAGCGCGATCACGGCAATGCCGGTCAGCTCGATGATCCGCGTCACCGCGCCCGCCACGCTTACTGCCAGTGATTCCAGCATGCCGTTCTGCCCCGTTCGCCTGCGCCCGCTGACCGAACGGCACCTGCTCTCTCAGGTTCCCCCGCTCAGGCGCGCCCGCTCTCAATCCCCAGCAATCGCGGGTCGATCCCCGCCGCGTTGAACCCGCGTGTCCAGCGATCCGCCGTGGCCGTGTCGAACAGCATGCCCGCATCGTCGCTGACGTTCAGCCAGCCGTGCCGCGTCATCTCCGCGTCGAGCTGCCCCGCGCTCCACCCGGCATAGCCCAGCGCCACCAGCCATTGCGACGGTCCCTTGCCCTCCGCAATCGCGCGCAAGGCGTCGAGCGTGCCCGAAAGACACCATTTGCCCGCCACGTCGATCGTGTCCTGCCCGCTCCAGTCGGACGAGTGGAGAACGAACCCGCGTCTTGTCTCCACCGGTCCGCCGAAATGAATCGGCGCATCGTCCACTGCGCCGGCGTCGATCTTCACCTGCTCCAGCACGTCGTGCAGCCCCAGGCCCGCGACCTGCGCGCCGATCCCGATGCCGATCGCGCCGTTTTCGTCGTGCGCACATACTGCGATCACCGCCTGGTCGAACCGCGGATCGCCGATGCCCGGCATCGCCAACAGGAACTGGCCGGTCAAAAAGGTCGCTGTCTCCATGGCCTTACCTTAGGCAGAGCGATTGCCGATCGTCACGCTTGAAAACACCGGCGGCGAGCGCAACTAAAGCCTGCCCGCATTTACGCGCGTAGCAGGAGATAGACCGAGATGACGATCAGCGTCGGCGACAAGCTGCCCCAGGCCACCCTCGTCAAAGCGACCGAGAACGGGCCCGAGGCGATCGATTCGCAGGAATATTTCGCCGGCCGCCGCGTTGCGCTGTTCGCCGTGCCGGGCGCCTTCACGCCGACCTGCTCGGCCAAGCACCTGCCCGGCTTCGTCGAAAAGGGTGACGACCTGAAGGCGAAGGGCATTGATGAGATCGCCTGCACTTCCGTCAACGATCCCTTCGTGCTCGGCGCCTGGTCGAAGTCCGCCGACGCAGGCAGCGTCACCATGCTGGCGGACGGCAATGGCGATTTCGCCGAGGCGCTCGGCCTCTCCATGGACGGGTCGAAGTTCGGCATGGGCAAGCGCAGCCAGCGCTACTCGATGATTGTCAACGACGGCGTCGTGGAACAGCTCAACGTCGAGGCGCCGGGCGAGTTCAAGGTCAGCTCGGCGGACCATCTGCTCGGCACGCTCTGAAACCTCTGCGGTCGGGGGGCGTTGGTTATTGGCAGTTCAAAAGGAGTTTTGTCATGGCCACCGCCACCCAGCGCACCACGCAGAAGAACGCCAGCCTGACCGATCGCGCGCGCTCCGCCGCCAGCGGCGCACAGACGCGCGTGAGCAATGCGACGTCCGCAACGGTCGACGCGGCCAAGGACCATCCTTATGCCGCAGCGGGCATCGTCGCCGGCGCGATCGCCGCAGTAGGCGGCGCGGCTTATGCGGCCACCCGCAAGAGCGACAGCACCACCACCACGTCAAAGGCGAAGACCAAGCACTAAGGTCGATCGGCGCCGCCCCGCCCCGCGCAGGGCGGCGTCTTGCCAGCGTCACGGACGCGGCGTAACCATCGCCGATGACTGCACAAGACATCGTTGCCGAACTCGACCGGCTTTATACCGGTGCCGTCGCCCGCTTGCAGGCGGCGCTCGATCTCTACCTCACCGACGGAACGCCGCCGACTCCCGAAGCACGGCGCGACGGCTCCTTCGCCTATCCCGAAATCCGGCTCAGCTTCCGTGGCGGCGATCAGCGCCCCGCCCCGCTGCGCTCCTACGGCCGGCTCGTCACCGCAGGCGAATACCGCATCTCGGTCACCAAGCCGGCACTCTTCGCCGATTATCTGGTCGAACAGCTGACCCTCCTCATGGAGGATTACGACGTCAGCGTCTCCGCCGTTCCCGGCGCGACCGAGATCCCCTTCCCCTATGTGCTCGACGCGGGCCACGCGCTCAGCCTCGACGAGGTATCCGCCGCCGAACTCGCGCGGCATTTCCCCGCCACCGAGCTGGCCCATATCGGCGACGAGATTGCGGACGGGCTGTGGGCCTCTATCGACGGCACGCGTCCGCTGGCGCTGTTCGACGGATTGCGGACCGACTTCAGCCTCGCCCGGCTGCGGCACTATACCGGCACCGCGCCCGAGCACGTCCAGCGCTACGTGCTGTTCACCAACTATCACCGCTATGTCGACGAGTTCGTCCGCTGGGGCGCGGCGCAGGTCGGTGAGGACAGCCGCTTCACCGCACTGGCGGGTCCGGGCGGCGTCATGTTCAGGCCGGGCGACGATCCCGCCATGCTGGACGACAGCGCGTGGCGCCGGCTCCAGATGCCGGCCTATCACCTGATCGCCCCCGATCGCTCCGGCATCACCCTCGTCAACATCGGCGTCGGCCCGTCCAATGCGAAAACGATCACCGATCACCTCGCGGTCACCCGTCCCGACGCCTGGATGATGATCGGCCATTGCGGGGGCCTGCGCCCGTCGCAGCGGATCGGCGACTATGTTCTCGCGCACGCCTATCTGCGCGACGACCATGTGCTCGACGACATGCTCCCCCCCGAGATCCCAGTGCCGGCGATCGCGGAAGTACAGCAGGCGCTGGCGCGCGCGGCCGAGACGGTGTCCGGCCAATCGGGCGAGGAACTGAAGCGCCGCCTGCGCACCGGCACCATCGTCACCACCGACGATCGAAACTGGGAATTGCGCTACAGTCGCTCGGCCTTGCGCTTCTCGCTCAGCCGCGCGGTCGGGATCGACATGGAGTCCGCCACCATCGCCGCGCAGGGTTTCCGCTTCCGCGTACCCTACGGCACCCTGTTGTGCGTGTCGGACAAGCCGCTTCATGGCGAACTGAAGCTTCCCGGCCAAGCGAACCGCTTCTACGAGCGGGCGATTTCCGAGCACATGCGCATCGGCATCGAAACCTGCGAGGAACTGCGCCGCGAGGGGCAGAAGCTGCACAGCCGAAAGCTGCGCGCCTTCAACGAGCCGCCGTTCCGCTGATCGGACGGCGGGCGGGTCACGTTGCGGCGAGGAAACGATTCGCCGCGTCGCTGCGTTACGGCTCCCATTCACAGGAAAAAGGGGAGCAGATCATGGCCGACAACGACGAGACACCGCCCGCCGCCAGCGCCGCGCCCAAGCCGCCCGCCCGCCGCGCACCGCGCAAGACGACGTCGACCAAGTCGACCGCGGCTTCGTCGGCCGACAAGCCCGCTGCCAAGCCGCGCCGCAAGCCAGCGAAATCGGCAGGCGAAACCGCCGCCGCTGCTCCCGCCAAGAAGGCATCCGCCCCGCCCAAGCCGCGTTCCACGAAGCGCGCAACGCCCGCGCCCAAGCGCCCGGCCAAGCCGAAGACCAGCAAGGCGGCCGAGCCGGAAAAGACGCCCGTGTGGAAGAACAAGGCGGCGATCGCCGGCGGCCTCGCCGCGGTCGGTGCCGCCGCCACCGCCGCCCTGCTCTCGCTACGCGGCTCGACGCCCAAGGATGCGGACAAGCCCGAGCCTGCTGCTGCCGACAAGTCGGTCACCCCGGCCAAGGCAGCGGACAAGCCTGCGGAAACCGCGACCAAACCGTCCGACAAGGCGCATATGCCCGACGGCACCGATGCCAGTGCGTCGATCAAGGCCGGCATCGCGGACGAGAACGTCATTCCCGAGTAATCGAAAAAGGGGCGCGCGCGCCCGACGCCACGCACGCCCCTTTTCGTGATCCGACTCCGAACCGGCCGCGCATCTCGCGCCGCCGGTTCGTTGGTCGTCGACCCGCTTACCAGCCGGTCGGCTTGCCCTTGTTCTGCTGGTCCAGCCACGTCTTCAGCGGCGCGAAGTAGTTGACCATCGCCTTGCCCGACATCTGGCGGGTGCCGGTGAACGCCTGCAACGCGTCCGGCCACGGCTTCGACTGGCCCATCTTCAGCATGGCATCCAGCTTCGCACCAACCTGCTTGTTGCCGAAGAACGAGCAGCGATGCAGCGGCCCCTTCCAGCCGGCCTGCTTGCACGCCGCCTCGTAGAACTGGAACTGCAGGATGCGCGCCAGGAAATAGCGGGTGTACGGCACGCCCGCCGCGACGTGATATTTGGCGCCCGCGTCGAACTTCGTCTCGTCGCGCGCGACCGGCGGCACGATGCCCTGGTACTGGAGCCGCAGCTTGTCCCAGCCCGCCTGCATCTGCCCCGCCGGGATCTCGCCGGAGAACAGCTGCCAGCGGTACTTGTCGACCATCAGGCCGAACGGCAGGAACGCCACCTTGTCCATCGCCTGACGCAGCAGCAGCCCGATGTCCTTGTCCGCCGCGGGCACCTTGGCCGGATCGAGCAGGTTGATCTTCACCAGATAGTCCGGTGTGATCGACAGCGCGACAAAGTCGCCGATCGCCTCGTGGAATCCGTCGTTGGCGCCGTTCTTGTAGAGGAACGGCTGCTGGTTGTACGCGCGCTGGTAGTAATTGTGCCCCAGCTCGTGGTGGATGGTGATGAAATCGTCCGAATTCACCTTGGTGCACATCTTGATGCGCAGGTCGTCGACATTGTCGACGTCCCAAGCGCTGGCATGGCAAATCACCTCGCGGTCGCGCGGCTTCACGATCTGCGACCGCTTCCAGAACGTCTCGGGCAGCGGCGCAAAGCCAAGCGAGGAATAGAAGCCCTCGCCGGTCTTCACCATCTTCACCGGATCGTACTGCTTCGCCTTCAGCAGGTCGCCGATGTCATAGCCAAGGTCGCCCGCACCCGCCGGCGCGACGACATCATAGATGTTGCCCCATTCCTGCGCCCACATGTTACCCAGCAGGTCGGCACGGATCGGCCCGGTCTTGGGCTGCACCGCATCGCCGTACTTCTCGTTCAGCTTCCAGCGGACATAGGTGTGCAGCGCCAGGTACAGCGGCTCCACCTCGCCCCACAATTTGTCGGTCATCGCCGCGAATTCGTCGGGCTTCATGTCATAGCCCGACCGCCACAGCGCGCCCGCATCCTTGAAGCCGAGGCCGACCGCACCTTCGTTGGTCAGCTTGGTCGCAGCGACGTAATCCTCGCGCATCGGCGCGCCGACATTGTCGTGCCAGCTGACCCACATCTCCTTCAGCTTGGCGGGATCGCGCTCCTCGCCCATCGCCGCTTCGATGTCCGATCCGTTGATCGGCTGGCCGTTCAGCGTGCCGCGGCCCTTGCCGTAGCTCGACCCCATTTTGGTGAAGAGCGTCGACAGTTCCTCTGCCGCGCCAGCACGCGTCGGCGCCGGCAGCGTGATGCCGCCGACCATCAGGTCCAGCTTGCGCCGCGTGTCCGCCGACAGTCCCGCCACCGTGCGATACTTGGCCGCCTCGTTGGCCAGCTGCACCAGCCGCTCGGTGAAGCGCCCACCGGCCTTGGCGGCGAGCGCATCGGTGTCGTCGGTGATGTAGGTCGCATTGACCCAGGAAATCTGCGCGATCTCGACGCTGCTCTCGGCCAGCTCCTTTTCGGCGGCAGCGACAAAGGCATCGGCCTGCGCGGCGGTAAGGGCGGCAGTCGAAGCAGCGGCGGGCGCCGGCGCGGCCGGATGCGCCGCGGCCGGATGCGCGGCGATCGCCGCCGCAAGCGCGGCGAGCGAGATGACGTGACGGTTCATGAACATCCTTCTTGGCGTATCGTTATGGAACAACACTGAAACTCGCGCCGCTTCGGGTCAACCCGCAAGGAAGCGCGCGATCGCCTGGCCGAGCTCGGGCTTGGTGACGCAGCTCATGTGGTTGCCCGGAATGTCGACCAGCGCCGCATCGGGCAGCACCTCGGCCAGTGCCGCCGCCGACCCGTTGTCGTCGTCGTCCACCCCGTTCACCACCAATGTCGGCCAGTTGAACCCCGCCACCGTCTCGCGCGGCGTCGACACGAACGTGTCGATGATCCCCAGCAGCGCGACCGGATCGCCCCCGGTGGTCTTCAGGAACGCCTCCGCCAGCCATTCGGGCGATCCGCGCTCGTGCTTGCCGAGGTTGGTCAGGATGTTGCGGAAATGCCCCGCCCGCCGCTCCGCGCCGACCAAGCCCTCAAGCCCCATGCCGGAAAACACCACCTTGCGGGGGTTCGCGCCCGTCGCCAGCAGCCGCGCGGTCGTGCGCGCACCCAGCGAATAGCCGCCCAGATCATAATCGCTCAGCCCCAGATGCGCGATCAGCGCATGCCCGTCCTTCGCCAGTGCGTCGGGCGGATAGGCGGCGGCATCGTGCGGCTTGTCGCTGTGCCCATGCGCGCGCAGATCCGGCATGATGACCCGGAACCCCTCCGCCGCGATCGCTGCGGCATGGCCGTAGCGGATCCAATTGGTGTTCGCCTCGGAGAAATAGCCGTGGATCAGCACCACCGGCCGCCCCTCACCCATCTCGTGCCAGGCCAGCCGCGTGCCGTCGAAGCTGTTGAAGTAATGCGTTTCAGTCGGGAGATTTGCCACAAGCGTCCATCCAGCGTTTGATCACGGCCTCATTCTCCTCGCTGCGCACGCGTGGCAAGTCGCGCGTGTCGATCCACGCCTCGTGCATGCTCTCGGCCGCATAATGATGCACCGGCCGGAAGCGGCCCGGATCGTCGAAGCTGCCGACCGTGAGATCAACGTTCTCGGCATTCTCCAAGAACGCGAACCCCAGCGGAGTCCCGCACGCCGCGCAAAACGGCCGGTGGGCGATCGGTGAGGATTGATACCAGTCAGGCGCGCGCTCCCACCGCACGGCCGCGGCCGGCACGTTGACGAACGCAATCGACACGCCGCCGGTCGCACGCTGACACATGCGGCAATGGCACAGATACGCGTCGTCGCTCTCGATCTCCGCCGAATAGCGCACCCGGCCGCATTGGCACCCACCGCTCATGCTTGTCATCGAACCGCTCCTCCGCCTCGCCAACGCGCAAACGCCTGCTCGGCTGCACACGGCCGCAACAAGCAGTAGCACTTCCATTTATAAGCATGCTTATTATATGGGCGCACATGAGCGATAACTTTGGTTTTCTGCTGAGCGACACCGCGCGGTTGCTCCGCAAGCATTTCGACGAGCGCGCGCGCCAGCACGGCGCCACCCGCGCGCAATGGAAGGCGCTGCTCGGCATCAGCCGCAACGAAGGCATCAATCAGGGCACGCTGGCCGATCTCTTGGAGGTGGAGCCGATCACGCTCTGCCGCCTCGTCGACCGCCTGGAAGAAAGCGGCCTGGTTGAGCGCCGGCGCGATCCCAACGATCGCCGCGCCTGGCAGTTGTTCCTCACCGACAAGGCTGGCCCTGTCCTGAAGGAACTCCACGAAACCGCGGACGAGCTCATGTCCCAGGCGCTGTTCCATATTTCCGACCCGCAGGTCGAGATGATGACCGAGCTCCTCAACCAGATCCGATCAAACCTCGCCGCAAGCGAGACGAAAGAGGCCGCCCATGGCTGACGCTGACCCGAAAACCGCCGCGACGGACGAGACGATCATGATCGAACAACCGGCCATCAGCGCCCGGGCCAAGCGTCGCGGATGGCTGCGCCCGCTGCTGATGTTCGGCGTGCCGCTGCTGATCGCCGCGGTCGCCGGCTATTTCTATCTCACCTCGGGCCGCTACATCACTACCGACAACGCTTATGTGCGGCAGGACGTCATCTCGATCAGTCCCGATGTCTCGGGCCGGATCGTTGCGGTGAACGTCAAGGAGAACCAGCGGGTCAAGGCTGGTGACGTCCTCTTCCGGATCGATCCCGAGCCCTATCGCATCGCGCTGGCGCAGGCCGACGCCGATCTCGCCGCCGCACGCGTCCAGGTCGCCACCCTGGCTACGGACAGCAGCGGCGCCGCCGCCGACATCCAGAGCGCGCGCGCCGAACTGACGCTCGCGCAGGCGACGTTCCAGCGGCAAAGCGAGTTGATGAAGCGCGGCTTCACCACCCGCGCCAGCTATGACGCGGCGGTGCAGGACGTTGCCGCCGCGCGCGCCAAGATCGCCGCCGGCGAGGCGAACGCGGCGCGCGCCCGGCAGCAGGTCGGCAGCGGCGGCGGCTCGGGCCAGCCCGCCGCCATTCAAGTCGCACTCGCAAAGCGCGCCCAGGCCGCACTGAACCTTGACCGTACGACGGTAAAAGCCCCCTCTGACGGCGTGGTCAGCCAGACCAGCCGCCTGCAGGTCGGCAACATCACGCCATCGGGCGTGCCCGCGCTCAGCCTCGTCGTCAGCGATCAGGCATGGGTCGAGGCCAATTTCAAGGAAACCGATCTCGATCACATGCGCGTCGGTCAGCCCGCGGAGCTCGAGTTCGACGCCTACCCTGACCTGAAGGTCCACGGCCGCGTCCAGTCGATCGGCGCGGGTACCGGCAGCGAGTTTTCCGTGCTGCCGGCGCAGAATGCGAACGGCAATTGGGTGAAGGTGACGCAGCGCGTGCCGGTGCGCATCGCGATCGAGGGCAAGCCGCCGCGCGTGATGATCGCCGGCCTCTCGACCGACGTCAGCATCGATACCGAGGCGCGTTAAGGTGGCATCGCGCGCCGCTCCGGCCGGCCCCGCCGCGCGTCGGCCTGCGCCGGCAGCGGCGCCTGCCCCAGGCAAGCCGCTGCTGGAAACCAGCCAGCCCGGGCTGCTGACGATCGGCATCATGGGCGCCATGATCATGCAGATCCTGGACACCACGATCGCCAACGTCGCGCTGCCGCATATGATGACCAGCCTCGGCGCGACGGTGGATACCGTCACCTGGGTGCTGACCAGCTATATCGTCGCCACGGCGATCGCGCTGCCCGCCACCGGTTGGTTGTCCGATCGGCTCGGCAGCCGCAACCTGTTCCTCATCGCGGTCGGCGGCTTCATCATCGCCTCCATGCTCTGCGGCATCGCGACGAGCCTTGAGGAAATGGTGATCTTCCGCGTCTTTCAGGGCATTTTCGCCGCCTTCATCAATCCCCTGTCGCAAACCTCGATGCTCGACATCAACCGGCCGGAGAATGCCGCCAAGGCGATGAGCGTGTGGGGCATGGGCGTCATGGTCGGCCCGATCATGGGCCCGGTGCTCGGCGGCTGGCTGACCGAAAGCTACAATTGGCGCTGGGTGTTCTACGTGAACGTGCCCGTCGGCATCCTCACCTTTGCGATCCTCTGGTTCCTGCTACCCAGCCGCCCGAAAGCGACGCGCTCGTTCGATTTCGCCGGCTTCGTCTATCTCGGCGTCGCCGTCGCCGCCTTTCAGCTGATGCTCGATCGCGGCCAGAGCGAGGATTGGTTCGACAGCTGGGAAGTCATCATCGAAGGGCTGGCGACCATCGCCTTCACCTGGATGGCGGTGTTCCACTTCGCCACTGCAAAGAAGCCGCTGTTCGATCGCGCACTGTTCCAGAACCGCAATCTCGTCACCGGCCTCCTCTTCATGCTGGTGGTCGGCATCTCGACCATGGCGCCGATGGCGCTGCTGCCACCGATGCTGCAGAATCTGTTCGGCTATCCGGTGATCGACACCGGCGTGATGATGGCGCCGCGTGGTGTGGGCGTGCTCGCGACCATGTGGCTCGCCGGACAGCTGATGGGCAAGGTCGACACCCGCCTCGTCATCATGGTCGGGCTGGTGATCTTTGGCGTGTCGCTGCGGCAGATGTCGTCGTTTTCGCTCGAACAGGATTTCTGGCCGGTCATCACGGCGGGCTTCGTTCAGGGGCTCGGCATGGGGCTCGTCTTCATGCCGCTCAACGCGCTGGCGTTTGCGACGCTCGACGGCCGCTACCGCACCGACGGCTCCAGCCTGCTGAACCTGTTCCGCTCGATCGGCCAGTCCGCCGGCATTTCGATGGTCACCGTGCTGCTCGCCCGCAACACGCAGACCAGCCATGCGGATCTGGCCCAGCATATCACCCGAAACGCCATTGCCGGCTTCGACGTGGCGCAGCTCAGTGGCCTCGGCCCGCTATCAGACGCCGCCATGTCGATGGCCGATGCGATGGTGAACCAGCAGGCGGCGATGATCGCCTATCTCGACGATTTCTGGCTGATGAGCTGGATCTCGTTCGCGGCGGTGCCGCTGGTGCTTCTGCTGCGCAAGCCGAAAGGCAAGATCGAGGTGGTGCACAGCGAGTAACGAAAAGGGGGCGCCCCCACCCGGAAGCGCTCCCCTTTTCGTTAGCTGACCGTCGGTGTTAGGCGGCCTTCTTCAGGTGCCGACGCCCGAGCAGCTCGGCGATCTGCACCGCGTTCAGCGCCGCGCCCTTGCGCAGGTTATCGCTGACGCACCACAGCGACAGGCCGTTCTCCACCGTCGGATCGTCACGCACGCGGCTGATGAACGTGGCGTAATCGCCCACGCACTCGACCGGGGTGACATAGCCGCCATCCTCGCGCTTATCGACCAGCATCACGCCCGGCGCCTCGCGCAGGATCTTCTGCGCGTCCTCGGCGGAAAGCTCGTTCTCGAATTCGATGTTGATCGCTTCGGAATGGCCAACGAACACCGGCACGCGCACGCATGTCGCGGTCAGCTTGATCTTGGGATCGAGGATCTTCTTGGTCTCGACCACCATCTTCCATTCTTCCTTGGTGGAGCCATCCTCCAGGAAGCTGTCGATGTGCGGGATCACGTTGAAGGCGATCTGCTTGGTGAACTTCTTCGCCTCGGCCTGATCGCCGACGAAGATGTTGCGGCTCTGCTCGAACAATTCGTCCATGCCCTGCTTGCCCGCGCCCGACACGGACTGGTACGTCGCCACCACCACGCGCTTGATCTTTGCCGCGTCATGCAGCGGCTTCAGCGCCACCACCATCTGCGCGGTCGAGCAGTTCGGATTGGCGATGATGTTCTTCTTGGCGTAGCCGTCGACCGCCTCCGGGTTCACCTCGGGCACGATCAGCGGCACGTCCGGATCCATGCGGTACAGCGACGAATTGTCGATCACGGTGCAGCCGGCGGCGGCGAACTTGGGCGCATAGACCTTGGTCGCCTCGCTGCCGATCGCGAACAGTGCGAAATCCCAGCCGGCCGGATCGAAATGCTCGATGTTCTGCACCTTCAGCATCTTTCCGGTATCGCCGTACTCGATCTGCTCGCCGACCGAGCGCGATGACGCCAGCAGCGCCACTTCGTCCGCCGGAAACTCGCGATCCGCCAAGATGTTGACCATCTCACGACCGACATTGCCGGTCGCACCGGCGACTACCACGCGGTAACCCATATATTCTTCCTTCAATTCGTCGTCGCGCGCGCCTGTAGAGGCTGGCGCAACATTATGCCAACAAAGCTTTACTTGGCGTCACTTTTCTTCACGTGCCGATCAAGGAACGCCAGCATGGTCGTCCACGGATGGATGTCCCGCACTGCGCCATGCGCCTTCCCCGGATACAGCATCATCTCGAACGGCTTGTCCGCCTGCTGCATCCGCGCGGCAAAGGCGGTCGTGTTGTCGAGGAACACGTTGTCGTCCGCCATGCCATGCATGATCAGCAGGGGATCGCTGATCCGCTCCGCCGTTTCCAGCGCGCTGGAGCGGCGATACGCCGCCGCGTCACGGGTGGGGTCACCCATGTACCGCTCGGTGTAATGCGTATCATACAGCGTCCAGTCGGTCACCGGCGCACCGGAGATGCCCGCGGCAAACACGCCGGGATGCTGTTCCATCATCTTCAGCGTCAGATAGCCGCCGTACGACCAGCCATAGATAGCGATCTTGTCCGGATCTACAAATGGCAGCGTCTTCAGGTACGCCGCACCGGCCAGCTGATCGTCCACCTCCACGGTGCCCATCGCATGCCAGATCGCATCCTCGAACGCCTTGCCGCGGTTCTCGGAGCCCCGGTTGTCGACCTGAAACACGATCCACCCCTGATCGACCAGGAACTGGCGCAGCGGCATGTTGCCCGGCCAATCGCGCCACACGTCCTGGCTGCCCGGACCGCCGTAATGCATGAAGAACACCGGATAGCGTTTGCCCTTCTCCAGCACCGGCGTGATCATCTCCCAATGCAGCGGCGTGCCGTCCGCGGCCTTGATCGTGCCGAACTGCGTCGGGCGGTGCGAGGCGAGGAACGGCGCATAGGGGTGATCCCCCGCCACCGCATTTTCGTTCACCCAGGCGATCCGCTTGCCGTCCGCGCCCGCCAGATAGGTCTGCTTGGGCTGTGACGGGTTCGACCGGCTGATGATGAAGCGCGTGCCCGTGCCATCGGCCGACACACCGCTCAGCGTCCAGCCCGCCTCGTCCAGCCGCACCGGCTCGCCCGGTCTGTTGAGATCGAGCGCATAGAGGTGCTTTTCCAGCACCCCGTCGCGGTTGCCGGTGAACACCAGCCGCCCCTTTGCCTCGTCCATCGCGACCAGCGCATCGACCACCCACGGCCCCTTGGTCAGCTGCGTCCACGCGCCCGCCTTCCAGCGGTACAGATGCGCAAAGCCGTCGCGCTCCGATCGCCAGATGAGGCTGCCGTCCTTCAACGGCTGATAGGCGTCGGAGAGGTTGATCCAGCTCTTCTCGCCCGCCCGCTCGGTAAACAGCACCGTCGACCTGCCCGTCGCCGGGTCGACCCGCAGCATGTCGAGCGTACGCTGGTCGCGCGATTGCCGCTGCACCAGCAGCGCCGAGCCGTCGGGCAGCCAGTCGACCCGCGCCAGATAGATGTCGGGATCGCTCCCCAGATCCACCTTCACCTTGCCCGACCCGTCGGGCTTCATGATGAACAGGTCGACCAGCACGTTGGGCGTGCCCGCCGCCGGATAGCGCTGCTCGTAGATGCTGGTGCCCGTCGCGCCGATCGCGGCGCGCGTGAAGACGTGCACCGGCGCCTCGTCGAAGCGCTCGACCGCGATCAGGCGATCGTCGGGCGACCACCAATAGCCGGTGCGGCGATGCATCTCCTCCTGCGCGACGAACTCCGCCTCGCCGAAATGCACCGTGCCCTTGCCCTCGGTCGTCACCTGGTGTGCGTCGCCGCCGCCCGCCGGGCGCGTCCAAAGGTTCTGGTCACGCACGAAGCTGACGTAGCCACCACGGGGCGAGACCACCGGGTTCAGCGCGCCCTTGGTGCCGTCCAGCCGCTGCACCGCGCCATCCAGCGTCGCGACGAACAATTCGCCGTCCACCGGCACCAGGATCGACTTGCCGTCGGGCGCCCAGTCGTAATCGAGAATACCGGTCTTGCCCGTTTTCGAGCGATCGCGCTCGCGCTGCATCTTTTCCGCCTCGGACAGCGCCGCCCCGCTGCCCACCTTGCGCGAATCCACCAGCATCCGCGATTGTCCGGTCCGCGTGTCCATCGCCCACAGGTCGAAGCGGTTGCGCTCGTCCTCGCGCGGCCGCACGGAGGTGAGCAGCGTGCCGTCAGGCGACAGGCGCAGCGCCTGCGGCTGCCCGCCGGCGAGATCGGGGCTGGCGAACACCCGCTCCAGCGTCAGCCCAGGCGTCGACGCCCCCGTCGGCGTGGCGCCAGGTTTCGCCATCGCCGCACCTGCCAAGATCGTCAGCCCGGCGCCCGCCGCCGCCATCCATATCCGCATTCACTCTTCCCGATCTATCTGCTGGCAAGCCGGTTAGCCCGCCCGCCGACGAAGCGCAAAAGCCAAGGTGCCTGCCGCCGCACGATCACCATCGTTACTCGACTTTACCTGTACGCCCGGTTTAGGTCAGCGCGATGCGGGCAAAGAAGCACGTCAAGGATCTGCACCTGCGCCGCCGCAGCGCGCTGCCGGATTGGGCCAGCCTCGCGCTGCGCGTCATGCTGGCGCTCACGCTCATCAGCATCGCGCTTGGCGGCCACTGGATCGATCGCGAGGGCCTACGCGACAATATCGATGGCACGATCACCTTTGCGGACGTGCTGTATTTCACCATGATCACCGTCACGACGGTCGGTTACGGCGATATCGTGCCGGTGACGCAGAGCGCCCGCATGTTCGACACTTTCGTGGTGACGCCCATCCGGCTCTTTGTCTGGTTGATCTTCCTGGGGACGGCTTATGATTTCCTGCTGCGGCGAACCTGGCAACGGTGGCGCATGAGGGTGATCCAGCGCCAGCTCAGCGGCCATGTCATCATCGCCGGCTACGGCACCAGCGGCACGGAGGCGCTGCGCGAGCTGATCCGCCGCGACGTGGATCCGACCGGCATCGTGGTGATCGACCCTAGCGAACGCGCGCTTGAACATGCCGAGGAATGCGGCGCCGTCGTGCTGGAGGCCGATGCCACGCGCAACACGTCGCTGGCGGCGGCTCGGATCGAGCAGGCCACCACCTTGATGGTGTCCGCCGGCCGAGACGACACCACGATTCTGATCGTGCTCACCGCGCGCCGCCTGTCCAGCAATGTCCGGATCAGCGCCGTGATCCGCTCCGACGACAACGAGCCGCTGGCGCGGCAGGCTGGCGCGGACGTGGTGATCAACCCTGCCAGCTTCGCCGGGCTGCTGCTGGCCGGCTCCACCAACGGGCCGCACGTTTCGGACTATCTCACCGATCTCGCCGCCGCGCAGGGCCGCGTGGCGCTGCATGAGCGCGACGCGACCCCCGCCGATGTCGGCCGACCGCTCACCGGCCTGTCCACCGGGCTCGGCGTTCGCCTGTTCCGCAACGGGCAGTGCGTCGGCTTCGACCAGCCGGAGGCAGCCGCCGTGCAACTGGGCGACCGCATCGTCGAGATCGTCCGCGGCGGCACCGACCTGCCGCCCACGCGCGCTACCGGAGCACCGGCCCGCTAGCTTCCCGCATCAGCCCGCACCCGTCACCACAACGTCAGCCCGGCCTTGTGCCGGGATCCACTGCTCCGCCAACGCAACACCTGAGGAGTTGCAGGCACGGTGGATGCCGGGACCAGCCCGGCATGACTCGTCAAGATCGCGCAGGTGCGGCAGATGCCGGGGCGCATCCACAACGCCCGAACCGCGAGCGCCCATGCCGCTTGTCGAAGCGCCAACCACCCACCCCAACCGCACACAAGAAAAAAGGCGCCGGTGGCAAACCACCGACGCCCCTTTCTTCAACAATCGCGCGAACCGATTACTCGGCGGCTTCCGCCTTTGCCGGGCGGTTGTCGCGGCGCTCGGCGATACGCGCCGACTTGCCGGTACGACCGCGCAGGTAATACAGCTTGGCACGACGCACGGCGCCCTTGCGGACGACGTCGATCGATTCGACGTTGGGCGAATACAGCGGGAACACGCGCTCCACACCCTCGCCGAACGAGATCTTGCGGACGGTGAACGACGAGCCCATGCCCTTGTTCGAACGCGCGATGCACACGCCTTCGTAGTTCTGGACGCGGGTACGCTCACCCTCGACCACCTTCACGCCGACCTTCAGCGTGTCACCCGGGCGGAATTCCGGGATCTTCTTGTTCTCGGTCAGCTTGGCGATCTGCTCGGCTTCGAGCTGCTGGATCAGGTTCATTTGCTTCAATCCTGTTCGTCGCTGCGCGCCAGAGGGCGGTTGACCCGAGCGCCGTTGTGACGCTCCCACAGGTCCGGCCGCCGTAGCCGTGTATCTTCCTCCGACCTGGCTTTACGCCAGGCGGCGATTTTCGCATGATCCCCCGATCGCAGCACTTCGGGGATCGTGCGCCCTTCCCATTGCTGAGGTCGGGTATAATGCGGATATTCCAGGAGGCCGCTTTCGTGGCTTTCCTCGACTCCGCTTGAAGCCGCGCCCATTACGCCGGGAAGCAGCCGGACGCAAGCGTCCAGCAGCACCAGCGCGGCCGTCTCGCCGCCCGACAGGATATAGTCGCCGATCGACACTTCCTCGATCGCGCGCGCCTCGAACAACCGCTCGTCGAATCCTTCGAAGCGGCCGCACAGGATCACCGCACCCGGCCCCCCGGCCAGCTGGCGCACCCGCGCCTGCGTCAGGGGCTTGCCGCGTGGCGTCATCGCCAGCACCGGCCGCCCCTGCCCCTGCGCATCCAGTGCCGCCGCCAGCACATCGACCCGCAGCACCATGCCGGCGCCGCCACCCGCCGGCGTATCGTCTACCGTGCGGTGCCGGTCGGTCGCAAAGTCGCGGATGTTCACCGCCTCCATCGACCAGCGGCCCTCCGCCAGCGCGCGGCCGGCGATGGCATGGCCCAGCGGCCCGGGAAACATCTCGGGGTAAAGCGTCAGGATGGTTGCGGCAAAGGTCACGGGTTGGCGGCGGTAAAGCTCAACACCTGCAGGCTCAAGGCCGGTGTGGGCGCGCGCTGCACGCGGCCCGCGACATTGCCGTTTTGGCATTGCCACGTAAAGCGGCCTTCCATCGCCGATACCGGCATGATCGGCGCATCGGTGCGGCACGTGCCGACCTGCTTCTTCAGCGCGGCAATATCCGCCCGCCGCCGCGCCAGATCGCGATCGAGCACCACGTTGTTCGCCAGCGGCGCACGCGCCGGATCGCCGCGCACCCACACGTCGCGCGCGATGGCATAGGCGCGGGCGAGGTCCGGCGACACCGGCACCGCGCGCTCCTCCGCCAGCCCCGCCTGCCGCAGTGCGAACAGCGCCTGCGAGACCGGCTGGCCCGGCCCGGCATAGGTGCGATTGGCAAACGCGAACACCGCCACGCCCGCCTCGGGCAGCATCATCACGATCGACCCATAGCCGGGATAGCCCCCGCTGTGCGTCACGATCCGCCCCACCGCACAATCGTTCACCACTTGCCAGCCCATCGCATAGGCGCTCGCCATCCGGCACGGCTCGCCCGACGCGCTCGGCCGCTCGACCGTGCTGACGAAGTTCGATCCTTCCACGATCTCGCGTGCCGTTGCCCGCTTCACCGGGCCGCGCTCCGCCTCGTCGCGCGGTGGCCAGCCGGACAGCAGAAACGCGACCCACCGCCAATAATCGTTCGCGCTGGTCTGCACCCCGCCCATCGCGCCGAATGCGCCATCTGCCATGTCCGGCTCGCGCACCCACGCATCATCCTGCCAGCGATAGCCGAGCGCGCGGATGTCCTGCGGGCCGTTCAGCACGTCGTAATTAGTCGCCGTCATGCCCAGCGGCGTCATGATCTCGCGGCGGATATAATCCTGGTACCGCACGCCCGATACGTTGCTGACGATGCGTCCGAGCATCGCATAGCCGAGATTGGAATATTCCATCCGAAGCCCCGGCGCCTGCGCAAACGGCACGCCCGCCTTCAGCATCGCGGTAAACGCCGGCTCGCCCAGCGACTGTTGCCGATCGCCCCACGGATTGTCCTCCACGAAGCCGGCCGTGTGGTGCAGCAGATCTTCCACCCTAATTCGACGGCTGTCCGTTGTCGGATATCGCCAGCCGCGAATCTCGGGAATGTAGCGCTCCGCCGGCGCATCGAGTGACAGCCGATCCTGGTCGCGCAGCTTCAGGATCGCCATCGCCGTGAATGCCTTGGACATGGAGGCGATGCGAAACAGGCTGTCGGCCGTCACCGGGCGCTTGCTCGCCACGTCCTGCACGCCCAGCCCGCGCACCAGCGCCAGCTTGCCGTCCTTCACCACGCCATAAACCAGGCCAGGCACATGCGCCTGCTTCATCCATACGTCGAACAATGCGGTAAGCTGCGGCTCGACGCTCGCCACGTCGGATGCTTGCGATGCGGCAGGCGTTTCAGGCGCAACCGCCTGCGCCGCAGCGATCGTGGGCGAGGCGAGCAGCAGGGCAGCGGACAGCGCGCGGAACATCTTTTCCCCCGGTACATCTGATTGGCAGGAACCGAGCGTTACCGCCTGCCCCCGCCCCGTCAACAATCCTCGCCGGAGCATGTCGGTTTTCGTTTCGCTGAGGGAACCACCTGCGCGTTGGATCGCTCCGCATGCCATGCACGATTGCGTCATCATCGGCGGTGGCCCGGCGGGCCTGACGGCCGCCATCTACCTCGCGCGCTTCCATCTCGACATCGTCCTGCTCGACAATGGCTCGAGCCGCGCGGCGCTGATCCCCTGCACGCACAATCACGCCGGCTTCCCTGGTGGGATCAGCGGCGAAGACCTTCTTTCCCGGATGCGAGAGCAGGCAGCGTCCTTCGGCGTGCGCCGCCACGCGGCCACGGCCACTGCTGTTGAACCCGTGGCCGAAAACTTCCGGATACAGGCCGGGAGTACGATGTTTGAGGCCAAAACGGTGCTGCTCGCAACCGGCGTCGTCAACAATCGGCCGGCGATGGACGAAGCCCTCCACGACGAAGCGCTCAGCCGCGGCCTCATCCGTTATTGCCCGATCTGCGACGGCTATGAAGTCACCGACAAACGCATCGGCGTCATCGGCACCGGCGACCACGGCATGCGCGAGGCATTGTTTTTGCGCGGTTATTCCAGCGACGTGACCCTGATCGCACCCGACGCCAAACATATGCTCGACAAGGAACGCGCCGCCGCGCTCGACAGCGCCGGCATCCTGAGGGTCGATGGTCCATGCGGCGGCTATGCCATTGAAGAAGATCGGTTTGTTGTCGAAACGGCCAGCGGACGCCTGCGCTTCGACAGCGTCTATCCCGCCCTCGGCTCGCACATCCGCTCGGAACTCGCCTTGGCCGCCGGCGCGCGTGGCACCGACGATGGCTGCATCGTCACCGACGAGCACCAGCGCACCACCCTCCCCGGCCTCTACGCCGCCGGCGACGTGGTGAAGGGTCTCGATCAAATCAGTCACGCCATGGGTCAGGCCGGTGTCGCAGCCACCACGATCCGTAACGAATTGAGTCAACGTCAGCCGCTAAGGCGTTGATGACGCTTCGGTTCTAGTCCGCGGCAAAGGCAGCCACGATCACGATACGCTCGCCGTCCCATTCGGGCACGGCACGCTCGTTCATCGGCACCATAAATCTTTTGCCGGTCGGGCGCTCAACCTCGATCACGTCACCCGCGCCGAAATTCTCAACCGCCACAACCTGCCCCAGCATCTCCCCGTGGTCGGAAAAGGCTGCAAGTCCAAGCAAATCGGCATGGTAATATTCCCCCTCCTCGAGCGGCGGGAGAGCGGACCGCGGCACCGTCAGCTGCGTGCCACGCAGCGCCTCGGCGGCTGTACGATCGGACACCTCGGCAAAACGCGCAATGTTGCCGCGCAGCGACCGCAGCGTCAGCGCGCCATCGTTAAATGACGTAAAAACAGAGACATCGTCGGCGAAGAGCTTCAGCTTCACTTCGCCGGCGATGCCGTGCGCCCCGGTTACCGCCGCCAGGACGATCGCCGGCTCACCCGCTGGGCGAGCCTTCGTCACCACCGGGAGCGTCGTCGCTTCCTTCGGCTGGTTCTGGGGCCGAGACCCCTTCGTTGCTGGCGACCTTTTCGTCGTCGTCATTGGCGGTCCGGGGATCGGGATCTGAAATCATGGCGCGCTCCTGTTGTTACAGGGGAACGCGCCATGCTCGGATCGGATGCTTATTCGGTTGCTGCTTCAACCTCGGCGGCCACGACGGCTTCCGTCGTTTCCTGCTCGGCTTCCTGCTGCGCCTTCAGCTTCTCGGCACGCTCCTCGGCGCGCTCCTTGGCCTTCTCGCCCGGCTCGGCCTTCTTCGGGTTGTTGCGCGCGGTGCGCTCACGAACGCCGGCGAGGTCGAGGAAGCGAGCGACGCGATCGGTCGGCTGCGCACCGTTGCTCAGCCAGTGCTTCGCACGCTCGGCGTCGAGCACGATGCGCTTCTCGTCATCCTTGGCGAGCAGCGGGTTGTAGTTACCGATCTTCTCGATGAAGCGGCCGTCACGCGGGCTGCGCGCGTCTGCAACGACGATGCGGTAATACGGACGCTTCTTCGAACCGCCACGCGACAGGCGAATGCTCAGTGCCATTGGTACTTCTTCCTTCTACGTATCTGAAATGGTTACTTCTTGAACTTCGGAAAACCCGGCGGCAGGCCACCGGCGCCGCCCGGCAGGCCCGGCAATCCGCCGCCCGCCTTGCCCAGCATGTCGCCCAGCTCCGGCCCGCCCAGCGCATTGCCAAGCCCGGCCATGCCGCCGCCCGGCCCACCCTTGCCAAGCATGGAAAGCATCCCCTTGATGCCGCCCATCTTGCGGATCTTCTTCATCGCCGTGGACATTTCCTGATGCATCTTCAGCAGCTTATTCACGTCCTGCACGGTCGTGCCACTGCCCTTGGCGATGCGGATCTTGCGCTTGGCGTTGATCAGTTCGGGCTTGCTGCGCTCCTTCTGCGTCATGGACGTGATCATCGCGTCCATGCGCAGCAGGATCCGCTCGTCGACGGCGCCGTTCGCCATCGCTTGCTGCGCCTTCTTCATACCGGGTATCATGCCGGCGAGCGCACCAAGGCCGCCCATCCGCCGCATCTGCGCCAGTTGGCCGCGCAGATCGTCCATATCGAACTGGCCCTTGGCCAGCTTCGCCGCCATGCGCTCGGCGTCTTCCTGCTGGATCGACTCCGCCGCCTTTTCGACCAGGCTAACGACGTCGCCCATGCCCAGGATACGACCGGCGACCCGCTCCGCATGGAACGCCTCAAGCGCGTCCATCTTTTCGCCGACACCGGCGAACTTGATTGGCTTGCCGGTAACGGCGCGCATCGACAGCGCCGCACCGCCACGCGCATCGCCATCCATCCGGGTCAGCACGACGCCCGTCAGCGGCACCTGCTCGGAGAAGCTCTGCGCGACGTTCACGGCATCCTGGCCGGTGAGCGAGTCGACGACGAGCAGGATCTCCTGCGGCGTGGCGATATCCGCCACTGCCTTCATCTCGTCCATCAACGCCTGGTCGACGTGCAGACGGCCGGCCGTGTCGAGCATCAGCACGTCGAAACCTTGCAGCTTCGCCGCTTGCATCGCGCGACGGGCGATCTCCACCGGCTGCTGCCCTGCGACGATCGGCAGCGTTTGCACCTCGACCTGCTTGCCCAGCGTCGCGAGCTGTTCCTGCGCCGCCGGGCGATTGACGTCGAGCGACGCCATCAGCACCTTCTTGCGATCGCGGCCCATCTGGCCACCGGACAGCCGCTTGGCGATCTTCGCCGTCGTAGTCGTCTTCCCCGAGCCCTGAAGACCGACCATCATCACCACCGCCGGCGGCGACACGTCGAGCTTCAGCTCGGCCGCTTGCGGATCGTCGCCGCCCAGCATCGCAACAAGCGCGTCATTGACGATCTTGACGACCTGCTGCCCCGGCGTGACCGAGCGCAGCACGTTCTGGCCGATCGCCTTTTCAGTGGCGTCATCGACAAACTGCCGAGCGACCGGCAGCGCGACGTCGGCTTCGAGCAACGCGACGCGCACTTCGCGCATCGCCTGGCGCACGTCCGCCTCGGTCAGCGCACCACGACCGCGCAAGCGGTCGAACACGCCACCAAGACGATCGCTCAGGCTGTCGAACATCGCGTCTAACTCCCTTCATCCGCCCAAACGCAAAAGCGCCGGCGGGCGAAACCTCGCCGGCCAGCGTGCACCACATGGGCGCTTGTCTTCAGCGTTCAACAACGGAACGTGGCGCGGCGTGTAGCGCAAGGAGCCGGTCAGGGCAAGTCGCCGGGCGTTAACGTCTTCTACACACAATCGCCGCAAAATGGGGCGACATGGATGACTCTCCCGTTCACGAGTCCGCCGGGCGCGGAACGCGCGCTTCGCCGATCAGCCTTATTACCATGGCGGCGGTAGGGCTGTGCGTCATCGTCCTGGCCGCCGTCATCGTCGGCGTATTGCGCAATGGACCGCAGGCAGCCGCGCCGTTGATCTGGCCGGCCATCGCCGCGCTGGTCCTCAACCTTGCGGTGATGATCGCGGGCCGCCGTCGCCACCGCCAGGTCACGCGCCAGTTGCGCGATCAGCTGAGCACCACCCAGGGCACGCGCCGTCAGCCCGCCCGCGATCCGCTCACCGGCTTTCTGAACCGGCGCGCGCTTGTGGAGGACGCGACGATCCTGCTGCACGACGCCGCGCAGCGCGACATGATGATGGCGGTTCTGATGATCGACTTGGACCGCTTCAAGACGATCAACGATCTTCACGGCCACGCTGTCGGTGATGCATTGCTCGCACGCGTCGCCGGAGAAATCAGCAAGGAATTGCCATCGCGCTCGCTCGTGGCCCGCCTAGGCGGCGACGAATTCGCCTGCGTGTTCCTGTTCAGTCCGGGGGACTTGAAGACCGTCCAGCGCGTGGCCGAACGGCTTGTCAGTCGACTCGCACGTCCAATCGACCTCGATGGCACCGCCCTTCGCATTTCTGCCTCCGTCGGCGTCGCTCGATCCGATCACGAGCCGACGTCGGTCGAGTCGCTGATCCGCGCAGCAGACATCGCAATGTATGCGGCCAAGGAAGCCGGCCGTAATCGCCTGAGCTGGTTCGATCCCGCCATGGCGCGCTCGCTTCACGCCCGGAACGAACTGGAGACGGCGTTGCGCGCGGCCATCCCGGCCGGGCAGATCGTGCCGTTCTTCGAGCAGCAGATCGACCTCAACACGGGGCAGGTCGTCGGCTTCGAAGTTCTCGCGCGCTGGAACCATCCGGTCCACGGCCAGATCAGCCCCGATCGCTTCATCCCCATCGCCGAGCAGACCGGGATGATCGCGGACCTGTCCACCTCGCTCATGACGCAGGCTTTTCTGGCGGCGCGCGACTGGGATCCGAGCCTTACGATCTCGATCAACATCTCGCCGGTACAGCTGCGGGACGCCTGGCTGCCGCAGAAGGTTATCAAGCTTCTGCTTGAAACCGGCTTTTCCGCGCATCGGCTGGAGATCGAGATCACCGAGCGTGCACTTTTCGAGAACCTCCCGCTGGCGCAATCGATAATCGGCAGCCTCAAGAACCAGGGCATCCGCATCGCATTGGACGATTTCGGCACGGGATATTCAAGCCTTGGCCACCTGCGCGCTCTTCCGTTCGACCGAATCAAGATCGATCGAAGCTTTGTCCAGGCGATTGCCGAGGATCAGGACAGCGCCGCGCTCGTCGGCGCCGTTGCCAGCGTCGGCGCGAGTCTCAATCTGCCGGTAACCGCGGAGGGGATCGAGGATCTGGCCGCGGAGGCGCGCATGCGGGCGCTCGGCTGCGCGCGCGGGCAAGGGTATTTGTATGGGCAGCCGATCGATGCCGCCAACACGCGGCGCCTGTTGGCCGAACGACGCCTTCTGAACGCAAGCGGCGCCAGCGTCGATGAGGCGCACCGCCGTATCGCGGGATAGTCTATCGCACCTGCGCTAACTTCGGGGCGGCTGCCGACGATAGCTGAGCGCTTCGGCAAGGTGGATGCGGCCGATCTCTGCGCTTCCCGCCATATCGGCGATGGTGCGCGCCACACGCAGGATTCGCGTATAGCCGCGCGCCGATAGCCGCATGGCCTCCGCCGCCTGCGCCAGCAGCGCACGCCCTGCGTCGTCGGGCGTGGCAAACCGCTCCAACAGGTCACCGTCGATCTCGGCGTTGGTGCGAATGCCATGCTCGCGATAGCGCGCCGCCTGCACGGCCCGCACCTCCGCGACGCGTGCGGCCACCTCAATCGATCCTTCGCTGGGCGGTGGCAGCATCAGGTCCACCGCGCTCACCGCCTGCACCTCGACATGCAGGTCGATCCGGTCGAGCAGCGGCCCCGATACTTTCGCCTGATAGTCCGCCGCGCATTTCGGCGCCCGCGCGCAGGCCAAGCCCGCATCGCCGAGATAGCCGCATCGACAAGGGTTCATCGCAGCGACCAGTTGCACGCGGGCGGGATAGGTAACGTGCGCATTGGCACGCGCGACGCTGACCGTGCCCGATTCGAGCGGCTGGCGCAGCGAGTCGAGCACCGCCCGCTGAAACTCGGGCAGTTCGTCGAGGAACAGGACGCCAAGGTGCGCCATACTCACCTCTCCCGGCTTCACCTTCAGCCCACCGCCCGTCAACGCCGCCATGGAGGCGGAATGATGGGGTGCACGGAACGGCCGCGTTCGCGTCAGCCGCCCGCCTTCCAGCGTACCGGCGACCGATTGCACCATGGACACTTCGAGCGCCTCCCCCGCATCGAGCGGCGGCAGAATGCCTGGCAGGCACGACGCCATCAGCGATTTGCCGCTGCCTGGCGGACCGACCATCAGCAGATTGTGATTGCCTGCCGCCGCGATTTCGAGCGCGCGCTTCGCCGTTTCTTGTCCACACACCTGGCGCAGGTCGGGGCCGGTGCCGGCCGCCGCCACCGCGCCAGCGCCGGGTGCCGGCAGCAGCCCGTGACCTTTCAGATGATTGATCAACGACAGGAGGTCGGGGGCGGCCACCACGTCGATCGACCCGCTCCATGCAGCTTCCGCACCCTGCGCCGCCGGGCAGATCAGTCCCTTGCCGATCTCGGCCGCATGCAGCGCCGCCAGCAGAACTCCGGGCGCCGGCGCAATCCGTCCGTCCAGCGTCAGTTCGCCGACGATTACATATTCGGACAAGGTCTCGGCATCCACGACACCCATTGCGGCGAGCAGCCCGAGCGCGATCGGCAGGTCGAAGTGCGAACCCTCCTTGGGCAGATCGGCGGGCGACAGGTTCACCGCGATCCGCTTGGGCGGCAGCGCGAGGCCCATGGCAGCAATCGCACCGCGCACCCGCTCGCGGCTTTCGCCCACCGCCTTGTCCGCCAAGCCAACCAGGTTGAAGGCCGGCAGGCCAGCGATCAGTTGCACCTGCACCTCAACGGCGCGCGCCTCCAGCCCCAGATATGCCACCGTTGCGACGATCGCCGCCATGCACGTCCCCCCACTTCCCCGCTTGCGCTCATACCGCCTTTGCCGCCGCTGCGAAGCACTCTATGTGCGGCGGCTGCAAAGGGGTGCCGCGCCTCGTAGTGGCTGGACCGACGCGTGCTGACCGGGCTCCTCTCGCGTTGACTTGCTTCGTGCCTTCGCCTATGCGGCGCAGCATTCGGGCCGTCCCTCGTGGCGGCCTTTATTTTTCAGATTTGGGAATGAACCATGAAGCGGACCTTTCAGCCGAGCAACCTGGTGCGGGCACGCCGTCACGGCTTCCGTGCACGGATGGCGACGGTCGGCGGTCGCGCCGTGATCCGCGCCCGTCGCGCTCGCGGCCGCAAGAAGCTGTCGGCCTAACCGGCTCACCCGGAAAGACGGGTAAAGGGTTGATCATGCTGACGCGCCGCCGGGATTTCCTGGCGGCGAACGCCGGACGACGCGCGCCCATGCCGGGCTTCGTCCTCTTGGTCCGCCCGCGCGAAGACGGCGATGCGACGATGCGCATCGGCTACACCGTCACCAAGAAGATCGGCAACGCCGTGGTGCGTAACCGGATGAAACGCCGGTTGCGCGCCTTGGCGCGTGAGCTGTTGCCGAAGCACGGCATTGCCGGTGCCGATCACGTCCTGATCGGCCGCATGGGCGGCATCGAACGCGATTATGCCAGCCTGCAGGCAGAGCTTGGCAAGGCGCTGCGCAAGGTGGCGCGATGATCGCGCGATTGCTGATCCTGCTCGCACGCGGCTGGCAACTCGGGCCATCGCTCATCCTGCCGCCGACCTGCCGCTATCATCCCAGCTGTTCCGCCTATGCAATCGAGGCGCTTCGCCGCTATGGAGCGGCGCGGGGTTCCTGGCTCGCTGCAAAGCGCATCGCGCGCTGCGGGCCATGGGGCGGGCACGGCTATGATCCGGTGCCATAAGGGAATTGGGCGCTCGTGAACAAAGACAATAAGAACTTCGTGCTGTTCGCGGTGATCGCGGCGCTGATCCTGTTCGGCTGGCCGGTGATCCAGAACCGGTTCTTCCCGACCGCCAACCCCCCGGTGACCAAGATCGAGGACGGCAAGCAGAAAGTGCTGCCCAAGCCTTCCGCTGATCCCACTGCCGACTCGCCCGCCGCTACCCGCGATCGCGCCGCCGTGCTGCGCGAGACGCCGCGGGTTCAGATCGACACGCCCACCATGCGTGGCTCGATCAACCTGCGCGGCGCCCGCATCGACGATCTGGTGCTGAAGAACTACAACGAGACGGTGGCGAAGAATTCGCCGCCGGTTCGCCTGCTCTCGCCCGCCGGCGCGCCCGACGCCTATTTCGCCGGTTTCGGCTGGCGTGATGACGGCCTGTCCCCGCCGGCCGCAGACGCCGTCTGGACCGCTTCGTCGCAGCTGCTCGCCCCCGGCAAGCCCGTCACCCTCACCGCCGCCAATGCAAGGGGCCAGCGGTTCGCGATCGAGCTCTCGGTCGACGAGGGCTATATGTTCAGCGTCAAGCAGACGGTGGCAAACGGCGGAGCGGGCGCCGTCCCGGTCGCCGCTTACGGTCTTGTGAACCGCGCCGGCGTGTCGAAGGATCCTAGCAGCTGGACCAATCACGTCGGCCCGATGTCGGTCCACAATGATCACGCCGATTACGACGTTGATTTCAAGGATGTGGACGAGGGTGCCCAGCGCTTCTCCACCACCGGCGGCTGGCTCGGCTTTGTTGACAAATACTGGCTCACTGCGCTGGTGCCCGATCAGGCGCGTCCCTTCGATGGTCAGTTCCGCCGCGGCTCGGGCACGGCTTACCAGGCCGATTACACCAGCAACGCGCAGTTGCTGCAGCCGGGCCGGCAGGTGACGCAAACCAGCCGTTTCTTTGCCGGCGCGAAGGAAGTGCGCCTCCTCGATCATTACACCGACAATGAGGGCATCAACCGCTTCGATTATGCTCTTGATTGGGGCTGGTTCCGCGTCATCGAAAAGCCGATCTTCTACTATCTCGATTGGCTGTTTCGTCAGGTCGGCAACTTCGGCGTTGCTATCATCCTCCTGACGCTGACGATCCGCCTGCTGATGTTCCCGGTTGCCCAGCGTCAGTTCCGCTCCATGGCGAACATGCGCGCCGTGCAGCCCAAGATGAAGGCCATCCAGGAGCGCTACAAGGACGACAAGCCGCGCATGCAGCAGGAGATCATGGCGCTATACAAGGCGGAAAAGGTCAATCCGCTCGCCGGCTGCGCGCCCACCCTGCTTCAGATCCCGATCTTCTACGCGCTGTACAAGATGCTGATGCTGACGATCGAAATGCGGCACCAGCCGTTCGTCGGCTGGATCAAGGATCTGTCAGCGCCCGATCCGCTCACCCCGGTGAACCTGTTCGGTCTCCTGTCCTTCACCCCGCCGCACTTCCTGGCGATCGGTGTGGTGCCGATCCTGCTCGGCATCAGCATGTACTTCCAGTTCAAGCTGAACCCGGCACCGATGGACGATGCGCAAAAGCAGATCTTCTCGCTGATGCCGTGGGTGCTGATGTTCGTGATGGCGCCGTTCGCGGTCGGTCTCCAGGTCTACTGGATCACCTCCAACTGCCTCACCATCCTGCAGCAAAAGCTGCTTTACGCCCGCCATCCAGGCCTGAAGGAAGCACCCGCAAAATGACCGATCCTTTCCAGCCTGCGGAGGACAACCAGCCGCAGGCTGGCGCGGACGAGCATGATCCGGTCCGCTCGCCCGAGGCGATCGAGGCCGCGCGCAAGGTATTTGCCGGCCCGATCAGCTTCCTGAAGTCCGCCCCCGCGCTCCAGTTTCTGCCCGATCCCACCGTACCTGAGGTCGCCTTTGCCGGCCGCTCGAACGTCGGCAAATCGTCGTTGATCAATGCACTCACCGGTCGCAAGACGTTGGCGCGCACCTCGGTCACGCCCGGCCGCACGCAGGAGCTGAACTTCTTCGACGTCGGCGAGCCCATGCTCTTCCGCCTTGTCGACATGCCCGGCTATGGCTTTGCCAAGGCGCCCAAGGACATGGTGAAGAAGTGGCGCTTTCTCGTGAACGACTTCCTGCGCGGGCGGCAGGTGCTGAAGCGCGCCCTGGTGCTCATCGACGCGCGCCACGGAATCAAGGACGTGGATCGCGAGATCCTCGACATGCTCGACAAGGCCGCCGTCAGCTATCGCATGGTGTTGACCAAGGCGGACAAGATCAAGGCCACCGAGCTTCAGGATGTCACCGAGCGCACCATCGCGGAAGCGCGCAAGCGCCCCGCCGCGCACCCGGACATCATCGCCACCTCGTCCGAAAAGGGGATGGGGGTCGCCGAACTGCGCGCCGCGGTGATCGAGGCGATCGGCTAAGCGGCACGCAGCCTCGGTTGCGCCGGGGCGATTGCGGCGATACGCCCGCCGCATGAAGCTCATCATCGGCAACAAGGCCTATTCCTCCTGGTCACTCCGCGGCTGGCTCGCCTGCAAGCAATCGGGCTTGCCGTTTGAGGAAGTGGTCGTTCCCCTCTACGACCAGGATTGGGATCGCCGACGCGAGGGTGCCGAGTTTGCGCCCTCATCGGGCAAGGTTCCCATTCTGTGGGACGGCGACGTCGTGGTGTGGGACAGCCTCGCCATTGTCGAATATCTCGCCGACAAGGTGGGTCGCGATCGCTTCTGGCCAGAGGATGAGGCTGCGCGGGCCATGGCCCGCTCGATGGCGGCCGAAATGCACTCGAGTTTCGTCGCTTTGCGCCGCGAACACAGCATGAATATACGCCAGGTCTACGATCCTGTGCCCCCGTCCGAGGCAGTCGTCGCCGATCTCACCCGCCTGATGGAGCTATGGGCGCAGGCCCGCGCACGCTTCGGCGGCGACGGCCAGTTCCTGTTCGGCGACTTCGGGGCTGCAGACATCATGTTTGCCCCCGTCTGCACCCGCATCATCACCTATTCGCTCCCGGTCGCACGCTTCGCCGGTGCGTACATCAACGCTGTCCTCACTCATCCTTTCATGCAGGATTGGATCGCCGGCGCGCAGGAGGAAGATTGGGTGATCGAGCAATTCGAGCAGCCCGCCCGCGCATGATCGATCCCGTCACGCTCGCCATGGCGCTGCTCGCCTGCGAAAGCGTCACTCCGGCGCGCGGGCCGGTGTTCGACGCGCTGGAGGCGGCACTGGTGCCGCTCGGCTTTTACGTCGACCGCTTCGTTGCTGGTGAGGCGGCGGATGGACCAGTCGAGAACATGCTTGCCGTGCGCGGCCACGGCGCCCCGCACATCGCCTTCGCCGGCCACCTAGACGTCGTGCCGCCCGGCGACGGCTGGACCAGCGGCCCGTTCGCACCGGAGATTCGCGGCGACCTACTCTATGGCCGAGGGGCGGTGGACATGAAGGGCGCGATCGCCGCCTTCGTTGCCGCCGCATCACGCGTGGATGGCGCGGGCACCACCAGCCTCATCATTACCGGCGACGAGGAAGGCCCGGCGATCCATGGCACCCGTGCGCTGATCGACCGCATGGCCGCGCGCGGCATAAAGCCTGACGCCTGCCTTGTGGGTGAACCCACGTCCACCGCCCGCCTCGGCGACACGATCAAGATCGGCCGGCGCGGCTCGGTCAACATCTGGATCGACGTGCCCGGCCGCCAGGGGCACGTCGCCTATCCGCACCTCGCCGACAATCCGATCCCGCGGCTCGTGGCTGCGCTGTCGGAGATCGACGGCATCGTGCCCGATACCGGCACCGACTGGTTCCAGCCGTCGAATATCGAGGTGACCGACATCACCGTCGGCAACCCCGCCACCAACGTCATCCCGGCGAAGGCAAGTGCCCGTCTGTCGATCCGCTTCAACGATCTGCATCGCGGCGAAGAGCTCGGCACCCGCATCACCGCCATCGTTCAACGCCACGCCCCAGAGGCGATCGTCCGCGCCGTTGTCTCGGGCGAAGCCTTCCTGACGCAGCCCGGCAAGCTCTCCGCCACGCTGTCCGCCGCGATCGAGGCGCACACCGGCCTGGTGCCGGAACTCTCCACCAGCGGCGGCACCTCGGACGCACGCTTTCTCGCCGCCGTTTGCCCGGTGGTCGAGTTCGGCCTCATCAATGCCACCATGCACAAGCTCGACGAAGCCGTGGCGGTCGCCGACCTGCACACGTTGACGGACATCTACGCCGATTTCCTGACCCGCAGCTTCGCGCTAGTCTGACGCCTCACAAGACGCAGACCGTCAAGAGAAGAGTGACTTAAGCTGGGCAGCAGCTGAGCGCTTCCTCAACTAAGCACGCAAAGAAAAAGCGCGCCTGCCCTTTCGGCAAACGCGCTTTGCACCAGAACTGAAGTTTCGGATTAGCTGGCGTGTTCGGCCAGCACCGTCAGCCCCTTGGCGTTCACTTCGGCAAAACCGCCGCGGATCGCGATCGTCTCCGGCGCGGCGCCCTGCGTGCGCTGTACCAGCAGATCGCCATCACGGATCGTCGACATCAGCGGCGCATGACCTTCCAGCACCCCGAAGTCGCCTTCGGTGCCGGGCACAGTCACCATGTACACGCTCTCGCTACGAACAAGACGTTCGGGCGTGACAAGTTCGAAATGCAGCATGTCAAAGTCTCGTTTCAATCGCACGGTCGAACGCGGTGGAGGCCGCGTCGAACTTGTCCCGGCAACCAGGATTGCAGAAGCCGACCACCGCGCCGCGATACACCGTCAATGCATCGTCGCTGATCGGCTTACCAGACCAGGGACAAACATCGTTCACGGCATCTTCGCGACGCAGTGCGGACATCACGCCTCCTGCGCCAGCTTCTCGGCCTTGGCGACGACTTCGTCGATGCCGCCAACCATGTAGAAGGCCGCTTCCGGCAGGTGGTCGTACTCGCCGTTCACCACCGCCTTGAAGCTGCGCACCGTGTCTTCGATCTGCACGAACTTGCCCGGGATGTTGGTGAACACTTCCGCGACGTGGAACGGCTGGCTGAGGAAGCGCTGGATCTTGCGCGCGCGGCTGACGGTCAGCTTATCCTCTTCGGAAAGCTCGTCCATGCCGAGAATGGCGATGATGTCCTGCAGCGACTTGTACTTCTGCAGGATGGTCTGCACCGCACGTGCCGTCTCGTAATGCTCCTGGCCGACGACGCGCGGCTCGAGCACGCGGCTGGTCGAGTCGAGCGGATCCACCGCCGGGTAGATGCCCAGCTCCGAGATCGCGCGGTTGAGCACGGTCGTCGCATCAAGGTGCGCAAACGAAGTAGCCGGCGCCGGGTCGGTAAGATCGTCCGCGGGCACGTACACGGCCTGCACCGAGGTGATCGAACCCTTGTTGGTCGAGGTGATGCGCTCCTGCAGCGCGCCCATGTCGGTCGACAGCGTCGGCTGATAGCCCACGGCCGACGGAATACGGCCGAGCAGTGCCGACACTTCGGCGCCCGCCTGTGTGAAGCGGAAGATGTTGTCGACGAAGAACAGCACGTCCTGCCCCTCGACGTCGCGGAAATACTCGGCGATCGTCAGGCCCGACAGCGCCACGCGTGCACGCGCGCCCGGCGGCTCGTTCATCTGGCCGAACACCAGCGCCACCTTTGATCCTTCGCTGATCGGGTTGCCCTCGGCATCCTTGGCGATAACGCCCGCGTCGAGGAACTCGTGATACAGATCGTTGCCCTCGCGGGTGCGCTCGCCCACGCCCGCGAACACGGAGGTGCCGCCGTGGCCCTTGGCAATGTTGTTGATCAGCTCCTGGATGAGCACGGTCTTGCCCACGCCGGCGCCGCCGAACAGGCCAATCTTGCCGCCCTTCGCATAAGGCGCGAGCAGGTCGATAACCTTGATGCCGGTCACCAGGATCGAGCTTTCGGTCGACTGATCGACGAACAGCGGGGCCGACGCGTGAATCGGGGCGTGATGCGCCGAGTTCACCGGACCACGTTCGTCGATCGGCTCGCCGACGACGTTCAGGATGCGGCCAAGCGTCGCCGGGCCGACCGGCACGGTGATCTGCGCGCCCGTGTCCGTCACGTTCTGGCCGCGGGTCAGGCCCTCGGTCGAGTCCATCGCGATCGTGCGAACGGTGTTCTCGCCCAGGTGCTGCGCCACTTCGAGCACCAGCCGCTGGCCGTTGTTCTCGGTTTCCAGCGCCGACAGGATCGCCGGCAGGTGGTTGTCGAACGTCACGTCGACCACCGCGCCGATCACCTGGCTGATGCGGCCCACATTGTTGCTGCCCGAAGTGGTCGGGCGATCCTCGAGGACGGTGGCCATCTTGATTCTACCTTCTTCGTCGGACCTGCGAAAAAGCAGGGGGTGTCTCTTAACTGCGTCTTCGGGTGGCTACGGCGTCAACTCGCCGCCGCAGCACGCCCGCTTGTTATAGGCGCGGCGCGCGAAAAGGTCACGGCCACATGGCGCTCGGTCGGCGTCGTTTCACGCGTCACGGCATATTCCGCTCCGCCCTTCAGCGCGCCGGTGAGCCGCCTCTGCCCGTGGATCGCCGCCACGGCGGTATCACCGCCGGGCACGCCCAGCTGCGACAATGCCTGCGTCATCCACGCGTCGAACTGATCGCGCGCCTGCTGATCATTGGCCGCAAGCGGCTCCACCAGCATGAACGTCACGCGCTGCAGCGCATCCACGCTCCCGGTCACGGTGAACAGCGCCTTCACCGGGTTAGGCGCCGACGGATCGGTCATCGCGGTCGGCATCGCCTCCGCCCGCCAGCTGTCACCCTTCTTCTCGTACGGGCCGACGCGCAGCCCGATACGGTTGAAGTGATCGATCGAGCTCTGCGGATCGGCAAACACACCGGCCCACGATCCGCCCGCCAGATTAGGCGACACAAAGCTGCTGTTCGCCGCCGCGACCGCGTCGTCCGCCACTGCCGCTGCCTGATCGTTGCCGCCGGGCGCACCGCTGCACCCCGCCGCGGCACACGCCGCCAGCAGCAGGATGCTTGCGCGAATCACAGGGCCTCGGCGCCCGAGATGATCTCGACCAGCTCGGTCGTGATCGCCGCCTGACGTGCACGATTGTACTGGATCGACAGCCGCTTGATCATGTCGCCGGCATTGCGCGTCGCATTATCCATTGCGGTCATGCGGCTGCCCTGCTCGGAGGCGGCATTTTCCTGCATCGCACGGAAGATCTGGATCGCCACGTTGCGCGGCAGCAGCTCGGCGAGGATCGCTTCCTCGTCGAGCTCATATTCCACCGCGGCGTCACCGTCGTTGGCCGTCGAAACCGTGCCGGTCGGAACCGACACCGGAATGATCTGCTGCCCGATCGGGATCTGCACCAGCGCCGACTGGAACTTGGCATAGAACAGATGCGCGACGTCGAACTCGCCCGCCTCGTAGCGCGCGATCAGATCGTCGGCGACTTCACGCGCCTGATCGAAGCCGAGCACCTTGTGCTGGCCAAGCTCGTGATCGGCGACGATGCCGTTCGGATAGAAGCGACGCAGCACGCGTCCCTTCTTGCCGGCGAGATAGAAGCGCACGGTCTTGCCCTGACGCTCCAGCTCTTCCGCCTTCTTGCGCGCCGCACGCACGATATTGGTGTTGAACGCACCCGCCAAGCCACGCTCGGACGTCGCGACGACCAGCAGGTGAACCTGATCCTTGCCGGTGCCCGCCAGCAGCTTCGAGCTGCCCTCGGTCACGCCGACCTTCGACGCGAGGCTCGCCATCACCGCCTCAAGCCGCTCGGCATACGGACGGCCGGCGATCGCCGCCTCCTGCGCCCGGCGCAGCTTGGCCGCGGCGACCATCTTCATCGCCTTGGTGATCTTCTGCGTCGACTTCACCGAGCCGATGCGGATCTTGAGGGCCTTCAGGCTTGCCATGTCACGCCAGTCCGTTCGCGAGTTCAGTCAGTCGAACCGGCGCCGCAAGCCAGTTCTCATAATTCTTGAAGACCGCCCGGGTGTAATCCTGTGCATGGTGATGATCGAACGCCGCCCGATCCGCCCACCGCTCATAGATGTACAACCGCGGCGAGCCGTCGGCTGCGGGATGCGGGTCGAACCGCTCGCACCCCGCCTCGGCCCGCGTCGCCGGAACGATCTCGGCAACTGCCCGACACGCCTGGTCGTAACAGTCAGCCTTGAGATCGATCTCGGCGAGGTAGGTCAACGCCATTTACGCAAACGTCTTCGCGAATGCGTCCAGCGCGCTCTTCACCTGCGCCTGCGCGTCACCGCCCAGGTCGCGGCTGTCGCGGATCAGCTTCAGCGTATCGCCATGCTGGTCGCGCATGAACGCCAGCATCGCCGCCTCGTACCGGGTCACGTCCTGCACCGGTACGTTGTCGAGATAGCCGTTGGTACCGGCGAAGATCGACACCGTCTGCTCCTCGAACGGCAGCGGCGAGAACTGCGGCTGCTTCAGAAGCTCGGTCAGGCGTGCGCCGCGGTTCAGCAGCTTCTGCGTCGAGGCATCGAGGTCCGAGCCGAACTGCGCAAAGGCCGCCATTTCGCGATACTGCGCCAGCTCCAGCTTGATCGAGCCCGACACCTTCTTCATCGCCTTGGTCTGTGCGGCCGAGCCGACGCGGCTCACCGACAGGCCGACGTTGATCGCCGGGCGGATGCCGGCGAAGAACAGATCGGTTTCAAGGAAGATCTGGCCGTCGGTGATCGAGATCACGTTGGTGGGAATGTAGGCCGACACGTCGCCAGCCTGCGTTTCGATGATCGGCAGCGCGGTCAGCGAACCGTTGCCGTTGGCATCGTTCATCTTCGCCGCACGCTCCAGCAGGCGCGAGTGGAGATAGAACACGTCGCCCGGGTAAGCCTCGCGGCCCGGCGGACGGCGCAGCAGCAGCGACATCTGACGGTACGCGACTGCCTGCTTCGACAGATCGTCGTACACGATCACGGCGTGCATGCCGTTGTCGCGGAAGAACTCGCCCATCGCGCAGCCGGTGTACGGCGCCAAGAACTGCAGCGGCGCCGGGTCGGACGCGGTTGCCGCGACGATGATGGAATAGTCCATCGCGCCGTTCTCGGTCAGCGTGCGGACGAGCTGCGCCACCGTGGAGCGCTTCTGGCCGACGGCGACGTAAATGCAGTAAAGCTTCTTCGATTCGTCGTCGCCTGCGTTCACCGTCTTCTGGTTGATGAACGTGTCGATCGCGACGGCCGACTTGCCGGTCTGACGGTCACCGATGATCAGCTCGCGCTGGCCACGGCCAACCGGCACCAGCGCGTCGATCGCCTTGAGGCCGGTCTGCACCGGCTCGTGCACCGACTTGCGCGGGATAATGCCCGGCGCCTTCACCTCAACGCGGCGACGCTCGGTGCTGACGATCGGGCCCTTGCCGTCGATCGGGTTGCCGAGGCCATCGACCACGCGGCCGAGCAGGCCGCGGCCGACCGGCACGTCCACGATCGTGCCCGTGCGCTTGACGGTGTCGCCTTCCTTGATCTCGGCGTCCGAGCCGAAGATCACGACGCCGACGTTGTCGGCTTCGAGGTTCAGCGCCATGCCCTGCACGCCATTGGCGAACTCGACCATCTCGCCCGCCTGGACGTTGTCGAGGCCATAGATGCGGGCGATGCCGTCACCGACGCTGAGCACCTGGCCGGTCTCGCTGACCTGGGCCTCGGTGTTGAAGTTGGCGATCTGGTCCTTGATGACCTTCGAGATTTCTGCGGCGCGGATATCCATCACTTAGCCTTTCATCGCGCTGGCAAGCGCATTCAAGCGGGTACGGATCGACGAATCGATCATCTGAGAACCGATGCGGACGACAAGCCCGCCCAGGAGCGCGGGATCAACCGCAAGATCAACCGACACCTCGCGGCCGACGCGCTGGCGGAGCTGCTGCTTCAGCTCGACGACCTGATCGTCGGTCAGCGGGTGTGCGCTGGTGACCTCGGCAGTCACTTCGCCGCGGTGGCGCGCGGCAAGCTGGCGGAATGCGCGAATGATCGCGGGCAGCTGGGCCAAGCGCCGGTTCTGCGCCAGCACGCCCAGGAAGTTGCGCGTGGTCGGATCGACGCCCAGCTCGTCCGCCGTCGACAGCACGGCCTTGCCCGCTGCCTCGCGCGGCACCACCGGCGAGGTGGTCAGCGCCTTGAAGTCATCCGACTGATCCAGCGCGGCACGCACCTTGGTCAGGCTGGCCTCTACCGTGTCGATCGTCTTCGCCTGCTCGGCGAGGTCGAACAGCGCGGTCGCATATCGCCCGCCCAGGCTCGCCTGGATGCTGCTGCCTAGATTACCGCTGGAACCATCCACGCGATTCGATCCCCGTTCGCACAAAAAAGTTAAGCCCCCATGCGGAAACACGGCGCGCTGGTGGCGCCGTCGCTTGGGTTGGCCGGCGCGTAGCAAAGGGGTAGCAATGATGCAACACGCTGTAACGAGGGGATGACGATGGGCGAAATGATCCGCATGACGATGAGCGATGGCCAAAGCATCGCCGTTTACCATGCCATGGCCGAGGGTGAGCGCCGCGGCGGCGTGGTGCTGGTGCAGGAGATCTTCGGCGTCACCGATCACATCCGCGAGATGGCCGATGATTTCGCCGGGGAGGGCTATGAGGTGCTCGCCCCTGCCCTTTTCGACCGCGAACATCCGGGCTTCGAGGCAAGCTACACCGGGCGGGATTTCGAGCGCGCGGTGGAGCTTGCCCGCACGCTCCATCCGTTCGATCTGTCGCTCAAGGACACGCAAACCTGCATCGACGCGCTGCGCGAAGACGGCCCGGTCTTCGTGATCGGCTATTGCTATGGCGGCTCCGTCGCCTGGGCGGCCGCGACGCAACTCGACGGCGTAGCCGCTGCGTCAGCCTATTACGGCAGCATGATCCCGGCCTTTGCCGAAAAGGCGCCGCCGCGCGTGCCGGTGATCGCGCACTTCGGCCGCTACGATCACGGCATCCCGATGGAGGGCGTCGACGCCGTGATCGCCAAGGATTTCCCGCTGGCGCAGGTCTATGTCTACGAAGCCGGCCACGGCTTCAACTCGGATCGCCGCAAGGATTATCACGAGCCCTCCGCCGATCTCGCGCGCGATCGCACCCTTACGCTGTTCCGGGAAAACGGCGGCTGATCGCGGCGCCGGCGTAAAGCCTGCTGACCCCGTTTCTTCAATGAGCGGCGGTCGGCGCGCCTCCTTCCTCCTTGGCGTCGGCGGCATTGATCGCCGCCTTGCCGACCTTGCCGGCGTCCAGTGCGGCCAACACACGGCTTGCCGGATTGTCGGCCGGGGCGTGCGGATGATAAGCGAGCGGCCGCAACAGGCGCTGTGCCGCCGGGATCTCGCCCGCCTCGATCCGTGCCATCGCGGCGGCAAAGCGCACGATATCGTCCTGCGGCGCCAACTCCTGCGCACGATACAGGCCCTTGATCGATGAGGCGCGCGGCTCGATCCCTTGCAGCATGAAACTCTGCCAGAACCACCACAAGGGCTCGGGGTCGTCAGGGTCCACGCGATTCGCCGCAATGATACTGTCGCGCGCCGCATTCCACGCGGCCGCGTCGGTCGACTTGGCGTCGGTCAACCGACGTAGCTTCAGCCGACCCTGGTAGAGCAGCGCCTGCCCCGACTTCGGATCGCGTGCGAGCGCTTTGGCAGCCGCCGCCAGCGCCGCATCATTCTCGCCGGCGTCAAAGGCCATTTCCGCCAGCCAGCCCTGCGCCACCGGATCATCGTCGTAGCGGGCGGCGATCGGCGCCGCCTTCGCATACAATTTCTGCCCGGCTTCGCGATCGACCCCGCGTACCGATTGCATTCGCAGGTCGATCAGATCGGCCTCGCCCTTCGTCAGCGGCCGGATGGTGATCGGCGGTGTGCCCGTGTCGCCGAACGGCATCGCCATGCCCGCCAGGCGCCGCCGGCCGAGATAGCCCGATAGGCTGCGATCCAATTCTTGCAGATCGCCAAACGCTTCTTCCGCCGCAGTGACGGATGGGGTGCCGCGGTTGATCGCGCCGATATACGCCAGAAGCTGCCTGTTTCGCGCGCGATCGAAGCTGAAATAATGCGTCATCAACCAGCCGCGCCCGTAAAAGGCATCCATCTGCGCCGCCGAAAGCCGCATCTTCGGGCCGAACATCTGCCGCGCGGTGAAGCGCTGCCCTTCCATCAATCCATAAGCACGATGCTGCGCCGCATAGCCGATCGTGGCATTCTGGTCGGTGATCCGCATGGTGGAGGCGAATTCGGCGAAGCCTTCCGAATACCAGGCGGGAAAGGCGATGTCGTAGGTGCCCAGCAGAAAGTGGTGGGCGTATTCGTGAAACAGGACGATCCGCCCGAAATCGTTGCCGTCGGTCCAGCCGCCCTTTGCACCAAAAGCGATCGAGCCGCTGACGCGCGAGAGGTAAAAGCCCGCCGCGTTGGTACATTGGCACAGCCGCCGAACATCGCCGTCATTGACGAGGAATACCGTTACCTTACGTGAGGCGATATCCGGCTCATCCGCCACATTGAGAAACCGGCGCAGACCCCAATCGAGCCGCTCTAGCGCCTCCGATTGTTGCCGCAGCGTCTTTTCGCTGGTGTCGGAGATCAGCGTGAAATGCCGCGACTTCGCCTCAAGCCATTCGGCCTGCGCCGGTGCAGCCGCAACCAATATTCCCAGCAATCCAAGCAAATCGCGCCAACGCATCCGCCCCTCCCTTAAACTCCCCGGCCGATAAGCTAGCGCGGATCGAACAAAACCAAAGACCTATTGTGACCGGCCCCGCGCCTGCACCGCCGCACGCCGCGCTTCCACCGCCTCGGGCGTCACCGCGCGGTTGGCGGCAGACGAGCGCTCATGCTCTAGCGCCATTGCGTCACCGAACGGGCGCGCGAAGCCGTCGTCGATCAGCTTCTTATAGGCGGCAATGAAGTCCGGATCGGCGGACGCGATGTCGCGCGCCAGTGCCTTGGCGGTCGTCAGCAGCTCGTTTGCCGGCACCACGCGGTTCACCAGCCCCCAGCGTTCCGCCGTGGCCGCATCCAGAAAATTGCCGCTGAGCGACAATTCCTTGGCACGCGAAATGCCGATCAGCCGCGACAGTTTCTGGCTCAGCCCCCAGCCCGGCATCACGCCGACGCGCGCATGCGTATCGGCAAAACGCGCCTTGTCGCTGGCGATCAGGATGTCGCAGGCGAGCGCCACCTCGAACCCGCCGGTGATCGCCACGCCATTGATCGCCCCGATCACCGGCTTGCGGCACAGCTCGATCGCCTTGACCGGGTTCTCGTCCGCCCCCGTCGCATTGGCCGAGCCCAGCGCGCCCGCCGTCGACCCCAATTCCTTCAGGTCCAGCCCGGCGGTGAACGCGCGTTCGCCCGCCCCGGTCAGCACCACTGCGCGCACCGCATCGTCCGCATCCACCTGCGTCATTACGCGATACAGCTGCGACCGCAGCGCCGACGATAATGCGTTCATCGCCTCCGGCCGGTTCAGAGTCACCGTGGCAACACCATCCTCGACGTCGAGCAGCACCAGATCAGTCATTCCTCGCCTCTCTCATTATTTCGCCGCATCGTAGCGACGGAGCCGCCAGCGTCCACTCCGTCTCTGGTGCGACACGGCGAGGCTGCTACGACAGCGATCGGGGGAGAATGTCAGATGCTTAAATTGTTGGTGCTTGCCGCTGCGGCCGCGGGAACGTTGGGTGCCGTGGCCGAGCCGTCGCCGTCTGCCATGGCGGAGCTGGAGAAGGCCACGGCAGCGTTTGATGAGCCGAATTGCCCCGCCGTGCTCGCATCGGTGGCGCGCCTGAAAGCGATGCCAGACTACAAGCAGAACGACTTCGTTCACCGGGTCACGCTAGAATTCTCGGCACTCTGTCTCCAACAGTCTGCCGAGGAAACCGACAAGGCCACCGCCTACGCAGAGGCGATGCTGGCGAGCGACATGGCCGGCAGCGGTGACGGCGTCTGGGGTGTGCGGCTCGACCGCGAGGTGAGAACGAAAGATTGGTCGGCCGCCGTCACATCTTTCGAACGGGTCGCTGCCGAGCGGCCGCTCATGTTGAACAGGTTTCCCTTGGCATGGCTGAACTACGTCGACCTGCAGCTACGCCGCGCCGATCAGACTGCACTGCGCCGCCGTTATCTCGCGCTCTTCGCCGACAGCAGCTACTGGCCAGACGAGCCCGGCGGCAGCACCGAAGGCTTCCGCTTCCGCTACGCGCTGCTGCTGGCGGATGCCGGGGAACAGGACAAGGCAAACGCCATCGCGCGCCTCCTCACCAGTCACATCATTGCTCATCTCGCTCAGCCTCGATCCCCGCTTCCGCCCCGTCTTCGGCGACGATCTCGACCTGCGTGCCGTCACCGAGCGCTACCTGACGCAGCTTCGCACCCAGGTCGGTCGCTTCCCCGACGCGATCCGGCCGGTGATCGACGTGGCGGAGCACCAGCGCCTGCTCGGCCGCCCGCAAGACGCCCTGGCGACGCTGCGAGCGCTCGAACCGGCGATCAAGGGCGACACGCCGCTCAGCGACCGCGACGACAATGTGATCTGGTGGTGGGACCAGATGTCGCGGGCGCATTTCGCCGCGGGCGACGTTCCCGCCGCCATCGCCGCCCTGCGCACAGCGAGTGCGATCAAGGAAGGCAATGCCGTCAACGTCAGCCAGACGATCAACCTCGCCAATCTCCAGCTCACCACCGGCGATCCCGCCGGCGCGATGGCGACGCTCAAGCCACTCGATGGTGCCGGCGACGGCACCGCCAGCCCGTACGGCGTCATGCAGGTGGTCGGCGTGCGCGGCTGCGCCAGCCATCGGCTCGGCCAGCAGGCGGTGGCCGATGCCGATCTCGCTTATGCCAGGTCGCATAGCAGCGACGCACCGAGCACCTTCACCATGCTCCAGTTGTGCCACGGCGATCTCGACGGCGCCGCCGCCAGCATGATCGCGCGGCTGGAGAACAAGGATCAGCGCCACGGCGCGCTGGAGGAGCTCAGCACCTTCGACGCCCCGCCAAACACGCTGCCGCGCGATCCGGTGGACGTGGCCCTAGCAACATTGCGCACCCGTCCCGACGTGAAGGCGGCGGCGCAGAAGGCCGGCGGCACGCGCCACTTCAACATTCAGATGTCCGGCTTCTAGCGCGCCTTTGATCGCAAGTGCCGGGATGTGCCCCGCCGCCCGGCACGCTAGATCGGCAGCCATGAGCGACACGATCGACCACCAGAGCGCCTGGGCCGCCTTCGCCGCCCGCGATCGGCAGGCGGACGGGCGCTTCGTGGTCGCGGTGCGCACCACCGGCATCTATTGCAAGCCAAGCTGCCCGGCGCGCCATCCCCGCCCTGAAAACGTCAGCTTCTACCCCGACCCCACCGCCGCCCGCGCCGCTGGCTACCGCGCCTGCCTGCGCTGCCGCCCGGACGACGCGGCCCGCGACTCGGTCGCCGTCACACGGGCGATCGCGATGCTCGAAGCCGACGAGACCACGCCAACGCTGGACAGGCTGGCAGCGGCGGTCGGCTACGCTCCGCACCACTTCCACCGCCTGTTCAAGCGCGCGACCGGCGTCACCCCCGCGGCTTACGCCCGCGCGCTGAAGGCGCGCCGCGCCGCCACCGCATTGCAGGATGGCGCCAGCGTCACCCAGGCGATCTACGCGGCCGGCTACTCCGCCCCCAGCCGCTTCTACGCGCACGCCGCTCCCCGTCTGGGAATGACGCCAAGCGCCTGGGCACGCGGCGGCGCGGGCGTCACGATCCGCTGGACGATCGCGCCCAGCAGCCTCGGCGCGGTGCTGGTCGCCGCCACCGATCGCGGCATCTGCCAGGTGGCGTTCGATGCGGACGAAGCGGTGCTGCGGACCCGTTTTCCCGCCGCCGAGATCGTCGCCGGCGGTGCGGCACTGGCCGATCTCGCCGCGCAAGTGGTCGCCGCCGTCGAACAGCCCGGCCGCAATCATGATCTGCCGCTCGACGTACAGGGCACCGCCTTTCAGGAGGCGATCTGGCAGGCGCTGCGCACCATCCCGGCGGGCGAGACGCGCAGCTATGCCGAGCTTGCCGCTCTGGCCGGTCGCCCCGGGGCGGTGCGCGCTGCCGGGTCGGCGTGCGGCGCGAACCATGTGCCCGTGCTGATCCCCTGCCACCGCGTCACCCGTGCGGACGGTTCGATCGGCGGCTATGCCTATGGGCCGGAGCGCAAGCAGGCGTTGTTGACGCGCGAGCGTGATCGCCAGGGCTAAACGGCGCTCGTCGCACCCAAACAGTTAATCCTGTGCGCGCCCGCCACCCGCCGGCCGCACCGGCCGCCTCCGGAATTTAGGTAAATATAAAGCCTTGATGCCTAGCCTCATCGTGAAGACAGGCAGGATTGTTGGTCAAATGAACGCATTCGGGCGTCGAAATAATGTGGGTACGGGTGCACGGCCGGGCTTCGGCGTCGCGCGCCCGATGCAGGGCGGTGCGCCGCGCCCCGATCAGGGTGGCGAGCAATTCCCATCACTCGACGCGCTCCCGCTGCCGGGCGAAGTCGCGGCACCGGAAGGGTTCGGTCAGGTCGCCGGCATGCAGATGGACGCGATGCAGCGGCTCGCCGATCGGCAGGCAGCATCGGGCGAGGCGGGCAACAGCCGTGTCGAGGGTTTCGAAGCCTCGATCCACAAGATCAAGGAACAGGTGCTCCCACGCCTTCTCGAACGCGTCGACCCGGAGGCCGCCGCCACGCTCGGCAAGGACGAACTCGCCGAGGAATTCCGCCCCATTATCGGCGAAGTGCTTGCCGAGCTGAAGCTGACCCTCAACCGCCGTGAGCAATTCGCGCTGGAAAAGGTGCTGGTCGACGAGCTGCTCGGCCTCGGCCCGCTCGAGGAGCTGCTGGCCGATCCCGACATTTCGGACATCATGGTCAACGGCCCGGACCAGACCTTCATCGAAAAGAAGGGCAAGCTGCAGCTCGCGCAGATCCAGTTCCGCGACGAGGAGCATCTGTTCCAGATCGCGCAGCGCATCTGCAACTCGGTCGGCCGCCGCGTCGACCAGACCACCCCGCTCGCCGACGCCCGCCTCAAGGACGGCAGCCGCGTCAACGTGATCGTGCCGCCGCTCTCCCTGCGCGGCACCGCCATCTCGATCCGTAAGTTTTCCGCCAAGCCCATCACGCTCGACATGATGGCGGGCTTCGGCTCGATGTCGCCGAAGATGGCGACCGCGCTGAAGATCGCCGGCGCCTGCCGCTTCAACATCGTCATCTCGGGTGGCACCGGCTCGGGCAAGACGACGATGCTCAATGCGCTGTCGAAAATGATCGATCCGGGCGAGCGCGTGCTGACGATCGAGGACGCGGCGGAATTGCGCCTCCAGCAGCCCCACTGGCTGCCGCTTGAGACCCGCCCCGCCAACCTCGAGGGTCAGGGCGAAATCTCGATCCGCGATCTCGTCAAGAACGCGCTGCGTATGCGCCCCGATCGCATCATCCTGGGCGAAATCCGTGGCAGCGAGTGTTTCGACATGCTCTCGGCAATGAACACCGGCCACGACGGATCGATGTGCACGCTCCACTCCAACTCCCCGCGCGAGGCGTTGGCGCGTATGGAGAACATGGTGATGATGTCAGACATCAAGGTGCCCAAGGAAGCGATCAGCCGCCAGATCGCCGATTCGGTCGACATGATCATTCAGGTGAAGCGCCTGCGCGACGGTTCGCGCCGCGTCACCAACGTCACCGAGGTGATCGGCATGGAAGGTCCCGTGATCGTGACGCAGGAGCTCTTCAAGTTCGAATATCTGGACGAGAGCGCCGACGGCAAGATCATCGGCGAATATCGCGCCATGGGCCTCCGCCCCTACACGATCGACAAGGCCAAGCAGTTCGGTTTCGACCAGGCGTTCCTGGAGGCGTGCCTCTAAGGCGATCCGATCCGCTTGGCGGCGAGCGACAGATCGCCGCCTGCATAGCAGGTCACACCGTCACCCCGGCCTTTTGCCGGGGTCCAAGGTCCCGCGCTCGCTGACGCGCCGGAAACGCGAGACACGTCATGCCGGGGCAAGCCCGGCATGACGCAAAGCCTCAGAAGCTCACCCGCGCCGCCACGCGGATGTCACGTCCCGCGAGCGGCACATAGTCCTTCGTGAACGATGCATGCCGGCGCGCATCCACGTCGAAGATATTGTTCGCCGACACGATCAGCGTCGTCTCGCTCTCGCGCCCGAACGGCTTGAACGACACCGATCCGTTGACCAGCGTGAAATCGTCCGTGCGCGTCTCGAATGCCGCCACGCGATCCTGCGCGGTGACATGCTCCACCTCGATCCGACCGCCGAAGTCGCCCGCCCGCGCGGTCAGTCCGCCCAGCACGCGGAAGGGCGGTATGCGCGGCACCCAGCCGCCGCCGTTGGTCAGCTTCGCATTGACGTAATCGGCGACCAGATTGCCATCCAGCTCGAAGGCGCCGCGACGGATCAGGTTCGCGGTCAGCTCGCCCTCGACGCCGTAATAGCGCGCGCCAGCCTGAAAATACTGGAATACCGGCAGCTCGTCGCGCTCCAGCCCGGTGGCATTTTCATAGATGTAATCGTCGAACCAGGTGGCATAGCCGCTCACCTGAAAGCGCACCGGCCCGGTGCGACCACGCGCGTAAAGCTCCAGCCCCCAGCTCTTTTCGGTCTTGAAATTCGGATTGCCGATCTCGAACGCCTGCGTCGCGATATGCGGCCCATTCGAGAACAGCTCCTCCGCCGACGGCGCACGCACCGCACGCGATCCGTTGATGCCGATCTTTACCTCGGGCGCGACCGCATAGGAGAAACCAAGCGCGCCGGAGAATGAATCGAAGTTCCGGTTGACCGCGATCGGGGCCACATCCTCGTCCAGACCGACCTTCACCCCCGTGGCGCGCACGTCGGTATGTTCGTACCGGCCGGCGAACTCCACTTCCCACTGTCCGCGATCGATCTCCTGCAGCGTGAAGACGCCATATTGGTCGGTAACGTTCGGCGGCACGAAGGCTTCTGCACCGATCGCGGAGAAATCACGCGTAAAGCCCTGAAAGCCGGTGACGCCGCGCCAGCCGTTCCGATCGGCCTGCACCAGCTCCAGGCGTCCCTCGAACGCCTGCGAGTTGAACACCGTGCCCACCTCGGCACCCTCGAATTCGGTATGCTTATAGTCGGCGAAGCCCGCGCGAATGCGGATCTTGTCGAGGAAGTCGCCATTGGCGTTCACCTCGCCGCGCAGGTCGGCGCGAAACTGCTTCATGGCGATGGTCACATCGCCATGTTCATGTCCCTCTTCCTCATGATCGTGGTCATGCTCGCCCTCGTGATGGTGACCAGCCCCGGGGCGTTCCGGCACGCCGTACTTGCTGTCATAATAGCCGACCGACACGCCCAGGCTGCCGCCATCGTTGATCAGCGCCAGGCCACCGCCCAGCGTGTAGGTTTCGGTGCCGCTGTTCGGCACGCGGCCACGGCGATTGGCCAGCGCCGTTGCCTCGGCGGCCTCATCCGCATGGCCCTCTTCGGCTTCCTCCGCAGCGATCGCCAGCTGCTCCTGCCGCAGCGCCGGGGCAAGCTGATAACCGCCGATGCGCAGATCGTCCGACTTGCGATAGCTGCCGTCGACATGCGCGACGATCTGGTTCGACAGCGCCACGTCGACGCCCGCGCCACCGCTGCGCTCGTCCGCCGCGGAGCCATAGGTGCCGATCGCATCGACGTGATAGCCCTTCTCGGGCACGGCGCGCGGAATGCGGCGGTCGATCACGTTCACCGCGCCACCGATCGCCTGGCTACCGAACAGCAGCACCGCCGGCCCGCGCAGCACCTCGATCCGCTCCGCCGTCAGCGGATCGATCGTCACGCCGTGGTCGGTCGAGGTGTTCGACACGTCGAGCGAGCCGAGCCCATCGGTCAGCACGCGCACGCGCTCGCCCTGAAAACCGCGCAGCACCGGGCGCGAGGCGCCGGGGCCGAACGATGTCGCCGAAACGCCCGGCTGGCGCGTCAGCGTGTCGCCGATCTGCGGCCGAATGTCCTGCACCAGCTCGTCGCCCGTGATGACGGACTTGCCCGCCAGAAGGTTCAGGTCGCGCACGAATGGCGCGGTGATGACGATCTCGGGCGAGGCATCGATGTGCCCCGCGCGCCCGGTGGCGGGCTGGTTCGCTGCGGGCGTCGTCGTGGGCGCGGTCTGCGCATGGGCCGGGAGGCTGATCAGGCTCGTGCCCGCCAGGAGTATTGCATGTACCTTCACTTGATATTTCCCCGACCACTTCTTTGCCCCTGGTTAATAACGACGTGATAACATCACAAGCCTCGAAAGCTGTATTTTTAGGGGTTGCACTGCCGCCGATCGCTTCCCAATTCTGGCATCATGAGCGAGGCGGACCGTTCCGACGAACCGGCCAGCGCAGCGGCAGCGCCGCCTGATCGCGCGCCGCGTCACAGTGTCCTCCTAAGCGCGATCGTGGAGCATTTCGGCAAACGGCAGCCCAGCACGCACCGCGTACGCGATCTTTCCATCGGCGGCGTGCGGATCGACCATGCGGAAGGCTTCGTGGTCGGGGCCACCGTTCTCGTCACGGTCGGCGCGCTCGATTCGGTGGCCGCGTCCGTTGTCTGGGTAAAGGACGGTGCTGCCGGTCTGAAGTTCGCCCAGCAGATCGATCCTCAGGCTGCTCGCGCGCGCGCCGCCGTCGCGCCAGCGCCTTTCCGCGGGCAATCGCGCGTCGTCACCGCGCCGGCGCCAACAGCCGGCTGGATGCCCAATCTCGGCAGCCCCTATCGCCGCTGACCGACGCGCCGATATTTTCTCCGGCCCTGCGATCCGTTTTCCCGCTGCGCGCGTTTGAGCGAGCGAGATAAAGGAGAACGGCCGTGGCTGACGAACGCGAGCAGGAAATTCGGGAACGCGCCTACCGGATCTGGCAGGACGAGGGTGAACCCGCCGGCCGCGAGCAGGATCACTGGTCGCGCGCGCAGGCCGAGGTCGAGGGCGGCGGCGATAGCGGGCTGATCACCGGGCAGGCCGACGACCTTCCCTTCGGCGAGCCCGAAGACACCGGCGCCGCGGATGCCAAGGCTGCTCAGGGCGCCGACGAGATCCCGCAGGTCAGCGGTGTCGCCGCGGCCGCCGGCACGCCAATCGCCCCGGCGCCGAAATCATCGGGCAAATCGTCCAAGTAAGACGATCCCCCTCCGTCAACGATCAAGTCTCGGCAGGGTGGACGTCTCACCCTGCCGCTTACCTTTGCTTTAGCGAGGCCGACGCTTGTCCTTCTCCGTTGACCGGCTCCAGCCCGGCTCCCCCTACCCGCTCGGCGCCACCTTCGATGGTCTGGGCGTCAACTTCGCCGTCTTCTCCGCCAACGCCGACGCGATCGAGCTGTGCCTGTTCGATCCGGCCGGCAAGCGCGAGATCAAGCGGTTCTGGCTCCCAGAATGCACCGATGAGGTGTTCCACGGTTATTTGCCCGACGTGGAGCCGGGGCTCCTCTACGGCTATCGCGCACACGGCCGCTACGAGCCGGAAGCGGGCCACCGCTTCAATCCCAACAAGCTGCTGCTCGATCCCTACGCCCGCAAGCTGCACGGGCAGATCAAGTGGACCGATGCGCTGCACGGCTACCGCATCGGCCATCGCCGCGAGGACCTTTCCTTCGACAAGCGCGACAGCGCCCCCGCGATGCCGAAAAGCATGGTGGTCGACGATCATTGGGACTGGTCGCGCGATCGTCGCCCGCGGACACCCTGGTCCGAAACGGTGATCTACGAGGCCCATGCCAAGGGCCTGACGAAGTTGATGGAGGAGGTGCCGGCGCGCGACCGCGGTACCTATGCCGCGCTCGGCCATCCCGCCGTCATCCGCCACCTCCAGCGCCTCGGCGTTACTGCGGTCGAGCTGCTACCGATCCAGGCGTTCACGCAGGACCGCTTCCTGCAGGAAAAAGGCCTGCGCAACTACTGGGGCTACAACACGCTCGGCTTTTTCGCCCCCGAACAGGCCTATATGGCGGGCGAGCACCAGGACGAACTGCGCCGCGCCGTCCACCGCCTGCACAAGGCCGGCATCGAAGTCATCATGGACGTGGTGTACAATCACACCTGCGAGGGCTCCGAACGCGGCCCGACCCTCTCGTGGCGCGGCCTCGACAACGCCAGCTACTATCGCCTGGTGCAGGACAATCCGCGCTACACGATCAACGACACCGGCACCGGCAACACGCTCAACATGAGCAAGGCGCGCGTGATTCAGATGGTGGCGGACAGCTTGCGCTATTGGGCGACCAGCTTCGGCATCGACGGCTTCCGCTTCGATCTCGGCCTCACCTTGGGGCGCGAGGCGACCGGCTTCGATCCCGGCGCCGCCTTCTTCGATGTCGTGCGCCAGGATCCCATCCTCAGCCGCCTGAAGCTGATCGCAGAGCCATGGGATGTCGGCCCCGGCGGCTATCAGCTCGGCCATTTCCCGCCCGGCTTCGCCGAATGGAACGACAAGTACCGCGATACGGTGCGCAGCTATTGGAAGGGCGACGCGGGCAAGCGCGGCGACCTCGCCGCACGGCTCGCAGGCTCGGGCGACCTGTTCGACCGCCGCGCGCGCCGCCCGTGGGCCAGCGTCAACTTCCTTGTCGCGCACGACGGCTTCACCCTCGCCGATACGGTGATGTACGAGGATCGCCACAACGAGGCGAATGGCGAGGACAATCGCGACGGCCACGACAACAATCATTCACGCAACTGGGGCGCCGAAGGCCCCACGGATGACCCCGCGATCAACGACGCCCGCGGCCGCGTCATGCGCTCGATGCTCACCACCCTGCTCACCTCGCTCGGCACGCCGATGCTGGTCGCCGGCGATGAGTTCGGCCGTACCCAGCATGGCAACAACAACGCTTACTGCCAGGACAACGAGATCAGCTGGCTCGACTGGCAGGCCGCCGCCACCCCGGAGGGCCAGCAGCAGATCGACTTCACCGCCCGCCTGACCGAGCTGCGCCGCCGCTACCCGGTCCTGCGCGCCCCCACTTTCCTCTACGGTCAGGACTCCCCCGGCCACGGCGTCAACGATGTCGAATGGTGGGACGAACGCGGGCAGCAGCTCAGCGCGGAGGACTGGCAGAACCCCGAAGGTCGCGCGCTCATGATGCGCCGCGCGATCCGCAACGAGGCCGGCGACGTGGAGGCCGTATCGCTCCTCCTCAACGCCAGTAGCGAGCCGATCACGTTCCACCTGCCGCCACCGGAAAACCGCCGAACCGTGCTGATCGACAGCGCGCACCCGGATCAGGGCGAGATCGAGATCGGCAACGAATATGAGGTCGCCCCGCAAGGCGCCGTCCTCCTCACCTGGACCGGCGCGTGGGAGGCATGATGCGCTGGGGCGGCGAGCCGCTGCCCGACGGCACCACCCGCTTCCGCCTATGGGCGCCGGACGCTGACGCCGTCGCGATGGAGATCGCCGACGCCGCCACGTCTCCGAATCTGCACCCTACCGAGAACGGCTGGTGGGAAATCACCCTTCCCGCCCCGCCGGGTACCCACTACCGCTATCGCATCGGCGACACCGCCGTTCCCGATCCCGCATCCCGGCGCCAGGACGGCGGCGTTCACGGCTGGAGCATCGTCCCGGAGGACGGCTACGCCTGGCGCACGCCCGACTGGCGTGGCCGCGCCTGGCACAAGATGGTGTTCATGGAGCTGCACGCCGGCACGCTGGGCGGCTTCGCCGGCATCACTCAGCGGCTGCCCGCCATCGCCGCGCTTGGCGTCACCGCGATTCAGCTCATGCCGATCAACGCCTTCGCCGGTACGCGCGGCTGGGGCTATGACGGCGTCCTCCCCTATGCCGTGCACGAGGCATATGGCACACCCGACGACCTGCGCGCGCTGATCGACGCCGCGCATGAACTTGGCCTCAGCGTCTTCCTCGATGTCGTGTACAACCACTTCGGCCCCGACGGTAACTACCTCGGCCTTTACGCCGATCGCTTCTTCCACCGCGACGTCGCGACGCCGTGGGGCGGCGCGGTCGCGGTCGACGAGCCCCCCGTCGCCCGCTTCTTCATCGACAACGCCCTCATGTGGCTACGCGACTACCGCTTCGACGGCCTCCGCTTCGACGCCGTCCACGCGATCGACAACCCCGCGTTCCTCGACACCATGGCCGCCGAGATCCGCGCCGCTTTGCCCGGTCGCCACGTCCATCTCGTGCTGGAAAACGAGGCAAACGACGCCGCCCGCCTGCGTCCGGACGCCTATGACGCACAATGGAACGACGATTTTCATAACGTCCTCCACGTCCTGCTCACCGGCGAAACCAGCGCTTATTACGGCGACTTCGCAGACAAACCGGCCGAGCGCCTCGCGCGCTGCCTCGCGGCCGGCTTCATCTACCAGGGCGATCCCTCGCCCAATCACGACGGCAAGCCCCGCGGCACCCCCAGCGCGCACCTTCCGCCGACGCGCTTCGTCAGCTTCCTCCAGAATCACGATCAGGTCGGCAACCGTGCCATGGGCGAGCGGCTGACGCGCCTCACCGATCCCGCCAAGCTGCGCGCCGCAACCGCGCTGATGCTCCTCGCGCCGCAGATCCCATTGCTGTTCATGGGCGAGGAAGAAGGCAGCGAGACGCCCTTCCTGTTCTTCACCGACTTTCACGACGACCTCGCGGACGCCGTTCGCGAAGGGCGCCGCAAGGAGTTCGCCAAGTTCGCCGCCTTCGCCGACGAGGAGGCCCGCGCGCGCATTCCCGACCCCAACGCGGAGAGCACCTTTACCGCGTCGGTCCCGCAGCCAGGCCCCGAGGCCTCCGCATGGCGCGCTTTCTACCAGCGCCTGCTGCGCCTGCGCCGTGAACAGATCGTCCCGCACCTCGCCGACACGGCAACGCTGCCCGTCAGCGACGGCTCAACCGACGACCTGCCGCGGATCCGCAGCCTCGGCGCACAGGCAACCGGCGACGCGCGCGTCACCGCCCGCTGGCGCCTGCGCGGCGGCAAGGTCCTGACGATCGTCATCGACCTCGCCGACGATCCTGCCCCGCTCCCCGCCGCGCCGCTCATGATCAGCGAGGCGGAGGCACGGTCCGCCGACGAACGCACCGGCATATCGCCGGCCGAGAACGGCGCAGCAGCGGCGCCAACCCCGCTCTTCACCACCGACGGCCGCTTCGTCGCGTGGATCGAATGACCAGCCTCCACGCAGCGGCCAAGGCAGCGGGCCTCATGCGCGACTGGACCGATGCCGCCGGTCGCGCGCAGCAGGTCGACGATGCGGTGCTCGAAACCCTGCTCGCCTGCATCGATCCGACCCCCGCCGAGCAGCCCTTCGTCACTGCAATTGCCGAGCAGCCGATCCGCCTCCCGAATGCGCTACACGGCACTGCCGAGGTCACGCTCGAACACGGCACCACACTCCCCCTCGTGCTGGGGCAGGACGCCCTAACCGAGGTCGGCTATCACCAGCTGACGCTCGGTACGCGGCAGTACACGCTCGCCGTCGCCCCGCCGCGCTGCCCGCAACCGCCGGCGCACGGCTGGGGTCTCGCCGTTCAAATCCCTTCGCTCCGCGACGATCGGGCCAGCGGCTACGGCACCTTTCACACGCTCGCCAACAGCGCCGCCGCCTTCGGCAGTGCCGGCGCCGCCGCGCTGGCGATCAGCCCCACCCACGCGCTCTTCCCCGCCGATCCGCACCGCTTCAGCCCCTATGCGCCCTCCTCGCGCCTGTTCCACAATGTCATGCTCGCCGACCCGGCGACGATCGGCATGGCCCCCGCCGCCGACCCCGACACCGCACCCGACCTGATCGAGTGGGAAGGCGCCCTTCCGCGCCATCTGAAGCTCCTGCGCAGCACCTTCGATCAGATCGGCGACGCCATTCGCGAAGCAGTTGCTACATACCGCAAGGACGGAGGCTTCGCACTTGAAGCGCATGCCCGCTTCGACGCCCTCCATGCGCGGCTCGGCGGCAACGGCTGGCTCGACTGGCCGGCCGAGTTGCGCGACCCCACCAGTGCGGCGGTGCAGCGCTTCACTGCCGAACACACCGGAGACGTAACCTTCTACGTCTTCCTGCAATGGCTGGCCGGTCAGGGCTTGGCCGGTGCGCAAAGAAGCGCGCAAAAACAGATGGCTGTCGGCCTTGTCGCAGATCTTGCCGTAGGAACCGACCGTGGCGGCAGCCATGGCTGGAGTCGCGGTGCGGACCTGCTCAGCGGCGTCACCATCGGTGCGCCGCCCGATCCGCTTGGCCCCGACGGCCAGAATTGGGGCATCTCCGCGCTTGATCCCTATCAGCTCGCCCGCAGCGGCTATCGCGCCTTTATCGACACCATCCGCACGGCGCTGCGGCACGCCGGCGGCATCCGCATCGATCACGCGATCGGCCTCGATCGCCTGTGGATCGTGCCCGACGGCGCGACCGCCGCGGACGGCGCCTACCTCACCATGCCCGGCGACGCGCTGAAGACCATCGTCGCGATCGAGGCGCACCGCGCCGACGCGATCGTCATCGCGGAGGACCTCGGCACCGTCCCGCCCGGCCTGCGCGACGACCTCGCCACGCGTGGCATGCTCGGCATGCGCGTCCTCCCGTTCGAACGCGACAAGGCAGGCGCCTTCGTCCCGCCGCCGCGCTGGGACGCTGACGCCGTCGCGATGACCGGCACGCACGACACGCCGACCGTCAGCGGCTGGTGGCACGGCCGCGACATCGAATGGCGCGCTCAGATCGCCGGCAAGCCCGATCCCGTGGGGATCGACAACCGCACCGCCGAGCGCACCGCGCTTTGGCAGGCGCTCGGCGCCACCGGGTCGCCGCCGACCGATGCACCGCTCGACCAGATCCTCGAGAGCGTCGCCGACGCGCCCGCCCCAATTGCGATCTATCCGCTGGAGGACCTGCTCGGGCTGGAGGAGCAGCCGAACCTGCCCGGCACCACCGATGAACACCCCAATTGGCGCCGTCGCATGCCCGCCGCGACCGACGCGCTGCTCGCCCGGCCGCCGGTCGCCGCCCGCACCCGAATGCTTACCACCAAGAGGCCTGGATGACCCCGCGCGCCACCTATCGCCTGCAATTCCACGCCGGCTTCACCTTCGCCGATGCGGAGGCGATCGTGCCCTATCTCGATCGAATCGGGATCAGCCACATCTACGCCTCGCCGATCACCACGGCCGCGCCCGGCTCCACCCACGGCTATGATGTGGTCGATCCCACGCGGATCAATCCCGAACTCGGCGGCGAGCCTGCCTTCCGCCGCCTCGTCCACGCGCTGCGCGCCCGCGACATGGGCATCGTCATCGACATCGTGCCGAACCACATGGGCGTCGCGGGAAACAGCAATCCGTGGTGGAACGACGTGCTGCGCCACGGCCGCGACAGCCGCTACGCCGATGTGTTCGACATCGACTGGTCGCGTCCGATCCTCCTCCCGGTGCTCGGAACTTCGCTGACCCAGGCACTCGACGACGGCGTGCTGACGGTCGAGCGGCATGACGGTCGCTGGTGGCTCGTTGCCTATGGCGACCAGCGCTTCCCCTTGCGCGACGCGGATCAGGACGCGCCCGATCGCCAGCCGCTACCCGCGCTGCTCGGCCGGCAGCACTACCGGCTTGCACTATGGCGAACCGCCAACGACGACCTGAACTGGCGCCGCTTCTTTGCAATCAACGAGTTGGCCGGCGTTCGTATCGAAGACCCTGAGGTATTCGACCGCACCCACGCGCTCTATTTCCGCCTTCATGGCGAGGGGCTGATCGACGGCGTGCGCGTCGATCACGTCGACGGCCTCACCGATCCGCTCGGCTATTGCCGCCGCCTGCGCGAACGCCTCGGCGACGAGGCTTGGATCGTCGTAGAAAAGATCCTCGGGCCTGATGAGCCCTTGTCCGAAGATTGGGCGGTTGATGGCACCAGCGGCTACGATTTCATGGAAGAAGTCGCCGCCCTGCTGCACGAGCCGGCGGGTGCCGGGCCGCTTGGCGACCTTTGGCACGAGATCAGCGGGCGCCCGGCCGCGCTGCCGCCGGAGGAACTGCTCGCCCGGCAGCAACTCCTCGCCTGGCAATTCACCGGTCAGCTCGAAGGCTGCGTCGATGCGTTCGCCGCCATCGTGCCGGACGGGGTCACGCGTGCGATGCTGCGGCGCGCGGTTGAGCGGCTCCTTTGGGTGTTCCCGGTCTACCGCACCTATGGCCCCGATGCGCCCCCCAGCAACGCCCCCATCCGCGCCCAGGTTCGCGCCCGCGTCGCCCCGCATCTGCCCCCCGGCGAGGCGCATGTCGCCGACCTGATCCTCGACTGGCTCGCCGGCGATGGCCCAGGCAAGCCTGTTCTACGCGCCGAGGCCGTACGCCGCTTTCAACAACTCTCCGCACCCATCGCCGCCAAGTCACTGGAAGACACGGCTTTCTACCGCTACGGGCGACTGCTGTCGCGCAACGACGTCGGCTTCGACGCCGCGCGCATGTCGCTCGCCCCGGCCGACTTCCACCAGCGCATGCAGGATCGCGCCAGCCACTGGCCACGCGCGATGCTCACCACCGCCACCCACGATCATAAGCGCGGTGAGGACACCCGCGCCCGCCTCGCGGTCCTGAGCGCCATGCCCGATCGCTGGCGCGCGATCGCCGCCGAATGGGAGGCGATCGCCGATCCGCTGTCCGACAGCGTTGACCGCGGCGATCGCTACATGCTGTTCCAGTCGCTGCTCGGCGCCTGGCCCGACGCGGCTAACGACAGTATTGCCGATCGCATCGCCGCCTGGCAGACCAAGGCGCTGCGCGAAGCCAAGCTGCGCTCGTCGTGGGAAGCCCCCGACGAGGCATATGAGGCACGCTGCAACGCCCTCGCCGCTGCGCTCATCGCCGACGACCGCTTCCGCGCGTCGATGACCGACTTCCTGGCGGAGATCGCATCAGCAGCCGAGCGCAACAGTCTGATTCAGGTCGCACTCCGCTGCACCCTGCCCGGCGTGCCGGACCTCTACCAGGGCAACGAGTTCGCCGACCTCAGCCTGGTCGACCCCGACAATCGACGTCCCGTCGACTATGACGCGCGCCGCGCCGCCCTCGACGCGCCGCCGCCCAAATTGCGGCTGCTCACCACCCTCCTCGACCTGCGCCGCCGCGATCCGGCCCTGTTCACCGACGGCAGCTACGAGCCGGCTCACCTTTCGGGAGATGCGCGCCTGCTCGCCTTCGAGCGCCGGCTCGGTGGCAAGCTATTCCGATGCGCCGTTCAGCTCGAAGAGGACAACCCGGAAGACACGTCGATCCGCTTCGCATCAGGCTTCACACGAAACGCCGACGCGCTGTTCATGGACGGTCCAATCTGGTTCGAGCTAGGCTGAGCCACCCGCTCCTCTTGCCAACACTGGAGGAGCGAGGCTCAAGCCTGTAAAAGCCCCGGCCCCGATCACGCCGGCTCGTCGACCCCGTAGAACAGCTTGCCGATCTCGATCTCCGGGCGCCCCTGCGACACGCGGTGCGCATTAGTGTCGCGCAGCGAATAGACGCAGCCGCAATATTCCTGCTGGTAGAATTGCTCGCGCTTGGAGATGTCGATCATCCGCGCCGCGCCGCCGCCCTTGCGCCAGTTGAACGTCCAGTAGCTGAGGTCGGGATAGCGCCCCGCCGCCCGCTCGCCGCAATCGTTGATCTGGTTCATGTTCTTCCAGCGCGAGATCCCCAGCGACGAGGTGATCACCGGAAAGCCGTTCTCGTGCGCATAAAGCGCCGTCCGCTCGAACCGCATGTCGAAGCACATGGTGCATCGCACGCCGCGCTCCGGTTCGTTCTCCATGCCGCGCGCGCGCTTGAACCAGTTCACGGTGTCGTAATCGGCGTCGATGAAGGGCACGTCATGCGCCTCAGCGAAGCGGATATTCTCCTCCTTGCGAAGGATGTACTCCTCTTTGGGGTGGATGTTCGGATTGTAGAAGAAGATCGTGTAATCGATGCCGCTTGCCGTCATCGCCTCCATCACCTCGCCCGAGCACGGCGCGCAGCAACTGTGCAGCAGCACTTTCTTGTGCCCCTCGGGCGGCGTCAGGATCGGGCGTTCGATATCGGTAGTGACTGGCTTGGTCATGCCGCCGCCATAGCGCAAAACGCGTCATGATTACAGGCGTCTCGACGCCTTCCCGGCTCCAAACGGACAATACGCGAGACACGCCACCATTCGCAACCTTCGCAAACCCGCGCCCGCACCATCCGCCGATCTTCGCCCTTTAAACCGCCGCCACGGGTTGCGCCGTTGCGGATAATGCACAAATGGTACGAGGTGATCGTACAGCAGCGACGCGCATGTCTCGGGAGAGTGTCGGCGCGCCGCCAAGCCAGACAGAGAGCCAGCCATGAACCGCGCCCATCGCAAGCAACTACCCGGTACTGAGGTCGACTTCTTCGACACGCGAGAAGCGATCGAGGCGATCCGCCCCGGCGCGTACGACGGCCTGCCCTATGTCTCGCGCGTGCTCGCCGAGCAGCTGGTCCGCCGCTGCGATCCCGCCATGCTCAACGACGCGCTGACCCAGATCGTCGAGCGCAAGCGCAATCTCGATTTCCCCTGGTATCCCGCGCGTGTCGTCTGCCACGACATCCTCGGTCAGACCGCTTTGGTCGATCTCGCCGGCCTGCGCGACGCGATCGCCGATCAGGGCGGCGACCCTGCCAAGGTCAATCCGGTTGTTCCCACCCAGCTGATCGTCGATCACAGCCTCGCGGTTGAGCATGGCGGCTATGATCCTCAGGCGTTCGAGAAGAACCGCGCGATCGAGGATCGCCGAAACGAGGATCGCTTCCACTTCATCGAGTGGACCAAGGAGGCGTTCCAGAACGTCGACGTGATCCCCGCCGGCAACGGCATCATGCACCAGATAAATCTGGAAAAGATGTCGCCCGTCATCCAGCTGCGCGACGGCGTCGCTTTCCCCGACACCTGCGTCGGCACCGACAGCCACACGCCGCACGTCGATGCGCTCGGCGTCATCGCCATCGGCGTCGGCGGGCTTGAGGCCGAGACCGTGATGCTCGGCCGCGCGTCGATGATGCGCCTCCCCGACATTGTCGGCGTGAAGCTCACCGGCAAGCGCCAGCCGGGCATCACCGCCACCGACATCGTTCTCGCGATCACCGAATTCCTCCGCAAGGAGCGCGTGGTCGGCGCCTGGCTCGAATTCTTCGGCGAGGGCGCTGACAGCCTGACGATCGGCGACCGCGCGACCATCTCGAACATGTGCCCGGAATATGGCGCGACGGCCGCCATGTTCCACATCGATCAGCAGACAATCGATTATCTCCTGCTCACCGGCCGCGAGACCGCGCAGGTGAAGCTCGTAGAAACCTACGCCAAGCACACCGGCCTGTGGGCGGACGCGCTGAAGACCGCCGAGTACGAGCGCGTGCTCGAATTCGACCTTTCTACCGTCGAGCGTAACCTCGCCGGGCCGTCCAATCCGCACCGCCGCCTGCCCACCAAGGAGCTTGGGACACGCGGTGTTGCGGTCGATCTCGACAAGGCGAAGGCGGAGGAAAGCGAGGGGCTGCTGCCCGACGGCGCCGTCATTATCGCCGCGATCACCAGCTGCACCAACACGTCGAACCCGCGCAACGTCGTCGCCGCCGGCCTCGTCGCCAAGAAGGCCAACGAACTCGGCCTCGTCCGCAAGCCCTGGGTGAAGTCCAGCTTCGCCCCCGGCTCGATCGTCGCACGCCTCTATCTGGAGGAAGCCGGGCTGTTGCCCGAGCTCGAAAAGCTCGGCTTCGGCATCGTCGCCTTCGCCTGCACCACCTGCAACGGCATGTCGGGCGCGCTGGACCCTGCGATCCAGCAGGAGATCATCGACCGCGATCTCTACGCCACCGCCGTCCTGTCGGGTAATCGCAACTTCGACGGCCGCATCCACCCCTATGCCAAGCAGGCGTTCCTCGCCTCGCCGCCGCTTGTTGTGGCTTATGCGATCGCCGGCACGATCCGCTTCGATATCGAGCAGGACGTGCTCGGCACGGTCGATGGTCGGGAGATCCGCCTCAAGGATCTATGGCCGACCGACGAGGAGATCGACGCGATCGTCGCCGCGCACGTGAAGCCGGAGCAGTTCCGCAGCGTGTACGAGCCGATGTTCGGCGCGCGCGCCAAGTCGGCGGACAAGATCAGCCCGCTCTACGATTGGCGCCCCACCTCCACCTACATCCGCCGCCCGCCATATTGGGACACGCAGGGCGTCGGCGCGCTCGCGGCGCACCCGCGCACGCTGAAAGGCATGCGTCCGCTCGCGCTCCTGCCCGACAACATCACGACCGATCACCTGTCGCCTTCAAACGCGATCCTGCCGAGCTCGGCGGCGGGCGAGTATCTGACCAAGATGGGCGTGCCGGAGGAGGATTATAATTCCTACGCCACCCACCGCGGCGATCATCTGACCGCAATGCGCGCGACGTTTGCGAACCCGCAGCTCGTCAACGAAATGGCGGTGGTCGACGGCGCGGTGAAGCGCGGCAGCCTCGCCCGTGTCGAGCCGGACGGCACCGTGATGCGCATGTGGGAAGCGATGGAAACCTATGCCGAGCGCAAGCAGCCGCTGATCATCATCGCCGGCGCCGATTACGGCCAGGGTTCCTCGCGCGACTGGGCGGCGAAGGGCGTCCGCCTCGCCGGCGTCGAGGCGATCGTGGCGGAGGGCTTCGAGCGCATCCACCGCACCAACCTCATCGGCATGGGCGTGCTGCCGTGCGAGTTCAAGCCGGGCACCACCCGCCTGACGCTCGGCCTCGACGGCACCGAAACCTATGACGTGATCGGCGATCGCCAGCCCGGCGCCACGCTGACGCTGATCGTCCGCCGCAAGGACGGCTCGACGCAGGAAGTGCCCGTCACCTGCCGCCTCGACACCGCCGAGGAAGTGTCGATCTACGAGGCGGGCGGCGTGCTGCAGCGCTTCGCGCAGGATTTCCTCGCCTCCGAAGCGGAGGCCGCGTGATCCCTGTCCCACACACCCCCGTCACCCCGGCCTTGTGCCGGGGTCCACTCGTCCGAGAACTCACCGGCGTTGCAGGCGCTGCGCGGTGGATGCCGGGACCAGCCCGGCATGACGATGCGAACACGATCCAGGTAGCACGCTGATGGCCGGCCAGACCCGTATCCCCGCCACCTACATGCGCGGCGGCACCAGCAAGGGCGTGTTCTTCCGCCTGGAGGATCTGCCCGAGGCTGCCCGCACGCCCGGCGCCGCGCGTGACAAGCTGTTCCAGCGCGTCATCGGCAGCCCCGATCCCTATGCCGCGCAGATCGACGGCATGGGCGGCGCGACCTCCAGCACCAGCAAATGCGTGATCGTTTCGCCGAGCAGCCAGCCCGATCACGACGTCGATTATCTCTACGGCCAGGTGTCGATCGACACCGATTTCGTCGACTGGTCGGGCAATTGCGGCAACCTTTCCACCGGCGCGGGCGCCTTCGCGATCCACGCCGGCTATGTCGATGCCAACCGCGCGGAGAACGGCATCTGCACCGTCCGCATCTGGCAAGCGAACATCAACAAGACGATCATCGCCCACGTCCCCGTCGCCAACGGAGAGGTGCAGGAAACCGGCGACTTCGAGCTCGACGGCGTCACCTTCCCGGCGGCCGAAATCGTGCTCGAGTTCGTCGACCCCGCCGACGATGGCGAAGAGGGCGGCTCGATGTTCCCCACCGGCAATCTCGTCGACGAACTCGACGTGCCGGAGGAGATCGTACCCGGCGGCAAGCTCAAGGCAACGATGATCACCGCCGGCATCCCGACGATCTTCGTGAACGCCGCCGACATCGGCTTTACCGGCACCGAGCTGCGTGAGACGATCAACACCAATCCCGACACGCTCCGCCGCTTCGAGGCATTGCGCACGATCGGCGCGCTCAAGATGGGCCTGATCAAGTCGCCCGAGGAAGCCGCCAAGCGCCAGCACACGCCAAAGATCGCCTTCGTCGCCCCGCCGACCGACTATCCGTCGTCGAGCGGCAAGATCGTGAAGGCCGACGACATCGACCTGCTCGTCCGCGCGCTGTCGATGGGCAAGCTTCACCACGCCATGATGGGCACCGCCTCGGTCGCCATCGCCACCGCCGCAGCGGTGCCCGGCACGCTCGTCAACCAGGCGGCGGGCGGCGGCGAGCGCCAGTCGGTCCGCTTCGGCCACCCTTCGGGCACGCTACGCGTCGGCGCGGAGGCCCGCCAAGTCGATGGCCAGTGGACCGTGACCAAGGCGATCATGAGCCGCAGCGCGCGTATCCTGATGGAAGGCACCGTCCGCGTGCCCGAAGGCAGCTTCTGACCCTTCACGCCTTGTGCCGGGCGCATCGACACACGCGCCGCGAACGATAGCATCTGTAACATGCCCGCCGCAGGGCAACCGGAAGAGAAGAAAGAGGACCGAAAGAGCATGACCGACACCGCCACCGCGCCCACCTTCAAGCCGAAGAAGTCCGTCGCCCTTTCGGGCGTCACCGCCGGCAACACCGCGCTCTGCACCGTCGGCCGCACCGGCAACGACCTGCACTATCGCGGCTACGACATCCTCGATTTCGCCGAGACGGCCGAGTTCGAGGAAATTGCCCACCTTCTCGTCCACGGCTGGCTCCCTAATGCGGCCGAGCTGAAGGCGTACAAGGCGAAGCTGAAGGCGCTGCGCGGCCTCCCGCTCGCCGTCAAGGAGGCGCTCGCCGCCATCCCGGCCGCCGCCCACCCGATGGACGTGATGCGCACCGGCGTCTCCGCGCTCGGCTGCGCGCTGCCGGAAAAGGACGATCACAACGCCCCGGCCGCGCGCGACATCGCCGATCGGCTGATGGCCAGCCTCGGCTCGATGCTGCTCTATTGGTATCACTTCTCCAACAACGGCGTCGAGATCGAGGTCGAGACCGACGACGATTCGATCGGCGGCCACTTCCTCCACCTGCTCCACGGCGAGAAGCCGTCCGACAGCTGGGTGCAGGCGATGCACACCTCGCTGATCCTCTATGCCGAGCATGAGTTCAACGCCTCCACCTTCACCAGCCGCGTGATCGCCGGCACCGGCTCCGACATGCATTCGTGCATCACCGGCGCGATCGGCGCGCTGCGCGGCCCCAAGCACGGCGGCGCCAACGAAGTCGCGTTCGAGATCCAGAAGCGCTACCAGAACCCGGACGACGCCGAGGCCGACATCCGCAAGCGCATGGAGGCCAAGGAGGTCATCATCGGCTTCGGCCACCCGGTCTATACGATCAGTGATCCGCGCAACGTCGTCATCAAGCGCGTCGCCAAGAAGCTGTCGGACGAGGCTGGTTCGACCAAGATGTACGACATCGCTGACCGCCTCGAAACGGTGATGATGGACGTGAAGAAGATGTTCCCGAACCTCGATTGGTTCTCGGCCGTCTCCTATCACATGATGGGCGTTCCCACCGCGATGTTCACCCCGCTGTTCGTCATCGCCCGAACTTCGGGCTGGGCCGCGCACGTCATCGAACAACGCGAAGACAACAAGATCATCCGCCCGAGCGCCAACTACACCGGCCCGGAAGACCTCAAGTGGGTGCCGCTGGCGGAGCGCAAGTAACCAAGTGACCGACGGCCAGGCGTCAGTGACCGGCAATCTCGTTATGCGCAGCGCTTACCAGAAAAGCGCTGCGCGAGAGGTTGCGACGCTTGGCCGCCGCATCGATCGCGGCGAGCGTCGCCGCATCCACTGTAAAGTTCACCCGCACCGTACGACCGCCCGACCGGACGAACGGCACCGCCATCAGCATGGCGCTGCGGTCATCTGCTTCCAGGCCGTCGCGGACCGCATTCATGTCGCGGGCGGGAAAGCGCGCGGCATCCTCGCCGTCGAGGAACAGATCGATCGCCTCGATGGCGTTGCGCTCCAGCTCGGCCAGGTCCTCACCCGCCGAAAAGCATCCCGGCAGGTCGGGGAAGGCAATGCCGTAGCCGCTGTCCGCATCCTTGTGGACGACGCCGATATAGTAAGTCATGGCATTTCCTCAGATCCACCCGGCCGCGCGCGCAATGCTGCGGGCGGTGCCGAGCGGCAGGTCTTTCTTCGGGTGCGGCACGACGATCGTGACCGCGCCCTTGCGGAACTTGTGGTGCGATCCCTTGCTGCCGACAAGTTCGTACCCCTCGTCGCGAAGCCGCTTGACGATCAGCCTGCTGTTCCGCTCCATACGCATATAGATACGCACCAGGCTTTGTGCGTCAACATCGAAGCCGATCCAAAAGGACCACCAATGCCCTACCTCCTCGCCTCCGACCTCCCCACCGAATCCGCCGGCAAGCGCTTCCGCGCCGGCCTTGAGCGGCCCGGCATCTTCCAGCTTCCGGGCGCGCACAACGGCCAGTCGGCGATCCAGGCGCGCAACGCCGGCTTCGACGGCCTGTACCTGTCGGGCGCGGCGATGACCGCGTCGATGGGCCTGCCCGACCTTGGCATCATCACCGTCGATGAAGTCGCCTTTTTCATCCGCCAGATTGCACGGTCGTCGGGCCTGCCGCTGCTCGTCGACGGCGACACCGGCTATGGCGAGGCGCTGAACGTCATGCACATGGTCCGCACCTTCGAGGATGCCGGCGCCGGCGCGGTCCACCTCGAGGATCAGATCCTGCCCAAGAAGTGCGGGCACCTGAACGGCAAGAACCTCGTCTCGGCAATGGACATGGCGACCAAGGTCGCCGCCGCGAAGAAGGCCGCGCGTGACATCGTAATCGTCGCGCGCACCGACGCCGCCGGCGTGGAGGGCTTCGACGCCGCGGTCGATCGCGCCAAGCTCTATGTCGAGGCCGGCGCCGACGCGATCTTCCCCGAGGCGCTCAACACCCGCGAGATGTTCGAAAAGTTCGCCAAGGCCGTGCCGAACGTGCCGCTGCTCGCCAACATGACCGAATTCGGCAAGACGCCTTTCTACACCGCGACCGAGTTCGAGGAGATGGGCTATAAGATGGTGATCTGGCCGGTCTCGTCCTTGCGCGTCGCCAACAAGGCGCAGGCCGAGCTCTACGCCTCGATCAAGGAACATGGCGGCACCCACAAGTACGTCGACCGCATGCAGACCCGCCAGGAACTGTACGACACGATCGGCCTGCATGACTTCGAGGAACTCGACGCCAGCATCATCAAGACGATCGTTCCCGTCATGCCGCAGGAGGGCTGACCCCGCCCGACAATACACGTCACCCCGGCCCCGCGCCGGGGTCCAACGTTCCGCAAACGCTGACGCCGAAGGTCTCGCGGCACCTTGGATCCCGGATCAAGTCGGGATGACGATCGAGGTGAGGCAGCCGACCACCCCAACCGTCATGCCGGCCTCGTGCCGGCATCCACCTGTCCGCAAACCCAACCAGCGTTGAAAACGCGGCACAGTGGATGCCGGGACCAGCCCGGCATGACGAGTCTTTCCGCAACATCCGCAAACCGCTACCTTCCTCCGCACGACCGGCCACGCCGCCGCCAGCGAAAGGTGCGAAGGACATGCGGAAAACCTTCATGGGCGTGCGCCTGCGCCGCCTCCGCGAGGAGCGCGGCCTGAAGCAGGTCGAGCTCGCCCAAGCGCTCGGCATCTCAACCAGCTACCTCAACCAGATCGAGCAAAACCAGCGCCCGCTCACCGTTCCCGTCCTGCTTAAGATCAACCAGGCGTTCGGCATCGACGTCCAGCTCTTCTCGGAAAACGAGGAAGCCCGCCTCATCACCGACCTGCGCGACAGCCTCACCGAGGCGCCCGAGCCGATCGCGCTTGCCGAAATCCGCGAGCTCGCCACCAACATGCCCGCGGTCGCCCGCACGCTGATCGCGCTTCACCGCCGCCAGCGCGACTTGACCGAACGCAACGAGGCGATGGCCGCGCAACTCGGCGATCAGTGGATTGAGGGCGGCGGCGCGCGCATGCCGTTCGAGCAGGTCCGCGAGCTGTTCTACGCCAATTACAATCATATCGAGCCGCTCGATCAGGCCGCCGAGCGCCTCTACAAGGAGGCCGGCTTCGCCCCCCGCCGCGTCCACGCCGGGCTGATCGAGCGCCTGCGCACCCGCCACGGCATCGCCGTCGCGCTGGCCGAGCCCGGCGCGGTGCAGCGCCGCTACGATCCCGCCACCCGCACGCTCCACGTCTCGCCCGATCTGCGCCAGGGGCAACAGGCGTTCCAGATGGCCACCCAGCTCGCCTTTCTCGAATTAGGCGAGTTAATCGACCGCCTAGCCGACGATCCGATCCTCACCGGCCCGGAGGCACGCCGCCTCGCCCGCATCGGTCTTGCCAATTATTTCGCCGGCGCGCTCATCCTCCCCTATGCCGATTTCCTCGCGGAGGCCGAGGCACAGGCGTACGACATCGAAAAGCTCGGCCGCCATTTCGGCGTCGGCTTCGAGACGATCTGCCATCGCCTCTCCACGCTCCAGCGCCCCGAGGCACGCGGCGTCCCCTTCTTCTTCATCCGCGTCGACCGCGCCGGCAACATCTCCAAGCGCCAGTCGGCGACCGATTTCCACTTCTCGCGCGTCGGCGGCAGCTGCCCCTTGTGGAAAGTGTACGAGGCGTTCGTGCAACCCGGCCGCGTGCTGCGCCAGGTGGCGCAAATGCCTGATGGCCGCACGTACCTGTGGGTCGCCCGCACCGTCCGCCGCACCGCCGGCGCCTTCGGCGAACCCGGCAAGACCTTTGCCATCGCGCTCGGCTGCGACATCCGCCACGCACCCAAGCTCGTTTATTCGCGCGGCTTCGATCTCACCGATCCCCGGGCTGCCACGCCGATCGGCGTCGGCTGCAAGGTGTGCGAGCGCACCGCCTGCCCGCAGCGCGCCTTTCCCATGATCGGTCGCGCCGTCGCCGCAGACGAGAACCGCGCCACGCTCACCCCTTACCCTGTGGCCTGAGTGGACAGGTAAAACACCTCGCCACCCGCTTTTGGCTTCCGCGATAATGAAAGTCGGTTGCAATAAGGCGATGTTCGTTCTACCCGCGCCCTCATCGAACTCGGGAGGGCTTAATGAGTGTCATGAGCATGTTGCTCGCCAGCGTCGCCTCGGTGGCGGCGCCCGTCGCGGTCGAGGAGCCGCAGCGCGGCGACGACATCGTCGTTACGGGTGATCGCAGCGAGGGCAGCGACGACTACGGCGTGAAAACGCAGCGCACCGCCACGCGCATCGAGCTGAGCCAGCGCGAAACGCCGCAATCGATCAGCGTCGTCACCCGCGCGCAGATCGAGGATTTCCAGCTCAACGACGTCAATGCGCTGCTCACCACCGTTCCCGGCGTCAGCGTGCTCACGTCCGACACCGACCGTATCTATTATTCGGCGCGCGGCTTCGACATTCAGACGTTCCAGATCGACGGCGTCGGCCTGCCCTTTTCCTTCGGCATCCAGACCGGCTCGATCGATACCGCCATCTACGATCGCGTGGAGGTGGTCCGCGGCGCGCCCGGTCTGCTTTCGCCGACCGGCAATCCCTCCGCTGTCGTCAATTTCATCCGCAAGCGCCCGTATCGCGAGCTGAAGGCGTCGGGCAGCGTGCAATACGGCTCGTTCGACAATCTGCGCCTCGATGCCGATGTCAGCGTGCCGATCACCCGCGACGGCTCGATTCGCGCTCGCGCGGTCGGCGCGTACCTCGATACCGACAGCCATCTCGATCGCTACGGCCTCAAGCGCTGGACCGGCTATGGCATCGTCGAGGCCGACATCGGCCCCAACACCGTGGTCAGCGGCGGCTACGGCCATCAGGATCACCGCAGCCGCGGCGCGATGTGGGGCGCCATCCCGCTCTATTACACCGACGGCACGCGGCTCGAGTTCGGGCGCGATGCCAATTACGCGCCCGAATGGTCGTCCTGGGGCGTGATCGACCGCCAGATCTTCGGCGACATCACGCATGATTTCGGCAACGGCTGGACGGGCAAGCTCTCCGTGCTGCGCCGCGCGATCAGCGAGGATGACACGCTGTTCTACGTCTACGGCAATCCGGTGCGCGGCGCGCCCGGCGGGATCGACTTCGGCGATCCGGCCAACCCGGACGATACCCGCGCGATCTTCAGCTACCCCGGGGCGTTCCGCGGCCAGACCCGCAACCTGACGATCGACGGCTATCTCAGCGGCAAGCTCGCGGTCGGCGGGCGCGATCACGACGTGGTGCTCGGGCTCCAGCGTGGCGCGGAAAAGTACCGCCAATATTCCAGCTACGATTACAGCCAAATCGGCATTCCGCTGTCGCTCGACACCTTCTTCCAGGGCAATTTCCCGAAGGTGAACTTCCCCGAGCCGTACGATCTCAGCCTCGACACCCATCTGGTGCGCGAGACGATCTACGCCCTCGTCCGGCTGAACCCCAGCGATCAGCTCAAGATCATGCTCGGCGGCAATTACACCCACGCCACCAGCGAGGGCGATTCCTACGGCACCCCGCAGGCATATGACCGGTCGCGTTTCTCGCCCTTCGTCGGCGCGACGTTCGACGTGACGTCGAACATCAGCCTCTACGGCAGCTACGCCAAGATCTTCCGCCCGCAGGTGGAGGTCAGCGCCACCAACGAGATCCTGCCGCCGATCGTCGGCGACAATCTGGAGGCCGGCATTAAGGGCGAATGGTTCGGCGGGCGGCTCTACGCCAGCGCGGCCGTCTTCCAGGCGCGCCAGAACAACACCGCCTTCGGCCAGTTCGATGCGAGCCTCGGCCGCACCGTCTTTACCCCCGTCGATGCCAAGTCGCAGGGGATCGAGCTGGAATTCGGCGGCGAGCTCGCCCCCGGCCTCCAGGCAACCGGCGGCTTCACCACCATGCGCATCCGCGACGAGGACGATCAGCCCGAGCGCACCTTCGTGCCGCGCAACGTCGGCCGGCTGAACCTCACCTATTCGCCGCCCGCGCTGCCGCAGCTGAAGCTCGGCACGTCGATCCAGTACCAGAGCGACTTCTACTTCGAGCCCGGCGGCCTCACCCCGGCAGGCGATCCGATCCGGCTGGAGCAAGGCGATTACGTGCTGGCCGACCTGATGGCGCGCTACGAGCTGACGCCGAATGTCGCCGTCGGGGTCAACGTGCGCAACGTCACGAACCACCGTTATCTCAGCGCGCTGACCTTCGACCAGAGCTACTACGGCCCGCCGCGCACCGTGCTCGGCACCGTCAGCTTCCGTTACTAGCAGTTCGTCCACGCTCCCGAACGAACCTCGGCGGCACGGGTGAGATGACTGCGAACTCTCCCCTTGCCCCACAAACAGCGTCATCCCGGCCTTGTGCCGGGATCCACTGCTTCACAAGCGCAACAGCTTAGGATGTGCGGCACGGTGGATGCCGGGACCAGCCCGGCATGACGTGAGGCGTTTCGCAGCAATCTCGAGCCGCCTGGGGTTCGGGTGGGAAGCGCCGGCAAAAGCCCGCGCGCATACCGGGCTCGTTCCGCCGCTACGCCCGGGCCTGACCCGGAGCGGCGGATCGAACTGGCTGGGTCACCCTCGCATCACTGCGCGGCCATCGCGCGCGACAGGCTGCCGTCGTGCGCGCGCAGCATCGCCTCCGCCTCGCTGCGCGACGCACCGCGCGCGATCAGCACCGCGGCGCGAATGTCCTCGCCCGCCGCATCCAGCGCCGTCGCTGCCGCCTCGCGCGGCACGCCGGCTAGATCCGCGACCATCGCCTCCGCCCGCCCGCGCAGCTTGCGGTTGGACACGCGCATGTTCACCATCAGCCCGCGATGCACCAGCCCGCGCCGCACCATGATGGTGGTGGACAGGAGGTTCAGCACCGCCTTTTGCGCCGTGCCCGCCTTCATCCGCGTCGATCCCGCCACCACCTCGCTGCCGGTATCGACCAGCACGCCATGCTCCGCCGCCGTCAGCAGGCCCTGTCCCGGATTGTTCGCCACCCCGATCGTCAGCGCGCCCGCCGCGCGCGCCGCCTCGATCACCGCCACCGTAAAGGGCGTGCGGCCACTCGCCGCAACGCCGATCACCACGTCGCGCGCGCCGACCATGGTCTCGGCCACCGCGACCCGACCGGCCGCCGCATCGTCCTCCGCGCCTTCCACGCTTTCCAACAGCGCGCCCGATCCGCCCGCCATCAGAAAGACGCAGCGCTCCTGCGGCCAGTTATAGGTCGGGAACAGCTCCACCCCGTCCTGCACCGCGACACGGCCCGACGTGCCCGCCCCGGCGTAGATCAGCCGGCCGTCGTCGCCCAGCCGCCGCGCCGCCGTCTCGGCCGCCGCCGCGATCGCGCCGGTCTGGGCCTTGATTGCCGCGATCGCCGCCATCTGCCCCTCGAGCATCGCCTCGACGGCGGTGGCGGACGGCCATTGGTCGAGCGACAAGTAGCGCGGATCGACGGTTTCGGTGCTCATCTTTTCATTCTTCCGCAAAGATCTTGCCCGGGTTCATCAGCCCGGCCGGGTCGATCGCCGCCTTGATCCGCCGCATCAGCGCAACCGCATCGGCGCCATGCTCGCGCACCAGCGCGCCGCGCTTGCCGATGCCGATGCCATGCTCGCCGGTGCACGTGCCCCCGACCGACAGCGCATAGTCGATCAGCTCCTCGTTCACCGCCCGCGCCCTGGCCCAGCCCGCCGGATCGTCGCGCCGCAGCACGAAGAAGACGTGGTAATTGCCGTCGCCCACATGCCCCAGGATCGGCGCCAGCAGCCCGGCCGCATCGATCGCCTTGCGCGCGCCGCTGATCGCACCGGCCAGCTTGGAGATCGGCACGCAAATGTCGGTCGACCAGGTCACGGCATCCGGCACCATCGCGCGCGCCGCCGGCAGCGCCGCATGCCGCGCCCGCCACAGCCGGCGCTGCTCGTCGCGATCGGCGGAGATCGTCAGCACGCCGCCGCCATGCGCCGCACCGATCGCCGAAAGCATCTCGCGCTGCTCCGCCACCCCGCGCGGCGATCCGTGCAGTTCGACGAACAACGTCGGCTGTTCGGGCAGCGTCAGTCCGGCATAGGCATTGCACGCCCGGATCGCGACCGGATCGAGCAGTTCCATCCGCGCCACCGGCACGCCGCTCTGGATCGTCTCGATCACCGTCTGCACCGCGCCGTCGAGGCTGTCGAAGCCCCAGCTGCCCGCCAGCACCGCCTCGGGAATGCCGTGCAACCGCACGCTCGCCTCGACGATCAGCCCCAGCGTGCCCTCCGATCCGGTGAACAGATGCGTTAGGTCGTATCCCGCGGCGGACTTGCGCGCCCGGCTGCCGGTGCGGATCAGGGTGCCATCGGGCAGCACCACGCGCAGCCCCAGCACATTTTCGCGCATCGTGCCGTAGCGCACCGCATTCGTGCCCGACGCCCGCGTCGAGATCATCCCGCCCAACGTCGCATTCGCGCCCGGATCGATCGGAAAGAACAACCCGGTCGCGCGCAATTCCTCGTTCAGCGCCTCGCGCGTCACGCCCGGCTCCACCACGCAGAGCAGGTCCTCGGGCGCCACCTCCAGCACCCGGTTCATGCCCGACAGGTCGACCGACACCGCGCCCGTCACCGCGCCGGCATTTCCCTCCAGCGACGTGCCGACACCCAGTGGCACCAGCGGCACGCCCGCCGCGTGCGCCGCCGCCATCAGCATCTGCACTTCCTCGACGCTGCGCGGCTGCGCCACCACATCGGGCATGCCCGCTTCATGGTGCCCCTCCGCCGCCATGAACTGCGCCCGGCCCGCCTCATGCGTGATCCACCGCTCGCCCAGCCGTGCCGCCAGCGTCTCGCCCAGGCCCAGCAGCGCGCTCATGCCGCGCTCGCCCGCTGCGCCGCCTCGGGCGCGGCCAAGCCCGCCAGGAACAAGGCGCCGTCCAGCGCATCGCCCTGCGGCTCGCTGAGTTGCGCCACCGTGCGCGCGCGCAGCCATGGCCGCAGATGCGGCGCCAACCCGCCGAGCAGCGCGCAGGCCGGCGCCCCGCGCTCGAAAATGGTCTCGATGAACCGCTCCACATGCCCCGCGGCATCCTCCACGATCGATCGCGCGATCGGATCGTCGGCCTGAGCATGCTGGATCACGATCGGCGCCAGCGCGGCATAATCGGCCGGCGTCGCGCGATCCATCCAGGCGATCGCCTGCGGGATGGCATGGGCGAAGCGCGCCGCGATCGCCAGCGCCAGCGGCGTGCGCGCGGTGCGCCCGTCCAGCGCGCGCAGCGCATGCCGCATTGCGGACAGCCCCAGCGCCGCCCCGCTGCCCTCGTCCGAAATGGGGAAGCCATAGCCGCCGATGGCAAAGTCGGTGTCGTTCACCCGCAGTTGCGCAATGCTGCCCGTCCCCAGGATCAGCGTCGCGCCATCCCGGCCGCCATGTGCGCCCAGGTTCGCGATCGCGGCATCGGTCGCCAGCGCCACGCTCGCCAGCCCCAGGTCGATCGCGCGCAGCGCCTCCACACTGCCCGGTCGCGACAGCCCAGCGATTCCTATTCCCGCCGCGATCTCGCCGCGGTCGCCACGCTCGAGCCCCGCCGCCGCGGTCGTCTGATCGATCACGTCGTTCAGAACCGCGGCCACCGCCGCCACGCCGATCCGCATGTTCGCCGGCCCGGCATGGCCGCTGCCCAGCACCTGTCCGGCGCCATCGACCAGCCGCGCGCGGCAGTGACTGCCGCCGGCGTCCACTCCAAGATACCAGCTCACCATCTCGCTCATCCTTCTGCGCCCGGCGGGCCGACGCTCGCCCATATCGGCTTGTCTTGCCGGTATAACCCATGGTGATGACAACATGCCTCATCGCCGCCACCGGGATTGACGCGGCCTGCTGCGCAATGAACGATCGGGGGCATGACCGATCTGGCCGCCCCCGCGGCGCTCGCCGAGCCCCCCGTTGCTCCAGCCCCCGTGGATCGCCGCGGCATGGCGCTGTATGGCGTCCTCGGCTTCGCGGCCGGGCTGCCGTTCTACATGTTCTCCACCGTGCTGGCGCTTCGGCTTCAGGCGCATGGCGTGGTCCTCGCCGTCATCGGCTTTTTCGCCTGGGTGCAATTGCTGCCGACGCTGAAGTTCGTCTGGGCGCCGCTGCTCGATCGCTACGCCATTCCCGGCTTCGCGCGTTTATACGGCCAGCGGCGCGGCTGGATGATGCTGGCGCAGCTTGGCATCTTCACCTCGCTCGTCGCCATGGCGCTGACCGCCAGCGACGCCAGCCTTGCGCTCACCGCGCTGTTCGCCGTGCTGCTGGCGTTCTGGACGACCACGCTGGAAATTGCCGCCGACGCCTGGCGTATCGAGCTGTACCCGACGCAGGACGAACAAGGCCCGATCGTCGCGGCGAACCTGTGGGGCTATCGCGGCGCGATGGTCGCGGCGGGCAGCGGCGCGCTGCTGCTGGCCGATTGGGGCGGCTGGACGATCGCCTATCTCGCCATTGCGGCGGCCGCCTTCCTCCCATTCCCGATCCTCGCTGCCATGCGCGGCGATACGGATGCGGCGCGTGATCGTCTCCCGGCGCTGGTCACCGGCATCATCGCCAGCATCGCCATCATCGCTGGCACGGCGGCAATCACCACCGTCATCGGCTGGGTGATCCTGTCGCTCGCCGCCGGTGCCGGCGTCGATGCCGACACCAATGTCACCCCCTGGGTGCTCGGCTGTTGCATGCTCCCGTTCCTGCTCATGGCCGCCGCCCTGCCGCAGATCCGCCGCGCCCCCGCCGACGCGCCGATCCGCCGCTCGGCGCTGCTTGGCCCCTATGTCGATTTCTTCTGGCGCTACGGCTTTGCCGCGCTGACGCTGATGGCGTTCGTCTCGCTATATCGCATGGGCGACGTGCTCGCGCTCAACCTGTCCAAACCGATGATCAAGGATCTCGGCTATTCGCTGTCGCAGATCGGCCGGGCGGACAGCGTCGTCGCGCTCGCCGCCAGCGCGATCGGCGTCGGCCTCGCCGGCTGGCTGGTCACGCGCTATTCGATGATGTGGATGCTGGCGCTCGGCGCGTTGGTCGCCGCGATCGGCAATTTCGGCTTTGTCTGGCTCGCGCAGCAACCGGTCAGCGAGGCCATGCTGTACATCGCGACCGGCGCCGATCAGTTCGGCAACGGCTTTGCCGGCGCGGTGTTCGTCGTCTATCTCTCGCTGCTGGTGAACCCGCGCTTCCCCGGTGCGCAATATGCCTTCCTCACCGGCTTCGCGTTCCTCCTCCCGCGCCTTCTGTCGGGCGCCGGCGGAACCATCGTCGGCCAGATCGGCTACGACAATTTCTTCCTCCTGTCGGGCGCACTCAGCCTCGTGGCCGTGATCTTCCTGCCGCTGCTCGCGCGCATCCGCCCCCGCTCCGAAGAGGCCGCATGATCCAGGACATCACCGCCCGCGCCTTCGCGCCCGCCGCCGCTGCGGTCGCGGCCGGCCGCATTCCCGGCGCCGCGCTCGGCCTCGTCACCGCGGACGGCCAGCGCGCCGTCGAACTCACCGGTCTCGCGCAGCGCGTGCCGACCGAGGAGCCACTCACCCGCGATCACTGGTTCGATCTCGCCTCGGTCAGCAAGGTGATCGCCACCACCAGTTTCATCCTGAAGCTGGCGGACGAGGGCCGGCTCGATCTCGATCGCCCGCTCACCGACGCGATTCCCGATCTGCGCCAATATGACGTCGCGAACGCGCCCGAACGCCGCCTCACCTTTCGCGATTGCCTCGTTCACCGCACCTTTCTTCCCGCGGTCGAGCCGATCTACACCTATGGCGACGATCCCGCGCGTCTGCGCGCCTTCGTCCTCCAGCGCGAATGGCGCCACGGCCCGCCGGTCTATTCGGACATCAACTTCATTCTGCTCGGCATCGCGGTCGAGCGGCTGACCGGCGCCGGGCTCGATGCGTGGCCGCTCGGCGACGGCCTCTCCTGGAGCCCGCCCCCCGGCCCCGCCGTCGCTACCGAACATTGCCAATGGCGCGGCCGCGTTCTGAAGGGCGAGGTCCACGACGAAAATTGCTCGGCGATGGGCGGCCGCACCGGCCACGCCGGCCTGTTCGGCACAATCGACGGCGTCCTCGATTTCGCGCAAGCGCTGCTCGACGGCTCGGGCGCCTCGCCCGCCATGCTAAGCGCGATCCGCACGCCCGTGGAGGGCCACCGCACCGCCGGCTGGGAAATCCGCTTTCCCGGCTGGTCCGGCGGCCAGACCTGCTCGCCCGGCACGATCGGCCACACCGGCTTCACCGGCACCGGCCTATGGGTCGATTTCGATCGCGGCCTCGCCTGGACGCTGCTCACCAACCGCGTCCACCCGACCCGTCATTTCGACAGCGGCATCTTCGATCTGCGCCCGGAAACGGGCGAGGCCGTGATCGCTGCGTTCGAGGCCAAATTGCGCTAAGGACAGGCCGACTTACGCCCGATGCGCGGTCGGCAGCGGCCGATTTCAATTCGCCTCCGCGACCGCCACCAGCGCCGCATCGATCGCCGCAGTGGCGCTCACATCACCAGGCATGTCGTTGGCATAAGCGGCAAAGGTAAACTGCCGCCCGCTTTTCGCGGTGAAATACCCGGCCAGCGCGTTGGCCGCATTCAGCGAACCCGTCTTGGCGAACAACTTGCCCTCCAACAGCGTGCCCTTGAATCGGTTACGCAGCGTCCCGTCCTGCCCCGCGATCGGCAGCGTCGCCCGCCACGCCGCCCCCCACGGCTGCCCCGCGCCCCAGCGTAGCAGCGTCACGCTCGCCCGCGGCGTTACGCGGTTGTAGTTCGACATGCCCGACCCATCGCCGAAGTCATATTGCCAGCGCGAAAGACCGGCCTCTTTCAACACCTTGTCCATCGCCGCATGCCCATCCGCGACGGATCCACTCCCCGAAACAGAGCCCACACGACGGAGCAGCAGCTCGGTATGCAAATTCTGGCTCACCTTGTTGGTATGCACCAGATCCTCACCCAGCGGGGCCGGCACCACGCGCGCCAGCACCGGCGCCAGCGGCGGCTTGGCTGCCGGCGCCCCGCCACGCACCGCCGGATCGTCCGCCGGCATCAAGGCGCGGTGCCGCACGCTCACCTTGCCCGTCACCCGCACGCCCGCCGCCCGCAGCAGCGCCGCTAGCCGCCACGCCGCCCGATGGGCCGGATCGTCCACCCCCAGCGAAATCTCATAAGGCACCGCATCCGCCGGGATCGTCCCGGTCAGCCGCAGCAGGTCGCTCCCCGGCTCGCGCATATAGCCGATCGACCTCTTGCCTCCGGCCGGCACCGTAACCACCCGGTTATCAAGCCGAAAATAGCCGTCGCCGGTCGTCTCGGCCGCTGCGCCAGCCGCGCCCGGCCGGATCGTCACCGCTACCTCATTGTCGTCGATCGTCAGTGCGGAAACGGCCGTGCCGTACTTCCCCACCATGTTGTTCCAGCTCATGCCCGCCGGCCAGCGCTCGTCGGGAAAAGCAGTGTCGTCACCGATTACATCGCCCACCACCCGTGTCTCGCGCACCACCGCCTCGGCCAAGGTGGCCAAGCAATCGCTTTGGCAATCCGCCGCGCTGGAAAGCCGCGCGTCCCCCGCCCCGATCAGCACCACATCCCGCGCTGACCCGCGCGGCTCAAGCCGCACGCTCGCGCCCGCGCCAGCATCCGGCGCGCTGGTATCCAGCATCGCAAAGGCCGTGGCCGTCGTGTAAAGCTTGGTATTCGACGCCGGCACGAACCGCTCGTCCGGCCGCACGGCGACCACCTCGCGCCCCGCTTCGTCCACCACCAGCAGGCCGATCCGCGTACCTTCTGCTGCTGTTGCGAGCGCCGCCGAAACCTCCGGCGACATCGCCGGAGCAGGCGCGGGAGCATCGGCCGCAGCGGCAGCCAGAAGCGGCAACAGGATCAGCATCATTCCCGGTCGATCTCCTCTCGCAAGGTCGCGAGAAATTCGCTCGCCAGCGCCGAGGGCGGCCGATCGAGCAGGTGAATGGCATGGATGTCGAACGTCAGCGACGGCTTGAGCGGTCGCATCGACAGCCCGTCGGCTACCCACGCCTCGGCGGTGAAGCTGTCCACCACCGTCACGCCGACGCCCGCGCGCACTAGCGCCGCTGCGATGTAGAATGTTCGCGCGGCGACCACTTCGTCCAACGCAATGCCGAGCCGGTCGAACTCGTCGGTCAACAGCGTGCCGATCGGACCGCTTCCCGCCAGTGAGATGAACCGACGGCTTGCCAGCTCGGACAGCTCCACCCGCGGCGGCGCGTCGGGCATCTCTTCCTCGCGGTACAGCACCACCAGCTCGCCTTCGCCAAGCCAGGTGTTGCTCAGAGCCGCGCCGCGCGGCGGCTCGCTGGCGACGGCGATGTCGGTCTCGCGCTCGTACAACTTACGCAGCAGATCGTCGTGGTGGACGGTCTGCAGGTCGAAATGGACATCGGGGTGGCGCTGGAGAAATCGCGAAACCGCCGCCGGCAGCGCGCCAAGCGCCAGGCTCGGCAATGCGGAGATGCGCAGCCGCCCGCCCCCGCCGCTGCGCATATTACGCCCCGCCTCGCGCAGCGCGCGCACCCGCTCCTGGATCTCGGCCACGTCGGCAAACAGGTTATGCGCATCCTCGGTTGGCACCAGCCGGCCGCCGATCCGCTGGAAAAGATCAAAGCCGAGCAATGTTTCGGCGTGCCGCAAGGTCTTCGAAACCGACGGCTGCGAGACGTTCAGTGCGCGGGCCGCAGCGGAGACCGATCCGTTGACGTAAACGGCATGAAAGATTTCGATATGGCGCAGGTTCACAGCTGTGATCCTAACGCCACCAGCCTCACTCGACCACCCGCCCGCGGAACCGCGCCTCGTCCAGCCCACCTTCCGCCCGCGCCACCAGCGTCGCGACGGTAAGGTTGGCGGAGGCCGACGGCACCGTGCGCGTCATGTCGAGCAGCCGATCGAACGGCAGCACCAGGCCAACCACTAGCGCGGTCTGCTCCGCTCCCACACCCACTGCCGACAGCATCGCCGCCAGCATGAAGAGCGAGGCGGACGGCACCGGCGCCGTACCGAACGCGGCGAGCGCGCCGGTCGCCAGCATCACCACCAGCATCTGCGCATCGGGTACGATGCCGAGCGACTGAAGCGCGAACTGCCCCAGCAGCCCGACATACATCGCCGTCCCGTCCTTGCCGATCGCCGCGCCCAGCGGCAGCACGGTGGAGGCGACGGGGCGCGCTACGCCCAGATTGTCGTGCGCCACGCGCAGCGCCACTGGCAGCGTCGCGGAGGAGGAGGCGGTCGAGAATGCGATCGCCAGCGCGTCGACGATCCCGCGGTAGAAGCGCACCACCGGCAGTCGTGCGACCAGCGCGATCAGCCCGGCATGCACCACCAGCATCTGCGCCAGCGACGCCGCAACGACGCACAGCGCCAGCCACCCGACGTTGACGAACACCGCCGCGCCATTCGCCGCCACCGCGTTCGCGATCAGCGCGAAGACACCGAACGGTGTCACCTCCATCACGATCCGCACGATATGCATCAAGGCCGCAGCGAGCCCCTGGAGCAGCGCCACCACCGGCCGGCCTGCCTCGCCCGCCAGCACGCTGCCGATGCCCAGCAGGATGGCGGTGAAGATGATCGCCAGCATGTCGCCCTTGGCGAGCGCCTCGACGATGTTGGCCGGTACGATCGAGAGCAACTGGTCGCTCGGCGATACGGCGGTACCAAGCACGTGCGGCGCGACCCCGGCGAGCGCGATCCCCTCGCCCGGCCGCACCAGCAGCCCCATAGCCATGCCCAGCGACACCGCGATCAGCGTCGTCAAGGCGAACCAGCCGACGGTACGCCCACCGATCGGACCCAATCGTCGCGGGTCGCCAAGCCCGGCGATCCCGGCGGCGATGGTGATCAGCACCACCGGCACGACCAGCATTTTGATCAACCGCACGAACAGGTCGCCGACGATCTTCACCGCCGGCGCCGCCTCGGGCCAGAGCACGCCGAGCAGAACACCGAGCACCAGCCCGGCCACCACCCGCTTCCACAAAGTTATCGCGAACCATCCACGCAGGATGGTCACGCCGGCGTTCCCCAGAATCCGGGCGCGGGCGGCTGCATCCAGCCCGCCTCATCGCGCACGCCGCCCTCGCGATCGGCGGCCAGCCACAGCGGCCCGTCCAGATCCACGAACGACGCGCGCTCCGCCACCAGCATTGCCGGCGCTATGCCCAGCGACGACGACACCATGCACCCCACCATCAGCCCAAATCCCATGTCCAGCGCCGCATCGGCGAGCGCCAGCGCTTCGGTCAGACCGCCGGTCTTGTCGAGCTTGATGTTGACGTAATCATACCTCCCACGCAGCCGCGGCAGGTCCGCGCGCGTATGCAGCGCTTCGTCGGCGCAGATCGGAATGCGGCTGCCAAGCCCCTCCAGCCCGGCATCGTCGTCGGCCGGAACCGGCTGCTCCAGCAGGTCCACACGGTAGCGCAGCAGCAGGTCCTGCCAGCGCGCCACATCCTCCACTCGCCAGCTTTCGTTCGGGTCGACGATCAGCCGCGGTGTCGGCGCCACCGCGCGCACCGCGGCAAGCTGTGCCTCCGCCGCCTCGCGGTTCACCTTTACCTTCAGCAACGGAACCGCCGCATGCCGCTTGGCCACCGCTGCCATCGCCTCGGGCGCATCAATCCCGATCGTGATGGCGGACGCCAGCGCCTCCGGCGCGGCACGGCCGGCGAGCGCCGCCACGCTCGTGCCGGCGAGCCGCGCCTCCACGTCCCACAGCGCGCAATCGACCGCATTGCGTGCCGCCCCGGCCGGCATAGCTCGGCTAAGTTCCTCGCGAGACGCCCCGCTCTCGATCAACGAACGGATGCCTTCGATCGCCGCCAGCGAGCCCTCGACCGTTTCGCCATAACGCGGATAGGGCACGCCCTCGCCCCGCCCGACATGATCGCCCTGCCGCACCGCGACGGTAACGACATCGGCCACCGTCTTCACCCCACGCGAGATGCGGAACGGCGTGTGTAGCGGAAAGCCGTCGTGGCGCGCCTCAAGCGTACGCGACATCGGCAGCCAGCAAATAATCGATGATCGTGTCGGCGCCGAAGCGGAACGGATCGGTGCACGGCAGGCCATGCTCATCAGCGGTCGCGGCGAGCAGACGCAGCGCCTCGTCCTCGTCATATTTCGACGTGTTGAGCGCGATGCCGACGAAGCGCACGTCCGGGCTGGTCAGCCGTGCCACGCGCAGGTTCGCGTCGATACATCCGGCAAGGTCGACCAGCGGATAATGCGGAAGCCCGCGCATGTGCGGCCGACTGGGATCGTGGCACATCACCAGCGCCTCGGCCTGCGCGCCATGCAGCAACCCGGTCGACACACCCGCAAATGCCGGGTGGAACAGCGATCCCTGGCCCTCGATCAGGTCCCAGCCGTTGTCCGTCCGCGCCGGCGCCAGATCCTCGATCGCGCCGGCAATGAAGTCCGCCACCACCGCGTCGAGCGGCACGCCGTCTCCCGCGATCAGGATGCCGGTCTGCCCGGTTGCGCGGAAATCGGCCGTCACACCGCGGCTGCGCAGCGCGTCGCGCAGGCACAACGTCGTGTACATCTTGCCCACCGAACAATCGGTGCCCACCGTCAGCAGCCGCTTGCCCGCGCGCCTCTTGCCATTGCCCACCGGCAGGTCGGGCCTAGGGTCGCGGATGTCGAACAGCTGCGCGCCCGCGGCCTTGGCCGCTTCGACCAACCGAGGCTCGTCTTTCAGCCGCTGATGCAGCCCGCACGCCAGGTTCATGCCCGCCGCGATCGCCGCCAGCGCATCCGCCATCATCCACTCGGGAAAACGCCCGCCTGCGTTAGCGATACCCAGCACGAGCGTCTTGGCGCCCGCCGCCGCCCCAGCCGCTGCATCCATGCGCGGCAGGTCGAAGCTGAACGGGCAATCGTCGTGCCGCCATTCGCCGACGCAATCCTCGCGTCGGAACGTGGCAAGGCCGCGCGAGGTCTTGAGGCCAAACTCGTCGTCGGAGTGGCCGAGGTACAGCAGATATGGAGCCGGAATGGTCATGATGCCGGACGATAAATGGCTGTCGCGCTTACCCGCCAATCGTGCTCACAGCTGTGCCTATAACGCAAGGCTATTGCCCGCAATCGGCAGGTCGCGGACGAAGCAGTGCGCGTCCCGCTGCGGCGCCGGTCACCGCGCCGTCCTTCAACGCCAATTTGCCGTTCACGAACAGCGCCTTCACCCCCGCGCTCGGCTCGCGCGGCCGGATATAGTCCGCGCGTGGTGCATAAGCGGCCGGATCGAACACGATCACATCCGCGAACAGGCCGGGCTTTAGGTACCCGCGGCCGCTGATACGGTACATGTCCGCCGTGGCCCCGGTCGACCGTCGTATGAACTGCGCCATACTGATCACCGGCCGTTTGACGACATAATCCTGATACAGCTTCGGGAAGGTCGCATATTGCCGCGGGTGCCCGTTCGACCCGTCGGACGAGGTAACGACCCACGGCTGCTTCATGATCAGGTCGACGTCGCGCGGCGCCATGTTGAAGCTCGCGACCGCAGCACCCGCCGGATCGGTGCCCTTGGCATTGGCAACGCGCAAAATGCGGATCGCGGCATCGATCGGGTCGAGCTTCCACACCGTCGCCATCTGCGCCAGCGTCTTGCCGGTCCACGGCTGCCCCTGCGCAATCAGCAGCAGCGATTCCGCACCGCCGCGCCGCCGCATGTTCTCGCGCATTTCCGGTTTGATCCGCGCCATGATCTCGGGCGTATCGAACCGCTTGATCATCGCCTGATAGCCGCCATCCACCGCCCACGCCGGTACCAGCGAAGCATCGACGCTCGAACCTGACGCCAGCCACGGATATTGATCGGCGGTCACGTTTTGCCCGGCCGCGCGCGCCTCCTCGATGGTGCGGATCAGCTCGGGCGCCTTGCCGTGCAGATCGACGCCCAGCGCCTTCAGGTGCGCGATATGCACGGGCGCGCCCGCTCGTCGCCCAATCTCTATCGCCTCCTTGGTGGAGGCGATGAGGCCGATATTGTAGTTCGATTCATCGCGCTGGTGGCTGTCATATATGCCGCCACGCTTCCCCGCCTCTGCCGCCACTGCGGCGACCTCGTCGGTCTTGGCGAAGCTCTGCGGAGGATAGAACAGTCCCGCCGACAGGCCATAGGCGCCCTCGCACATCGCCTTCGCCGCCAGGCGCTTTTCCTCCGCCAGTTCGGCCGGAGTCGGCGCCCGATCCGCCTTGCCCAGCACGCGCTGGCGGATCGCGCCAAAGCCGACGAACGGCACCACATTGGTGCCGATCCCGCTCGCCTCCAGCTTGCGCGCGTCCTCGCCCACGTCGGGCGTGCCATAGCCATCGACACCGATCACGATCGTCGACACGCCCTGCGCCAGCCACGGCAAGTTGAGCCGCGCCTTCGGATCGTCAGACCGGATATAGCTGTCTGGATGAGTATGCGCGTCGATGAAGCCTGGCGCGACGATCTGACCCTTGGCATCCACCACTTGTCCAGCGCGGGTGCCACGACCCGGCCCGACATAGACGATGCGATCGCCCGCAATCTCGACATCGCCCGTGATCGGCGGCGTGTCCGCGCCCGTGTAGATCGTGCCGCCACGGATCACCGCATCAACCGTCGGCTCGCTGGCGCCGGCCAGCGGCAGCACCGTCGCCAGCGCCACGCCGGCGCGCAGAACGGCCCGCCTCACTTGCCGCTTCCCTGCGGCGTCAACGTCGAGCGGCTCGCCACCACCGCATCCACCGCGGCGCGGCTGAACGGCATCGGCAGCACGTCGCCCTTGATCCACGGCACGTATTGATCGCGGTAATGCGGCGAGCGCGGCTCATTCGATTGTCCCGGCAGGTTCAGCATCACCGATCTGTCCCAGTCGCCTACGTCGATCACTTGCAGATAGCTTGCCCCGCCCCCTACGCGCCAGCTCGGCCCGCTGCCGAGCCATCGCGCCATGACGGTGTAGCTGTCGCCGCCCGATCCTTCGCCCTCAATCGGCGGGAACGCCGCTGCGATCGCCGGAATGCTGGATAAGGGGTGGCTGATCCGCACCTGATGCAACGTACCCCAGCGCCACGCCGCGGGATCGCTTCCCAGCAGCCGCTGCGCCTCGGCCCACCCGCTCGCCAACGCCGCATCCACCATTGCCGGGCGGCCAGCGGCACGCCGCAGCAGCTCGGACGGCGCGATCTCGTCCACCAGGCCCTTCGCCTGCTCGGGCACGATCGCCGCCAGCATCCGATTGCCCAGATCGCGCCAGACGATTTCGTACAGCGCCGCCGCACCGTTGTCCTTATCGAGCCGCGCGTCCCAGCCGGACAGCATCTTCACCGCCGGCGCCGCACCAGCCGATGGCCGCTTCGGCAGCAGCGCCAGGAATTGCTTGGCCGGGGTCGATAGCGTGTCGAACTGCAAGGCGACGCTGTCCGCGACCGAATGGCGCGGCTGCGATGCCAGCACCTCGGCCACCCGCTCGTATCGATAAGGATCGCGGAACGAAAAGGCCGGGATACGATCGCGCGGCCAGTCGGCCGGCAAATTGTTCTGGTTGGCCGACGCGAACCAGCCCTTCTTCGGGTTGAATTCGCTCGGCAGCGCGCGGAAATCGCGATAGCCGTTCCAATCGTACGCGCCATCGCCCGACACCGGCATCAGTCCGTCGCCCTTCTTACGTTGGGGCACGAAGCCGATCACCTGCCAGCCGTGATTGCCGTCCACATCGGCATAATGGAAATTGGTTGGCGACGGGTGCAGCTTGAACGCTTCCTTCAGGCTCTCCCAGTCGCGCGACAGGTTGATTGCCACCATCGAGAACGCGCCGAAGCCGCCCGGCTGCATGCCGATCGAGCCGAGCGCCGTCGCGCGTGCTTTCGCCGGATCGTGCATGATCACCGGCCCCTGCACCGCATAGCGCAGCACCACCTTCTCGGGCGGGCCATCCTTGACCGGGATCATTTCCTCGACCCGCTCGAACCGCTTCCACCCGCCATCGTGCCGGTACCGCTCGGGATCCGCGGGATCGAGTTCGAGCACGAACAGGTCCTGCTGGTCGATGTGGAAGTTCGTCCGGCCGAAGGCGAAGCGATCGGTATGCCCCTGCATGATGCCCGGCAGGCCCGGCGCCCCGCCGCCGATCACGTCCAGCCCCGGCGCGGTCAGATGCGCCACGTGCCGCGGCCCGAACCCGCCGATGCCAAGGTGCGGATCGTTGGCGAGGATCGGGCGGCCGGTCGCCGTGCGGCTGCCCGCCACAGTCCAGGCGTTCGACCCGGCCTGCGACCGGTCGAGCTGCTCGTCCGGGTTGTGCGTCGGCGTCTCCGGCCCGAACGGCAGGCGGCCGAGCTGCAGCACGCCCAAGTCCGCCTCGCTCACCTTTGCCGCGTCCAGCCCCGCCGGTACGGTCAGCTTCCAGGCCGGGCGCAACGGCGCGACCACCGCGTCCAGCTCCAACAGGCCGAGCGCGGCCAGCTTCGCCCGGCGGATCTCGTCATCGGCATTGCCGATCGCGCTGCCACGCGCGCGCACCATGTTGCGAATGTCCCAGCGCAGCGGCATGACGCCGAGAATGCGATACTCCAGCGGCAACTCGTCAGGGTTGCGCTCCAACTCCGCAATGCGTCCGTTAACCCCGGCGATATAGCCGGCAACACAGTCGCGCACCTCCTGCGGCACGCGCGCAAGCTCGGCCTCTAGGTCGCCACGATAGTGGAACAGCCGGGCGACCGCATCATGCTTCGCGAAATCGGGGCCGAATGCTTCCGCCATCCGGCCGAGCTCGCGGCGATGCCCCAGATCGATCTGGAACAGCCGGTCGCGCGCCACGACATAGCCTTGGCCGAAAAACGCATCGGCCTTGGTCTGCGCGCGGATGTGCGGAACGCCCCAGCGATCGTCGATGATCTCAATCGGCGCCGACAGGCCCGAGACGCTGCGACTGCCGGTAACGCCGCGTATCTGCCCGCGACAGGCCGTGGAAACCAGCGCCGTCGCTGCGGAGCCGAGCAGGAACTGGCGCCGGTGAAGCATTTCTATCCTTTCAACATGCGTCCCGTTGCAGGCTAACGTCCTCGCTCCTAGCGCGTCCATGACAAGCGCGTCCCAAGGCATAGCAGAGGGTTATGCGGCGCTTTTGGCGTCCGGCCATATTCGCAATCTATGGGTCGGCAAACAATCCGACCAGCGCCGCCCCTTGACGGGTTCCGCCCGGTACCGGAACGTTCACCCATATTGGCGATCTGCGACAACAGCATGACGCACGTGGGTTGGTTCAGGTTCAAAAGATTTCGGGGGACGGCACATGCGTGATATTTTCTTGTCTAGAGCGATGCTCGGCACGACGGGGCTGATCGCTCTCGCCGCCGGCCTGGCCACGCCGGCTCAGGCGCAAACCCAGCCGTCGAACACCGCTACCGCCCAGATCGGCGATCCAGCTCCCGGCACCAGCGACGATGCCAACGGCCCGGACGTCGTCGTCACCGGCACGCGCATCGTGCGCGACGGGTTCCAGGCACCCACGCCGCTTACGGTGCTGACGCAGCAGGAAATCCAGAACTCCTCGCCGTCGAACAACGTCGCCGATTTCGTCAACCAGCTCCCCGCGCTCGCCGGCTCGACGCGCCCGGCCAACTCGCGCCTGAACCTTTCCAGCGGCCAAGCCGGCATCAACGCGCTGAACCTGCGCAACCTTGGTGAGACGCGCACGCTGGTGCTGCTCGACGGCCGCCGTTCGGTCGCCTCGACCGTCACCGGATTGGTCGACGTGAACACCATCCCACAGGCGCTGGTGAAGAGCATCGAGGTGGTCACCGGCGGCGCGTCGTCCGCCTACGGTTCGGACGCCGTGGCCGGCGTCGTGAACTTCGTGCTCGACAAGAAGTACACCGGGCTGAAGGTCGCGATCGACAGCGGCATCACCGAAGAGGGTGACGGCGCAAACTATTCTTTCTCGGTCACCGGCGGCCTATCCTGGGGCAGCGAGGGCCGTGGCCACCTGCTCCTCAACGCGGAACTCGCGCACCGCGACGGCATCTTCAAGATCGATCGCGACTGGAACCAGACCGGCTATGTTCGCATTCAGGATCCGAACTGGACGGCAACCAGCACCACCCCGCAATATCTGATCCGTCGCCAGGTCGGCCCGGCGAACTCGACGCCCGGCGGCCTCATCACCGGCTCCGCCGGCGTGCGTGCCAATCAGTTGCGCGGCACCTATTTCGGCTATCTCGGCGCGATCAACCAATTTCAGTACGGCGCGCTCACCTTCCCCTCGCCCACCGGCACCGCGGCGCCCTCGCTAACGCAGGGCGGCAGCTGGCAGGTGAACGACTCCGGTCGTCGCATCGGGCTCGACCCCGAAGATGACCGTCGCGGCCTTTTTGCCCGCGCCAGCTACGAGATCGCCGACGATATCGAGGTATTCGCCGAGGGCTCGTACAATTGGCAGGAGGTGTTCTTCAACGCCGGCCCGAACCTGTCGACCGGCATCGCGCTGAACGCAACCGGTTGCACGACCGTGCCAGTTCCGGTGTCGTGCAACGCCTTCCTCTACAATGCACTGGGTCCGTCGGCACTCACCGGCGTCACCGGCGTCACGCTGGCGACCACGGCGGCTGACCTGCCGTTCCGCGCCGCCAACAACAAGCGCGAGGTGCAACGTTACGCTATCGGTGCGGAGGGCACGGCGCAGGTGTTCGGCAAGGACGCCGTGTGGAACATCTATGGCCAATACGGCCGCGCCGATCTGCGCGAGCAGCTCCGCAACATCATGAACATCGGGCGCATGAACAATGCGACAGCCGCCGCCTTCGCGCCGGTGGGCAGCAGCTATACGCCCGGCTCGATCCAGTGCCTCGTCAACGTCGATGCGGTGGCGACCAACAATGATCCGGCCTGCGTCCCGCTGAACCGCCTCGGCATCGGTGTCGCCAACCCGGCGGCGATCGCCTATGTGCTGGGCGATCCGTACCGCGACGAAGTGGTCGAACAATATAACGCCGCCTTCAACGTGTCGGTTACGCCGTTCCGCACCTGGGCCGGCGATGTGAGCGTGGCGACCGGCTTCGAATATCGCGAAGAAAAGATCCGCGGCTTCGTGCCGACCGAGTTCCAGCCCACGGTCAGCCTGAACGCCCAAGGTCGTCCGACGACGTCGAATGCCTGGTCGGTCGGCAATTACCTGCCCACCAACGGCAGCTACAACGTGAAGGAAGTCTTCCTCGAAACCGTTGTGCCGCTCGGCTACGGTCTGGAATTCAACGGTGCCGTTCGCGCCACCGACTATTCCACCGCCGGTTACGTGACCACGTGGAAGGCGGGCGCCACCTGGCAGCCGATCGAGGACTTCCGCCTGCGCGTCACGCGATCGCGCGATATCCGGGCGCCCAATCTGAACGAACTGTACCAGGGCGGTTCCGCCAACAGCGATTCCGTGCGCAACCCGGCCTATACGCCGAACGGCGCGAACGGCCCGGCGACCTTTGGCTATTCCGGCTTCGTTACCGGCAACACCAACCTGAGCGTCGAAAAGTCGGATTCATGGAACGCCGGCATCGTCCTCACCCCGCGCTTCGTGCCGGGCTTTGCTCTGTCGGTCGACTATTTCGACATCGATATCGAGGACGGGATCACCACCTTCAGCGCACAAAGCATCTTTGACCTGTGCTATGTCGGCAACCAGGATCTCTGCGCGGCGATCTCGGACGATCCCAATCGCTCCACACCGGGACAGCCGTACAAGCTGGTGCGCAGCCAGCCGTTCAACGCCGCCAGCCAAACGGTACGCGGCGTCGACATCGACGCGTCCTATCGTGTGCCGCTGTCGCGCTTCTTCGCCGAAAGCGAGGGCAATTTCACCCTCCGCGGCGTGGCAACGCGCTACATCGACAACATCCTTGATACGGGTGTGCCCGGCGCGGTCATCACCAATTCGGTGGGCGTGAACGGCGGTCAAGCGACCACACCCAAGTGGATCTACCGCGTCAGCGCCACCTATGACACGCCCGATTTCGCCCTCACGGCAGTCGGCCGCGGCGTCAGTTCGGGCAAATATGTCGCCAACGGTGTCGAGTGCACCAGCAACTGCCCACTCTCGACCGTTACCGCACCGACCTACGAGAGCAATCACGTGTCCGGCGTGTTCTATGCGGACCTGAACTTCACGCAAAAGGTGCAGTTCGGCAATTCAGATGCGCAGTTCTTCATCAACGTGACCAACCTGTTCGACCGCTCGCCGCTGTTGCTGCCGGAGACGGGTCTGGCCGCAAACAGCACCTACTCGGATCTGCTCGGCCGGCAGTTCCGCATCGGCCTGCGCATGGAAACGCGCTGATCGAAACCGAAGGGGCGAGCGGCAACGCTCGCTCCTTCCGCTTCTGGCGCATGGCAACCGGGCGCAATCTTCGACGAGGACGCCCGTCCAGCGCCGCCTGACGAACGCCGGCGAACCTGGCCGATCACAAGCTATGCGGCCGGCTCCACCTCGCCCCCGCGCCGCAACCGCTCGCACTCCGCCACAAGCCACTCTGCACCAGTCACGGTCAGCGGCTCGTAAAGCAGCGTCTTCCAGCGGGAGACCGTCTCCAGATCAAACTCCCACCAGCGCGATTGTGCCAGCAATTCGCCGGTCGCCTCGGGAAAGCGCGGCCGCAGCATTCGCGCAGGCACGCCGCCTATGATCGCGAAGCTTGGCACGTCGCGAGTCACCACCGCGCCCGCCGCGAGCACCGCGCCGTCACCGATGTGCCGGCATCCACTCAGGATCGTCACGCGATCGCCGATCCACACATCATTACCGATTGTCAGCGGATTATCTTCGTCGACCGGGATCGTATCCCGCGCCACCAGCCCGAGTTTCGCATTGTAGAAATAGGGGTGCTGCGTCATTCGCTCGATCGGGTGGTCGCGCCGTCGCACGATCAGTCCCGCGCCGACCGAGCACCACCGGCCCACCACGGTGCCGCGCGGTAACACGCCGGGTCGCATGATGGCGCCATAGGAATAGCCGCCCACCATCACCCCGTGCGACGCAAGCAGATGCCGGCGCAACATGGGCGATGCCATCTCGCCAACATCCCAACGTCGCATCAGCATAAGCGACAAATTGCGCGTGCGCCGCGCGGCATACAGCCGTTCAATCAGCTTCGCTCGCCATTGTCGGATCGCACTTCTCCTTTCCTGCCCCCGTCAGCGCCGAGGCTGATCCATTTCCGCGCCAACTTTTCCCGCAGCCGATGCGCGGCGCGGTAACACCGGTGGTGCAGCATCACGCCGCGGGGGACCATGCCGATCACCTCAACTCGCTCCGTTTCGGCCACAATTGCCATCTTCGGTGGCGCCTTTCTGGCTGGTTCGGCGATGCCGGCGCCGGCCCGCCCCGGCGCCGTTCTGGTGCGAGACACGCCGCAACTGATCACCGCGCTGCGCAGCGCGCGTGGCGGCGAACGCATCGTGCTCGCGCCGGGCGACTATGCGCCCTTTGCCTTGCGCGACGTCGCACCCACGCGCGAAGTGACCATCACCTCGCAAGATCCCGCACACCGCGCCGTGCTGACCGGGATGAACCTGCGCGGCGGAGCCAATTTGTCGTTCCAGGATCTCGTGCTGCGCGGATCAGGCAAGGCCGAGCAGGAGGACTTCATCTTCCGTGGCGTGCGCAACCTGCGGATCAGTCAAATCGCCGCAAGCGGCCGCGCTGGCCCGATCGGCCTCGCGGCGGACAAGATCATGCAATTGCGCGATTGCACGAACGCCCTGATCACCCGCGCAGAGTTCACCAACGCCGGCATCGCGCTGTCGCTGCTCGACACCCATGGCGTCAGTGTAACGTCCAGCTATTTCCACGACCTGCGCATGGATGCGATCCGCGGCGGCGGCAATTCCGACGTCCTGATCGCCCATAACTACATTACCGGCTTCAGCCCCACTGGTGCGGACCACCCCGACGGCATTCAATTCTGGACCAACCGGCAGAAGGTCGCCGCGCAGAATATCAGGATCGTCGGGAACGTGATCCTGCGTGGTCGCGGCAAGCCGATGCAGGGCATCTTCATGCGCGATGAAGCGAGCAATCTTCCATACAAGAACGTCGTTTTGGCCGACAATCTGGTCGTCGGCGGAATGTATAACGGCATCGCAATTCTGTCCGACACGACATCGCTCGTCCTGACGAACAATGTCGTGGCCGCGTACCCGGATCAGAAAAGCTGGATCCGCGTCAACGGCCACGCGAAACTTCGGGCCAATCGATCACCCATCTACCTGATCGGGAACAAGCGCGTCGCGAGCCCGGCCGGCAACCTGGTCACGCCCGCCAGGGCGGATGGTGGCGCCGCTGCCATCACAGCCTGGGCCGCCGGCCGCTCCCTTGATCGCTACAGCGAAAGCCTCCGCCGCCATGTCAATCGCCTCTGACGCCCGCCGCCCGCTGCTGCCGCGCGCGGCGAACGATGCCGGTCCCGTCGGTACGCCCCACCCGGCCGAGAGCATGCGCGCGTTGCTGATCAAGGCCAAGGGCGGCTTGGGAAATCGCATGCTTGCCGGCGTGACCGGCGTGATCCTCGCCCAACTCACCGGGCGAACCCCCGTGATCGACTGGCGCGACGGGCTGTACGTGCCGCAGGGCACAAACCTCTACCCATTGCTGTTCCGCGACCCGACGGGCATCGATCCGGCCTGCTTCGATGCCGCAAGCTCGGTCGCGCCCGACCTGTGGTCCGGCCGCTTGGCCGAGCAGCCGGTGCGCATCATCGCCCGCCACTTCCCGAACCGCCATTCCAGCCCGTTCATCTACCGTCGCCTGTCCGTTCCGCTGACCGGACGCGATCCGGCAGCGCGGGTCGGCGTATTCTGGTCGTACCTGCCCAAACTTGCCCGCCTGCGCCGCCGTATGCAGGCGGACCGCCGCTTTGACGGGCGCCATCTCGACGCAATCACGCAGGATATGCTGCACCGTTTCTTCACGCCGAACGATCGGGTGCGGCAGACCATCGGCGATCTCTTCGCGGGTCGGCCCCGTCCGGTCATCGGCGTGCACATCCGCTTCACCGATCGCAAGGTGCCGCTCGCCAAGATCGAACGGGCGCTCTCGCGGCTACGGGCGCGCTTTCCGGATAGCGATATTTTCTTGGCCACCGACAGTGCAGAGGCACAATCCTATATCACGGATCGCTTCGCGCGCGTGTTCACCACGACGAAGCAATTGGTCGAGAACGGTCAGGCGCTGCACTATGGTGGCACCCAGATGCACGATCCTGTACGCGAGGCGGAAAATGCCGTCATCGACATGTTCGCGCTCGCAGAGTGCGATTGGCTGATCCACTCGCGGCATTCCACCTTCTCTGTGGCGGCAAGCCTGATCGGCGCCATTCCCGCGGCTCGCCAGATCGATGTCGATCGCTTCAATGCGAAGGTCGTGGTCAAACGTTGGTTTCAGGCAATTGCCTGATCGGTGCCTCCGCCCTTCAGCAATGGTCGGCGCCTGATGCCGCGATCGGCTGTTCGCCCTGCAAAGCTGCCGCCGGCAGCGACCCGACCGAAGGTGGCGGTTCGCCACGGCCGTCTCGTACGGCTCGTTTCCCCCTCCCAACCAGCGCCATCCGCCGCGCCGGTCGATGCCGATACCCAGCCCGACGCGCCGCTCGCGTTCCGCACCAGAGCAGCCATCATCCTCTTTGTCTCGTGCCTCTTCCTGCCCTCGGTCTTCTTTCTCGGTCCGATCGTGTTGTCCCCGGCGCTGCTGTTTCTGACGCTCGGCTTTTTGCCCCTCCTCGGCATCTGGGCGAGCGGACGTGCCGGAGGGCGGCTGGCGACAGACATGCTTGTCCTCGCCTGCGCGGCCTGGGCGTTTGTCACGCGGTTTGTGCTGCTGCCGTTTAGCGAAGCCGTCGAGCCGGCCGGCATCGTGTTGCTCCAGACCGCCGGCGCCTTTCTGGCTGGCCGTGTGCTGGTCCGCAATGCAGTCGCGACGCGCCTGGTCTTCGGCACTGCCATCGTCGGCGTGATTCTGATGATGCCGTTTCTGATCATCGAGTCCGTCACGGGCGCCAAGCCCCTGCTCAACGCCGCCGCCCTGCTGGGGCATACGCTGTTGCCGACCAACATGGATCCGCGCTGGGGCTTCGGGCGGTCACAGGGGGTGTTCGAACATCCGATCCTGCTCGGCATGTTCGTTGCCACCTTGATCTCGCCCGCCATCCTCATGTTCCGAAAGGCGCCGGGGCATCCGGTGCGAGCAGTCGCCGGGCCGATCGTCATCCTGTCGGCCATGACGTCGCTGTCCACCGGCGCCCTGCTGAGCATGAACATCCAGTTCGGCCTCATGCTGTGGAATGCAGCGCTTCGAAAAGTGCGGCAGCGTTGGACGGTACTGATCTGCCTTGTCGTGTTCCTCTATGTGACGGCCGATCTTCTCTCCGATCGCACGCCGTTCCACCTGTTCGTCGACTACGCGACGTTCAGCGCGCAGAGTTCCTATAATCGCATCCTCATCTGGCAATATGGCTCGGCCGCGGTGATGGACGCACCGTTGCTCGGCCACGGCACCGATGATTGGGAAAGACCTGCGTTCATGCATGCCAGCATGGACAATTTCTGGCTCGTCATCGCATATCGTTACGGCCTACCGGCCTTTCTCCTGCTCGCCGGCGCCTTTCTTCTAACCATCTGGCGCATTGCGCGTCGCTCAGCCGGCAGCGTTCAGGAGCAGAACATGCGGCTGGCAGTAAACTTCTCGCTGATTGCGATCATGATCGCTGCAGTCAGCGTCCACCTTTGGAACAACAGCTACATATGGCTCATGTTCATGCTGGGTGCGGTGACCTGGATGACGCGGGCAAGCAATGAAGCAGCACCGACAGCGGTCGCGGCTGAAGAAGGGCATGGCCCGATCGCGGAGGGTCGTCAGGCTCGCCTTCGTCGTCTTGGCTTTTGATCGTGGCCGCGCGTGTGATGCTTCGTTCCGGCACCATGGTCCTTGCGGCCAACATCGTCGACGTAGCGGCCGTTCTGCTCCGCAACATCATCCTGGCGCGACTGCTGCCGGTCGAGCAATTCGGCTTGGCTGCCACCTTCTCCATCCTGATGACCATGGTGGAAACCTTTCAGAATGTCGGGCTGAACCGACTGGTGGTGCAGGACGCGCGCGCTGAATGTCCTGGCTTTGTCGCTCGATTACATGGGGCGCAGATCGCCATCAGTCTCGGCGCCACGCTGTTGCTGGCAACCTTCGCCTACCCGTTCGCGCTGGCGATGGGCACGCCATCGCTGACGCCGGCCTATTTGGTGCTTGCGCTCGTCCCGCTGGCAAACGCCTTCGTAAATCTCGAAACCTTTCGGATGCAGCGCGAAGGACGGTTCGGGCCGCAGGTGCTCCGGTCCATCCTATCGCAACCGGTCGGCCTGCTCGCGCTCATCCCCGGCTATTGGTGGCTGGGCGATCACCGGGCCGCGCTCGTCGCCATCATAGCCCAGCAGATCACGGCCGTGGTTCTGACCCACGTCAACGTCCGCCCCCGCTTCAGCTTGGTCTTCGACTCAACGGTGATGCGCACAGTGGCCGCCTTTGGCTGGCCGCTGATCGTCAACGGTCTCCTGATGTTCCTGATCCTGAACGGGGACCGGATCATTGTGCTGAGGCAATTCGGGCCGACCACCCTGGGCTGGTTCAGCGCCGCGGTCATGCTCACCCTCACGCCGGCGAACCTGATCCTGCGTACCATTCAGACCATTGTCTTGCCGTCGCTTTCAAAGACACAATCAAGTCCACCCGCCTTTCAGCGCATTTATGACGCGAGTTGCAGCACCTCCGCCCTGGTTGGTGTGGTTGCCGTGCTTGGCAGCACGCTCTTCGGACCACTAATCATCGCCCTGCTGTTCGGGCAGAAGTTTTTCCCAGCCGCAGCGGTGCTCACGCCTCTCGCCTGCATGAACGCGCTTCGGGTGCTTCGCGTCGCGCCAACGGTGGCAGCGATGGCGCACGGGGAGACGCGCAACCCACTCTACGCCAACATCGTCCGGGCGCTCGGCGTACCGCTTGCCGCCGCCATCGCCGCGCTTACCGGCGCGATCTGGCCGATGATCATCGCCGGCGTGGCAGCCGAGCTGGCCGGGGCGATAGCCGCGGGACGGCTGGCGCATCGCCGCGTCGGCGTCGATGGCGCGCTCTACTGGCGATCGCTGCTGCTGCTGGGGTTGTGCAGCGTGGCCGCGCTGGCGCTCCCATGGGCGCAGTGGCCGGCCACGCTGTCGATCATCCTCCTTCTGCTCGTCGCCATTGGACGTTGCGGCAGTCACCTCGGCCTTTCGCGGCTGATCCGATCGGACCGGTGGAACTGGGCAGCGCACCGATCGCATCGCACCTGATTGGCGTAAGTTAGCGTCGATCTGGATGCATTCTATTGCCGATCGACAAGCGGCGGACCCATGACCGCAAGGCGCCAACAAGAGGATGCACGATGAATTGGTTCTCCGCCTTGCTGGGAAAGCGGAACGACGCGGCGATCAACCATGATGGCGACCAAGACGCTGATCTAATCCCGCTTCCGCCCCCACCTGCAGCGGCAACCAAGATCCGACGCTCGCTGCCAAGCTTCCGCGGAACGGCGGCCGATCAGCTTCGCAGCGGCACGCGTCCGCTCGATCGCACCCGGCTTCAGTTGCGGCACGCGTTCACGCCCGCACGGCCGATCATGGACCCGGCCATGTTGGCAGGCCGCACGGATCTGCTCCGCACGATGATCCGCGCGATCGAGGATCAGTATCTTCACGTCGTGCTGTTCGGTCCCCGCGGTATCGGCAAAACGTCGCTGCTTCATGTGCTCTGCGGCATCGCGCAGCAATCCCGCTACCTCGTGCGCTACGTCTCCTGCGGTGAGCGCACCAGCTTCGACGGTCTGATACGCGCCGTCTGTGCCGACATTCCGCTATTGTTTCACGCCAGCTACGACCCGACCGGGGAAGAGATCGAGGAAGGGATGTCCTTTGCCGATCTGCTGGGCGAACAATCTATCACCGTGGAGATGGCGAGCGACCTCCTTAGCAAGGTCGCAGGCAGCCGGCTCCTGATCGTGCTCGACGAATTCGATCGCGCAAGCGAGGCCGACTTCCGACGATCGGTCGCCGAACTCATCAAGAACATCTCCGATCGTGGCTGCCGCGTACAGCTGATCATCGCCGGCGTCGCTCACAATCTCACCGAGATCATCGAGCATGTGCCGTCCATCCGTCGCAATATCCTTGGTCTGCTGGTACCGAACATGGCGCCTGCCGAGATCGCCGAGCTGATCAGCAACGGGCAACACGCCAGCGGCATGACGTTCACGCCCAAGGCATTGCAACTGATAAGCCTAGCCGCCCTCGGCCTACCTTATCTCGCCAGCCTGGTAAGCCAGCACGCCGGCTTCGCCGCACTGGACCGCGACTCGCTCGTCATCGACCACGGCGATGTGGAACGCGGCATCACACAGGTGCTCGACCATCTGGAGCTGCGCATCCCGCCGGATCTTCGCCAGCACCTGAAATCAGCATTCGCACACGGCTATGAGGAAAGCCTCGGCACCCTCGCCCAGGTCGCGCTGATGAACAGCTTCCAATTGCCGCAACCCGCTGGGGACGGCTCCATTACGGCACCGGGGGTAGACCAGTGTGCGGTACCGGCCGATCTCGTTCACCGGATCAGTGAAAACTATCACCTGATCAAGAGCGCCTCGGTTCACGGATCAAGCGAACGCCGCTTCACCGATGATGGCGTCCCTCTATATCTCTGGGTACGATTGATGCACCGGCACGCCATGACGACCGGCGAGGTCTCTGCCGCGCAGTAAACATCCCATCATCGGTGCTGTCACAGCCTCGTCATCCGCCGTCATCGCCCCGGAGCGAGCAACGGCCTTGCCAGAACAGCGCCGCTAATCATCGCAAACACCGGCTCGGCGGCAATTGGCCTAGCTGCGATCACCCACCACATTGAACATATCGCGTTCCTCGCGCGTCTCGCTTCGATGATTGGCCTTGGCTCAGCGCAACCTTCACCCTTCGCCCGTCGCAGCGCGCCGCCTCGCCGAGTCCTTAAAGAAGCAACGCTGCCGTCCGCGCCCCTCTCCCACGCCCACCTTTGGTATGCGGCGCGATGAGGGCGAACAGCGATATGGACCTTCGTCCCGGTCGGCTGCTCCGCCACCCCGGCGAACCCGTGGCCTACGAGACTTTTCGGGCAGCCAGATAGACGATCCACGGCTTGCCGATGTGCTGTCACCCGATGCGCCGCTGCTGGTGCTGCACGAAGGGGCGATTCATGCCGAAGGACCGGCGTGGCAGGCCTCGCACGATCGCCTGCTGTTTTCCGACGTGCCGAACCGGCGGCTCAACGCCTGGTACGAGGACGACGGCCGGGTCGAGGTGGCGATCGATGCGACCTGGTTCATGAACGGCAACGCCGTCGCGGCGGATGGCGCCGTGTGGCATTGCGAGCATGGTCGCCGCTGCATCAGCCGGTCGCATCCCGACCTTGCCGCTCCGCCCGAGCCTATTGTCACGCACTACGAGGGCAAGCGGCTCAACTCGCCCAACGACGTCGCAGTGGCGGCGGATGGCGCGATCTGGTTCACCGATCCGATCTTCGGCATCGCGATGCCCAGCCAGGGTGCGCTGGCCGACCCGGAGCTTGACCATCGCAGCGTATATCGCTTCGATCCGACGAGCGGCGCGCTCGCGCGCATCGCCGACTTCGAGCAGCCGAACGGCGTCGCGCTCTCGGCCGATGGCGCGACGCTCTACGTGTCGGACACATCGGTGTCGCTCGGCGAGGTGCCGGGCTTCTCCGCAGGCGATAAGCACGAAGTGCGGCGCTTCGTTGCTGCACCTGATGGTTCATGGGGCGAAGGCGAGTTCTTCTGCCGTACCGACCACGGCTATCCGACGGCTTCGCGGTCGACGTTCGCGGCTGGCTATGGGTGAGCGCGGGCGACGGCGTCCACATCTGGTCGGCTGAGGGCGTCCGGCTCGGCTATGTGCCGGTGGGCGCCACGGTGTCCAACCTGTGCTTCGGCGGATCGCCCGGACACCGCCTGTTCATCGCGGCGCAAAGCCGCCTGCTCGCTCTCGACCTGAAGGCCTGACGCATGACTTCCCCAATCGCGGACTATGCGCTGATCGGCGACGGGTGCACCGCTGCCCTTGTCGCACGCAACGGCTCGATCGACTTCCTGTGCCTGCCACATTTCGACAGCGATGCGTGCTTCGCGGCGATGCTGGGCGATCAGGCGAACGGCTGCTGGCAGATCGCACCGACCGGCTTCGTCACTGGTGTGGAGCGGCGCTACCGCGGCGACACGCTGATCCTGGAAACCGACCACACCACCGAAAGCGGCGCGGTGCGCGTCATCGACTTCATGCCGTGGCACGACGGGCCGCCGATGGTCATCCGCATCGTGGAAGGACTGTCGGGCGAGGTGGAGATGGCCAGCCTGATGCGCCCGCGCTTCGATTATGGGCGCGTGCCGCCGTGGATGCGATCCTTCGATGGTGGGCTGTGCGCGGACGCCGGGCCCCACCAGCTGGCGATGCACGCGCCATGCCCACTGGAGGCGGTGAACAATGACGCGCGCGCAACCTTTCGGGTCAAGAAGGGCGAGACGCTGGCGTTCGCGCTGTCCTACGCACCGTCCTACGCCGCCCTGCCCGACAAGCCGGACGCCGCCCGCCTGCTGAAGCGGACCGACAAGGCTTGGCGCGACTGGATCGACCGGTTCGACGCGCCGGAACGCTGGGGCGATGCGCTCAAGCGATCACTGTTGACGCTGAAGGCGCTGATCGACCGCCGCACCGGCGGGCTGGTGGCGGCGGCCTCGATGGGGCTGCCCGAGGTGCCCGGCGGATCGATGAACTGGGATTATCGCTATTGCTGGCTGCGCGACGCGACCTTCACGCTGACCGCGCTGCTCAACGCCGGCTTCGGAGAGGAGGCGGTGCGCTGGCGCGACTGGATCCTCGGCGCGATCGCGGGCGATCCGGCCGACATGCGGATCATGTACCGCATCGACGGCGACCGGCGGTTGCAGGAATATGAGGCGACGTGGCTGTCGGGACATGGCGGCGCCCGCCCGGTGCTGGTCGGCAATGCCGCATCGGACCAGACGCAGCTCGATGTCTATGGCGAGCTGATCGACAGCTTCCACGTCGGCGCGCGCGCCGGGGTGGAGCGCACGCCGCGCGACGTCGCGGTGGAGATCGCGCTGATCGAATATCTGGAGGGTGCCTGGGACAAGCCGGGCGCGGATATCTGGGAAAGCCGCGGCGACCCGGGCTGTTACACCTATTCGCAGGCGATGGCCTGGGTCGGCATCAACCATTTCGTCGAAAGCCAGACGATGCGCGCGGCGGCCGGCGACGAATTGGTCGGGCGGATGCGCGGGCTGCGGCAGCAGATCCACCAGACGGTATGCGACCGCGGCTATTCCGCAGAGCGCGGACATTTCGTCCAGCGCTACGACGGCACGGCGCTCGACGCCTCGCTGCTGCTGCTGCCGCTCGTCGGCTTCCTGCCGGCAGACGATCCGCGCATCGCCGGCACGATCGCGGCGGTCGAGCGCGAACTGATGGAAGGCGGCCTGGTGCGGCGCAAGGCGGCAACCGGCGACGGGCATGACGAGGGCGTCTTTCTCGCCTGCTCCTGCTGGCTCGCCGACTGCATGGTGATGCAGGGACGACGCGACGAGGCTGCGACGATGCTGGACCGGGTGATCGGCCTCGGCAACGACGTCGGTCTGCTCAGCGAGGAATTCCACGTGCCGACGCGCCAACCGCTCGGCAACGTGCCGCAGGCGCTGTCGCACCTCGGCGTGGTGAACACCGCACTATTTCTGTCGCGCGACGTGGTGCAGCGTGGCGCGGTGTAGGCGGGTGATGTGCTTAGGCATGTTCGCTTAAGGCAAAACCGTGAGGTCCGCTCACGCCCAATGACGGACATTCCAAGGAACTGGGTGACGGTGGGTCCCGTGCCGGATATATGAGATCGATAACGGCGATTGAAAGTCGATTTGAACCGCGCCGGGTTTGCCGGAGGCCGTTGGATGTGAGTCACGCTGCCATATCGATGATGTCCGCGGCAGCATAGTATTGCTCCTCGGCTTCGGCAGGCGGGATGTTGCCGATGGGTTCGAGC